>JAESFG010000002.1_pt1 | contig 691906 bp, 605 predicted proteins | sample 9269371 | NCBI WGS metagenome assembly JAESFG01 (sample SAMN14506227, study PRJNA617093) | algae metagenome | isolation source: Aetokthonos hydrillicola CCALA 1050 (B3-Florida) and co-occurring... | place: USA: South Carolina | collected 2013-01-01
CACAGCGACCGTCTGCGCGCGCTTTGGTTTGCAATGCGTTGTCTACATGGGCACCAAGGATATCGAGCGCCAAAAGCCCAACGTGTTTCGCATGAAGCTTTTAGGCGCTGAAGTGCATCCGGTCGAGAAGGGCACGGGCACGCTAAAAGACGCGATGAACGAGGCGCTGCGGGATTGGGTCGCCAACGTTGATACGACCTATTACTGCATCGGCACGGCGGCTGGCCCGCATCCGTACCCGACGATGGTGCGTGATTTCCAATCAGTGATTGGCGACGAAGTGCGCGAGCAGATTCAAGAAGCTGAAGGCCGCTTGCCTGACTCAATTATCGCCTGCATCGGTGGTGGCTCCAATGCGATCGGTTTGTTCCACCCGTTCCTGGATGATCGGTCGGTAAAAATTATCGGCGTTGAAGCAGCAGGTCGCGGGATTCCGAGCGGAGAGCACGCAGCATCGTTGACCGGTGGCGAACCCGGCGTGCTGCACGGCAATCGCACCTATCTGCTGCAAGATAAAAATGGCCAGATCAAAGACGCGCATTCCATTTCAGCCGGTCTTGATTATCCGGGTATCGGCCCTGAGCATGCGTGGTTGAATGACGTGAAGCGCGTGCAGTATGTGTCGGCCACAGATGATGAAGCGTTGAATGCCTTCCAAGTCTGCTCGAAACTGGAAGGCATTATCCCCGCACTTGAAAGTGCTCACGCGCTGGCCCATGTGTTGAAGATCGCGCCGACGCTGCCCAAAGATCATTTGATGGTCGTGTGCATGTCGGGTCGTGGCGACAAAGATGTGTTCGCCATTGCCGACGCGCTTGGCACAAAAATGTAAGCGAAGCGCCGAACATGTCTCGTATCACCAAACGTTTTGAAGCGCTGAAAGCGCAAGGCCGCCCTGGTCTGGTTACCTTTGTCACTGCCGGTGACCCGGATATGGCGACGTTCCAGAAAATCTTGAACGGTTTGCCCACGGCAGGCGCCGATGTGATCGAAGTGGGCGTGCCCTTTTCCGATCCCATGGCCGATGGCCCGGCCATTCAGCTTTCAAGCCAACGTGCGCTCAAACACGACATTGGCCTGAAGGAGATTTTCACCTCTGTTGCAGCGTTCCGTAAAGTCGATGCGGACACGCCTATTGTGTTGATGGGCTACTACAACCCGATCTACCGCTACGGCGCTGAGGCGTTCGCGCAAGAGGCTGTGGCGGCTGGCGCAGATGGCGTGATCATTGTCGATCTGCCGCCGGAAGAAGCGAATGAATTGTTGCCGGCTTTGAACAAGCACGGCTTGCACATGATCTTTTTAACCGCGCCCACTTCAAGCGATGCACGTTTGCCAGCCATCCTCAGCAATGCATCTGGTTTTGTATACTACGTGGCTGTCGCAGGTGTGACGGGCACGAAGTCGGCTGATGCTGAGTCCGTCAAACAAGCCATGACGCGTTTACGTGCGCACACCAAGTTGCCGATTGCCGTGGGCTTCGGCATTAAGACGCCCGAGCAGGCAAGAACCATTGGCGCACTCTGTGATGCGGCGGTGGTGGGCTCGGCCATCGTCGAAGTGGTGGCGCAGTCCTCACAAAAGAATGGTGGCGCATCTGATGTGATCGCTGCCGATGTCCATCGCTTTGTTAAAGATTTAGCCGCAGGCGTGCGTTAAACTAAGAGTACGCTGCTTAAGGCCAGGAGAGAGAAACGATGAATTGGTTGACCAATTTCGTTCGGCCCAAAATTCAGAAGTTGGTGCGCCCCAAAGAGGTGCCTGACAATCTGTGGGCGCAATGCCCGAAGTGCAGCGAGATGATTTTCCATCGCGAGTTGGAAAAGAATCTGCGTGTGTGCATCCACTGCGGTCATCACTTGCGGATGCCAGTGCGCATGCGCCTGAAGATGCTATTTGATAACGAGCAATGGACCGAGATTGAGCAGCCCACGGTGGCGCCCGATCCGTTGCGTTTCAAAGACCGCAAACGTTACAGTGATCGCCTGAAAGAATCTCAAAGCAAAACTGGCCTGAAAGATGGTGTGGTTGTCGCACATGGCTCCATGGGCGGTATCAATGCTGTTGTGGCCGCATTTGAGTTCGATTTCATGGGCGGCTCCATGGGTGTGGCCGTTGGCGAAGCGCTGATTTCCGCCGCTGAGCTGGCCGTGATGCAAGAATCTCCGCTAATCGTGCTGCCGTCATCCGGCGGTGCGCGCATGCAGGAAGGCATTTTGTCGCTGATGCAAATGGCGCGGACCACAGTGGCCGTCGATAAAGTGCGCGACAAAGGTTTGCCTTATATCGTTGTGCTGACCGACCCCACGACGGGCGGTGTCACCGCTTCGTTCGCCATGTTGGGCGATGTGGCTGTGGCCGAGCCGGGTGCAATCATTGGCTTTGCCGGTGCGCGCGTGATCGAGCAAACCATCCGCGAAAAGTTGCCAGAAGGCTTTCAGCGCGCTGAGTACCTCATGGAACACGGCATGGTGGACATGGTGGTGCACCGCCATGAACTGCGCGGCAAATTGATCCAGTTGATCAGTCTGCTGCTGCAAAAAAACCCGTCGGGTGATGTGTTGAACCTCACCCCGTCGGCTCGTCGTCGCAAGCCCGAAGACCGTGCCGAAGCGCCGCCGGACCCGACCGTTCCCGATATGGCATACGACGACAAGGACTAGTTCGTGTTCTAGCGGCGCTGGAATGACATGACTGATACCGCCGCCGAAAACCCTGAAGTGCAGCAGGTGTTAGAGCGTTTTACGACGCTCTATCCCAAGCTGATTGATCTCTCGCTCGATCGCATGCACCGGGTGCTGGCCGATCTCGGCAACCCGCACCTAAGCTTGCCCCCCGTCATCCATGTTGCCGGTACCAACGGCAAAGGCTCCACCATTGCCGCCATGCGTGCGGTGTTGGAGGCCGGTGGGTACAAAGTTCACGTCTACACCTCGCCGCACTTGGTGCGCTTTGCTGAGCGCATTCGCCTTGTCGGCTCATTCGTGGACGAGGGCCTGTTGGCGGAACTGCTGCGCCACGTGGAAGAGGCCAACGCGGGCAAGCCCATCACGTTCTTTGAAGTCACCACTGCTGTTGCCTTTCTGGCCTTCAGCCGTATTCCCGCCGATGCGGTGCTGCTAGAAACGGGCTTGGGCGGGACGTTCGATGCGACCAACGTGATTGCAAAGCCGATCACCACCGCCATTGCATCCATCTCCATGGATCACATGCAGTATTTGGGCGACACACTGCCCAAGATCGCGCAGGAAAAAGCCAACATTATGAAAGCGGGTGTACCCTGCGTGACAGTGGAACAGCCTGCCGAAGTGATGGCGGTGCTGAGCGCCACAGCCGCCCGTGTTGGCGCCGTTCTGAAAGCTCAAGGCCGCGATTGGCAGATTGCCGCTGAGCGCGGGGGCTTGGTGTTCACGGGCGAACGTGAGACGTGGAAAACGCCTGAACCCAATTTGCTGGGCCGTCACCAACACCAAAACATCGGCTTGGCCCTGGCGGCGCTGGAGCAATCGGGTTTTGCGATCCCATCGTTTGCCCTCAGAAGCGGCGTCCGCAATATCTACTGGCCCGCCCGTGCCCAAAAACTGAAAGAAGGCCCCATCGTTACGGCGCTCTCATGGGCGTGCGAAGCATGGTTGGACGGCGGGCATAATGAAGGTGGGGGGCGCGTGCTCGCAGCCCTCATTGATGAGTATTGGACCGACCAGCCATTGCATGTGGTTGCAGGTATGCTCACCACCAAAGCGGCGGAAGATTTTCTCATTCATCTTGCCCCGCGCGCCGCGTCATTCACCGCGGTGCCTGTGCCCGGCCATGCGGCTGCTTACGCGCCAGAAGATTTAAGTGCCGCCGCCGCTCGCGTGAATGCTCCTAATCCGGGTGTCGCCGATTCCGTTCTTGCCGCCATCGAACGCATCAAAAGCATGGCAACGGGTCGCTTCCGCGTTTTGATCTGCGGATCACTCTATCTTGCGGGCGAAGTCTTGAAAGAAAATGCCTGAAGCTGTCCGTCGTCGCGCACGAATGTTCATCCGCGCATTTCACACGTTTCACACATTCCCCCTGTAAATTCTCTGCAAAAACAGAGCGTGCAGGCCCACGATCAGAATCGTTTTCCACAAAAACGATCAGCGCTGTTCGACCATTGTTTCACGTGAAACAATTTGATCAATTCGGCTGGGACTCAGGTGCTGGTTCCGATGCGGGTGTCTCAACCGGAGCTGGAGGTGTTTCAACAGGTTCGGCAACAGCCTCGGGACGTGGTGTTGGGTCAGGGCGTGGCCCGCCGCATTCGGCATCATCAACAATGGTGATGTGAATCCAAAGTGAGTCCAAGCCTGTCTTCGTCAGCGCATTCACGCGCGCACAACTGCCCGATGGCACAAGGCCACGCACCGCCGCATCGCGATCAAACCCAAACCATGTGCCGATGACAGAATAAAATGGGTAGTAAGGCTCGGGGCGTAAGTACACCGACCCTTCGCGTTTCTGCACCACCACACCTTTATCAATGCGCGCGGCCTGATCATTCGGCAGAAGGCGGAACTCGTATTCGTCGGGCATCGTGCGATCCCCCAAATACGCCCAGCCATGCTTGTTATCAAACCGGTAGCCCGCCGTATCTTCCGACCCGAAGAAGAAAATAAAGCCGACAACAGCGACAGACAAAATGAGCGATAACGAGCTTAAAATCTGCGCAGCTTCATTCAGGCGGCGGGCTGCAGGTGGAAGGGGGCGATACTCTGACATTGAAGTATCAGCTTTCGACGTTGATGACGCCAATCTCAATGAGCTTATGCAGCCACACGGTTTCCAGTGTTTTGAGGCGCTGGCCCAAGAATGCTTCAATCTCAGCTTTAGAAAGGGCTTTGCCGCCGATCACCACATCGCCGGCTTCCGCTGTCAGCACTTTGTGGGCTTGGGTCACTGCATTTGCTTTGCCTTTGTCGACCAAGGCCAGCAGCAAAATCGCGTCGATATTGGGCATTTCGATGCCGGTGCCCGCATGAACCGCCGCCAACGGAATCTTCGGAAGGCGTAAGCCTAGCTCTTTGATCATGCCGCGATTGATGGCGGGAATAGAGTACTTCGTCCCCTGTTTTGCGGGCTCAGTTTCACGGGCAAAAGCCACGATATCACCGCCAGCAATCAGCAGGCGCGCGGCATCAACACGGGTCATCGGCGACAGGCTGTCGATGCCTGGAAGTTGTTCCATGTTCTGAATGCTGAGGCCGCGGGTGGAGATGGCCCCCATCAACTCGTCAAATGGCTCGCCTTCATACGATAATTGGATATCGCCAAAGGCCACGGCTTTGTCGATGAGCTCTAAGGGTTTCAATGTGCCGAAGATTTGCGGCAGGTTGATCTCCATCCACTCTTCTTCGGTTTGGATCGGATCGCCTTTAATCCAGACGTCGCGGCGGAAGGTTTCGTTGCGGATAAAATCGCGCTTGGCTTCTAATTCGGCACGGCTGCTGATGTTGCGGAAGTCTTCATACAGCGCTTGGGGCACCGACAAGTCGACCATGTTAAGGAACACGGTCGCCGAGCCTGCGAACTTAAAGCCGCGTGGCTCCATGAGTTGGCGCAGCTCGGCAAAATAAAAAGCGCGCAGATGTTGGTTAAAGTACTCGTGCGCCATGTAGGCCGGGTCCAGCTTCTCAAGCTGGTCAATCGCTTCGGCAAGTGCCGGGTTATCGCGGAAATACTTTACTTGCGCATCTTTCATTTTCTTGGCCCAAGCCAAGCCAACGCGGGCGCGTTCCAACGAGTTCACATCGTCCTTGGTCAGCGAGTAGATCATGTTGCGGAGCGGCACTTTGGCCGACCAACCGGGCATCGCGTTGCAGCCCGTCAGCAGCATGCCGCCCGGCTTCATGCGTTTGGCGGCATCGTCCAACACGGCTTTGCGGGTGGGTTCGTCGATCCAACTCAGCACACCGTGCATGACGGCGAAATCCAGCGGTGGGATGTCGTTCTCTTCTAGGTCGGCAAAACCTTTGCAGAGGAATGTGGTGTTATCCAAATTGCCGCGCACCGACAGCATTTCCGCTGTGGTGATGTGCTGACGCAAAAAATCAACGCCGTAGAAACGTGCTTTCGGAAAGCAGCCCGCCAAAATGTTGGCCGTAATGCCGTTACCGCAGCCGTAGTCACACCACGTGAAATTGCCATCCAGGGGGCGCGGGCGATAACCCGCCGCCGCCGCCGTGTGGTTGATATGGGCAGGTGCGTGGTCGCCGTAAAACTCGGCCACATAGGCTACGTCAGTGACGTAACCGCCGGTCTGTGTCGTCATTTCAACCCCTTAACTAATCCCCGCAGGAGTGGTTTTAGCAGCGGAAGCCCCTAAAAAGCAAAGCCAGCCCCAAAAGAAAAGCCCCGCATCTGCGGGGCTTTAACGTCGGCGTGAGATCGCCAAAATTAGATGGATTGTTGGACCCATTCGACCAATTTGCTTTTCGGCGCGGCCCCGACTTTGGTGGCGGCCAATTCGCCGCCCTTGAACATCATCAAGGTCGGAATGCCACGTACGCCAAACTGGGTTGGCGTTTGCGGATTGTCGTCAATGTTGATTTTCACGACGGTCAGCTTGCCTTCCATTTCCTTGGAAATCTCGTCCAAAGCCGGCGCAATCTGACGGCACGGACCGCACCATTCAGCCCAAAAGTCCACCAGGACGGGGCCATCAGCTTTCAAAACATCATCGCCAAAAGAGGCGTCGGTCACGTGTTTCATGGCTTAAAACCTTATTCTAGGCAGGCCCAAACGACCTGCGAATGAACGATATGATGCCGTCAATTTAAGAAGCAGGGGCTATACCGTCAAGGCAAGGGGTGCGCACCAAAGGGGCGGCAGCCATGCCTGAAACGTCGGCCTCTTCCGCTTGAATTTTCGCAGCATTTTCGACCTCACCCCAGAATTGGGGCGTCAGCCGACGTGGATTCAACGTGGGATTCGCGCCCGAGTTGCCTCGGATTTTAAGCAAATTGAGCTGCGCCAAGTCCTAGCTGCGCCACGTCAGCGTGGTGGGGGTGATGGGATTTTGGGGCGCACGACCCTCGGCTTCCGCCGCCAGCCACTCTTTTTTCAAACGCAGATACCAGCGCGTTTGCATATCGGCATCCTTGATCAGCATGGTCGAGGGGTTGAATTTTAAACCCTCTTCCATGTCCATGACGGCGCGGCGGTCCTGATCGAGGAAGCGCCAGGCAAACCAGCGCACCAGCGGTTTTAAAACCGAAGCGCCAGGCACATTCCAGTACATCACGTGATGTACTTCCGTGCGTTTTGAATCGATAGGTGTGCACGCGGTCAGGCCGCAGTAATCGTATTTACCTGTCGACGCATGCTCGATGCGCACAGACGGCAATGAATAGGTAATCTCGGTTTCTGGCGCACCACCCAAGAACAGACGATAAGCGCGCGAATTGCTGGACGCCCGATGCTTATCCATTTTCCAGCCCAAGCGGCCTGGTTCATTGATCGGAGAGAACGCTTTATTTTTCTCGTAAATGCTTTTCTTGGTGCGCCAAATGCGCGAGCGATGCACAAACGCACCATGAGCCGGGTCCATCAGACCCGAGACCGCCAGGTCGATGTTGCACTCAAAGACCATCGACTCATGAATGCCAAAGCGATCACCAATGGCAGGAACTTCCGGCACAGATGGCAGGCCTTTGGTTTTATCACCCATAAACACCCAGATATTGCCTTGGCTTTCGCGTACGGCATATGTGACGGCGCGGATGTCATTGGGTTGCGGCCGTTGATGATCAGCCTGGGATGGAATGGCGGTGCAGCGACCATCGGTGGCAAAGCGCCAGCCGTGGTAGGGGCACTCTACTTCTCGGCCATCAAAATCACCGCGCGATAACAATGTGCCGCGATGAATGCATGTATCGCGCATAGCAAAGACATTGCCATCAGCATCCCGACCGACCAGCACCGGATCGCCCAGCAAAGTCTTGTGCAGCGTCTTGCCGCGCTTCAGGGCATGCGCTGGCAATGCGTAATACCACGCTTTGCGCAGCATAACGCCGTCGGATTGAACATGATCAGGTGCAGGGATCTCAGCATTCATGGCGGCAAGATGCGGGTTTGCGGGGGCAAGATCAAGCGGCGACAGACGTCAAAGCGCTGTCCATCAATGGCGGCGGAATTTCCATGGTGTAGGGGCCATCGGTCCATAGCAGCACGCAGCGCACGTTATGTTTTGGATAAATGCGCTGGAGAACATTCCGGTACACCGCCATTTGGAACACGTAAGCTGTATCTACGCTTTCAACCTCGCGCGGTGGCGGGCGATTGGTCTTGTAATCAATAATCCAGACATCGTTTGCAGTTATCGCCAGGCGGTCCACTTGGCCAGAAACCGCATGCCGCCCCACCAAACCCACCACGGGAACCTCAGCCAATGAGCCCGCAGCGAAGAGTGGTGCAAAGCTTGGGTTATTGAGCACACTTAGAGTTTCGTCGATGATAATGGCTTGCTGCTCTGTAGTGAGGCCCCAGTTAGACCGCGCCACAAACTTTGATGCCGCCACTGCGCGCTGTTCTAAGGATAGCTCGGGCAACGTTTGCAGCAGACGGTGAATGATGAGGCCACGCTGAAATCTGTATTGGCCGTCATCAACCAACGGCGAAACAACAGCAGGCTCGGCGACAATCGCGCGTGAAGGAGCCAACGGTTGCGGCGGGTCGCGTTCGGGTATGGGCTGCGCCGTCGCCCAGTCTGGGAGTGGGCCAAAAGTCGCGATATTTGCACGCTCTTGTTCTGCCTTTGCGGGAACGGACTGCACATCTTCCAGAAGCAAAACATCCGCAGTTGCGGTAACGCCTTCCGCCGCTAAAAACGCATCGGCTTGTTTTTGCGCCAACGTTGCCAGGGCATCTTGAATTAAGCCGTACCAATGACCCTCACCGGACGACTTCTTGGTCTCCCAGCCACAGACGTACAACCGATCTTCAGCCCGCGTCATCGCCACGTACAAAAGACGGCGATACTCCTCTAACATTTTTTCTTTCGCGGCATCGCGTAATTCCGCCGAAAGATTGTCGGCGTCTTTGGCTGCTGGCACCCATAGCATCAAGGGCACGGCATCATCGGTCCACACCAGGGCATCGCGTTGGGTCGGCAATTGCATGGTATCGGGCATGAACACGATCGGAGCTTGTAAGCCCTTCGATCCGTGCACGGTCATGATACGCACAGCGTCCGTGTCGCCTTGTTCAAGATCGCGTTTGATCTGAATGTCACCCTGCACAATCCAGTGCAGGAAGCTTTGCAGTGATGGTGGGTGGTTCTTTTCGTATGCCAACGCGAGCGATAAAAACTCATCAATTGGGTCATCCGCATCAAAGCCCAACCGGCTCATGGCGCGTTTGCGACCGTCATGGGCGACAATCACGTGTGAGAACAGGGCAAACGGCGTGAGGTAATCGGTGCGATTTAAAAGATCTGTCAGCGTCGCATGCGCATGACCAAGCGCCGTTTCAGTACCTGCATGTGCGCCTAACATTTCCCACAGCGTTTTGGGACCACGATCATAGGCAAGCTCAAACAGTTGATCTTCATTCAAGCCGATCAGTGGGCTTTTTAAAATTGTCGCCAGTGTCAGGTCGTCACTGGGGAGCAATAGGAAATGACCCAATGCAATCAGATCCATCACCGCCAACTGCTGCGGTAGAAACATGCGATCAACGCCGGCAACGGGCACGTTCAAGGCTTTCAGTTGGCGCACCAACTCATCCACAAAAGATGTGCGGCGACGCACCAGCACCATGATGTCGCCTGCGCGAATGCTGCGGCCGCGCGCGGGCAGCATCTCGTTCGTGTCAATCATGCGCTTGATGCGACGGGCGATCAGGCCAGCTAACCGATTCTGCGGAGAGTCGCCTTGCATGCGCTCAACGGGTGGCTTCCATGCTGGTTGCTCATCACTCTTTAACGGCACGACGGGCGGCCATACTTCCACACGGCCCGCATGACCTTGGCGCGACACAAGGTGAGTTATATTTTCACCCGTCAACGCAACACCGTTGCGGGCGGCATCTTGCGCAAATACAAGGTCCACGGCCTTTAGAACGGCAGCGGTTGTTCGGAATGAAACATTCATTTGTACGCCGCACCACGGGTGGTTAGCGGCATTCGCCTTGCGCCCATAGGCCTCATACTGACGATCAAAGCCCGCTAAGTCTGCGCCTTGGAACGAGTAGATGGACTGCTTACGGTCGCCCACCGCAAATACAGTACGCGCCAAAGTTTCGGCCTTGGCTTTATCTTCAAATCGTCCTTCACCAGCAAAAAACTCATCGGTAAGGGCGGTCACAATGTCCCATTGGTCAGGGTTAGTGTCTTGCGCTTCGTCGATCAGAACGTGATCCAGGCCGCCGTCCAGCTTGTACAGTACCCAGGCTGCGACGCCCGGTGTTTGCAACAGTGTGCGCGTTGTTTGAATAAGGTCATCGTAATCCAGCAAAGAGCGCGCGTGCTTGAAGGCGCTATAAGAATACAGCATGCGCTCGGCCACGGTCAGCAGTGCGGTCGTGGCCTCAGCAGTCTGAGCGCGCGCCAGTTTGTCTTTGACGGTCTCCACGCGCGCAGCTTCCTGTTGCAAGATATTCAAAATATCAGGGTCGCGCTCGGCCACGGCTTTGGTGGCTAAGGTTTTGCGTATAGAGCCGTCTTGCGTCAGGTACGCGCCAAAGTATCCATCGATCTTGGCGATGCGCTGTTCTGTCTCAGCAAGCCACATGTTAATGCAGGCCCCGCGCTCTTGATCGGTTTTACTGCCGCCCGATAATCCTGCGGCAGCGCGCTTCAGTGCGTTCGCATCAAAGTTCGTCTCGCCGCACGCTTCGGCTAAAATATGATCGCGCGTATCTGTCTTGCTCAGCTTGAGTTTCTTGCGCACGGCACTGAGTGCGCCTACCAAGCCTTTATCATTCACGCCGCCATAAGCCGCAAAGAGGCGTTCGAGCTTCGCGCGTTGTTGTGCGATCTCGCCGATAAGTTCGGGAAAGCGCGTTTCGTGCAACCGGCCCGTCAAATAGGCCAGCGCTTGTGCCAAGTCGGGGTCATGTTCTTCATTTGCTGAAACGATCACATAATCCCGCGCTTCGGCTAAGGCTTCGGCTGCAGTGCGCTCGTCCATCAGTTCAAACTGCGGTGACACGCCTGCTTCAATGGGGAAGCGGCGTAAGAGCGATTGGCAAAATGCGTGAATTGTTTCGATGCGCATGCCGCCTGGAGCATCCAGCACGCGAGCAAACAAACGGCGTGCGCGCTTCAAGTCGTCAGGTCGCGGATCGCGGCCGAGGAGAACACTAATATCATCGGCTAAATCTGTTTCAGTAGCCGTGACCCACCGCCCCAATCGTTGCGATACACGGTTGGCCATTTCGGCCGCCGCCGCTTTGGTGAAGGTGAGGCACAAAATGCGCTCAGGGGCCGCGCCGCCCAGCATGAGGGCCAGAACACGGCTGGTGAGCACGGTTGTCTTGCCTGAACCTGCTGATGCCGAGACCCAAGCGCTGGTGAATGGATTGATGGCCTCATTTTGCGCGCGCTGGGCAACGCCAATGGCATCATAGGGGGGGTCAAAGCTGCTCATGCATCCCCCCCTTCGCCACTGGCCCATTCTTTGACACGGGTCAGGTGTTCGTAATCACTGTATTTGGGTGCATGCTCGGGGTGGGGGCGGGCTTCGTACTTCGTATCGGGATCGTCGAACCTTTCGATCAAGTGCTCTAGGCCTGCTCTGGCTTCAGCGACGATCTTTGCAATGTCACCCTTAACGCCCCTGTCGGTGGCGCCATCGTTGCGGCCATGCAAATGCCAGAACGCCAATTCTTCAATGCGTGTCGGCGCAACACCTTCAAATCCACCCATCAGCGCAATCACGCCCTCAAGGGGTAGCTGTGGCGAAAAGCCCGCAATTACTTCCTTGTCGGTCGGCGGGCTTCCCGTTTTGTAATCCACAATCGCAATACTGCCGTCGCGCAGAATATCAATGCGGTCGGCTTTGGCTTTTACAACGAAGGGCTTTGTTGGCGAGGTAATCGTGGCTTGGCCGCTGCGCTCTACCAGCGATGTCTTGATCTCGCCGGACCTCGCGCGCTCATGGGCCACAAACCAATGCGCAATTCTCTCAAATCGTGGCCACCAGAACGCACGCACAGCAGGGCTGACGGTGGATTGCGCAAATAGCGTTTCCCCAATCTCCAGCAAGGCGCTCTCACCTTGGTCCAACGGCGTGTTGCGCTCCACGAACAACTGCAACGCTTTGTGAATCAGCGTGCCGTAATCTGCGGCACTGACATCGGCGTCGATGGGTTCCAGCGCGCGGAGTTTTAAAATATGTCGCGCATAAATCGCATAGGGGTCGCGCATCCAGGTTTCGATTTGGGTCACCGATAACTCACGCGGGCGCGCCTCAACCGGCGGACGCGGGGCCGGTGCGGGCCACGCCTTGGGCGCGTGTGCTGGCCGTGTGATGCGGTGGGCGTAATCTAGCCACTTACTCTGTGTACTCAGAGGCGGCAGTTTTGCAGCTGCAATCACTTGGTCCAAACGCATCAACCAACGCGATGGCACAGTGGGTGAACCCTCAACTTTGTTGGCGCGACTCATGATCACGCGCGGGCTGCAGAGGGCTTCCGCGATATCGTGGGCCGACTGACCAATGCGTTGCTCTGGGCTGGCCAGGCCGCATTTATCGCGCATGGGGCGGCTCATCCACGGATCGGGCGCCGGCTCCGTGGGCCACGTACCCTCGTTCAATCCCGCCAAGATTAAAATGCCAAAACGCTGCAATCGTGCTTCAAGTGGACCCAAGATGCGAAGGCGCGGATGTTTCCCGAAGCGGGGGCGAACCACACGCCCTTTGATGAGTGATGCAAAGAGGGCGGGGTATGCTGATGGAGCCACAGGCGGCAAGGCATCGCATGCTGCCACCAACTCAGCGACAAATGTTGCCGCGCTCTCGCCCTCATCTCCGGCCCATAGGCGCAACGGGCCCGCCACGTCATCGGTTGAAGCCAACACTTCGGCGCAGCGCATGTGGGCGTCGAGCAGTTTTGAAACGGCGACCTCCGCCTCTTGCATCAACTGGGCGAAATCGGCCGTGGCCTGTTCAAGACGTATGATCCAGCGTTCTAATCGGCTTTTAAATGTATTGTTCTCAAGCTTGGCGCGTAAACCTGCCCATCCCGGTGCAGGGCGTGGGCCGCGCAATAATTCGCGCTCTGCCAAACGTGTGAGATCGCGGAATACCGCTGGTTCCATCTCTGCTGCGGCAATCGGATGCTTGCACAGACTCAACAGTGGCAGCGGCGCCATGTCGCTTGCCACCATCTCGGTCAGGAGGCGCAAGAACACACCCACAGGTGTGAGCGATAAATCGCGACCCGCTGAATCATCGACATCAATACCCCAGCGTTCCAACTCACCGGCCACACGCAAAGCTAAGTCGCGATCTGGGGTTACCAGTGAACAGGTTTGTTCTGGTGTTTCCAACGCTTCGCGCATCGCCATAGCAATGGCACCGGCCTCCTCGCGTGAGGTCGCACTTGTCATGCGCTCAAGGCCATGAAGGGCCTCAGGGGGGAGCTGTAAATCGGTCCACTTCTCTGTGGTGGATGCAGGACGCATCAGTTCAGACACCAGGCGCATGCGGGGATGATGGCGGCTATCCGCGCAACCCGGCCATAACCGCACATCGTCGCGATCTACGTTCAGCTGTTGCAACAGATGCTTTAAGCCAAACTGTGGGTGTGGCGCGTCGATGTGCTGCCAGGATGCGTCATCTAGCGTATGGTCGAGACCTGGTAAAACCACGCAGCCTTCCGGCATGGTGGCGATGGTTTGCAGTAAGGCCGCAGTGGCAGGAATGGTACCCACTGAACCGGCCGCAATAATGGGGCCTGGCATTTTCCCGGCCATGCTGGCCCACATTTTGGTTTGCGCGGCGAACACCAAGTTGCGGTGTGTCACGGGGTCGACCACACCGTGCGCGGCTAAAATTTGCGGCCAATGCTCGGTGATAATGTCGAGAAACTGCAGGGTTTGCTGCCAGTGAATGGCGTAGTCATCAGGCACAAGTGTTTTTAAAGCGCTAAAGTCCACGCCTTCGGTTTGCATGGTATCTAAAAGCTTGGCCAACTCGGACGCCAAAGCGACGGCTTGATCGTGGCTTGTGCCATCGCGTTTCAGAATCATCGCCGCCAACAACAATTGACGGCGCAATGGGTCGATGGCGGGCGGTAAGTCAATGCTGTCCAGCGTCCCGAAACTGCTGAGGGCGGCCTCATCGGGATCGATATCGTTAAGCGGAATTAAACGCGGCAATAAAACAGGCGTGCCCTGGCCCAACCGTAAGAACGCATCACGTAGCGCCCGACACGCACGACGCGTGGGCATAAGCACTGTCATACGCGCCAAGCTTAAGGGGTCATCACCCGCGTCGGCTTTTAAGCCCAACGCCAGGGCTTCAACAAAGTGCGCCGTGGCCGGAATTGTAAACACGGTCGCGCGCCCAGATTTTTTCATCTGGCGCCACGAGGGAATGGTTGCGGGCTGGGCGAGCGTCATGCGCCCGAGACTATATCGTCTTTTGTGTGTGCCATGCGTGCCAAAATCGCTTCGGTGCTGGCGATGGCCTCAGGGGTACCCACGTGAAACCACTGCCCATCTTGTGCGACGCCTTTCAGGCGGCCCGAGGCAATTAAGGGATCCCAGACCTTGTTCATCGAAAAAGGTTCAAGGGGCAGGCCCGCAAACACATGGGGGCGAATGATCTGCATGCCCGCATACACATAGGGCGCTGATGTTGCTGTCCCACGCCGGGTGAGGCGGCCATCGCCATCCATGAAGAAATCACCAGGTCCATCGAAGCCGTGCGTCTGGGCAATGGGGTGCAGCAGCAAAACAACATCTACACTGTCATCAAAGGCGCCGTGCAGCGTCATGGGGCTTGGCTTGCTACTGCCGACAGTGAAGGCATCTGTGTTCACGGCATAAAACGGCACATCGCCGATCAGCGGCAATGCCTTTAAAATGCCGCCGCCGGTTTCAAGCAATTGTTCAGTTTCATCCGAGATCAGTGTCTCAGGTCGGAATCGATGTTTCACATGGTTGCGAACCAAAGGCGCCAAATGGTGCACGTTCACAATGGCACGCTTCACGCCAGCTTCCGCGAATGCGTCCAGCGGCCAATCCATCAACGCTTTGCCGCCCACTTTGATCAGCGGCTTGGGCAGCGTGTTGGTGATGGGACGCATGCGTGTACCAAGACCCGCGGCCAACACCATTGCTGTTTCAATTGGGGCGGTTTCAGTGGTGCTCATGCGTTCACGTGGCGCAAGGCTGGTGGTACATGCGTGTCCAGCCACGCTTTTAAATCAGCCAACACAGGCTCTTGTAAACACTGATCCATGTAGCGCCATAGGCGCGGCATATGAACAAGATAGTGCGGCTTGCTGTCACGAATTTTCAAGCGCGCGAAGGTGCCAATCACGCGTACGTGGCGTTGGGCGGCCATCACCGCCCAGGATGTCGCAAAAGCCGTGTGATCAAGGGCGGGGAATGCCGCCAGATAGCGCGCCTTCATTTTTGCAACGAGGTTGGGGTTGATGTCGCGGCGCGCATCTTCCAACAGCGACATGAGATCGTAGGTAATGGGTCCCGCCACAGCGTCTTGGAAATCAAGAATGCCGCAAGCCTTCATGCCATCACGTTGAAACAGACCGAGCAAATTGTCGACGTGATAGTCGAATAACACCAGCGATGTTGGCACGCTCCAGGCCTTGGGTAGGATGCTGCGCCAAATTGCATTGAACTCGTCTTGCGCAGCCATTGAAATGGCGGGCGCATTCACCAGTGGGCGGTACCACACGTTGATGCGGTTCACTTCTTCCAGCAGGCGTTCATCCCCGTAACGCTTCACACCGTCTGGGATGACTTGGCGTTCCGGCACCTTATGCAGCGCGATTAAGGCGTCGATGGCCAGAGCGTACAACTGCTCTTCATCGTGATGACGGGCCAAGAGGCGCGTATATGTGTCGTCGCCCAAGTCTTCCAGCAGTAATAAGCCGGCCTCTGCATCTTCGGCCCAAATTGCCGGCACCGAAAATCCCAAGCCATGCAGATGTTTGGCGATGCGCACAAACGGGCGCACATCTTCATGCGGTGGCGGTGCATCCATCAATACCGCGCGGCCTTTCGGGCCTTCCAGTCGATCGTATTTACGAAACGAAGCGTCGCCTGCCAAGCGCCAGCGCTTGGCATCGCTCCAGCCGATTTTGTGCAAAAAATGCTGAATTACAGCGTCACGTGAAACAGTCATGAAGGACTCAGTGTAGGCAAAAGCGGTTGCAGGCGTTGGTGCCAGTGGGCATCGCCATCAAGGGTGATGGTGCGCGCGCTGCCCACAAGCGTGAATGAAATAGCCAATCTGGACGGCGGGAGCAAACGACCTAAACGCTCGGGCCATTCGATCAAACAGATAGCTTCAGCGAAGGCCTCTTCAATTCCAAGCTCAATAGCGTCGTCTGGCTTAGCCAGACGGTACAAATCGCAGTGCCAAATTTCACCCTTCGGCGTGTCATATGTTTGCACCAACGTAAATGTCGGGCTAGGCACTTCATTGTCTGCGTCGGTAAGGGCGCGCACAAATGCCCGCGCAAAGGTCGTTTTGCCGGTGCCTAAGTCACCAAACAGGGCCAGCACGTCGCCAGGTTGCGCGATACTGGCAAGGCTGGCAGCAATGCGGTCTGTATCGGATAGCGTTGCAAGGGGTGCGCTGGTAATCACAGCCATGGCTTATGCTGTCTTTTGGGCCGGTGTATCGCCGACAGGTAATGTCCAGATCAGCGTCACGTGGCCATCGGCGCTGCTCTCAGTCATTTTGTCGTCGTGGGGTCCGGCCATCTTGCGGCAGAAATCTGTGGCAATGCGTGCAGAGACAATATCTTTCACATTCTCGCCTTCGTATGTGATCGAGAATGAAATACTGGTGCCGCGGCGCTCGACTATCAGGCCCACTTTGCTGCTGGCGCAATCAATGGCAGCGCCCACCAATAAGAACAATGCGAGCTTCAGGCGCGAGGCATCAGCAACAATCCATCCGGCTTCCGTGGTGCCTGCAGCTGAAAGCTCTAACCCGCGTAGCTTGGCATCGGGGGTGAGAAGGCGCATTACCCGGCCCACCAGTTCACCCACATCCACCGCATCCAGGCGAATGGAATGGCTGCTGGGGTTAAAGCCGGTCAAGTCCTCGGCATCGGCAACCGTATCCGAGAGCGACCGCGCCAGTCCGCCCAGGCCCTGCTCTTTGCCTTTGGCCGCAGCCAAGTTGCTTAAACGTGAGAGGTCATTGCCCAACGCGGTGAACACGCGTGCGGCAATGTCGGATTTCAAACGCTCACTGGTTGCAACACTTTCCGCGCGCGCCCGCAAATTTTGCACGGCGCGCTCTGGTGCGGAGACATCGTTATAGCAGAACAGTACACCACCATCAGGAAGCGGCACGGCAACAAATTCCATCACCGAACCCTTGGCACGGATTACTCGGCCTTGTTGCGTCGTGCGTTGTTGCTCTGAATTCAATGCCGCGAGCAGTGTTGCACGATGCCGCGCAAACACGGTTTCATCATCAAACAACTCACGGAATGCATCAACGACGCTTACTAATGTGGGGCTTTCATCCAACGCCGCAGCGTTTAGCTCCCACATCTCGGCAAAAGCAGGGTTCGCCAACCTTAATCGGCCATCTGCGCCAAACACCGCGACGGCTTCTTGCAGGTTGTCGATGGTTTCGCGCTGTACGGCAATCAAAGTATTGTAGGAGCGCTCTAGCGCCAGTTTGTCTGTGACATCTTCGTACGTCATCAACAGACCGCCCATGGGATGGGGCGCAATGGTGCGGCGTAATGTCCCACCGTCTGGCAAATGCAGCACATCTTCCAGCGTCTCAAGCAGCGAATTAAATCGTGCCAGTTCTTTATCTTTAAAGGCTGGGAAGTCCGCCACTTCGGGTAGGCGGCGCTGACTGCGCATCGCATCCAATACCGCGCCATATCCTGGCGCTTCGTTCAGCCACGCGGTGTCAAGTGTCCATAGTTTTGCAAATGCCGCGTTATGAAACGCCAAGCGCATGTCGGGCCCAAATACCGCAATTGCCGTTCCTAACCGCTCCAACACATCGGCCTGGGCCGCGGCTTCTCGTTTCAGGCGCGTTTCTAATTCTTCCTGACGCGTAATGTCGTAAGCCATACCCGCTGTCAGTCGCCCCGTGCCATCAGAGAGGAGCGGTGCGTCGGCTTTTAAAGATGCGCCGTCCACAATCTCTTTGGTGCGGGTGGGGGCTTCTGTCACTTCCATCAAGCGACGACTGCCATCAAGCACCATATGGAATGGGCTTTTGCGAATTTCACCAGCCGCACGGGCTGCTGCTGCGAGCGCACGGGCTTCACGCACTGTCACGCGCGGTGCAATTTCGCGACCGCGGGCCACAATATCGGCAGCACTTTTGCCGTCGACCGCGATGACATAAGCAAGATTGCAATAGATCAGCGACAAATCGTCGTCACGCACCCAAACAGGCACATCGATGCTATCGAGTGCAACTTTCATCAGCGCCGCTTCGCGTTTGAGGGAGGAGGTTTCTTCTGTCAACGCTTCCACGGCGGCGGTGTTTTCTGTGATGTCGCTCATCCACACCACGTCGGCCAAAGTTTCGCCGTCCTCAGACACGGCCCGCAAGCCGCGCGCATCAATGCGGCGATTGCTGCCGGTGTGGATTAAGCCCAACCGGAAGCCATTGCCGGTTTCTTTCAGGCGCGCCACAGACTCGCGCAGCATGTCTTGGGAAACGGCATCAAAGCCCTCAAGAACGTCTTCAAACGTTGCGTCACGCCCCCGCAGCAGATCCAACAGAACAGCTAAACGGCGCGAACATTGTTCGTTGGGGTCTGTTTCGCCGCGCTTATAGAACCACGCCATATACCCTTCGGGGGCCGTGTCGAGGGCTGCAGCAAAGGTGTCGCGGTTGCGAAGTGCGGCATCGCGCACATTCTCGGCGCGCTTCCAATGCTGGAATTGACGCCACAGCACCATCGTTACGGCGGGCACCAGCACGATGATGGCAATCAGGCCGGCGATCAGCGGAAGGTTTACATCATCCATGGGCCAGAAGCGTATCCCAGCGGCGCGGCATTATAGCGCGCCTAAGCAAAACGGGCTGTTGGGGGTTTCCCAACAGCCCGTCCAAAGTGGCTGCGAACGTCGCTAAGATCAAGAATCTTCTAGCAGATTCCTATTTTTAGCTCGTTCTTAGTAGCGATAGGTTCCCGGCTTGAACGGACCTTGCTGCTGCACACCGATGTAGCTGGCTTGCTTGGGCGACAGCTTGGTCAGCTTGGCGCCAACTTTTTCGAGGTGCAATTCTGCGACTTTTTCGTCCAAGGTCTTCGGCAAGACGTAGACTTGGTTCTTGTAAGCCTTGCCGTTGGTCCACAGTTCGATCTGGGCCAAAGTTTGGTTGCTGAACGAAGCGCTCATCACAAAGCTCGGGTGGCCCGTCGCACAACCCAAGTTCACCAAGCGGCCTTCAGCCAGCAACAGAATGCGCTTGCCGTCTGGGAACTCAACTTCGTCCACTTGCGGCTTGATGTTATGCCACTTGAAGTTCTTCAAGCCTTCGACCTGAATTTCAGTATCGAAGTGGCCGATATTGCAGACAATCGCGCGGTCCTTCATGTTGCGCATGTGATCGACCGTGATCACATCCAAGTTGCCCGTGGCCGTCACGAAAATGTCGGCCAGTGGGGCGGCATCTTCCATCGTCGTGACTTGATACCCTTCCATGGCGGCTTGCAGGGCGCAGATTGGGTCCACTTCGGTCACCATCACGCGGCAGCCAGCTTGGCGCAGTGAAGCGGCCGAGCCTTTGCCCACATCCCCGAAGCCAGCCACGACAGCAACTTTACCGGCCATCATCACGTCTGTTGCGCGACGGATCGCATCCACCAAGCTTTCGCGGCAACCGTACACGTTATCGAACTTCGATTTCGTGACGCTGTCATTGACGTTAATGGCTGGGAACGGCAAGCGACCGTCTTTCGCCATTTGATACAAGCGGTGCACACCCGTGGTGGTTTCTTCCGAAACACCTTTGATGCTCGCCAGCGTCTTGGCGTACCAACCTGGTTGTTCTTTGTTACGTTTCGCAATCGCAGCGAACAGAATGGTTTCTTCTTCGTTGCTTGGCTTTGCAATTTTGCTCGGGTCTTTCTCGGCTTCGGCGCCCAAGACCAAGAGCAACGTGGCATCGCCGCCGTCATCCAGGATCATGTTGGGGCTGCCACCATCGGCCCACTCGAAAATCTTATGGGTGTAGTCCCAATACTCTTCCAAGGTTTCACCCTTAACGGCGAACACCGGGGTGCCAGCCTTGGCAATGGCGGCTGCCGCATGATCTTGAGTCGAGAAGATGTTGCAGGATGCCCAGCGCACGTCAGCACCCAGAGCTTTCAATGTTTCGATCAACACGGCCGTTTGAATGGTCATGTGCAGTGACCCAGCAATCCGAGCGCCCTTCAGGGGTTGTTTCGGGCCGTACTCTTTACGGATCGACATCAAGCCTGGCATTTCGATTTCGGCGATGTTGAGTTCCTTGCGGCCCCAGTCAGCGAGGGCCAAGTCTTTTACTTTGTAATCGTCGAAGGGCATGTAGGGCTCCAAAGGCCAGGTTTTATAGGAGTAGAACAATAGAAAAGGTGAGGGCGTATACCAAGATGGGCCCTTTGGCGCAATGCGCCCAGGGCGAGCGGTCAATTAGCCTGATAATTCAGCCACTAAGTCCCTCAGGCGGTGAGGGTCTGATTCCGAGGTGATGCGCCGGACACGGCCCGAAATGGCCGAGAGATTCAAGGCCAAAATCCGCTTTTTGACCCGGGGGAGGCTGGCTGCAGACATCGAAAGCTCGCTAATTCCAAAGCCTAGCAGTAAGGCCGTCAGCCGATGGTCACCTGCGATCTCGCCGCAGACAGAGACCGGAATACGTGCCGCTGCTGCCGCCTCGGCTGAAAACTGGATCAGGCGTAAAACCGCAGGGTGTAAAGGGTTGTACAAATAAGCGACCTGCTCGTCGGTCCGGTCGATGGCGAGCGTGTACTGGGTCAGGTCGTTGGTGCCGATGGCGAAGAAGTCGGATTCAGCAGCCAGCGCATCAGCAGCTAATGCAGCTCCGGGGATTTCAATCATCACGCCCAAAGCTGGTAGCGGGTCGGGTAACTTCACGCCACGGCGCTTCAGACGGCTCACGACGCGACCCAGAATTTTCTTCACTTCGCGGATTTCATCGACGGTCGAAACCATCGGCAGCAGGATACGCACAGGGCCATGGATGCTGGCCCGTAAAATGGCCGAGAGTTGCGCCAGAAGCAATTTGCGCCGACTGAGAGAGAACCTGATGGCACGCAAACCCAAGGCTGGGTTAGGGCCGGGTTTCATGTCGAATTGCGCACCCAACTTATCAGCACCCACATCAAGTGTGCGGATGGTGACCAGCTTGCCTTGCATCCGTCGAACAACCTCGGTGAGATTTTCGTACTGCTCTTCCTCGCTGGGCAAATCGCTGCGATTCATGAACATGAATTCGCTGCGGAATAGACCAATGCCTTCCGCGCCTGCGGCCAGAACGCCTTCAATTTCAGACGGCAGTTCGATGTTCGCCATCAGTTTAATCGCGACACCGTCTTTCGTGACAGCGCGAACAGAGGTGAGCTTTCGCAGTGATTTCTGCTCGCGCAGAATTTCAGTTTTGCGTTTTCTGTAGATCTCCAGCGACTTCGCCGATGGATTGATGATTACAATGCCATTTGTGCCGTCGATAATGATCTGTTGGCCGTTGCGTGCTTCGTTTAAAATTGCGTCTTCCGCAACAACTGCGGGCAAGCCTAACGAACGGGCCACAATCGCTGTGTGGCTTTCAACACCGCCCACTAATGTCACAAGCCCTAAGACATGCTGAGGGTCCAGTGTTGCGGTGTCCGCCGGGGATAGCTCATCGGCGACGATGACTGCGTTTTTCGGTAGATTTGTCAGCGCGCGCGACTTCTTGCCGGTTAAGCTTTCCACAAGCCTCCGGCCAACTTCGCGCACATCATCTACACGTGCAGCCAGATATTTATCATCCATGGTGGCGAACGCTTCGACCATCAGGCCGATTTCCCGCATCACTGCAGCTTCGGCATTCACTTGGTCTGTGGCGATGCGTTTCTGCACGCCGCGAATGAGGCGGGAGCCCGACAACATTTGCTGATATGCGTCCAGAAGGTAGCCAATTTCTTCGCCCGCAGCGCCCGACATACGCTTAGCTTCGGTCTGAAGTTTTTCTACTTCGCCTGCGGCGCGCGCGGCGGCTTCAAGTAAGCGATGCTGTTCGCTACGAACCTTGGCAGCCGAGATGGTCTGTTCGCTGACGTGCACATTGGCACGGCTGTCGTGCCGGTAGACAACGCCAATCGCAACCCCGGCTCCAACGGCCATGCCGTTGAACACCAATTCGGGTTTTGATTTGGCTTTCCTACTCTTCATCGAATTTATTGGCGACCAATGTGCAAATGGCGGTCATGGCAGCTTCAGCATCGCTGCCGGATGTTGTAATTTGAATCGTGGTGCCTTGCGCCGCAGCCAACATCATCAAACCCATGATCGAGCGGCCCGATACTTCAGTATCCCCGCGCTTTACAAGGATCTCGGCCTCAAATTGTTCCGCAGTCTTGCAAAACTTTGCGGCGGCACGGGCATGTAGGCCCTTGCTGTTGCAAATTTCAGCATCGCGTCGCAACACACCAGACATCAGCGAAACAACCTTATTACTTGCCTTGACCGAGAAGTGCCGAGGCGACGTTGATGTATTTGCGGCCCGCATCCTGTGCTTGAGCCACGGCGTTGGGCAAATCTTCCGCACCGCGCACGGATGCGAGTTTGATCAGCATGGGCAGGTTCACGCCAGCAATCACTTCAACCGGCGCGTTTTCCATAATCGAAATCGCAAGATTTGATGGCGTCCCGCCAAACATATCGGTCAATACGACAACGCCAGATCCCGCGTTCACGCCCTCGACCGCCTTCATGATATCTTGGCGGCGGCGTTCCATGTCGTCTTCGGGGCCAATGCAGACGGTTGCAACTTGCGACTGCGGTCCGACGACATGCTCCATGGCGGCGACCAATTCGACGGCCAAGCGTCCGTGGGTGACCAGGACTAATCCGATCAGGGGTTTTGTTTGTGGCATACGATTTTGTTTAGCTTCTTTTCGATGAGTGCGGTGGGCGCGGCATATCGCGGTGACGAGTATCGACCGGGATGTTGTGCTCTGCGAACCACTCCTTCAGACGTTCCACCATGTAGACGGAACGATGTTGGCCACCTGTGCAGCCGATAGCAATGGTGAAATACGATTTTCCTTCGCTTTCGTACAGAGGCAACAAGGGCTCTAAAAGTGCTCCAGTCCGTTCCAAAAATGTCGTGGACGCTGGATCTGAGCTAATAAATGCCCCAACCGCTGGGTCAAGCCCGGTCAGTGGACGCAACGCTTGGTCGTAGTGCGGATTTTTCAAGAATCGCACGTCCAGCACCAAGTCGGCATCACGCGGCAAGCCGTTCTTATAGCCAAACGACATCAGGAAAATTTGCATGGGTCGTGCGCCAGCCCCAGCAAATTGGCCCTGCACAATGCGTTTTAAATCTGCAGCTAATAGATGACTCGTGTCGATTAAAAGGCCGCCACTTTCGCGTAAGGGGGCCAACAGCTGACGTTCTAATTCAATGCCATCGCTGACGCGGCGCTCTGGGGCTAACGGATGCGGACGGCGCGATTCGGTGTAGCGGCGCGTAATCACATCCGTGTCGGCATCCAAAAACATCACGCCCACATCCATGCGGGTGTTTTGGCGGATACCTTCGATCACATTGAGCAAACGAGGTGCATCGAAATCGCGGGTGCGGACATCGACACCTACCGCGATCGAGTGGTCGTCGTGTGCTGCGACAACGGCATTGATGAGGGCGACAGGTAAATTATCGACAGTTTCAAAGCCTGCGTCTTCCAAAGCCTGAAGAGCGACGCTTTTACCGGCCCCAGACATGCCTGTGACCACCACAAGGCGTGGCGGCGTATCTTCTTTGACGGACTTATGTGCAACCATGACGGCGGCAACCTAGCATGGGTTGCAGAGCACTCAAAGGTGCTGACGCGCCATTTTCATCCCCCAATTTGATCACTTATGTCAGGCGCGTACCTGCCGCCAACGTGGAAACAACCATACGGACCTTGTTGGCTGCCGAAGCTGTAAATGGATCGAGTTTCAGAAATGGCAGCGCCATGTTTTCAATTACAGTGGTCGCCGTATCGGGCAGGCGATCAATCTCGCTGCTTTTGTGTAAGTCGACAATAAGTCCGATAGCGACCTTTTGGATGTGTGGCAGTTTGACGATACCGAAGCCACGAATTTCCAGCTTGCCAGCAATTGTTGCCGGTGCGGCGGCCATTAATTGACCATTTTCAATCTGGATTTCGCAGTAATCATCCGACACCAGCTCTGCACCCATATCAATGAGGCGCAAGGCCAAATCAGATTTGCCGCTGCCAGGGGCGCCCCGAATCAGTAGTCCAGTGCCGCTAATCGAAACGCAGGTGGCGTGAAGGTGGATCATGTTGGTCAATACATACGGTTGGTTACATCGTGGGCAAGCCCTGCGATCTTACGCCACTCCGTGTTGACAGTATGGCGCAATCTTTTACACCAGCACCATGACTGCCCAAATTTTTGCCATCATCGCCCCGGTTTTTTTGATTGCCGCCATAGGGTACGTGTGGGCGCGCCAAAAAATGCCCTTCGACCATAATATGGTTTCGGCCTTGGTGCTGCACATTGGCGCACCGTGCCTTTTGCTGTCACAGCTTCTGACGCACCGCGTCGATTTAGATGTAATGGCAGAAATTATTGTGGCGGGTGTCGCAGTGATTTTGCTGACAGCGGTTGCGGGTTTGGCCGTTCTTAAAATCATCGGCAAGCCGGTGCGCGCTTATCTACCCGCCATGATGTTTCCCAATGTGGGGAACATGGGGCTGCCGTTGTGCCTCTTCGCGTTCGGTGACATGGGCTTGGCGTTGGCGGTGGCGTATTTCGCGGTTACATCACTATTTCAGTTCAGCCTCGGCATTGGCATTGCGCGCGGCCATTTCGACGCCAACCTATTCTTACGCAACCCGGTGCTGTGGACGCTGCCGCTTGCGCTGGCATTACTCGGTACAGATACAACATTGCCGACATGGATCATGAACACGCTCAGCACGGCGGGCAGCTTTGCCATTCCGCTCATGCTGATGTCGCTCGGCACATCGCTTGCCACGTTATCGGTGCAGGGCCTGGGGCGGGCGGTGTTGTTCTCGGCCTTTCGGTTAGGCGCTGGCTTCGTGGTCGCGTTGGCTGTGGTGACCGCACTTGGGCTTGAAGGCCCTGCGCGCGGAGCTATCCTGATTCAAAGCGCTATGCCGACAGCTGTTTTCAATTACTTGTTCGCCGTGCGTTACGACAACAGTCCAGGCGATGTGGCGGGCATTGTGCTGGTCTCAACCGTGATGTCGTTCATCACGTTGCCGCTGTTATTGATGTTTGTCTTGGCTTAAACGGCAAGCAAGCGAACGATGAACTTGGCGCCGGTTTTGCCAGGCTCATTGCGATTGGTGGCGATAATGCTGCCGCGGTGCGCTTCAATGATTTGCTTAGAAATCGACAAGCCCAAGCCAGAGTGTGTGCCGAATTTTTCGGCTTCTGGGCGTTCTGAATAGAAGCGATCAAAGATCGCCTTTTCTTTGCCCGCTGGAATGCCTGGGCCATCATCGGTCACTTCCACCACAACCAAGCGGCCATTGCGGTAGGCCTGGACTTTAATAATGCCGCTGGGTGGGCTGAACGACACAGCATTCCCAATGAGATTACGGAACACTTGCGCGATGCGGCCTTCTAAGCCGGGCACGGTCAATTCATCATCTGCTGGGGTTTCCACCACGACACGCGGTGCATCAGATTTGTCTGTGGCGTTTTGCATATCGGCCAGCGCGTTTAACAGCGTGGCCAGTTTGACGGGGTGTAATTCAGCACGCGATAGTTCGGCATCGAGGCGCGAGGCGTCTGAGATGTCCGAGATCAAACGGTCCAAGCGACTCACGTCATCCAGAATAATGCTCATCAATCGTTTTTGCTGCTCGGGGTCTTTGACGCGTGCAACTGTTTCCACAGCACTGCGCAAAGACGTCAGCGGATTTTTAATTTCGTGGGCCACGTCAGCGGCAAAGCTTTCGATTGCATCCAAGCGCAGCCACAGCGATTCCGTCATTTCACGTAAAGCACCCGACAGCTCGCCGATCTCATCGCGGCGTGTGGTGAGGTCAGGGATATGATGGCGGCGTGTTTTGGCGTTGCGCACGCGCTCGGCGGCTTCGGCCAGAATGCGCAACGGCTTACCAATGGTGCTGGCCAAGTAGAATGAGGCCAGCACGGTCAAGCCTAGCACCCAGCCGAACATGGCCAATATTGATCCGCGCACGGTGAACAACCGTTTATCAACGTTGCGCCCATCGCGTGAGACCAGCACGGCCCCCACGACCTGACGATAAAACTGCACTGGCACTGCGACGGTCAAAATTTTCTGGCGATCTGTCGTGCGTAAGCGTACAGCCGTGCCTGTTTCGCCGGCTTCGAGAGCGCGGCCCACTTCGCTGTAATCGGCCGCCAGCGCGTTGACGCGTTCGGTATATGGCTCAAGACCGCGTGTGAAACCGAATCGCCCAGCTGTGGATCGGAAGACCTCTTGTACTTTTTCCATCACATCGTCTTCGGCAACAGGTTCGAGATCCACCACTTGCACTTCACCACCAGGGCCTTGCAGGAGGCGGCTATCAGCAATCAGGTTGCCATCGCGATCAAAAAGCCGGGCCCGCAACTGCGCTAAACCCGCTAAGCGTCGGATCAGTTGCCGCGACGTATCTTGTTGCAGAACACGCAAATTGCCGTTGGGCGTGAAACTGGGAAAATCCGCGTTCTCGGTCTCCACCACCACAGCACCTTCGCCGATGGAAGCGGCAATCAACTCACCTTGCACACGCAAGCCATCAAGTTCCGAGGCAATCAGGCTGTCTTCGTATTCATCGAGGAACAACAGCCCCAGCACCAGCAGCACAGGGGCTGCCAAATTGACCGCAAAGATGCGCAATGACAGCGGCGACAGCACGCCGTGGCTGCGGCGTTGCTCACTCGCGTCTTTCTTGTCGGTCTTTTGCTCAATCTTTTGCTGTGGGTCGTCCCGCACGGCAGTCCCCTCGTGGGGGATCAGATCGCACCCGATCCCCCGAAGCCGCCACGTTCAAGCGAACGCGGTGTAACGTTAAGCAGCTGTTTCGATGAATTTGTAGCCGACGCCGTACAAAGTTTCGATATGGGAAAACTCGTTATCGACTTCGCGGAATTTTTTGCGCAGGCGCTTGACGTGGCTGTCAATGGTGCGGTCATCGACGTAAATATGCTCACCATAGGCCGCGTCAATCAGTTGATCGCGGCTTTTCACGTGGCCCGGACGCTGCGCCAAAGCTTGAATGATCAGGAATTCGGTCACGGTCAAATTCACCGGTAAACCTTTCCAGGTACACAAGTGCTGCGCCGGGTCGAGAACCAATTCACCACGTTGTAACGAGCCTGCAGACAACGCACCACCATTGGCAGCGCTCTTCTGCGCTTCAGCCCGGCGGAACACCGCGCGCACGCGTTCAATCAGCAAACGTTGCGAGAACGGTTTTTTGATGTAGTCGTCAGCCCCCATGCGCAGGCCCAAGAGCTCATCCACTTCATCGTCTTTCGACGTGAGGAAGATGATCGGCATGGCGGTTTTTTCGCGCAGGCGCTGCAACAACTCGATCCCATCCATGCGCGGCATTTTGATATCCAGAATGGCAAGATCTACTGGGTCGGCCTGAAGCCCACGCAGCGCCTCTGCGCCGTCGCGATAGGTTGTCACCTTGAAGCCCTCAGTCTCCAGAACCATGGTGACCGAGGTTAAGATGTTACGGTCGTCGTCAACCAAGGCGATGCGGTTACCCACGGAGAAATCCTTTTCTACCAATCACATCCACGTCGATTCGCGGATTGCCACAATTTCAACGGCCGAATATGGCGAAATTCGTACAACCTCACGGCGTGTCTGTGGCTACATATAATCTACTATACTACACCCTGGGGAGCAGGGGGCGGCGACCGCACCTAAATCGTTAATTTTCATCAACGAATCAGGCCAATGTCAGACTCTAACAACGCACCTGGGCGCTATTCGTTACGTCAATTTATTGGCCTAATTGTTGGACTTGGCTGTTTTGCTGGGGTTTTGGCCTTGCCAGCATCCGACGGGTTAACGGATCGGGGTATTCAGGTCGCTGCCATGACCATCCTGATGGCTGTGTGGTGGATCTGTGAGCCGATCCCGGTTTATGCGACCGCCCTAATCCCTATCGTTGCGCTTCCTCTCTTAGGGGTGATGGACATGCCGGCTGCCGCTGCCCCCTACGCCACCCCCATCATCTTTCTGTTCATGGGCGGATTCATGATTGCGTTGGCCATGCAGCGCTGGGAGTTACATCGGCGCATCGCCCTCAGCATTCTCTCATGGACAGGCGCTGGGCCGCAGCAACTCGTGGGTGGCATCTTGGCGTCGTCGGTGTTTATCAGCATGTGGATCAACAACACGTCGACCGCGTTGATGATGCTGCCGATTGCGTTGTCCATCATTCCCCTAATGCGGCGCGAAGATGCAGAAGTGAATAAGCGTTTTGCGACGGCGGTAATTTTGGCGGTTGCGTATGGCGCCAGTATCGGCGGCGTGGCGACACTTATTGGTACGGCTCCCAACGCGCTCTTAGCCGGATTCATTCAACAAACCTACGGCGTACAAGTGCCCTTCGTCACCTGGATGGTCTTCGGCGTGCCCGTCTCGGTGACGATCGCGGTGGCCTGTTGGGTGCTGCTCTGCCGTGTATTTTATCCTATCCCCAATGTGCCTGTTGCCGGTGCCGCTGAGCACATCGGCGCCGAACGCGCGAAACTGGGGCCCATGCAGCGGGGTGAGATCGTTGTAACTATCGCTTTTATTGTGGCGGCATTGCTGTGGATCATGCAGCCGATTTTGGCGAAGGAATTTCCACAGATTAAAATCACAGATGCTGGCATTGCGATGACCATCGCATTCCTCCTGTTTGTGATTCCGGTTGATCTTCGGCGCGGTGTGTTCGTGCTTGATTGGGAATGGGCCAGCAAAATTCCGTGGGGTTTGCTGGTGTTGTTCGGCGGCGGGTTAAGCTTAGCAAATGCGGTGGGTGAGTCTGGATTGGCGCAATGGCTGGGCCAAATCATGTCATCATGGTCCGGGCTCTCGATTGTGCTGCTGGTCGTCGTGTTCGTGGCGATGATCGTATTCCTGTCGGAAATCGCATCGAATACAGCGGCGACGGCAACGTTGCTGCCGGTATTGGGTATGGCTGCACTGACATTGGGCGAGAGCCCGCTGGTGTTATGCATTGCTGGTGCGATGGCGGCGAGCGGTGGATTTATGCTGCCAGTTGCGACGCCGCCCAATGCAATTGCTTTCGGGACGGGTCACGTCAGCACTCAGCAAATGGTGCGTGTGGGTATATGGCTGGATCTTGTGTGGATTGTCGTTGTTAGCATCAGCGTGTTGGTGCTGGTGCCGTTCGCACTTGATGTTGAGTTTGGTGTGGTGCCCGACTGGGCGATCAAGAAATAATCAGAGTCGCGCTAGTTCCAGGCGCGCACTTTGCCGTTCAATGCTGTTCGCACTGCAGGTCGCGACTGCCGCCGCCAATTGCTCGCGCGCTTGGTCGGGTTGGCCCAGCATTAAGCCCGCATGGCCCAGATAAAAATGCGCTTCGCATTCTCGCGATTTTTCACCAGCCGCTTGGCTCATCACTGTTTCGGCTGAGATTTCACCTAAGAAGAACTTGAAAACAGCACTGGGCCACGCACGTGACGTCAGTGTGTTCGCCACTGTCATGAGTTTCTCACGGCCGTTTTGCTTCATGCGATCCTGGGCCATGAACAACCATAGTGAATTTTGCGGTGTGGTATTGCTGACTTTGCCCGGTGTTGCGTTGGCGGCGTTAAAGTCAGCCACCGCATCGGCAAAGCGATTAGCCACGAATCGCAGTTTGGCGCGCTGGATCAAAAGTGTTTGTGATTGCGGTTGTTGTTTTAAAGCGGCCGTCAAATCCGCATCCGCCGCATCAAAGTTGTCCAACGCCTGATATGCACCGGCGCGGGCTGTCAGAATGTCCGCATCGCCTGGTGACTTTGACAATGACACATTGAAGTCATTCACGGCCTCGGCAGCGCGGCCTTCAGCCAGTAATGCTGTCCCCCGGAAGAAATACCAATCGGGGCGGTCATTGCGGGCTTTCAGCAATATCGAGAAATCGCTGATCGCTTGTTTGCGGTTGCCACTTTGCAATGCCGATACACCCCGCGCCTCTAAGGCGCCAGCATCGTTAGGTCGTTGCGCCAGGATGGCGTTAAAGTCCGCCATGGCGGCGGCAAAATTCTCAAAGCGCCCGTAAGCTGTGGCGCGTGCCCGCAACGCACGCAGATCATTCGGTTTTAATTTCAGCGCGGCCGTAAACGCATCAATCGCTTCGCTGACTTTGCCGCCTTGCATCCAGGCCTGGCCCAACAGAATTTGGGTATCATAGTCGTTGGGGTTCAGGTTTATGGCTTGCTTTAGCTCGCCGATGGCATCGTCCACTTTCTCTTGCTTTAAAAAGAATTCACCACGCACGCGATAAGGGCCTGGGTCGCCGGGGCTTAAGCGGCGCGCCTCGCCCAAGTCGGCAATTGCTGCGTCATTTTTATTTTGCGCCAATCTAAGTGCTGCGCGCCGCACGTAGGCCTCGCCGTAGGTCGGGTCAGCGTCAATGGCGGCTGTGGCATCGGCTTCCGCACCTGCAATGTCAGCACGTGCTTCTTTGATGCGTGATCGCGCCAAAAGAGCGGTGGTATCCTTTGGTGCCAACGCCAGTCCCGCATTCAAGTCCGCCAGCGCGCGGTCTGTGTCGCCGCCTTCATTCAGCGCTTCGCTGCGGGCGAAATAGGCCAGCGCTTTCGTACCAGCAGGCAATGCTGCGTCATTCAATGCAGACGAACATGCTTCAATGCGCGCGGGAGGCGTGAGGCCCGCCGCAAAGCAATTTGGCGCTTGTGCAGACGCTGTGCCGCTCAAGCCGAACGCAAGCAGCAGTGCAGTGCAGGCGGGTTTGCGCATTCTAATACTCTTGGAAAAACTCGATCATGGCGCCGTCGGGCGAGCGCACGGCGAAAATATCAGCCTCACGCCCTGCAGCAAGAGATGTGCGGGTTATATTTGCAAATACTGAGACATCATTGGCCGTTAGCGTTTTCGCCGCAGCTTTCACATCGGTCACAGGAACGCGCAAGCTGATGATGCCCAAATTTGGCGGTACGCACGCAGCACTAAAGTCGCGTCCGGTCAGGCCGTCCCATTGTACCAATTCAACCTGACCGACGAGCCATGTCTGGCTGGGCGCGATCTTCTTGTCGCTGGCGGTGATCACTTTTTTAGACATGCCAACGCGTTCGGGTGGCAAGCCAAACTGATTGGATTTTAAGTTCGTGACGCCATCAAAGGACGGCACCCAGCGCATCAGATCTTTGTAAAAGCGCCGCGCGGCCTCGATGTCACGCACCATTTGCTGAATGCTGACGGGTGATGTGGCTTTGTCATACGGAAAATTCGGTAACGGCGGTGTACGCTGTGTATAAAGGCCGATACTCACGCTGTCCGGTCCGCGCAACACCACATTGCGCAAGGTCATCGCGCCAAATTCCATATCGGACGGCGGATTGTAAGCCGACCACCCCAGTTTCAGCGCGTCCTTATATGTAGCGTCCACATCGCGCACGTAGACGAGCAATGAGAAGAACCCGCCTGTATCCCACGGTGCTGCATTGGTGCGCGTTTCTGTTTGGGTCACACCTTTGAACGACACCAAACGAATTTGACGTTCGGGATCAGACGGCGCAGTTAGGATGCGTTCCTCTGCCGTCGCCGTGCCGGGCAGGGCCCAGGATTTCAGCAAGCGCGGGTCAGTTTTTCCACGCGTTAGTTCTTCCCAGCCGAATAACTGATTTAAAGCCCGCGACCATGCCCCGAGATCACGTACGCTGACGACAACTTCGCGCCATGGGCCCGTCAAAGGGTCGGCCATGGCTTAGTGGGCCTCGTCCCAATTTTGGCCCGTGCCGGTTTCCACCAGCAACGGTACGCTTAAATGTGCGGCGCTTTCCATGATCGACTTCACAACTTTCTTTGTGGCGTCGACTTCAGCGTTGGGGACTTCAAAGATCAGTTCGTCGTGTACTTGCAGCAACATTTCAGCTTTTAATTTTGCTTTCGCCAACGCATCGGGCAGCCGGATCATCGCCCGCTTGATAATGTCGGCAGCCCCCCCTTGGATTGGCGCGTTGATGGCTTGGCGTTCAGCAAAGCTGCGCACTGCGCCATTCTTGTCGCCAATGCCAGGCACCCAAACGCGGCGGCCAAAGGGGGTCATGACAAAGCCATTCTCTTTAGCTTCTTCTTTGGCGCGGTTCATATAGTCCTGAATTTCAGGGAACTTGGCGAAGTATGCCGTAATGAAGGCTTGGGCTTCGCTACGCTCGATACCAAGATTACGCGCCAACCCGAACGCCGAGATGCCGTAGATGATCCCGAAGTTGATGGCTTTGGCGCGGCGGCGCAGCTCAGGCGTCATGTCCTTCATCGGCACGTTGAACATTTGCGACGCTGTGGCCGCGTGAATGTCCTCGCCGTTCTTGAAAGCCTGCTTCATGCCCTTAATGTCGGCGACGTGCGCAACCAGGCGAAGTTCGATTTGGCTGTAGTCAGCCGAGATCAGCGTTTTACCAACCGGCGCGACAAAAGCCGTGCGAATCTTGCGGCCTTCTTCGGTGCGGATTGGAATGTTCTGCAAGTTCGGTTCAGTCGAGGATAGCCGCCCGGTTGATGCAATGGTTTGCGAGAAGCTGGTGTGCACGCGCTTTGTTACCGGGTGCACGGCTTCTACCAGCGCATCGGTGTAGGTGCTTTTCAGTTTCGCGAGTTGACGCCAATCTAGCACGCGCGCAGGCAAGTCATGGCCTTGACCTGCCAACTCTTCCAACACATCAGCGCCGGTCCCATAGGCCCCGGTCTTGCCCTTTTTGCCGCCAGGCAAACTCATGCGCTCGAACAGGATCTCGCCCAGTTGCTTAGGAGAGGCGACGTTGAACTCTTCCCCCGCCAGCTTGTGAATGTTGGCTTCCAGTTCCACCATGCGTTTTGCGAAGTCATCACTCAGCGCCTTCAAGCGCTTGGTATCGACCAGAATCCCTTTCGCCTCCATATCGGCGAGGATCGGGATGAGGGGGCGTTCCAGCGTTTCGTAAATCGTCGTCAAGTGCTCAGCGCGCAAGCGCGGTTTCAACACCGCATGAAAACGCCGCGTCACATCAGCATCTTCGGCGGCGTAACTGGTTGCTTTATCTAACGGCACCTTGTCGAAAGTAATCTGGTTTTTGCCTGTGCCGCAGACCTCAGAAAATTTGATCGTCGTGTGGCCCAAATGAAGTTCGGATAACTCATCCATGCCGTGGCCGTTTTTGGCGCCATCCAGCACGTAAGACATCACAATGGTGTCGTCGATGGGGGTGACCTCAAACCCAGCGCGGTTCAGAATGTGCAGGTCAAACTTGATGTTATGGCCGATCTTTAGCACAGATGGGTCACGCAGCATCGGGCCCAGAATTTCAAGGGCGTCTTTCATGCTCACTTGTTGTGGGCGCGCAACCGGATCAAGGGCCAATTGCCCCTCAGCCGCACCGCCATGTTCCAGCGGGATATAGCAGGCATCGCCCGCATTCACGCACAGCGATATGCCAACCAACTTTGCCTGACGCGGGTCAAGGCCATCGGTTTCCGTATCTACGGCAACCCACCCATTTTTGAATGCCTTATCGGCCCAAACGTGAAGCTGTTGCTTTGTCTGTACGGTCTCGTATTTCGTTCTGTCGAATGCTGAAAATGCTGTGGTCCCAGGAGCCGCAGGTACGACCGCGTTTTCAGCAGCCAAACTCTGAACCGAGATGCCTTTCGTTGTATCAGATTTTGCGCCATTCGAGACTGCGGCATTAGGTCCAAGCTTTGCTGAAACTTTAGCCATCAGGCTTTTGAACGACTGCTCACCCAAGAAGCCCACCAACGTATCCTCGTCGGGCGGGTTCCATTTCAGGTCATCCAGCGGCACAGTGACGGGTACGTCATCTTTCAACGTCACCAACTCGCGCGAAATGCGCGCAAGTTCTGCATTGGCCAACAAATTCTCGCGGCGCTTGGGCTGTTTAATTTCTCCGGCTTTGGCGAGTAGCGTGTCCAAGTCACCGTAGGTGTTAATCAACTCGGCCGCGGTCTTAATGCCAATGCCCGGCACACCGGGGACGTTGTCGGTGGAATCGCCAGCCAGCGCTTGCACGTCGATCACCTTTTCAGGGGCAACACCAAACTTTTCCAGCACTTCCTTCGGGCCGATGTCGCGGTTCTTCAGCGGGTCGCGCATGACAACGCCAGGCTTGACCAACTGCATCAAGTCTTTGTCGGCGGAGATCACGACAACATCAATCCCTACCGCCTTTGCTTGTTTTGCATAGGTCGCAATCAGGTCGTCGGCTTCGTAACCAGCTAATTCAACGGCGGGCACGTTAAACGCGCGTGTGGCTTCGCGGATCAGCGCGAACTGCGGAATCAACTCTTCCGGCGGTGGGGGGCGGTGCGCTTTATATTCTTTGTAAATTTCGTTGCGGAAGGTTTTGCGCGCGGTGTCGAACACCACGGCAATCAATTCCTCCACGCTGTCGTCGCGCAAGTCATCCAACAGCTTCATCATCATGGATGAGAAGCCATACACAGCATTGACGGGTGTGCCATCTGGCCGGGTCATCATCGGCAGGCCGTGGAAGGCGCGGAAGATGTACCCGGAACCGTCGATCAGATACAGACGGCGCGGTTTTGCGGCGGCCATTAATGAGCAGCGTGGGCGGCAGCGTTTTTATCCAGGACGTATTCGCGTCCGCAGTAAGGGCAGTCAATCTTGCCCACTTCGGGTTTGATTTGCAGATACACGCGTGGGTGGCCCAAAGCGCCGCCACCGCCGTCACAATTCACTTGCGTGGTGTCGACCTTAATGGTTTCCACTGGCTCGGCCATGGCATATCCCCGTCTTTATATAAAGTGAGCGTAAGCCGTAGTTTATGGGACGGCGGGGACTGCTTTTCAAGCGTCGCTTACATGTCGGTAATTGCGCGCTCACCGAGGATCATCAGATTGACCACGCCTGCCACGGCGCGTTAACCATGAGGCTTCACTGCAGCCGAGTCGCTTTATGACCGCTTCTTTACCCGACCTTGCCGTTGATATTCGCAACCTGAATAAGGTTTACGCCGGGTCCAACAAGCGCCCGCCCAAGCAGGCGCTGACCGATATCAACCTATCCGTACCGCGCGGGTCGTTCTTCGGGCTATTGGGGCCAAACGGTGCGGGCAAGTCGACCATGATCAATATTATGGCGGGGCTGGTGCGGCGCACCTCGGGCACCGTGAAGTTGTGGGACTACGATATCGAAACCCATGAACGCAGTGCACGGTGCGCAATTGGCATTGTGCCGCAGGAATTGCATCTCGATCCATTCTTCACAGCGCGCGAAGCGTTGGAACTGCAAGCCGGCTTGTACGGCGTGCCGAAGAAAGAACGTCGCACGGAAGAAATTTTAAAAGCCGTCGGGTTGCTCGACAAGGCCGATGCCTACTCGCGCACACTCTCAGGCGGTATGCGCCGTCGTTTGCTGGTCGCCAAAGCTTTAGTGCACACACCGCCGATTTTGGTGCTCGATGAACCAACCGCCGGCGTGGATGTGGAATTGCGCCAAACGCTCTGGAAATACATCCGCGAACTCAATGAGTGCGGCACGACGATTCTGTTGACCACGCACTATTTGGAAGAAGCCGAAGAACTGTGCGACCAGATCGCCATCATCAACCACGGGCGCGTGGTGGTGAACGACAAGACCGAGAACTTGCTCAACCACCTCGACAACAAGGCTGTCACCTTTGTTTTGACGCAAAATCTGACCGCTGTGCCTGATGCGCTGGCGCGCTTTAACGCCACGTTGCCGAAGCCCAACACGCTACACATCAATTATCGTCCCAGCTCTGCGGCTATGGGCGAGATCATTGAAGCCGTGCGTGGTGCGGGCTTAGGCATTGCTGACATGCGCACCGAAGAAGTGGACCTGGAAGACATCTTCCTGCAGCTCACCCGTTCTGCCGCATAAACCATCTCGATGAAACTGCTCCGCCACATCGCTGTTCTATGTGTTGTGGTTGTGCTGGCGGCGGCTGTGCTGTCAGGGTGCGGCCCCAAAACCATTCCGCTCGGCGTTACGCTAAAAGAGCCAGAACTCACTGAGACTTCGTTCATCACCGATGATGGCCTTACTTTGCCTGTGCGGCGCTGGCTCCCGCAAGGCGATGTGAAAGGTGTTGTGCTGGCGCTGCATGGCTTCAACGACTACGCCAAAGCGTTCGAGAAAATTCCTGCTGATGCGCCAGGTACAGGCGCGTTTCTCGCGAGCCAAGGGTTTGTGGTGTACGCCTACGATCAGCGTGGCTTTGGGGCATCGCCGCATGCGGGGCTGTGGCCGGGTGAGCAGGCCTTGATTGATGATTTCAATGATTTTGTTGCCGTGCTGCGCCGCAAGTATCCGGGCCAGCGTATTTTTGCTTTGGGTGAAAGTATGGGTGGTGCGGTGATTATGTCAGCCATAGCGCAAACCAAGCCTAGCCAGGCTGCCGTTGATGGCGTGGTGTTGGCCGCGCCTGCGGTGTGGGCGCGCACGACGATGCCGTTCTACTACCGTATTCCGTTGTGGCTCGGCGCGCACATTATTCCGGGCTTTAAGCCCAGCGCCAAAGGTTTGGGCTATCAGGCCAGTGATAACATCGACCTGCTGCGCGATAACGCGCGTGATCCATTGTTCATTAAAGAAACGCGTGTCGATGCCGTTTATGGCATGACCAGCCTGATGGACATGGCGCTGGCCAGTCCGCCCCGCATTTCTGTACCCACACTTTATTTATATGGCGCGAAAGACCAGATCATCCCGCGCAAACCCACATTAACGGCCGTGCAATCGTTTGATGGCGCGAGCCTGCGCATAGCGTTCTATCCGCAAGGCTGGCACATTGTGTTGCGCGACAAAGGTGCGGAAGTGGTTTTAAATGATGTGGTCGCGTTCATGAATGATCCTACAGCGCCATTACCCTCTGGTGCCGATCAACATGCTGTGGAACGGTTGACCGAAGCAGCAAAGCAGAAGCTGCCGAAAAAATGAGGGGCTTATGGAACTGTCGCAACAGCAGATTGCAAATCTGACGGCGCATTTGCGGCAACATCAATCGCCGTATGCCGATGTTAAATCTGCGACCTTACTGAAAGGCGGCCAATCTAACCCCACCTTCAAACTTGAAACATCAAACGGCCCTGTGGTGTTGCGGATGCGGCCTATTGGGGCTGGCAAGTGGGCCCATGATGTGGGCCGCGAATTCAAAGTGCTGAGCGCTTTGCAAAATACAAACGTGCTGGTGCCCACACCTTATCTTTACTGCGAAAGTGAAGAGGTCATCGGGGGCTCGTTCTATCTTATGCAGTTTGTCGATGGGCGTATTATCGATGACTGCACATTGCCGGGCCTCACGCCTGCTGAACGCCGCGCGGTTTATAAAAGTTTTGCCGAAGTGTTCGCAGCCCTCCATTCAGTCGACTATCAAGCCGTTGGCTTGGCGGATTTCGGCAAGCCTCATGATTTTGTTGCGCGCCAACTGAAACTGCATAGCGCCAAATTTGCGGAATACGAACCTGCAGGCAATGCGGATATGGCGTGGCTGGCCGAACATTTGCCGCAGCACATTCCGCCTCAGCACCGTACCTCCATCATCCACAATGATATTCGGGTGGGGAACGTGGTGCTGCACCCAACTGAACCCAAGGTGATTGCAATTTTGGATTGGGAAATGTCCACGTTGGGTGATCCGTTTGCAGACGCGGCCTTGATTGCGTTGCCGTATTATTTTGTCCCGCATAATCCCCAAGGCACCTTTGCCGGGGTGGATACCCAAGCGTTGGGCTTGCCTACCACCGACGAACTCTTAGCCTGGTACTGTGCGGCGCGCGGCATTGATGCCTTCCAGAATTTCGGTTTTATGACGGCCTTCAACTTGTTCCGTTATGCGTCAGTGTATGCAGGCATTGCGGCGCGCTTCCGGCAAGGCTTGGCGGTCTCGACCGATGCGGCCCGCTATGCCGATGTGGCCGCACCCACAGCCCATCAGGCGCGGATTGTTGCTGAACAGGCACTGAAAGCTAAGGTTTAAGCGCTTTTCCCTGCATTGTTCTTCAGGCCGCGATGGTTTAGAAACGGGCCTTAACGCACTGAAATGCACCCGTAGCTCAGCTGGATAGAGCGCTGCCCTCCGAAGGCAGAGGTCGTGAGTTCGAATCTCGCCGGGTGCGCCAGTTTTTCTTAAGGGCCCTTTGGCCCTTTAGAAAAACTGAGCGCCACGGAGGGCGGAGCCCGAGTGGGCGCCACTTCTCCAAATCAACTTGAAGCCTGTGCCGTATCCACAATCTGCTCGTTGATGACTTGGCCTTCGCGGCGTGGTGGGATGAACGGCGTCGGTTGCGGTGTCGGCATGTTTCCACGCACCATAATCCGCCCCGCGTCCAGGCCGCTGACCAATTCCAACTGCAAGCGTTGCGCATCGCGGCTGCGCACATCCGCGATCACGTCGGCAATGGTCTCGTCGTCGAAGTTCAGTTCACGCATCACCGCGCCACTGAAGGCAAGCGCTGATTCAAACGTTTCGCGGATTTGATAATCGACACCAGCTTGCACTAAGCGCCGCACATGGCCGCGGTCGAAGGCGCGCACATACAATTTCGCCAACGGGAATTCGGCTTTGCAAAGCTCCACAATTCGGTCGGCAACTTCGGGTTTTTCCACGCACACCAGGATGATCTCGGCGGTGGCCGCACCCGAGGCGCGCAGCACATCAAGCCGCGTGCCGTCGCCATAGTGCACCTTAAAGCCGAAATTCTCGGCGGCACGGATCATGTCCACGTCTATTTCGATGAGTGATAATTCTACATCGCGCGCCAGCAATGACTGGCTGACCACTTGCGCAAAGCGGCCAAAGCCGACGAACAGCACGCGGCCATGCAGGTCGTGCGCTTTGTCGATGCCATCTAAAGATGGTGCTGTCGGTCGTGCGAATTTTTTCATCAGAATTAATACAAGCGGCGTCAACGCCATGGACATGATTACAATCGCGGTCATCATGGCGCTGGTGCGCGCATCCAACATCCCCACACCCAACGCTGCCACATACAGCACGAAGGCGAATTCACCGCCTTGCGCAAACAACGCCGCACGGCGAATAGACTCAGCGTGATCCGCTTTGAACACGCGGGCCACAACATAAATCCCGAAGGCTTTTGTCGCCATGAAGGCCAGCACGCCTGTCAGCACAATGCGCCATTCGGTCGCCACAATATCTAAGTTCAGTGACATTCCGACCGAGAGGAAGAACAAGCCCAGCAAAATGCCGCGGAAGGGTTCAATGTCGGCTTCCAGTTGATGGCGAAACGTCGACTCAGAGAGCAGCACGCCAGCCAAGAATGCGCCCATGGCCATGGAAAGCCCGCCCGCTTGCATAATCAGTGCGGTGCCCAGCACCACCAATAATGCCGCAGCAGTCATCACCTCGCGCGCACCGGCGCGGGCCAAAATTCGAAACATCGGGTCCAGCAGCCAGCGCCCGGCCGCCACAACGCCGATGATGGTGATCACACTTATAAGTATGCTCTGCCACATCGGAACACTGGTCTGGGTGCCGCCGCCATACAATGCGCCCCACACCGCCACCAAGGCCAACAGCGGCACGATGGCCAAGTCTTCAAGCAGCAGCACCGATACGGCGTGCTGGCCTGCCGGTGTGTTGGTCTCACCGGCTTCATCCAGCATTTGCATAATCACCGCAGTGGATGACAGCACGAACCCCATGGCGCCGACGGCAGCTGCCGCCACAGGTAAGCCTGCCAACACACCCACGCCCGTCAGCAATGCGCCGCACGTGACAACCTGAGACGTGCCCAAGCCAAAAATATCCCACCGCAACGACCACAGTTTTGTGGGCCGCATCTCTAGGCCAATGATGAACAGAAACAACACCACGCCAAGCTCGGCCACGTGCAGCAAAATCTCGGCATCGGTAATGACGCCGAAGCCAAAGGGGCCGATCACCAAGCCTGCGGCCAAGTACCCCAGCACCGAGCCCAAGCCCAGCTTGCGGAAGATCGGAACGGCCACCACGCCTGCGGCAAGCAATGCAACAGCATGACTTAGTCCCAATCCTGATTCCGCTGCCATGGCGATTCCTTGTTGCTCTGCCGCGCTCTTTTCATTGTCCGGCATACAATAAGCAGGTGGGATTTTCGCCTTATTTTTGGTGATGGCAGCGTAGGAGCGGGTCTGCACTTGCGTATCTCAGATCAGAAACGCGTTTTTAAGACCCGCTGTACTTCAAATTAGGATGAGACCTCATGAAATTCGCTCCTCTGGCGTTATCCACGCTGTTGCTCACACCACTGCCTTTCGCGCCCTCTTTTGCCGCCGATGCGCCTCGTGCTGCGCCCATGCTGATGCGCATGGATAAGAACAATGACGGCACATTGACAAAGGCCGAAGTGCAAGACGCCCGCGCACAACAGTTCGAGCGCCTGGATCTCAACAAAGACGGCATCATTGACGAGCATGAGATCGAACTCGCGCGCGATAAAATCGATGATCGCGCCGCCATGATGGAGACACGCTTAAGTGCCAACATGAAACGCTTGGATAAAAACAGCGACGGCCAGGTCACGGCCGAAGAATTCAAATCGGATATGCCGTTGTTTGACTTAGCCGACAGCAATCACGACGGAAAATTGACCGCTGATGAACTGAAGTCAGCACGCGCTAATCGCCCGCGCCTGCGTCAGTAAAAGGTGAGCAGATGAAGATGTCATACATTTCTGTCGTTACAATTACCGTTGGGCTGCTGATGATGCTGAGCGCTTATGCCGTCCAGGCTGCGGAGCCCCAAAGCCTGAATGTGACGCGCACAACGCCCGCCGGCGGCCAAGTGTCGCGGAGCGGCACGTTAGACGATGGTACATACGTCGGCTCAACCAGCCGCACCGGTGCGAGTGGCGGCAGCTATAACTCCAGCATCACTTGCGAAGGGGGTGTGGTTGCAAACTGCAGCCGGTCTTTTTCAGGCACAAACCGTGATGGACAAGCCTACACGGGCACGCGAGAGTCTGCCGCTGGCCCCCGGCGCGCCGGTGCGACCACGACCGTTACGGGCCCGGACGGCAACACCCGAGAGCGTACCCGCATCCGTCGCAGATAGAACGAGCTAGATTGCGTGAAGCAGGCTTTGGCGCAGGCAGAGATCGTACAACAGGGGCACGTTGATGACGCGGCCCTTGTTGCGCGGATCTCCAAAGGTGATCAGATTGCGCTTGCGCGGTTTATCGAACGCCATGGGCGTGGCGTGACATTGTTTGCGCAGCGTTATTTGGGCAATGCCGCCGACGCCGACGAAGCCGCGCAAGATGTATTCGTGGCATTGTGGAAACAAGCGCAACGCTATGATCCGGCCAAAGCAAAAGTATCGACTTGGCTTTATAGAATCACCGTTAATCGCTGCATTGATATGTATCGCCGCCGCAAGTTCATGGCGTTCATCGGCCTCGATGACGTGCAGGAGACAATGGCAAGTCCTCAGCCACTCGCAGATGCACACCTTGAGGCGCGTGAAGATGTGGCCTTGGTGCGCGCAGGATTAAACACGCTTCCTGAACGTCAGCGCATGGCTTTGCTGTTGCGCGCCATCGCGGACCTGGATGTTCCGGCCATTGCCGAAGTGATGAAAACCAGTCCTGGCTCAGTGGAACAGTTGTTGGTGCGCGGACGGCGCAGTTTACGACATCACGTTGAAACCTCAGAGAAGAACACGCAAGGGCAATACACATGACGCGTGAAGAATACGAGCAACTGCAAAAGAAATTTGGGCCCGATATTTCTGCATGGCCAGCGCCCTACCGCACCGAAGCGTTGATTTTAGTGCTGAATGAAAAGGGCATGGCCCGGCTGCAGGATGATGAAGGCTTGGACCGCGCAATCCTTGCGGCAGCACTGACGTCGACGGATGAGATGAAATTGACGCGCACTGTCCTCAAACGCCTGGACCAGCAGCAAGCGCCGCACCTTACGCTGCAACAGTTTTTTCCAGTGCCGCGCGCGGCCTTTGCAAGTTTTGTGGCAGTGCTGATGCTGGCCGCTGTGTCAGGCTACCTGACAACGCAGCCGCAAGATGACGCCGATGAAAATGAAATGCTGGCCCTGGCTATAGGCGCGGTGGATGTGTTGGATCTGCCCGATGCGGCAGAGGAGGGGTTATGAAACGTCTGAACTGGACACAGTTTTTCGTTATCGCGGTTTTGGCCGTATCGCTGGTTGCGAATTTTTTTCTGATGGGCGTCATCGCCAAATCTATGCGCGATGGTCCAACGCCAGCGGCGGCTGGTCAGGTGTTAACGGGCGCGCTTTTGCGCACGCTGGAAACCTATCCGCCGGAGGTGCGGGTGCAGTTCCGTGCACTCTTGCGCGAAAACCGCGCTACGACACAAAGCTTGCGGCGCGAGGCCCGTGACGCGCGGCAAGCCTTGCTTGCGGCTACCCAAGCCCAACCTTTCAATGAGCCTGCAGCCCGTGCGGCGGCCGAACGCGCCCGCATCGCCACTGGTGCGTTGCAGGCACATCTGCAAGACTTATTCATTGACGCCTTGTCGTCTCAACAAAAAGCCGCCTCTGAAAAAATCGGTGTGCAAAAAGAGGGGGCACAAAAATAGGTGCGCGATGATCAAAGCCGCTCTGTCTCTTGCCGCAGTCACACTCGCCCTCGCGCCTGCCACCTTCACACCAGTCGCATTTGCGCAAAACGCACCACCTGCGGCTACTGTAACGCCTGTCGCCAGTCATGAACTGCCCAACGTGCCGGGCAAGAAAGTGACGGCTGTGCGCGTCCACTACCAGCCCGGCGGCAAATCGGGGGCGCACAAGCATGCAGGAAGCGTGCTCGCGATTGTGCTGGACGGCGAAATCCGCTCGGAAAATTCAGCCACCGGCCCGGTGAAAGTATACAAAGCGGGCGAAAGTTTTTTTGAGCCGCCGGGCAGCACGCATTTAGTGAGTGAAAATGCCAGCACGACAAACCCTGCGACATTGCTGGCGATCTTTGTTGCTGATGCGGGTGCCGAACTCACGGTCTACGATAACAAGTAAATTCCAGCTTAAATTGCAGCACTCTTCGCGATGTGATTGCAAACAAAGCTATCCAGTTGGAACTTTTTCCCAATTCGCATCGTTTGGTGGCTCGAGTGTGGGCCATGAGCAACGACGAGAACACCGAAAACAATATTCATAGCCGCGGCACTGACCACCGCGAGACGGATGATCGGTCGCCTGCGGCATATCTGGAAACGGCCGCTGAGGTGCGCGAGCGGGCCGAGCGGTCGAAGGATTCAACGACCAAAGCGGTGCTGCTGAAGATGGCAAGCCTGTGGGAAAGGCTGGCAGGGCTCGGACGGTCGCACCAGGACAAGTCGCATTAACGACACCGCTCGTTTTGCTCAGACCCTTTTTTCATTCAAACCACTTTTCATTCAAACCACTTTGCATCCGGCACGGCATAGTGCGTGGCCGGTTTTGCGTGCGGTAAAACGACAATGGCGTCATAGCTGAATATGTACTGGCGCAGGTCGTCGCTAAACCCAATGCGCTTTAATACACCAGGCCGCGTGCGTAACGGGGCGGTGTTAAATACTGTGGCGTTCTCGGCGCGCAAATGCGGCACCAAACCTTTGGCCGCGGTCTCTACTTCTTCAGCGCACGGTTCTGTTGAACCATTAAAGGCGCGCTGTGCGCCGCCTGGCCCGCACAGAATTAAAACGCTAAAGGTCTTTTTGTTTTCAATCAGCGCCAAGCTGCGCACGAAACCGCCAAAGGCAGGGACCATGGTGGTCGATAACCCCGCTTGCAGATGGTTCGAGCCCATCTTCATCACAATCTTGGGCGTGTTGCCGTTTTTGTCTTTTGCATTTTTCCAGTGGCTTAGAAAAATCCGCTTCATCAAGTCTTCGCGCGGCGCGTTCTGGTCATAACCCAGCGCATCATAAATCTGCGCCGACAATGCGATATCGTTGATGAAGGTTACCGCTTCAGGCGTGTCGGCAAATGCGGTTTTCAAATCTGCGAATGTCTGCGGTGGCACTTTAATCAAGCCGAAGACCTTTTGCTCCAGCACGCCACGCGCTTTCACAATCGCATCCTTCTGGCTCTGCGTGCGGGCATAGGTGCTTAAGCGCTCCATGAGCAGCGGGCCTGAGGTAATAAATTCCTGATCCAATCCCCACATATCGCTTGGCTGTTTCTGTGTCGGCGGGGCGTTTTGTAGAATTGCGCGGGCAAACGCGGCTTCTTCACGCATGTTTAAGAACGCAAAACTGTTGGCACGACGTGCATCGGCCATGTAAGCATCAAACGTGCCATCTTTGGCGCGTAACATGGCGTTGAGTTTCCACGCGGCTGTCGGGCCTACTTCGGCGGCATACACCGTTGCATTCTGCGCCTTCGCCAAAAGCGTGGCCGTGTGGGCAATATCAGCCACGCCATGCATTTCACCGATCAATAGCAGATCAGCGCTTTTGGCGTGTTGGGTCAGCCACGTTCCACCATCATCGTCCAGGGCGGTGGCGGTCAGCGTCAGCGGCAGTACACTTGCGGTTATCGCTTGTGTGAAGCGTTCTTGATCTTGCTGTGCTTGATTTGGTGTTTGCGCAGTTGCAACGGTGACGAACAAACACGCAGCCGCAATAATAAAAGCCTTCCCCATGTCACTGTTTCCCCAAACAGAGTCTCCCCAGACGGGTGCCATCTTATCGGGTTCATAGAGCGTCAACCAGACGCGGTGGTGTAATGGGCAACTTTTTAGTTGCGTATTCCGATACGGCGTCTTATATAGGCAACCATAAGGTTGCATATTAATTCTGTCAGGAGCACGCCATGAATGCTGATCCGCTTGATACGACCCGCATTGATACAAACCGTCTTGAAAAGACTATCGACCTGAAGGCCCCCATCACGCGGGTGTGGCAGGCCCTCACCGATTACAAACAATTTGGCACGTGGTTCCGCGTCACCCTCGATGGCCCCTTTGTAGTGGGGCAAATGTCGACGGGCCATATACCGTTCTCCGCCTGCGGGCATGAGAAACTGAAATGGGCGGCGATGATCACGCGCATGGATGCGCCAAAGCATTTTGCTTATACGTGGCATCCATATGCCATCGACCCCAATGTTGATTATTCGTCCGAGCCGCCGACGTTGGTGGAATTTACCCTGACTGAGATTCCCAGCGGTACGCGGTTGACGGTGGTTGAATCCGGGTTCGATAAAATCCCCGCCGGTCGCCATATGGAAGCTTTGCGCATGAACACCAAAGGCTGGGGGATGCAGCTTGAGAACATCAAACATCACGTGGAAGATTAATGCCGCGAAATCATAAAGCCGCGAAACCGTTTGATCCGGTTCCTGTCTTCAGTGCGTTGGCCGATCACACGCGGTTGTCGCTCTTAACACGGCTGGGCGATGGGGCTGTGCACTCCATCGTCGAACTGGCGGCCAACACCAACCTCACACGCCAAGCCGTAACCAAGCACCTGCGCGTGTTGGAAGGGGCGGGCTTGGTGCAATCGGAAAAAGTGGGCCGCGAAAGCCAGTTTACGTTGCGCCCGGATGCACTCAGGCCTGTGTCGTCGTATTTAGAAGCAGTCTCACTGCAATGGGACAACGCGCTTGCCCGCTTGCGGGACTTTGTCGAACGCTGAAACCTTTCGGCAACCGCAAGTGACGATACTTGGCGCTTTTAGACCGCCATTGTTCTAAACTGCGGATAGCTACGCCGGGTACGCCAGCGTGTGTGTTTCACAGGATCATCGCTTGCGTGGTGTCCGCGTCGCTCTTAGCCTGAGGTCTGGAGCGGTGATGCGATGGATTTTGATGAGATGCATGTGTGTCTTTTTGCGGTGAAATGTGGGGATAGAAATTTCAGAATTTTCTCAGCCCAATTCACAATTTCCCCACAGTCCCCCTGTAACCGTCCTGTTTTATCAGGCGGGATTTGTCCGTGACCGAACACACCAGCTTCAGCCATCTTCGCGAATTAATTGTATTCCTGGCCGCCGCGAGCTTAGTCATCCCCCTGTTTCACCGACTCAAACTCAGTCCGGTGGTGGGCTACCTGGTGTTGGGTTTTATCATCGGGCCGTTCGGATTGGGCTTGATCGCGAAAGATGTTCCGCAACTTAAAACATTGGTCATTCGCGATATTCAAGGTGTTCGCACACTCGCTGAATTCGGTATCGTTTTCCTGTTGTTTAAAATCGGCCTGGAACTCTCCATCAAACGCATGTGGTCGCTGCGCCGTTTGGTGTTGGGATTGGGGGGTGTGCAGTTCATTGTCACCGCTTCACTCATAGCCGCTGTGGCGATGCTGTATGGCAATAAGCCAGCGGCTGCGATCTTGTTGGGTGGCGCCCTGGCGATGTCATCGACCGCTATTGTTATGCAGTTGTTGTACGAGACAAAACGCAACAACTCGCTGATGGGCCGGGCCAGCTTCTCCATTCTCATCATGCAAGATATGGCTGTGGTGCCGCTCTTGGCGATGCTCAGTGTCTTCGCTGTGCCGGGCGAGATTAGCTTCACCAGCGGCATGGCGATTGCGGTGGGCAAGGCGTTGGCGGCGGTGATCATCATAGTCGTCTTGGGCCGCCTGGTATTGCGGCCAGTGTTCCGCTATGTCGGTGCCACGCAAAGCCCTGAACTCCTGATGGCGGCAACCATCCTCACCGCTATTGGCGCCGCATTGGTGACATCGGCTGTGGGGTTGTCGATGGCGTTGGGCGCGTTCTTGGGCGGCTTATTGCTGGCCGAGACCGAATTCCAGCATCAAATTGAAATGGACATCGAGCCCTTCAAGGGACTGCTGCTGGGGTTGTTTTTCCTCTCGGTTGGGATGAGCATCGACATCCGCTTGCTCAGTGCTGCGCCGATTTTGATTCTGCTTTCAGTGCTGGGTCTGTTCTTCATCAAAATTGTCGTGTTGGTGCCCGCAGCCCGCTTGTTCGGCCTAACTTGGCCTGCCGCGATAGAGGCGGGTCTCTTGATGGGCGGTGCCGGAGAATTTGGCCTGGTGGTGATCGACATTGCGCTCAGTCGCAAAATGCTGCCGGGGCAGATCGGGCATTTCATGTTGTTGGTTGCAAGTTTGTCGATGATCGCCACCCCTTTCGTGGCGCAATTGGGGCGCGCGCTGGCGCATTGGATCGAAAAGAAAACAAACGACGCCGCTGGCGATTTGAAAGCGCGATTAGGGGAGATGCGCGGTCACGTCATCATTGCGGGCTTTGGCCGGGTGGGCGAGACGGTGGGTCGCCTGTTAGAAGCTGAAGACATTCCCTACGTTGCGTTCGACAGCAATGTTGAGGTGCTCGCGCGCCATCGTAAGCAAGGCCGCATGATTTATTCAGGCGATGCCTCACGACGCGATTTGCTGCAGCGCGCGCGCGCCGACGAGGCCTTAGCCATTGTCGTTACACTCGATGATATGGCGGTGACAGCGCGGCTGGTTGAAACGGTACGTGCGAATTGGCCGGATAAACCCATTCACGTGCGGGCGCGCGATGTAGCCAGCGCCACTGAATTGTTGCGTAAAGGCGCATCGCACGTTGTCCCGGAAACTGTTGAAGCCAGTTTGCAGTTGGGCGGCAGCGTGTTGTCGAAACTGGGCATCCCCGATACCACAATCGATGCGCGCCTAGAACGTGAACGTGAACGCATTACAGTCCGGATGGAACCTGCGCCCTCCGTCGATTGAAGTGAGGAGTGTTGCTTCAGATCGTTATGTCGCTATACTTAAATCGGGAAAAACTTATCTCGATACTCCAGTGAATCGCCATCATCGTCGCGCAACTGCCAAAAATCCTAATGCTGCTGTAAGCGATCAGGCTAAGCACGATAAGTCTCGGTCACTTTCGGATGCTGACTTGCTAGTTGCTGCGGCTGCCCAGAAGCCAAACTTCGTGCTGAAAGCAATTTCTAAAGTTTTATTGTCTAGTTGGGTGCTAAATCGCGTAAGCGACAAGCAGGTACTTCTTTTACTGCAAGATGTTGCGTTACAAACGGGGCGTCCCGATGTGATTATAAAGATCAGATCTAAACTTTAATTTCCCGAAATGAGTGGACGTATACGTCATGATGATGCGAGCATTGTGCGGCGCATCGAGATATTGCTGCAAAGAGTGGGGCGGCGATCCGCAGACCCAGAGCTTCATAATCAATTGGGTATTTGCTATTGCGCGCTAGAAAAATACGAACATGCGCTTTCATCACTAAAGCAAGCTTTAAGTTTATGCCCAACTTATGGGGAAGCTTGGTATAATCTTGGTCTTACATATGAGCAGTGCAAGAGTGGCGCTGATGCATATGCGGCATTTGTAAAAGCTTATATACTCACGCCCAATTATGGTGAAGCCAAAGAGCGCATTGCGCAGATCGGTAGTGTCGCCGGGCTGATGACGGACATCCCATCTCCTTGGCCCAGAATTTCTGACTTAAAAAAAAGATGGATAAAGTTTACGAAAGCGTGGCCGCGCTTATCATCCAATTCCCGCAACCCTTCGGCAGCGCAGCCCAAGAAATCTGAAGCTGAACTACGAGAATTCCTGTCTCGCACCCCAACTTCAATTACTCATCTTATCCAACTTAGCGAACTTCTTTATTTTAGTAATCGCTTGAATGAAGCAAAGTTGTTTCTGCGATACTGTCTGGGTATTTTTCCAAGCTCAGAGTCAGCTGCAAATCTGCTCGCATTAACACTCACCAAGCAAAGTAAGCTCACTTCTGCGCTCGAAGTGATTGCTGATGCTATTAATGCGGGCGCGAGAAAAGCTCAACTTTTACCTCATTCTTTTTGGCTTGAACTGAAACTTTCGCATTGGCGAGGCTTTTCGAATAATCATAAAGCTATTGAAAAGATCGTGAAGACCCGGCCTGAAACTGTTGAACCGCTAATGACGCTTTTTTTTGGCGTTTCACTGGATGCACAATTGCGGGCGGCGCGTGATTTTAGTCAGCGCCAAAATTCTAATATTCCGCATATACAAACATCGCCCCGTATGATGGCTAGAAAAATAAAGATCGGATATGTGTCGGCGGACTATCACGATCATCCAGTAGCGCAGTTGGTTGCTGAAGTGTTTGAGCTTCACGATCGTAAAAATTTTAATGTCGAAGGTTTTGCATTATTAACTGATGATGGGAGTAAAATGCGCCGACGCGTGCGCAGTTCGTTTGATAAGTTTACTGATTTGTGGGGAACGTCCAATGAACAGGCCGCCAAGCTTATTGCCCAGGCGAATATTGATATTCTCGTGGATTTGAATGGCTATACAACGCATTGCCGTCCGCAAATATTCGCGCGCCGACCTTCACCCATCCAAATAAATTATCTTGGATACCCTGGAACAATGGGGGCTGATTTTATAGATTATATGGTTGTAGACGAAACGGTTGTGCATGCAGATGAAGAGCGATTCTATTCAGAAAAAATGATCTATATGCCCCATTCTTACCAAGCTAATGATCGACATCGTGCTATCGGTGACGGCGGTACACGCGCAAGTAATGGGTTGCCTGATATTGGGTTTGTGTTCTGTTGCTTCAACGCAAATACAAAAATAACGCCGCCAGTCTTTGATATATGGATGCGTGTTTTGCGGACCGTGCCTCAAAGCGTTCTGTGGCTGTTTAGTGGTGGAGATGTCTCCGATAATAATCTCCGGCAGGAGGCCACGGCACGTGGTGTAGATGCCTCACGTCTTGTCTTTGCGCCGCGTGTTAAAAATGACCAGCATATAGGTCGTTATAAATTGGCAGATCTTTTCCTAGATACTTGGCCCTACAACGCTCATACTACCGCAAGTGAAGCATTGTGGGCGGGATGTCCAGTTGTAACTTGTATGGGGTCAACATTTGCGGGCCGTGTGGCGGCCAGCCTTTTGAAATCCGTACAACTCGAACATCTGATTGCATCATCTCCACAGGAATATGAGCAGCTCATTATAGACTATGCCCGAAATCCTCAAAAGCTAACGGCGATACGCGATCATCTCGCCAAAAGAGAGGCTCTTCCGCTTTTTGATACACCTACATTTGTTAAGCATTTGGAGAGTGCATACCGCGAGGTGTATGAGCGCTATCATCGGCAGCAGCCGTTACAATCCATTTATGTCAAAGAATTGATTGGGGAATGCCTGTAGACCCGTTAAATTCTTTACTTCGGAAGGACAATTATTCCAATGGATGCGACACGTCCGCTTTAATCAATAGGAATTTCAATGAAACTTTTAACAATAAAAATCGCTGCCGCTGTCTCTTTGCTAGTTGCTGTTAGTTCTTATGCACACGACAAACCCGCGGGCGCCGCTTCACCGGCTGGGGCAAAAGTTTATTTTATCTCACCGAAAGATGGCGAGACAGTGAGCGCGCCCGTCGTCGTGAAATTTGGCTTGAAGGGTATGGGCATCGCTCCGGCGGGCGTTGATTTTGAAAACACGGGTCACCATCACGTGTTGGTTGATCGTGAGGCCGTTGATGCCAATTCGCCGATCATGAAAGAGTACATGCCGACCGATAAACCCGATATCCTGCATTTCGGCAAAGGTCAGTCCGAAACCGAAATCAAACTCGCGCCGGGCAAGCATACATTGCAAATGGTGTTGGGTGATACAGATCACCACCCGCACAATCCGCCGGTATTCTCTGAGCGTATTACGATTACGGTGAAGTAGCTCTTAAGCGTTTTTCAGCCAAGCCTTTAAATCATCGGCGACGCGGGAGATGACATTTTCCCAGTCGCCGAATTTCTTTTGCCGATAGAGCTTCACAGATGGATACCACGGGCTGTCGGTGCGATCCGTAAACCAATACCACGGTTGAAAGTGCCCGAAGGGGAGCAGTACCCATGTCGGTATTCCTAACGCTCCGGCCAGATGCGCGGTCGTGTTGCTAACAGTAATCACTAAATCGCATGCGGAAATCAATGCCGCAACGCCGTCTAAATCTTTGATTAAATCAAGGTCGCCAAGCTTGGCCAGCGAAGCCCCGAATTCGCGCTCAACCGCTTCTGTCTCGGTGCGGATATCGCCATATTGAAGCGGAACGAATGCAACATCAGCCGTTTTCAGAATGGCGGCCCAGCTTTCGAGAGGTGTTGTTTTTCCAGCCACCAGTTGCGGATTGTAACTGCCCCAGGAAATTCCAATAATTTTCTTTGTTGCTGTGTCGGATTGAAGCCGTGTGCGAAATGCTGCTCCGCGCTCAGGGTCTGCTTTTAAGTATGCTGTACGCTTCGGAAATTGATCCAGCGTGGGGCGCGTGTACGCTAGCAGGCTTTCGGCCGGAATCTGATAAGCAATTGCTGCATCCCCAGTTTCCTTTGCTGGCGGATCACGCCGTGCGACGATCTTGGCTGCGGGGAAAGAGCGCGCGAACAGTGGAACCAAACGTTTGTCGCACTCTAATATAATATGCTCGCCTCGCTGCAGCAGGTCAGCTACAAGCCCTGCGGTACGAATTTCATCGCCGACACCTTGCTCGCCCCAGACCAACAAGGATTTTCCATTCAAAGGTTCGCCGTGCCACAAAGGTTGTTTGAAAGGGCGCATCAAAGTTGAAAGTCTGGTTTTTGCTGTACGCCAACGCCATTCGAATTCGTTCAGCCCATTGGCCAGATCACCTTGGCGTAAATACGTGACTGATCGATTGAAATGTGACCCTGAGAATTCTGGGTTAATGGCTAGCGCGCGTTCAAACCAACGCAATGCTTCTGAGGGCTGGCCTTCATTCAGAGCGATCAGGCCTAAGTTGTCGTAGGCGCCGATTAAGTTGGGATTCAGTGCAATCGCGCGTTCAAGATGCATGCGCGCTTTCGTGAAATGACCTTGCAGCAAGAGGGCTTCGCCAAGCACGGCGTGCGTCGTTGCGTGCGTGTCGTCAATTTCAAGGACGCGCTGAAAGTGCGCGGTTGAATCCTCAAACCTAAATCGTTTTTGCAGCAACAGCCCCAACTGAAAATGGGCTTCAACAGAACGTGGATCGTATTTCAGTGCATTTTGAAAGCTGGTTTCTGCCTCATCCTGCTGTCCCAACTCGGCCAAGGCTAAACCCAAATTCAAATGCACTGGAACAACGGCCGGATTTAATTTGAGAATTTTTTTGAATGCAACAATAGCCCGATCAGGTTTGCCGCCACGCAGCTGCGCGAGCCCCAGAATGTTTAAGGTGTCGGTGTGATTTGATGCTGTGCTCAGAATCTTCCGGCACGCAGCCTCAGCCTCTTCAAATCGTCCCGCACTTAAGTGCGCAATGGCATCGGCATAGGTTTTTGCGGGATCGAACATGTGTTGAGCTATGGCCTCGTCTACAGCAAACTTTATATATCTTATCTCTGCCTTCGCTGCGTGATTAATCACACTGTGATTATCCCTCAGAATGTCGGTCACCAGCATCGTCGCGCGACATTATACAATACAACCGTAAAATAACGGCGCATCGATCAGGGAGTGCCGCGCTTTGCTGTCACCATCATCTTACGACATCATTATCATTGGCGCTGGGACAGCTGGCCTGCCGGCCGCAATTTGTGCGGCCGAACGTGGCGCGCGCGTTTTGGTGGTTGAAGCCGCGGCAGATATTGGCGGGACGTTGCATTGGTCGTCGGCGCAAATGAGTGCTGCAGGTACGCGCCGTCAGAAAGAGCGCGGTATCGATGATAATGCTGATCTGCACTATGCCGATGTCATGCGTATTTCGAACGGCAATGCAAATCCTGCGTTGGTGCGCAAAGCTGTTGATGAAGCGGCCAATACCCTAAACTGGTTGGATGACCTCGGGTTTGATTTTGACCCTGTTTGCCCGACCATTTTTTATGGCCACCAGGCGTATGGAAAACCGCGAACGTATTGGGGCAAGGATCAGGGACTGTCGTTGATTGCGCTGTTCCGTCCGTTGTTAGAGTCACACACCAAAGCCGGGCACGTCACGGTGTGGCTAAAAACACGTTTTCAGTCTTTCACGACAGATGGTGGCCCAGATGATCGTAAGGTGACGGGCATCGTCGCGCAGCGCGACGATGGCACCCCTGTGACAGCCCATGGCAAGAACGTGGTGCTCACATCGGGTGGGTATGCTGCCAACACTGATCTTTACAAAGAAATTCAAAACCGCACGCAGTATCAAAAAGCATTCTGCCCGACCGCGCGTGGCGATGGGTTGGTGGCGGCTCGCGCTATCGGTGCCAACGTCATTAACGGGCATCTTTATACCATCTCAACGCTGACTGTGTTGAAGGACGATACCTTCCCGAGTCCCTTGTCATTGCGGGTGAACACGATTCCACAAAACCGGCCGCCTTGGGAAATCTGGGTGAATGATCATGGTGAACGCTTTGTGGCTGAGGATGAAGCGATTATCGACAAGCGTGAGAAAGCGCTGGAAGCTCAGCCCCATAAGCGTATGTGGATTGTCTTTGATGACGTGATCCGCCGCGAAAGCCCTGACATTATTATGGCGTGGTTTGAAGCGCCCATGGCCGACCCGTACACCACGCACAACGCCTTCTTTAAGGCCGATACGATTGAAACCTTGGCCAAGGTTTGTGGTTTGCCTGCCGATACCCTGGCGGCTTCTGTCGCAGACTACAACCAAGGTCTTGCGGTTGGTATGGATCGGTTTGGCCGTAAGCATCTGCCCAAGCCAATTTCCCAAGGTCCGTTCTATGCCATCCGTCAGCAAGGTGGGGCCTTGTCCACCACGGGCGGTTTGGCGGTCGACCCCAACTTAAAGGTGTTGAATCAGAAGGGTCAGCCGATTCCAAACCTCTTTGCGGCCGGAGAGGTGATCGGTGCAGGCCAGACCATGGGGGATGCCGCAGTTGGGGGAATGATGGTGACCCCAGCGCTGACCTTTGGACGGTTGCTAGGCCAAACTATTTTACAGTGGTGAGAAGATTAGGCGCGGCCAAAACAAAGCGTGCGATTTTATTGGCTAAAATCCTAGATTTTTCCGTGCCTTCCGCCTGGGTTCTCTGCCTTGCCCCGCTAGGGGTTTGCGTATAGGTTTCCCCCGGGTTTTTGATGTTGGGGACGCTGGTCGATGATCGTATCGGCTGGCCGATTTGGGGCGGGTGAATGAGCGTCCTTTATAAGGCTCTGCAGAAGGCGCAGAAAGAGAACGAACAGCGCCAACCGGCAGCTGTTGCCTCTGAAAGTGCAAGTGCGACCAGTGCCGTGCGTTTGGCTGCGCCAAGTATTAACTGGCGCTTGGCCGGGATCGGCGTTGCGGTGCTGTTGGCTGTCGTGATCGGCGCTGCGATGTTCCTGTTTGAAGATACTACTCCGCCGCCCACACCTGTTGCTGTGCGTCAGCCGCCTGCTGCGGCCCCGCAAACACCGACGCCGCAAACACCAGCGCCACAACAAACAGCAGCTTTACAGCCGCCTGCTCCTCAAACACCTGCTCCTCAAGCTCCTGTGGCCCAAACACCGGCCCCGCAGGCTCCAGCGGCACAGCCGAGTGCCCCTGTAGCCGCATCGGCACCTGAAGCAGTTGCGCCCGCTACAGCGCCCGTTGCGGCTTCCGCGCCGCAAGCGCTCGCTCAAGTGGCTGAAGCTCCGGTTGCGCAAGCCGCTGGAGCCGAAACCTCGACGCCATTGGCGGCGAATGAACCCGTCACCTTGACGCCGAAGAAGGGAGCGGTTGAGAAGGCTGCGCCCACGTCGGTGAAGTCACCGACACCGGCGGCACAACCTATGCCGCAGTTAGCTGCAGACTCTCCGGCCCGCGTTTTGAATCCGCCGATCAACATCAAACGTGGGGAATATGATTTTGGCGGCGTAGGTGATGCCGTTCAGGTGCGCCGCGTTTCTCAGCAAGCCCAAGATAATGTAACCTCTGGTTACAACGCGCTGGTGCGCGGTGATCATGAAATGGCATTGGGCTTCTACGAGCGCGCCCTGCAGCAAGAGCCCCGCAGTGTTCTGGCGCAACTGGGTCGTGGTGCGGCCTTGCAGAAATTGGGCCGTTCAGATGAATCTCGCGTGGCTTATGAACGCGTGTTGAAGATTGATCCGCAAAACCGCGAAGCGCTGACCAACTTAACCGCCATTATCGCAGAGCGCGAACCGGGTGAAGCGTTGCGTCGCCTGCAAGGCTTAGAGCGCGAATATCCAACATTCAGCCCGATCAAAGCGCAGTTGGGCTTGGTCTATGCAAAGCTGGGCCAGTTTGAACCGGCGCTTGATTATTTGCGTCGTGCCGTAAACCAGACGCCAGATGCGCCGATGTATAATTACAATCTCGCTTTAGTGTTGGATCGCTTGAACCGTCACGATCAGGCGGTTGCGATTTACGAGCGTGTGTTGGCAACCGCTGCGGCTGGACGTTTGCCGCCCGACATTCCGGTGGCAGATATCGAGCGCCGTGTGCGCTTCTTGCGCAATAAGTAACGCGGAACGGCAGAGACCATGCCGTACCTAGCGCACTTCGGACTTCGCGAACATCCGTTCACGCTCACGCCGAATACCAACCAATATTACCCGGTCGATAAGCACGTCGAGATTATTCAGTCGATCCAATTCGGTATCGCGCGCAACACCGGCATTTTAAAAGTCGTCGGTGATGTGGGCACCGGCAAAACGATGCTGTGCCGCTTGTTGCTGCGTAAACTGGTTGCTGACAACGATGCGGTTGCCTATTTGAATGCGCCGCAAGTGGACCCCGATAGCATCGTGGGGTTGGTCTGTGCCGAGTTTGGCTTGGAAAGCGGGACAAAGGCGCAAATGCTGCAAGCATTGAACGCCTTCCTGCTTGAGCAACATGCCTTGGGCCGTAATGCTGTTTTGATTGTCGATGAAGCGCAAGCCTTGGGTGCCGCAGGCCTGGAAGCTGTGCGGCTGCTGTCGAATTTGGAAACAGAACGCTCGAAGCTTTTGCAGATCGTGATGTTCGGGCAATCCGAGTTGGATGATTTGTTGGCGCAGCCCAATTTGCGCCAGATCAATCAGCGCATTGGATTTTCGTTCAACACTGGCCCCCTCTCGATGGCTGAAGCCGTGCACTATATGTCGCACCGCGTGAAGTGCAGTCGTGTGGATGGCGTTGATTTTCCCGTGTTCGCAGACGATGCCATGAGCGCAATTGCAAATGCCGCTGCGTTCGTGCCGCGTGTGATCAACATTCTGGCCGATAAGGCCCTGTTGGTGGCTTACGGCGATGGCGCCATTCAGGTGACGCAAAAGCATGCCGAGGCCGCGATTGATGATTCACCGCAAATCGCTAAGAAAATTACCCTGCAGCGCGGTTGGGTGCGCCGCGCACTCTTGGGTGTGATCGCGCTGGAAGCCGCAGCCGTGATTGCGTTGTTTAGCTTCAGCCCGACGTTGCAATCGTGGGCAAAGGGCGCGTGGGGGCGTGTGACGGGTAACGCCGGATCTGTCAGCGCGCCTGCTCAACCGGCCTTGCAACAGACGGGCGCACAACAAGTTAACGCAGCCCCTCCATCTGCGCCGCCCGCCATGTCAACCCCGACGAAAGCGCCGTGACGTTCAACGCTCTTACGCTAGCAGATCTTTTTGCTGTTCCCAGCGCCACGTGGCTCGTGCTGGCCGCTGTTTTGGGTCTTGTTTTCGGCAGTTTCATTACAGCGCTATCTTATCGGGTTCCGCGAGGGCTCAGCATTGCCGATGGGCGGTCACAATGCCCGGCGTGTAAAACGCCTTTAACCGCCCGAGATTTGATCCCGGTTGTGTCATGGCTCTCGACACGTGGCGCGTGCCGTGTGTGTGGTGTCAAAATATCTGTGCGTTATCCGCTTATTGAATTGCTGACGGCTGCAGTTTTTGTGTTGGCCGTCATGCACGAGCAACGTGTTGTGCCTCTGCTGCTGCTGCTGGCTGCCGCAGTGCTAATGATCACGTTGTCGATCATTGATCTAGAGCATCGTCGTTTGCCGCTGCCGTTGTTAATTCCATTGGGTGTGCTGGCGGCGATCTATGGTTGGCAAAGCCAGCCCGATCTTGACCGTGCGGTATTAACGGCTGCGGCCATCACGTTCATCGGCCTTGGCATCGCGGCTGTGACACGCCATGTTCTGGGGAGCCCCTTGATTGGGGCGGGCGATGTCTACGCGCTTTTTATCGGGGCCTTGTTTCTGCCGTGGCTGCCCTTTCTCATTTTTCTGTGGCTCGCGGGTGTGCTGGCTCTGGTCTTTGGCTTGGCCTGGCGCCGGGCGCGGCACGATAAGCTTTTTCCGTTTGGTCCGGCGGTTTTTAGCGCCCTTTGGATTACGCTCATTTTTCAGGTAGGGCTAACTGGTTTCGTGTCGTAACGGCCTTGTCTGAGAAACCCTTCCAAACAGCCATAAACCAGCAGATTTGTTACATTTTTGAAGTGCTGCAATTGTAGCGTAAAGCAGTGATCTAGCTTGCGAATTACCTGCCCAATAGAGTACCTCTTAGGGTGGAAATTAGGTTATTTGGGGTTGAACTGCTCAGCCGGAATAGGTGTTGGGCGGTCGCATCATGAGACGGGGGATTACGGCCATGAATCATGCAGGCTCAAGCACGACGGCGCGCGCGCCGATGTCGGTTGTTCGACGCATGACACGCGCGTTTGGAACGCTGACGGCGGCCTGTGCATTGGCGGTGGGTTTAGCCTCGTGTGCAGGTGATATGTATGATCCTGCAAGCGGTGCGACAAAGAAGGACTATGAAGGTCTTGTCGGCCGCCGCGGTCAAGACAAGCTTGATGCAGCAAAGGCTGGTGAAGCCCCGCCGATTCCGGCATTTCAATCTGTGCTCGCTGCACCCTCAGCGCCAGAGTTGGCAGACACGCGCCGCGTTTCGCTTGCTGTGACGGAAACGACGCCTGTGCGAGATATTCTGATCGAGCTTGCCCGTAAGGCAGAGGTGGATTTGGAGCTCGATCCGCGCATTTCGGGCGGTATCGTCATGAGTGTCACGGATCGTCCGTTTATTGATGTTGTCGAACGTGTGACTGACTTGGCAGAGCTGCGCTATAAATTCGATAAAAACGTGCTGAAGGTGGAATTAGATGATCCGTACCTTGAGCAGTATCGCATGGACGTGCTGAACCAGAGCCGCAGTTCTTCTGGTTCGATTGCGAGTTCTACGGATGCCTCATCAGCTTCCTCTTCTATTGGAACTGGCGGCGGCGGCGCTGGCGGCAACAATAAATCTGAATCAAGCGTTACCTCAAAGTCAGATAATAATTTTTGGGAGTCGATTGGCCAAAACATCGGCCAAATTCTCAACAACATTCAATCACGTCGTGGCGAAGCTGGCCGTAATTTGAATGCTCAATTCATACCGCCTGCTCAGGTTGAAAAAGCAGAAGCGGAGAGTGCGCGCGGCGAGAAGCCGAGTGACGAAGAAGCGAGTGGCGTGAATCCTCAAAAGATGATCGCTCAAGCCGGGGCTTTGGGTAAGCGTCAAGGAACTTTGGATGCGCTCGCTCAGGAAGGCCTTGGTGGTAAGCCTGCGCCGGAATTGAAAGCTGCTGCAGCCGGTGAAGCAGGTGCTGGCGGCGGTGGTGCTCTTGCCACTAACTTTAGTGTCAATGCGCAGGCTGGCATTATCACTGTCTTTGCGACGAAGCGTCAGCATGCCGCGATCGATAAATATTTGCGTGCTGTGCGTAATTCGGTTCTTCAGCAGGTTTTGGTTGAAGCTAAGATTCTTGAAATTACGCTGAATGATCAATACCGCTCGGGCATCAATTGGCAGGCGTTTTTGGGTCCTAACAATTCTTTAGGGATTACGACCAATTTCTCTCGTTCCGTTGTAACGGGCGATACAGGTACGCCGACGGTTGGGGTTTCCTGGAGAGACACTGATGGCGATTTATCGATTGCAGCCCAATTGGTGAAACAGTTTGGTTCAGTGCGTACGCTGTCCAGCCCGCGCATCACGGTCTTAAACAATCAATCTGCAATTCTTAAAGTCGCGCAAAATCAAATCTTCTTTGACCTTGATGTGTCGCGTCAGCCCTCTACTGTTTCAGGTCAGCCCGATACGGTAACCGTGGACAGTGAAATCAAATCAGTGCCGGTCGGCCTTATTATGTCAGTGCAGCCCGCCGTTGATCCAACGACGAAACGTATCAACATGGGCCTGCGTCCGTCAGTGACGCGTATTACTGGCTATGTGTCAGATCCGGGTGTAGCGATTGCAGTTGCCCAAGCAGCTTCGAATGGAAGCACTGTGAACGTCTCCTCGCAGATTCCGATCATTGAAGTCCGTGAAATGGACTCAATGGTGACGATGGAATCGGGGCAAACGGTTGTTATGGGTGGTTTGATGCAAGAAACATCAGAAAACACCCGTGAAGGCTTACCAGGTGCGATGGATGTTCCGGTTCTAGGGCAAGCCGTCAGCCAAAATATTCGCGGATCAAAAGTGTCAGAATTGGTTGTGTTTATCCGTGCAACTGTTGTGAATGATCGTGATACCGTCGCTGATGAAGACATTCGTCTGTATAAGACATTCACGCCGGACCCTCGCCCGATCGCATTCTGATTTTAGGCGTATAGTTCATTTGCTGGGGTAGCGCTTTGCGCCACGCCAAGCTTAGCTGAATCGTGGACTTTCATGCGGGCTATTATTCGATTTGTTTTTTTAACAGCGCTGCGCGACAGGCTTTTTTCGGGCCTTGCTGGTATGGTGCTGGCGATCTTTGCGGTGTCGCTTTTTTTGGGCAACGCAGCCCTCACAGAGCAGGCACAAGCCGGGCTTGTTTATGCGGCCGGAACAGCACGTGTTATCGTCATCCTTGGCTTGGCTGTCTTTATCGCTTTTCAAACACAGCGGCTTTTTGAATCTCGAGAAATAGAAGCGATTTTGTCGCGGTCTATATCGCGCGGCGCTTTTGTTGTTTCGTATTGGCTGGGCTTTGCTGCTATTTCAGTCTTACTTGTTGCCGCGCTGGCCGTTGTGTTGACGCTTATATATGGGGTTCACTCAGCCATATTGTTGTGGTGCGTGAGCCTGTTGATTGAGTGCTTGCTTGTTTTGTCGTTCACCCAATTTACGGCCTTAACATTAGAGCGTGCAACAACGACGATTTTTGTGACGTTCAGTTTTTATGGCTTAACGCGCTTGATTGGTTTTTTCTTAGGCATTCGCGATGCAACGCCCAGCATTGGTGCCAATAGATTCGTCAACCCCATGATCGATGGGCTGGCCTATGTGCTTCCGCGTGTCGACTTGATGACGCAAACAAAGTGGTTGGTTTATGGCTTTGATGCCACTGATTTTGTGCCGCTTGTGTTGGGGCAGGCGGCTATTTTTATTGCCCTTATTCTTAGTGCCTCCGCTTTTGATTTGCGGCAAAAGCAGTTTTAAGACGCGCGATGAATATTCCTGCTCTCCTCGCTGCGGCCTTTCTTGTTCTACATGGCGTTGTAGGGTCTTATTTGCACAGCCAACGCCCGCTGCTTGGCATTTTGCCACCTAAGCCGACAGACACTGCTGCCGACGCGCTTAGCTTTGGTGATGAACAGTATCTTTACCGCGCATTCGTTTTGCAGATTCAAAATGCCGGAGACACGGGTGGCCGATTCACCCGTATGGGTGATTACGACATGAGCAAGGTGACGTCATGGCTCGAGTTGTTGCGACACCTCGACAGTAAGTCACAGCATTACACGCTTCTGGCGGCGCACTATTTTTCTTGGACACAGAAAACGGAAGATTTGCGTTATCTCACAGATTTTATCGCGAACGATGCGAGTAGTGAGCCTCGGGCAAAGTGGTATTGGCTCACGCAGGCCGTCGAGATTGCGCGCGGGCGGTTGAATGATCTTCCCTATGCCCTTTCGTTGGCGCAGCGCGTGAAGACCATGGATTTCGTATTGCCGCTCGGCTTCATGTGGGTCATGCAAATGGAGCCGATCTTGCTCGCTGATATGGGGCGCAATGACGAAGCGCTCAAGGCTGAGGCCGAGGTTGTAGCAAAGTATGGCCCACGAATGACGCACGAAGAAATGAACTGGTCGCGTGATTTCTCTCAAAAGTTGCAATTCTCTCGAGGGCCAATCGTTAATAATTAAGGCGGCGCAGAATAGCATCACTAACCATAGATTGCTGTTTTTTTGCGCCTCTAAGTCACTGTAACGTCAGCTAAAATAGCACCATAATTTGCTTTGTTGGCGCGGCAACCTGTGCTAGCAATAAGAGCGACCATCTGAAAGATGATCGTTAGTTGTGTTGGCGGGACTTGGTTGACGCCAACCTTATTCGGGGGGTTCCGATGCGTCTGCTAAACGATAAGCAACGTGGTTTCACGTTGATCGAAATGTCGATCGTCTTGATCATTATTGGTCTCATCATCGGCGGGATCTTGAAGGGCCAAGAGCTCATCGAAAGTGCGCGCCAGAAAAACGTCATCAGTCAGGTGGATCAAATCCGCGCTGGTGTGAATACGTTCTTCGATAACTACAAGGCGCTCCCGGGCGATTATAACCAAGCCACGGCACGCATTCACGCGTCACTTGGCGACGGTAATAACGACGGTACTGTGGGCGGGTTGGCGACAAACGTGACCGGCCTGATCGCAGTCAATGGTATGACGGCGAGCGCAGAAAACCGTGAGTTTTTCAATCATCTGGTGGGTGCGAACCTTTTGGGTGGCGCTTCACTCGTTCCACCGACAACTGCTTTGACGGCCTTCGCGGGTAACGGTGTGTTGTCGCCGTTGCCGGGTTCGGCGTACCCCCGCTCGGGTCTCACCGTGGCCTATGGTATCCATGAAGGGGCCGCAACCGATGGCAGCCCCAAGCAAACGGCGTGGTTACGTATGCATACGTGGGTGGCTGGTGCTGTAACTGGGTCTCAAGCTGCAATTTCACCGCAACGTGCGTTCCAGATGGACTCGAAATACGACGATACGCTGCCGTACGCGGGCAAAATTCGTACGGATTACCAAGTGGCAACGGGTGCGGCGGCGAACAGCTGCGGCGCGCGCACGGCCACTGGCACTGGGTATGGCGCGACGGAAACGCAAACCGCCTGCCTCATGTATTTTGATGCCATTAACTAAGGCTATGTTTGTTGCCGCCCACTCTTGATTTTATTTGATGGGGATCAGATGAGTTATTTTACGAAAAGCCAGCGCGGTTTTACATTGATCGAAATGTCGATCGTGTTGATTATTATTGGCTTGATTATTGGCGGCATTTTGAAGGGGCAAGAACTTATAGAGAGCAGCCGTCAAAAGAATTTCGTCAGCCAAATCGATCAAATTCGCTCTGGCATCAATACCTTCCTCGATAACTATAAAGCATTGCCTGGCGACTATAACCAAGCTGTGGCGCGCATTCATGCGTCTTTGGCAAACGGCGATAACGACGGCAGCATCGGCACAATGGTGACGGATGCTGCTGCTCTGTATGGCGTTGATGGGACGGTTGGGGAAAACTACCAGTTCTTCAATCATCTCACGGCCGCAAATCTTGTCGGTGGCACAAGCGTTGTGACCATAGCTACATTCACTGCTGGCACTCCTGCTTTTGCAGGCAACGGTACGTTATCACCGTTGCCGGGATCTGCTTATCCGCGGTCTGGCTTGATGGCGACGTATGGTGTTCATGAAGGTGCCGCTACGGATGGATCCCGGAAGCGTTCAGTTTGGTTGCGTGCAAGCACGTTCGGTACAACTTTGGCCGCGACGAACGCTATCATTTCACCGCAACGCGCATATCAGCTGGACTCAAAATATGATGATACGCTCCCGTATGCCGGCCGTATCAGAACCACCTACACAGCGGCGTCGCCCGCAGCCGCAGATGACTGCGGTAACACAACGGGTACTGGTGTTGGTTATACGGCTACAGTCTCTTCGACGGCCTGTATCTTGCTGCTCGATGCCATTAACTAATAATTGCTACTGAATTAAATAAAAAACGCGGGCCTTTGTGCCCGCGTTTTTTTTATGCGCGGGGTTTTATGAGGCGCGAGCTATTTCGCGCACCGTGCAACATGAAATCTAAGCTGTTATAAAATGGGGCTATCACTCGGCGGGGGGACCGCTGAAGGCATTGCCGATCAGCGGGGCGATTTGTGGGTCTTTTGTTACTCAAACCAAATTCAAGCCAACAGCGCGGCTACACGGTAATCGAGATTATCGTCGTTATCTGTATTCTTGGCATATTAATGCTTTTCTCGTTGAAGGGCGCGGTGCTGGTTGATGCCATAAAAGCCGAAGTTGTCAGGTCCGAGATGCAGCAGTTTCAAGCAAGTGTCGGCCGCTTTCTGACTGATTATAAAGAACTTCCGGGTGACAGCGTGGCCGCTGAGCGTATGTGGGGTCGTGAACAATCACTTTCGCGCACGCCATCAGGGCAATTAGCCGCGATGGTTAATAATGGGCGTATTGAGGGTACTTTTTACGACACCGGTAATGCTGGCGGCGAGCAATACAACGCTTGGCGCGATCTGCGCTTTGCTGGAATGGTGACGGGAGATGCAGCGCTTCAGGGATCGTCGGCCATGCCGGAAAACCCATTTGGAGGGTTCTATGGGTTCGACGAGGGTAATCTCGGCCAGAAAAGTGGTTCGATCTGCACGAGCCGAATTCCCGGCCGAAGCGCCCTACAAATCGACAGCCGCATTGATGATGGCGGCATCAACACTGGTCGGATGGTTGCGACTTCAAAGTTTTCGATTGAACAAAACAATCACTTTGAGGCGCCGGACAGCGAGCCCTACAACGTTGAAAAAGAATACATAATCTGCGTTCCGCTGCTGCCTTAATCCTCGCCAATTTGCACCCGCTGGTATAGATTTTGCGCGGGATTTTCGATGGACTTTGGGGGCGACGATGGACGGCGATAAACCCGATGCTGGGGCCGCAAAACCAACCGCGCGTATTGGCGACCTGCTGGTCGAACGCGGCCTGATCTCGAAAGATCAGCTGGAAGTCGCGTTCCAGGAAAAAGCCAAATCCAACAAACTGCTGGGTGAATTGCTGGTTGAGTTGGGCTTCATCACCGAACAGGCGCTCTCCGCCGTTCTGGCCGAAAGCTCGGGCTTCCAACGTTTCGTGCCTGGCTCAACCGTTGTTGAAGCTGAAGCTTTGGCGTTGCTGCCCAAAGAGGCCGCGCAACGTTACCGTGCCTTCCCGGTGGGTTTCGATGGCAAGACGCTGCGCTTGGCCATGGCCGACATCTACGACGTGCTTGCTATCGATAAAGTGAAGCGCTTCTTCCCGGCGGGCACAAACGTGCAGCCGCTGGTGTGCTCTGATACCGAAGTTCAAAAAGCCATCGACCAATACTATGGGCACGAACTGTCCATCGACGGCATTTTGAAAGAGCTGGAATCGGTTGAAGGCGACGCGGAAGAAACCGAATACCAAGAACAAACTGAAGGCGGTTACCTGCACCCGTTGGTGCGATTGGTGAACGCGCTTCTGCTTGATGCCATTAAATCTGGCGCGTCAGATATTCACTTCGAGCCTGAAGGCAACTTCCTGCGCCTGCGTTATCGCATCGACGGCGAAATGACGCAGATCCGCACACTGCACAAACGCTATTGGACGGCCGCGGCGCACCGCATCAAGCTTATGTCCGGCATGAACATCGCCGACCGCTTGAACCCGCAAGATGGCCGCTTCACGCTGGAAATCGGCAACCGCAAGGTCGACTTCCGTGTGTCGGCGCTGCCCACCATCCACGGCGAAAACGTTGTGCTCCGTATTCTCGATAAAACCCAAGCGCTGGTGACGATTGATAAGGTGGGGTTGACCGATCACAACTTAAGCCTCATCAAGAAAATGCTGCTGAAGCCCGAGGGTATTGTGATTGTCACGGGCCCCACGGGTTCAGGTAAAACCACCACCCTTTACGCCATGATGAGTTACATCAACTCGCTTGATGTGAATATCATGACGCTGGAAGACCCAGTTGAATACGAACTGCAGCTGATCCGCCAAGCGCAGGTGCGTGAAGGCTCATCACTCAGCTTCTCGGAAGGTATCCGCACACTGCTTCGTCAGGACCCTGATATCATTCTCGTCGGTGAAGTGCGTGATTCTGGTACAGCAACCATGGCGTTGCGTGCTGCCATGACGGGTCACCAAGTGTTCACAACCCTACACACGAACGACGCGGCTGGTTGTATCCCGCGTCTTCTCGACTTGGGGCTAAAGCCCAATCTGATGGCGGGCAACGTCATTGGCATTATCGCGCAGCGCCTGGTGCGTAAGCTGTGCCAAGACTGCAAAGAAATGAAACCTGCGACCGCCGAGGAATGCAAACTGTTGGGTGTTGACCCAGCAAACCCGCCCATGATCGGTCATCCCAAGGGCTGCGATAATTGCCGCCGCTCGGGCTATAAGGGGCGCATGGCTGTTGTCGAAATTATGCCGTTCAATGAAGAGGTGGACGAATTAATTGTCCAGGACGCATCGCTGGTGGCCGTGAAAAAAGCTGCCGAAAAAGCAGGCTTCATTCCGATGATTGGCGATGCCTCTCACAAGGTGCTGTCCGGCGTGACCAGCCTGGAAGCGGCGATGCGCGTGGTCGACTTTACAGCGCGCCTCTAAGCGCGTTTTGAGTTTGGGGTTTAGGGCTTATGCCACAATACGCTTACCGTGCATTGAATGATGCGGGCCGTCAGGTCCGTGGCAAGATCAATGCTGCTAACGAAAGCGATTTGTACCAACAGCTGAATAAGCTGGGGTTGATGCTGGTTGACAGCAAGCCTGTCAAAGAACGCAAAGTTATTGGTGGCGGCCGCAGTATTCAGGCGCGTGATAAAATCCAATTCTTTGTGCATTTAGAGCAGTTGCAAGCTGCTGGTGTGCCGCTGATCGACTCTCTGACGGACGTGCGTGATTCCGCCGATGATCCGAAGCTGCGTGACCTGACGACCGATATTATCAACGACGTCACGGGCGGCACGCCGCTCTCGCAGGCGTTTGAGAAGCACCCGAAGGTGTTCGGTGATCTTTATGCCGCACTGGTCGCTGCAGGTGAAGAAAGTGGCAAGCTGACAGAATCGTTCCAGCACCTTGTGCACCACGTGAAATGGGAAGAGGCTATCCGTGCGCGTATTGTGAAGGCGGTGCGCTATCCCATGGTTGTGTTGGTTGTAATCACCGCGATGCTCGGCTTCATGATGGGAGTAGTCGTGCCGGGCATCGTTGAGTTTTTGCAGGCGAATAATACGGCACTTCCACCTTTAACCGTTGCGTTGATCGCGACATCGAACTTTGTGCAAGCTTATTGGTGGGCCATCATCTTAACTCCCATAATAATTGTAGCTAGCGTCCTGAGTATACGCGCCTCATCGGATAAAATGAGGTATGCTTTCTCGTGTCTGGGCTTGCGTATCCCGCGTATAGGCGCGTTGACATCGAAGATTGCAATCTCGCGCTTTGCGCATTTCTTTGCAGTGATGTTCCAGTCCGGAGTTCCCATTTTGCAATGCTTAGAAACCGCTCAACGTGTTGTGGCAAATCGTTGCTTGGAAGAATCTTTGAAAATTGTGCGCCAACAGGTTCAGAACGGCGAGCCGCTATCGATGGCAATGCGCAACTCTGGACAGTTTCCAAGTCTTGTCACGCGCATGGTTAAGATTGGGGAAGACAGCGGTAACTTGGGCGGCGTTCTCGATAACGTTACTGATTTTTATGACAAAGACGTCGATGAAGCCATCGACGCCATGATCGGCATGATTGAACCGGCTATGACGGCGATCTCGGGCGTGATTATGGGGTGGATCGTTATCGGTGTGATGGGCCCGATTTACGACAGTCTTGGCAATCTTGGTATGTAGCGGCGACGCTGAAGGTATCGCGTAAAATGGCGAAGAAAAGCGAATACGTTCTTAATATTGGCGACGATAACGTCGTACTCATCCGCTTTATTGATAAGCGGATTGCAAATGCGTGGCTTGCGTCTCCAGATCCAGCAACAGCGCTGGAGGAGTTGGGTGAGGCACTTGCGGAAGACAAAAAGGGGCGTGTTTCGGTAATTATCGATACGCTTGACCAAGCGTTTAAAGAGGAGGAAGTACCGAAGGTCAACATCCTCGACCGTCGTAAAATCTTAAGTCGTCATATCACGATGGCGTTCCCGGGGCAGTCGATGCGCGGCGCGCGCCTTGTGGGCCCGGGTGAGCGTAATACGCTTTTATACGAATTTGCCTCCGTTCCGTTAGATGGTCGCATTCCAGGATGGATTGAATTCTACGAAAGCCTGCCTAACGAGAAGGGCGGTGTATTTGCGATCGCGTCCGAGAACGTTGATATCGTGCCGGCTTTGGCACCAAAGGATGCGCCTGTCACCGAGGGGAACCACTGGCAGCATTTCATCGGCATTAATGTCACCGGCGGCTTACGCCAGATCATTGCGAAAAATGGCCGCTTGAGTCTGACCCGTTTAACACAAGCGCCTCCGCCTGATACGCCGCCCGACGAATTTGCTGATATGATTGTGCGCGATTTTAAAGCGACAATTACGTACCTACGTCGTCTAGGTTACTCGGTCGGTGAGCCGCTTGATCTGATTGTTTTGACGACGGCTGCCAATCGTGAAGCGCTCGATAAACTCGAATGGACGGGCGCTCGTAGCGTTACCCTTTTAACGCCGTACGAAGCGGGTGCTATGCTGGGGCTTGGCGCTATCGGCCCTGAAGATCAAGCGTACAGCGACGTTCTGCATGCGGCATGGTTTGCCAATAAGCGTGAACCGAATCTCAAACTTACACGCTCAGTAGCGATGGGTGATATTCGCGACGATTTGCGCGAACTTTCTTTTGTCGCGGCACCTTATGCGGCGGGCGTAATTGCTGCTGCAGTTCTCGGGTGGACCACTCTTACGTCGGTCGATTATCTCACCTACAGCTCAGAGCGCGACGAGTTGCAGGCGAAGCTCACGTCATTCAAGGCTTCACTGACCCAAGAGCAAGCGCGCGTTGCGTCGTTGCCGTTTAATGCAGATCAAATGCGAAATGTATTTGATGTTGAAGCGGCAATGGATAAAGGCAAGGTCGATGCGATCCCGCTACTAACGAATGTTTATAATGCGCTGCAAGGTGACGCGATCATTCTAGATCTTAAATTTATTACAGGTTCGCCCGCTAGCGCTGGTGCAGGGAAAGCCTCAAGCGATGGCTATGGCTTAAATCTGCGCATGCGTTTGGCAAATGTTATCACAACCGCAGATGAAGCGGTGCAGGCATCCCGCCGCATGCAGCAAAGATTGGCGGATAGCTTTGGCAAAGAATACGCGATTACCATGACAAAAGAACCTGTTGCGGCACAAGCCGCGCAAGCTTTGATGGGCGGGTTATTCGGTACGGCAAATAGTGAAGTATCTGCATCTAGCACGGGCACATCGGCACGTTCAGATGAACCTTTCTATATTGAGTTTTCGATTCTGAAGGGGGGCAAATAAAATGAAAATGCCCGCAATAAAAGGCTTGGACATTAAGCTTCCAGCCTTACCAAAAAAAGTAATGATCTCGATTGGTGTAATCGGCACCTCAATTATCTTATTTGCTGTCCTGTACTTTACCTTAGGGGCTGCCACTGAGCAGGCAGAGTTGGACGTGACGCGCCTTAAGGGCGAGATTTCTGGCGCGCAAACAAAAGTGCGCCAATCGAAGGAAAATTATGATTTCGTTTTGGCTAATCAGGATCGCTTTGAAGTCTTGATGCGCAGCGACAAACTGATCCCGCACACACGCCGCACAGCCGTACGTCAGATGCAGGCTTTGGCGTTAGAGTTTGGGCTAACGGCCCTGAACTACAATTTCCAAGCTGCGGGTGGTCAAGCACCCGATGCGGTCTCTAATCAGCCGAAGACGGGTGATTACAAGGTTTACGTAGAGACCATAGATTTAACCTTGGGGTCGCCGCTTGATCAAAACATGTACTCGTTCATCGCCGCTCTACATGATGATTTTCCGGGTTCTATGGTTTTGGCCGAGTTTGAATTTTCGCGCGCACCCGCGCTATCTAACGATGCTCTAAATCTTGTAAGCCGTGGGGAAGATTCCAAGCTGGTGCAAGGGAAAATCAAGTACTCTTGGCGTACGGCGCAAAAGCAGGATCAGAAGAAATGAATTTCTCCCGATTCATAATTTTGGTGGTCGTCGTGGGCGTATCCTTGACATCGCAAGGTATGGCGCAGCAGCAAACTCAAGCGCCTGCCAACACGAGCAAGATTCGTAGGCAGGTCCCTGATACATTAATGTTTACGATTGATGAGTACAACGAAATTAAAGATCGCCAAGCTGGCGGCGAAGTTACAAATGAAGCTCGCCAACAATTTGAAGGCAGCAATCAGCCTCTCTATCTCAGCTCAATCATGTATTACGGCCCCAAAGACTGGACTGTATGGATCAATGGTACACCCATTGGTCCTAACCAGGATTTTCAGTCGTTCCAGGTGACCGAGATCACACCACGATATGTAGAGTTGCTGGTGCCCTTAAGTGTTCAAGGCATGCGCCCAGTTCGTTTGGAGCCTAACCAGACGTTTATCTCTGAATCAGGTATTGTTGTCGAAGGCCGCTATCCTTGAGTCAGAATGATACTGCGCCGTTACGCGTCGAGCATGTTTCGACATCCTACGGCAAGCGGCAGATTCTCAACGATATATCTTTCGAACTTGTCGCCGGTGAGTGTTTTGGCCTCATTGGTTTAAACGGCATTGGCAAAACCACATTTATCCGGTCGATGCTGGCCTTACGTACGGCAACCGGCACGATCAGCTTTTTTGGTGAACTGAATTCATCGGCGAAAGCGCGGCGGCATCTGGTTTATCTGCCTGAGAAATTCCAACCGTCACCGCAGCTATATGGTTGGGAATACCTAAGCATTCATATGGATTATTTTGGCCAGTCGGTCGATAAAGCAGCCGCGCGCGATATGGCCAAAGGCCTCGACCTCGACCCTGCAGCCCTTGATCGCAAAATTAAAACTTATTCAAAGGGTATGGGCCAGAAGCTCGGGTTGGTTGGGACGTTGTTGGTCACGGCCCCTTTGATGATTCTGGATGAGCCCATGAGTGGCTTAGATCCACGCGCGCGCGTGATGCTGAAAGACCGTTTGATGGAGGCGCGCAGTGCTGGCCGCACAATCTTCTTCAGCTCTCATATCCTAGCCGATATTGAAGAAATCTGTGACCGCATTGCTATCTTGCACGCAGGCAAGATTATTTATCTTGGCAAGGGGGCGGCGTTCGTTGAGACAATGAAAGCACCGACGCTTGAGCGCGCATTCCTGGCCGCACTTGAAGAGCAGGAAAAGTCGGCCGGTACAATTTTCGGAATGTGAAGGATTGAGAATGTGAGCGGAATGTTCTCCGCTCACATATCTACTCAGCCAAGTGACAGCTTCGACGTATCCACGCTCTTCAAGCCTGCACCGCCACCTGCAGCACCCACCTGAGCCTGCTTTAACTTCAATTTGAGATCGCCCACGTTGTCGGCTTCGGCCAGTGCAGTATCTTCAGCAATCGTTCCTGCTTTCACCAGCGCAAGCAAGGCTTGGTCAAAGGTCTGCATGCCGTTATGTGCGTTCTCTTCCATCATCTTCTTCAATTCTTTGATCTCGCCCTTAGCGATCAAATCTTTGATGTAGCCTTGATTGAGCATGAGCTCGATAGCAGCCGCGCGGCCCCCGCCAATTTTTGGCACCAGGCGTTGCGAGACGATGCCTTTCAGGTTATTCGACAGGCTCAATAGAATTTGCTGATGCATTTCTTGCGGGAAGAAGTTGACGACACGCTCAATGGCTTGATTAGCGTTGTTGGCATGCAAGGTCGCCATGGCCAAGTGTCCGGTTTCGGAAATGTTGAGCGCGTGCTCCATCGTTTCCATGTCGCGGATTTCACCGATCAGGATCAAATCCGGGTGCTGGCGCAGTGTATTTTTTAAGGCCGCATTGAACGAGTCTGTATCAACGCCCACTTCACGTTGGGTGACAATGCACTTTTTGTGCTCGTGGACGAATTCCACAGGGTCCTCAATGGTGATGATGTGACCGGGCGCAGACTCGTTGCGATGGCCGATCATCGCTGCCAGCGAGGTCGATTTACCCGAGCCGGTGCCGCCTACCACAAAGATCAAGCCACGTTTTTCCATCACCATGTCGCCCAAGAGCGTGGGTAGCTTTAGGTCGGCCAACGTGGGAATTTGTGTGCGGATAATGCGTGCGACCAAGCCAGGCTGTTGGCGTTGACGGAACAGATTTAAACGGAACCGCCCCACGCCATCCAACACGATGGCCATGTTGAACTCGCCAGATTTCTGGAACTCAGCTTTTTGCTTTTCGTTCAAAAATGAGCTGATGATCCGCTCAATTTCATCGGCTTTCAGAGGCTTCTCGCGCAAATTCACGAAACCCTTGTCGCCGCGCCACATCGGGGCTGCATCGACAGTTACATACAAATCTGAACCGCCCGGGCCCGCCAGTTCTTTCAGCCAGCCTTGAAATTCTGCATCGATCACGGTCATGTCCCCAACGATTGCGTTTTATATGCGGCTTAAATGAGAAGCGTGTAAAATTAGAATAATGAGCGCGACTTCTTCGGCTCACCTGCGGCAGGTGCGGCTTGTGGAGAAGGCGCAGCGCTCGCCGGGGCTGCCGGACGCGGTGCTGCTGGCGCCGCACCTGGCTCGTCATTGCCGGCCAACGTCTTCAGCATTTCGCCCGCTTCAGCCGGATCGACCGCGCCTGATTCCACCAGTTTGCGGATCGCTTCATCCATCGTTTGCATGCCGTAGCGCATGCCTACTTGGATCATCGAATAAATCTGCGGCACTTTATTTTCACGGATCAGGTTCCGGATCGCGTTGGTACCAACCATGATCTCGTGGGCCGCCGCTCGGCCGCCGCCTTTGCGCTTCAAAAGCACTTGGCTGACAACCGCTTGCAGTGAGCCCGCGATCATTGCACGTACCATTTCTTTGTCGCCCGCCGGGAATACGTCGATAATGCGGTCCACGGTTTTGGCGGCAGAACTCGTATGAAGCGTGCCCATCACCAAGTGGCCGGTTTCAGCGGCCGTCAACGCTAATGATATAGTTTCGTGGTCGCGCATTTCGCCCACCAGAATAACATCCGGGTCTTCGCGCAAGGCAGACTTCAACGCACGTGCGAATGATTTTGTGTGGCGGCCGACCTCGCGGTGATTGATCAGCGCGCGCTTTTTCTTGTGCACGAATTCCACCGGGTCTTCGACGGTGAGAATGTGCAAGTCACTGGTCTCGTTCATATAGTTGATCATGGCCGAGAGCGTGGTGGATTTGCCCGAGCCGGTTGGGCCCGTTACCAGTACAAGACCGCGTTCAAAGCTGGCGAATTGCTTGAAAATCTCAGGCGCGTTCAATTGTTCCAGCGATGGAATCTTCGTGGGAATTTCACGAAATGCTGCCGCCGCACCGGTTGTGGTGGTGTAGGCATTGACGCGGAAACGGGACTCTTCACCGAAGGCAATGGCGAAGTCGATTTCCTTCTCAGCTTCAAATTCGGCGCGCTGCTCTTCGGTCATGATATTGTAGATCATGTCCTTCACAGTGTCGGCGCTAAGATCGCCGGTTTTGATGGGGCGCAAACCGCCATCAATACGCACCATGGGTTCTTTCTGCGCGACCAAGTGCAAATCCGAAGCCTTGTTTTGCTGCGCGAACGCTAAAAGTTCGGTGATATCCATCTCTTAATCCCCCAAGTCGTAATTGCGGCCGCATCCCAAGACAGCGGCATTGTTTTTGCGCCACTGCTTTTACAGTGTATTCCGCAAGTATTTTACGCGTTCCCGAATGCCATCAACCGGTGTGTCGGTAATGACCGGATTTAATTCAAAAATACGCAAGAACTCCAAATAGCCGGCCACGGCATCTTCTTTGCGTTTCAAACGGTCGGCCAAGACGCCGAGATTCAAATGGTACATGGCAATCGTCGGCGAAAGCTGAACGGCAGACTTTAGGTACTCAAACGCAGATACATCATCCCCTGTGCTGCTCCGTACTTCGGCCAAAGCCGCATACACTTCAGGTCGCTTCACACCATTTTTGATCAGATATTCCAACTGAATCTGAGCATCTGCCGCAGGCAGATTCGATGACATTTGAATTACACGCGCTAATGCAGCTTCGTTGTCGGGCTCGACAATCAGAGTTCGCGCATAAGCCTGTTGTGCTTCACGCATGCGGCCCAGCTTGTCGTATGACATGGCAATGCCCAGAAGCGCCAAACGATCTGTCTCGTTCTTGTCGACAATCCCTTGGTATTTATCCAACGCCTCGGTGTACTTGCCTGCGGCAAAGTCACGCAAGGCGCGGTGATAGGGGGTGTCTGTGTTTTCGGCCGCAACGGCGCTTAAGATCATCTTGCGCGCGTCGGTGTTCCAGAAGGCCAGAACGCGCTCGCGGTATTCCGCGCGGCGACCATCATCAGAACTATGGTAACGCTCGACAGCTTTGGGCCACGAGCCTTGCAGGCCATAAAGTTGCTTCAAATACTGCGCGCCGTAAGCCACGTTAGCGGCGGGGTCGAACGCTTGCTCAATGTCGCGGAACGCATTGGGGTGATACCGCAGATTGATTTGCATGCAACCCACGTCGATGGAGCGCTGGCCTTCATCCAACAGCTTGCGCACGGCGGCAACGGCTTGCTCTTTCGTTTCAAAATAGCGCCCGTCACCGCCAACGTTGATGGTCCACGGCCAGGGCATACGTTCGCCGTTTATCTCGCGGCTGGATTCCGTATAGGAGATCGACGTTAGCAAGCCTTGCGGAATCTGCATCGAGCGTTCGTAGATTTGGACGTAACGTAAGCAATCCCGATTGTCGCTCGTTTGCGCATGTGCCGGCAGCGCGAGGTGGGCTGCGCTCAAGCTCAAGCTCACGACAGCAAATGTGCGACCCCATTTCAGAAAACTACGCATATTTGTCGTATCCCCACCGCGTTATTTTTGTTCGGCGTCTTAGCTCGGATTGCCACAAGACCCAGCGCCGCAACTGATGATCAATGGCTGGAACGATTTGAATGACACGATGTCGTCAAAGTAACTCGTGCTATTGGTTGTGTTTATATTGCCAGTTGCGAATGTTAAATCGTCGTCACCGTTTTCATACTGACCCGGCCCGGTGGTCTGACCATAAACACTAGCAAGCTGAGTCCCTGAATTGGTGCGACCAAAAGAGCCGTCGCGCCCGAAGCTGACAAGCACATATACAATAGCATTGTAGCCCAGTGAGCCCGTTGCCGTGGATGATTCCATCGTGATCGTCGAGGTAAACGAGGGGAAGCTGCCGTCGGAATTGCGTTGCATCGATGACGACGCGGTCCGTGATACAGCAACACCATATCCTAAGCGGCGGCCCCATGCATCGGTTGCATCATTTTCAGAGATGCCAAGCGTAACCCATGGCACAACACCGGCTGCAGTCGTGCTGCCCAAACAGTTTGTTCCGCTGTTGCAGCCTGATGTGTATTCACCGGTTGCGTTTGCTGCAGGCGCGGCTTGCCCGGTTGATGCGTCTGGGCGCGCAGGGCAGGGCATGCAGCCGTTTTGAATCACATATCCCAACAGCGCAGCTTCCACCGTCGCCATTTTCTGTTTTGTCTCACTGATCTTCGCACTTTGAATCACAGGCGAGACGGCCAGCAAACCACCCGAGACGATCAGGCCAATCACCACCAACACGATTGCAATTTCGATCAGGGTAAAGCCGCGATCCACGTGTGCGGAAAAAGCCGCGCGAAATGATGAGCGCAATTTCTGAAGCAAAGAATTTCCCCCGTCGGTCATCGTTGATCAGTTATCGTCGATCAGTAATCATCGCCACGCGGGCGCGCTTTCAGCCGCCCAGACGCAAAGATCGAGGATCATAACGCAACGGTTGTGAGTGTCGGATATTCAAGGCCCGCACGCAAGGAAAAATCTTCAAATAACAAGGGGTTAGCCCTCGAAACCAGCCCCATGGCCGCATTGAAAAGATTGCCCTTTTTGACACTTCGCCAGTTATCCACAGGTGTGGATTTCAAAATTCATCAACCTGCCTTAGGTTGCCGCCTATGTGGCTCGATGTTGTTGATTTAAGAGACTTTTATAACGGCGCTTTGGGGCGGCTGGTGCAGGGGCTGATCTCGCGCCAACTGCGGGCCATATGGCCCAATCTTGCAGGCCAGCGCGTCTTGGGGTTGGGTTTTGCCGCCCCTTATCTTGCGCCCTTTCAGGCTGACGCCGAACGCGTTTTAGCGGTGATGCCGCCAGCTCAAGGGGTGATGCATTGGCCCGACGAAGGCCCCAGCCAGGTGTGCTTGGCTGAAGAGTTTACGCTGCCCTTGCCAGACCGATCCATTGATCGCTTGTTGCTGGTGCACTGCCTGGAAAGCAGTGCCGAGCTGCGACTGATGATGCGCGAATGCTGGCGCGTGCTGGCTGACGGCGGGCGCATTGTTGTGGTTGTGGCCAACCGGAACAGTTTATGGGCGCGGTTCGAGTATTCGCCCTTTGCCCACGGGCGGCCTTATTCATCCAGCCAGATCACGTCGTTATTGAGAGACGGCATGTTCGCGCCGCGTCAAACCGCCAAGGCGTTGTTTTTGCCGCCCACGTTCTGGCGATTGTTTTCAAGCTGGGCCGCAGCGTTAGATCGCTTGGGTAATCGGTGGTTCCCCACGTTTGCGGGTGTGCACATTGTTGAAGCGGAAAAGCAAATTTACGCCATGCCGCTGGCCGGCACAAAAGCCGTGAACAAAGCGGCTGTCGTTGCACGGCCTGCCACGAATGGACTTGGCAGCAATGCGCATCATTCCGTGCTTACGAATTCCGCGCCTATGAATTCCGTGTGAGCACAAACACCGCCTGCTCGCTGAGCAAATTGGCTTGCCAGCCTGTGGCGCTGAAGTTTTGCTTCACACCATCCGAGCTTAGGGCAAAGCCCTGCTCGATCTTCACATTCAGCGTTTTGCACAAATCAACAAAGTCCAGGATCGTGCACAGGTGAATGTTCGGCGTGTCGTACCATTGGTCGGGTAAATTCTCGGTCATGGGCATACGGCCGCGCACCAAGAGTGACCAGCGCACGCGCCAGTGACCAAAGTTTGGCAGCGACACAACGGCGCGTTTGCCAATGCGCAACAAGTCTTCCAGCACCTGGCGTGGATGCAGCGTGGCTTGTAGTGTTTGACTGAGCACCACGTAGTCAAAGGCGTTGGTGGGGTAGTCTTTCAAGTCGGTTTCCAGGTTGCCTTGAATGACAGACAAGCCTTGGCTCACGGCCGCACGCACCCGCGACATGGAAATTTCCAAGCCCCGACCATCCACTTGCTTGAACGCCGACAGGTACGACAACAGCACACCGTCACCGCAGCCAATATCCAGCACGCGTGAACCGGGGCTAATCAGATCGGCCACCAATTGCAGGTCAATGCGCAGGCCCTTCACAGCCTTTGCCGCTTCAGCGCTGATCTGGTTCATGACGCAGATCCTTTGGCAATTTTCGGCACGCGGCGCACGTCCGCACAGCCATCGACAAAGCCGCGCAAGGTTTGGTGGAAATCAGGTTCATCCAGCAAAAAAGCATCGTGGCCCTTGTCAGATTCAATTTCCACAAAGCTCACATTCGCCGCCACCGCATTCAACGCATGCACAATGGCGCGGCTTTCCGATGTGGGGAACAGCCAGTCCGATGTGAACGACATCAAACAAAAGCGCACAGGCGAGCCTTTGAAAGCGTTCGCCAGCACGCCACCGTTTTCACCAGCCAGGTCGAAGTAGTCCATGGCACGGGTGATATACAGGTACGAGTTCGCATCAAAGCGATCGACAAACGTATAGCCCTGATGGCGCAAATAGCTTTCCACCTGAAAGTCGGCATCAAAACCATAAGTGAGCGTGATGCGATCCTGCAGACGGCGGCCAAACTTACGATGCAGCGCGCTCTCAGAGAGGTACGTGATGTGCGCGGCCATGCGCGCCACAGCCAAACCACGCTTGGGGATTTTGTTTTCTTCCAGATAGTTGCCGTGGCTCCAATCGGGGTCAGCCATGATGGCCTGGCGGCCGACTTCGTGGAACGCGATGTTCTGCGCCGAGTGACGGTACGAACCCGCAATGGGCACAGCGGCATACACGCGGTGTGGGTAACGGTGCGCCCACTCCAGGGCTTGCATGGCCCCCATAGAGCCGCCGATCACACACAGAATTTTATCAATGCCAAGCTGATCTAGTAGTTTCGCCTGGGCCGCCACCATGTCGCGAATGGTGATGACCGGGAACCGCAAACCCCACGAACGGCCTGTCGCCGGGTTAATTTCTTTTGGGCCGGTCGAGCCCATGCAGCCGCCCAGCACGTTGGCGCAGACAATGAAATAGCGGTTGGTGTCGATAATTTTGCCGGGGCCGATCAGGTCGTCCCACCAGCCACGTTTGCCGGTCACCGGGTGAACCCCACAAACGTACTGGTCCCCCGTCAGGGCATGGCAGACCACAATCACGTTGGATTTGTCTGCGTTTAGCGTCCCATAGGTCTGGTAGGCGACGGTCACGCCGGAAAGCACTTCGCCCGATTGCAGCGTCAGGGGCTCGGTCAGCACCATGCGCGCATCAAGGGCGGTACCAGGTTCAGCGCTTAAAGCGGGGGTCGCGAGGCTACTCATGGCAGGATTTATCATACTGGTTAGGGGCGTCCTCATATGGGGCGCCCGGACCCAGGAATCAGCCCCTAAGGCCGCGTCTGTCAACGTTTTCTTTCGTTTTTGACCTTTGCTTTCCGCGGGCCCAGAACTTATGACTGAGCCCAATTTTAGGGGGTCGCCATTTTGGTTGAATGAATGGGCGTCCCTGAACCAACTTCTTGGAAAGACCACCCAATGGCTCTCCCGCAACCAAAACCCGGGGTTATGGACATCACCCCTTATGTCGGCGGCAAATCCAAGCTGCAGGGTGTTACCCGCGTCATTAAATTGTCCTCAAACGAGGCGGCCCTGGGCCCTAGCCCCAAGGCTATCGAAGCGTATGACAAAGCCCGCACCACGTTGCACCGCTACCCGGCCGGGGATGCCACCGAATTGCGCACCGCTATTGGCGAAGTGCACAAGTTGCCCCCGGACCAGATTATCTGCGGCGGTGGGTCTGATGAAATTCTGGGCCTTTTGTGCCGCGCGTATGCAGGGCCGGGGGATGAGATCGTGCACACCACGCACGGTTTTCTCATGTACAACATTTATGCGCGCAGCGTGGGGGCCACGCCCGTTGTCGTGCCTGAAAAAAACATCACCGCCGATGTAGATGCGATTTTAAAAGCGGTCACGCCGAATACGAAGCTGGTGTTTTTAGCCAACCCCAACAACCCGACCGGCACATACTTGCCGACCGCGGAAATTGAACGCCTGCGCAGTGAACTGCGTGAAGACATCGTGCTGGTGTTGGATGCGGCTTATGCCGAATTCATGGACAAACCCGATTACGATCCGGGTTTGGCGTTGGCCGCACGCACGCCCAATGTTGTGGTCACACACACGTTCTCGAAGATCTACGGGCTTGGTGCGCTGCGCATTGGCTGGGGCTATGGCGCAAAGGCGTTGATTGATGCGCTGGAGCGTTTGCGCAGCCCGTTCAACGTGTCCGCACCCGCACAAGCTGCGGCTATTGCTGCTGTACGCGACCGTGAATTTGTTCAAAAAGCAAAAGCCCACAACACGAAATGGATGAACGTGCTGGTGCAGCGCTTGCGCGGGTATGGCTTAAGCCTGCAAGGTGACTCTGGGAACTTCGTGCTTCCCTATTTTGATGGCAAAAATGGTAAGACGGCTGCGGCGTGCGACGCCTTCCTGCAATCAAAGGGTTTGATTGCGCGCCGGGTTGATAACTACGAACTGCCCAATCACTTGCGCATTTCCATTGGTGCTGATGACGAGATGGAATTGCTGCTCGGTGCCTTGGATGAATTCATGACCTCTAAATCGGCTTAAGGTAATGTTTGATAAAGTCACTTTTATCGGGATTGGGTTGATCGGCTCGTCCATGGCGCGCGTGATGAAGCGCGATGGCTTAGCCAAATCAATCGTGGCCTGCGCGCGGCGCAAGGAAACGCTGGATGCCTGCTTGAGATTAGGCATCGCCGATGAGGTGACCTCTGACTACGCAGCCGCTGTGAAGGGCGCTGACCTGGTGGTGATTGCCACACCTGTCGGCACCAATGAAGAGATCACCAAAATCATCGCGCCGCACCTAAAGCCGGGCGCCATCATCACCGACGTGGGCTCTGTGAAAACGGCGGTCATTTCGGCCATTCAACCGCACTTGCCCAAAGGCGTGCACTTTGTACCTGCGCACCCGCTGGCAGGCACCGAGCACTCTGGGCCTGAAGCTGGGTTCGCGGAGCTGTTCCAGGGCCGTTGGTGCATTTTAACGCCGCTCCCTGATTGCGATGCCGTTGCAGTCGAGAAGGTGAAGGCCTTTTGGGCCAAAGCCGGGTCAAAAATTGAAACCATGCAGGCCGAGCACCACGACAAAGTGCTGGCCATTACCTCGCACCTGCCACACCTGATTGCCTTTACCATCGTCGGCACCGCAGACGACTTGGCGGAGGATTTGAAGCAGGAAGTGATTCAGTACTCGGCATCTGGTTTCCGCGACTTCACGCGTATCGCAGCGTCAGACCCCATCATGTGGCGCGATATTTTCATGAACAACCGCGAGGCTGTGCTGGAAATTCTGCAACGCTTCACCGAGGACTTAACCGCGCTCCAACGCGCGATCCGTCGCGGTGACGGCGATAGCTTAGAAACGCTGTTCGCCCGCACCCGCGCCATCCGCCGCGGCGTGATCGACGCGAAGCAGGCCTAGACTCTGTTGTTTGGCGTATTTTTCCGCGCCAAGTGATTCCCGCTTCTCGGGACATACGATTGGTAAATCACCCCTAAGAAGCAGTTCTCCACGCCCATAGGACTCGTCCTGGGTGAACCAGAGATCACAGCTGCCATTTGGGTTTTTGAGAGCTGCGGAAAAAATTGCTTTAATTTTCGCAATCGAAACAGGCCCTAGCTAGCCTCATGCGAGCACTATGGCGTGTATTCCCAGCGCCTGTAGTGGGCACCCGAATATCTGGGTCTCTCAACTCTAGTCGCTAAATGCACTTTGAATTGCCCGGCACGCGTGCTGATTGCCTTTTTAGCTTGAGAGAACCTCAAGCGCAAATGACACTCTACGCTATCTATAATGCTCAATAGATCAGTACTATATGCCATCACTAAAAATCTATAAATTTAGGGAGCCGGTGAAATGCAAAGTATTATGTCTTTAAAATCTTCAATAAATAATGCGGTTATACTTTGCTTACGGCGCTGCCATCCACTGGCTGCCGCGATTGTGTTCAGTTGCGCTGCAGTACCCGCTATTGCAGCCACGACTGTGGTGCAGGCGGATCGCGTGCTTGCAGAGCCGGGCAAGGCACCGCTCGGCCCGACGTCAATCGTGATCGAAAATGGTCGTATCACTGCCCTCTTAGAGGGTCGCCAACCTGGGCCAGCTGGAGCATCAGTCATAGATCTGGGGAATCAATTCGTACTGCCGGGACTCATTGACAGCCATGTGCATCTCTCGGGTGGCACCGGCGGGCAAGGAGGGTTTGTCGAGGCCATGACGTCCTCTCCGCAAACCGCAACTCTACGCGCACTACGCAATGGTATGATTACATTGCGTGCTGGCTTCACGACAGTGCGCGTGCTTGGCGATGCGGGGGCAACCCTAGCCTTGCGTGATGCTGTTGAAGCTGGCTGGGTGATGGGCCCGCGTATTGTTGACGCAGGTCGCCCCATCGGAGTGACTTCTGGCCATATGGACGGCACGCTTAGTCTGCGTGAGGATTTGCAAGAAGCGATCAATCAAGACAACCTCTGCAATGGCGTTGAATCGTGCCGTGAGGCTGTGCGTCGGCAAATCCGCCGAGGGGTCGACCTGATCAAAATAGCGACAACCGGGGGCGTGAATAGCCGCATTGGTGCCGGACTCGGGCAGCAAATGTTCCTCGACGAAGCCAAGGCTATTGTAGAGACCGCGCACTTAGCAGGTAAGAAGGTCGCGGCGCACGCTCATGACGCCTCTGGTATCAACGTGGCGCTGCAAGCAGGTGTAGACTCAATAGAGCACGGCACAGTCCCAAATGATGAGTCATTTAAGCTATATAAGCAGACCAAAGCCTACTACGTGCCAACGCTGTCGACAGAAAATGGTTATCGCGAGCGATTGGCAAAGGATCCGAATGCCTATCCGCCCGAGGTTCTTGAAAAAATCAAATGGCGATTAACAATCACTGGTAAGGCGCTGGAGCGTGCGGTACCGGCGGGCGTGAGGATAGCCTTTGGAACAGATGCTGGAATTTCAATGCATGGCCGCAATGCCGACGAATTCGAGCTGCTAGTCAAGCATGGGATGACACCATCAACTGCGATCGTAGCAGCGACGACCAATGCCGCTGACTTGCTCGGGCTTGCTGACAAGATCGGGGCCTTGAGACCGGGTATGGCTGCTGACCTGATTGCCGTTGAGGGTGATCCACTTTCAGACGTGACTGTGCTTAAGCGTGTACAATTCGTCATGAAGGGCGGAAAGACTGTGCCTCTTAAGGATTAAGGGGCAAGATTAAGTGGCGCGGATCGGTATCGAAATGATGCCGTCCCGCGCCGGATGGCCATCGCCGAGGTTATCACAGAGTGGTGTACCGGTTCATGCGGCGCTTGGGCGTGCTGCCTCAACCTACATACTTTGCGTTTGCAAAGATTATTGAACTGCGACGCAAATGCCCTCAGATGGCGCACTGTCGGCCCATAACTTGGCGAATGTCGTTGAACTCTTAACACTGCCAAGCGTGTCTGGCCGACTTAATTTTAGCTCAAGGTTGGTTGCCCCAATGATTAGTCAGTATCATGAACCACTACCTACCTTTGTTTTATATCTGCCCGCCCGAGCACCTGGCAGAAAATGACGGGTAATTGTCATTTCTGCTGTGGCGGAATTTGATAGAACCAGCACCAGTCAATTTCTGCATCTCGTTTGATTTCAGCAAAGGGATATCAATGTCGACCGAACTTCACCTCGTGATCGCCAACAAGGTCTATTCGTCGTGGTCTCTGCGGCCATGGATTGCCATGAAAGTGCAGGGGCTGACATTCAAAGAAACGGTGGTGCCGTTGGGTTTGCCAGAATTTGCACCGGCCATCAAAAAATACTCAGGCGCTGGCAAAGTGCCGGTGCTGATCCATGGTGGCATCACGGTGTGGGATTCACTCGCCATTCTCGAATATTTGGCTGAAGCCTTTTATGACAAAACCTGGTGGCCCACCGATCCGCATGCGCGTGCCATTGCCCGTGCGGTGTCGGCTGAAATGCATTCAGGGTTCCAACCGTTGCGCCAAAATATGGGCATGAATACGCGCAAGTCTCTGCCCGGCAAGGGCATGACGCCCGAAGTGCAAGAGAACATCGATCGTATTGAACAGATATGGGGCGAGTGCCGTGCGAAGTTCGGTGCCAGCGGGCCGTTCTTGTTTGGGGCGTTCTCCAATGCCGATGCGATGTATGCCCCCGTGGTGACGCGCTTTAAAACCTACGGCGTGAAGTTGAACAGTGTGAGTCAGGCGTACTGCGACACCATGATGGCGCTGCCCGCCATGAAACAGTGGTATGAGGACGCTGCCAAAGAAACGTGGGTGATCGAGAAGTACGAAATCCAAGACTGATGTGTTCGTCTTCGTGACGTGTGTGGAGAAAATTCTCCACACATTTTGGTCGTCTCCCCACAAGCCCCCTGTTCTTGGCCTGCAAAAACAGGGGCGCTTTTCCAATCCGCTTTGATAGCTACTCAACTCTTTCGAGCGCGATTATACCGACGCGGTAAAACACCCGTGTTTTCGCATTGTTTCACGTGAAACAATTTGCGCCAAAGGCGACAAACAATTCGCGCACTTTTTGCGAAATCAAATTTTAAGGGATCAATATCTCTTTGGGCCATTCGACTGGTTCAAGTTCCATCAACGGCACTGGTCCCACGTAGAGTTTGTGATCCTGCACCGCCACCGAGATGTTCAGCTCCGGCGCGCCACCACCTTCAGGCTTTTTCGCCAGCAAGCCTAACACCGTTTGCGCCGTATCGGCATCGCGACGCTCGATGGTGTTCTGCTTCGCCAAAGCATCGAGCGATTCCATAAATCCACGGAACGTTGCGGTCAGCGCACCAACAGGCTGCAACTGACGATCAAGTGCTAAGGTGCCGGTTGCATTCACCGCCAGGGGCGGCCAATCAAACAGCAACTCGCGCACTTCCAGCGTGCCGCCGCTTTCGTGCCATGTCTTCAAAGCTTGCGGCAGTGTGCCGGATGGCAACGTCCCCTCTAATGTGGCATCAACGCTTAACTTGCGAATTTTTTCTCCGAACGCAGACGTGTTCTCCATCAGCGGCGCATGCCAGTTGGTGACATCGGCTTTAATCTGCCACGACGGCTTTTCGGCATCGCGAATGTGCACCACCGACAACGCTGCAGACTCAATTCCCACCAACGACTGATCGCCGCGAATGCCTGTCGAGTTCAAGTTCTCGATGGCCGCGACAATTTCAGCAATGCGGCCTTCGGTGGTGAGGGTGGGGCGGAAGCTCGCTTGCGTCGCCGTCAGCTTTGCATCCACGCCCGGCGGCGTCCACAGGCCCGAGACTTTGTGCTCACCCGCAAGATCAACCGTGAAGCTAAGCGGTGCGAAGGGCTGCGCAGACACAGTAATCGCGGGCGTACGCCACACCCATCCGTTATTGGTGACGGGCGCACGCATGCTCCAATCAGCGTAGGTGATGACCACTTCAAACGGAAAGCCGCTTACAGCGGGCTCCGCGTGATTGATGGTGTAACCCGAACTGCGCTGGGCTTCGATCCACCGGGCTGACTGGTTTTTTAAGACGGAGGCCGCACTGAACCAGGCCCCCACATACCCGACGATAACCAGCACGCCAGCACCGGCCAGCAGCAAACCAAAGCGAAATTTTTTAGGCGATGGAGAGGTCATGGGGTGACAGTACCACTTCAATTCCAGAAAACATCAAAACAGTCGTGCAGCACATTGACGGCAATCTCATGACATGAGACATGGCCAGCATGAATAAATCCTACCCTACCGTTCCCGCATCTGACCCCCCAACCGATCCCAATAACTATTGGGTGTTCGGCTATGGCTCGTTGATGTGGCGGCCGGGGTTTGAGTATGTCGAACGCGTTCCCGCTCTTCTTAACGGTTTTAGCCGGGATATGTGCCTGATTTCGATTCATTATCGCGGCACAAAAGAGAAGCCGGGCATGGTCTGCGGGTTAAGCCCAGGCGGGGAATGCCGGGGTTTGGCCTTCCGGATCGCGCCAGAGAAGGTGGACGAGGTTGTCGGTTACCTCGACGACCGCGAGCTGATTTCCTACATCTACATTCCGCGCCACGTAACGCTGACCTTGGCCAACGGGCAGCAGGTTGTGGCGCGGGCCTATGTGGCGGACTCAAGCCACGAGCAGTTTGCGGGCAATTGGCCCGAAGCCGAAAAGATCGCCCACGTCGCGCAAGGTGTTGGCAGCGAAGGCACCAGCGTTGAGTACCTTGCCAATATCATCCAACACCTGCGCGATTTGGACATCCGCGATGAAAACCTTGAAGCGTTGCTGAACAAGGTGCGCGCGGTACAGGCTTAGTGGCCGAGGTGCTTCGCCGCCGCGGCTTGGCGTTTGAGCATTTCGGCATCGGCTGACGCGACGTTGCCAAACAGCGCTTTGCCATAGGCCGGTCCACTGATGTCCCAGTTGAGGGCCCGGTGCGAGGCGCCCGCCAGCGTATCGGCGAAAGCAACATGCACCGGGTTTGAATCTGACACGCCATTGGCACCCATGGCTTCAATCAACCGCATGGCGGAACGCTTGGCCAGCGTCGCCACATAGGCGCAGTTACGCTTAATGCGCATCAAATCAGTCGGCGAGATATCGGTGTTGGCTTGTGCCTTGGCGCGCATAAAGGCCATATCGGTGTCGTAGATGGCTTGCGCTGCATCCACTTCGGCTGATGATTCCGCCACACGCGCTTGCAACGTCGGGTGGTCAGTTACTTTTGAAGTATCAAGCGCACTGCGGCCCGTCATGCTGGCGATGAAGCCGTCCAATGCGCCGCGCGCCGTCCCCAACACGGGGCCTGCGACCGAGTAGCCGAACACATCCAGCATCGGCAGATTGTAGATCCAGCTTTTGTTGATCTTCTGGCCCGGTGATTGGCGGCTATTCAGCTCCGCAATACGTGTCACGCGGTGCTGCGGCACAAAGACCTCATTCACCACCACGTTATTGCTGCCCGTGGCCTTCATGCCGGGGGTGAACCACACGTCTTTCACCGTGTATTCGCCCTTCTTCAGCAGCACCATGACGAGATCAGGGGGCCCACTGGGTTGCGGCACCGGCGCCATCAACGAACACCAACCGCAGTGATCAACGCCGCTGCACCACATCCACTCACCGCTGAGCTTGTAGCCGCCATCAACGGCTACAGCTTTGCTGCCCGGCGCCGAGGCAAATGCGGCGGCGACCAAAGCATCAGGGTCATCGCCCCACACTTCCTGCTGAGCTTCCAGTTGGTACTTGCCGAGCCACCAATTATGGCTGCCGATAATCCCAGCGACCCAGCCCGACGAGCCGCAATGCTTGGCAATTTCCATAGCGACATCGGTATGCGTGCCGAACGGCAGTTCATGGCCGCCAAATTGTGCGGGCATGCAGGCGCGAAGTGCTGTCGTCGATACCAGATCCGCAATGGTTTCTTCCGGCAGGCGGCGCTGAGCAGCACCTTTGGCGCGGCGTTCAATCAGCTTCGGCGCTAATGCGGCAACGCGTTTGATCAACTCTTCGGCAGTTACGTGTTCTTTGGCAGCCACATCAACTCTCCACCTAGATTAAACCTTTATGCTCGACACCGAGCAGATATTTCCCGTAAGGGACGCTATTGGCGTCCCAGCCCATGGTGATGTGCGAACACACACCCTTCAGATCAGCCTGATTGATCTGCGCTTCGTTCTCTTCGTTCAAACCGCCAGCACCCAGCACGTCCACAAGCCGCGCCACCGCGTTCTGGCAGATATGCCCAATATAAGCGCAGTCGCGCTGAAGGCGTAAAATGGTCTCGCGGTCGATAGTTCCACGTTTCTCTGCTGTGGCTTGCAAGAACCGCACATGGTTTGCAGCGATCACATGCGCCGCATCAATCTCGGCTGAGGCATGTGACACGCGCATTTGCATGTTCTGCAATTCGTGCAGTTTTGCGCCCATCACGTTGCGGCGCTGCTTCATGCTGTCGGTGAAATAGCGCAAAGTGCTGCGCGCCAAACCCAGCGCCGTGCCAATGGGTGTCAGGTTGAACACGCCAAAGGTGGGCAGGCTGTAGGTCGTGCCGGTATTCACAGCGGTGCCGGGGCTATTCACGCGATCAATCACATCGCGCGGCATGGTGCGATAGGTGGGAATGAAGGCATCCTTCACCACAATGTCGTTGCTGCCGGATGCGCGCAACGCCACCGAGCGCCAGTTATCCAGCACTTCAAAGTCGGCGCGTGGCACCAACGCAAACATGCGGTCGTGGCCGTTGGCCGCCTCAACCGGAATGCTGATGATCGCCCACTGGGCCGCATGCGATCCGCTGGCATAAATCCAGCGGCCTGACACTTTGTAGCCGCCATCGACCGGTGTCACGTTCGCGTCAGAAAATCCAAAAGCAGAGCAGGCGATGATGTCTGGGTTTTTGCCCCACACGTCGTCTTGTGCAGCCGGCTCAAACTTGCCCAGCATCCAATGGTGTGTGGCGACAACGGTGCAGAGCCAACTGGATGCGCCGCAGTATTCAGCAAGTGCGGCTGAGATTGCGACTTGTGATCCGTAAGGCAGTTCCAAACCACCAAGTCGTTTGGGTTGGAGGATTTTGAAAAATCCACCGGCAACTAAATCCGTAATGGTGGCGTCAGAGAGGCGGCGGTTATGCAGCGCTTGGGGGCGGCGCTGTTTCAGCGTTGGTCCCAACGCCTGCGCACGGCGGATCATCTCCGCTTCATCGACCGACTGTAATGGATTGCCGCTATCGGGCATGGATGTTCCCCTCGTCTCAAGGAACATCCTGCCCTAAGCGCAGCTGAAACGTTAGCCGAAACGAAACCGTTAGTCGGGTTTCGACCACGAAAAGATCAAGCGTAAAAGTCTTACTTAGTAATGTTGGCTTCGAAAGCGCGGACGTCGTCCAGGCCCAAGGCTTTGTTGGTTTCGCCTAGGGTTGCCATCTTGTCCAACCACGGACGCGAATCACCCGTCGCTTTCAAGTGTTTGAAGAACTCAGAGACTTGGCGCACGGTCACGCGGGCCGAGGTTGAGGGCCAGATCGTCAACTTAAAGCCGATCTCTTCCAATTCTTTCGCCGACAGAATGGGCGTTAAGCCCGACTCAGACATGTTGGCCATCTGCGGGCCCAAGTTGGCTTTGCAGATCTGCTTCAACTCATCCAGCGATTGCGGGCCATCGAAGAACACCATGTCAGCCCCCACATCGAAGAACGCCTTCGCACGGGTCATGGCTTCGTCCATGCCGTGCGGACCACGGGCATCAGTGCGTGCGATGATCAACAGGTCTTTATCGCTGCGTGAGGCCACAGCGGCTTTCACTTTGCGGATCGCCACATCGCGCGGTTCCACAAATTTGCCGTCCATGTGACCGCATTTCTTGGGCCAAATCTGATCTTCGATTTGAATGCCAGCAACACCCAGAGATTCCATGCCCTCAACGGTGCGCTTCACGTTGGCGATGTCACCATACGCTGTATCGCAATCGACAATCAGCGGAATGTCGGTGGCCTGGCGCATGGCGCGCACGGTGCTTTCCAGTTCGCCGTACCCGAGCAAGCCGATATCTGGCACGCCGTAACGCACGCACGCTGCGGCATAGCCGCTCATGTACACCACATCAAAACCCGCTTGTTGGGCCAGGCGCGCATCCAGCGGTGTGCCAGCGCCAGGGGCCACGATCATGCCGGGCTTGTTGAAGAGTTCACGAAGTTTTTTGCGATGATTGGTCATGTTGATTTTTGGTCCTTTGTAAATTTAGCTGCTGGGCACCAGCAGTTTTTCCATGGCCGCACGAAGGCGCGGCGGAATTGGTGTGGGGCGGTTCTCGGGGCGCTTTACAAAGACGTGCACAAAGTGGCCGTGCGCGGCACACGCCTCGTCACCCGCAATGAAAATGCCGACTTCATAACGCACCGATGAATTGCCAAGTTTGCCGATGCGCAAACCTGCATCCACCACTTGCGGAAATTTCACCGGCTTATGAAAAGCGCAGTGCGTTTCAATTGCCAGGCCCACGGTTTCGCCGTGCTCGAAGTCCAAGCCGCCTTCGCGGATCAGGTACTCGTTAATCACGGTGTCGAAGTAGGAATAATATTCAGTGTTGTTGACGTGCTGGTAGACGTCGTTGTCCTTCCACCGCGTCGGGATGGTCAGGAAGTGCTTGTAAGACGTGCGTAACGGCGTATCGGCAGCCATATGGTCCCCAGTTCTGACGGCTGTGTTTAGCCATCGTACCCTGGGTCTTCAAGAGGTGCACAGAGAACGTCCGGATACTGGTTCCAGACGGTTTTGGTCATAGCTGCTATGCGGTGCAAACAGGACCGTGATATAACGCCTGCAAGCGCTTGTTTTCGCCCACCTTTTAATCTTGCGAATTTATCAATGCCTGATTTCAGGCCCATTCTCCATATCAACGGCTTGTTGCTCACCGGCTTGGCTGTGTTGATGCTGCTGCCGGCGATTGCTGACCTTGCGGTCGATAATCCGGACTGGTTCGCGTTCTGGGCTTCGTCTATCGCCACGGGCTTTTTTGGCTTGGCGCTCACACTGGCTAATAAGCAGCCCAAGATTGTTTTGAATTTAAGGCAAGCGTTTTTGCTCACCACCTTGGCATGGGTGCTGATGGGCGCCTTCGGTGCATTGCCGTTCATGTTTGCGGAAGTGAGCCTCAGTTACGCAGGCGCGTTTTTCGAAGCCACATCAGGGCTGACGACAACCGGCTCAAGTGTGCTGGTGGGCCTTGATGATATGCCGCCTGGCATTCTGTTGTGGCGCGGCATTCTCTGCCTCATTGGGGGCTTGGGCATCATTGTATTGGCAATCGCCATTTTGCCGCTCCTGCGTGTTGGCGGCATGCAATTGCTACGCACAGAGTCGTCTGACCGTATGGACAAAGTCCTGCCACGTGCCCGCGAAATCTCTGTGGCCACAGGCACAGTTTATGCCGTCCTCAATATTCTCTGTGCGTTTGGCTATTGGTTTGGCGGCATGTCGGGTTTCGATGCGATAACGCATGCCATGACAACTGTGGCGACGGCCGGTTTTTCAACGTCCGACTCGTCATTGGCGAAATGGAATAGCGCGGCTGTATTTTGGAACGGCGCTATTTTCATGTTTTTAGGCTCATTGCCGTTCACGCTGTATCTGCGGGCGTTAAAAGGAAATTGGCGCGATCTCGTGAATGATGAGCAGGTGCGTGTCTTCGCATCCATCATTCTCCTGGTTTCGTTCGCTATGGCCGTATGGCTGGCCGAGCGCGGCGCGTACGACTTCTGGTCTGGGTTCGGCCATGCGTTGTTCAATGTCATCTCGGTCATCAGCACCACCGGCTATATGTCCGATGACTATGCCTTGTGGGGACCATTTCCAGTCGTGATCTTCGCGATTCTCTTGGTGTTCGGCGGTTGCACCGGCTCGACTGCGGGCGGCATTAAAATGATGCGCTTTGTGATCTTGTGGGAGATGCTGAAGAACTACGTGCGCCAGCTTGTGACGCCCCATGGCGTGTTTCAGCAACGCTTTAATGGACGCCCTGTGCCGACAGAAATTGCGCTTTCTGTTGTTGCGTTTGTGGCGGCGTACTTATTTGCGCTGTTTGTAATGACGATTGCGCTCACGGCCCATGGGCTCGACCCTATGACGGCGTACTCGGCTGTCGCCGCATGCTTGGGCAACGTCGGGCCCGGCCTCGGTGAAATTGTAGGCCCTGCGGGCAACTTCCGCTCGTTGCCGGATAGTGCGATTTGGATTTTATCGACAGCGATGATCTTGGGCCGATTAGAACTGTTTACAGTGCTGGTGTTGTTCACGCGTCATTTTTGGCGATCATAGATCGACACGTCTGGCGCTCGTAATTCCCACAAACAAAAACGGCGGGCCATCGCGGCCCGCCGTGTTGATTTGATCGTGTCGGAGGCTGTTTATTCAACAACTTCGGTGTTCATGCCGTCGTCTTTCGCTTGCATGGCGTCCAGCTCATCTTGCACGCTTTTCAGCACGCGGGCGATGTAGGCCGCACGGCGTTCCGAACGGATCTTGTTGACTTCGGGGGTGACCTCGAACGTTTCGATGTCGTCTAACTTCAGCACGCCCTTTTTCTCGGCCAAGCGCTCCACCGTGTCCAAGCGGTCGCGCATAACCGACACCTCACCCATCAGCGTCAGCACCATCGAAATCAATTTGTCGGTCGTGCTGTCAAAATAAATCGGCTTCTTGCCTTTTGCCGTGCGCGGCAGCTTCACGGGTTTTTTCTCGTCGGCCATTTCGGCGGTCTCCTCAAAAATAAAATCGTTCGTCGTGTACGAATGGTGTGTTCGGTTGGTCTTACTTCACCGCGACATACACGGGGAACGTAAAGTTTTCCGTCGAATACGGTGTTTGGCCGTCATCCCAGGTGCTTGAGACCTGATGAATTTTGAAGTTCTCAGCTTTGAAGCCGGCTTTCGTGGCAACGTCGCTCATGTCCAACTCGCGCAGCTGGCCATAGAAGTGTTCGTTGTTGTTGTAGATTTCCCATTCCCACAGGAAGCCTTCCAACGGCGTCTGGCCCGCTGCTTGCGGCAGGTCCAGGTGCATCATCACGCCGCCTGGTTTCAGCAAACGGTAGCATTCCTTGATGATGTTGTAGATGGCAGGGCGCGATGTTTCATGCAGCAAGATGTGTGATGTCACCAGATCAAAGCTGGCATCGGGGAAGTTGGTGCTTTCGGCATTTTGTTGGCTGAAGTGTACGTTGCCCCCAATGGCTTTTGCGCGGGCGTGGCCGTAACGCAGGCAGGGCGCGCCAACATCAATGGCATGGAACTCGGTATTGGGCTCTTGCGTCGACCAGTAGGTGACAGAACCACCCGCGGTGCAGCCCATATCAAGCACGCGCTCAATCTTCATGGCAGGGTACTGCTTGCGGAAGAATTTGTGCAGGATGCGGCCTAAGCCATCGTTTTCTTCGCCCAAGCCACCCATGGAGTAGATGAAGGTGCCGCGATCATAAATTGCACCGGCGGCCAAATCATCGGGGCCAGTATCGGTGTGGTAAGCGCCGGGCTGCAAATGAATGTCAGCTGCTGTGTGATACTTCGGCACAACCAAGTCGGGGTTCAGGGTAACCGAACCTTTGCCTTTTAGGTTTTTCGCTTTTTCCAAAAGGTCGGGCAGTTGGCGTTCAACGCTGTCGATAACAGAATCCCAAATCATCTCCTGGCTGTTGCGCTGCATGGCGCTCCACAGTTGATAATACGGATCCTTCGTCATCACTTTACGAATTTCGTGACGGTCTTTGGGCTCGCGACCATTGGCTTTGATGAAGGCAGGTAACACGCGACCAAAATATGTCGGGAATGTTCCCGGAAAAACTTTGCTGGCGAGGTGAACGCGAAAGTCGTTCACGAATTCTTGGCGCGAAGCCTCATCATGATTGGGCTTCGCAAACATCGAATGCATTTTTTGAGGCATCATGGCGTGTCGCTCCCACACAGAACCGTCGAATAAAGCCTAAGGACTTATTAGCTCATATAAATCTCGATTGATTCATATAAACCTCAGTCAGGTGTGGGCAACATCGTTTGTGCCGACCTGAAGGGCTAGCCCCCTTTGGTACCCGATCACCTGTTGGTCAATACGGTGTACAAGCTGTGCTCATCATCTAAGTCTAAGCAGTTGAAGGCTTTGACTTAAGTCAACTTAAGCGCCGTTTGTATGGTGTTGCGATGATGTGTGGTCACACCTGTTTGATCAGCCCTGTCGGCTTTGGCCGATATTCAGTCGCACCTGAACGTGATTTGAACCGTCGTCCTGTTAGCGGTGCTTCTTAGCCTTCGGTTTTGCTTTTGGCTTCGATTTCGGTTTGGCCTTTGCTTTCGGCTTTGTCTTTTTGGGCGCAGGTTTTGATGCTGCGGCCATCGGCGCTGGGCCGCGTTCTTGCGGCGCATGCAAGCGGAATACGCGCTTCAAATAGGCATCGCGGCGTGCAGCGCGTTCGGCCTCAATCGGGGCGGGGGCGCGGTAAGCTTCAATGTCACTGCGAGAAATAGTGCCTTTGCTGTCCAGCAAGCGTTCGACCGTATCGACACGGTCGTACAGCACCGAGACTTCCGCTGATAATTCGATGATGAAGGTCATCATCTGGTCGATGGCGGGGTCTTGGAAATACTGGGGGCGCTTACCCTTTGAAACACGGGGAAGGCGGACGGGCGCGTCGCTCATTTAATGTAATCCTCTGCACGCTGTGAATATGCGCGCAGATTTTCACGTGCAGAAGCGCTACTCAAGGCCAACGTGATGGCAAGATCGCTAGAAGAAAGCGCGAGAAGAGAAAAAGTACAACCATGGCGGAATGATCCGCCATGGTTATATGCAAAGATTAAACAGCTACAGTTGCTGGGTTATACCCAAACAAGCCCAAGAACTCTTCGTTCTTGTGTTGTTTCTTGTCGTAGTCATCGACCTTGCCACCTTGCAAGCGTTCTTGAGCGGCACGGGATTGCATCTGAATGAACGTTGCACGGTCGCGGCGTGCGTTTTCGTAACGATCTAATGCTTCTTCCACAGTTTGTGCAGCTTGGAACGCGCGCGCTAACACAACTGCATCCTCGATGCCGCTGGCGGCACCCATTCCCAGGAATGGCAGCATCGGGTGGGCCGCGTCGCCCAACAATGTCACGCGGCCTTTGGTCCATTGCGCCAAGGGATCGCGATCATGGATGGCCCATTTGAACAGCAACTCTGGCGGCGTCAAAGCCATGAAGGTTTTAAACGAGTCATGCCAATCGTGGAATTCTTCCAGTAGTTCCGAGACCGGCGAGCGCACCGACCAGCTTTCTGTTTCCCAGCCGGACTTCTCAGCGAATGCCACGAAGTTGAGCATCGTGCCGTCACGGATAAGATAACGCGCTAAACTGTGCTTCACGCCAATGGCTGCGGCAGAAGAGGGCTCGATCTTGAACCCTGCGGGTAAATTCTTCACAGGCACCACGCCACGCCAGGCGACGTTGCCGGTAAAGCGCGGTGGTACACGGCCCCACAATTGTGCGCGCACTTCCGATTTGATGCCGTCGCAACCGATCATGACATCACCAACAGCTTTCGCGCCGTTCTTGAAGGTCACTTCAACTGTGTTGCCGGTTTGCTGAAAGCCAACAAAGGCGTGGTCGAGATGAATGGCGGTTGGGTCATTGGCACGTACTGCATCGGCCAACATATTGTGCAAGTCGGCGCGATGAATTTGGTAGTAGTCGGCGCCATATTGCTTTTTTGGCAAGTCGCCGCGCTCTTGATCCACCAGCACTTCACCCGTGCGATAGTGCAGCACGGCCTGACGTGCTGGGCGCGATGCGGCTTGTGCAAGTGCTCCGCCCAAACCAATCGCTTCTAGGGCATGCGTGGCGTTGGGGCTGAGTGTTAAGCCCGCGCCCACTTCGCCCAATTGCGGCGCTTGCTCGTACACGGTGACTTTGAAGCCGCGTTTCTGGAGCGCAAGAGCAGCGGTTAAACCCCCGATGCCAGCGCCGATCAAAATGATTCGTATGTTCTGCATAATAACGGTAGGCCCCAGTTTCACCTTTTCACCGCACGCACCCCCAGTGTGTGCGGTGAAACTTCTAGGCGCAGCATATCGCCATCGTCGGCCTCGCCGACAACGTATACAGTATGCCTAAACCAATGGGTGAACAGCCGATGGTTGTTACGCAGTAACCGATATTCAGTTTGTAAGGGGGAGGCTGCGGAGGTACGCGATCACGTCGGCTTGGCTTTTGACCTCGGCATACTTCGCCTGCAAATCAAAAAGATTAGCGTCATGAGGGGCTTGGTGTCTGTCGCCAACCGCTTCGCGGATAACAATCGGGATAAAGCCATGCTGGCATGAGTCCAACGCCGAGGCACGCACGCAGCCTGACGTGCTCCAGCCCGCGTGTAGGACAGTATCAATTCCATTTGCGGCCAAGGTGGCGGCCAAGTTGGTGCCGGCGAATGCGCTGGCGTACTGCTTGGTGATCACGATTTCGTTTGGAAGCGGTTCGAGCCCTTCAACGAACTGACCGAACGGGCTGCCGCGCTCGAAGTTTTTCAAAGCCGGCACCTTACGGAAGAATACCCCGCCGTCTGCACCACCGGGGGTGTATTCGACGCGGGTGTGAATGATCATGATTCCGGCTTTGCGGGCTTCCGCGAGCACAACCTTCGCAGCTTCGGCTGACGCTTCCACACCTGCATACAAGCTGCAGTTTTTATCGATGTAGGCGCGCGCGAAATCGATATGCAGCAGGGCTGGCTTCTTGCCAAAGTCCAAGCTGCCAGCAAAACCGGCTTTGCTATAGTCTGTGTCGAGCGCCTTATCAGCCATGTGAAGTCTCCAGAAATTGGGTCGGGAACACGAGATGGCCGTTTGTCGGGCAGCGGAAATTCAGAGTCAAGGAAGCTAAAAATTAGCGCCCTTTAGACGAAACGCCTTTTGCTGGCACACCTGCGCCGATATCGACCCATTCGGCCATCAGGATATCGCTAATGACGATGGTTGGATCGCCCGCCGCCACAGGCTCGCGTGGTGCGTTGAAGGCCGCCAGGCATTTAATCTCACCAGCTTTGTTGCGCAGCGGCAGTGCGATGCCCGTGGTCGAGACTGTCACCCCGCCCGCTGTGTTCATCAGCCGCTCGCTGATCTGCCCGCACGGGTGCGAGATCATTTTCATGCAGGCTTGACCAATGCGCTTTCTCAGATGCGGCGCGTAAATGTCGAGGGCGTTGGTTTTAGTAAGTTCGCGGCCCGTCAGTTGAACCAGACCCGTTCCGAGCAGGCGTATTGGAATGTCGGTTTCTGAGTTCACGTCCAGAATAATCACATGTGGCTGCAATTCTGGAATCGGATGGCTTAAAAATTCCTGCAAAGTTGGAACTTCACCGTTCTTTGATAGCGACCGCCAGTGCATGAGAAATCGCTGCACGTCCGGTGAAAAACTGATGACCATAATACTACCCGTAACGCCGCTGCAGACTGCCCCGTTTTATATTTTTAACGACTGCAGCGACACTTCCCCCGAGGCGGGCGAGAGCAAATCCTGTTTTGATAAAAAAGAAAAGGCCCGGCATCGCTACCGGGCCTCATCAATGTTTGCATGACCGCAGGTGCTGCGATCTGAAGTAGGGCGGGTGTTAGATAATCCCGCGCTCCTGGTAATCCTTCATGGTGGCCGTGTTCATGCCCAAGATGCCGCCATAAATTTCTTCGTTGTGTTCGCCCAAGTCGGGACCGGTCCAGCGCACTTTGCCCGGTGTTGATGAGAGTTTGGGGAACGTGCTTTGCATTTTTAAAGTGCCCAAGGTTTTGTCGGCCACTTCAACAATGGCTTCGCGGGCTTTGAAGTGCGGATCGGCCAACATTTCTGGCGCGCGGTAGATCAAGCCCGACGGAACCGAGGCATCGTCCATAGCCTTTTCCAATTCCTTCACGGTCTTGGTCTTGGTCCATTCGCCGATCAGATCGTCGAGTTCTTTCTGGCGCAAACCACGTGCAGTGTGCGTGGCGTACTTCTCATCGGTGCCCAACTCGGGGCGGCCCATGGCTTCAGCCAAGCGGCGGAACACGGTGTCTTGGTTGGCGGCAATCAGGAAGTTGCCGTCTTTTGCAGGGTACACGTTCGACGGTGCTACGTTCGGCAAGATCGAGCCGGTCCGCTCGCGGATGAAGCCCACTTTGTCGTATTCGGTGATCAGCGATTCCATCAGTTGCAGCACTGATTCATAAATCGCCGAGTCAACGATCTGGCCTTTGCCCGTGACGTGACGGTGATGCAGCGCCATCAGTGCGCCCATGCAGGCGTAGGTGGCCGCCGTGGTGTCGCCCAGCGAAATACCAACGCGGCTCGGCGGCGTTGACGGGTCGCCGACCACATAACGCAACCCGCCCATGGCTTCGCCGACGGCGGCATAGCCAGCTTTATGCGAGTAGGGGCCGGTTTGGCCGTACCCCGACACCCGGATCATGATCAGGCCTGGATTGATGGCAGAAAGCGTATCGTACCCCAGGTTCCACTTTTCCATGGTCTTGGGCTTGAAGTTTTCCAAGAGGAAGTCGGACTTCTTCACCAATTGCTTGATGATCTCTTGGCCTTCCGGAACGCGGGCGTTCAAGGTGATCGACTTCTTGTTGCGGCCCACGATCGGCCACCACAGCGACTTGCCTTCGGCTTTTTCACGGCCCCATTCACGGAGCGGGTCGCCGAGTTTCGGTTGTTCGATTTTGATGACTTCCGCGCCGAAGTCCGCCATCAACTGACCGCAAAACGGTCCGGCCAACAATTGGCCCATCTCGATCATCCGTAAGCCCGTCAACGGGCCGTTTTCTCCAGCCATGATCCCAATCCCTTCGAGTTTCTCTTTATAAAAAGCCTGCGTTTTTAGGCATTTTGCCGAATGCGCATCGCGACCTATATATACCTGCTATAGATATGCCGTACGGACGGTCGCTCGTGAGCAGCGCCTATAGCGGGGCAAGACCACGCTGGCAAGCTATGGGTGACCGTCTTGCCTTGCCTCTGGGCGGGGTCGGTTTAGAATTCCACTGGACGAACAGGTAAGGGCGGCGCGTTGTATTCCGGTGAGGGCATAATAAATAAGCCCTTACAAAGGCCATGCTGTAAAATTTCAAGAATTCGGGAGTGCTCTGATAATGAAAAAGAAAGTCACCTTGGTAGAAGTGGGCCCCCGCGACGGCATCCAGGCTGAGCCTAAGATTCTTACCACCCAAGAAAAGGTCGAATTTATCACCCGCTGTATCGACGCTGGCTCGACGCGCGTGGAAGTCACCAGTTTCGTAAACCCCAAGCGCGTGCCGCAAATGGCTGACGCTGCCGAAGTGCTGGCTGCTCTGCCGCGCGATGGCCGTGCCAGCTACATTGGTTTGATCTTGAACATGAAGGGTTTTGAGCGCGCCCGCGACGCCAAAGTTGATGAAATGGGTTACGCGGTTGTGGCCTCGGACACCTTCGCACAAAAAAACCAAGGCATGTCGTCGGCTGAAACAGTAACGGCCTGGCAAGAAGTGGGTCGCGTTGCGAAAGCGGAAGGCTTCAAAACCTCTGTCACAATTGGCGCGGCCTTTGGTTGCCCCTTCGAAGGCGAAGTGTCGCATGACCACGTTGTCGATATGGCCAAGCGCGCCGCCGAAGTGAACCCGGACGAAGTCGCCTTGGCTGATACCATCGGCTGTGCTGATCCCGTGCGCGTCACGGAACTGGTTGGCCGCGTGAAGGCCGCTATTCCGGGCACATCGATCCGCGTTCATCTGCACAACACACGCAATACGGGTCTGGCGAATGCTTATGCAGCTGTAATGGCTGGCGCTGATTTCCTGGATGCGTCGACCGGCGGGATCGGCGGCTGCCCCTTTGCGCCGCGTGCGACAGGTAACGTTCCGCTGGAAGATTTGATCTACATGCTGAACCGTATGGGCGTAGAAACGGGCATGGATATCAACAAGGTGATGGCTAACGCGCAGTGGATCGAGGAACGACTCGGCGGTAAGCCGATCCCGGCCATGTTGGGCCGTGCTGGCGTATTTCCAGATGTGGCCAAAAAGGCCGCGTGATAACCGCTTGAGAAACATCAATGCCATCGGCAAACAGCCGGTGGCATAAGTTCTGGCAAAGCAAAGGGAATTAGGGTACCCGAGCGCCGCCTTTCGGTTGGGGGCGGAACTCTTGTTTTTTCTGATTCGCCTTTGTTCGACTGTTTGACTAGGTTTGCGCTGACTGCGACCGGACTTAAGGCGGGGGAGCCGCTTTGATCAGGTCCTATGAGGCGAAAGCCCATTCCACAAAATGTGTATTAGCGAGGGACGCGCGAGATCATGACGTATCGTTTGGGATGTGACGTTGGGGGGACTTTTACCGACCTCCTGCTGATTAACGAAGCCACCGGCGAGACCTATCGCGCCAAGACCCCCTCTACGCCGCAAGACCAATCGATTGGTGTGATGAACGGCATCGAGCGTATCTGCAAAGATGCGGGCATTGATGTCTCGGAAGTGACCGAGTTCATGCACGGCACTACGGTTGCAACCAACGCCGTTCTTGAAGGCAAGGGTGCGGTCGTCGGTCTGATCGTGACCGATGGTTACAAGCAAGTTCTGCAAATCGCGCGTTCATTCGTGCCGGGCGGTTTGGCGGGCTGGATCATCTGGAACAAGCCGCTGCCTTTGGCGCTCTTGGAAAACACCGTCGAAATTAAAGAGCGCATTGGCGCCCGCGGCGATGTCGTCCGCGAAGTCGACGAGCAATCTGTGCGCGAAGCTGTGCGCAAACTGAAAGCCAACAACGTTCAAGCCATCACCGTGTCGCTGATCAACTCGTTCGCCAATGGCGACCACGAGAAGAAAGTGCGCGAAATCGTGAAACAAGAATTCCCGGACGTTCCGGTCAGCTTGAGCCACGAAGTTCTGCCGGAAATGTATGAATACGAGCGCACGCAAACCGCTGTTGCCAACTCGTATGTTCGTCCAACCGTCAGCAAGTACTTAAGCAACCTCGAAGAGAAATTCGCTCAGCGCAAGCTGAAGGCGAAGTACAAAGTGCTGCGTTCCGACGGCGGTTTGATGGCGTTTGGTAACGCTGCTGACCAACCGGTCGCGTTGATGATGTCGGGCCCCGCCGGTGGTGTTGCCGGTGCGTTGTGGGTGTCGCGTCAATCTGGCTACAAGAACCTGCTGACCTTCGACATGGGCGGTACGTCAACCGACGTGGCCCTGATCGAAAACGGCGAACCGCAACTGCGTCGTGAAACCAAAGTTGGTGACGTGACTGTTCGTGCATCGTCACTCGACGTGCGTACCGTCGGTGCCGGCGGTGGTTCGATCGCACGCGTTCCGGAATTGACTGGTGCATTGCGCGTCGGTCCGGAAAGCGCTGGCGCTGTTCCTGGCCCGGCTTGCTATGGCAAGGGCGGTACAGAACCGGCGGTGACCGATGGTAACGTTGTGCTGGGTCACTTGCCTCCGTCACTGATCGGCGGCGAAATGAAGCTGGATGTTGAAGCTTCGCGCAAGGCCGTGAAGAAAGTGGCTGATGCCCTGAAGATCTCGATTGAAGAAGCTGCCGAGGGCATCATCAAGATCGTCAACGAAAACATGTTTGGTGCGCTGCGCCTCGTTTCCATCGAGCAAGGTTACGATCCGCGTGACTTCGCGCTCGTTGCATTCGGTGGTGCAGGTCCGTTGCACGCAAACGCTGTCGGTAAGTTGTCTGGCTCATGGCCGGTCATCATTCCGCCGGGTCCGGGCGTGCTCTGTGCGTATGGTGATGCCACCACGCGCGCGCGTAATGAAGCGTCGCAAACCTTCGTGCGCCGTTACTCTGAAACGTCGAACAAGGAAGTGACCGAGATCCTGAAGGGTCTCACCAAGCAAGCGCAGGAAAGCCTGATCAAAGAAGGTATTCCGGCGAAAGAGCAGACGGTCGTGTGGGAAGTTGACTTGCGCTACACCGGCCAAGGCTTCTCGGTTCCGATCCAATGTAAACCAGCTGGCTTCGAGAAAGACGGCTTGGCTGTCGCTGGGAAGAACTTCGATGCCTTCCACACCCGTCAGTTTACCTTCGCGCTCGATGCCGAGCACGAAATCGTCAACTTGCGCGCTGTGGTGGTTGGGGAATACCCGAACGTGAAAGCCATCCGCGTTCCGAAGGGCTCAACCGACCCGAAAGCTGCCGTCATCAATTCGAACCACGAGTTCTGGGACGAAGGCAAAAAGTACAAAGCCAAGATTTATGACCGCGCCAAACTGAAAGCCGGCAACGTCATTCAAGGCCCCGCCATTGTCACCGAGTTCGACTCAACCACCGTGATCTTGGCTGACTGCATGGGCACCATTGACCATGTGGGCTGCATCTTGATCACGCCGAAAGGCATGAAGCCGAAAGCTGGCATGACTGCACCTCAAGGCAAAAAAGAAGGTGCGAAAGCTGCCAAAGCTCCGGCTAAGGCAAAGCCGGCGGCTAAAAAAGCTCCGGCCAAAGCGAAATCCAAGCCCGCAAAATCTAAGCCGAAAGCTAAGGCCGCAAAGGCCAAAGCTCCGGCGAAGAAGAAGCGCTAATCGGTCGAGCAGGAGGGCTAAAACATGACAACTAAAGCTCAAATCATCGAAACCAATAAGAAACCTTTCAAGAAGGTTGCTATTGATCCGATCACGCTCGACATCATCGAAAGCGCGCTGCGTAACGCGCGTTATGAGATGGATGCGACCGTGTTCCGTACCGCGATGTCGCCTGGCATTCGCGAACAGCACGACGCCTTCCCCCTGATTGCCAACAAAGACGGCAAGATGGTGGTCGGTCAGTTCGGCTCGTTCATCGGCGGCTTCCTGGCCAACTACGATGGCACCATCGAAGAAGGCGATATCTTCTTCACCAACGACCCGTACAAGACCGAAGGTGCGATCAGCCACGCCAACGACTGGCTGATCTTGTTGCCGATTTTCTACAATGGCCGCTTGGTTGCCTGGTCATGCCACTTCGGTCACATGACCGATAACGGCGGTAAGGTGCCGGGCTCGATGCCGACGGACGCCACCACGATCTTCGAAGAAGGTTTGGTGACCCCGCCGACGAAGCTCTACAAAAAAGGCGTTCTGCAATCGACCCTGATTGAAGTCATGCTGAACCAAGTCCGCTTGCCGACCTGGAACCGCTCTGACTTGAACGCTGTCTTGGCTGCGTGCCGTGTTGCTGAAAAGCGCGTCAAAGAAATGTGCGACCGCTTCGGTGACGACGTATTCGTGTCTGCTTGCCAAGCTGCCTTGGATCGTAACAAACGCGCCATGGGCGTGTTGATCGACACCAACGTTTCTGAAACGCCTGTCTCGTTCGAAGATTACGTGGACGACGACGGTCGCGGCCATGGTCCGTATAAGATCAAGTGCACCATGTGGCGCGAAGGCAAGAAGGTGATCCTCGATTGGTCGGGCACTGACCCGCAGGCCATCGGCTCGATCAACTTCTACCTGAACGAAAACATGCTGAAGATGTTCTGGGGCATCTACATGATCATGGTGTTCGACCCCATGATCCTGTTCAACGATGGTTTCTATGACCTCGTTGATGTGCGCATCCCGCAAGGCACGCTGTTGAAGCCGAACTTCCCGGCTGCGCTGTCATGCCGGACCCACGCTCTGGGCCGCATCTTCGACACCTTTGCCGCGTTGCTGGGTCAAAAGACCCCGGAATTCCTGTGCGCTGCTGGCTTCTCGTCATCGCCGCACTTCATGTATTCGGGCAATACCAGCAAAGGCGAATGGTTCCAGCTTTACCAAATCGGCTTCGGCGGTATTCCGGCCAAGCCATTCGGAGACGGTCCGGACGGTCACTCGATGTGGCCGTCATTCACCAACGTACCGCAAGAATATCTGGAAGCGTACTTCCCGCTGCGTATTGAGCGTCACGAAACAACCCCTGACTCCGGTGGTGCAGGTAAGAACCGTGGCGGTAACGCGCTGTTGGTTGACTACTGCTTCCTTGAAGATGGTGAAATCTCGATCCACGATGATCGTTGGTTGACTTATCCGTGGGGCGTGAACGGTGGCGAACCGGGTGCGCGCTCGCTGAAGATCCTCTATCACGGCGGCTACGGCGGCAAAAAAGAGTACGTGCCGTCGAAGTGCGACAACGTGAAAGTGAAGAAGAACGACATTCTGTCATTCATCACCTGGGGTGGCGGCGGCTGGGGCAACCCACTTGACCGTGACATCGCAGCTGTCGCGACCGACGTGAAGCGTGGTCTGGTAACAGTTGCAGGCGCACTGCGTTACGGCGTTGTGCTCGATGAAAACGGTGTTGTTGACGCGGCTGGTACGGAGCAACTGCGCGCTGATCTGCGCGCCAAGCAACCTGCCAACCTGCCGATCTTCAACATGGGCCCGCCGCTCAAAACCATCTTGGCCAATGCCGAGAAGGAAACCCACATCCCGGCTCCGCGTCCGCCGGTGTTCCGTCCGGGTTCAGAGTTGGCGAAAGCCGCCGAGTAATTCGGTTACGAAAACAAACAAAAAAGGCGACCTGCAAAGGTCGCCTTTTTTAGTGTCTGATTAGTCAGGTATCTGTCTTGCTTCGCCCTCAATAATGCGTCCGCGGTGTTTAAGATGTGCGTGCAAGATCGCCATGTTTCTGTCATTGGCGCGCCAGAACACGTCAAAGATATCGCCCGCCAAAGGCACGGATGAAATGGCGGCATCGATTAAGATGTTGCCGATCATCCGCGCACTGTCCCACCGCGATAGACCGAGCCGCTGTGCTTCGACCACTAAGTATGCGGCAAGCACGTTACTCACCACGTCGCCCACACCGGGGATCAGGCCCAAAATCGCATCCCAGCCAAATTTCACTTTAAGCCCGGGGATTTCGTAAGCGTGATCCATGACACGCGCGAACGTAGCCAATCGTTTCAGTAACGCGACTTCGTCGGGCGTGCGGCTTTCGAAATCAATGTCGGCGAAAGTGTGACGTGTTGTCATGCATTCTCTCTCTGTCGGGGCAGGGCAAACGCCGCCCTAACAGAGATAGTTCCGCCCTGTCGGCTCGCAATTGGCACTGACAAAACTGTGATCTAAACGGGCTGAGGGTTAAAGCTTGGCGTCCTGCTCGGCTACCGTCGCACGAATCCACGCGGTGAAGTTCGGATGTGCGCTTAAGCCTTTGGTCTGGAACTTATAATCCAGTCCACTCAAGTCTTTCTTAACCTTGTCTTGAATGCCACGCGTGGAAATCAGGTAACCCACAACTAGCGGCGTTTTGCCCGCCTTATCCGTTTCCGCGACCCATGTACGCAATGTCGCCACATTAGCTGCGCGCACCGCATCCGGCGCGTCGTCTTGCAAGGTCAGGTGCTTCACGTCTGAAAACTTGCCTTCGGCTTTGATGCGCTTGGCATGGGTGGCCATGTGCGCCAATTCCACTTTGTTCTCTTTCGCATCTTCAGGCCCGTGACCCAAAAGAATCACGACTTCCTTCGAAGGGTCGGTGCTGATTTCCTTGGCGTGATCGAGCAACGCGGCGCTGATGAGTTGGTGCTCGGTCATGGCAGGCGCCATGATCACCTTTGCACTAGTCTGCACCACCGGCACATCAAGATAGGCGGATTCTTTCCGGCGGCCGAAAATATAATCCCACTGGCGATAGACAGACGATTGATCCGTCACCACCGCTGGCACAACAACCACGGTTTCGGCACCCGCAGCTGTCAGTTTGTTCAGGCCCTCTTGAATGTGGAAGGAACTCATCATCGCCATGCCATAACTAATGGCGGTGGGGTGTTTAGCCGCCACGGGCCCAACGCCATCCTGAATCACTTTATCTCCACTGGACCCAGAGCCGTGCGCGACCACGAGCACGCCGACTTTATCGCGCACTGTTTCTGCACTGCCGTACCACGTCCAGTCCGGCGGCATACGGCCCATGCTTTGATTGATTTGTGTGTCCGTTAGCTCCCGGTAGCCGCGAATTTTGTCCCGTAGGATTTGAATATCCTTGGGGTCCATGTCGTGAGCCATGCCACTGGCTTTGGGGCCTTTGTACTCATCCTGCGCAAGTCCCAATGCTGGGGCGGTTCCAATCAAAAGGCCAATCGCAAATAACGCGCTTAGCGCAGATGCACGCTTTGTTGACGGGCGAGCCATGCCATTCTCCAGCGTTCTTGGGCGACTGTAGCGGTATTTATTCCATAACCTTTCCCAACTCTGAAGGGTCAAACGAGCCTGGGGCCCGCAGGGAATTCTGGCCAAATACCGGGCGTGGGCCATGATGGCCCTATTCCAAGGCTTAGGCATAGATCAGCATAGTGTGCCGATGGCACAAGGGGGGCAGCGCCAATGGATACACTTCACGACGCAAACGCGATCAATAATTCAATGACGCGTTGGGGCTGGCTGTCGAAGTCTTTCCATTGGATCATGGCGGTGATGATTGCCGTAATTGTGGGGGTCGGGCTGTTTCTTTCGCCCACGTATCAGTTCAAGGTGACCAGCGAGCGCATGGAAGCCGTGCACATTGTGCTCTCCCGCATCCATCAAACGATGGGGCTTCTCATTCTCATTCTTGTGACGTTGCGTCTGGCGTGGCGCCTCAAGCAGCAGGTGCCGGACATGCCCCCTGGTCTTGCGGCCTATCAGCGCATCCTTGCGAAACTTACGCACTTCTTTTTGTATCTCTTGATGTTCCTGCTGCCGTTGTCGGGCTGGGCAGCCATGTCAGCGTTCGGTGAAGCGCCGTCTTACTTCTTTTGGATTGAAGGCTTGCCGCAGATTGTGCCGAAGGTGCCGCTTGATCATCCCTACGGCTATTCTTTTTATAGCGGCATACATCATTTCGCGATTAACGCTGGCGCGGCCTTGCTGAGCCTGCATGTGGTCGCGGCGCTGTGGCATCATTTTGTGAAGAAAGATTCCGTGCTGCGCCGCATGTGGCCATTAGCTCATCCGAATTAGAGCTGATCAGGATCACGTTCTTTCGCCCCAATTCCAACTCGACCTTTTTCGGTACGCATCAGCCAGGCGAGTCTCAGGAGCATCAAACATGTCTGCGCTGCCCAGCTTGGCCCACTGCATCAAGCGTGCTTCAGTTGCGTCGTGGGGCTCTAATGTGCCATCGCCCAGAATGTTCATTACGGGTTGTCCGCGTTCTTTTAAGGCCCGCGCTACCAGCAAGCAGCGGTGGCAGTCCAACGGATCGCGTTCTGCGCACATGATCGCGATGCGCTGTGTGGCAGAGCCCTTTTCAATGCGGCTCAAGCCTTCGCAAAAATTCGGTGTCAGTGCGATACGCTCATAATCGGGGCGTTCAAAGCGCCATAAAGCTGGGTCACGTGGCCGTCCGCCCAACTGATCTTCCAGGGGCACATACGCCATCCCCTGGGCCTGGATGGCGTCTTTCAATGGTTCGCGGTTGAACTGCGGGTTACGCCGCGAGTAGGGCGTGCTGCGCACATCAGCCACGGCTGTAATATCGTGCGTTTTCAGCAGCGACAGAAAATGATCGAGCGCGTGATTGGAATGGCCAACGGTGTATATCGCGTTTGCCGCCGTCATTAGGCAGCGACTTCAGCCATCCAGTCGTTCACGACTTTGGCGAATTTAATCTTCTGTTCTTTGCCTGCAACCACGTGGGCGACATCCAGCATATCAATGCCCTTGGCCCCCGGAATGCCATTCTGAATGGGCTTCGTCATGCGCGGACCGGTGACGATATCTAAATGACTGTGAACGATCAGCGTCGGGCATTTGATGGTCTTGAGCTGCGCGGTCACGTTGTGGCTTAAGCACGCGTTGATGAAGCGTTCGTGCGCCGGGTAACGGCCCTTCAACTCACGCCACGGCCCTTGTGGGCCCAATAATTTCTGGTGGTTCTCGTTATAGTATTCCGGCGTGAAGCTGAGCACGCATACAAGCTTCTGGAACGCTTCCCACCCGGCGTCGCGGTGCGCGGTTTGCAACACGCGGATATGGTCGACAAAGTGCTGGTCGGTTGTGTCGCACCACGCCCCCATGTTCATCATGGATTTCACCATATCCGGACGTTTGATGGCGATCACTTGGCTGATGCATGCGCCCATGCCGACCAAGCCAATGAGATGCACATCTTTTTTGAAGCCTAAATGCTCCAACAGTTGAATGGCATCTTCGGCATAGAGATCAATGGAAGAGGGGATGCTTAAGTCGTCGTCAGACTCACCAATGCCGCGGTAGTCGATAATTACGACGCGGTTGGTATCGGTGAGGCCGCGCGGCAAATGCACATGCCCCCCATGGCAGAACGTGCCCCAACCACCCATCAACAAAACTGGGTCGCCCTTCTCGCCGTGGATTTCGTAATACATTTGGTGATTGTTGATACCTGCGATTGGCATGGGAGCGGGCGACCTAAGCGGTTGAATCTGTTGACGTGAATAACCTTATTTTATCTGCGCCTATTCCCGGAAACGCTGGGCCAGGCAGGATCAGCAGGCGCGGCAGCATACAAATTTTATCCCCCCCCTTGAAAGCTATTCTGTCGGGCTTATGTCATTTCCAACCCACGGTCCGGGCCCCTCTGGCAAGAACTGCGCTGGCATTCTTGCGATGTCGGATCGCTTCCTGACATCACCGCCAGCACATTTTAAGAGGGGTCCCACGTATGGAATTTCCATTCATCGACACTGCGTTTCTCACGTCCCCCTGGCTTGGGAAGCCAGTCTGGATGTGGCTGGGCTTTCTCGGCCTCGTCACCACATTGCTCGCCTTTGACCTCGGCGTTTTGCACAAGAAAGACCGCGAGATTGGCGTGCGCGAAAGCCTAATCTTATCGGCGGTTTATATTAGCCTGGGTCTCTTGTTTGGCGTTTGGGTGTGGTGGCAACTGGGCGCTGAAAGCGGCATGGCCTATTTGACGGGTTTTGCTGTCGAAAAAACGCTCGCGATGGATAACGTCTTTGTCATCGCGCTCATCTTTTCTTTCTTTGCCATACCGCGCGCGTATCAACACCGGGTCCTCTTCTGGGGGGTGCTGGGCGTAATCGTGTTGCGCGCCATTATGATCGGCATTGGTGCCGCACTTGTGGCCTCATTCAGCTGGGTGCTTTATCTGTTCGCCGTCTTTCTTATTCTCACTGGCATCAAAATGCTGGTGTTTAAAGAAGGGGAATATGATCTGGCCAACAACCCGCTTATCCGGTTCTTACGCAAGCACTTCAATATTACGGATACCCTGCACGGCAACCACTTTTTTGTGCGTCAGCCACATCCCGTGACGGACAAGCCCGTATGGTTCATGACGCCGCTCTTTATGGCGCTGGTGCTGATCGAGATTGCCGACGTTATTTTCGCTGTCGATAGCGTCCCGGCGATTTTTGCGCTGACGACGGATCCGTTCATCGTCTACACGTCGAATATCTTCGCTATTTTGGGCTTGCGCGCCCTCTACTTTGCTTTGGCCGCGATGATTGAGCGGTTCCGGTATTTGAAGCCGGCGCTGGCTGTCGTGTTGATTTTCATTGGCTCGAAAATCTTCATTGCCGATGCGCTTGATCTCGCAAAATTCCCGGCCCTGGCTTCGCTGGGTATTACGATGGCCATTCTGGCTTTCGGAATTTTCTACAGTCTGTGGAAAACGCGCAACGACACGCCGCCGCAAAGCGTGGGCTAAGCGGCACCATGCCGGTGGGCATCGTCGGTGAGTAGCATGCCTTCCATCGTTGTGCGGTAAAGCTGCTTAAAGTTGGGGTCGTTGCGGTATACCCGCACGACCTCAATACCGCAGCGCGCAATTAATCTTTGAGTATGCGCTGAACTGCCGTTGCGCAAAATGCCCGCCGCTTCCACGGCGCCAAAGCACTTATCCAGCATTTCGACGTATTGATTGTGCGTCTTGGCGATCAGGTTGAATTCATCGTGGCCAATGCGCAAGAACAGCGCTTCGCCGTATTTTTCCCAGAGCATTGGGTACATATCGATCACGCCGTAAACAATTTCGGCGGGTGACTTGCCCTGAAGGTCTCTCATGTGCGTCACGCCGGTTTGGAACACCGGGTCGAGGATGTGGAACACCAAGTCGCGCTTGCTGGTGAAGAAGCTGTAGAAGGTGCTGCGCGCGAGGCCCGCCGTGGCCAAAATTTCTTCAACGCTGACGTTCTCAATGCCCCGATCCAGGAACATCTTGGCGCCCACGCGCAGCACGTTCTGGCGCATCCGTTCCCGGCGCTGGGCCACACGGGGGCTCCGCGACAGCTGATTACGGTCTGACAGATCATCATCGTCATCGTGGGCGACAGTGGTGTTCATACAAAACGCTCCAATACATACATGTATGTACGATAATTTGCAGCGGAGCGTAAGTCAAGACAGCGGTGTATGAGTGTCTGCGCGTTTTTATTCCCGGCATCGGCACACATCGGCCTGCCAAGTTTGCTCGGGGGTTGCGCTCTCAATCCTCAGCAGCAGCTAAATCGGTGGCGGGCGCGAGCGGCCATTGGACCAATGCAGCGCAAACAGGGCGGGGATGCCAAGGCCGATGACCCAATGAAAGGTCGACGCCCAGCCTCTGATGTCTTCGTCTGCGGCGTAGGAGAGAAAATAACCTGTGATGATCAACAGCGCGAAACACACCAACATCACGATGCCCACACGGCGCTGGTGCCGATAGGTCCAGCCTTTTGGAATATGCATGGCGAGCAAACTGCCGAGCGCGAGCAGGGCTAAAGGAATTGCCGCGCCGTGAATGTCCATCATCGTCGGTTCAGCGGGATGAATTTCCGCGCCGAACTCTCCTTTTGTGCGCAGGAAGTAGTAAAGGATCAGCCACGTCGCTCCACTCAGCCACAGGGTGCCGCCGCTGATAACAAGCAGCCAAATCTGCCATGCCTTCAGGCGCGCAGATTGTAATCGCGTTTCATCACGCGGTGGTGATGGCTGATCGCTACTCACGGGCATTATTCAGCGGCAGGAAAAACGCGCTCGAACGTTTTTGGGTTGAAGAACGCTTCAACAAATTTTTCCTTCTCATCGTACCCGTAGATTTCGTAGCAGCCGTTATAAATTTCGAACTTCTTGATGTTCCAACCTTTGGCTTTCAGCTCACGTGCCAGCTCCGCGCGCGGCCGCCATTCATTTTTCGGTGCGTCGCATGATACGGCGCCATGGGCCGCAGCATTTTGCGCCGTGAATGCAACGACAGCGGCGGCGCAAACAGAGAGAAATGTTTTCATCGTGTAACTCCAATCAAGGTGGGCATAAAAACGCAAAGGGTGTCGCAAAACGGCAGTCGACTTATGTGATCGTCCAGCCACGCAGCAGGTTGTTGTAAACGGCGGAGAGCTTGAGGATGGTATCCTGATCGGGCGAGGGGCCTGCACGCAGCGTCTGGATCGCCTGATCAAGGTCAAACAGAAGTGCGCGGTGTGCTTCCTGCAAGACGAGGCTTTCAAGCCAGAAGAATGATGCGATGCGCGCTCCACGTGTGACGGGCGTCACACGGTGTAACGTGGTGGAGGGGTAAACAACCATGTCACCCGCTTCAAGTTTCACCGCTTGCACACCGGTTGCTGTTTCGATTTCAAGTTCGCCGCCGTCATATTCGTCGGGCTCTGACAGAAACAGCGTCACTGATACATCGCTACGAATCACGGCGTTGCTGCCAGGCAGACGCATGATTGCGCTATCAACATGGGCGCCATATTCGCCGTTGTCGGCGTAGCGGTTGAATCGTGGCGGGTAAATTTTGTTGGGTAGCGCCGCAGAAACAAACACCGCGTTATTGCCGATTTTGCGCAAGATTTCATTGCCAAGGCTGATGGCCAGCGGGTCGCTTTCATCAAGCTGCTGATTGCGCTTTTGTTGACGTGCGAGACTGCCAGCACTGCCACGGCCATCCTGCCACGGTGCGCTGTTAAGGCGCGCGCGCATTGCCGCAACATCGTCTTTGCTGAGCACGTTCTCGATTGTAATTAGCATCCGCGCATCTCCTGGCGGCGTAAACTTGCCTTTCGGATATCAGCAAGCGTTGCGCACCCGGTCATGGCCATGCAAATCTCCAACTCTTCCCGCAATAATTTGATCATGTGCGCCACACCCAAAGCGCCAGCCACACTTAGGGCGTACACCTGTAACCGGCCAATCAGCACGGCGTCGGCGCCCAATGCGAGTGCTTTGAAAATGTCAGCCCCTGAACGGATGCCGCTATCAAACAGCAGCGGATAATTCTCTCCCACGGCCTTGCGAATTTCGGGAAGGAGCGCAAGGCTTGTCGCGGCACCATCAAGCGTGCGCCCACCATGATTGGAGACGATCAGGCCATTCACGCCGCGTGCTTGTAACTGTGCGGCGTCATCGGGGTGCAGCACGCCTTTCACCCAAATCGGCAGCGGGCTTTGTGCAAGCAGCCAGTCCATGTCGTCCCACACTGGGGCTGAGCCCATGGCACCCTGAAGAATGCGGCTTGCTCCTGCATTGATCGTGGGTGCGGGTGCGACTGGGTAGGTCCGCAAGTTGGCAGGCGTTTCCGGGCTCATGCGAAAGCCAGCGCGCAAGGCGCGGTGCCCCTGAACCTGGATCGATGCATCAAGGGTGACAACAAGGGCGCGGTAGCCGGCTTGTGCTGCACGCGTCATCAGATCCAGCGTGACCTCACGCTCGGGCTGAACGTAAAGCTGGAACCATCGCGAAGGCCCAGCAGCGTGCGCCACATCTTCAAGTGTGCATGACGACAGTGTGCTGAGCACCATGCAACTTTCGACGGTTGCCGCTGCGCGCGCGGTTTCAATTTCGCCAGCAGAATGCACTAATTTTTGAAACGCGACTGGGGCCAGAAACACAGGATGCGCAAACGCAGTGTTACCAAGATTCAATCGCGTATGGCCGTTCCGAACATCGGTCAGCACGCGAGGCACAAGCGTCAGGTCATTGAACGCGCGCGTGTTGGCGGCCGCTGTTTCGCCTGCCGCACTCCCACCCGCAATGTATGCGTAGGTGCCCGGTTCAATGAAACGCTGCGCTTCTGTCTCATAGTCGCGCGCGCACAGAATCCCTTCGGGGATGCGGCTGAGCGGCGGTGAAAACGTGACCTGAGACGGGCGGGGCGTATCGTTCATTTATGTCTGCCCTTAAGGGCATCGTTATGGAGCTTGCGCGGGTGGCTTTGTGGACCACAAAGCGCACTTGCAGTACTTCAAGTGCTTCTCAATCGCAACAAAGCTGATACTTGTATATTCACGCCATTCGGGGTGGTTAGCCGTGTGAAGGCTCCTGGTTCTGCGCTGGGATTTTTAAAATATATATTTAAAACAATATGTTAGTTCGATGTGCCCGAAAATGGGCGCACTGAACTTTTTATTGGCAAAGTGTATGATTTCTTATTGATAGTGACTATCACTTGCACTAAAGATCGCCCGAGGCACCGCCATACATCAATGTCGGTGTCGGCCAATGAGGGCCGGGACTGACGTGTTCAGCCCCTGGCACTTCAGCTGCGAAAGATCGCGGGGCTGCCAATCATGGCGCTGAGTTTGAGTAGCTGCGGGACGCAGAAATGCTGTCCCGCGCGGGGCGAAGCTTTGTTTAGAAGGGGTTACAAAAGATATGGCTATCAAAAATCCGAATGTGAAAATGCCGGGCAGTCTGCGTATGGGCCAGCGCGCCTTGCGCACAGGTCTTGCGGTCGGTGTTTCGGCTCTCGTCCTCGCGCCAGCGTTGACGGTGGCGCAAGAAGCTTTGCCCACGGTCAAAGTGCAAGGTGAACCTAACCCGAATGCCGAAGCTGGTGCGCCCTATAAGGCAAAGACCTCTGGCGACGAACGGAACTTGAAGCCGGTTGCGGAAACCCCGAAGACGCTGAGCATCATTACGAAGGATGCGATTGAAGAGTCTGGCTACACCGATCTGAAAGAAATTCTTGATGCGCAGCCCGGCATTACGGTGGGCACCGGTGAAAACGGCAATGCTTTCGGCGACCGTTACATCATCCGTGGCCAAGACGCACGTAGCGACACCTTTGTCGATGGTTTGCGCGACCCAGGCATGACGACGCGCGAAAGCTTCGCGGTCGAACAAGTTGAAATCTCTAAAGGTCCGGATTCGACATTCGCGGGTCGTGGTTCGGCGGGCGGCGCCATTAATCTGATCACGAAGGAAGCCAACCCGGCTTTCGACTTCACGACGCTGCAAGTGGGCGTTGGGTCCGATCAATATGTACGCACGACCGTCGATTCAAACTACGTCGTCAGCGATAAGATCGCGGTGCGGGCGAATGCGTTGTACGCTTACCGCGAAGTCCCGGATCGTGGCCCGGCTGATCGCGAGCGTCGTGGTGGTGCGGTCTCGACCTTCTTCGCGCCGAGCGACCAGCTCGACATCACGCTGGATTACTATGGTCTTTATGCGAAAGATTTGCCGGATCTGGGCAGCTACTTGATTAACGACACTGTGCAAGGCCGTATCGCTGATCCGAACGCGCCTGTGTATGCGCAAGAGGGCGACTTCCTGAAGTCGATCGTCAACAACGGCACGGCGCGCATTCGCTATACCTTCAACGACAATATTCGTTTCACGAACATCACCCGTTACGCTGAAGCCGATAATTCCTACGGCGTCACCGGCTCTTCTTCGATCACCGCCTACACCGGTGGTACGGGCACCGCGGCTGTCGCCTATGCCACCGGCCGCTTAAGCGATCACCAGGGCTGGCAGGAAGTGCGCTACGTCGCCAACCAATCCAACCTGTTCATCGATTCAACGCCCTTTAACCTCGACAACAAAACTGTGCTGACAGCCGAATACACGGATCATAAGGTTTTGAACGGTGTATTCACCAATACGAAGGCGGGTGCTTTCAACTGCCGTACCTCGGCAACGGTTGCGGCAAACAACAGCTATTGCACGCTCACCCAGGCGGGCACGCCGGTTGCCGGGCTCAACACGCTCTTGGGACGCACCTGGACCAAAAGTGGTTGGGATAGCGATTGGCACGTACGTGACGTTGCCTTGTCGTTTATCAACACGATTGATTTCACCAGCGAATTGTCATTGTTCGCCGGTGGTCGTGCCGATCATTACAAGTATTACCTCGACACGCGGAACAACACGACGGGCGTCGTCACCGATTACGGCAGCGATGCCGACACATTCTTCAACGGCTATGCGGGCCTGACCTACAAGATCGTACCGGAGGGCATGGTTTACGCGACCATTGGCACTGCGGCTGACATCAACGGCGGCGAGTCCGACGTGGGTGCGAGCAGCGGTTATGGCGGTGCGGTCGTTTACAACGGCTCGGTTGCTGGTGCGAAGCCGGAACGCTCGGTGAATATCGAAGTCGGCACGAAGTGGAACATTCTTGACGAAAAGCTGCTGCTCACGGGTGCAGTGTTCCAAGCAACGAAATCTGATGTGATGGAAGGTGCTGTCGGTGCAGACTATGACGCAGCGGGTGTCTTTAACACCGGCAAGAACCGTGTGCGTGGTATCGAGCTGGGCTTGGTTGGGCGTATCCTGCCGCAACTGGAAGCACAAGTTGGTGGTGCGATCATGAAGGCGCGTGTGCGCGAATCGTACGTCGCTGCGCGCGTTGGCCAAACGCTGGCCAATTTCGCGAACCGCTCACTTTCTGCTCAGTTGAAGTACGAAGTGACCCCAGAGTTTGCGCTGGGTGGTGCTGTGAAGTACGAAAGCGGGCGTTGCGGTGGCCAACCTGATACCGGCGTTGATATCAACGCGACGACAGGCCAATGCACCCAGCCGGTTCCGGCCTATACGGTTGGCGACCTGTTCGCGACGTATCGCTTCAACAATAACCTGAATTTGCGCGTCAACGTGAACAACGTGACGAACAAGGATTACTACCTCGCGGTCTATCGCGGCGGTTCCTTTATGTACAAAGGAGATGCGCGTTCGGTCACGGGAACTTTGAGCTACGAGTTCTAAGTCACAGAAATAGGATGCTCATAGGCTGGGTCGGGCATGTTCCCCGATCCAGCCTTTGGCGTTTGTGCGACAGATTGCTGACGAGCAGCAGCGCGAAAAGCTTGGGAGAAACCAGATGGATCAAACCAGCCCCGAAACATTGCCCGTGGTTCCAGCACCACCGTCCGAAGCTGTGCCTGTAAATGTGGGGGCGATGACAGATGCCGCATCGGGCGGCCACGAACTCACAATTACCGGGCTTTTTCTTCAGGCGGACATTGTTGTCAAGGCGGTGATGCTTCTGCTTGTGATTGCCTCAATTGTCACCTGGGCGATTGCGCTTGAGAAAAGTCGGCGTCTTTCACGCATCAAGCGGGATGTCGCTCAGTTTGAAGACATCATCGCTGCGCGCAAAGGGTTTGGCGCAATGGATGGTTTGGGTGGTATTCCGCGCGCGGCCGTTGAAGCGGGTGCTGCGGAATGGCAAGCGCTTAGCAATGAAGATGAGAATGAGCGCCGTGCGCGCAGCGAGCAGTTCATGCGCTTGGCCGTGACGGAAAGCTTGCGCGAGGTCGAGCGTGGCCTTGCGTATCTTGCCACCGTGGGCTCGTCAGCCCCGTTCATCGGGCTCTTTGGAACAGTGTGGGGCATTCTCAATAGCTTCACCGCGATCGCGAACCGGGCTGATACCAGCCTTGCCGTTGTTGCTCCTGGCATTGCCGAAGCGTTGTTCGCAACTGCCATTGGTCTTGTCGCGGCAATTCCAGCGGTGATCTGGTACAACGCCTTCTCGACACAGCTCGGGCGGATCGGCTCGCGGCTTTCAATCGCTATTTCGCGCCTTGCAAGTCAGATCGGTCGCAAGGACGCAGATCACGCTGTACGGCAAGCGGCAGAGTAGGGAGTGCTCCATGGCAGGCGCAACTTTACCAAGTCCGGGCAGTGGTGACGACGGCGGTAGCCTTTATAAGCCCGTGGCCGACATCAACGTCACGCCGTTTGTTGATATCATGCTGGTGCTGCTGATCGTGTTCATGGTTGCCGCCCCGCTGATGATGGTGGGCGTTCCGGTAAACCTTCCTAAAACGGCAGCGCAAAAATTGCAGCAAGGCGGTGAACCGCTGATTGTTTCGATTGATGCCCAAGGCCGCACGTTTATCGAAAAGCAGGAGTTCACTGACGCCAGCCTTCAATCGCATTTGATGGGGCTTGCGGCGCAAGCACCTGATCGTGTGGTGTTTGTGCGCGGTGATCGCACCATTGCATATGGTCGCTTGATGGAAGTGATGGGTGTCGTCTCGCGCGCTGGTTTCACCAAGCTCTCGATGATTGCAGAAAGCGCTCAACCGACACAAGCAGGCACGCCTGCGCGATGAGCGCGATGCCGTATAAAGTCAGCCCTGATCCTTCACCGCGCACCGCCTATGCCGTGTCGGTGGCGCTGCACGGTGCTGTCTTAGCGGCACTTATTTACGCGGGCGCATCTCGCGATCAAACCGGTGTTCAGAGGCCGGGGCCGCCGACCATCGAGATTTTGCTGCCGCCAATGACGACGGCGGCGTCAAGCGCGCTTGAGAAGGCTCAGCAACCGCCAGAAAAAATCGAGGACGTTGTGCCGGAAAAAGTGCCGGTCATCAAAGATGCGGTAGAGAATAAAAGCGCCCCAGTTCTTGTTGCAAAAACCGATGAGCCCAACAAAACCAAGACCGAGGACAGCAAGTCTGAGGCGGTGCCGGACACGCCAGCCATGGCTGATACGCCGTCTGATGCGCCTGTAAAAGACACTGTGGCTGAAAATGCGACCGGTTCTTCTGCTGTTGCGGGGGGCGGCACGCCGGGTGCGCGCGCTGACTTTAACGCGCTTGTGGTTGCGTGGATCGAGAAACATAAACGCTATCCCGATAACGCGCGGCGCAGAGGGTTAGAGGGCAGGCCCAGTATGCGTTTTCGGATTGATCGGAATGGACAGGTTTTGTCGAGCGACCTGCATCACGCCACTGGGCAACAGCTTCTCGACAAAGCGGCGATAGAAACCATCACCCGTGCCAATCCTTTTCCGCCCATGCCGCCTGAGCTGACCGACGACAGCATCGAGTTTATCGTGCCCATCGAATTCTCCATGCGCCGCTGAGACGAAGCCCCACACCTGTATCTCCGGCAACAAAAGACATATCGGGCAATGGGGCGAAAGCGTCAGCCGTGCCATGCGGCTACAACACAGACGGCTTTACTCAATCCAAGGAATGCACCCATGTCTGTGAAACTTGAACAACTCTCGCCTGCCAATAGCCAAGTTATCTTTATTGATCATCAACCGCAGATGGCGTTTGGCGTGCACTCGATTGATCGCCAAACGTTGAAGAACAACGTGGTGGCGCTGGCGAAGTCGGCCAAGGTGTTTGGTATTCCCACCACCATCACCTCGGTGGAAACCGAAGGCTTCTCGGGCCACACCTACCCGGAACTGTTGGCGGTGTACCCCGAGAACCCGATCCTCGAGCGTACCTCGATGAACTCATGGGACGATCAGAAAGTGCGCGATGCGCTGGCCAAAGCCGGGCGCAAAAAAGTGATCGTGTCGGGTTTGTGGACGGAAGTGTGCAACAACTCGTTTGCCTTCTCAGCGATGTTGGAAGGTGGTTATGAGATTTACATGGTCGCCGATGCCTCGGGTGGCACCTCGAAAGACGCGCACGATTACTCCATGCAACGCATGATCCAGGCCGGCGTGGTGCCGGTCACCTGGCAGCAAGTGCTCTTGGAATGGCAGCGCGATTGGGCCAACAAAGGCACCTACGATGCCGTGATGGCGATTGTGAAAGAGCACTCTGGTGCATATGGCATGGGTGTCGATTACGCCTACACCATGGTTCACAAGGCCCCTGAGCGCGTGAAGCACGGGCCGCGTTTGGCCCCGCAACCGGCGGCCAAGAAATAGTCGCCTCGACGTTCTCTAACCTATTGATAATAATGATGTTTGCGGAATTTTACGGCCTTTAACTGGCTGTAAATCCGAGAACTGGGCAAGGTTTGTGCCTCACCTGAAGCGAGGTACAAACCCATGCTTATTCTTCCGCTCGGCCACACCACATCCCTGCATCTGCCGACATGCGAAGGTGCAGAGGTTCTGAAAGTGGATGCGTGGCATCACGGCGCTGTCTCAGCGGCGGTGATGACTCTACGTAGTGAGGGGCGCTTTACGCTCAATCTCACCACCGAACGCCCGCGCATTTATGTGGTGCTGGAACACATCGGCACACCGCTGCGCATATCGGCGCAGCTGGGTTCACAACAAGGGGCAGTCGGTGCGGTGTTGGCGCCATCGGTTGGGTCGGTTAGTGCGGTGCCTGCGGGCTTGAATGTGCAGGCGCATGGTCAAAACACACAGTTGTTGCGCCTGCTGATCGTAGAATTTGCTGCGCGGGATATGGCCGTGCCGGGGGGCGCTGATACGGTAGATGTGGCACAAGCGTTTGCAGTGCCGCGTCTGATGGCCGACAATCCACGCATTCTCGCGTTATCCAAGCTCCTCACCGATGACATGACCGCACTTGATAAGGCTTATGGTGCTGGTTTGTGTTTCGCCATGCTGACGGCTATTCGCAGCGCGCAAGTTGCTGTGGGCGAGGTCAAAGCCAAGCGGGGCGGTTTAGCGCCCTGGCAGTTGCGCCGCGTGACGGAGTATCTCACCCAGCACCTCACCGCCGAAGTGGACCTGGACACCATGGCGACGATGGTGGGGCTGTCGCGGTGGTATTTCTGCCGTGCATTTAAAGCGTCGACGGGCTTGCCGCCGCGCCGGTGGCAAATCAATGCGCGGATCGCCAAAGGCAAGGAGTTAATGCTGAGCGGGCAAATGTCGCTGGCTGAGGTGGCCTTAATGTCGGGCTTCGCCGACCAGGCCCATTTCTCGCACGCCTTTGCAAAAATGGAGAAGCAAAGCCCCCGCGCGTGGCAGCGTGCACAGCACGCCTAATTTAATAGCACGCGCGGCACGCCTAATATAACCCTGCGCATCCGCCTAGTTTAACAGCACGCGCAGCACGCCTAAGGGAGGAAGTGCCCAAGCACGATGAGTATTTCTGCGACATAAAACTCACGCAGCTGAGACACGGAACAAACTGACCGCTCGGTCTGCCGGATTTAAAACACACCGACCATCGCGTGTGCGCAAATTGTTTCACGTGAAACATTTCCTCCACACACTTCACAAATTCAACCGGCGCTATTTTCTCCAGCCTTTTCACAAACGTCACACATTCCCCCTGTTCTTTCCCTGCATTAACAGAGACAGGCCATTGACCCTTTTCGGCCGAGTCCGTATCTCACTCTCCCACTGACCCGAGTGACGTGCCTATAATGCCACCTGCAAGACCATCCGATTCCCTACCCTCATCGGGGCTGATAGCGACACTGGGACTTCTTGCGACAGGGCTGGTAGCTGTTCTCTTATGACAACGTCCTTCACCTTTGGCGCCTTTGAACTGCATCCGGCTAAGGCACTTTTGCTGAAAGACGGCGTGCCGCAGCATGTCGGCAGCCGTGCCTTCGAGGTGCTCAAGGTTCTGGTGGAACGCGCTGGAACGTACGTTTCCAAACAAGATCTGCTCACACTGGTGTGGCCGGGCGTCACCGTGGAAGAAGCGAATTTGCGCGTGCAAATGGCACGTCTGCGTCGCGTCCTCACCACCGATGACGGGCGCGATTACATCGCCACGGCGCCCAATCGTGGTTACATGTTCTCAGAGCCGGTGACGATTGTTGGGAGCGCTGTGGTCAACGAAGCCGCGCCAGCTGCTGCGCCACCTGTCGCTGCCGCCTTACCGTCGTTGTTGGTGCGCCTGATTGGCCGTGACGATGATATGCGGGCCCTGCCTGAACATATCGCACAGCGACGTTTAGTTACGATTGTGGGGCCGGGTGGCATCGGCAAAACAACACTGGCTTTGGCAGCCTGTTGGCAGGTGGCCGCCGGTGCAGCGTGGACCATCTGTTTTGTGGATTTAGCCCCGCTGACATCTGGTGACTTTTTTATTGGCACCATTGCCGCAGCCCTTCATGTGCAACAAGCCAACGATGCAAGTCTTTTGAACGCGGTCACACGCAAACTCAATGCTGCAAAGACACTCCTGGTCTTGGATAACTGCGAACACATTATTGATACCGTCGCAGCAACCACCGAAATGCTTCTGAAAACAGTTCCAGGCTTGCATGTGTTGGCCACCAGCCGCGAGCCGCTGCGCACCCAAGGAGAATGGCTTTATCGCCTGTCGGGCTTGAAACTCGCTGAAACGCAAAGCTCGCCCGCCACAGAACTATTTATCGAACGCGTATCCGACAGCGTTGAAGACTTCAAACCTTCCGATGCTGATGTAGCGGCCATCGGCAATATCTGTGCGCAGTTGGACGGAATTCCTTTGGCCATCGAGCTCGCGGCTGCGCGGGTGGATATGTTCGGTGTGCAAGGCTTGGCCGAGCACCTGCACGATCATATGAATATGCTCACCCATGGTCGGCGGACAGCTTTGCCGCGCCACAAGACAATGAAGGCCACGCTCGATTGGAGTTTCAACAGCCTTTCAGCGCTTGAGCAAACTGTGCTCGTGCGTGGTGCCATCTTTAAAGCGGGTTTTACGTCTGCTGCGGCCGTTGCTGTGCTGGGCGATGAGCAGATCACTTCGAATCATGTGATCGAAGCGCTGTCGGGTTTATTGGCAAAGTCACTAATCGTCCGCGATGTCGGCACACAGCCAGCGCGGTATCGATTGCTGGAAACCACCCGCCAGTATGCCGATGAGAAACTGGCAGAGTTAGGCCAACTCAACGAGATCGCGCGCAAACATGCAGTTTACTTGCGTGAACACTACGCCAGTGCCGAACGTGATCGCAGCGAACGATCAGCGACCGAATGGAACAATCTCTACGGCGTGTTTGTGGATGATGTGCGTGCCGCCCTGGTGTGGGCGTTAGGGCCCAACGGTGATTCTGAACTGGGTGTGGCTTTGGCGATTTCCTCAGCGCCCATGTGGCAGCGGTTATCGCTGTCGGGCGAGTATGCGGAAATGCTCAGCCGGGCGATGGAAGCCTTAAGCCGCTCGGCGGATGCGACACCGATGCAGAAACTGAATTTAAATATTACGCTGCCAGTGACGCTTTATCACGTCATTGGGCCAAGCCCGCGATTTTTGGATATGCTGCGCACGGCCCTGGCAGTGGCCGAGCAGCATGACGATGTTCCCAATCAATTAAAAGCTCTGTGGGCGCTGTTTGGTCACACCGTATCGTTTGCCGATTATGCGAAAGCCTTGGACTACGCCAAAGTCTTTGCCGAGCGCGCACGTCAAAGCACTGTGCCCGGCGCTGAACTGATCAGTCACCGCATTTTAGGGTACGCCCTCAGTCGCGCGGGGAATCAAGTCGCGGCACAAAAGAGTCTTATCGATGCCATGCGCCCGCTTGCTGATGGCACGACACTCACCAGCTCGTTTCAGTACAATCATTTGGGGGCCGCGCGCGCAACATCGGCCATGGTTCTGTGGTTGCGAGGGTTGCCCGACCAAGCATTACAGGCCGCACGTGAGGCCGCAGAATACTGCAACGCGAGCAGTGATGCTGCGACATTAGCTTTCGCCCTATCGCAGAACATCATCCCAGTATTTTTCTGGGCGGGCTGCGATGATGAAGCGCGCGAGTACGTGAATGTGCTGAAGGCTGCTGGGCTTAAACAAGGTTTCGGCTTTAGCGTGCAGTGGGCTGATGCCTATTTGAATGTCTTGGATCGGCGCGCAGGTAGGGCTGGCACCAACACGCTCTGGGCTGGCTACGCGCAGTATGTGCCGTTCCACCGTGACTTGTTAGCGACGATTGACGATACCTTGCAGGATCAGGATGTTGTCTCACGCGCCACACTGCACGATACAAATTGGTCTTCGGCGGAAGTGATGCGCTGCGAGGCCGAACGCTTCATGACGGTTGGCGATCATGTCTCGGCTGAAACCTTATTGCGCACAGCGCTTGAGCTTGCTGAAGGGCAGGGCGCTAAGGGCTGGGAACTGCGTATCACCACCAGTCTCGCGCGGTTGTTTTACCACCAAGGCAAAGCCGACGAAGCGTATCAGACCTTGCACAAGGTTTTGGCGCAATTCGAGGAAGGTGCAACCACGCGCGATGTCAAAATCGCGCATGACGTGTTGAAAAGCTTACGCCCCAAAGAGTTAGCGTGAAGCCCTGATTTGGGCAATTTCACCCATAAACGGCAATCCGGTTACATCAATATCTGCACTCAAGATTAGAATTCGTGTCTCATCAGCATGGGCGAATGATGGACATGAAAATCTACCTTCTCAGTTTAGGGGCGGGCATTCTGGTGGGCTGCATTTATGCAGTTCTGAATGTGCGTTCGCCCGCACCACCCATCATCGCGTTGTTGGGGCTGTTCGGAATCCTGGTGGGTGAGCAACTGGTGCCGCTGGCCAAACGCGTGATGAACGGTGAGCCCATAACCTTGTCGTGGGTCAAAAGCGAATGCGCCCCGCGTATTATGGGCACACCAGCGCGTGAAAACGCGTTGGCTCACAAGCCTGAGCAACAGTCATGACAAATGTCTCACGCCGTGCCAGTGCTGCAGCCCTGGCCTTATCCGCTGCCATTCCTGGTTTCGTGAAAGCAAAGACAATGCAAGCCGATACAATTTTAGTGAATGGGCGTTTTAATACGCTCGATAAATCAAACCCCAATCCGCAGGCCGTTGCTATTTCAGATGGTAAGTTTGCGTTTGTGGGTGATGAGCGCGAGGCCCGCGCATTGTCCGGCCCCAAAACCAAAATCATCGACTTGGGTGGGCGCTGCGTGATCCCCGGTTTGATCGACAGCCACATGCACATCATTCGTGGCGGCCTCAACTACAACATGGAGCTGCGCTGGGACGGCGTGCGCAGTTTATCAGATGCAATGGCGATGCTGCGCAAACAGGTGGCCAAAACCCCTGCGCCGCAGTGGGTGCGTGTGGTGGGTGGTTTTACCGAGCATCAGTTTGCCGAAAAAAGACTGCCGACAATTGACGAGTTGAACGCGGCTGCCCCCGATACGCCCGTTTTCATTTTGCACTTGTATGACCGCGCGCTGTTGAACCGTGCCGCCTTGCGTGTGGTGGGATATACGAAAGACACCCCCAATCCGCCCGGTGGTGAAATTGTGCGCGATGCCAACGGCGAGCCTTCGGGTTTGCTGCTTGCTAAACCCAACGCGCTTATTCTGTATGCAACGCTGGCCAAGGGCCCGACCCTGCCTCTGGAATATCAGGTCAACTCCACGCGTCACTTTATGCGCGAGATGAACCGTCTGGGTGTGACGGGTGTGATTGATGCTGGTGGCGGCTTCCAGAACTACCCCGATGATTACAAGGTGATCGAGCAGTTGCACGCCGCAAAACAACTGACGGTGCGCATTGCCTATAACCTCTTCACCCAAAAGAAGGGCGAGGAGCTGAGCGACTTCACACGCTGGGGCAAAATTGTAAAACCCGGCCAAGGGGACGACAGCTACCGCCATAACGGCGCTGGTGAAATGCTGGTGTTTTCAGCCGCTGACTTTGAAGACTTCCGCGAACCACGCCCCGAGATGCCGCCCGAGATGGAGCCTGAATTAGAAAGCGTCATTCGCAAGTTGGTCGAGAACAAGTGGCCGTGGCGTTTGCATGCCACGTACGATGAAACCATCAGCCGTGCGCTCGATGTGTACGAGAAGGTGAACCGCGATATGCCGTTCAACGGCTTGCACTGGTTCTTTGATCACTGTGAGACGATTAGTGATCGCAATATCGACCGCATTGCAGCGCTGGGCGGTGGGATCGCGGTACAGCATCGCATGGCCTATCAAGGTGAATACTTTGTTGAACGCTATGGCAACAAGGCTGCCGAACAAACCCCACCCATTGCAAAAATGCTCAAGGCTGGTGTGCCCGTGGGTGCGGGCACCGATGCCACGCGTGTGGCCTCTTACAATCCCTGGGTCTCGCTCAGTTGGTTGGTGACCGGTCGCACGGTGGGTGGCTTGAGCTTGTATCAAAGCGATAATCGTTTGGACCGTGAAACGGCGCTGCGTCTTTGGACCGAGCGCAACACTTGGTTCTCGACCGAAGAAGGCAAGAAGGGCCAGATCAAGGAAGGCCAGTTGGCTGACTTAGCAGTGCTCGACCGCGACTATTTCTCGGTGCCGAGCGACCAGATCCAGGACATCGAAAGTGTGATGACGATGTTGGGCGGCGATGTAGTGTACGGCAGCAACAATGGTGGCTTCAACAAACTAGCCCCCGCCCTCCCACCTGCCATGCCCGATTGGTCGCCAGTGCGAGAGTTTGGTGGATATCAACGCCGCATCACGCAACGTCGTGCGGAAGCCGTGACATTGCAGGATCAAATGGCCTCCGCCTGCGGCTGCACCAAAGCGTGCACGGTGCACGGCCATGGACATGCGACGGTGTTTGCCAACCAAGCGCCTGTGTCTGATGAACGTTCGTTCTGGGGTTCGTTCGGTTGCTCGTGCTGGGCGGTGTAGAGATGGACCGTATCCGTTACGTGCTTGATGCGCCGTGGATGGCATGGGTCGCACGCGTTGCGGTGGCGACACCGTTTTTGGTCAGTGGTGTGGTGAAGGCCACTGCGTTCGGCGATGCCGTAACTGAAGTGCGCGCCCTTGCGGGTGAACCGGCAGAGCTGTTGGCCGCGCTGGTGATCCTGACTCAATTGGGTGGGTCGTTGGTGCTGTTGTTCTCACGCCGTTTTGCCTGGATTGGGGCCTTGGCGTTGGCAGGCTTTACGGCTGTGGCAACTGTTCTCGGTCATCCCTTCTGGGCCAACGATGGTGAACAAGGCCATCGGGATTTCCTGATCTTCCTGGAACACATCGCCATTGCGGGTGGAATCATGTTGGCAGGTACGCACAGGATGAAAGCGTGACCGACACCAAATCCGAGTCGGCCCTCTCTCCTTTCAAGTCCACGGCCTTTGCCGTGCTGTGGGCGGCCACAGTCGCGGGCAACATCGGCAGTTGGATGCGCGATACAACATCGGCGTGGGTGATGGCCACCATCTCACCGTCGCCGTTGATGGTGTCACTCATTCAAGCCGCATCAACACTGCCGATTTTTATTTTAGCCCTTCCCGCCGGAACGTTTGCTGACCTGTTCGATAAACGCCGGTTGATGATTTGCATTCAGCTCTTTCTGGCCTGCGTCAGTATCAGTTTGGCGGTAGCGGCCTATACCAACGCCCTGAATGCAGAGCTGCTGTTAATGCTGACCGTGTTGGGCGGCGTGGGCACGGCATTGGCGACGCCCGTATGGCAAGCCATTGTGCCGCAGTTGGTGCCGAATGCTGATCTGAAAGCCGCTATTGCGCTGAATGGTATCGGCGTGAATGTCTCGCGTGCTGTGGGGCCAGCGGTGGCGGGTTTGATTATCGCCACCTCGGGTGCAGCCTTGGCGTACGCCGTGGATGTCGCATCGTACATCATTGTGCTTGGTGGCTTGTTGTGGTGGCGCAGCACCAAACCCAGCGACATATATAAAGAAAACTTATCAGGCGCCATGATGGCCGGTATGCGCTATGCGGCCTTCAACCCCGATCTGCACCGTGTGTTGTTGAAAGCGGTGTTGTTCTTCATCCCCGCCAGTGCGTTCTGGTCGCTGCTGCCGTTGGTGGCGCGCGTTCAACTCAGCGGCGGGCCCAATACGTTTGGTCTGTTGATGACGGCCGCGGGGGCAGGGGCCATTAACGCTGCGTTCCTGATGCCGCGGTTGCGCAAACACTTAAACGCCGATGCCATGCTGTGCGTGATGTCTGTGGGTGTGGCCGTAGGCATCTTTGGTCTATCGACCGCGCCCGACATATATACCGCTGCGGTGTCGTTATTCTTGTGTGGTGCGGCGTGGATCGGCGCACTCTCCACCCTCAATGCCGCAGCTCAGTTGGTGTTGCCGAATTGGGTGCGAGGGCGTGGTCTCGCGATTTACCTCACCGCCTTTTATGGCGCCATGACCTTGGGCAGCGTCATCTGGGGCCAGGTGGGCAACAGCACGTCATTACATATGGCGTTGATGGCCGCCGCAGGTACCTCTGTCGTATTCGCGCTGTTGGCCTTGTTGGTACGTTTACCCAATGCGGATTTGGACCTCTCACCGTCGGACCATTGGCCCTCACCTATTTTAGCGGACGATACACCCACGAATGCGGGCCCGGTGATGGTGCTGATCGATTACGTAATCGCGCCTGAGAATCACAAAACCTTCGATGCTCTCATTCATCAATTTGCCAAAATCCGCAGGCGTGATGGAGCGTATGCCTGGGGGGTGCAGGTAGATGGGCATGACCGCGCCAAAATCACCGAATGGTTTTTGGTCGCCAGTTGGGACGAGCACATGCGCCAGCATGGCCGTGTGTCAGCCGAAGACAAAAAACTGCAAGACCAAATCCACGCACTACACAGTGTGCATGAGAAGCCGCATGTACGGCATTTGCTGACGTTTAAGTCTTAGCAGCACTGTGCTACCACTCTGCCGTCATTTTTGAAGGATGCGGCAGATGAGCTTGGAGACAATTGGCCTAGAAACAATCAATGAGTACGCATGCTTTGGCGGCAAACAAGGTTTTTATCGCCACACCTCGGCGGAAACCAAAACACCCATGCGTTTCGCTGTGTTCACGCCCCCCCAAGCCACTAAAGGTAAAGTTCCAATCGTATGGTTTCTGGCTGGGCTGACGTGCACGGAAGAAAACTTTACGGTCAAAGCTGGCGCGCAACGCGTTGCCGCTGAACTGGGCCTGATGCTCGTGGCGCCAGACACCAGCCCGCGTGGTGAAGGTGTCCCGGGCGACCCGGATAATTCTTACGACTTCGGTTTAGGTGCAGGCTTTTATTTAGATGCCACGCAAGCGCCGTGGAGCACCCACTACCGCATGTACTCGTACATCACCCGTGAGTTGCCTGACGTGATTGCCAAACATTTCCCAGCCAATATGCAACGCCAGGGCATAGCTGGGCATTCCATGGGCGGGCACGGTGCGCTCACGATCGCCTTGAAAAACCCGAAGCAGTATTCATCCGTCTCGGCCTTCGCACCTATCGTTGCGCCATCACAAGTGCCGTGGGGCCAGAAAGCCTTGGGCCGTTACTTGGGTGAAGACCGTGCCGCGTGGCGCGCTTACGATACCGTGGCCCTCATCGAAGATGGCCACCGTGTACCGAAGATGCTGATCGACCAAGGCGATGCGGATAAATTTTTAAAAGAGCAGTTGCAGCCGGAACGCTTGGCAGACGTGTGCAAAGCCAAAGGCATTGAGTGCCAACTTCGCCTGCAGCCAGGTTATGACCACAGCTACTACTTCATCGCCTCGTTTGTGGAAGATCACTTGCGGTGGCATGCCGCCGCATTGAAGGCTTAAGCATTCCGTAAGCGCCAGCCGGGGATAATCGCGCCCGCATTCAACAGCGCGATAGCTTGCGGAATATAAATCGAGCGATCCAGCAGGGTGCAACCGCGATTGCCGTCATTGCAGCACTCTCCTGTGGCATTGCAATCGGTACGGCACAGGACGCGCGCAATATCATCCAAGGTCGGGTTTTGCTTGGGGTTTGTGTCGGCTGCGATGGCCGCTTTGATCTCAAGCTCTTGCCCTTCTATGTTTGGCGCGGATAGGTGCGTCATCAAAAACGTTCTCCTCGGTATGATGATGGTCCAAAGTTTTGAGATGCAAAGCTTTGACGTTCCCAGTGCGCTAAGTCGGGAGCGCTGTAGCGCACAGCCCGACCGACTTTAAGGTAGGGCGGCCCCTTACCTTGCGAGCGCCAATTGGCCAAGGTGCCCATGCTGATCTGCAATCGCGCTGCGACTTCCTGTGGCGTGAAAAACTGTTGGTGGCGGGGCATAGGCTTTATACCGCTTTTAAAAAAAGCCGCCCGCGGTCAGCACCCAAATGGTGATCGCGCCACCAATTGCAGCATGGGCCGCGTTAAATGTTCCGAATCTCGGCTTGCCATGCAGCGCACAGATCGCGAAGAAATTTAAGCCTAGCATGATGGCGTAGAACCATTGCGGCCAACCCCACTCACTCATGGCTGACTCTCATGCTTTGTGCAGCGCCGCCTGTAATTGCAGCGAGCGGTGCGCGCGGGAAAGACAAACGACCTGACAACTGGTCGACGCGCACGTCCCTTGGCTTATGGGGTTTGGGCATTTCCAACACAGCACGGCGGTGATCGTAGCCGCTGATGGTGGTGCAGACGTAATCGTACATTTTTACGATGCGGCCGACTTGGCGATCACGGGTCAAAACCAGCATTCCAGGTTCATAAATGGGGGCGGGCGAGAGGGTCATGTTGATATAAATTCAATATATGGTCGGGAAAAAAGCCCAGCTGAATGGCCGGGCCAATGTTGAATTTATATCAATTACTGCGATCTTTGTCAATCACGCAGAGTCACTGTCCATCATCATCTGTGGAAAGCGTGGAAGAGCTTAAGCGTATTTGACCCACAGCACCTGGGTGGCCCACAGTACTTTCACATTGTTGAGTTGCTGCCCGGTTTCGTCAATCAAGGTCATTACGCCAGGTTTCGAACCCCGTCGTAAAAAACCAACGCACACACCATTGCCATCCACACTGGCCAACACACGATAATTCAGCAATTCAGTCGGTTGCAGTGTTGGCGGTGTAACAAAAATAATCTCACCATCGCGAATGTCGTGGGCAGCACTAAATCTTAAAGCAACAGTTTCTGGTGGCACATCTGGCGGGGCTGGGATTTCATCAACGTGTGCGGTCCAATCAAATTCGGGCTCTGTGCCGCCGATATGGCCAACAACCCTTACGGTACCGGCCTTTGTGGGCACTGGAACAGACATGCCTGCGGCACGCATCACCTGCATTTCGGTCGCATTGAGAATACGCGCCAGCAACGGCACTTCCTCTGGCTGGATGCGGCGACGGCCATCAAAAATCAACGTGACTATGGCCGGGTCTACATCCAATGCGCGGGCTAAGCCCCGTTGCGATAAGCCAATTTCGGCCAAGCGTGTCTTAAACCACTTCTTATCTACGGTGCGCGGCTTGTGCGCTGTGCGCTGCTTACGCGGCATGACAATTCCTTATGTTTATATTTTGCTTCTATATTTTTATCGTCGTCCACGATCAGGTTGCTGAGGTGTATCTCCACCAAAAAATTGATGAACATGAGCAACAGCGTGGAAAACGTTATGCTGACCTGTTGACACTATTTCAACATAACGCGACAAATCATTCAATATCATCGCAAAACACCCGCCACTCTTGTCTGCCCCGTAGTTGCGAAACAATCGCAATTACCTGCAAAATTGACGGGGATTACGAATGTTGATATTTAATCAATACTTTGAGTCGCTGAGCGACTGAGAGCTTGGGCCTGTACCATTATGTAGGCCAAGACATTACCTGTCCGGCGTCCCGAACACCGATACGCCGTATTCATCTCCTTCTTTTTGGCCCTCCCGACCGATTGTTGCCAATGGCGTTGTCCGTCTCTTGTTCCGTTCTGTATTGCATTGTCACTGGAATCAGTCGTCATGGTTGATACCGCACGACTATTGCGCAGCGTCGATCTGATTGCCCTGGCATCAAATTACACTAAGCTGGCCAAGCGCGGACGCGAGTACGTCGGGTTATGCCCATTCCACAAAGATACGACGCCAAGCTTTCATGTGATCCCGCACAAGAACTTCGCGCACTGCATGTCGTGCCGCTGGAGTGGCGATGCGATTGATCTGGTGTGTGAACTGGACGGAGTTGATTTCCGCGAAGCTTGCAAACGACTCAGCACGCGACATGATGTTATTCATGCCGTTCGTTCTACAGATTCACATCGTATAACAGCGCCACCACCTGCTGATGCCTCACCACCTCGTATGGGGACACTCGCGTGGGGGCTGCCGAAACGCACATGGACCTACCGCGATCAGCAAGGTGCGGTGCTGTTTTATGTGGCGCGGTACGAGTGGCGTAAAGAGGGCGTGCTGCACAAAGCCACACCGCAGTGGACATGGGGCAGTACCGACAACGGGACGACGTGGCAGTGGGCCATGGCGCATTATCACTCCCCGCGCCCTCTGTATGGGTTGGATCGGTTAAGTGCAGCACCCGAAGCTAAAGTGCTGATTGTGGAAGGCGAGAAGGCGGCTGATGCGGCCTCGGAACTATTGCCGACTTTTGCGGTAATGGCTTGGCCCGGCGGTGCGAACGCTGTGAAGAAAGCCGATTGGTCTGTGCTGAAGGGGCGCAACGTGCTGATCTGGCCTGATCAGGACCAGCCGGGTGTGAAAGCCGCGCAAGATGTCGCTGACTGTCTGAAGTCCATCGCAGCGAAAGTGCAGATCATTGATGTGACCGGCAGCAGCGCCATTGCAGGCTGGGATGCAGCAGACGCCCTTGATGCCGGATGGACCCCGCAAGATGCACAGCTTTGGATGCGGCCGCGGATTAAAGATGTGAGCATTAAAGATGCCGAGGCCACGCCTGTATTGCAGCCCGCAAACGATAACGTTCCCGATGAACCAACACGTGTGTTTGAAGCCACATGGCCGTTCCGGGTGCTGGGGCATGATGGCGGGCATTACTATTATCATGCGCGGGGCACGCGCCAGATCATCAGCTTGAAAGCGCGGGATCACCGCAAAGAGCAACTTATCGCCTTAGCGCCCATCGCGTTTTGGGCGCAGCACTGGCCCGGACGAGGCGGCGCTGATTATACCGCTGCCGCTGATGCTTTGCTGCGCGCCTCCGAATGCGTGGGCATTTATGCCGGCAACACAATCATGCGGGGGCGTGGTGCCTGGTTGGACGAGGGGCGGTCGGTGTTTCACATGGGTGATGCGCTGATTGTTGATGGGGCAACTGTAGGCATCATGGATCACCCCAGTCATTATATATATGAGGCGGCTCGGCGCTTTCCGCTGAACACCAACCACACAGCGACAACAGCTGAAGCGAACAAGCTGATTCAGATTTGCAAAATGGTGCGGTGGGAACAACCCATCTCGGCCTACTTGCTAGCTGGCTGGCTGGTGTGCGCGCCGGTGTGCGGCATTTTCAAATGGCGTCCACACATTTGGCTCACGGGGCCATCGGGCGCTGGCAAATCAACCATTGTAAAAAAAATTGTCGAACCGTTGATTCAGCACGTGGGGCGGGTTGTGGCGGGGGCCACATCGGAAGCTGGTGTACGCCAAACCATTTTGCGCGGCGATGCAGTGCCGGTGGTGTTCGACGAAGCCGAACCCAAAGACCAAGCCGCGCAGTATCGCCTGAAAGGCATTTTGGATCTGGCGCGCATTGCATCGAATGGGGGCACCATACCAAAAGGTACCGTGGACCATGTGGGCCGCGAATTTACGGTACGCACCATGTTCATGCTTGCGTCCATCAACCCTGCCGTCGAGGGGTGGGCGGATGAATCGCGCATCACCCAATTAGCACTAGCGGCCAACAACCCGAAAACCGACGGCGAAAAAGCAGCACTTGCACAAAGCTATACCGAGTTGATGAAACTGATCAGCGAAAGTATCAGCCCTGAGTTTGCCGATGCATTATTAATGCGAACGCTGTTGAACCTCAAAACCTTGCAAGAGAACACAGCAACGTTTTCCAACGCAGCCGCATCTCATTTGGGCAATATGCGGCTGGGTGATCAGTTGGGGCCGATGTTGGCAGGCAGCTATATGCTGCATTCGTTGTCAGTCATTTCGTTTGATGAGGCGTTGGCCTGGGTAAAGGCGCGCGATTGGGTGGATCATACTGCCATTGAATCGATGCGCGATTCAGATCGTTTCCTGCAATACCTGATGCAGCATCCCATCCGCTACACCTCGAGCGGTGGCCAGCAAGATCGTAGCATTGGTGAGTTATTGGCGGCGGCTTGCAGCAAAGAGGAAACCACCATTTCCAAAGAGGCGGCGTACGAAACCATTCTGCGTTATGGCATTAAGCCCGCCAATGGTCTGGGCGTTGAAATTTCCACCACACATTCTGCCATCAAGCGTGTGCTACGCGGTACAGAATGGGCCATGGGTTGGCGGCGGGCGTTGATGAGTGTGGATGGCGCGAAACCGCTGAAGGCTGTGCGCTTTGGGCCGGGCTCACCTACACCGGCGATTTGGTTGCCGTTGGAACGTGTCATTGGGCCGATGCGTCATGCTGTGGTGAGCGACAAATTACACTAAGCGGATATACGACATTGACGGCCAAGATTAGTGTTGATAAAAATTCAACATAGCTTGTGTCGAGATTTAAGGCGACGTGTCCTTGTATAAAGGCAGCTTCCGGAGTGCGGGAGACGTGCGCCTGCATTGTTGAATAAAAATCAACACAGCTGCTATGGGCACTCGTTTTGTGCCCCACATATCACGGACCTTTTTAGGTAACAGCTGGCCGGGCCAAATGATCATCATCATCACTTCTCGCAAAAACAAAGTTCGTAAAACCAAAAAGAAATTGCGGAAATCCGCTGACAGCCGGGAAAGCCCGGCTTTTTCATCAGAGCCTTTTTCTTCTAAACATTATTTGGCGATGGCCGCAAAGATGGAACGCCTTCGCCAATACCCGTGCGCCGCACTGCTGCGTGAGGCTGCGCACATCGCACAGCACATGAAAACATTCGTACGTGAAACACGCGAAGGCCGCGAGTTGTATGCTAGGTGCGCGCGCGCACTGCAGGTGCGTGTTCACCCGCGTGCATTTCACGGCAGCATCGAGACGGCCGTGAATTTTTACAATTACGCGATATTCGAAAACAAAAGCGCATAGATTGCAAAATTGATACGTCGCGATTAGGTGGCATCTCTTTACAGAAACGCGTGATACGCGTAATCATTCAACCGGAGCGTCAAACTCCTTCCCAAGGCGGCAACCTGGCCGTGATAAGCCGTAGAGAGTTATGTCCTCATACTTGTTTCGGGGGCCCATGTTTCGGCGGGTAAACGTGTGTGTGTCCAAGGCCGAAGGCCCAAAGACATGCTGGCCTAACCTTGTGATGGTTTTGAACCCCCGGAACACCAAGCAGAAAATTTGGCTGTTTCCGGTAACACTCCAAGCCGGGGGACGGCATGAAAAATACGCTATTGGTTCGTCAACTCTTCAACGCGGCACACAAGACCGTGTTACCCATCAACCTTAGAGTCGCGTCGACTGATCGTTCAGGCCCGCATATGCAATGGGCGGAAGTGTATGGTGGGCGTTTCGTTTGGGTGTGGCCGCATCAAATCATCGTGCCCCCGCCGGCTGCGATTTATGATTTATCACGCGCGCGTGATGCTAAACGCTTTGATAGCGAACTGCTGATCACAGGCTAGTTTCCAACTTACTCACATCATTACATGCGTTTGCTCCCGGCAGCTGTTGCCGGGAGTGCATTTCTATGCGTGCGTTAGAATCATTAACGTATCACATAATTGCACGTGTTGATGGGCGTTGATGTGGGCCTTCAACATGTGCAGGTCGATTCTTAAGCGATTCGATGTTCGTGTTGAAATGTTGATCGTACGCCAGCCTTGCACATCATCACAGTTTTCAGCGTCATCTACTTTGATGCGTACTGTTGTATGTCTTTATCTGTAAAAACAAATACAACATTCAACATAGGCCATTTGTTCAAGCACATACGCGTTGAGTGATGTGTTGATGACGCAATTCGTTCATCAACACGCGGTGTTTTTCACGTTTTCCACATTCATCCCCACTTATTGCGATGTTGAAGTTGATTTGTCCTGCGGCGACGCCATTGTTGATGTAAATTCAATGCGCGCGATATGTCGCGCCGAGGCTCCCCCCATGAATGTTCGTTCTTTGCAGTCGACGCAGGTTGCGGCGCAGGCCAAGCCCATGAAGGCGAAGGCCGCTCCCTTAACCGTATCTGCTTTGAAAGCACCCACTTTAAAAGCAGCGCCGTCACACCGTCTTCCGCCGCAAGACTTTGCGGGTCTGGTGCCACGCCAGTGGCCTGAGATGACAGTTGTGATTTTGGCCAGCGGCCCGTCGCTGACGAGTGCGGACATTGATCGGGTGGCGTCCGCCCGGATGGTGCGTACTGATCTACGCATTATTGTCATCAATGGCACCTACCGGGCGGCGCCGTGGGCCGATGTTTTATATGCGTGCGATCCGCCGTGGTGGGATGAAGCACAAGGTGCCCCAGATTTTCCTGGCCAGAAGTGGACGCAAGTGGAAACCGATATGCAGCATGTGCAGCGCTGGAATTTGCATTGGGTGCGTGGGCTGGTGCGCAACGGTTTAAGCCAGAAGCGCAACTTCATTTATTACGGCGGCAACTCTGGCTACCAGGCCATCAACTTAGGCGCGTTGATGGGCGCCAAACGCATTATTTGTTTGGGCTACGACATGAAGGCGGGCGCTGACGGTCGCAAGCATCATCATGATGCAGCACCCCACAAAGGCGGCTGGCCCGTGTGGCAGCGGTGGATTGATCGGTTTGCGACGATGAAGTCCGACCTTGAAGCCATGAACATTGATGTGATTAACGCCACGCGTTCAACCGCGATCCCCGAGACGACGTTTCGCCGCATGAGTTTGGAAGCTGCGTTATGTCTTTGAAAATATCATTATGTGCGCGACCGGGCACGCACCAGGACGCCGCAGTAAAGCTCTTCGCAAAAGGTTTGGCAAAGCATGGCTTGGCGTGCATGTCTTATGCATCGTCACCACCGCCGTCGGATCTCACCGTCGTATGGGGTGTGCGGCATCGGCCCGCTGTTCTTACACAAAAGCAAAGTGGTGGACGCTTGCTGGTAATGGAACGCGCATACTTAGGCGACCGATTTCAGTGGATGTCATTGGGCTATGATGGCCTGAATGGCTTTGCGGATTTTTGTAACGACAATGTGCCATCTGATCGCGCGAAAGAATATTGGCCCAAGCTGTTGCAGACACAAACAACCCGAAACGGCCCGGCAGTGATTATGGGCCAAGTACCGGGTGATGCCAGCTTGCGAGGTATGGTGTTCGCTGATTGGGCCAACATCATGGTGCGCAAACTCAAGGCGCGGGGTTGGCCGGTTGTGTTCCGGCCACACCCCTTAAAGATGCCAGAGCATAAAGTTGAATGTCCGTACATTGATGGCAGCTTGCCCGATGTGCTGGCGCAAGCGCGCTTGGTTGTGACGTACAACAGCAACAGCGGTGTTGATGCCGTTGTGGCGGGGGTACCCACGGTCGCAGTTGATCGTGGTTCGATGGTGTGGGGCTTGGCGTCTGCGGATGTACCAGCGCAGTCCTCACCATCTTCACCTTCTGAGTTAGAGCGCCAACGTTGGTTGGAAAAGATCGCCTACTGCCAATGGCTGCCGGATGAAATTGCATCGGGCGCCGCGTGGGATCATTTGAAGCAAGGTTTGGCATCTGTGTGAAGACTGTGAGCGACGCGGGAAAAGTTTTAAGGGGCAATATTGTGCAGCGTTTGATGCTGAAAGCGTGCCCGCAACACCACAGCGGTATGAAATCGCTTCATCAACACGTCACATGCGGATCTTTTTCCACACATCTCTTTCTGCTCCACTGCTTTGTGACGCGTTTTGAGTTTTCAGCCTGGAATTCAAATCGCGTTTACGTATCTTGACCTGCCTTAGCCGGGGCGATGTGCGCCTACGGTGATGAACTTTTATCAACGGAGCCCTCGTCCATGTCTGAATTTGCTGATTCCTCTCAAGTTATCTTAGCCCACGTCGCCGAAACGTCGTTGGGCACCACGCCGGCAACCCCGACGTTGTTGAAAGCGCGGTTTACCTCGGAAACGCTCGCGCATGCCATTGAAAACACCCAGTCAGAAGAAATTCGCGCCGATGGCGGCGTGGGCGATCTGATCCAAGTGGGCGGCGGTGTCAGCGGCGACATTTCGTTCGAATGGTCGTACGACGCCAACCTGCAGGCGCTGTTGGCCGATGCGTTGCGCGGTTCATGGACCTCGAACACCTTGAAGCGCGGCATCTTGAAGCCGTCGCGCACGTTCGAGAAAAAGTTCGAAACCGGTGCGACCGACCAATATTTCCGTTACCTGGGTTGCCGCCTGGGCGGTTTGAACGGCACCATCCAAGCCCAACAAAAATTGACTGGCTCAGCGCCGGTTGTGGGTTTGTCGGCTGTGCGCGCAACCACAGCCATTTCGGGCTCCACCTACACTGAACCCAGCACCGCCAACGTGATGGCAGCCCCCGATATCGCCAACATCACGCTCGATGGCGTGACGGGCACTGTGTATTTGACCGAACTGTCGTGGACCATGACGCACAACCTGCGTCAGCAAAATGCAGCCGGTAGCTTGGGTGCTGTGGGCGTTGGTTACGGCCAAACCGTCATCACCGGCAAATTGGTGGGTTACCTCGATGCCGCTACGGCCTCGCTGTACGACCTGGCCATTGCCGGTACGCAATCGGAAATCGCGTTCGATATCGCTGATGCATCGGGCAACACCTACGGCATCTCGTTCCCGAAAGTGAAATACAACAAGCCGACGGTGAACGCCCAAGGCAACAACCAAGATGTGTTCGTCAATGTTGAATTCCAAGCGTTGGTCGATGCCACCGCGCAAACCGACATGATCATCACACGTACGCCAGCTAGCCCGTAATCGGAATAGCCAGCTTTGTTTCGCGGGCATTGATTGCATTGTTAGAGTCAGTGCCCGCGTCACGCCCTTTCAGTTTTGTTTTCGCCAACCCGACCGTTGGCGGCGTGATTCGGCCGAATAGGGTCCCGGCGTGGTCGGACGCTGGGACCCATCTTCTCCTAAAACTTCTCAACCGACTTTTTTCCTCAACCGACATTGAAGATTGGAAAACATAATGTCTCTCTATCAACGTTTTGATACCGACCGTGCCCTGGAATCTTCCACCGGCATTACGATTGATTTTGGCGATGGCGTGCAATTTGGCATTCACCGCGCGGGCGGTTCAAACCGCCGCTTCAAAGAAGTAATGACCGCGAAGCTGAAGCCCTACCGTCATCAGATTGATACCAACACGTTATCTGATGAAACCGCGACACGCCTGTTGGCTGAAGCCTATGCCGATGCCGTGATCACGTCATGGAGTGGTGTGAACGACCGCGATGGTGAACCGCTCAGCTTCACGCGCGAGAACGTGACGAAAGTGCTGTTGGATCTGCCGGAACTGTTCCGCGCCATTCAAGACACGGCGGGCAATGCCGCCAACTTCCGCCGCGAGAAAGTGGCGCAAGACGCAGAGACGTTAAAAAACGACTAGCGTGGGATTTGCAATGGGGCCCTGCCCGTGCAGCGCTTGAAGCTGCACGGGCGGCAGGTAGGCCCACGCCGCTCGATGACCAGCCCCAGCTCGATACGTGGACAAGTGGATACTGGCTCGCGTTCTCCCACCTCTCAACGTGTCGGCCCATCGGAATGAGTATCGGTCCCATTCCATGGACGGCCATGGCGACATACGCCGACCGAAACGGGTTTTCTGACCCGGATGACTTCGATGATTTTATCGAGGTTCTCACCGCTCTCGACGGTGCCTACCTCGACCACGTGCAGAAGAAGATGAGCGGCAATAGCCTAACTTCCGCACGCTAATAGCTTTGAAAGAACTTCAAAGTGAATGTTGAAGTGCAATTTTGAAGTTTGAATTTTTGATCTTCCCCACACAGCAGGCGCGTTATGGCTGACACAGTCCAAGTTAAAGCAAGCCCCAATCCGGTCATCATTAAAGTTCAGGCTGATACTCGTGGTCTTGCTGGCTCGTTGGGAACGATTGGACAATTTTTGTCTCCGGTACTGGACCTTGTTGATGGCTATAAGATTGCTTTCAATAAAATTCTGAACGTAGAGAACTCAAGGTCATCTACGACAACTGCATTGGAGGAAGTTTATAAGATTGCGCAACTTACTCACAGCCCCTTGCAAAAGGTGGCAGATGCTTACGTCGAGGTAAAAACTGCCGCCGAAAATTCTGGTAAATCTCAGATTGAAATTCTTGAACTGACGCAACGGGCTGTCGAAAAGGCAAATCGCGAAGCAGGCTTAGGCAAAAATATTTGGGCCTCATATGTAGATGTAGCAAAAAACGCTGCAACCCGCGGGCTCTTCATAGAAGAAGACGTCAACGTCGTATCCCTCTACGAAGATAAGCTTAAAGGCATCGAAACGCAGTACTTAAATGCCGCGAATGCAAATGTCATTTATAGGGACCGAATTAAAGAGCGAGCTGATGCTGAGGTTGCCGCATCAGTTGCACAAATTAAAGTTTTGCAGAGCACCGAGCAGGAGAAATTGAAGCTCCTGAACGAGAGCAAAGAGCAAATGAAAATGACGTATGACGGAGGTACGTCGCAGTATCAGAAATTACACGCAGAAGAATTTAAAAAAGCAATCAGTGACGTTAATAATGAGATTCTAGATCAGCAAATTATAGTTAACGGTCTAAACGATGTGCTGGGCAAGTATGAAGGCATGCTCAGTAATGGCGTAACGCCAGCAATCAAAACTAAAAATACTGCTGTTAAAGACAGTACAGCCGTAATCAACGAGCAAACGAACGCAATTACGCCTGCGGTTGCGAATAATACTGCGTACGCATCTTCACAAAAAGAAATTGCCGCAGCTGGCGCTACGGTTGCTGGGACTCAGGCTCTTGCCAGCAACGCAATCGATCAAATGGGAGCTAGCGCTGCCCAAGCGACCATCATGACCGGCAACCTGGGCGCTGCTCATGAAAATCTCAGCCAGCTTGTGACGGCTCCGGTTGAGAGTTACCTCACAACATCTCTGAAGGCTGGCGCTGAAACCGCTTCGGCGGCTATGACTGAGCTGAAGAAAATCGTGGGCGATGTTGCCACCAAAACTGTCGACTTCCTGACCGCAAATTTTTTCAAAATGTTCAAGAGCAGCAAAGAAGCTTTCAAGATGTTGAAAGACTTTGCCGTCAACACATTCAAAGAAATCGCGCAGAGCTCCATCATCAAGCCGATGCTGCAGAGTGGGATGAACAGCGTTTTGGGTCTCTTCAATATTGGTGGCACAGGCGGCGCAGCAAGCGGCGGTACAACAACTGCCGGCACTACTGGCGGTGGCGCTGGATCGATGCCATCCAGTGCAATTATGGATCAGCTTAATTCATGGGGTCAAAAGTCTGGTATTTTTGGCGACGGTGAAAGCATCACGGGGATACTCGGCGGTAAAGCAACACTTTCTCAAGTGATGGGCGCAGGCATGCTCGGCATGGCGGGCGGCAACTTGCTGGCGGGTTTGTTGGGCCTGAACAAAAAAGGTGGTTCTATTGGTGGCGGTATTGGTGCCGGCATCGGGATGGCATCCTTTGGGCCGCTAGGTGCATTGTTGGGTGGTGCTGCTGGCTCACTGTTGGGTGGTTTGATCGGCGGCAAGCCCAGCGATAAAACCGGCTTTGCGCGTTACGATGCTGCGACTGGCAAGATGACTGAACTCGAAGGTTTGTCGGGTAGCAAGTACAGCCAGGAAAACGTCGACGCTGCCAATAACTTGGGCAAGATCACCGGCACTTTAAGCCAAGCTTTACAAAAAATTTCAGGCACCACGGTTGCGGGCAACATTCAGTTTGATGTCGGCAGCCGTGATGGTATCCGCGCGGCGCTGGACTACGCGTCGGCAAACTTCCAGAATACGGAAGCTGGCGGCGGCCAGGCAGTCGGCTTCGTGGTGAAGCAGATTGCCGAGAAGATTGGCGATGCGTTGCCCACATCGGTGAAAGACGCGCTGAATAACGCTGACTGGTCCGATATTGATACGGCTGTGCAAGCCATCAATGATGCCATTGCGCGCATTGAGTATCGTAAGAATTTCGAGAAAGGTCTCGAAGATGCTATTCAGGGCATCAAGAATCCATTCACCGTGCCGATTACATCGCTGCTGGATGAAGTGGAGGGCATGACAGCCGATGCCACCGAGTTTGGCCAGCTCGATAAATTGAAAGAGCTGAAAGAGCTGAAACTTGGCGAAATAATGAAAGGTTTCGATGCGGCAACCTTGGCCAAGGTGAAAGAGCACTACAAAGACAACGCAGATGTTGTTGCCGCAGCCGATGCTGCTCTGACAGCGTTGAATGCGACATTGGATGGCACAACGCCTGCCGTAAGCGCCTTTGTTGCTGATCTCACGAAATCCATCAAAGAGCTAGAGCACCCTGAAGTCTCAGGCGTCAGCGGTATCCTTGAGCAATACAGCAAGAACCTACCGCAAGCGACCAGCGAAGGTCAGGTGGAGTTGCTGGATAAGTGGAAGGACTTAAGTCTCGATAAACTCTTCAAGGGTATGGACCCGGCGTCGCTAGAAGCGGTGATCGAGTACTACTCGACCATCGAACAAAACACGGCGGTTGTGGTGGCGGCGCAAGCGGCGCTGACCCAAATGAACGAGACGATGAGAACCGCGTTCAATACGGACATGGATAAACAAATCCGTGACCTGCAAAATCCCGACATGGCGGGCCTGCATAACATCGTTGATCAGTACACAGCCAAGAAGACGGAGGCCGAGAAGCTTGGCGCAGATAGCGCTAAAGTGGGCGAATGGTACGGCTTGATGGCTGCTGACGCCTTCAAGAACATGAGCTACGAACAGCTGCAAGCAGCTGTGTCGCACTTCTCAGGTTTGACAGATGCTGCCAGCCAGCAAATGGCAGGGTATGCAAGCGCGGCACTAGCAAACTTCCGTGGCTTCACCGAAGCCGAGCAGAAGCGGATTGATGAAGGCATGCCGGCGATCGATAAATTTATCGGCACGCTTGAAGAAAAGCTTCAAAAAATACAGGCGGAAGTGGACAAATGGCGCACGCGTGTTGATTCTTTGGACAGCGCGCAGAAGAGCTTGTTGATGGATCAGTCACTGTCCATCCTGACACCCGAGCAACGTTTGGCGGCAGCGAAGAAGGAATACGAAGGCGTCAGAGACAAGATTGCCGGCGGCGACTTCGAATCCATCGATAAGTTACCGGATGCGGCACGCACATACTTGCAATTAGCACGTGAATTCTACGGCGGTAATGAAGAGTACGCTGAAATCTTTGGCGGTGTGCAAAGTGTACTAAGTAGTGCGCAAACTATCGCGCAGGATCAACTGAAAACGGCACTGACGGACCTGGATATTCAAAAGCAGCAGTTAAAAGCAGCGACCGACGCGCGCGACAACTTGGCAAACCTGCTAAATGGTCAAACCACTGTCATCACCAGCATGGCGGAATTCAATACGATTGCGACGGGGATCAGAGAGGCTATCACCGCTGCGGCCTCAGCGCGCACCATCACAAATACAACGACAGGTGCGGTGAGTAGCAACAGTACTGGCACCGGTACAGGTACTGGCGGCGATCAAGCGCCTGCGACAGGTGGCGGTTCGCCGGGCAGCACAGATCTCAGCGTCGGCATTGAAGCTGTGCGCCAACAATTGTTGAGCTTGAATGAATCCAACACCACACAGGTCGTGCGATTGGATGAATTGATTGCGGAATACCGTAGAAGGAACGCCGCATGACCTTATATCTGATCGACCTGGAAAGTTACGACGATACGGCGTCACCGCCGGGTGTTGAGGTGTTGCGGTTTGGCTCGCACGGGTATGCGACAAAACCTAGCGACACACTGGCAAATACATTCTACGAACCGCGGCTGAAGGTGCCTGCCAATTATCAACGCGCGTTGTTTGGCAACGATGGCACCACGCAAGGGCAGCAATCCATCGGCATCGGTGAAACTGTGCTGATTGGCAACGACGGCGCATTGGATTATTTGCGTGATCGCGGTCTGGATGGGCGTAAGCTGACCATCTGGGCGTTGGAAGATCCAACATCCACCTATGCCAGTCGCCAGGCGTATCTCACCGGCACGGTCGAGCAGCCGACGTTCAGCTGGAACACTGTCACACTGCGTATTCGCGACCGTTTGGCAGAATTATCGCAACGCCAGATTCAAGAAACACTGTACGCTGGCACCACCACAGCTAGCGCCGCAACAGCGGAAGGCAATGCCGATGTGAAGGGTGCACCCAAGCCGCGGTTGTACGGCAAAGTGCGCAACATCAAGCCGGTGCCCGCCAATGCGTATGATTTGATTTATCAGGTCAATGATGGCGCAGTGCAGTCGATTGATGGTGTGTATTCCAACGGCGCGCCGATGACATTTTCTGGGAATGACCGCGCGAGTTTGGCAGCACTTCGTTCAGCCAGCATAGTCTCTGGCCAGTACGATACCTGTAAAGCGCTTGGTCTGTTCCGATTGGGCAGTGCGCCCGCTGGGATGATTACCGCAGACGTTACCCAAGGTGCTACAGCGGCAGACCGTACGGCCGCGCAGATTGTTAAAGCCATCCTCACAGGCCCTGGCGGCTTTACGGGCAGCGATTACGACAACGCAAGCTTTACGGCGCTAGATGCCAAGAACAGTTCTGTCTGCGGCATTTATATCGACACCGCGCAGGATATTTTAACAACCTGCTCTGCTGTGCTGAATTCTATCGGCGGCTGGATCATCCCTAATCGGTTGGGTGTGTTTAGTGTGGGCCGCTTCGAAGCGCCTGCGCCTACGGCGAGCGCCACATTTTCGTCAGTCGAGATTCTTGATCGCAGTGGCCAGCGTTTACAACGCTTAGCAACCGGTGATCAGGGGCGGGGTGTGCCTTGCTGGCGTGTTTGCCTGAACCATACACGCAACTACGCAACCTTAACGGCGGGTCAGCTTGCTGGGTCGGTCTCAGCCGCCAACGCCAGTTTCTTCAATGCCGAATGGCGTACCGAAGTGGTCAGTGATGCAGGCATGAAGGTTAAACACCTCCTTGCTCCGTCACTCACCTTCGACACTTTGCTGACATCTTCTGCCGATGCCGCCACCGAAGCCGCGCGCCGTTTGGCACTCTATAGTGCTGAGCGTGACCGGTTCCTGGTGCCGCTGAAGTCGGAACTGGCTGTGAGTATTGAACTGGGCGACACGATTAAACTGGTGCTGGACCGTTACAACATGGAGGCCGGCCGCAACTTTGTGGTGATCGGCATTACCGAGAATGCTGAAACCGGCGTAACTGAATTAGATGTGTGGGGCTAAAGATGGCCGAAAATATTATCCTGGCATTTCCAAATCGTACTGATGTCGCAACACTCAGCGGCGGTGCGTGGTCGCCGTCGTTACCACTGAGTAATTTGCAAAACCGGTTGCTGTCAAAAGTTGCACGCACCACTAATACGGATGCGGCCTCGACGCAGTTTAATCTCACCTTCACGCAGCCTTATAGTGCGCGCGTGATTGGCCTAGTGAATCACAATTTATCGTTCAGCTCGAAATGGCGCATACGTGCGTACGATGCGGAAACATCACCCGCCACCACGCTGTATGATTCAGGCTGGGTGTATGCGTGGTTGCTGACGGGCACTTATTGGAGCCCCGAACTGCACGAGTGGGAAGACGACAATTTCTGGTACGGCGGTTACACGCTTGAGGAGATCAAGGGGCTCACGGCTAACACATTTCACGTTATCCCAACCGTTGATAAAACATCAACGATGTGGCATATTGAGATCGTCGATCCCGACAACACCGATGGCTACGTTCAGATTGGGCGTTTGTTTATTGGTCCGGGATGGCAGCCGCCCATCAACTTCGCGTACGGCGCTTCGCTGGGGTACGAAACCAACACCGGCGTTGAAACCAGCCTGGGCGATGTTGAGTTCTTCGAGCCGCGTGAACCACTACGCTCGATGAATTTCACACTCGATGCATTGCCCGAGGGTGAGGGATATGGCCGTGCGCTTGAGCTGACCCGCCAAGCCGGCATTCACCGCGAAGTAGTGGTGATCCCCGATCCGGAAGACCAGGCCCAAGCTTTGCGCCGCAACTTCCTGGGCCGTTTGCGCCAACTCAGCCGACTTGAACAGCCGTACTGGCAAACCACCTCCATGGGCTTTGAGATTAAGGAGATAAGATAAATGTCTTTTAATACGATTGTGCGTGACGCCATTGATCGGCTGTCGTCGCTTTACAATAACAGCGGTTACAACCCGTCCACCAACCCGGGAGGCATGGGCTTCGGTGGTCACCGCGAAAACTTTATTCCTGCGTTGCAGGATTTAAGCACGGTCACTGAAGCAATTGGTGATGCTGCTGCGCAAGTTGCTGAGGATACCGCCACAACTTCTGCAAATGCCGCAACTGTTGCAGCCAACACGGCTTCAGCTACGGCCAGTGCGGCAACCGCCACTACGGGGGCTGCAACCGCAACAACCAAAGCGGCTGAAGCTGTGGCGGCCGCTGAGACCGCGGTCTCTACTGCGAACAATATTTTGGGTGGTCTGTCGGCCACATCGACCACGTCGCTGATCGTGGGCTTGGGTACGAAGTCGCTGACCGTTCAATCGACCAAAGCATTTAAGCCCGGCATGGCGGTAACGGTGGCTTACACACCGACCCCGAACGTCGTGAAGATGCTTGGTACCATCCTTACCTACAACGTCTCAACCGGCGCCATGACTGTCGACATCGGCGATGTCGAGGGCACGGGCACATATGCTGATTGGACTATTGCCATCGCCCTCAGCGACGGTGGCATGCCTGACGTGCCTTCGAATCCTGCAATCTCACTGACCTTTTATTCCAACCTTGGACCATGGGGAGTTTAACCAATGGCTGTCGCAAATCGTAAACCGCTTTTTGTCGGTAAAGTTGAATCTGTTTTCACATCGTGCCCCGCTACGGCGAACACAAACCGGGATGGCACAGGGACGATCACACAAATCTATACCGGCGGGGCAGATTGTGGTTCGTTGGCCGAAGTGATCAAAGCCTCGGGACTTAGCACTACCACCACTGGCATCCTCAATCTGTTCTTCAAAGAAAGCGGTGGCAGCACCTGGCGCTTTGTGGGGCAGGCCGATGCTGTGGGCGCAACACCCAGCGCCACCGTGAAATCTACCGAAGTGTATTTTGCCGGTGAGTTCATGCCCATTCGTTTGGGGCCTGGTGATGCATTGGGGTTCGCACCCACGCAAGCCAACGCTTACGGCGTTTTTGTTGAAGGTGGTTTGTTGAAAAACACCGACGACGCACCTGTTGCGCAATAACAACTGCGCAGTAATTACCGTCACATCATCGACATATATATTAAGTAGCAAAGGCATGTCTTATGGCACGCTCAATTCGAGGTCCGCGGGGGCTTCCCACGCGGCATTTACCGGGGCCCGCAAATTACTTGCGCGCCGCCAACATGGATCCGCCCGGTGCCGGTGGCACGTGGACGGATCCGGTTATCTTTACTGCCTCTGGCACTTTCACAGCGCCCTCTAGCGGCGTGCGTTTGAATAAACGCGGCAAAGTGGAAGTGTTCCTCACTGGCACTGCGGCTGGTGGGTCTGGTGGCAGTGGTAATCTCCCGGAGCCGCCGGCTGAGTTTGTTTATTGGTTCCCCTGGGGGGGGGAAGCTGGGCAGTGGTGCCGTCGTTTTAAGGTTGAACTGAATCCGGCTGAAAGTGTTGCGGTGACAATTCCAACCCAAACACCGATCAACGCCAGCGGTGGTGCTCTCACGTTCGGCTCTTATCTCACACTGAGCGGTGGGATAGGGGGTGAAGGCGGTCGAACTGACTACCCCGCGCATACTTTAAACATGTGGGGCGGGCTGTTGATTTCAGGCTCTGATAAAAACGACAATGTAATCCGGCGTGGTGCTCATGGTGGCCGCGGAGCGCGGCGAACTCAAGATGCATATGATAATTCCTTTCCAGGGATACCTGGTGGAACGAACCCTGTTATGGGGAATTATCTAGGTGGTTACTACGGCTTTGGCAGTAGTGGGCCCGGCGGTGCGGGTTTATTCGGTGATGGTGGAGGTGGTAACGGCTGGGCCATAAGCGCTCCCGGCGGTGACGCTATAGCCAACGGAGGCGGTGGCGGTGGCGGTGGCGGTGCGTGGGGCGTTAATAACGGCGGTAAAGGTGCCGGTGGCCAACTCTGGATCGAGTGGAGGGTCGCAGCATGAAGTACGTTGAACTCCATTACTTCCCCGATGCGCGCTTTGTGTCTGATGGCTTTACGCATTTTGTGTGGGGCGTGTACGAGAATACGATGCTGCCCACGTTCCGTCCGGAATTTGGCATCGCGCTTGAGGTTGCCGAAGGTGCTGAGCCTGCGCCGTACGCACGCTACAATCCTAGTACGAATGCATTTGCTGCACCTTTAGCGCCGGATCATGTGGCTGACCTGCCACCGTTCTACGCGTTCGAGTGGGACAACGAACAAAGTACATGGCGCCCACGGCCCATGTCGACACCCGAAGAATGACCCACGCATGGTGACACAAAGTGAACATGTCGTGCGTCATGCGACGGATGCCGTAGCAGCGGGGGCCATCGTCACCAGCCTTGTGGGCTGGTTGCCCCCGGTCGCTGCACTGCTGGGCATCGTTTGGTATATTTTACAAATTTATAGCTGGATCGAAAACCGCTGGCGAAAACGCAAAAGCCCGTAACCGACATATTTTAAATGTCAAACTTCTAGTCTTCGAACTTTTAGTCTTCAAACCTCCGACCAGGTTTACATGCCGACATTTCTATCTTCTCGTGACACCACGCGTGCGCGCTTTTTCCAAGCGTCATTCAAACGCCTTCCCTGTTGTGCGCACCGCATAACAGCCGCAAAGCCATGCGCAGTTCCAACTGAACTGCGCTAGCACGTTTGCGACGCGCAAGCTCTGTAGAAAAATCCGCAATCAATATCTTTGAAATGCTGATTTCTTTTAGGAGATTTTTTAAAAGTCGTTTACAGCCCCTGTTCACGACGCCATAGACCGGCTGTCGTCCCATTACAATAACAGTGGCTACAACCCTTTTTCTACTAAGTCAGATGGCACTAGTATGAAACGTGATGCTGCCATCTTGCAGTTCGATAACGCAACAGGGCGTGTTCTATGGTCACGGGTTTGCAAACTTAGCCATACCGCGTATGAGAACGCTTACCCAACCCGTCTGCATTCAAGTACGCCTTATCAAATGCATCTTCTGCCGTCTGGATGGTTGATGTGGCTTGAAGAATCCACACTCATTCCAGGTCTTTACGGCATCAATCTTTGGGACATGGTTGAGAATGGGGTAGATAGCGTGACCGCGCCATCGACGTACGTTTATGAGAAGTTTCATAAAATCACGGCTGATGGATCTTGGACCCACCCAGGTCATCCTTACGCACCCTTTGCATATTGCTCCACCACAAATCGCATTTGGGGTTGGAGCTGGATGCAGCCTGCTACTGGCGGCAATTCACGTATCATGCCTATGCCATACGCTTTGCCCAGAGCGATTTAAGCGATACATTGCATCGTGAATTGCTGATAACAAAAACCTCCGGACCGCATTTGCAGCCCGGAGGTTTGACATATGCAATGATATTACTGCCGCCTAAACCAGCGTCGCGGTCAGCGAGATGTCAGCCTTGAAGAGTTTCGAAACCGGGCAGCCGGCTTTAGCCTTGGCTGCAAGGTCTTGAAACTTCGCATCATCAACGCCGGGGATTTTGGCCTTCAGCGTCAATTGCACAGCGGTGATCGTGAAGCCGTCGTCCTTCTTTTCCAGCGTGACCTCGGCTTTGGTGTCCATGCTTTCAGCGGTCAAACCCGCTTCGCCCAAAATCAGCGACAACGCCATGGTGAAGCAGCCTGCATGCGCAGCGCCCAGCAACTCTTCCGGGTTGGTGCCGGGCTTGCCTTCAAAGCGCGTGGCAAAGCCGTACGGATACTCTTTCAAGGCACCGCTTTGGGTGGAAATGGCGCCAATGCCGTCTTTCAAACCACCAGCCCAGTGGGCTGAGCCGGTACGATTAATTTTCATTTTATTCTCCTGAAATTGCGGACGACTATATGAACCGTGTACGCAATGGTTTGTTCCCAATGAATTGGGGGTGAGCGTGGCGCCAGGTTGGGCAACGGTTGGCACCACGCTCGGGGGCAGACTGCAAAATGTTTAGGTTTTACGATTTCAAGAAGGCCAAGAGATCTTTGTTCAACTGATCTTTGTGCGTGTCCGTGATGCCGTGCGGTGCGCCCGGGTACACCTTCAATTGCGCCCCCTTGATCAGTTTGGCTGATTTCGGCCCAGCGGCTTTAATTGGCACAACTTGGTCATCATCACCGTGGATCACCAGGGCGGGCACGTCGACCTTCTTCAAGTCTTCGGTGAAATCAGTTTCTGAAAACGCTTTGATGCAGTCATAGGTGTTCTTGTGGCCACCCATCATGCCTTGTAACCAGAAGCTGTCGATCATGCCTTGCGAAACTTTGGCACCTGGCCGGTTAAAGCCAAAGAACGGACCGCTGGCGATGTCTTTGTACAATTGCGAGCGATCAACGATGCTGCCGGCACGAATGCCATCGAACACCGAGACCGGCAGACCTTCCGGGTTGGCGGCGGTTTGCGCCATCAACGGCGGCACAGCAGACACCAAAACAAACTTGGCAATACGCTTGGTGCCATGACGGCCGATGTAACGCGAGATTTCGCCGCCACCGGTCGAGAAACCAATCAAAGTCACATCTTTTAAGTCGAGCGTTTCGATCAGCGTCGCCAAATCATCAGCATAGGTGTTCATCTCGTTGCCGTCCCAAGGCTGGGTTGAACGGCCATGGCCACGGCGGTCGTGCGCGATGCAACGGAACCCATTCTGCGCCAGGAAGAACATTTGCGATTCCCAGCTATCAGCCGTCAACGGCCAGCCGTGCGAGAACACAACGGGTTGCCCTTTGCCCCAATCCTTGTAGTAAATTTGTGTGCCGTCTTTCACGGTTACAAAGCCACCGGGCTTTTGCGCGGGCTTTGACTCTGCGGCATGTGCCGTCCCCATCGTACTAATAGCAGCGACAGCAGTGGCTGTGCCCACCAGAACATCGCGACGTGAATTTTGGGGGTGTGATTGGTCGGTCATTATCTGTCTCCTTTGAGGTTGAATGGTATTGGTATTAAGGCTGCAAAGCGTTCAGCACGGCAGCCGTAATGTCTGAGGTTGAAGCGTGGTTCTGGGCTGTGATCAGGTTGCCGTCCCGCACCACATAGGGCGTGTTATCGGCGGCACGTGTGAACAGCGCGCCACGTGCTCTCAACTCGTCTTCTAATTTAAAGGGCACGATGCTGGCTAAGCCCATGGCCTCAACTTCGCTATTGGAAAATCCGGTGACATGTTTGCCCCGCAACAGCGGATGATCTTCGGCATCGCGCACGTTCAGTAGCGCGGCTACGCCATGGCAAATCAGCGCGACAGGTTTGCCAGCGGCATAAAATGCATTGATCAGGTGGGCGGAGCGCTTGTTCTGGCTTAAATCCCACAATGATCCATGGCCGCCGGGATAAAACGCCGCATCAAAATCTTCCGCATGCACTTGCTCAAGCTGCAGCGCATCACTGAGCGCGGCGCGAGCTTGCGGATCTTGCTTAAAGCGCGCGAGAGATGGCGGCGGCGCATGAGCCGGATCGCTATCCGGGTCAACCGGCACATAACCGCCTTTAGGTGACGCGAGTGTGATGTCCGCTCCCGCATCACGGAAGGTATAATAAGGTATCGCGAACTCCTCGAACCACAGGCCGGTTCGTCTGTCTGTATCGCCAAGCCGTTCGTGAGAGGTCAGCACCATAAGTATTCTCATGAAACGCGGTCAGTTCTCTAAAATGTAACGACTTCCCTTTTGCTAAAGCGCTCATGGTTGCGGTGGGCGCGATGCGATAACACCGCGTGCGATGAAACCCAGTGGTCTTTAGCGATGTAATCATCGGCGGTTAGGCCGCTCAAAACGAGTTAAGCGGTGTAAATTCTTATAACCGGCCTGAAACTTCGAGATTTCGCCTATAATTCAATCAGTTAGTGCGATGGCGAGATAAGTGGCAGCGGATATGTCTAAGGCATGGTCGCGGGTTGCTGATGGACTGTCTCTGACGTGAATCTCCTGTGCAGTCTCTTTTATCGGTAAGCTAACTAATCTATTGAGGCGAAGTTCACCTGTGGCACACGCCGCGCAGTGAAACGATACGCCAGATTATTTTCATGAGAGTAGTTCGGTGTCTCAAGACGCACTTAATTTTGGGCCTTTTCATTTGCTAATCTCGCAGCGCTTGCTGACCGAGAAAGGCAAGCCCATCCAATTGGGCAGCCGTGCGCTTGAGATTCTGATTCTGCTGATCGAACGCGCAGGGCATCTCGTCACCAAAGACGAGATCATCGCGCGCGTGTGGCCCAATACATTTGTGGAAGAAGCAAATCTGCGCGTGCACATAGCAGCACTGCGCCGCGCCTTGGGTGATGGGCGGTCTGGGCGGCGTTACCTTACCAACACACCGGGGCGCGGCTACACGTTTGTAGCCCCCGTCACAGTCGACCCGGTTTATGCCCCGCGCGCTGTTACCCCGGCTGTCGCTCGCCAGGCATATGGCATGCCGGCCTCTAGTCCGCGTGTTTTGGGCCGGGCTGATGTTGTTGATGTGTTGCAAGCGCTCATACAGCAAAAGCGCTTTGTCAGCATTGCGGGCACGGGCGGCATTGGCAAAACAACGGTGGCCCTGGCTTTGGCCGAGGCTTGCGCATCATCATACGCCGATGGTGTGCGTGTTGTTGATCTGTCCGCGGTGATGGACGCAAGCCTGGTCGCTGGTGCGGTTGCAGGCGTGCTTGAAATCGCAATCCGGGCCACGAGCCCCGTAGCCGATGTTGTCGCACACCTCAAAGACAAGCAGATGTTAATTGTGCTCGACAGTTGCGAGCACGTGCTTACGTCTTCGGCTGAATTGGCCGAGGCCCTTTACGCAGGCGCACCCGGCGTGCATGTGCTGGTCACCAGTCGTGAGCCGTTAAGGGCGCGCGGTGAAAACATTTACCGTTTGCAGCCTTTACAAACACCACCGATAGGCGCGGAGCCGACGGCCGCAGAGGCACTAACATTTCCATCCGTACAGCTTTTTGTCGACCGCGCCACCGAGAACAGTGATATCTTTGAACTGACGGATGCAGATGCGCCTGTTGTCAGCGATATCTGTCGTAGGCTTGATGGTATCGCACTTGCCATTGAGTTGGCCGCAGGCCGCGTGAGTGCGCTGGGTGTCAGAACGCTGGCCGCGCAATTGGATAATCGGTTTGCTGTTCTCACCCGTGGCCGTCGTACCGCATTGCCGCGTCATCAAACACTACTTGCGACATTAGACTGGAGCTATGAGCTTTTAAGCGATGTCGAGCGCTTGGTGTTACGGCGCTTGTCGATTTTTGCTGGTGGTTTCACGCCTGACCTGGCGGAGGCTATCGCGAAAGACGACAAAGTGCCCGCTGCGCAAATTTTGGAGTACTTGGCAGATCTTGTGGCAAAGTCTCTATTGGCGGCAGATACCAGCGGCGAAATTGTACGTTACAGGTTGTTGGAAACCACGCGCGCCTATGCATTCCAGAAGCTGACGGAAAGTGGTGAGCGTGAAATCTACCTGCGTCGTGGGGCAGAACTGCTGTGTCGTTTGTTCGAACGCGCTGAACCCGATTTGGCGATGCTCCCCAACCGTACGTGGATGGCAAAGTACGCGCTGTATTTAGATGATATCCGCACGTCGTTAGATTGGGCATTGTCCATGGCGGGCGATGTGAATCTGGCGGTCAGACTTACAGTTGCGACCGCAGCGCTGTGGCAGCAGCTGTCGTTGCTTGATGAATTTTGCGTACGTATCGAACGCGCCATTGCGGGTCTTGTTCACGGCTCAACTGGCGATCTTGGCATGGACATGAAGTTGTACGGCGCATTTGCCAGCGCGCTGCCATCGCGTGGCCCAGGCAAAGCTGAAACCGAGGCCGCATACAAGAAAGCCCTGGATTTGGCAGTGCGTGTTGGCGATGTGGACTATCAGCTTCGCGCGTTACGGGGCCTATGGGCAGGCCATCTGAACAATGACGATTTAGGCCCAAGCCATGCAACCGCCCTGGCGTATGAATTTTCAGAAGTGGCTAAACGTTCCCATAACCCGATGGATAAACTCATCGGCGATCGCATGCTGGGGTTTACTTTGCATTTGCAAGGCCAGCACGATGAGGCCCGCCGCCATATTGAAAATATGCTGGCATCGTATGCGGCGGCAAAAGGTAATCAGCACATCATTCGCTACCAGTATGATCAGCGGGTAGCAGCGTACACGACGCTGGCCATGATCAACTGGCTGCAAGGCTTCCAGCGCGAGGCCCTGCATGATGCGCAGCGCGCTGTGGATCAAGCCATTGTTGCCGGGCACCCGGAGTCATTGTGCTACGCATTAACGCAAGCCGCATGCCCCATTGCATTATTAAATGGCGATGATGACGCAGCCGCAAAATACATCCATCTTTTGATCGAACATTCGCGCCGCTATGCCCAGCTGATATGGATGCGCTGGGGCCAATGCTTTGAGGGTATGCAGAAGGTCAATAACGGTGATGAAGCCGGGATCGAGCCATTCTTGACCATCGTTGCGTCGTTGCCGCTGTTTGCGCCGCGCATGCGCTACAGCGTTTCCATTACGCAATTGGCTGAAACCATGGTCTTTGCGGGACGCCCGGCTGAAAGCTTGCGTCTGGTCAATAAAGCGCTCGACGATAACGGCGGCGCAGAACGTTGGAACACGGCCGAGCTTTATCGCATCAAGGGTGAAGCGCTGCTGGCGCTGGATGGTGCAGCGGCCTTTGACGCGGCCGAGGCCTGCTTTGAACGGGCATTGGAGTTTGCCCAAAAGCAGAGGGCATCATCTTGGGGGCTGCGGGCGATGGCCAGTTTAACAAAATTGCGTCAACGCGCAGGCCGCAACGTGGGTGTGATATTGCGCTGATGCGTGGCGCGTAAATCTGTAATCGAGAATTTACAACTCTTTACTCCTCTGACTGACCAATGCCGGGCAACATCGCGGGCATCATTTGATGTATCGCAGCCAGAGGGATGAGCCATGTCCGACAAAAAGCCTTTAACAAACGCAACAGGTGCGCCTGTTGCCAATAACTTGAATATCATGACTGCAGGGCGCCGTGGCCCAGCGCTGCTGCAAGACATTTGGCTGATCGAAAAGCTAGCGCATTTCGATCGTGAAGTGATCCCGGAACGCCGGATGCATGCCAAAGGCTCAGGCGCTTACGGCACATTCACGGTCACGCACGATGTGACAAAGTATTCCAAAGCTAAGTTGTTTTCGGATATCGGCAAGAAAACACTAGTGTTCCTGAGATTCTCAACCGTCGCCGGTGAGCGCGGGGCGGCCGATGCCGAACGCGATATTCGCGGCTTTGCCGTGAAGTTCTATACCGAAGAAGGCAACTGGGATGTGGTGGGCAATAACACACCAGTATTCTTTTTCCGTGATCCCTTACGGTTCCCGGATTTAAATCACGCTGTCAAACGCGATCCTAAAACCGGGTTGCGCAGTGCCAACAACAACTGGGATTTCTGGACGCTGCTTCCCGAAGCGCTGCATCAGGTGACGATTGTTATGTCTGATCGCGGCATTCCCAAAACCTATCGCCACATGCATGGCTTTGGCAGCCATACCTTCAGTATGATTAATGCGCAGAACCAACGCGTATGGGTGAAGTTCCACTTCCGCTGTCAGCAAGGGATTCGGAATTTAACGGATGCAGAGTCCGCGGCTGTCATCGGTGGTGACCGCGAAAGCCATGGCCGAGATTTGTTTGAAAGCATCGAGAAGGGTGATTATCCTAAGTGGCAGTTGTGCATTCAGGTTATGAGCGAAGCACAAGCCAAGGTTCACAAGCACAATCCCTTCGATCTCACTAAAACTTGGCCCAAGGCAGACTATCCCTTAATACCTGTGGGCGTGTTGGAGTTGAACAGAAACCCAGAGAATTACTTCTCTGAAGTCGAGCAATCTGCGTTCTCACCTGCCAACATTGTTCCTGGCATTGGTTTTTCCCCCGATCGCATGTTACAGGCCCGCCTGTTCTCGTATGGCGATACACAGCGGTATCGGTTAGGCGTGAATTTCAACCATATCCCCGTCAATGCACCGCGTTGTCCGTTCCACAGCTATCATCGCGATGGGGCCATGCGGACCGATGATAACTTAGGTGCAACAACACCGTACTTTCCAAACAGCAAAAGCGAGTGGAGCGATCAGCAGCACCTTATGGAGCCGCCAATGGAACTGGACGGCGATGCGTATCATTTTGATCACCGTGAGGATGATGATCACTGGGAACAACCGGGTAATCTGTTCCGCTTGATGTCACCCGCACAGCAGCAAGCCCTGTTTACGAACACAGCTGCTCAGGTTGGTGGTGCCTCTGTTGAGATTCAGCGCCGTCACGTTGCCAATTGCACCAAAGCTGATCCAGCCTATGGCGCGGGAGTGGCCCGGGCCTTGGGATTAGCCGATAAATGACCGAATAAGATTAACCCTCCAGCTACTCGGCGGCGGCTTTGGCCCCGCCGAGACGGCTGAAATAACTCAATACGTCGGCTGCATTGGTCACGTCGCAATAACGTCGTCCGCAATCTTGTAAGTTTGACTGATGTGGTCCCACGTCAACATCACCACAACAGTCTTCAGGCACGATCACGCGGTAACCGTACGAGAACGCATCGACAATTGAAGCGCGCACACAGCCTGATGTATTGCAGCCAGTGACAATTACCGTATCCACGCACTGCTTGGTCAGGAAACTCATCAACGGCGTGCCAAAGAAAATGCTCGGTGCGTTCTTCCAGAAATTGAAATCGTAGGCAGGGTCATAGACACGGTCGTCCATCTCGGTGGTGGGGTCGCCATAAAACCAGCCCTTATGCAGGCACCCGATTTTCCAATACCCGATGTCTTTTTCAGAGCCCCAGCCCACCCGGCAACTGGCGACTGGCACGTTGATGGCGCGCGCTGCTTTCAACAGCTTTGCGGTTTGTTCAACAGCCTTGTGCACATAAGGGCTGCGGCCCAACTCGAATGTGGGATCGGTAAAACCCTTTTGGAAGTCCACGACAACAACTGCAGGCCGTTCGCCGTAACCTACCGTTCGTGCGCCAAAGCTGGCTTCGCTATACTTGTCGGTCATGGTGGCCTCCCTCTTGCCTGCTCTATACTGTAAGCAAAAAGCAGGTACCGTGAAAACGCCTGATCTGTGTTAAAACGTCGATATGCGTACTTTTCTTGCGAAAATATACCGCCTGATTCCGCGCCGTTTTACCCGCGCTTTGCTGTGGGCGGTGAATGCTAAGTTCAATTTTGGTGCCGTTGGGATGTTCCTCACCACGGACCATCGCATCTTGGTGCTGAAGCACGTCTATCGTCACAAATATCCGTGGGGTTTGCCGGGAGGCTATTTAGAGCGCGGCGAAACCGCGGAAGACGGCATCTTGCGCGAACTCCGGGAAGAAACCGCACTTGTCGCCACCTTAAACGGCATCTTTGCGGTCGAGGATGTGGATGCATATCAGCGTGAAGTTGTGTTCACGGGTCACATTGATGACAACCAAACGCCAAAACTGAACCACGAAATCTTTGAAGCGGCGTTTGTACCACTCGACCAGATACCTGATGGCATGCTGCCCCGTCACGGCGCGCTGATTGAGCGTCTGCGCGACGCCTGCCGTTAGCGCTTTGGCATCATTTCTGCTACAGCCACCGCGTCAGCGGTATCGCGTGCGGCCAGGCCATTTCTAGTACCATCATAGTCTGCATCACTGCGGTTCTGGCTAAGCTTCCATTTGCCTTCAATGCTAGTGATGTGCAGTTCCACACCCACAATGGCTTTCAGCATCTTCTCGACATAATCATCAGGCGCATCGCTGACAGCCCATTGGTGTGCAAACGCCTTTTCATGCTCAAGGGTCAGTGCGTTTACCAATTGATGCAGCCATCCGGCATCTTCCACGGCCCTTAACGTGCCGCGCACGTGGGTTACGGCGTAATTCCAGGTGGGGACAACGCGTCCATCTTTCAGTTTACTCGGATACCACTGTGGCGTGACGTACGCCTGGGGCCCATTGAAGATCGCCAGCGCTTCTGAGCCTATGCTCCACTCTTTCCAATGCGCGTTGGCCCGCGCGATGTGCCCCCGTAGCACAAAGCCTGCCTGTGTTTTTTCCAGAAGCATCGGCAAATGGCTGACGCTGAAACCATCAGCGCTATGCGTGATCAATGTGGCAAGTGGGTATTGGCGGATAAATGCATGAAGCGCATCCGCATCATCAATTCTGAAATGGGCGGGATTGTAAAAAGAGGCCATGAGTCGTTTTTCCCAACTGGAAAATACTCATGGCCTCTGATCGCACTTAAAGTCAATCGGCCTCGATACGTGAGGCAATGAACTAATTCAGTTTTGCCACAGTTACGCACACCACATGGGTGATGTGACCGTCGTCATCGCGGAACGGGAAGTCTGCCGAGACGTATTCGATTTCAGACGTGTACGGCGGGTTTACTTTGCCGTTGCCGACTTGAATATCCGACTGATCAGCTGCTGCTATGGCGCGGTTATACCAGTCGATCTCGCAGATCATCGGTTTGTCAGCAGACGCGCTCATGCCAGCGAAGTCTTCGCCGACCAGTGCGGTGACAGCCGAGCCTACGAATTCTACATCTACTGTATTGTCGGTATTGATCTTCAGCACAGTTAAATGAGGTGCATTCTCGCCCAGATCCATCAGGTCAAAGGTTGACCACTGAGGCAGTCCATCACCTTCACCAAGGTTCAACCAATACTGCGTGAATCCGATAACAGGATGTGGCAACAGCGGGTGGCTTGGACGGTGCGGACCTTGGTCACGCGCCAAACTTTTGATATCCAAAGCGCCGATATGCATTTTAAGTCCTTTCTCTCAACACCTTGCGAGAGCGGACCCCCAACGCGACAGCACTCTTTAATTGGCGCCGTTCGCTTACCGCAGACCCTTATATGATTTGAACTCGAAACAAACTGCAAGTTAAACCACCTGGCTGTTTCTTGTTTCTACTAAGGCATTCATTTCATTGAAAATTCCGAATTGAACTGCAATTTCAAGGGGAGAGCCTATGACGCGACGGGGTAGATTTTGGACCGAATCGGCACGCCGTAAGGCCCTTGTTTTCACTGGGCTTTTGGCGTTCTGCACGGTGGGTTTTACGGGCCCTGTCCGTGCCGATGAGGCGCGGTTATCGCCGGTGCGGCGCACGACCATTATGAGTGCAGACCCTGAGGTCTCGCTCAAGTTCTACCGCGACACCCTGGGCTTCACGGTCGAGTACGATAAAGTTATCGAGAATCAGAACGAACTGAGCCTTGTGGCACCCGGTGCCAAAAAAGGCCGCGTCATTGCCCTGCGCCAAGGTGCCAAGCTGGGGGGATCGATTGGCATCTCATGGTTCGACACCATGAAGCCACACGCGTCTGATAAGTGTGACGAAGCCCCGGTCGCGGGTGCTGTCGGGCTGCTGCTGCTCACCGACAACCTCCAGGCGGTGTACGCTAAACTGCGCGCCATAAACGCACCCATCCTGGCCACGCCTGTGGGCTACGATCAAAGCCGAGGGCCGACCGATGCCTTTACGGTGTTTGATCCCAACTGTGTGCGTGTGGCTTTTGCGCAGATCAAAAAAGAAGCCTTCGACCAGAGTATTGAAAAGTAACTCTGGTTCCCTGATTGGGGAATGGGGGAGGGGTTACGATGAAACGATTTCTGAAGATCGCAGTGCTCGGCGTTGCGATGATGATCAGTGCTGCTGCAAACGCACAACAAATACCTGCGCCGGTTGATCCAACTGTCGCGGCTTGTCGCGCCATCATGATGCAGGATTTTTCAAAACTCCCCGATGCGCTGACAGCCATTCAATCGGCAGCGGTGGTCGCTCCTGCCGGTGATTTGCCCGAATACTGCCGTATCCAAGGCTTCGTGAGCCCACGGGTGAGCTTTGAAGTGCGCCTGCCCACCAAAACCTGGAGTGGCAAATTTCTGATGCAAGGGTGCGGCGGCATGTGCGGCATCCTGAACATGGAAGCGACAGAAGACTCGCTTGTGCGTGGTTACGCGGTGGTGAACACCGACATGGGCCATAAAGGCGAAAGCTTCATTGCCACCTGGGCCTATAACGATATCCAAGCTGAAATTGATTTTGGTTACCGCGCGACGCACGTGGTTGCCGTGGCCGCCAAAGCCATTGTGAGTGCCTATTACGGTAAGCAACCGGCCTATTCATACTTCAACGGCTGTTCCACCGGCGGACGCCAAGGTGTAGTGGAAGCACAGCGCTTTCCCGATGACTTTGACGGCATTGTTTCAGGGGCGCCGGTGTTGAACGAAATCGGCGACGGTATTCTGCATTTACTGTGGAGTAGCCGTGCCAATGTAGACGCCCAGGGTAAGCCGATTTTCGATGCGCGCAAGATTGCCATGGTGCGTAGGGCTGTCATGGCCAAGTGCGACAAGCTAGATGGTGTGGAAGACAACATTCTCCAAGATCCACGCAGTTGCGGCTTTAAGCCTGCGGATTTGAAATGCCGTGGTAAGGCGAAAGATGATTGTCTCAGTGCGGATGAAGTTGGCGTACTGGAAAAAATCTACGCCGGTGCGCACGACTCAAAAGGCAACCGCATTTTTCCAGGCGGAATGTCGGTGGGGTCAGAATACGAATGGACACCTGCGTTCATTGGCATGAACAAGCTCGATGGCACCAAAACTCAAGGTGCCATCTTAACGCCTAACACGATGATCTATCAGTTCGCCCAGTATCTCGCGTTCTTCAATGACGGCGGCCCGACTTATAACCCCATGACGTATGATTGGGATCAAGACCCATCGCGCTTGATGCTGACGGAGACACTTTACAACGCGCAGAACCCGGATTTGCGCAAATTTAAAGCCAGCGGAGGCAAGATGATCCTCTATCATGGTTGGGATGACTTAGAGGTGCCGCCAGCCATGAGTGCCGACTATTACGAAACCACCACACGCACGATGGGCGGTTTAGATAACACGCGCGATTTCTTCCGGCTTTATATGATGCCCTCCGTGGCGCATTGTCGCCGTGGCCCTGGCCCTGATGGTATCGACACTCAAACGGCAATTGAGAATTGGGTCGAAAAAGGTATCGCGCCTGATTTCATTCTCGCGCACAAAATGGCGAAAGATCAGCCGTACTCAGGCCTGCCCCGTATTCGGTTCCCCCTCAAAGCAGGTGAGGCCGTGTGGGCGCGGCCTATTTATGCTTACCCTGATGTCGCCACATACGATGGCAAAGGCGACTGGAAAGATCCTGCATCCTGGGGGAAAGGGAGCGGCAAATGAAAAAGTTCATTCTTGCGTTGGCTTTGTTGCCGGTGGTGAGCTTTGCGCAACCCTTGCCGCCAACGCAGCCATTAAAACCCAGCCCCGGTTATACAAAAGAGGACTTACAAAAGAAAAAAGACTGGGTGAAAGAAATTGAAGCACAAGATTTTCATTTCTGGTTCCGCATGTCGCACTTGCCGAACCTGACGGACTTCCGTCAGCCGCAGGAGTGGTACAACCCTATGGCGCTGGTGGACGGCGGTTTAACCCCGTATCTGCCGGTCGCGAAAGAGACTGAAAAACTAACCATTGACCCTAAAGCACTAGAAGCCGCCGCGGCCTATGCGATGGAGCGCGATACGCAGGCGTTTATTGTCTATCACAAAGGCAAAATTCGCTATCAGCGCTACATGAACGGCTACACGGCGACCTCAGCTTTAAGTTCGCACAGCTGGGTGAAAACGCTACACGGCATGCTGATGGGTTTTGCTGTGGCCGACGGCAAGATCAAAAGCCTGGATGAACCGATTGCGAATTACATCTCTGAATGGAAAGACGATCCGCGCGGGCAAATCACTATTCGTCAATTGTTGTGGAATACGTCGGGCTTGGCTGACCCGGATCCGACTGAAATTGACCCGGTGAAAAGCGTCGGCATGCAGATGGTGGAGGGCACTAATATTAACGGCGCATCACTGGCTCATTCGTTGGCGCACAAACCCGGCACACAGTTTTCACACAATAACGTCACGACACAGTTGCTGAGTATGGTGATGCAGCGCGCCACAGGTGTGCGGTTCGATAAATATCTTTCCGAGAAAATCTGGCAGCCTATTGGGGCGCAACGCGGGGCCTTGCGGCTTGATAAGCCATACGACGGCAATGTGATCTCGTATTGCTGTTTCCTGTCCGCCCCGTCCGATTGGATGCGCATTGCCCACCTGCTCTTGAACGACGGTAAGTTACCCGATGGCACGCAAGTACTGCCCAAGGGGTGGGTGGCTGAGATGAAAAAAGGCTCGGACATTAACCCCAACTATGGCTACCAAATTTGGGTTGATGCGAAATACGAAAAATTCCGGCCCTATAATCCAAGCTTGCCGCCTGAGTTCGCGAATATTCATGATGAACCGTTCGCTGCGGATGATCTGTTCTACCTCGATGGTGGCGGCAAGGTGCGAGTGTGGATGAGCCCCAAGTTAGATTTGATCGTTATGCGTATGGGCTTTGCCCCGCCGCGTGCCAAGGGTTTTGAGGAATCCATCATCCCCAACACGGTCATACGCGGCATTAAAAAGTAAGCCGGACTATTACCGCCAGTGATGACACGCGACGATGTGGCCGGTGCCGGTGGTTTCCAACATTGGCACATCCTTGATACATTTGGTTGTCGCTTTCGGGCAGCGTGTGCGGAACACGCAGCCCGAGGGCGGGTTCATGGGCGAGGGCAGATCGCCCGACAGTACAATCACTTCTTTATCGCGCTCTTTCGCGGGATCGGGGATTGGCACCGCCGAGATCAGCGCTTGCGTGTAGGGGTGTAACGGTTTCGCAAACAGTTCATCACGCGTGGCCAGTTCCATCATGTGGCCCAGGTACAGCACCATCACGCGCTGGCATAGATGTCGTACAACACTTAGGTCATGGCTGATGAAAATGAGCGACAAGCCGTAATCACGTTGCAGTTTGCGAAGCAGGTTGATGACCTGCGCTTGAATTGAGACATCCAAGGCGCTGACAGGTTCGTCACAGATAATCAATTTGGGCTTCAGCACCATCGCGCGGGCGATGGCAATGCGCTGGCACTGCCCGCCTGAAAACTCATGCGGATAACGGTTGCGCATTTCAGGCAATAGGCCCACGGCCGTCATCATTTCATCGATGCGCTTGTCGGCTTCATCGCGCCCCATATCGGGTTCGGCGGCGTACAGGGGCTCGCGAATAATTTCAGCGACGGTCAGGCGCGGGTTCAGGCTTGCCAGCGGATCCTGGAATATCAGTTGTAAGTCTCGGCGCTTCTCACGCATGTGCGCAGGCGATAATCCACACAAATCTTCGCCCAGCCATAACACGCGGCCAGAGGTGGGTTTGATGAGCTGCAATACGGCGCGGCCCAACGTGGATTTGCCACAGCCAGATTCACCCACTACGCCTAAGCATTCGCCGGCATTCACTTCAAAACTAACACCGTCCACGGCCTTGAGCGGCACGATGCGGCGCTTCAAGACATTCCCAGTCTTGATGGGGAAGTGAACTTTTAAATTCTCGACTTTCAGAACGGCGCTCATGCGGCCTCCAACAAGTGGCAGGCGGCACGTTCGCCGGGTGCGATATCTCGCAATGCGGGGCGGTCGGTTTTGCATCGACCTGTCACATGGGCGCAGCGGTCTGCAAAGGCACAGCCTGGCGGCAGTTTTTGTAAATTCGGTGGCTGACCTGGGATGGCTTGCAGTTCAGTATCTAAGTCTTGATCCAAGCGCGGCATGCAACTCAGCAAGCCCTTGGTGTAGGGATGCTTGGGTCGCGCGAATATGTCAGCTACAGCGCCCTCTTCCACCACACGCCCGCCGTACATCACGATGACGCGGTCGCATAAGCCTGCGACAACGCCGAGATCATGCGTGATCAATACGATGGCGCTTTGCGTGTGCTGTTTCAACGCTTTGAACAGTTGCAGGATTTGTGCCTGAACGGTCACATCCAGCGCAGTGGTGGGCTCGTCGGCGATTAGAAGATCAGGCTCACACAGTAACGCCATGGCGATCATCACGCGCTGGCGCATGCCGCCTGAAAATTCGTGCGGGTATTGACCCAAGCGCTTTTCCACTTCTGGAATGCGGATTGCTTCCATCACTTCAAAAATACGTTTCTGTGCAGCATCTTCCGACATACCCTTGTGTGTGGTCAGCACTTCCATCAACTGATCGCCCACCTTCATGTGGGGTGTCAGTGATGTGCCGGAATCTTGGAAAATCATGGCCATGCGATTGCCACGAATTTTGTTCAGGGCATCGCGATCAAGTTTCAGCAAGTCCTGGCCCTGAAATAAAGCGCGGCCGGTGGCGAGGCCATTGGGGGCCAATAAGCCCATGGTGGCCAGGAAGGTCTGGCTTTTCCCCGAGCCGGACTCGCCAACAATCCCTAAGCATTCACCGCTTTTAAGGTTAAACGATAAATCGCTAACGGCTGCGACCTCGCCTTCTTTCGTCGCGAAGCGCACGTGCAAATTTTCGAGCGAGAAAATCGGGTCCATGGTCTTAGCGGTCTTTCGGGTCCAGCGCGTCACGTAAGCCGTCGCCGATGAAGTTGAAACAGAACATGGTGATGGCCAAGCACACAGCGGGGATCAGCAGCAGCCAGGGTGCAGTTTCCAGCGTATTAGCGCCGCGTGAAATCAGCACGCCCCAACTGGTGAGTGGCTCTTGCACGCCCAAACCTAAGAAGCTGAGATAGCTTTCCACCAAGATGTTGGTTGGTACCAACAGCGTCACGTACACAATCACCGGACCGATGACATTGGGGATGACGTGGCGTTTCACAATGGTCGGGGTGCGCACACCGGCCGCCAATGCGGCTTCAATGTACTCCTTGCGTTTCACTGATAGTGTTTGCCCGCGCACGATGCGCGCCATGGTGAGCCATTCCACACAACCAATAGCCACAAACACCAGGAAGATGTTGCGGCCAAAGATCGTCACCAAAATAATGATGAAGAACAACAGCGGCAGCGCGTAGATCACGTCCACAAAGCGCATCATGGCGTTGTCGATACGCCCGCCCAGGTAGCCTGCCGTCGCGCCGTAAGCCACACCAATGCTGAGTGCGATGACGGTTGTCATAACACCGATGGTCAGCGAAACGCGGGCGCCATACCAGGTGAGCACCCACATATCACGCCCCGTATCATCTGTGCCGAACCAGTGACTGTTCTCGAGCGTTGGCGCAAGACCGATAGAATCCCACGCGAGGTCTTCCAGTGTATGCGGGCTGATCATGGGGCCGATGATCGACATGAGCGCAATGAAACCGAGCAGCACTACGCCGGTCATGGCAGCCTTGTTGCGGGCAAAGCGCTCTGCAGCGTCTTTCCACAACGAATGGCCGCGTAGACGCGCGGCGGCATCTAACATTTGCGTTTGCGCGTCGCGCTGGGCTTGAAAAAAGACCATTACGCGTCCAACTTCACTTTAGGATCGAGCAAACCGTACAGCATGTCGACAATTAGATTCATGAGGATGATAGCGCTGGCGAAGATGATGACGATGCCAAGCACCAGTGGATAATCGCGGTTAATGGCACCTTGGATGAAGAAACGCCCCATGCCCGGAAGCTGGAAAATGCTTTCCACCACCACGGCTCCGGTGACGATACCGGCAATGGCAGGACCCAAGTAGCTTACAACCGGCAATAAGCCTGCTTGCAATGCATGACGCCACACTACGCGCTTTTCCGCTAATCCCTTGGCGCGCGCGGTGCGGATATAGTTCTGGCGTAGTACTTCAATCATGGCCCCACGTGTGAGCCGGGAGATGACGGCGATTTGGGGAATGGCCAGCGCAATCACTGGCAGAATATAGGGCGTTACACCGCTCAAGGCCGGAAAGTTACGCGCCAGCGAGCCACTGGGCTCTAATGTCGCAATCGGAAGCATTTGCAAGATTACGCCGAAGATCAGTGTCATCAGCGGAGCAAGCACAAAGCTTGGCACCGCAATGCCGGTCATGGCGGCCGCCATCACAGCGTAGTCGGTGGTTTTGTTTTGATGCAGAGCCGCAGTAATGCCCAACGATATACCGATAAGGGCTGCAATAAAAATTGCCGATAAACCGACACGTAAACTAACCGGTAAACCTGTCGCGATCAGCTGCGACACACTACGATCTTGGTAAATGATCGACGGACCAAAGTCCCCTTCCAACACCTTGCCCACGTATATAACGTATTGCTGAATCAGCGGTTTATCGAGGTCATAGGCTGCTTTTAAATTCTCGATGACTTGTGGTTCCAGGTTTGCATCAGCATCAAAAGGGCCGCCCGGTGCTAAGTGCATCAGGAAGAACGAAAGTGAGACAATAATAAAAAGCGTTGGCGCGGCAATGCCTAAGCGCTTCAGCGCGTAACCGAGCATTCCAAATCAGTCCTTCATTCCGCCGCTTGTGACAAGGGTGCAGCGGGCCGCAATAACACAGGCTCGAGAACCCAGTTCTTTGTATCGACCGCGCGTTTGGGCGAGGGGATTGCGCGGACCACTTCATCTTCTGCCGCCATGGCCTTGCTGTCGATACGCCAGCCTTTGGCTTCATGTTCCTTGATCATCTTACGGAATGCAAAGCTCATGGCATCAGGATAAATCGTCAGCTCGGCGCTGAGGGATGGCGGCACATGCACGGGTTTGATGTGATTCACAATATTTGCGTCTTCTTGGAACACTGTCAGCACGCGGCGGCGCGAATCTGCATCATACTTTTCATCAGTGAAGAAGTTGCGCCCTTGTATCCACCAACTCAGTGTTCGCTTGTCATCAATCGGCGTGTAAGCCGAAACAATGATCTGGCTCATAGGTGGGCGTAAATGCATTTGAATGCGTACGCTGGGGCCAGAGACATGGAATTGCAATTCGGTGCGCACATCAGGGCGGTCTGAAGTTATTTTCTCGGCCCACAACCCGCGCTTTTCAACTGGCTTTTGTGTGCGCGTAGAGTACGAGCCAAATTCACGTTGCTGAATTTCGACTTGTGCTACGCGCGGATTGTCTGGGTTGCCGAAATCCTGGTGCACAAAGAAAGGGTGTGCGTTGTCCAGGCCGTTTTCCACCACACGCGTCCAGGCGGCATCAAACGTGTAGGTGCCACGCACAAAGCGCCAATCTGTCGCGCCTTTTTCAAAAGCTTCGTATTCCGGGAAGAAGTCGGGGAGTGGCGGGCGTTCGGTTTCAGGCAAGCTGCCTAAGAATACCCACACCCATCCGTATTTTTCTTGCGCAGGATAGGCATCGACGCGCGCACGTTTGGGAATGGCCGCCTCAGGCCCCATCGACGGAATTTCAACGCAGTTACCCGCCGGATCAAACCGCCAGCCATGATAGGGGCACTGAACGGTCCCTTCGACCACTTTCCCGCGGCATAATGATCCGCCACGATGAATGCACACATCTGACAGACAATGCACTTTGCCAGCCTTGTCACGGAACACGACAAAATCCTGGCCTAACATGCGTACACCGACAGGCGTAGTTGTAACGCTGGTCGCCTCAGCAGCGACATACCACGTATTAATTAACATGACGTGCCCCTCCCGTTCGCTTCCAAATACCGTCTCTTCGCGCCACCACGCGAAGAGACTACTCAGCCGGCTTATCCACGGACAAATAGCGCGTTAAGTTGGCGTTGCGCGGATTGTCGTTCCAGTTTTTCACATATGTATGAATCAAGCGGCGTGCGACATAGTGATAAATCGGGATCACAGCCTGGGTATCTAGCAGAATCTTTTCAGCTTGATACATCAACTCGGCGCGACGCTTCATGTCGATGATGGTATTCGCCTCAAGCATAAGTTTATCGTACTCGGGACTTGCGAATCCTGAGAAGTTGCTGGCGTCGCCTGTCCGCAGCAAATTCAAATAAGCTGAAGCATCATTAAAGGGTGAGAAGTAAGCCCAGCGCATAATATCGAAGTCGCCGGTACGCGCGCGGCGAGTGAGATCGCGAAATTCACTATTGGCCAGTTCTACTTCCACGCCCAAGGGCTTCCACATCGCGCCCATGGCGACCGCCATCTTGCGGTTTTCTTCTAATGTGTCGAATTGCAGCGTCAATTTTAGGGGCTTGCCTGGGCCGAAGCCTGCTTCTGTCAAAAGCTTTTTAGCCTCCGCCATGCGGTCTTTCATCGGCTGTGTGGCGTAGGGCGGCTTATAGACCGCGTAATTTGCGACAACTGGCGAGACCAAACTGTAGCCTGGCAACACGCCCGTATTCAGCAACTTACTCACCAAACCTTCGCGATCAATGCTCATGGCCAATGCTTTGCGCACACGGTCATCATTGAAAGGTGGTTTCTTGTTGTTGATCAGGAAATAGTACACACCCAGGTTTGGCGCGATGTGCAGTTCCTTCGGCAGGTTCTGCTTAATCCATTCGATCTGATCGGGTGGGAAGTTCAGCGCTGCATCCAGCTCTTTCGCACGGAAGCGGTTTAACACTGTGCCCAGATTTTCCGTCGGGTAGTAATTGGCTTCGTCGATTTTCACATTTGACGCGTCGTAGAAGTTAGGATTCTTCACGGCCTTGATGCGCGTTTGCGGCACGCGCTCAGTAACCATGTAAGCGCCGTTAGAGACAATGTGCTCCGGCGCTGTCCACTCGCGTCCAAATTTTTCAACGACGTGCTTTGGCACGGGCGATGATGTGAACGTCGCCATGATTTCCAGGAAAATCGGCGAAGGCGTTGCCAGGTTAATTTGTACCGTACGCGGATCGACGGCCTTCACGCCCATGTCTTCGGGCTTAGCTTGTTTCTTGTTGACGGCTTCAGCGTTCTTGATGGACCAGAACCATTGTGCGTAGCGGCCAGCAGTTTCAGGATTCTGGATGCGACGCAACGAATACACAAAGTCGTCCGCACTTATGGCTTTGCCGTCAGACCATTTTAAATTCTGACGTAACTTAAACGTATATGTCAGGCCGTCAGGTGTAACGGTGTAACTTTCAGCGGCGCCCGGCACCACTTCGCCTTTGGCATCCAGCGTCATCAACGGCAGAAAAATATCGTACAGTACAATAGCAGCGGAGTTTCCTGACGAGACATGCGGATCAAGCGTATCTGGGTCTGCGGCAGAACTGCGGTTCAACACCATCTTGGCGCTGGCTGCAAACGGAGCCAGCGTCAGCGATGCGGCTACAGCCAGAATAGATACAGTTGTTTTGCAGCGAGAAAGAAACATCAGCCCAACCTTTGTGAATTCATAAACCGCGTATTTGGATTACCAATAGTGAGTCCAACGTGCATTCTCTTTGAAGTAACGGAATGCATCGGGTCCGTCCTTCGGAATGTATTTCTCGTACAGGCTTCGATCATACCGTGTGCGGTACGCATCGAATACGGGCTTATAAATATCCATATGCACATCGGGGATACGGTGCTTGGCGCGGAAATCTTTCATATTGATTTGCACCATGCGCTTGGTTTCGAAAGGACCGGCCATGGCCAATTCAATTCCGCGTGGCCCATAAATCGCCGAACGGCCTGGGCCGCCATAGTTGGTATCTTCCAAGAAGCCAGTGCCACGCCGTCCCACATTGATCGAGTTGTTGCAAATCAGCGTGTAAAGACTGTTGTGATAGCTGGTCAGCTTCATATCGTCCGATTCAAAGCCACCAGTGGCGACACGCGCTATAATCTCTGCGCCTTTCATGGCCATGCAACGGAAAAGCTCTGGCTCAAATTGCACCGCAGACATGGCGATATTCCCGATATCGGTGCGTTCCACCGGAATCACGGCATCAAGGCCATACATTTCAACAAAACGGTCGTACACATCGTAGATCACCGACGTGTATTGCTCGGAGCCAGGAAACATGCCGCGCACATTCCGTTGCTTCCAGTGTGTGGCGCGAACTTTACCATCGGGGCCCATCAGCACCATCAGGTGGAGAATGTGACCGGGCCAATTCACCGGGTCTTTGGCGTAAGTTCCGAAGACGATATAGCAATTGTAGCGTTTGGCACGTTCACCAATGCGTTCAATTTCCGGGCCGTTGATTTCGATCGACAGATTGTAATGCTGATCGCGCGTCCATCGGCGAAAGCCTGTGATTGGAAATTCGTGGAAGCACAACAGATCTGATTTGCCACCATATCCCTGGGCTGCATCGATGCACTCGATGAAGTAATCCATGTTGTCTTTAATTCCAGGCGCTGGGTTCTCGCCATCCACGCCATGTACGCGCGTTTGCACAACTGCAATGGTGATGTTGTCCGAGCGCAGCGGAACAACTGGGTATGTGCCGTCGTGGCGAACCATCGGCTCAGGTGCTGTGTCAGACATCGGTATCTCCCCCAAACGGTATACTCAAACACGGTACAGAGTGCGCAAAGTAGGGGCGGCAGATGCGATGGGTCAAGGCGAAAGGTAATATAAATATAACAAATTATGTCTGCGCTGCGACCGTCGCTATCTGCGGCCCGTGGTGCATTGAAATGCCTCGAAAACCGCTGTGTTTATGGTGATACGGTTAAATAACGCGTGAGGTTCACAGCGCGCGGGTTCTCAATCCAGCCCTGGACCTTTGGGCTGATCAAACGGCGATTACCCAAAAAGTAGATAGGGATAATGGCATTGTCCCTCATCGCAATCGCCTCGGCATCTTGCAGTAGGGCGCGGCGTGATTTTGGCTCCAGTGTTTGCCGCGCTTTTGCCACAGCCGCATCGAATGCCGGGCTTGAGTATGTCGAGCGATTCGTCGAACTGCCTGTTTCCAGCACATTCAAAAATGTGATCGCATCGTCGTACGGCGCAAACCATGTCCAGCGGATGACGTCGTAATTGAGAGTGCGCGCATCTTTGTCCACGACTTGGGGGCCGTTGTTGTCTTGTGTGACTTGTGCGCCCACCCCGCGCCACATGGAAGAGATCGCTGTGCCCAGCCTGCGATTTTGTTCGATTGTATCGAATTTGAAGCTGAAGCTTAGCGGTTTGCTCGGCCCATAACCCGCATCGGCAAGAAGCGCTTTTGCTTTTGCAACCCGCTGTGTGAGTGGTTGGATTTGAAAGTTGAGTGTTTGTCCGCTGTAGTCGGATGTTGAGGGCGGCACAATGTTGTAAGCGGGGGCTGAACCAGGGGGCAGTAACTTTTGCACTAAGCCTTCGCGATCAATCGCAAGTGATAAAGCTTCACGCACCCGCGCATCGTTAAATGGCGGTTTGGTTTGATTGAGCATCAGATAAAACACAGAGAGTGCGGGGCTAACCCGCAGAACTCCGGGCATTTCTTTTTCGATCAATGTGATCTGATCCGTAGGAAAATTCAGGGCCACGTGTAATTCGCCCGCACGAAATCGTTTTAGCGTCGCGCCCTGATCTTCGGTTGGATAAAACACCACTTCATTGATCGCTACTGATGATGCCGCATGAAAATTTCCATTCTTTTTTGCGCGAATAAGCGTCTGCGGGACGCGCTCGGTCATCACATATGCGCCGTTCGATACCATATTGCCTGCATCGGTCCAGCTTTTGTCTTTCGCGGCGATAACGTGCTGAGGCACTGGTGCTGCGGCATTAGCCGCCATGAGTTGTGGAAAGAAAGGTGCTGGGTATTCCAGGACAAATTCCACAGTACGTGCATCTCGCGCAGTGACGCCCAAGGCATCCGGAGTGGTTTGGCCACTATTGACGGCCTTCGCATTTTTGATGGGATACATAAACGACGCAAACGTCGCGGCGGTTTTAGGATCGAGCAAACGGCGGAAGGAATAGACAAAGTCAGTTGCGGTCAATGCTTTGCCGTCCGACCACGTTAAGTTCTGCCGCAATGTAAAGGTATACTTGAGCCCATCGTTGCTGACAGTCCAGGCTTCCGCTGCTCCCGGAACAATTTTACCATCGGGGCCAACAGTCGTGAGCCCCTCAAACAAGTCATTGAGAATGATGGATGCCGAGTTACCCAACCCTAAGTGCGGATCGAGGCTGCGGGGTTCAGTGTTGGTGCCGCGCAATAAGGTTGTGGCCTGGGCATCAGCGCATAACGCTAGCGGAGCCAATATGAATGCGATTAAAAAAAGGCCCAGATTTTTGCGTTTCATGAAACACAGCCTAGTGTGAGGGGCTGCGTCTTTTCAACCAGCAACCAAAGATCAAGCACATGAATCGACGCGATGTCATGTTAATGGCGGGAGCAGCAACAATGGCAACAGGTATAAGCGCGAGCGCACAACCCAAAAGGTCTCAAAAGACATATGTGTTGGTACACGGCGCATGGCACGGTGGTTGGTGCTGGCGCGACGTGGCAAATGCGCTGCGTGCTGCAGGACATATTGTGCACGTGCCGACGCTGACAGGTTTGGGAGAGCGCGCGCACTTGGTGAGCCCCAGCGTAAATTTAAGCACGCACGTAACGGATATCGAACAACTCTTTGCCTTTGAAGACTTAAGCGATGCAGTTTTAGTCGGCCACAGTTATGCGGGGCACATCATTCCGCTGGTTGCTGATCGCATTAAAAACAAAATTCGGCACCTTGTGTTCTTGGATTCTGTGCTCCCGCAGGACGGCAAACCGTTCTTGGCACCTGGTGTGGGCGAAGACCGTGCAAAGACCGCGATTGATGGTTATTTGTTGCCGCCGATGGATGTCGAATGGTTTGGCGTACCGAAAGATCACCCCAAGGCAGACTGGGTGCGCCGCCATCTCACCAATCATCCACTGCCGACCTTAATGGAAACAGTGCGATATAAAAATGGCGGGCCGACTGGATTGCCCGTGACTTACATTCGGTGCTTGCAACGGCGCGATGCTGATAAGCCCGATGCTATCGAAGTGCAGGTCAAAGCCAACGCGAACTGGGAGTGGCTTACAATAAACACAGGCCATGATGCGATGGTCACAGCGCCCGATGAACTCAGCGAAATGCTTCTCACACTTTCTTAAAGGCCTCACGTGACATCCAACGATTCATTGCGCGCAAAAGATCTGGGCGCGCAGCCCTTTGCTCCTGGCGACATTTTTTTGGGCGCAACGGATGTAGACGACACCAATGTGGATTTGCGCAAGCACGCTGGCGCTGGCCGCGTGCTCCACTACGATGCAAATTTTAATTTAAAAGGTGAATATCGCACAGGTCTTACGGGCCTTGTTATTGGTCTCGACGTGAACGAAGTCACGAAAGAACTATTAGTCTGTGATTCTCAAAACAAAGCCGTTACACGCTTTAATGCCGCAGGTGAGAAGTTAGATCCTTGGCCATTCCAACCTGCCCGCTCTTTTGGATCGGCGATGTGTGATGCCCAAGGCCGCGTGGTGCTGGGGGTGCACTCCGACCGCCCATTACCGCCAGGGCAAGGCGGGCATGGTGCATTTTTGTATCGTATTGATCCTGTCAAAGCTGCGGTCGAGGAATTTCAGTGCGATTTTGATGGTGGCAAGTTTGGCTTTCACCGCGTCACGCACATGTATCTGACGCCCGATGGCGCGAAGCTTATTTATGTCTCCGAAAATGGCCACCGCGTGATGCAGTTCGATTTGACGGCGGGGAAGCAAATACCAGATCTATTTATTTTGCAGGCTCGGGACGGCTTTGGAACGTGTGGATTGGCCTTACACCCGAATGGCTCGTTGATGATGGCGACAGGCTCGGGCGCTGCAGTGTTCGATCTGCAGGGGCGGATTATGCGCGCCATTGATGTGTCGGACCGCAAAGGCTGGTCACGATTGCAGCGGTCCAAAGACGGTCAAACGTTCTTCATCAGCAATTTTTTTGATGGCGTCATTCAGCGTCGCGACCTAGCCACATTCAACGTACTGGCAGAGCATGATATCGGCCGGAAATATTCGCTGACCGGTATTGCTGAATTCAAAGGCTAAGTTTGTGGTTGCGATTTTTCTAATTGTCTTCGTCGGCATGATGGGTACCAGCTTGCTGGCACCTCTTATTCCGTTTTATGCCGCACGCTTAGGGCTCACGCCGGAATACATCACCGTTATCATTGGTTTTTATGCGTTGTGTCAGTTCGTCGCAGCGCCAATATGGGGGCAGCTGAGTGATCGCTTTGGTCGTAAACCCGTTTTATTGATGACTTCGCTGGGGCAGTGTTTGGCCTTCGTGATGTTGGCGTTTGCAGATAACGTCTGGCTCCTCATCCTATCGCGCGCCATCGGAGGCATTTGTGCGGGTAACCTTGCAACTGCGTATGCATACGTCACAGATATCACCACGCCTGAGAACCGCTCCGCTGGCATGGGCAAAGTCGGTGCCGCGTTCGGCTTAGGCTTTGTGCTTGGACCCGCTTTAGGTGGTTTCCTTGCCGGTGGAGATAATCTGATGACCGCAAACTTTCTTGCTCCGGCTTTGGTGGCTGCAAGTATCGCTGGCCTTGCATTCGTGTGTGCAACGTTCTTCCTCAAAGAAAGCCGCAAAATTGACCCTAATGCCCGGCGCAAAAAAGCGTCACTTAACCCCTTCGGGCGATTTGATGTTGTGGCGGGTAATCCGGGGTTGCTGCTAGTGCTTGTCTTGGCCTTTTTGTTGCTGTTGGCATCGGCGGTGCGCGAAGCAACAATTGCATTGTGGGTGCATGACCAGTTTGAGCTGACATCCCAACAATTGGGTTTCTTATTTGCATATACCGGCCTGATCATCACAGCCCTACAAGGCGCGGTTTTGGGCGGGCTCTCTAAACGCTTCGGCGAAGAGAACGTACTTATCTTTGGGATTATTGCGTATGGCGCGGGCCTTGCCAGCTTTGTGCTATTTCAAAATTATCCGTCGTTGATTATGGGCACAACACTGAATGCCATTGGTACGGCTGTGTTTTCGAACGCGCTGCCAACGGTATCGTCAAAAATGGCGAAGGCAGATCAACGCGGCCTCGTACTGGGTGTTTATCAATCCACGGGAAGTTTGGCTCGGTTCATAGGCCCATCGTTCGCTGGTGCGATTTACGCGCACATCGCAATCACTGCGCCCTTTGGCGTTGGCGCGGCGTTTCTCGTTATCGGATTGATTTTGGCGTTCATTATCCGCCGTCAGATTGCCGCGTCGCGGCAGGTAACCCATTAGTTATTGGGCGGCCTGTGCGTCGGCGAGCTTCTGAGAGCTTACGTTCAGGTTATCGTTCTCAAGCGCCTGAAGCTCTTGGTGGATAATACGCAAGATGCGTGCCACATATGCCGCGTGCCATTCTTGGCGTTCTTTCGCCGCATTGTCGTCTGGCTTGAACGCTTCGATGTTGGCTTTGGTAATGGCAGCGCCGCTTTCCGCCAACCGTTCGATTGTATCCATGCGTTCGCGCAGCACCGCAACTTCGGCAGCAACCGCCATGGTGATAGACATTACGCGCTCAACGGCAGGGTCGTCGAAGAAATAGGGGCGCTCACCTTTGGCTTTTGCATTTGCCAGTGTGTTGACGTCAATATTGCTCATGATGATTTACTCTTGGTTGCGCCGAACAGATACCAGCCTTCGCCTTTATTGGCACTCTCTTTGGCGGTGACTGCGGCTTTTTGTTCAGGCGCATGGCGCGATAACGTGCCCGCCCACGGTTGATAGCGACCTGCTTCAATGTCTGCTTTGGCACGACCATCAAAATGGTGTTCGCGCGCAAAGCCTGCATCAGCCATCAGCTCAAAGACATTCATGGTGTGAAACTTCGCCCAGAAGGGCTCGTTGTTGTACCATGCGTCCCAATCGCGTGTGAATCGCTCCCATAAGGGTGTTTCGGGCGTGAAGTTGGGTTGTTCCAAATGCAGCATTAAGCCGCCCGGCTTCAGCAGTCTGTAGCATTCTTTCAAAATGTTCACCACAGCTTCGGCCGACGTTTCATGCAACGTCATTGTGGTCTGAATCCAATCGAAACTGCTGGGTTCAAAGTGGGTGTGTTCCCCATTGGTTTGTACGAACTGCACACTGGTGAAGCCCATGCTTTGGGCTCGTGCATGCCCGTAACGTAAGGCCGCAGCGCCGACATCGGCCACAATAACTTCAGCATCGGGGAACGCGGCCGCAAGTGGCAAGCTGTTGATGCCGAAGGCTCCACCTAAATCCAGAATACGCTTTGGTGCAAAATCGGGGAAGCGTTCCTTCACGAACTTCACAATAGCACGGCCCGCACCGTCACCATACGCACTCATGGAGCCTGCGGTGGTGACGAACAAGCCAACTTCGTAGCTGGCGACCGCACCAGCATCGCCGGGTTTAATTTCAGCGTAGTAACTGCCGGGCATCCAGTGATTATCTACCTGTGTCAGGTATTCAGGCACTTGGATGCGCTCATCTAATTGAAGTGTGTTTTTGCCCTCGTTCGCTGCAGCAATTTTCGCGTTCATCTCATCAAGCTGACGCAACACAACATGCCGGCCGGCTTGTTGGCGCATTTCCATTGTGTTCAGACGGAGTGCAGCCCAAGCTTGATAGAAGGGGTTAGACCGTATCTCATCGCGAATGTCTTGGTGCGTCTTAAAATCCTCACCGTGTTTGGCGATGTGGGCAGGTTTCACACGCTTTTCAAAAGCTTGCTTAATGCCTGGAAAAAACTTTTGGCCTAGATGCACATTCAAATTCGTCAGGAAGTTAAAGCGTGCGGTCTCATCATGGCTTACCTCCGGTGAGATGCCATGCTTGCCAGTGCGGTCATATGTCGGAGGAAGGATGCCGGACATTGTTTTGGGCCTTAAATTGTGACGCTAGCGTAACTTTTTATTTGGGGCACTTCATCAGATTATTAAGACGAATGGCGGTGTCGCGTCCGCCTTGCGGACGATTGAAGGCGCAAAGGCTATGGCATTTCTTACACTCAACGGGCCTTGTGGAAAACCTCTTGCTCCAACCCTATGTCCTGCGATACCAGCGGCGCCTTGATCACAATCAATTTTGAGCAGTGAACCCATATCATGCCGATTCTTCACGTCACCAACCGCGCTGGCGCAAAGCATACAATCGAAGCCAAGGCGGGCGCCAATCTGATGGAAGTCCTGCGCGACAAGAACATGGATGTTGAAGCTATTTGCGGCGGTTGCTGCTCATGCGCCACGTGCCATGTTTTTATCGGCGAACAATGGGCTGACAAATTGCCTCCGAAATCTGCAGATGAGCAAGAGCTGGTTGAAGAGACGGAAGCCTATCAACCGGCCACGTCGCGTTTGTCATGCCAAATCAAAATCACCGATGCCTTGGATGGTATGGAAGTGATCGTGGCGCCGGAAGAATAAAAAATAAAGTCTAAATGCTTCGGCTAAGTTGTTCTCTAACGTTCTATAGCTGAATAGACCTTTCCGACTGTCATCGGATTATCCAGGCATTGAACCACAAGGCGCGCGACTTCCGCGCGCCGAATGCCGCCACTAATCAGTGGGTCTTCACTTAAAATGCCGCGCCCAGACGCTGGCCCATGCGTTAAGCCGCCTGGGCGAATCACGGTGTAATCCAGTGGTGCGGCGAAAAGGTGATTCTCGCCCAGTGTCTTCAGGGCGCAAACCGGACCTAGAAACTTCTCAGCGTGCGGCGAAAGTGCTGGTCGGCTGTTTCCAGCGCCAATTGAGCTGATCAGTATGAATCGTTTTATGCCAATAACAACACAGGCATCGACGACGTTTGCGACAGCAATGTGATCAACTTTCTGTGCCGCATGAGATGTATTGCCCAGGCTGCACAGAGCTGCATCAAACCGCAGCCCTTTCAACACACCTTGCAAATTGACACCATCAAAAGCGTCAGCTGCAATTAATGAAACACCTAATGCTTTCAACGCACTGACGTCTGAATCGGCGCGGACAATCGCAGTCACAGTGTCGTCACGGCCACGCAGTATCTTTGCAATCTCTAAGCCAGTATTTCGTGTCGCACCAAATATGAGCGCATGCATGACAGTTTCCCTTTGCCGGGCCGCTTTCGTTTTTTATCTTGTCTCGGCGGCGCATTAGCCTAAATCAATCTGCTATTGAATATCCGTTCTGCGGTTCTCCGGAGTTTTTGATGCGTACGTTTCGTCACTTTGCACTTGGTCTGGCAGCTGTTTTAACGGCCACATCTGCATCGGCTGCTGAGCTTCGCTATGGCTCTAAAGGCGTGCCCGTCAGTTTCGGCAATCCGTACATGGCCAACGGTTCGCCTTCCAGTTACGTCTGGTTTGCGATGTTTGATGCACTCACGCAGATCGACGGCAAAGGCCAACTGCAACCCGCTCTGGCGCAATCTTGGGAAAACATCGAGCCCAAAGCCTGGAAGTTCAAACTTAAGCCCAACATTACGTTTAGCAATGGCGAACCTTTTAACGCTGAAGCTGTAACGACTGCGATCACGTGGTTAAAAACACCGGAAGGCAGACGTTCGGTGATCGGTGGAGAAATCCGCGATGTTGTGACCGCTGAAAAAGTCGATGACCTCACAGTTATCATCCGGACTGAAAAGCCCGATGCCATTTTGCCCCGCCGTATGTCGGCGGTGTTGATTGGTGCACCGAAAGCGTGGACGAAACTCGGGCCCGATGGTTTTGCCAAAGCCCCGGCCACAACCGGATCGTTCATGATCAAGGATTGGGGTGAGGGGGCAGGGCGCATCACGTTGGATGCGTTCAAACAATCGTGGCGCGCGCCGATCGTTGATCGCCTGACCATTATCAATTTGCCTGATAACCCAGCGCGTATTCAGGCATTGCAATCCAATCAAATTGATATCGCGGGTAATATCAATGTTGACGACATTGATACGGTGGAAGGCTCTGGCGGTAAGGTTGTATCGGGCTCATCGGCTTCGGTGGCGGCCATCGCGTTTCGTGTCGCTGATGGCCAAAACAAGGCCCTGAAAGATGTGCGTGTGCGCCAAGCGTTGAACTACGCAGTCGATAAAGATGCGCTGAATAAAGCCTTATTGCGTGGGTTAACACCGCCATCGGGTCAGCCGGCGGCTATTGGTGCCGTTGGCTATAACCCGGATATCAAACACTACCCGTACGATCCGGCTAAAGCCAAAGCCATGTTGAAAGAGGCTGGCTTCGGTAATGGGTTCACCATGAAAGTAGATGTGATGGTGGATCGCACGCCGGGTGATGCGGCTGTTTATCAAACCATGGCCGATATGTTGGGGCAGATTGGGGTGAAGGTTGAACTTCGTACCATCACGTTCCCCAGTTGGCTCAGCAAATATCTGACCGGTACATTCGATAAAGACACCGATGCCTTCACTTTGTCATGGAACGCTGGTCCCTATAACGACGTACAACGCCCCATGGAAATTTATTCATGCTTGTGGCCGAAACCTTTCTTCTGTGATGACGGCTTAACCAAGCAATTGACGGCGGCTGGGCAAGAAATGGATTTGGCCAAGCGCGAAGGCCTTCTGCGGACGTTGGGTCAAGGCTACCACGATGCGGCACCAGCATTGTTTCTATTAAATCTGAATGATTTCTTTGGTGTGCGCGCTGGTGTTGATGATGTTGAAATCGTCAACCGCGTTCCGGCCTATCATAAAGTGAAGATCAGCAAGCCGCGCTAAACGGATAACTGAACTCAGAAGATTTTTTACGGCGCGTCTTCTTGTGACCAACGGAATTTGCCGACAGAGTCAGGTCTCCGCACAAGATGAATGCGGTGCTGATAGAAGTCAGCCAAGTATGTCGCTACGTGCTTTTCGACCGGGCGATAGCCTGAGTCGAAAATGACCAAGCGCGAGCGCACAAGTGGTGTCCCTACAGCGCACCCCAACGCATTTGCATCGTTCAGATCGGCTAATGTCGCGCCGATAAGCTGATCGGCGCTAAGAATATCAATGCCCTTTGTTTCAAGGATCGAGAACATCGACAGCGTCGCGATATCGCTTTCGGTAATCTCGATGTTCAAGTCTGTCGGAATATAGGTGGCCGTATGGCCGACGCGGCGACCGCGCAGTAAACGCACCAAGGTTGTGCGTTGGACGGTAGCGCCCTGCGGCAGATTCAAATCAGCCCGCGTTTCCTCATCGGCAGTAATCGTATCGAATTTGAGTTCTTTGATTTCCGAACGCTTGGTCATCGCATCCAAGCGTTTTAACAACTGATCCATATCGCCAGTCAGTGGCGGAGGGCTGGCGCTGCTGGCACCCGTTACGAATGTGCCCCGGCCTTGTTCGCGTGAGATCAGCTTGTCTTCGGCTAAAAGATCGACCGCTTTACGCACAGTAATGCGCGAAACCCCGAACGTTTCGCAAAGCTCGGTTTCCGTTGGCAGTTGTGCGCCACGGTTATAGTTACCGTTGTATATCCAATCGCGTATGGTCAGATAAACTTGGTAATAGCGCGGAAGCTTGGTGCCGTCCCCTAAGGTTTCAGCCGGCAATTTATTCATGCGGTCCTCGCCCCCTGTGCGGAGGTCTCTTGCAACCAATGGATGAGGTCAAGATAGGCTATTGCGCTGGTTCTGTATACGGGCCGAGACCCTAGGGAAACTGCGAGGGCGTCGTCCTTAAACCCTCTCCAGCACTTCCAGTGCCGCACGCTCGCCAGATTCCATCGCGCCTTCCAGGCCGCTCTGCAGTACTGCCGTATGCTCTCCGGCAAAGTGAATGCGCCCATGTGCATTAGCCGCATGATTGCCGTACGCAGCAATTTGTCCAGGAGCACGATAAGCAAATGTTCCCTTCGACCATGGATTTGCCGACCAATTAACAGCAGCTATCGGTTCGATTTTGCCCCGTGTGCTGGGGCGTGCCCTGTGCAGCTCAGATATAGTGTATGCGATGATATCTGCGTCGTTGGCGTTGCGAATGGGCAAGCTTGCGCGGCCAGACAAATACACCCAAATATAATTCCCACCTGGGATCAGCCAATTATAAGCACGACCCGCGGGTCCATCTGTCCAGAGCGATGATCCAAGACCATCACTCTCCCAGAATTTTTCTTTAATCGCAAAAAAGATACTGACGGCTTGGCCATAAGGAATGTTGCTAATGGCGGCGGCTTGTATTGTGGGTAAGCCTGGATCAAACGTGACGCTGCGTAGAACAGAGGCTGGTATCGTACACACCACATGCTTGGCTTCAAATTTTCGGCCATTCGCGCATTTTATTTTTACGCCATTCCTTGATGTCGCGATGCTCTCGACCGGCGCATTCATAATGATGTCAGCTTTCAAACTTGCGGCCATGGCTTGCGGCAGTTTGCTCATGCCTCCGACAATATGATTGAATGGTCCGCGTCCGCGGCTCCACTCCGCCAACTTCTGTGCGCGCCGTCCCCACAATGCGGACTCGGCTTTCAAGTCGTCGGCTTGCCCTGAGCCAGCGAGTAACGCCAGCGTAGCGGAATCTGCGCCTTTTGATGTGTAGAGATCATATAACGATGGATCGGGAAGCGACTTTGCATCCTCTAGCCAACTATCGAGTTCCGCCAATCCACTGTCTTTTTCCGCGAGCGCTGAAGGCAGCGCCATCGGCGGAATTTTGCGCAAAGCTTCGGGTAGTTTGTTTTGCGCTGAGGTTGGCCACTCCTTTGCGCTCATCAGAGTGCCGCCGATATTCAACGCAAAATCCAGTTTGTCGGCTTGCCAGGTGCGCGTATCCAATCCAAACCGCTGAATTTGATCGAGTACGCGCGCATACATAGGCCCGACTTCCGAGCCGCCGCTTTCGGGATGCTCAGGTTTATCGACGAGGGTGCGTACACGGCCACCTAACCGATTGTTAGCTTCGATGATGGTTACTTTTAATCCGGCTTCTTCCAAAAGCTGAGCCGCCTGGAGACCAGACAATCCTGCGCCAATGACAATGACGTCGGGATTTTTAGCGGCATAGGATCCATGTGAGATCAGCGACGCTGCCGTCGTGACGACCAAAGACCGGCGTGAAACACGTCGCATCATTATGTTTGCCCTCATCCCCTAAGGCAAAGCATAGACGCAAGTTAAATAAAAAGCGAAGCCCTAAGCGCTTAAGGATGAGCGATAAAGACGATCTAAAATGTCGCGTCCCGTTTGCGGCTCACCCAAACGTGCGAGGTAACGTTTCTCGCGCAAAGGGCGCATAGCGTTACCCCATAAACGCTTCAGGGCCATACCCGACATGAAATGCGTGACAGCCGTATGACGCTTAAAATGGGATTGCACATCGGTTGCTGCACTGCGGAAATTCGTTGCATTGGTCACAGCTTTGCGCGCAATCACATTCACATGGGCAGGGCCTTCGGTAATTAAGGTGCTTTCAACCTCAAACCCTGAGGCGCGCAGTAAGTCTTCCAGCCCTGCCTGATTAAAAGCGTGCAAGTGCGCTGCATGGAACCGCCGACGGGGGGCATGGAACCACGACATCACATTGGGTACTTCAATTACGATCAGTGCACCTGGCTTCAGCCACTCGCGCAGCTTTGCCAGTCCCCCACGCAAGTCCAACAAGTGCTCAAACACATGATGCAGCGTGATCACATCAAACTGTTCAAGCCCGAACTGCGCCAGCTCTAACGTTGTGCCTTGAATGTTCACGCCGTAAGACTGTTTTGCATACCCTGCGTAACCTGCATTAGGCTCAATGCCACTGACATCGTAACCGGCCGTAGCCAGTAAGTAGGCAAACTCACCGCCCCCAGCGCCGACGTCCAACACCTTCGCGGGCGGTTTCGCAAACTGCTGCAAGCGTTCCAAGCGCTCGAGTGCACGAAAGCCTGCACGCAGCACATGTTTGCGCTTTGGTGTCAGCACACCTTTGTATTCGGAACGGTATTTTGAACTGTAATAGGCATTCAGTTCGGCCTCGGTGGGTGCTGGGTTTGTAAATACGTGGCCGCATGTTTCACACATCACTGTGCGAAGTGCTTCGCCATCTCGATCATGTGTGCCGACAACCTGATGCGAAGTGCCATTGCACAAGGGACAAGCGCGGACTTCAGATGAAACTTGTAGTGCACCCATTAGTCTGGCCACCGTTTATGCATCCACATCCATTGACCTGGCGTCTCACGCACCCAGTCTTCGATCTTGGCATTTAACTTCGTCAACGTTTGGCGCACATGGTTTTCATCGTTGGCATTGCCTTCCACACTCCAGGGCGCTTCAAAGGTAATGCGAAAGCTGGCTTTGCCCACGCGCTCAGAGCGTGCTGGAATGAGTTTGCATCCGTAACGCATGGCAATCCGTGCAATAGCTTTACCCGTATGCGCGCCGCGTCCAAAGAATGGAATTTCAGGCCCCGTATTTGTTTTCTGATCAATCAGCATCAGGACGGTTCCGCCATTCTGAAGATGCTTCACGATATCACGCAAGCCATCAGCGCCCTTTGGTGCCATGCCCGCGGCGTACTGTGAACGGATCTTCAAGATCAAATCGTCCACCAGCGGATTGTTAGGCGCCCGGTACACCAACATCGCGGGCTTACCGTGATGCGCCAGCACCATCGGAATGATTTCCCAATTGCCAATATGCGCACTGAAGACGATGGCAGGCTTATTGGCCACAGCCCATTGCAAACCAGTGGGGCCTTGTACGTCGATCAAGCCATCCCAACGACTACCCCATAAGCGCGGTAATTGGGCGTACTCTGCCATCACCCGTCCAAAGTTATCGAACGCGGCGCGCACATTGGCATTGCGCTCGCTGGCAGGCATGTCGGGAAAGGCCTTCGCCATATTGCGGGTGGCTGTCTTCCATGGCTTTGAAATTGAGCCCAACGTTCTGCTGAGCCAGCCACCGACCCCCGAGGCCATCCGCCAACTCAGCAGTTTCAGTCCACCCATGAAGGCATAGGCGAAGCCTGCTTCAATGTAGTGCTTGAATTTTACGCGCGGCCGCGGCCGTTCCTCCACTTGTGGTGGAGGGGTTGGTTGTGCCGTGTTTAGTGAAGGGTCGAAGTTGGCCATAAGGGGGTGGGTAAGCTACACTGTCGTTTCTGGCAAGGCGCAATCAATTTCAAAACGTTTAGACCATTCCACGTGAAAATTCTTCAAACTATGGCGGGTGGCGCCCATGGCGGGGCCGAAACCTTTTTCGAGGACTTGGTACAGTCCTTTGCACGCGCCGGGATTCAACAGCACATTGCGACGAGACCCGCGCCAGAACGCCTTAAAATTCTGCAAAACACGGGTTGCGATGTGACGGCGTTACCGTTCGCTGGGGTATTCGACCTGTACACACCTTTGCGCCTTAAATTGGTCGCGCAACGTTTCAGGCCTGACGTGATTCTGGGGTGGATGAACCGTGCGTGTGCCGCGCTACCGCGTGGCCCCCACCTCAACATTGGCCGCTTAGGTGGATACTACAATCTGAAATACTACAAAAAATGTGACGCCCTCATTTGCAACACGCGCGACATTCGCGATTACGTGGTGCGTGAAGGTTGGCCTCCGCAAAAAGCATTCTATGTGCCCAATTTTTGTCCCGAAGGGCCAGAGCCCGCGCTCTCCCGTACCAGTTTTGAGACGCCTGAGGATGCAAAAATCCTACTGATCTTGGCGCGCCTTGAGGCGGTGAAGGGGATCGATGTGGCGATCAAAGCCCTGAAACAAGTGCACGATGCGGTGTTGTGGGTTGCGGGCGAGGGGAGCTTGCGAGGCGAGCTTGCTATGTTAGCACAGTCTGAAGGCGTAAAAGAGCGCGTTAAATTTCTAGGTTGGCGCAATGATCGCGCGGCATTGCTTCGAGCTGCCGACGCGGTTTTGGTGCCGTCACGTCATGAGCCCTTTGGCAATGTAGTCGTCAATGCGTGGGTGCATCAGGTGCCGGTTGTGGCCACGGCCAGCGAAGGCCCTAGCGCACTAATTGAGAATGGCTGCGATGGCATGCTGACAGCCATTGATGAGTATGAAACTTTCGCGACAGCTATTCGCGCTGTGCTGTCTGATGCGCAACTTTCGCGTCGCCTGATTGAGGGCGGCACCCGCAAAGCTGCGGCTGAATACTCGGAAAGTGCGGTGCGCGCACAATATTTAGAGGTCTTTGCACAGCTTCTTTAGCCCTTGAGAAGCCATAATAATTTACCTCTGCGCCTAAAATCGGCATAGTCGGCCCATGAGCCCAGCGACAGCCCCAACCATTGAGACACTGACGCCGCCGCCATTAACTGCGGCGGAGGTGAAAGACCATCTCAGCCTTATCGCTGATATGACGCTGGTCTTTTCAGCATCCCACAGTTTCGATGCGGTGGCGAAATCGGCACTGGAGCGTGTCGCAAAATACGTGGGTGCTGAAGCAGCGTCCTTTTTCATGTTGGACGACAATGGTCAAACGCTGATTTGCACGGCGTGTTATGGCCCTGTCGACATCACCGGCCTGCGGCTGCCGTCCAACGCAGGGATCGTTGGGCGCTGCGTGCAAACACAACAAGCCGGTATCGTGCGCGATGTGCGTAAAGATGCGGATTTCGGTGCATCGGTAGATGCGAAAACAGGCTTTATCACCAAGTCGATCTTGGTGGCCCCTTTAACGGTCGGTCGCGAGCGCTTAGGGGCGATTGAAGTTATCAACAAAAACATCGGCGATAATTTGTTTTCACCAAACGACTTGGCGCTGCTTCACACGCTGTCACGCGCGGCTGCGCTGGCCATTCACAATTTACGCCTTACTGACAAGCTGGTAGAGCAAGAGCGCGAGCGCCACGAGTTGGAATTGGCGGCTGAAATCCAACGCGATCTCTTGCCGCAACCGTCGTCAAAAGATTTTCCCATCCACGGTATCAATGTGCCAGCGCGCGCGGTATCGGGGGATTTTTATGATATCTTGCAGCGCCCTGATGGACGCATCTGGTTTAATATTGCCGATGTGTCGGGCAAGGGTATGAATGCGGCCCTGTTGATGGCCAAAACCTCCAGCTTGTTTCGTTGTCTTGCCAAAAGTGCCGAGCATCCGGGCCAGCTTCTCAACGCCATCAACAACGAGCTCTGCGAAACCAATTCGCATGGGATGTTTGTGACCATGGTGGGGGGATTGTTCGATCCATCCACCGGGATCGTGCGGTTGACCAACGCCGGGCATGAGCCGCCATTGTTGTTCGACATTATGCGTGAATCTTTTATGTCGATCCCAGCCGATGCGCCCCCGTTAGGAATTGCAACCGGCATCGCAGGGCCTGATGGCTATCCGGTCGTGGAGTTAGATTTAAAGGGTGGCTCGCTTTATATCTTCACCGATGGTCTGACCGAGGCCACTACCTTTGGCGGCGGCATGCTGGGTATTGATGGTGTGCGTGCGCTGATCCGCGACCATACAGAAGAAACGCCTGACCTGCGCTTGAAGCACATTGCTGGTGCTGTGAAATTGCCAGGCAAGCCTTTGCACGACGATCTAACCCTGCTTGTGGTTGAAGATAATGGCGTGCGTACAGCGCCACCCAAGCCGCCCGGCGTGCAATTAGATGCCAATACTGGCGTCATTATGCGTATCCGGGTGCCAGCTGTTGCAGATCGGTTAAAACTGATCCGGACCGCAGCTATGCAGGCAGCGGCCTATTGCAGTTGTGATGCAAGTTGGACCCAAGACCTAGTATTGGCAGTGGATGAAGCGTGCCAGAACATTATTCGCCATGCCTATGGGGGAGTTGAGGGGGCTGGGGATATCGTGGTGGATTTTGCCCAGGACGGCGATGCCTTGTCTGTGTTCCTAATGGATTTCGCCCCGCCGGTTGATATCTCCCAAATCAAGTCCCGCGATATTAACGATGTGCGCCCTGGCGGGTTGGGGGTACATCTTATTAAATCTGTGACGGATGATGCGCGTTTTCTGCCGCCCCCGCCGGGGGTCGGCAATTTATTTAAATTGACCAAACGGTTACCCCCCAAGGTAAACTAACTGGGGAGAGAGAGGGTGTGAGATGACGTTCGATGTTCGCGATATAAATGGTACCGCTGTCGTGGCGCTGACAGGTGATGTGGATTTGCAATCTTCACCCGCAGTGCGTCAGCAACTTTTGGAATGTTTAGATAAGCACAAGCGCCTAGTCGTAGATTTGGGCGCTGTGTCGTATATCGATTCATCCGGCGTCGCGAGTTTGGTGGAAGCCTTCCAGGTCTCCCGCAAAAAAACGGCTTACTTTGCCCTCGCTGCAGTGTCGCCTGCAGCCATGCGCGTGCTGAGCTTAGCGCGCCTTGATAAAGTATTTACCATCCATGCCGACGTGAACGCGGCCACAGCCGCTCAAGGATAACCCCTGTGCTAACGCGTGTCGGCGATCACATGGAGCGAATGGGACGTTCCGCAATCGCCGGGCTCGCCGAGTTCGGCTTGGGCGCAGTGCTGTTTGCGCAATCGATTTATTGGATTGTGATCGGTCATCGCCGCGCGCAACCTGTGCGGCTTGATGCGGCGATTGCGCGTTGCATGGAAGTCGGTATCAACGCTGTTCCTATTGTGACGCTGATGTCGTTAACCATCGGTATCATGCTGGCCATTCAAGGTATTTATTCGCTGCGTGTGTTCGGCGCCGAAGAGCAAGTGGTGCTGGGCATCGGCATGTCGGTGATCCGTGAATTTGGGCCGCTGATCACAGGCATCTTGGTGGCGGGGCGTACGGGGTCTTCGTTGGCCGCGCGCATCGGGACAATGCGCATCAGTCAGGAAATTGATGCGCTGTCAGTGATGGGGATTAACCCTGTGCGGTACATCGTCGCGCCAGCGTTAATTTCCATGGTGATTATGGTGCCCATCCTGTCGTTTTGGTCCAGCATCGTCATGCTGACAGGCGCGGGCTGGTATATCGGCATTGATCTCGGCATGAGTGCTGCGGCCTACATTCAGCGCCTCACAGAGATTGTGAAAATGGGCGATGTCTGGCACGGCTTAGGCAAGAGCGTTTTGTTCGGTATCCTGATTACTCTGGTTGGCGTGATTAACGGCACATTAGTGACCGGAGGGGCCGAGGGTGTTGGCAAAATGACAACGCGCTCGGTGGTGATCTCCATCTGCGCCATCATTGTGACCGACATGATTTTTGCCTTCATCGCGACAAGGTCATGATGGTGTACGCATGAACCAGCCCGCCATGAACCGTATGCCAGTCGATGCAGAAGTGGTGGCGACACCTGCCGTCATTGAAGTGCGCGATTTAGTAACGCATTACGGCACGCGCAAAATTCTGCACGGCATTAACCTTGATATCCGCCAAGGCGAGATCATGGTGATCATGGGTGGGTCGGGATCTGGCAAAAGTACATTATTGAATACGTTGCTCGGCTTGCTGCGCCCCACCTCGGGGACCGTACGGCTGTTGGGCCAAGACTTGAACGCCATTTCTGACGTTGAACGCACCAAGTTGCGCCAAAAGATGGGTGTGGCCTTTCAGGGTGGCGCCTTGTTTAGCTCGATGAATGTACTTGAGAACATCATGCTGCCGCTCAGGGAGCATACCCGGCTTGATAAAAGCACCATGCAAATTATGGCCCGCATGAAGATGCAGGTGGTCAGTTTGGCGGGCTTTGAAAAGTTGATGCCCGCTGAATTGTCAGGCGGGATGATTAAACGTGCAGCACTTGCACGTGCGATTGTTATGGATCCGCGCATTCTGTTCTGCGATGAGCCATCCGCAGGACTTGATCCTGTTGTATCATCGGCTATCGATGAATTGATTTTGTCGCTGCGCGAAGCCATGGGCATGTCGATTGTGGTCGTCACGCACGAACTGGAGAGTGCTTTTAAAATTGCGGATCGGATTTGTGTGCTCGACAAAGGGCACATCTTAACGATTGGTACGGTGGATGAAGTGCGTCACTCTAAGAACGAACGCATTCAAAACTTGTTGAATCGGCGGTCCGAGGCCGAAATATTGGATCCGGATGAGTATTTGAAGCGATTGACGGCAGCTGGGGATTAACGCGGTAGAGTTTTTTTGGCAATCGCTGCAGGGGTGCAAGCGATGCCAATGTGGGGGATTAGAGGGATGCAGGATAGCCGTATCAATTACGTCATCGTCGGCAGCTTTGTCGCTGCGGTCTTGGCTATCTTTATTCTCGTAGTCTCCATGTTGGCGGGGCGCTCTGGCGCGACTGACGAATACTTCACAGTGTATGACAATGTTGGCGGCTTAAAATTTGGCACGCAGGTGTTGTACGAAGGCTATCAAATTGGCCAGGTTGAGAGCATCGAGCCGATGTTCAAAGGCCAGAACATTTCCTTCCGTGTGAACTTTAGTGTGCAGGAAGGTTGGAAAATTCCTGACGACAGCATTGCGCGCGCGTCGGTGTCGGGTTTGCTCTCAGCCATGACGATTGATATTGATGGCGGCACTAGCCCCAACGCATTGAAGCCTGGTTCCCAGGTGAAGGGTGCATCAGCCTCGAATATGTTTGCGGCGTTATCGCAAATTGGCGCGCAGTTTGGTGAACTTAGTGCCGGGTCCATCAAGCCGCTGCTTGATACGCTGACAAACTATGTCAAAAGCTTGGACAAGATGACGGCTGAGAATGTGCCGGTCTTGTTGGGCAATTTGAACAAGATTTCCCAGGATATGTCGCGCGATGTCCCCGAAATTACGGGCAGCATACGCCGGAGTACGGTGGCCATCGAAAAGGGCCCGCTCAGCGCCGAGAGCCTTGAGCGTATTGATACGATTATCTCAAATCTCGATAAGACGACGGCCAACCTGTCCGCGTTCACAGGCGACCTGAATGAAGTGCGTCGTATGCTGGTGAAGTCGATGGAATCCGTAAACAAGCTTGTCGAGGATAATGCGGGTAATATCGACGAATCCGCGCGCAGCTTGCGCTATACGCTCGATACAATCTCAAGATATGTCGACGACATTGCACAGAATACAGAAGTGACGACGCGCAATCTCGCAGAATTCAGCCGTGCAATCCGCGAAAATCCGGGCTTGCTGGTTTCGGGTTCGCCGCAATCTGATCAATCGAAATCCAAATCAAAGTAACGGAGCGGAATTATGAACGTATTCAATCGCCGCTCCTTTCTGTCTTTGTCGGTTATTGCGCTGCTGGCGGCGTGTTCGTCTGATCCGGTGCCGACAGATACCTATTACCGCCTAGAGCCAACCGCAGCCCCTGCGCCGCGGGCGGGTGGGCCGCTTCCGGGTTTAGCTGAAGTCGCACCCCTGCGCGGCGAAGGCATTGTGAATGGGCGCGCTATTCTGTTCCGCCGCAGTGCGACCGAGTTACAGCCTTACAGCTATCATTTCTGGGCCGACACGCCGGCCTCGATGCTGCAACGCCAACTGATCGACACGTTACGTGCAGCCAAAGTATTCGAAAATGCAGCGCTCCCTGAAATGCGCCTCAACCGCGACTACGAAGTTGTTGGCACGCTGCGCAAACTGGAAATCGACGCCACCAAAAAGCGCGCGATTGTGGAAATTGAACTGGGCGTTCGCAAAGCACGTGGGGGTCAGGTTCTACTGCTAAAAGTCTATAGCGCCGATGTAGCAAGCTCGGGCGATGATGTGCCGGCAGGCGTGAACGGATTGTCGACCGGGTTGGCGCAGATCTTTGCTGAATTTATTTCAGATCTGGGCCGGCTCCCGCAAACCTAAACTTCAAACTTGCATTTCAATTAGCTTCGACGACGCGCTTTTTGCCTGCTTCTTGCCGTCGGCAATTACTAAGCTGAGCGCATCAATGTTCGCCAGTTTGACGCCGCGCTGTTTAAAGACAGCGACACCACTCACTGCCAAGAGCGGGAAACGTTTGTTGCGGCCGCCGCGCGTCTGGCCGTTGATGTAGCCGTTCTGGCGATCTTCTTCGTTATATAAGCTTTCTACGTCGCGACAGAATTTGTCGAAGGCGGCTTTCAGTTCGCTCATCACGGTGGTTGAATCGCAGTTCTTGAATCCGACAAAGAAGTCATCTCCGCCCACGTGGCCGATGAAGCATTGCTCACGCGAGAAGCCCGAGCGCAAGATTTCCGCAAACATCTGAATGGCGCGATCACCGATTCTAAAGCCGTACTTGTCGTTGAAGGGCTTGAAATTGTCGAAATCCAAGTACGCAAAGTGATGCGCTTCACCAATATTCGTGATTGCCGCCGTCACGTATTCGTGGATCAGGATATTGCCTGGCAGCTTACTCAACGGGTTTTGATCGCGCGCCAGCTTGATATTCTTTTCATTGAGGATTTGCAAAAGCGCGCTGGCGTGGAGGAAGCCCGCGTATTTCGAGTCTTCTAAAATCAATACGCCTTCGCTGCCGGTATGCGCGGAGAAAATCTCGAGGATTTTCTCCGTCGAGGCATTCAAGCTGGCGAACGCACACGGGCGGATAAAGCGCGCCAGATTGAACGTCCGGCGCGGGTTGCGCATCAGCTCGCGGCCGTATTTGGAATAAGCGAAGTGTTTCAGGTCGCGTTCATGCACGATGCCGAGCGGATGGCCCACTTGGTCGACGACGGGAAAAAACACGTGGTCGCCTTCGTTCTTGAAGCGCGAGAACAGCATATCCAGGTCTTCGTCGATCTGCAGCGGCACGATGCGGTCCAACTGTGCGGCGACCAAGTCCGCATCGGTATCAAACCGCCGACGGTCATTTTCCCGCAACACCGCAATTTCTGGGTAGCTCAGTTGTAGCTTGGTGAGGTCGGTCACCGGACGCGCAATCATGTACCCTTGCGCCAGATCGCAGCCCAAATCGCGGCACACGTAAAATTCTTGCGGTGTCTCAATCCCTTCGGCGATCACCAACGCACCCAACAGGTGCGCCATCATCACAATGTGTTTCAGGAACACGGTTTTCTTTGGGTCCGTGCCGATGGAGGAAATCAGGAAGCGGTCAAGTTTGAGGATGCCGGGCTCAAGGTGGTAGAACAGTTGCAGGTTGGCATGGCCCGCCCCGAAGTCGTCCATGGTGAGCGCACCAAATGTGCGCCGCAGTTCCAGCAAGCGGTCGAGGCCAATCGAGTTGGCTGCGAAATCGTAACGCTCGGAAATTTCCAAAGCCAAGTTCGCGTTGGAAATGCCGTAGCGCGATTTCAGCGACATCAGCGCGTTGCGCAAACCCTTCGACGAGACGATCGTTCGCCCATCCAGGTTCACAAACAGCTTCAGTGACCGGCATTCAGGGATTGTCGTGAAGTGCGCAAACGAGCGCTCCAGCATCCGCTCTTCCAGAACGTCCAGGAAGCCGTCTTCCCAGCAGCGATTGATCAGGTCGATGGGTGATTCAAAATGATGCCGGTTAAACCCGCGCATCAAGGCCTCAAATCCGAAGGTGCGCCCCGTGTGTATGTCGATGATGGGCTGAAAGGCGATGTCCAAGTCGTTGGCAATGTCTGCCCAGCGCCGCCGCACCGAGCCCATCATGCTGGGCTGGAAGTTAGGGCCCTGATTGCGGCCCCCCGGCATAGCCACCGGCAGGTTGGTGTTGATCCCGGTATTCAGAGTTGAGGTCAAAGCGACTTGGTTCATGGCCCATTTTCCCCGGCGACCGCTGTCTCTTGTTAACGATTTCTCAACCTTTGAGACAGTTTCGGCTCAAAATCTGTTAGGGTGTAAAAGCCCTGGCATCAATCGCGCATTGGGCGAGTCATCAAAATTTAAAACTCGACAAAAGGGCCTCTGGCTCAGTGCTTGCTCCAAACGCCGTCCAAACCTAGTATCCGCGCCTTCTGGAAGGCCTAACCGTTTTCTAACCTGTTGAAAAATAAGGAGTAGCGGTGCGTTACATTAGCACCCGTGGCCGTGCGCCCGAGCTTGGATTCGATGACGTTCTTTTGGCGGGCCTTGCGACCGACGGCGGCCTGTATGTGCCTGCAACTTGGCCAACATTCTCGCAGGACGAGTGGACCGCTCTGGCGGCGCTCGATTACCCGAGTCTGGCTGCGCGAATCATTGCCCCGTTCGTCAAAGGGTCTGTAATCGAAAGCCAGATCGGTGAGATTACGAAGGCTGCCTACGCCACCTTTACGCACAAAGCTGTCGCCCCCTTAGTGCAGCTCGATACCAATTTATGGTCGCTGGAGCTGTTCCACGGTCCCACGCTCGCGTTCAAAGACTACGCGCTGCAATTGGTCGGCCTTTTGTTCGATCACGTGCTAAAGGCGCGTAAAAGCCGCATCACGGTTGTGGGCGCCACCTCTGGTGACACGGGCTCGGCGGCGATTGAGGCCTGCAAAGACCGTGACGCTGTTGATATCTTCATCATGCATCCGGCGGGGCGCGTCTCGGAAGTGCAGCGTCATCAAATGACGACGGTGCTATCGAAGAACGTGTTCAACATCGCGGTCCAAGGTGATTTCGACGATTGCCAAAACCTCGTTAAAGACATGTTCGCTGATGCCAAGATGCGCGGCGATCTGAATTTGTCGGCGGTCAATTCGATCAACTGGGCGCGCATCATGGCGCAAGTTGTGTATTACGCCTGGGCGGCGTTGCGTTTAGGTGCGCCCAAAAAAGAGATCGCATTTGCTGTTCCCACGGGCAACTTCGGCAACGTGTTTGCGGGCTACGTCGCTAAAAAGATGGGCCTGCCCATCGCGAAGTTTGCGGTGGGTTCGAACAAAAACGACATCCTCACGCGCTATTTCGAGACCGGTTCCATGACATCGAACGGTGTCGTGCCCACTTTAAGCCCGTCGATGGATATTCAAATCTCATCCAATTTCGAACGCCTGCTGTTCGATGCTTACGATAACGACGGTGCGGCGGTGACCAGCCTGATGGATCGCTTCAAGCAAAGCGGCGAGTATGCTGTGGATGCAAAGGTCCACGCGCGCATTCTGCAAATGTTCGGCGGCACGCGCCTAGATGACAACGGCATCAAAGCCGTGATCAAAGAGACCTACGCTAAAACCGGCTATACGCTCGACCCGCACTCGGCCATTGGTGTGGCGGCGGCGCAAAGCGCCAAGTTGCCAGCGCAAACACCAATCGTGGCCATGGCGACCGCACATCCGGCCAAGTTCCCGGACGCCGTGGAATCGGCCATGGGCACGCGCCCCGCATTGCCAGCGCACCTGTCCGACCTTTTGTCGCGTGAAGAGCGCTTTACAACGCTGCCAAAGGACCTAGATCAGATCAAAGCGTACGTGCGTCAAAACGCACGCCAGATTTAAGGCAAGCGTAAGAACGCCAGTAGTATTTAATTCAGCCCAGAGCACCGGAGTTTCATGTCAGTCAACGTCAGCACGCTATCCAATGGTCTTAAAGTCATTACTGACCGCATGGATTCGGTTGAAACTGTTGCCTTGGGGGCGTGGGTGAATGTCGGCACACGGCACGAGACAGCCGATGTAAACGGTATCTCGCACCTCCTTGAACACATGGCATTTAAGGGCACGGCGCGCCGCACGGCCCAAGAGATCGCCGAAGAGATGGACAATGTTGGGGGGCACTTGAATGCCTATACCAGCCGCGATCATACCGCTTATTTTGCGAAGGTGCTGAAAGACGATGCCGCGCTGGCGACGGATGTGATTGCTGACATCTTGCTCAACTCGACGATGGATCCGGATGAGCTTGAGCGCGAAAAGCAGGTGATCGTTCAAGAAATCTCACAAGTGAACGATACGCCAGACGACATCATTTTCGATCAGTTCCAAATGAAAGCTTATCCCGATCAGCCCATGGGGTGGCCGGTGTTGGGCTCGGAAAAACTGGTGCGCTCGGTTACCTCTGCACAGTTGAAGTCGTACCTGCATGAACACTATGCGGCCTCGGATACGGTGGTTGCTGCCTCGGGCAATATTGATCACGACGCGTTCGTGAAAACGGTTGAAAGCACTTTTAAAGGCTACCGCGAAACCGCTGCCATCAAGACGGTGTCCAGTACCTACAAAGGTGGCGAGTCCCGCGAAGAACGCGACCTGGAGCAAGTGCATCTGGTCCTGGGCTTTCCTGGTGTCGCGTATGGCGATGCTGATTACTACAACATCGGCGCACTCTCCGTGCTGATGGGCGAAGGTATGTCCTCGCGTTTATTTCAAGAGATTCGAGAAAAGCGCGGGCTGGCATATTCGGTGTTTTCATCGACGCAATCGTTCTCAGATACAGGTCTCTTCACCATCTACACCGGCACTGCACCCGACGAAGTGCAAAAGCTGATCCCGGTGCTGTGTGAAGAAATTCGCAAAGCGGCGGGCAGCATTACCGCAGAAGAAACCAAGCGCGCCAAAGCCCAGATCAAGTCGGGGCTTTTGATGTCGCTGGAAAGTCCGTCCAACCGTTGCTCGCAACGGGCGCGACAGTTGGTGGTCTACGGGCGTCCGATGAACACGCCGGAGTTGATCGAACGCGTGGAGGCGATTGACACCAACAGCATCCGTGCTGCGGCCGAGCGCATTTTCCGTGGTGAGCCCACATTGGCGGCGATTGGTCCCTTAGACGCTCTGCCCCCGTTGTCAGAAATTCGCCATAAAATTCAGTAAGTTATCTTTCTTTGCCACTATGTGAGCAGCGGCCTTATTGAACTAGGTGTTGTATATAAAGCGCGGCTAGTCTCCGCGCGAATTGACGCCCTAACATCGCATTCTCACATTGCCGCTTTCACATTGCAGTTGATTGATCCTGGAGGGACACGCACATGGCCGTTCGTTATTTGAAAAAAGGCGCTGCTACCGAGCATAAAGCAGCCGATGAAGCCAAAGTCCGTGAGATCGTCACGGGCATCCTCGCTGATGTGCAAACGCGCGGTGATGCGGCTGTGCGCGAGCTGTCGAAGAAATTTGATAAGTTCGAAGCTGAAACATTCCGTATGACGGCGGCTGAAATCCAAGCCTGCGTTGATGCCTGCTCGGAAGAAACCATCAACGACATCAAATTTGCCCAAACGCAAATTCGCCGCTTTGCCGAAGCGCAAAAAGCCGCGCTGAAAGACATCGAGATTGAAACCATCCCCGGCGTGAAACTGGGCCACAAGAACATCCCCGTGAACAACGTGGGTTGCTACATCCCCGGTGGTCGCTACCCGATGGTGGCGTCTGCTCACATGAGCGTGCTGACGGCGCGCGTTGCAGGTTGCAAGCGCGTGATCGCTTGCACACCGCCTACCAATGGCAAGCCACACCCCGCCACCATTGCCGCCATGCACTTGGCTGGTGCAGATGAAATCTATCTCCTTGGTGGCGTACAAGCTGTTGCTGCCATGGCACTCGGCACTGAAACCATTATGCCGGTTGATATGATCGTTGGCCCTGGTAACAGTTACGTCGCTGAAGCCAAGCGACAATTGTACGGCCGTGTCGGTATCGACTTGTTCGCTGGTCCGACCGAAACGCTTGTCATCGCTGACGACACTGCCGACGGTGAAATGTGCGCCACCGACCTGTTGGGCCAAGCCGAGCACGGCCCGACCTCGCCGTCGATCTTGCTCACCACCTCGAAGCGCGTTGCTGAAGAGACCGAGAAGGAAGTGGCGCGTCAGTTGACCATTCTGCCGACCGCCGACGTGGCCAGCGCCTCGTGGCGTGATTACGGCGATATCATTCTGTGCGACACCGACGAAGAAATGGTGATCGAAGCGGACCGCATTGCCTCTGAACACGTCGAAGTGTTGACCAAGAACCCGCGCTACTTCTTGGAAAAGATGACCAACTTCGGTGCGATGTTCCTGGGAAAAGAAACCAACGTTTCTTATGGCGATAAGGTCATCGGCACCAATCACACGCTGCCCACCAATGGCGCTGCGCGTTACACCGGGGGCCTATGGGTCGGCAAGTTCATGAAGACCTGCACCTACCAACAAGTGACCGAAGAAGCGTCCGCCTTCGTGGGTGAATACTGCTCACGCCTGTGCGCCATTGAAAACTTCTGGGGTCACAAAGAGCAAGCCGACTTGCGCGTACGCCGTTATGGCGGCTTGAAAGCGGCTGAGTAGCGCGCGCACGGCAATGGCGGCTTCATCTGAACCACACGTGTTGCCGCCCATTGCTGTTGTCGGCGCTGGTCTTGTCGGCGCTGGCTGGGCCATCGTTTTCGCGCGGGCAGGGTACCCTGTCCGCGTCTACGACGAAGTGGCCAAAGTACGCGACAGCGTGATGACGCTGATCGCAGGCAATCTTAAAGATCTCAAATCATTTCACCTGATCGCCGAAGCGCCTGAGCAAATCTTGGGGCGCATTACGGTGCATGCCGACTTGGCCGAAGCCATGACAGACGTGGCCTATGTGCAAGAGTCGGTCTTTGAAACAGTTGAAGTGAAAACCAAAGTCTACGCAGCGCTGGATCATGCCGTGTCCGCAGCTGTGCCCATCGGCAGCTCATCGTCGGGCATTCCAGCGTCTGCTTTTACTGAGAACTGCGAAACCCGTGCGCGCATGATGATCGCGCATCCGGTCAATCCGCCGTACTTGGTGCCGCTCGTTGAATTGGTGCCAGCACCGTGGACCGACGCCAAGCACGTCGATGCGGTGTTCGACCTGATGAAAGCAGTGGGTCAAGAACCCATTCGCATCACCAAAGAAGTTGAAGGCTTTGTCCTCAACCGCTTGCAAGGCGCGTTGCTGAACGAAGCCTGGGCGCTGTTCAAAGAAGGTTATGCTTCAGCTGAAGATATCGACAAAACGGTTTCGGCGGGCTTGGGCTTGCGCTGGTCTTTCATGGGCCCGTTTGAGACGATTGATTTGAACGCACCAGCCGGCGTTGCGGACTATGCGAAACGCTTAGGTCCGCTTTATCATAGCGTGGCGCAATCGCGCTGTTCACCTGAAGCTTGGGATAAAGACCTTATTCAAAAGGTCGAAGCCGAGCGCCGCGAACATTTGAAGGCTGAAGATTTAGATGAACGTCGGGCTTGGCGTGATCGGCGTCTGATGGCGCTGATCGCCAGCAAAGCCAAGGCGGCAAAGGATTTGGGGTCATGAGTGCTGATAACGTTGCCAAGTTGTTTGATTTGAAGGGTCAGCGCGCACTCATTACCGGAGGCTCGAAAGGCATTGGCTTAGGCTGCGCGCAATTGCTGGCCGATGCCGGTGCTGAAGTGATTATTGTGGGCCGTGGTGCCGCCGAGTTGGATGAAGCTGTAAAGTCCGTGCAAGCTGCAGGCGGCAAGGCGCAGGGCATTGCGTGCGATGTCACCAAGACCGATCAAGTGCGCAAATTGCTCGGTGGCTTGGATATCCATATTCTGGTGAACAATGCCGGCACCAACATCCCTGAGCCCTATGTGGATGTGACCGAGGAACACTTTGATACGATCTTCAACATCAATGTGCGCGCTGCGTTCTTTGTAGCGCAAACTGTGGCCGCACGCATGATCGAGAAGGGGATTAAGGGCAGTATCATCAACATGTCCTCGCAAATGGGGCATACCGCTTCGCCCAATCGCACGGTGTACTGTGCCTCGAAGCACGCCATCGAAGGCCTGACCAAAGCCATGGCAGTTGAGTTGGCGCCGAAAGGCATTCGCGTAAACACCGTGGCACCGACGTTTGTGGAAACGCCGATGACCAAGCCCTTCTTCGAAAAGCCGGGCTTCCGCGATTTCGTGCTGAACAAGATTGCCTTGGGCCGTGTGGCTGAGATGCAGGATGTGGCGGCGGCTGTGCTGTATCTGGCGTCACCGGCTGCGAACATGGTGACCGGCACGAGCCTGCGCGTCGATGGCGGTTGGACGGCGCACTAAGTTTGAAGGCTTGGGCGTGGCCCGCTTTTACGCATGACCTGCGTCTGCGGACAGTAAATGCGGGCTGACACCAATCTTCGCCAACACGCGTTCCCACTTTAATTCGAACTCTTCCGAGAACAGTAGCGCTTCATCGGCGGGAATATTCAGCCACGCGTTTTGCTTGATCTCTTCGTCCAATTGCCCACGGCCCCAACCGGAATAGCCCAGGGCCATCAGACTCGCTTTCGGGCCTTCGCCGGTTGCGATATCGCGCAAGATTTCGGTGGTGGCACTGAGGCAGATCTCGGAATTCACCTTCATTGTGCCCTTGCGGTCGTAGTCCGCCGAATGCAGCACGAAGCCCCGTGCGGTTTCCACTGGCCCGCCACGATGCACTTGAATTTTGTCGCAAGGGAGCGTGGCTTCTATCCCAAGCTGGGTCAGAATTTCCGGCAGCTTCACATCTTTCATGGGCTTGTTGACAATCAGGCCCATGGCGCCTTCGGCGGAATGCGCACACAGATAAATCACCGTCCGCTCAAAGCGAGGGTCGGCCATGTTGGGCATGGCGGCCAGAAATTGCCCCACCAAATACCCCGGTTCTGAATCGCGTTTTGTCGATGCCATGGCTAAAAAATGATCTTATCTTTATGTCAGCGCAAGACTTGAAATTGTGTCACGACGCTTCAATTTCCATCTCACAATGTTGCCCGAAATGACCCTTAAAGCTGGTGACCCCATACCCAACGCGGCCGTTCAAGTCTTCAACGGTTCTGAACTGCAAGATGTTGCAATGGCCGACTACTGTGCTCACGGTACAACAGTGTTGTTCGCGGTGCCGGGGGCCTTTACGCCTGCTTGTTCGGCACGCCATTTGCCCGGCTTCTTGGAACATGCGGCGGCGCTTAAGGCTAAGGGGGTTGATCGCATTGCCTGCATTGCGGTGAACGATGTGTTTGTGATGCAGGCTTGGTGCCGGGTGAATCAGGCTTGCGGCAAAATTGATATGCTGGCCGATGGGAATGCAACATTTGCAAAAATGACGGGTCTTTTCAGTGATGCCTCGGCGTGGGGAATGGGTATTCGCTCGCAGCGTTATGCGATGATCATCAGGGACGGCGTTGTGCAGAAATTGTTTGTCGACGAGCCCGGCGCGTTTGAAGTCTCTGCAGCGCAATACGTGCTGAAGCATTTATAGCTTAAGCGCCGTATTTCAACTTCTCGACTTCGCGGCGTGCCAGTTCATCAACGCGTTCGTTTTCTGCGTGGCCATCGTGTCCGCGGACCCAGTGCCATTTAATCTGATGCTGCTGGCGAAGCGCATCAAGCTCCTGCCACAGATCGACGTTCTTCACCGGCTTTTTGTCGGCTGTGCGCCAGTCGCGCTTCTTCCAACCATGGATCCACTCAGTGATGCCTTTTTGGACGTACTGGCTGTCGGTGGTGACAATCACCTGGCAAGGGCGTGAAAGCGCGCGCAAACCCTCGATGACGGCCTTCATTTCCATGCGGTTGTTGGTGGTGTTGGCCTCGCCGCCACTCAGCTCTTTTTCGGTGCCGTTGAAGCGCAGCAATGCGCCCCACCCGCCGGGGCCTGGGTTACCCGAGCAAGCGCCATCCGTGAACAACTCGACGGTTGTTCCCTTATCTTCACTTGAAGTCATTTCAATTCAGCCCGTAAGCCGCAATTGCGGTGACGTCGCGGTGAAACTTTAATTTCCGCAAATACTCGCGGGGGTCTTTGGGTTTCACCAAAGCGCCTGCGGGCGTGTTCACCCAATCATACAGGCGCGTGAGCAAAAAGCGCACGGCACTGCCACGGGCCAAAATTGGCAGAGCTTGTTTTTCGTCGGCACTTAAGGGGCGCACGCTTTCGTAGCCTGCGAACAGCTTTGTGGCCTTGGTGACGTTCAGCGCACCATCGGGTTCAAAGCACCACGCGTTCATGCAAATCGCGACGTCATAAGCTAGGAAGTCAGTGCAGGCGAAATAGAAGTCGATGAGGCCCGAGCACGCTTTGCCCAAGAAGAAAACGTTATCCGGGAACAAGTCGGCGTGAATGACGCCTGTGGGCAATGATGTCGGCCAGGCTTTGGTCAGTTCAATCAGCTCGCCTGCAATCATGTTAGACAGGCCCGCTTCGACATTCTGTGCGGCTGACGGATCGATTTTATCGAACAGTGTTTTCCAGCCTTCGAGCGATAAGTTGTTGGCGCGCTGTTGCGGGAACGATTTTCCGGCGACGTGCAATTCAGCGAGCGCTTTGCCGAGTTCCAGGCAGTGCCACGCTTCAATGCGGCGCGGCCACATTCCATTTAGAAAGGTGATGATCGCAGCCGGTCGGCCACTGAGGGTGCGCAAGGCCTTGCCATCTTTCGCCATCACGGGCACTGGGCAGCGCACGCCGGTGCGCGCTAAGTGTTCCATAAGGTCGATGAAGAACGGCAGTTCTGCGGGGTTCACGCGCTTTTCGTACAGCGTGAGAATGTAAGGCCCCTTTGTGGTCTGAAGGAGGTAGTTGGAATTCTCAACGCCCTCGGCAATGCCCTTGCATCCCACGACGTCACCGATGTCGTAGGCACTGACAAACGCATTCAACTCGTCGTCGGAAACTTCGGTGTAAACCGCCATTCGCGCCCTAACTGTTCAAGATACGCGGCAGGCTGAACTTCACCGTTTCTTCGGTGACGGTCACTTGCTCGACGGTAACATCAAATCTTTGTCGTGCTGTGGAGATGACGTCCTCGACCAGCACTTCCGGCGCTGAAGCACCAGCCGTAACGCCCAGCACCGAGCCTGAATTCAAACGGTCCCACGGTATGCTCGAGGCTTGCTCGACCAGGAACGCATCTGCGCAACCTTCGCGCTGGGCCACTTCCACTAAGCGATTAGAGTTCGAGGAATTAGGGGCTCCGATCACCACAAAGGCATCGCATCTCTTGGCCATGGCCTTCACCGCATTTTGGCGGTTGGTGGTGGCGTAGCAAATGTCTTCTTTGCGCGGCGCGGCAATCTCGGGGAAGCGTTTACGCAACGCCGCGATGATCTCAGTGGTGTCATCCACCGACAATGTGGTTTGTGTCACATACGCCACCGGTGTACCCGCAGGTGGTGCCACGCGCTCGACATCAGCCACGGTTTCAATCAGCGTCATGGTGCCCGGTTCCACCTGGCCCATGGTGCCGATCACCTCAGGGTGCCGGGCGTGGCCGATCAGGAAAATGTGCTTCCCGTCCTGGGCGTGGCGCTCGGCTTCAACGTGCACTTTGCTCACTAAAGGACACGTGGCGTCTACATAAACCAGTTTGCGTGACTCCGCCTCGGCGGGAACAGATTTCGGCACGCCGTGCGCCGAGAAGATCACAGGAACATCGTCGGGGACTTCGTCTAATTCATCGACGAAGATCGCACCCTTGGCTTTCAGGGCATCAACAACATGGCGGTTATGAACAATTTCGTGGCGGACGTAGACCGGTGCCCCAAATTTCTCGAGGGCGCGCTCGACCACCAGAATCGCCCGGTCGACCCCGGCGCAAAACCCGCGGGGGGCTGCCAGCAAGATTGTCAGAGGAGGGCGAGGAATGGCGTTCAAAGGACCGATTCAGCAATTGTGGCGGGGTTTCATACAGCGCGACTTCGGTCTAGTGCGGGGGACTTTCAGCGGATAGAGTGCCCCATAAGACCAAGCCCAGACGGCGGCACACATAGCAAATCCGTCCGGGCCGTAAAAGCCAAACACCTGGGTTTTCCACCTGTATTTGCAAAGCTTTCGCCCTTTTTCCTTCAAAATTCCGGATTTTGATCGCCTATGAAACTCGTGTCCGTCGCTGGTGCTGTTGCGGTTCTGTCGTTCGGGGCTTTGGCCCTGTCAGGGTGCATTAATAATCAGGTGCCGCCGTGCCCCTCGGTCCGGGTGGACAGCACCACGGCGCGTCTGACGCAGTTTAAAGAGGGTACAGGCCGCGACATTACCGATGTGCAGTACCAGGCCGAGGTGATCTCGTACCAAGGCCAGTGCGATTACCGCGAAGATGGTGTGACGGTTGAGATGGACTTAGCCTTTGCGGTTGCGACCGGGGCTGCGGTTCAGAAGGGTGAGGCCTCGATCTACTACTTTGTGGCGGTGCCCCAACTGTTCCCGAAGCCTGAGGGCAAGCGGGTGTTCCAGTTGAAGGCTGACTTGCCGGCGACTCCGGGGGTGCGTGAGCGCTTCCGTGAGAACGGTATTAAGGTCTTCATCCCGTTGAAAAAGGATGAGCCCGGTGCGGCCTATGACATCTATGTGGGCTTGCAGCTGAATGATGCCCAGCTGGACTACAACCGTAGCCAGAAATAGGTCCCTCGGACTTTGCGTGCGCCAACCCCTGTTATTTACAGACGATAACAGGGGGATTTGGGGGATTGTGTGGACACGCCAAGGCTTTTCCACAGCCTTGGTTTCCCCGCATTTCACCGCCTTTTTTTAAGGCCCTTTCAGGCCCTGAAAGTTATCCACAAAAATCGGTGCGGCACCGACGTTCTATCGTTGACCTGATAGGGCGACTTGGCCAGAGTCCGCGCCATACCGTGCAACCCCACGGAAGAGACCGCAGGCTTTGGTTTTCAAAAAACAAAAGTGATGCGGCGCCGAAGGAGAAACCGCCCTCGGAAACTCTCAGGCAAAAGGACCGTGGGGAAAGTGGTACTCTGGAAAGCAGGCGCCTTCATTTGGGTGCCTCACCGAAGATGTAAGCTGGGTGGGCGGTCTTTTACCCAGTGAATCTTTCAGGTTCTCCGACAGAGGGGGGCGTTTGAGATAGCGGGACTCTGAGTCTGATTCATTATGAATCCGTTTCAGGTCTATCGCCTCAAGCGAACCCTCTATCAACCGGAGAACACCTTGGCCGACGCTGGACCCCTGAAAACCACACCGCTGAACGATCTGCACATCTCGCTTGGTGGCAAGATGGTGCCGTTTGCCGGGTACAGCATGCCGGTGAACTACCACATGGGCGTGTTGAAAGAGCACCTCCACACCCGCGCGCAAGCAGGCCTATTCGATGTCTCGCATATGGGCCAAGCCGAGCTGATTGGCGCGGGCGTTGATGAGGCGCTGGAAACGCTGATCCCCGGTGACATCAAAGCGCTTCAGCCGGGCCGCATTCGCTATTCCACACTGCTCACCGAACAAGGCGGGATCATCGATGACCTCATGGTCACACGCCCCGCTGAACCAGGCACCGCAGACAAGCTGGTGCTGGTGGTGAACGCCGCCTGCAAAGACACCGACCTCGATCACATCGAACGCCGCCTCGCGGGCCGTGTGAAAGTCGTGCGCGTGACTGACCGTGCCTTGCTCGCACTCCAAGGCCCCGCCGCCGCAGAGGTGCTGGCGCGCTTTGTGCCGGGCTGTCAGGGCATGGTGTTTATGTCGAGCAAGATCGACCATTTCGCGCTGCCTGGTGGAGACAAAGTTGAAGTGCGTCTGTTCCGTTCGGGCTACACCGGCGAAGACGGTTACGAAATTTCCATTCCCAACGACAAGGCTGTTGCCGTCGCTCAAGCATTGCTCGATCAAGGCGAAGTAAAGCCCATCGGTTTGGGCGCGCGTGACTCGCTGCGCCTCGAAGCCGGCTTGTGTTTGTACGGCAGCGACATCGACACCACCACCACACCCATCGAAGCCAATCTGTCGTGGATCATTTCAAAGCGCCGCAAACTTGAGGGCGGCTTCCCTGGCGATCACAAGATCATCGAACAAATCAACACTGGCGCGCCAAAATTAAGAGTCGGCATTAAGCCCGAAGGCCGTGCGCCTGCGCGTGCCCATACCGAAATTTTGAGTGAAGCGGGCCAGCCCATCGGCGAAATCACAAGCGGAGGGTTTGGCCCCAGCGTGAACGGCCCGATTGCGATGGGATATGTGAAAGCCGCTTATGCCGCACCGGGTACGAAAGTGCAGTTGGTGGTGCGCGGTCAGAATTTACCGGCGCAAATCGTCAACATGCCGTTCGCGCCACATCGCTACTACAAGTCAAAAGTTTAAATAAAAAAGGAACACACCATGAGCCAGCTTCGCTTTACCAAAGACCACGAATGGATTTTGGTGGACGGCAACACCGCGACCGTCGGCATTACGGACTACGCCCAGAATCAGCTCGGGGATATCGTGTTCGTCGAAGTGCCCGCTGTGGGCAAAGACGTGAAAGCCGGTGGTGAAGCCGCTGTGGTTGAATCGGTGAAGGCCGCCAGCGATGTCTATGCGCCCATTACCGGCAAAGTAACGGAAAGCAATGCAAGCCTGCCCGACGCGCCCGAGACCGTGAACAAAGATCCGCAAGGCGCGGGCTGGTTCTTCAAACTTACCATCGCCAATCCTGCTGAAGTTGACGCGCTGATGGATCAAGCCGCTTACGACAAATACCTGGCTGATCTCGGTTAATACATTTCCGTCTGGAGACTTCGCGATGCGCTATCTGCCTTTAAGTGACGACAACCGCCGCGAGATGTTAGCGGCCATCGGCGTGAATAGTGTCGATGATTTGTTTGCTGATATTCCCGCGGCTGCAAAAGCCAAAGCTAAATTCGATCTGCCGAACTCTGCCAGTGAGATCGAAGTGGAACGCGCGTTGTCTGCACTTGCTGCAAAAAACGTCAACGCATCGCAAGCGCCAAGCTTTTTGGGGGCAGGCAACTATCGCCATCACACACCAGCGTCGTTGGACTACATCATTCAGCGCGGTGAATTCCTGACGGCTTATACGCCCTATCAGCCTGAAATTGCCCAAGGCACCTTGCAGGCGATTTATGAATTCCAAACGCAAGTCGCATTGATGACCGGTATGGAGGTGGCCAACGCCTCCATGTACGACGGTGCAACAGCATGCGCAGAGGCCGCTGCCATGGCCTGCCGTGTCACCAAGCGCAGCAAGGTTTTAGTGTCGGGTCATGTGCATCCGCACTACCGCGACGTGACGGCGACCAATTTGCGCTTCATGGATATGCAAACCGAATGCTTGGCCCCCGATCCCATGGGTGTGGAAGATTTGCTGGGCCGCGTGGGCTCTGATCTCGCGTGCGTCATCGTGCAAACGCCGGGCTTCTTTGGTCAGTTGAACGACTTCACCGCGTTAGCAGACGCCTGCCATGCCGCTGGCGCGCTGCTTGTCGTGTGCGTGCCCGAGCCGGTGTCGCTGGGCTTGTTGAAATCACCAGGCGCAATGGGGGCTGACATCGTAGTGGGTGATGGACAGTCTATCGCGACACCCACCATGTTCGGCGGCCCTGGTGTGGGTTTGTTTGCAACGCGCGAGAAGTACGTACGCCAAATGCCGGGTCGCTTATGTGGTGAGACAGTAGACGAAGATGGCCGTCGCGGTTGGGTGCTGACACTCTCTACGCGTGAGCAACACATCCGCCGCGAGAAAGCCACGTCTAACATCTGCACCAACTCTGGGCTCATTGCCTTGGCGTTCTCGGTGCACATGACGCTGTTGGGCGAAGTGGGCTTCCGTAAACTGGCGGAGCTGAACCACGCGCATGCGGGGTTGCTGGCCGATGGGTTAGAGCAAATCAAAGGCGTGAAGATTATTCCGTCCACTTTCTTCAATGAGTTTGCCGTGCAACTGCCAAAGAAGGCGGCCGATGTTGTGGAAGCCTTGGCGAAGCGCAACATCTTAGGCGGCATTCCGGCGTCGCGCTTTTATCCGACGTATCCTGAACTTGAAAACATTCTGCTGCTCACGGCCACCGAGATGAACACGGAAGGCGACATTGCCGCACTTGTTGGTGCGCTGAAGGAGGTGCTGTCATGAGCCTGCCAACCACAACCAGTGGCCACAGAGGCCTGCAAATCGAACAAGCGCTGATTTTCGAACTCGACACACCGGGCTCGACGGCGGTTGATTTGCCAGCGGCCCCCAAAGTGCGCTCGCGCTTGGGCAATTTAGAAAACAAAAAGCCGCTTGGTCTGCCCGGTTTATCTGAACCCGAAGTCGTGCGTCACTACACGCGCCTCAGCCAAAAGAACTATTCGATTGATACCGGTTTTTATCCGTTGGGCTCGTGCACCATGAAGCACAACCCGCGCCTGAACGAAAAAATGGCGCGTCTGCCGGGCTTGGCGGATATCCATCCGTTCCAACCGGAAAGCACGGCGCAAGGGGCGTTTGAACTGATCGACACGTTGGCCCACTGGCTGAAAACACTCACCGGCATGCCTGCGGTTGCCATGTCACCGGCTGCAGGTGCGCACGGTGAGCTGTGTGGTTTGATGTGCATTCGCTCAGCCCATCAGGCCAACAACCAAGATCATCGCAAAATCATCCTGGTCCCTGAATCAGCGCACGGCACCAACCCGGCCACGGCGGCCTTGTGTGGGTACCAAGTTGAGTCAGTACCTGCCACCGCCGATGGCCATGTGGATGTGGCTGCGCTGAAAGCCAAACTCGGCCCCAATGTTGCAGCGGTGATGATCACCAACCCCAACACCTGCGGGCTTTTCGAGACAGAATGCATTGCCATTGCCGATGCGGTGCACGCAGCCGGTGCCTACTTCTATATGGATGGCGCCAACTTTAATGCTTTGGTGGGGCGTGTGCGGATTGCTGACCTGGGCGTTGATGCCATGCACATCAACCTGCACAAAACCTTCTCCACACCTCATGGTGGCGGTGGCCCCGGTGCAGGCCCGACGGTGCTCAGTCAGGCTTTAGCTGCGTTCGTGCCGGTTCCGTTTGTTGTTCATGACGGCAAAAAGTTCGTCGTGGAAGAACACGCAGGCTTTGGCGCGGCCAAACAATCCTATGGCCGCATGAAAGGCTTCCAAGGTCAGTTCGGCGTGTTCGTTCGTGCGCTCACCTACATCCTCGCCATGGGCGCTGATGGTTTGCGTCAGGCGTCGGGTGATGCAGTGCTGAACGCCAATTACCTGCGCGCCAAGTTGGGTGCGGAACTGACGCCGGCGTTTGACCGCATTTGTATGCACGAAGTGGTGTTCGACGATACGTGGCTAAAAGATACGGGTGTGACCACACTCGATATCGCCAAAGCCCTGATCGACGAAGGCTTCCATCCGATGACCATGTACTTCCCGTTGGTCGTTCACGGCGCATTGCTGATGGAGCCAACCGAGACCGAAAGCAAAGCAACACTGGACCAATTCATTGGCTCATTGCTGGCCTTGGCGCGCAAAGCCAAGCAAGGCAATCAAGCCGAATGGTTCAAGGGCGCGCCGTACTTAGCGCCACGCCGTCGTTTGGATGAAACCAAAGCCGCGCGTAAGCCGGTGTTGCGGTGGAAACCTGCGGATAACGCTTCGGCTGTGAAGCAAGCGGCGGAGTAAGTCGCCACGCCGAGCAACAAAACACATCTGTCACCCCGGCATTCATTGCCGGGGTCCAGGGTAACTGGATGCTGTCGGTGTTTGTGGCTCTGGATCCCGGCAACAAGTGCCGGGATGACGACTGAGTTTTAATGCAGCCTTAAGCCGCCACGGTCTCTTTCGACGGCGTGGGTGTCGTCTCAATGCTGGCGACGCGGCCATCTACAATCGTAATCTGGCGGGCGCAGCGTTTGGCGATGTTGGGGTCGTGCGTGCTCAGCAAGAACGTGGTGCCGCTTTCGGCATTAATTTCACGCAGCAGTTCCATTACCTGTTCGGTGGACTCACGGTCCAGGTTGCCGGTCGGTTCGTCGGCCAGCACCATGGCGGGGTCATTCATCAAGGCACGGGCGACAGCCACGCGCTGCTTCTGCCCGCCTGATAATTTTGTGGCCTTATAGTTGAGGCGGTGGCCTAAGCCCACGCGCGTCAATAGTTCCGCCGCACGGTGTTCGGCTTCTTCATCTTTCATCAAGCCTGCGGCCACAGCCGGGAACATCACGTTCTCAAGTGCTGAGAAGTCGGGCAGCAAGTGGTGGTATTGGAACACGAAGCCGATGTTGCGATTGCGGAACTGGGTCAGCTCGTCTTCGCTGGCCGTGGTCAGGTCTTGGTCCAGCATGAAGAAGTGGCCCGACGAGGGGCGCAGAAGCGTGCCCAAGATCGAGAGCAATGTACTTTTACCAGAACCGCTTGGCCCCAGCATGGCGACAAACTCGCCTTTGTAGATTTCAAAGCTGATGCCCTTCAGCACCTGCGCCACCACATCACCGGTGATGTAGTCCTTCTTCAGGTCAGCGACGCGTAACAGAGCTTCTTGCGTAGTTTGTTGAGGGCTCATTGGCTGATGGCCTCCACCGGATCAATACCAGCCGCAGCGCGCGCGGGCAGAATGGATGCCAAAGCTGAAGCGCCTGTCGCCAGCAGAATACCAAACAAGTACGCACCTTGCGCCGGGTCCACCGGGAAAATCGGGCGGCCATCGGGGCGCAGCACAAACTCAGCAACGATGGTGCAGAAGGTGAAGGCCATGCCCGCACCCACCAGCGCACCCAATAAGCCCACCAGCATGCCTTGGAATACGAAGACCTTAGTGATGAAGGTTTTGGTAACGCCCATGCTGCGCATGATGCCAATTTCGGGTTTGCGGCGCACAGAGGTGAGCAGCAGTGCGCTTGAGACGCCGATGATGATGGTGACGATCGAGAAGAATTTAATCAACCCGCCGGTCGAGCCTTGGCCTTGAATGGCATCAAACAGGCGGCGGTTCTTTTCGTTCCAGCTGGTGCTTTTCAAGCCTGTGGCTGTGGCGAATTCTTTGCTTAAGTCGGCGGCGGCGTTGAGGTCGTACAACTTCACTTCAATGCGCGAGACGCCGTTGTCTAAATCCAACAGGGCCTTCGCGGACTTGAAATTCATGTAGACCACGCGCTCGTCCAGCGACTCAATGCCGATGGAGAAGATGCCGCGCACGCGGACACTGCGCTCACGCCCACGATCAGACCGGATCACCAAGGGCTGGCCCACTTCGATGGAGAGATTGCGGGCTAAGCGGCGACCGATAATCACGCCATCCAAATCTAATTCAGCGCTGCCGGAAATGATGTTCTCGCCAATTTTCGCGATTTCAGACAGTTGCTCAGGTCGCACACCGGTGATCGACACCGGCTGCACGGCTTGGCCACGTGTAATCAGGCCGTTGCCGGAGACGATGGGTACAGCAATGCGCACCATGGGATCGGCCGAAACCGTATCAAGAGCCGTTTGCCAGCTCCGGATTTGTTCGCGTTGCGTGTTCGACCGCAAGACCGCCGCCAGGATAGACGCCCCGTCACCTTTCAGCACGCGCGGCTCTTGCTCGCGGGCTTCGATGGTGATGTGCGGAATGCTGCCCACCGTTTGCTCGATCTGGAAGGTCGCCAAGCCGTTGATCAGCGCGGTCATGAAGCAGAACACCAGCACGCCCACGGCAACACCGCCGATCAGCAAGCCGGTTTGCAGCTTGCTGGACAGAAGGTAGCGTAGAGCGACTTTAGCTTCGTAACGCATGTTTCATTTCAGGCTTAATTTAAAGCCGTAACCTTTTCGCCGGGTTTCAGGGCTTTCTGCGTCGTAATCACGGCATCGCCCGCCACCACACCTTTGGTGACGATCACGTTAGCCGCAGGCCAATCAATGAAGCTGATGTTCTGACGGGTTACTGCGCCATCTTTCACGGTCAGCACATAGGGGCTGTTGGTGATGTCGCGAATGGCCTGACGCGGCACTGTAATGGCTTGGTCCTGCTTATCGACGATCACGTTCACATCCACCGACAAGCCCACGGGCAACTCGGTGTCGCCGATGCTGGCGGGCGCTGTGAAGGAAAAGCGCACCAAACGTCCGCCGGTGCTGGTTTGAATTTCAGGCGCCAAATAGCTGAGCGTGCCGGTGACGATTTCAGGCACACCCGCAAATGCCAAGCGTGCAGTTTGGCCCAGTTTCAAGGCCATGCTGTAGCTTTCGTCCACTTCGGCTTCCACTTCCTGGGCCGTTGTGGGCGCAATGCTGAATAGTGCTGTTGTGGTGGTGACGACCTGACCCGGATCAACCGGGCGGTTGAGGATGCGGCCGGTGAAGGGGGCGATGATGCGTTGGTCGCCCAGTTGGACGTTGGCTTCGTCGCGGGCGGCTTCAAGGCGGCGCAAATCTTCGCGGCCTTTGCTGACCGCCAAGGCGGCCGCTTCCACGGCGGCTTGCGTGGTCGAGCCACGTTGTAACAGCGATTGCGCGCGTTCCAGATCGCGGGTGGCTTGCGCCAGGACGCGGCGCTGGGCTTCTACGCCGGCGCTGGTTTGGGCCAGGGCAGCTTTGGCGCGGGCCGGATCAATCTGGCCCAGAACTTCGCCCGCCTGCACTAAATCGCCTTCGTCTTTGTTCAGCTGCAACACTTGGCCGCTGACGCGCGAATAAACCTGCACGCTTTCTTGTGGCTTCACCCGGCCTGTGACAGCCAGCACCCGCTCGGTGGGCTTGGCTGCCAGGGTGACGGTTGAGACCGCGATCGGCGCTGTCATGCGCAGCGTGACCGCGACAGCAAGGGCAACAGCGACCACGGCCGCGCCAATCAGGGCCAGCTTGCGGCGTTCACGCTGCTTGCGGATCAGCACAAGCCCGGCATTGGGGCCTTCGACGGTGGCTGCACTGGTGTCGGCCTTGGCGGATTTCGATATATGCATCGCTTTGTGCTCAATGCGGGTTGAAGTGGGGCGACTTGAAGTAAAGCGGCTTAACGTCGGCACTCGATATGTATTTGTATTGATACGACTCTCGCACGCCTGTGGATTAGCGCCTTGAGGTGAATCAAGTCGTTGATTTTTCTTAATTTTCAAAGGGGTGACTTGGTAACAGCTGTTCTGACGGCCGTTACAATAGCCCTATTTAAAAAGCCGTTATTCCGTTTTAACGGCCCCAGATCTGAAACGGCCCGTAACAGGTGGGTGGTCCGCAGCTGAAAAAAGCCGCCAAAATTCGGGCAATAAAAAACCCCGCAACCAGGGCGGGGTTTTTAAGGTCTCAAATCTCAATCGACTTAATGGAGGCGCTTTTTAATGGAGGCGCTTTGGCAATTCACCGACGGCCTGATCGACCATGGCTTGTTGCTGCGCCGCTGACAGGTTCTCGCGGAGCAACCCTTCAGCCGCCTTCAATGCGACATCCACAGCCAAGTCCCGCACTTGGGCCACAGCTTGGGCTTCGGATTGCGCGATGCGCTCCAAGGCTTGCTTCTTGCTGCGTTCGATCGCGCGGGCCAGGTCCTGCTCGGCGTCGCTGCGCAGACGTACAGCATCTTCCTTGGCCTGCTGAATGATCTTCTCGGCTTCAGCCATCGCGTCGCGTTGCTTGCGCTGATACTCGGCCAACAGGGCTTGAGCATCTTCACGCAGCTTGCGGGCTTCTTCGATTTGGGCGCGGATTGTGGCCGCACGGCCATCGAGGGAGCTTGTGATGGCTTTGCCAGCCGGACGCGCGATGAACGCAACGACCAGCACGAAGGCCAGACCAACCCAGAACGCCGGATCAAGTAAGAATTCCATGATTGCAGCGTCCTATTTCAGAGCGGCCGCAATGGCGGCATCGACTTTGCCGGCATCAAGCGTGAGGCCAGTCAGTTTCGACACGGCTTCGCGGGCCGTATCACCTGCGATGGAACGGATCGAACCCAGAGCTTCCGCCTTGGCTTTGGCAATGCGCTCTTCGCCATCGGCGATTTGCTTTGCCACGTCGGCGTTCACCGCAGCGGTCTTTTCATCGGCAACCTTCTTCATCTCGGCGGTTGCCGCGAACATCACGTCGCGGGCTTGGGCGCGGGCGTCGGTCATTGCCTTTTCGTACGAGGCAATAGCCGCATCCGTGTCGGCTTTCAGTGCAGCGGCACGGTCAAGGTCATCTTGGACCAGGCGTGCGCGCTGTTCTAAGATTTCACCGATACGCGGAATGGCGAACTTCGAGACGACGATGTAGAGCGTCACGAACGTTACAACCAACCAGAAGATCTGCGACGCGAACGACGCGGGATCAAATTGCGGCATGGCCGAGAGCCTTCAAATCAAAAACCTAATCTCAAAATCCAGGCGGCGTCGGTTAAAACAAACCAAACGCCGCCAAGAATAGAGCGATTAGCTGAACAGGATGATCAGAGCGACGACCAGCGCGAACAGCGAGGTCGCTTCCGACAGAGCGAAGCCCAGGAATGCCGGGGTGCGCAGCTTGTCTTCCATCGCCGGGTTACGCGCAACCGCGGTCATGTAGTAAGCCCAAACCAAGCCTACGCCGACACCGCCGCCGACAACACCCAGAGCGGCAATGCCCGCACCGATCATTTTTGCTGCTTCAACTTCCATGTGAGTATCCTTTCTTAAGATAGAATTAGAGTTGATTTAGTGGAGATTAATCGCGTCGTTGAGGTAGATGCACGCCAACAGCGCGAAAACGTAAGCTTGAATAGCGCCGACCAGAATTTCGAGCAGCGTTACGCCAAACACGGCGATGAACGGCACGATCCCGAAGACAACGCCCAGCGAAATGATGAAACCCGCCAGCACCTTCAACAGCACGTGGCCGGCCAGCATGTTGGCGAACAAACGCAAAGCCAGCGAGAAGGGGCGGATGAAATATGACAGCACTTCAATCGGCACCAGGATGAATGCTACAGCCAAGGGCGTGCCCGAGGGCAGGAACAAGCTGAAATAGTGCAGGCCGTGGCGGGCAAACCCGATCACTGTCACAGCGATGAAGATGAACAGAGCCAGCGTGAAGTTCACAACCAGGTGCGAAGTGAAGGTGAACGAGTACGGCAGTAACCCTAAGAAGTTGCCCATGAGGATGAACATGAACAACGTGAAGATGAAGGGGAAATAACGCATGCCCTGGTGGCCAACGTTATCTTTCACCATGCCGCCGACAAATTCGTACATCACTTCGGCGACTGACTGCCAACGCGACGGCACCATGGTGCGATGACGGGTGGCAACCCAGAAGAGGGCGAAGGTGGCCACAACGGCCAGGCACATGAACGCAGCAGAGTTCGTGAACGAAACGTCTACGCCACCGATCTCAAGCGGAATCCAGCGCTGAATCTCGAACTGATGCATAGGTCCATGAGATTCAGCAGCCACAGCGCGCTCCTTCAGTCGACTGAACGGGTTGCCCGTTCGTTATGGTTTCGTTTTATCTTGGGTGTCCGTGGTCTCTTCCACTTCCCGCATCGCGCGTCCCAAGCCCACAGCCTGGTCCATGCCTTTGACGATGCGGTAAATGTTCATCAGAGCCGCAGCAAACCCCAAGAATATCATCACAATTAAGAACACCGGCCCGGTTCCGAGCCACTGATCTAGAAAGTAGCCAAGTCCCGTTCCAACCAAGATCGAGGCCATAAGTTCGGCCGCAATCTTGAACCCAACACTTTGCGCAGCACCCATGCTCCGGCGGTCCGTACGCACTTCCCGCTTTTGCTCTTGTCGAGCGCGAACCGCAGCCAGCCGCGCTTCAACGTCTTCAAGTGATGGCGGTTTTTCGCGGTCCGTCATGTTGGAAACTCCAGACCGTTTTGACCCTTTAGCCCGGGAATACCCATTTCATAGCGCGAAACGGCGGTTTCCCGGTCCAAAATCGCGCGCAACATAGGCAGCAGGGGGTGGGGTGTCAAGAATGATTCCCGCGCTGCACAACCCATCAAAAATTATGAAATTTCAGAGCCTTAGCGTTTATTTGCCAACGGCAAATTACGCGCTGTCGCGCATCTGTTCAGCCGCCTTCAAATCGACCGATACCAGGCGCGAAACCCCACGCTCGGCCATTGTGACCCCAAATAACCGGTCCATACGGGCCATGGTCATACGGTGGTGGGTCACAACCAGCGCACGGGTGCCGGTTTGCTTGGTGATTTCGCTGAGCAGCGAGCAGAAACGGTCGACGTTCGCGTCATCCAACGGGGCGTCGGCTTCGTCCAGCACGCAGATGGGGGCGGGGTTGGTCATGAACACCGCAAACAAGAGCGCGAGAGCCGTTAAGGTTTGCTCGCCCCCCGACAGGAGGCCCAAGTTCTGCATCCGCTTGCCTGGCGGGCTGGCCATGATTTCCAGGCCAGCTTCCAACGGATCTTCGGCTTCGGTTAGGGCCAAGTGGGCGCGGCCACCGCCGAACAGGCGGCTAAACAGGCTGGCAAAGTGGCCGTTCACTTCGTTGAACGATTTTAACAGACGCTCGCGGCCTTCCGAGTTCAGCTTTTGGATGCCTTCACGCAGGCGCGCAATGGCGCCAATCAAATCATCGCGCTCGGCCACCATGCCGGTGATTTGCTGGGTCAGTTCTTCGGCTTCTTGCTCGGCGCGCAAGTTGACCGCGCCTAAGTTGTCGCGCTCACTCAGCAAGCGCTGCAAGCGCTTCTCAGATTGATCCAACTCGATCAACGGCTCGTCGTCGCGCAGTTTGGTTTGCGCACGAACTTCATCAGGCTCCACCGACAGCTTTTCACGGATTTGGCTTTCGACCACGCCCATGGCCTGTTCGGATTGCGCCACCGCTGATTCGCGGCGGATACGTTCCTCACGCACTTCTGACAAGGCATGCTCAGCCGACCGCAAGGCGCGGTCTGCTTCCGCCAAACGGCGTTCGGCTTCAGCCAAAGCATCAGCCGCGGTACGGCGTTCGGCTTCGGCTTCATCCAAGCTTTCGTTCAGCATGTCGCGTTGAGCTGCGATTTCTTCGGGCTTGTTGGCCAGAGATTCGACTTCAGCTTCTTCCGCTTCCTTACGTTGGGTCAGGGCCGCTTCTTGCGTGATCGAGGACTCTTTGCGGCTCGTCCATGACGTTGCTTCGCTGGTCAGCGTTTGCAGACGGCGCGCACGTTCGTCAGCTTGGCGGGCCAGTGCGTCGTAAGTTGCGCGGGCGTCCATCAAGTCTTGGCGCAGCGATGACAAGCCACGTTGCTTGGTGTCGATCTCGTCCCGCAAATCAGCGCCGTCACCCAGCTCTTCAAGGCGCGCGTGCGCGGCTTCCAGGCTGGTGTTGGACTCTTCGATTTCGCCTTCAAGCTGCGTGCGGGTTTCGTTCAAACCTGCCAAGCGCATTTGCACAGCGGCTTGCTTTTGCTTCAACTCGGCCAGCGCATCTTTGGCCTTATTGCGCACATCTTCCGAGCTGCGCATGGCCGCACGTGTCGTTTGCTCGTTCTGTTGAGCTGCGGCAAAGCCATCTTTCGCAGCGGTATTGGTTTCTTCGGCCGCGCGGACAGCAGCAGATGATGTGTCCAAAGCCGCCAGCACTTCGCGCAAGCGATTGCGTTGCTTCAAACGTGTCGCTGCAGCCGTGGGGGCACCAGCTTGCGAGAAGAAGCCGTCCCAACGCCACAAGTCACCCGCAGCGGTCACCAAACGTTGACCAGGCTTCAGTGTGGTTTGCAGTTCTGAACCTGCAGCAACGCTGTCAACCAAGCCCACTTGCGATAAGCGGCGCGCCAAACGGTCCGGCGCTTTCACGACATCGGCCAGCGTGCGCACGCCGTCGGGCAGTGCTTGTGGCTCGCTCATGGGCGGCAGGAACATCCAGCGCATCGGGGCAACGTCATCGCCCGCAGCTGTTAAGTCATCGCCTAACGCAGCACCCAGAGCCGCTTCATAACCGGCATCAACTGATACGGCGTCAACAATCGGGCTCCAGCCGCCAGCGGTGTTGGGCTCGGCCAACAGTTCTTCCAAGGCGACGGCTTCAGCTTGAATCTTAGCGTGTGCGCCTGCGCGGTTTTGCAATTCGTTGCGGGCAGAATCAGCCGCACTTTGTGCATTCAAGCGGTTTTGTTCGGCTTCTTCCCAAGCTTGGCGGGCTGCGACAACATTGGCTTCTGCTTCGGCGGTGCGATTTTCTTCAGCGGTGATGATGTCGGGCGCCAACGCAGCTTGGCTGGCGATTTCCAACTGCTGCAAAATATCGCCGTGACGTCGCTCAGCGCGCTGACGGCGCAAGTCCGCTTCACTGGCTTGCTGGCGCGTTGCCGCACGGGCTGATTCGCTGTCGGCAAGCTTCTTCGAGAGAAGCTGCAAATCAGCTTCCACTTCTTCCACGGCCTTAGCGGCCGTCATCAACGTTTCGCGCACACGCTCACGCTCATCAGCCTCAGCGGCTGTTTGTGCATTCAGTTCGTCTTGCTCGGCGGCAATGCGTGTTAAGTTGGTGTCAGCGTCTGACAGGCGCTCAGCTTCACGCAGCAAATCTTCCTTCAACTGCGCCAACCGCGTTTCGGCGGCTGCGCGGGCTTGGCTGATGCGTTCAAGTTCTTCGTCCAGCTTGTCACGCGCCATCATGATCGCTTGGCGTTTGGCCGCCGCTTCAGCTTCGGCTTTGCGCAGTTCCGGCATGACGGCCGCAGCTTCGGCTTGCTCGGTGGCAGCGGCCGCAGCGGTTGCTGTGCGTGCTGCGACTTCTGACTCCATATCCTTCAACGCTGCATGTGCAGCTTCCAAGGCGGCAGCGGTTTGTGTGCGGCGGATCAACAGTACCAAGGCTTCAGCCGAACGGATGCTTTCGCTGATGGTACGGTAACGTGCCGCTTGGCGAGCCTGCTTCTTCAAGCCTTCCAACTGCGCTTCCAACGCCGTTACGACGTCGTTCAACCGGTTCAAGTTGGTTTCAGCGGCTTTCAAACGCAGCTCAGCTTCGTGGCGGCGACTATGCAGGCCGGTGATGTTGGCAGCTTCTTCCAGCAAGTGACGGCGCGCTTGCGGCTTCGCGCTAATGATCGCGCTGATGCGGCCTTGGCTGACGAGTGCGGTTGAACGGGCACCGGTGGCCAAATCGGCGAACAGCAAATGCACATCACGCGCACGGGCTTCGCGGCCGTTTACTTTATATTGCGAGCCTTTTTCACGCTCGATCCGGCGCGTGATTTCCAAATCATCGCTGTCGTTGAACTGTGCTGTTGCCCGGCGATCCGTGTTGTCCAGAAAGACCGAGACTTCAGCGATGTTACGTGCAGGCCGATCACGTGTGCCGCCGAAAATCACTTCGTCCATGTCGCCGCCGCGCATTTGCTTGGCCGAGGTTTCCCCCATCACCCAACGCAGCGCTTCAACGAGGTTCGATTTTCCGCAGCCGTTCGGGCCGACGACACCCGTTAAACCGGGCTCGACATGCAGTTCGGTGGCATCGACAAAGGATTTAAAGCCGGACAGCCGGAGCTTCGTGAATTGAACCAATTAAATTCTCTCTCAGGTCTTAAGGTATTGTCGTCGGAAATGACGCGCGGACGGTGAGCAGATAAGGCTTATTTCTTGGCCTTATCTTTGATCTTTTGGTCGATCAGCTTGGCCATGTATTCGTAGCCGCGGTCGCCTTCGACTTTTTCGTCTTCCACAAAGAATGTCGGGGTCGACTGCACTTTGTAGAGATTGCTGGCGGTGGTTTGCACTTCGCGGATCGTCTTCAACAGATCATTATTCTTCAAGCACGCATCAACTTCATCGTTGGTCATGCCAGCCAGTTGCGCATAGCCGCGCAACGGCTCGATCGGCTTCTCAGATCGAATCCATGTGTCTTGGTTTTTGAAGATCAGGTCGATCAACTTCGAACCACGGTCACCGGGCGCGCAGCGCGCCAGAAGTGCTCCGGCCATCGCCCAAGTGTCGAGCGGGAAGTCGCGGAACACGAAACGGATTTTGCCCGTGTCGATGTAGTTCTTTTTCAATTCACCGTAGACGGTTTGGTGAAAGTGAGCGCAGTGCGAGCACGTCAATGACGCGTACTCGATGACGGTGACAGTGGCTTTCGGATCGCCCAGCACAAACTCTTTGTATTGGGCGGTCGAAGCAGCTGTGGCCGGTGCGGACGCAGCAGGCGCAGAAGCAGCCGAGGCGGCAGGTTGAGCCGGTTTTGTACCAGCGGGAGCCTTATCTTGAGCAACGGCACCCGACACGCTCGCAACAGACATAGCTAAGCCAACGAGCGCAACGCTCACGAACTGACCGATTTTCAAAGCAATCCTCCCCGCGTACCCGCGATATGATGTGGCTGCATACCAACATCTGTACAATTTGTGGAGATATTTGGGTCGGCCGGATTTATCCACAATAACAAGGCCTTGCAGGCCGTGCGCGCAAAGGGCCGGGGCGAAGCTCGTTGATGTGAGCTAATCAATTGAAATAAATATGTAAAATAGACTTCTGTCAAAACGCGCGGCATTCGCGCTGATGGCGACATCGCATTGATCTAACAGCTTATTCACAGCCACCGTTTTTGACGCCAAAACGCGTGCCGCAGCGAATGCATTAACGACTCTGCGGGCGTGGATTCTCTGCCCCTGAAAAAAGCAGCGGCGATGGCGTGCTTATTCGTCGGCGCGTTTGTCGGACGAAGCGCGGCCAGGGCCTTGTGCGAGCAGCGCTTTCAGCGAGTCTTCGGTCAGTTTCGTGATGGCGCCGATGGGGCAACGGTCTGGCATGCCGCCGCCGCTTTCGACCAGCACCGAGTCTCCGCCAAAGCCGCAGAGTCTTGAATCGCGAGATGTGAAGCCAATGGAATGCGCAAATTTCAAGCCAAAGCAGGGGCGGTCCAATTGCAAGTGATAGGGATGCTTACGGCTTGGGGCCCAGACAATCAGGTTGGTATTGTTCAACGCCTTCCAGTCGTAGAGCGTGCGGAAGAAAATGCACTGATTGTTGGTGTCAGGCATTTTGTCTGGGTTCTGCTCGAGCACATAGCCAGGATCGTTGGCGTCTTTTGGCGCATCCTTTGAAGCTGGTGCATCTTTGTCTTGCGCAAACGTCTGCACGCTCAGAGCCATAAGCCCTAAGACAACAACTGACAGAACTGCGAACTTCCCCGCCCCGGGGGTGGCCGTATGCATGGTTCTATGTTCGACCTGAATATGGAAAATCTAGGGCAGGACGATCACCCGGCCAAGCTATCTTAACCAGTGTGGTAATCTTGCATCATTTAGCCTGCGCTCTGCAGGCCTCAAGACGGCCTCTTAAAATGCGAACGCCGCGTAGGCCCCTAAGCTGAATTGGTTCGGTGTGCCGCGCGCGGACACCAGCGGGCTGTTCTTGGCTTTGTTCATCAACCGCTCAACGCCAGCGTTGAGGATGAACGCCCAGCTGGGGGTCACTTTGAATTCGCCGCCTACGGACAGGGACACATCCTTAAAGCCCGACGTTGGCGTGTAAGCTGTTAGGCCCGAAGCGGTGGCTTGTGTAGCGGTGATGCCGAAGAAGCTTTGCATGTAGCTGCTGCTGGCCCAGGTGGTGCCTAAGCTTGAGCCGATGCTCAAATTTTTGGAGCGGTACACAGCCAGGCTGACATCGAAGTCAGCCAAATAACCTTCGTGGCCACTGCCCACGTCTTTGCGTGCGCGTACGCGGTAACGCAGCGGACCAGACGTGTAACTGGCAAAGCCGCCCACTTCGAAGCTGGTGCCGACATTGCCCAAGCCTGCCAAATCCGGCGAGGTATCCTCGTCACGGCCAAAGTCGATTTTCAGCGTAGGGCCAGCGCGGAAACTGGTGGACTCAAATACAGCGTTAGTGCCGCCAAAGATGTTGAGGCGGATCTGGTTGTTATCGACTTGCAGCAAGTCTTTGTACCGCAGCGAGATGATCGGCGCTAAACGCACGTCGTAGTGGTTGCTGCCTTCATAATCTGTACTAAGCACCGGCCCTAAGCCAATGCGCACATTGGTGACACCTGGGATCACAGAGTCCATCAGGTCGCCGGCCAAGTTGGTGGCTTCCGAGAACACGTCATCACGGAAAATGCCGCCGATGTTTTGGGCTTGCGCGCCCGTGGACATTGCGCTGACGGACATAAAGCAAAACGCGGCAGCCGCGCCCAGCAATTTGCGTTTCATGTTCTTCCCCATCTCAACGTTTTCCCACTGCTTTATATTTGTCATGACCATGCTTTCTATTTGGGCGTCTCGCCGTCGTGGCGGCGCCGGGCTATGGCCGAGCCGAGCTTCTGCAGCGCGACTCGTAAGTCTGGTGACATAACATTCTTAATTTTTTGCTCAATTTCAGATTCTTCGGCCGCATTTAAGACGGGCTCAGGCTTCGCTTTCATGCGCTGACGGCGCGGCAAGGGGCCTTGTTGCGCCTCAATACGTGAAATGGCGGCGTATCCTAAGAAAGCATTAACGCGGTCAATCAGCACCGGCGCCTTCATTTGCAGCAATGTCGCGGCTGAGCCGTTGGCCACCTGTAATACAAGCGTTGCTTTATCATTCCTTTGGCGCGGAAATTTGATCTCAATCGGCACAGCAAAGGCAGAGAGTTCCGCCCCCACAATTTCGGGCCACCGCGCAATAACCGCGCCGCTGGCAAAGCCGCGCTTATCGAGAATAGGCGCGGCAATCTTAGCTGAGAACATGCCGACCATGGCGGGCCGGCCATAACGGTTGAACCCAGTCGTACTGGAAAGGTTTGCGCGTTTCGTGTCAGGCGCATCGGCGGGCGCGTCAGCCTTTTTGTCAGGTGTCGTATCTGATTCTGGTGGCGGGGACACTGTTCGCGGCTCGCTCTCGCCCGTATACACTGAAGAAGTATACATTGAAGATGATCCAGGGCCGTTATGGCCGCAAGAGTCATTAAAGCAACACTCTAATCCCCAGTCTTAATATCAGTGTCCGTCCGTTCTCACTCACTCGCGAATACGTTATTGCAATGGTACGACCGCCACCGGCGCGTGATGCCGTGGCGCGCCTTGCCGGGCGTTGCATCCGATCCATACGCGGTGTGGCTGAGTGAAATTATGCTGCAACAAACAACAGTTGCGGCGGTGAAGCCGTATTTTGAAAAATTTCTCAAGCGCTGGCCCACAGTGCGAGATTTGGCGGCAGCTAAAAGCGATGACGTGATGGCCGCCTGGGCGGGCCTCGGGTACTACGCGCGGGCGCGCAACTTATATAAGTGTGCGCAAGCTGTAGCCGCCAATTATGGCGGGCAGTTCCCCAACACCGAAGAAGGCTTGCTGCAATTGCCCGGCGTTGGGCCCTACACAGCCGCAGCCATTGCGGCTATTGCATTTAATCGCCGTGCGGTGGTGGTGGATGGCAATGTCGAGCGCGTGATGGCCAGGCTTCATGCCGTCACCGAGCCGTTGCCGCCAGTGAAGCCAAAACTCAAAGAGCTTGCGGACGCCCTGACGCCGACCGAGCGCCCGGGTGATTACGCGCAAGCCGTAATGGATTTGGGCGCGACCGTGTGCACCCCCAAATCACCCGCCTGCGCAATCTGCCCCTGGATGAATGCGTGCGAGGGTCGCAAGCAAGGCATTGCAGCAGAATTACCGCGCAAACTCGCGCAAAAAGAAATTCCAACGCGACGCGGTGTGGTGTTCTGGGGCACGAACAGCAAAGACGACGTGCTGTTGATCCGCCGTCCACCCAAAGGATTATTGGGTGGCATGCTGGCGTTTCCCACCACCGATTGGCGCGTGGAGGCCTGGAGTAAAAAAGATGCATCGACATATGCGCCGTTTAAAGCCGCGTGGGCGGCCTTAGCAGGTGTTGTGGAGCACACGTTCACCCACTTTCATTTAGAGCTTGAGGTGTGGGTCGGCAGGGGCACAGCAAAAAGTAGCGATGCATTTATGCCCATATGGATTAAGGCTGAAGATGTGAAAGACGCCGGCCTGCCCAACGTGATGCAAAAAGTTGTGCGGCATGTTGCGGCATCTTCTTTAACAAAAGCGCAGCGCTTATTGCCCAGGCGTAGCTTATCAAAGCCAAAGAAAAAAGCTTTGAAACGGCGCAGTTGACCTGACAAATCTAAATCAGAGGTGTACCTTGCGGCATCAACAAAAAGCAGGGCCACATGCCTGATACAGGTTCGCGCACCACAAACACCGCAGACATCAAACAAGCTGCGCTGGACTATCACCGCTATCCGTCGCCGGGGAAATTAGAAGTCGTTGCCAAGAAGCCCTTGGCCAACCAACGCGACTTGGCGCTGGCGTACTCGCCAGGCGTGGCTGCGGCGTGCGAAGCGATTGTGGCCGACCCGACAGAAGTCGCGAACATGACGGGCCGCGGCAACTTGGTGGCCGTGGTGACAAACGGAACGGCAGTGTTGGGCTTAGGGCCAATTGGCCCCTTGGCGGCAAAGCCCGTGATGGAAGGCAAAGCGGTTCTGTTCAAGAAGTTTGCCGGCATCGACGTGTTTGATTTGGAAATTGCCGAGAACGATCCTGACAAGCTGGTGGATATCATCGCCGCACTCGAGCCATCCTTTGGCGCGATCAATCTGGAAGACATCAAAGCGCCGGAATGCTTCATCGTTGAAAGCAAGCTGCGCGAGCGCATGAAGATCCCTGTGTTCCATGATGATCAGCATGGCACGGCGATTGTTGTGGCGGCAGCGATTTTGAATGCGCTTCATTTGGGGCGCAAAGATATCGCGAAAGTGAAGGTCGTCTCGACCGGTGGTGGGGCTGCGGGCATCGCGTGCTTGAACCAGTTGGTGGCGCTGGGCTTGAAGCGCGAGAACGTCATTCTCTCCGATCATATTGGTGTTGTGTACAAAGGTCGCACCAAAGACATGACGGATCAGAAAGCGGGATACGCCTCTGACACCAAAGCGCGCACGTTGGCTGAAGCCCTGCCGGGGGCTGATGTGTTCTTGGGGCTTTCAGCGCCGCGCATTCTGACGCCAGAGATGGTGAAAACCATGGCGCCGAATCCGATCATCATGGCACTCGCGAACCCTGAACCTGAAATCCGCCCCGAGTTGGCCCGTGAAGCCTCACCCAATGCGATTATTGCGACAGGCCGTTCGGATTATCCGAACCAAGTGAACAATGTGCTCTGCTTCCCCTACATCTTCCGCGGTGCGTTAGATGTGGGCGCAACCACCATCAACGAAGAAATGAAGCTCGCCTGCGTGCATGCCATCGCACAACTCGCGCGCGGCGCGTCGTCTGATGTGGTATCGGCAGCGTACGGGGGTGAGCAACTTCGCTTTGGTGCTGACTATTTGATTCCGAAACCGTTTGATCCGCGCTTGGTCTCTGAAATCGCGCCAGCTGTGGCGAAAGCCGCCATGGACTCAGGCGTTGCAACGCGACCCATTGCGGACTTTGCGGCTTATCGCCAGAAGTTGCAGCAGTTCGTCTATCGCTCGGCCTTCGTGATGAAGCCGATTTTTGACAAAGCGCGTGCTCATCCAAAACGCGTGGTCTTTGCCGAGGGTGAAGACGAGCGCGTGTTGTTCGCTGTCAAAGCGCTGTTGGATGAAGGGATTGCGAAGCCGATCTTGGTTGGCCGTCCGCTGGTAATTTCACAACGTTCACGCAAACTGGGTTTGGGGATTGAGCCGGGCCGTGACGTTGAAGTTGTGAACCCTGAGGAAGATATCCGTTATTCCGATTACTGGCGTCATTATCACGGCGTTATGGAACGCAAAGGTGTCTCGCCCGATACGGCACGCACCATTGTGCGAACCAATACGACTGTGATCGCCACGCTGATGGTCGCGCGCGGTGATGCCGATGCGATGATCTGCGGCACCTACGGCGAATACCAATGGCACGCACGATATTTGGTGGACATTCTGGGCTTACAAGACGGCGCGCAACGCCCAAAAGCGTTGTCATTGCTGGTCCTGGACGAAGGCCCACTGTTTATGTGCGACGCTTTCGTGGAAGAAGACCCCGATGCCGATGATATCGCGCAGCTCACGCAATGGGCCGCACGCAAGGTGCAAGACTTTGGCCTCTCACCCAAAGTAGCGTTGATTGCCACATCCAACTTTGGCGCACGCAACACCGCAGCCTCGCGCAAGATGCGCAAAGCCCTGCGCTTGCTGATGAAGGAGTGCCCAGACCTAGAAGTCGAAGGCGAAATGCAGGCCGATGTTGCGTTGGATGAAGTTTTACGCACACGCATCTTCCCCAACTCGCGTTTGAAGGGTGCAGCTAATTTATTAGTTATGCCGACGTTGGAGGCGGCCAACATTGCCTTCAACCTGGTGCGTACATTGGGCAATGGTTTGCCAGTGGGGCCGATCATGTTGGGTGTCGCGAAGCCTGCCCACGTGACCACGCCATCGGTGACTGCGCGTGGTTTGGTAAACTTGGCCGCCTTGGCGGTGATTGATGCGCAGGTTCAATCTGGTGGTTAAGGCGAACTGGTTTGCTCTTGGCCTGGCGCTGTGCGTTGTTACAGCGGCACGTGCAGAAACCGAACTTCGTCGTGGCAATCGGTTTGAGCCAGCGTCGCTCGATCCGCAAAAATACCAAACGCACTATGAAGCAAACATTATTTTAGACCTCTTCGAAGGCTTGCTGACGTACGACGCCAGCGCCAAACCCGTACCGGGTGTGGCGCAAAACTGGGCCACCAGTGCGGATGGGAAGGTTTGGACCTTCACGCTGAGACCCAATCTGAGTTGGTCTGATGGCGCGGCCCTAACTGCAGATGATGTGGTGTTCACTTTTCGCCGTTTGTTGGCGCCTGCGACCGCCGCACAATATGCGCAGCTTTTTTATGTGATCGAAAATGCACGCGAGGTGAATACAGGCGCAACACCCCCCGAGAAACTGGGTGTGCAGGCAACCAACGCATCAACCATCGTATTTAAGCTAAAAACGCCCGCGCCTTATCTACCGGAACTGTTGGCCAATGCGTTCTCGGCTGTATTGCCGCGCCATGTGGTTGAGAAAAAAGGCGCGGAGTGGGTGAAGCCCGGCACAATGGTTTCGAACGGCGCCTATGCCCTGAAGTCCTGGATGCCGCAGGACAAAATTGAAATTGCCAAGAACGCGAAATTTCACGACGCAGCAAATGTGAAGATTGACCGCGTTACATACTATCCGTCGGAAAACATCACGTCGGCCCTGGCGCGCTTCCGGGCCGGTGAGCTTGATTTGCAAATCGAATTTCCAGCGTCGCAGATTGATGCCATTCGCACGAACTTGCCCAATGAAACAAAGCTCGCGCCCTCACTTCTCACGTATTACCTCACGCTAAACACGACGAACGAGAAGCTAAAAGATCCACGCGTGCGCCGCGCATTGTCGCTCGCGGTTGATCGCGACATTTTAGTGTCGCGCATTACCAAGGCAGGCGAAGCGCCAGCATATAACTTTGTACCGCCTGCCGTGGCCAATTATTCAGCTGTTGCTCATCCCGACGCAGTCTTGAGTGCCGAGCAACGTCTGGCGGAAGCTAAAAAATTATTGAGCGATGCGGGTTACGGCACAGGTAAGCCACTGAAGTTAACCTATAGTTTTTCCTCGAATGAGGATTTGAAGCGCATTGCTGTTGCTGTCGCCGGCATGTGGAAGCGTGTGGGTATCGAAGCCGAGTTATTGAACCGCGAAGGTCGCGTGCACTTTGCGTCCCTCAAAAGTGGCGACTTCGAAGTGGGTTATGCAGGTTGGTCGGCTGATTTCAACGATGCCTCGACTTTTCTCTATGTAATGCAATCCACCACAGTGAATTCCAACTACAGTCGGTATCGTAATGCAGCGTTTGATGACCTGATGACCAAGGCCGCGCAAACTGTAGATATCAAAGCGCGCGCCAGTATGTTGAATGATGCCGAGGTTATGGCGCTGCGTGACCAACCCATCATTCCGCTGTTTAACGGTGTTACGCGCAACTTGGTGGCGCAGCACGTCAAGGGCTGGGTGCCCAACGCCATCGACTTTAACCTCACGCGCTATCTCTCGGTCAGCGCTGCAAAGCCCTGATCCACTATATATAAGCAAACATAAATTGCGTTGACCGGTGTTGTCCGGTTCTCCAATAGTGCGGGCACATTATTTTGCTTCACCAAAGGAACCCCGCCATGAGCAGCTTTCGCGCATTCGTTGTCGATGAAGTCGATGGAAAATACACTGGCGGGTTCCGCGATCTCACTGTTGCTGATTTGCCCAAAGAGGGTGTGCTCATTGATGTTGCGTATTCCACGTTGAATTACAAAGACGGCTTGGCTGTGACCGGCAAAGGCAAGATCGTCCGTAAGTTTCCGATGGTCTGTGGCATCGACTTGGCGGGTACAGTTGTTGAATCGCCCGATCCTAAATTCAAGCCAGGCGACAAAGTACTCGTTAACGGCTGGGGGTTGTCGGAAGCTTATTGGGGCGGCTACACCACCAAGCAGCGCGTGAACCCAGATTTCCTGGTGCGTGTGCCCAGTGCGTTTGATCTGAAGCAAACCATGGCCATTGGCACGGCTGGCTATACTGCCATGCTGTGCGTGCTGGCATTGGAGGACGCAGGCGTGAAGCCCGGCAACGGCGATATTTTGGTGACGGGTGCTGTGGGTGGTGTCGGCTCAGTTGCTGTAGCGCTGTTGGCAAAGCTTGGTTATCGCGTGGTTGCGTCTACGGGCCGTCCGGCTGCAGCGGAGTATCTCAAACAACTCGGTGCCGCCGATATTATTGCCCGCGCGGATTTGGATAAGCCTGCGCGGGCGCTGGAAAAAGCACGCTGGGCTGGTGTGGTGGATTCCGTGGGCGGTAAAACATTGGGCATGGCCATTGCCCAAACGCATGAAGAAGGTGCGGTGGCCGCTTGTGGATTGGCCGGGGGCACCGATCTGCCGACAACCGTCATGCCGTTCATTTTGCGTGGTGTGAAATTGTTGGGAGTGAACTCCGTCACATGCCCCAATCCACGCCGTGTCCAAGCGTGGGAACGTTTGGCGAAAGACTTGGACATCGCGAAGCTGGACTCTATGACCACGACAGAGCCGCTATCGAAAATCGTTGATCTGGGTGAGCAGATCTTGCGCGGTGAAACCCGTGGCCGTGTCGTGATCGACGTCAATAAGTAAGCTTATCTTTGTTGGAGATAAAAGCGCGCGGCTCTTGTTACGAGGGCCGCGCGCTTTGCTGTTCGCGTTCTGCGGCTGCGGCGACCAGGACATCAAGGCCCGGGCGCATACGCTGCTCGACCGCACGAAAGGCGACAATCTCTGAGCCGCACCGTTCCGCTGCGGCTTGTGCTTTCGTCCAGGTCTTCGGACTGCCAAAGCGATCAATCAGCGGCGGTAATGAATGCATCGGGCGCGAACAGCCTGTGGGTGGCACAGCAAAGTACTGTGTCACGATGTTGCGGAAGGCATCCAATTCATTCACGCCGCGGCGTGACAGCGCATTGGTGGCCAGTGTCAGGCGTGCCAAGCGGCGTTCGCGTTTACGCAGTTGGTCTTCCAGCTCATCTAAAAAGCGGTGATCGCCAACCCGCTCCTTTGGTAACACCGGGCGCAAGCTTTCGATCAAGGCAATGTCCTGCGCGATCAGGCGTTTGGTCGCGATTTCCAGATAGCCAATACAGGCTTGATAGAACGCCAGCTCTTCATCCCAATCGAAGGACGGCTGGTTTAGGGCGGCTTGCAAAAGGCGGCGCGTGCGCACCAAGCGCATGCGTTCTTCCCGAATGTTGGTGCGTTGTACGGGGTGGAGGAGATGGTTGTGCACCATAATCATGCGTCCCTGTTTCGCGTGGCGATGCTGCGCAAACCTATCATCATATCTATATAACAACTGCAAGGGAATCTTTGTAACGCTGCGTTAGAGGCGCCTGGGCGCATGCCGTTACATTAATCGAGATCACGGAATTAGAGGCCATTCGCAGAATGGATTGGGTTGGTGGTTAAACCTGCGCAGGCTTTCGCTTGGTCAGCACGTCTTACACACAGTCGGCGTGTGTCTTGAGCGGGCCACGCGAGGGTCTGAGGGAGATTTCCTGTGGTTGGTATTTTACAAGGGGCAGATGCTTCATCGCTGTTTGGCTCAATGCCGACGGCCAACAGTACGCTGCTTGATACCATTCGCACGAAGGCGGCCGAGCGCTTCACTGCTGAAAAGCAAGTGATCGATGATGCGGCGCAAGCGCGTTCAGATGCTATTGATCGCGATAACGAGCGCTATATCTCGGTGAAAGCGCAGATCAACAACGCAAAAATTGCCGTCGAGAACGGACAGGAAAGTATTGAAACCATCCGCAATACGCTGCTGGAAATGCGCACGACGCTTTACTATGCGGGTGAAGAAGGTGAAGACACCGAGTATCGATCAACCCAGTTTAATAGCCAGGTGAACGCGATCAACGACGAAGCCAATTCCATGGGACCGTTGTTCAACCTCGTCGGCCAAATCAACCGTACTGACTACACGCCCAATCAAATCGAGTATCGCAACAGCTTAGGCGCAGCCTCCACCACGCTAACGGGTACCCATATAGGGGCAGATTATCGCATTAAAGCAGATGACGGGACGTACTGGATTCCTGATCTGGGGACAGACACGCTTGTACAGCGTTCGGAGATTCAGGGCGTTATTCAAGAGACGACATTGAGTGAAGGCACCGTCATTGAAAAAATGGCGTCAACGCGCAATGCCGTGAAGCTTGTTAGCTATGACGAGGCGACAAAGAATATCAAACTTGAAATCACGTTTGATCCGGCGCTTCCGCCCGAAACAGTGACTGGGAAGCTGGAAAGCGACGGCATTGGTCTCATGCCATCTTTTTTCTACGATAACCTAGAAACGCCAGAGGGCCGCAAGCGCGCCTATGCTGCGATTGAAAAAGCTGAGATTGAGCTGACTAGCCGCGCGACGGAGTTGACTAAAAACGCTGCCATTGTGGCTAAGGATAATCAGAAGATCGATGCGGAATTGGATCGTTTAACCAAAGATAAAACCAAGTCTATGGAAACGCAGTTGGCGGAGACGCAAGAACTGCAAATTAAAGCCCAGCAGCAACTGCAAGCAATGCAGTACAATTTGGAAAATCTGCAGTCGCAACAGTCAAACTATCTTCAAGCGTTTTCTGGATTTGTGACAAGTCCGTTCCTCCAGATCAGCCTGACCGTGTGATGTGCAACCGAGTTTATTCTTGTTCGGCTGCCGTTAGGGCCGTGTCTGTATCTTGAGGCACAGCTGTTTTCAAAAACGCCAAGATAATGAGAAGCGGTGGAAACAGGACGCCTGCGACCATCCAGCCAATCGGGTTGCGACCACGCTTCATGGCAAGGCGCCAGCCCAGAAAACCGAACACCAACATCGAGACAACGCTGATAGCGAACTGGAATGACTGCATTGCGCGTTATTCCTTTTTTGCGCTGATGTTCGGTTAACATATCGACTGATGAATTAAGCGCGCTTGCCTTCGCGGTCTTCGAGTATTTTGGTGACCAGTGCGTAGTCTTTCGGGTTATCCACGTCGATGGGGCCTTCGGCCCACGGGATCAGCGCTTTCTTGACGGTCACCTTCATAGCGCGAGAAATTTGGCGCATCACGCCATCAAGCGTGACCAAGCGCAACTTGTAGAGAATGAATGCCCAAATACCGAAGGCGTTGATAATGCGCTCGGGCTTTTTGCCGAATTGCCCGCCCGTGGCGAACGCTTCCGCAGCTCTCACGGCCTTTTCGGTTTTAAGGCAGTACAGATTGCAGCTTGAGTACGCCTCATCTTTCAAGCGGTGAAAGGCGCGTTGGCCGCCAGGGTATTTATCCAAGATCAATTGCGCGCGGGTCATGGCCACAAACGCGTCACCTTCAGTGGCGGCGACTTCATTGCAGAAGTGATCGATCATTTCAGGTGTATGCAGGGCATTGTCACCCGCGCTGACGACCAGTGGAAATGGCGTGTCAATGTTAGATACAGCGTTGTAGACGCTTTGCGCCAAGTTGCCTTCGCTAGGCACGGTAAAGATTTCACTCTTATCAAGCATCGCGGCCATTTCAGGGATGCTGCGTAAAATCGCTGGGTCTTCGATGGACACATAAATCCGGCCGATGTGTTTCGCGCCGCGTAAGCCTTCGATCACGCGCTGTACCATCGGAACGCCGTTCAATTTCACCAGGCATTTGTGCGACAGCCCCTGAATTTGTGCGACAGGGTCTTGGGCCCCACGACGGCTGGCCGCCAATACCAGCGCGGTGAATTTCACATCCGACATTTTAAAAGCGATCCTAGTGAGTTCTATTGTTTGAAGCGTAAGCGCGACATCAATACGTCGATCGACTGCGGGCCATCAAGTTTATCTAATGCGTCAGTCACCTGCTGTGTCGTGACTGTATCTAAAATGCCACGACAGCATTGGTTCAGTTTATCCCAAAGTTCCTCATCGGTCATGGGGTTGTCAGAGCGGCCTTTGGGCGCATCAATCGCCGTGGAGTGCAGCGCGCCGCTTTTCAGTTTGATGTCGATACGTGTTGGGAACTCTGATTCCAACTTATCAACGGGATGGCGATGGACCAACGGCATCAAATCGCGGAACTTAGCGCTATGCACAGTTTCCGGTGTGAAGTCGGCTAGGCCAACGCCGTTATTTCGTAACGCAACCGCAACGCAGTATTCCATCGAGAACTTAGCTTGCATGCCGTCTTGTGGATCGGTGTACATCAGGTTGTTGAAGTGCGACACGGGCGCATGAATATCCACATGGGTGACGTCTTCAGCTTTGATGTTGTGTTGCTCCATCAGTTTCAGCACGCCATCCAGTGCGCGATGCGTCGATGCACATGTGGGGAAGCGCTTTACTTTCAAACCATGCGCTACAATCGCCAGCGGCTCGCCAATGCTGTCGGTCGCAAAATACATGGTCTGGCCATGCTCGCGCTTGAAGGCAACTTTGGTACGCAAATCTTCAAGGTCGGGGCCCACCATCAACTGCGCCATGCCAGTCGGTCCGTCGAAGGTTTCTTTGCCCGCGGTCATGCCGGCTTCAGCAAGTGTGGCACATATCACGCCGGCTTCGGCAGCTTTGCCCGCGTGCAATGGTTTCGTCATAGAGCCGAACTGGCTCATGAATCCGCCCGCATAACTGGTGGACATGTTTAAGCAGTCACGCATCTTTGTTTTATCAAGGCCAATCAAGTGTCCGCATGCCACAGCAGCTCCGATTGCGCCGACTGTTGATGTGGCATGCCAGCCGCGATTGCGATGAAACGGATTTAAACCTTGGCCCACGCGTGTCGCGATTTGAAGGCCAACAATATAAGCGGCGAGGACGTCTGAGCCCTTTGATTTGCGCTCTTCGCCCAGCGCTAACAAAGCCGGCGCCATGACGGCGGTGATGTGGGCTTTGGCAGGATCGAAGTTGTCATCGAAATCGAGCGCATGGGCTGCCATGCCGTTTGCGAGTGCGGCTAGCGGTGCTGATTGTCCTGCCACTTCGCCAACGACCGAGCATGGCCCTGCCCCCCACATGTTGCTGACTTTGCGTAATGTCAGGGATGCTTCATCGACCGCACCTGGCACCATGCAGGCGACAACGTCAATAAAGGCGCGCTTGGCGCGGTGGGTCGCCTCTTTATCGAACGAACGCGGTGCTGCTGCGGCCCACGTGGCGTAGGCTTGCGAGACGCTTTTCGCAGTCGTATGGACGCTGCTGTTGGATTGATCGTTCGGGGCCATGGTTCGTCTAAAATGAGTGATCCAATTTTAACCCAAAAACTGCGGACGGCAGAGTCTAGGGCCGCCGCTTAAAACAAGGGTTGTGTAGGCGCTTCATACGGCATTACACCTGTCACATCAAATCGACCCGGACGGCCCATTTTCCCTTGTCCATGAAGCGCTTTTCACTCTTTGCTATACTAAAGCACTGGTTTTCAGACGGTATTTTGCGTCGCATTTTCAAAAACGCGATGCTGATGCTGTCGGGCCGCGCGGCCAACGGTATTTTGGGGTTGGCCACGCTCAGTCTTATGGCCCACGGGTTGGGGGCTGGGAACTTCGGACTCGTTATTCTGGTGCAGACCTACGTGCTGGTGATCACGGGCCTTGCCACATTTCAATCGTGGCAAGCGCTCATTCGGTACGGCGCCATTGCCCTGAAGAATAATGATCGTGTCGGCTTTCAAAATCTCATCAAGTTTACCGCGCTATTGGATCTCGCTGGCGTGATTATCGGTGTGCTGGTGGGTTACTTTGCCGCCCCCATCGTCGGGCCCTATGTGCAATGGGATGCAGAGGTTGTTGAGTATGCGCAGATTTACAGCTTTCTCATTTTCTTCACTGTTATTGCCACGCCGACGGGCTTGTTGCGTCTGTTTGATCGCTTCGACTTGTTGACATCCCAAGCCAGCATCACGCCGCTGTTGCGACTGGTCGGCGTGGCGATTGCCGCGCTTGTTTTCGATGCACCGATTTGGGCCTATCTGCTTGCGTGGTTTGTGGCGGGCGTAATTGGTGGGTTGGTGCTGATCATTCTCGGTTGGCGCGAAGTTGCCAAGCACGGCCTGTTGGACGGCATGACATGGTCATTACGAGGCGTAACGCTGGGCCACGATGGTATCGTGCGGTTTTCGCTGATCTCGAATTTTCATTCGTCGCTACAACTTGTCACCGGACATATGGCGACATTCCTGATTGGGTTTGTCGCAGGTCCTGTGGAAGCGGGCCTTTATAAGGTCGCAAAAGATATCGGCACTGCGCTGACAAAACCGGCCGAGTTACTCAATCAATCAATCTACCCCGAGTTTGCAAAACTTGGCTCGCAAGGCCATTGGGCTGATTTCCCACGTCTTATTTTGCGTGGCGGTGCGCTGAGTGGTGGTGCGGGTGTCGTGCTGCTGTTGATTGCGCTCTTCCTCGGCGAGGTGTTTCTCACGCTCGCGTTTGGTGCCGAATTTGCTGGGGCGCATACGGCGCTGACGTTGCTGGTTGCGGCGGCAACGCTCACCATTTCGGGCTTCTCAATGGACCCAGCGCTGTATGCCATGGGCCGCCCTGGCATTCCGCTGCAGGTCAATGGGGTATCGGTGTTCTTTATTTTCCTGCCCCTGATTTACCTCTTAGGTAAAACCTACGGTGCGACTGGCGCAGGTTTAGCGGCTCTGGCCTCGAGCGCCTTTGTGTTTGTGACGATGGCCGCATTTACCACTGTGCAGCTTAAAAAGCGGCTCGACTAAAACGGTTTCCGCTTCGGGTTGCTTTTCAACACATCATCAAGCGAGCCTGAGGACTGCATGGCTGGGTCCCACAATGCGCGACGACGTGGCGGTAATACTTCTGCATGAGGTTGAGATGGCGGTGGCGGTGGCGGTGTATGTGATGCGCCTCCAGGGCCAACATTCAGTGTGTCGTAACGCGCACGTCGTAACAGGGCTTCATCCAAACCCCACTCGCGATAACCGACTGCGATTTCGCGGTGGTAGTCCATCGCGGGTGGAGCGTATGGCAAATTTGTTTTGATGGCGTAGGCAATGGCTTCGACAAGGTTACCCTCGTGTTCGACCATGACGTTGATCTGGCCGTAGTCATCGCCCTCGTACGCATCAAGTGCGCGCAGGCACGCTGGTGTGACCTCCCACAACGCGCCGGTGACGCGCGCACCTTTCGCGGGGATAATGTCGGCCCAGCGCTTGAAACACAGCTTGTAGCCGGGCAGCACGGCAAGCCCCACAGCCGATGATTGGGGGCAGCGCATTTTCATGCCGCGTTTGTTCAGGTTCGCGCCGTAGGCAAAGTAAAGCATGCGCGTTCATAGCGCATTTGCTAGGCGTATAAAAAGGGCAGCAGAAAAAAAGAGCGGCGGACTCTGAAGGGAGCCCGCCGCGAGTGTGCTGGGGATGTGGGGTGGGGAGGGAAGAGAGAACCCCAGCGGTATCCGGACGAGGATGCCAACGGCCTGCATGACCATTCTTGGCTCGATGCTGCTGCCAGCATCCTCGAAACTGTCGTGGGTTCTGTCATGTCCAATGGAGTTGCTACGCGGATCAGAGTCATCGCGTGCAAAGCGGGGCCGTCATCGGCGCGGGCCGTTGCGCAAATAAAGAAAATCGGCGCGCAAAGGTCGTATCGATATCGTCTCACGCGAGCTTCCATTGGGGGAACAGAGCTCACAATGAAGACAATTGAGGGCTGTGCTTAAGGAATGATGAATCCCTCAGAAAGCCGCAGTTTTGCTGGGTTTATAAGCAAAGAAAAACCCGCCCGAGTTGACGACTCGAGCGGGTGATCTCTTTTTAAGAGCAATTTTTATACGAGGCTTAAGCGGCCTTCTTCATTTCGAAATCGAGTTCGAATTGGTTTGAGTTTGCTGAGGTCCGTTGGCGGTTCATCAAGCTTGCACGAATCGCCATCAATTCTTCTGCTTCGTTCAGCAGCGTGTGCAGTTCACGACCGCTGGTGTTGTGCGCTTGGGTCGCGAGTTCCAGAGCCGACTCAGCGAGGAAGGCCAACAGTTCTTTTTGGTCCGGCGTGAACATCTCTTTTTTGTCCCTTAATGTTCAATTTAGTGTCTTAAGAGAGTAATGCTGCAACGCACCATGGTTCGCAAACGCGATTTGTGCATTGCGAGAATGCTTTTCTGGAATGGCTCGAATCTGGCCTAAAAATTCCCTCTTGAACTTTCATTTTCACCAGCTTTTTCGGGCTGTTTTGAGGGGTCTGAGGAGGTCAGAATCGCGTTCAGAAGGCCATTTTTAAAGTAACGAAATATTAAATAATTTCAGAGGTCTAGCTGATAATGCTAAGATTGCGATGCAAAATGTCTAAATATTGTAGAAATGTTTTTTTCAACCCCAAAATCTAGTTGACGGGAGTCACCGTCACATCCACCATATCTAGCGGCGAAACACACCACGGATGACTAGCTCTGGGGTGCGAGGGGAAAAAATAAGGGGCGAATTGGGGACAAGCCTGATTAACAGGCGAACACCACCCAGTAAGCCAGGATGGCCTTAGGAGAGGCCCTGAAGCGTCTGGACCGCTAAGCCTTTGCCGATCGCAAGGGACATGTGGCCGGAGCAGGGGCCTGATTCTCTCGTCGCCTATGTATGTAATTTTTAGGTGCTGACTTTCGGTTGGGGTCGGCACCGCGGCAGAACGAGGGGAATAAATGAACTACGCGCTCGATGTTGGCTCCGCCGCTGTTGTTGCTCCGCAATCACTTCCGAACTCAACCTCCAATCAAACGCCCCGCGCCCGAGAGACCACCGCTCTCGATGTTGTGCCGTCGATCAAGATCGACCGCTCGCGCGACGCGTTGCTGACCGACTTCGGTAAGGCGACACTCGAAGACCGTTACCTCCTGCCCGGGGAATCTTATCAGGACATGTTTGCGCGCGTGGCAAAGGCCTACAGCGACGACATCGACCATGCGCAACGTATTTATGACTACATCTCGAAACTGTGGTTTATGCCAGCGACGCCAGTGCTCTCGAACGGCGGCTCGGACCGCGGCTTGCCCATTTCCTGCTTCCTGAACTCTGTAAATGACGATCTCGATGGCATCGTCGGAACTTGGACCGAAAACGTTTGGCTCGCCTCAAACGGCGGTGGCATCGGTACCTACTGGGGCAAAGTGCGCTCCATCGGCGAGAAGGTCCGCAACTGCGGCCACACGTCAGGCATCATTCCGTTCGTGCGCGTCATGGACAGCCTCACGCTTGCCATCAGCCAAGGGTCTTTGCGCCGTGGTTCTGCGGCCGTCTACCTGGATATCCATCATCCGGAAATCGAAGAGTTCCTGGAAATCCGCAAGCCTTCAGGCGACTTCAACCGCAAGAGCTTGAACCTCCACCACGGCCTGAACATCACTGACAAGTTCATGGAAGCCGTGCGCGATGACTTGCCGTTCGATCTGATCAGCCCGAAATCGGGTGAAGTGATGAAGACGGTGAATGCCCGCGAACTGTGGCAGAAGATTTTGGAAAACCGCCTGAACACCGGCGAGCCGTACCTGATCTTTGCTGACACCGTGAACCGCCAGATGCCCAAGCATCAGCGTGATCTCGGCCTGAAAGTCACGACGTCGAACTTGTGCAGCGAAATCATGCTGCACACCGGCCCAGACCATAACAACGTCGACCGCACCGCTGTTTGCTGCTTGTCATCGCTGAACGTCGAAACGTGGGACGAGTGGAACAACGAACCGCAGTTCATCGAAGATGTGATGCGCTTCCTCGACAACGTGCTGCAGGACTTTATTGATCGCGCGCCGTCCTCGATGGACCGCGCTAAGTATTCGGCGATGCGTGAGCGTTCGGTTGGCTTGGGCATCATGGGCTATCACTCGTTCCTGCAATCGAAGGGCATTCCGTTCGAAAGTGCGATGGCAAAAAGCTGGAACATCAAAATGTTCAAGCACATCCGCCGCGCTGCTGATGCTGCGTCAGTAAAATTGGCTGAAGAACGTGGTCCTTGCCCAGATGCTGCTGAAACCGGTGTGATGGCGCGCTTCTCCCACAAGCTGGCAATTGCGCCGACCGCTTCTATTTCCATCATCTGCGGTGGCACGTCGCCTTGCGTCGAGCCAATCCCGGCCAACGTCTACACGCATAAAACCCTGTCGGGTTCGTTCGCGGTGAAAAACCCGTATCTGACTGAGCTTTTGGAAACCAAAGGCCTGAACAATCCGGCCACGTGGAACTCGATCTTGGAACACCAAGGTTCGATCCAACATTTGAACGGCCTCACGGACGAGGAAAAGGCTGTCTTCAAGACGGCATTTGAAATCGATCAACGCTGGATTGTCGAATTCGCGGCCGACCGTTCGCCGTTCATCTGCCAAGGTCAGTCAATTAACCTGTTTATCCCCAGCGATGTGGATAAGTGGGACTTGATGATGTTGCACTGGAAAGCATGGGAATCGGGTGTGAAGAGCCTGTATTACCTCCGTTCGAAATCTGTGCAGCGTGCGGCGTTTGCCGGTGTGGAAGCCGACAACACCCGTCAGTGGCCAGAGCGGAACTTGACTGAGAACAAAACCGATTATGAGGAATGTTTAGCCTGCCAGTAAGCTTGGCAGCTGATATTCTCCGCCGCTGTTCTCGATTCCACTTTCTGCTCGGACTCCCTCAATGAACAAGATCATCCTACCAGATCAAGTCACTCCCGGTGCTAGCGTTGCGCTTCCGGGGTTAATGACGCCGTCTTTGGGGTACAAGCCTTTCCGTTATCCATGGGCGCATGACTACTGGAAGCGCCAACAACAGATCCACTGGATGCCGGAAGAAGTGCCGCTGGGCGAGGATTGTAAAGATTGGGCTGGCAAACTGAACGACAACGAGCGCGCGCTGTTATCGCAAATCTTCCGCTTCTTCACCCAGTCCGACGTGGAAGTGAACGACAACTACATGGAGCGCTACAGCCGCGTCTTCAAGCCGACCGAAATTAAGATGATGCTGGCCTCGTTCTCCAACATGGAGACGATTCACATCGCGGCTTATGCGTTGCTGCTGGAAACTATCGGCATGCCTGAAACCGAATTCTCGGCGTTCATGCAGTACCGCGAGATGGCCGATAAGCACAGCTACATGAAGAAGTTCGGCATCGACACGCATGCCGATATTGCGCGTACCCTGGCGATGTTTGGCGCGTTCACCGAAGGCCTGCAGTTGTTCGCAAGCTTTGCGATGCTCTTGAACTTCCCGCGCCAAAACAAAATGAAGGGCATGGGCCAGATCGTAACGTGGTCTGTGCGCGACGAAAGCTTGCACTGCGAGGCGGTGATTAAGTTGTTTCACACGTTTGCGCATGAAACGGGCTGCCTCACTCAGTCTGTAAAAGACGATATTATCGATTGCTGCAAAACTGTCGTGGGCCTGGAAGATAACTTTATCGACTTGGCGTTCGGTTTAGGCCCCGTCAACGGCATGACGCCCGACGAAATTAAGGCTTACATCCGTTACATCGCCGATTGGCGCTTGGGCCAGTTGGGCTTGCCACCAGTCTATAACCTGACCGACCACCCCTTGCCGTGGTTGACGCAGATTTTGAACGGTGTTGAACACGCGAACTTCTTTGAAGCCCGCGCAACCGAATACTCGAAAGCCGCAACGCGTGGCCAATGGCACGGGGCTGACGGCGTGTGGTCACACTTCGACAACATGTTGAAGAATCGCAAAGGCGCCACCGAAGGCGGCGGTTTAATTCAATAATAGTTGGTGAAGTTTTCGTGAATTGAAGGCGGTCCCCAATGATCCTTGGGGGCCGCCTTTCGTTTATTATGGCATGGTCCTCGCTTTGAAAAAGAGAGGTCGGCTCATGTCATTTTTGTTCTTTTTCTTCCGTTCGAGTTTTCTAATTGCGGCCATCGTTGTCGGCTTTGCATCCGCTGTAGTCGCGAAGCCCATTATCATTGCGCATCGTGGGGCGAGTGGCTACCTGCCCGAGCACACCATTGCTGCCTACACGATGGCCATCGAGATGGGCGCGGATTTCATTGAACCTGATGTCGTGAGCACCAAAGACGGTGTGCTGATCGTGCGTCACGAAAACGAGTTGTCAGATACGACCGACGTTGCCGCAAAATTCCCCGACCGCAAAAGCAAACGCAATATTGATGGCCAAGAAGTTGAAGGTTGGTTCAGCGAAGACTTCACCCTCGCTGAGATCAAAACCTTGCGGGCCAAAGAGCGCGTGGCCTCACGCAATCAAAGCAATAACGGCAAATATGAAATCCCCACGTTAGATGAGGTTCTGGCGCTCGTGACTACAGAAAGCACGAAGCGTAACCGTATGATCGGCGTTTATCCTGAGACAAAACACCCCACGCATTTTGCATCTCGAGGACTGGCTCTTGAGGAGCCGCTATTAAAGGCACTGAAGGCTGCTGGTCGTGATCGGGCGGCATCTGCTGTGTTCATACAATCGTTCGAAGTTTCGAACCTGCAGCGCTTAAAAACACTCACCTCATTACCTCTGGTGCAATTGCTGGGTGAGCCGAACGACCGGCCGTTCGATCAACAAGTCGCTGGTAAGCCGCTCACTTATGCCAACATGGCGACTGATGATGGGTTCCGGGCCATGGCTGCCTATGCCAAGGGTGTAGGCCCTTATAAAGCATATATCATTCAGACAGACACAGATGGGAAGGCGTCTTCGGTATCAGACTTTGTGACACGCGCCCATAAAGCCGGATTGGTTGTGCATCCGTACACGTTTCGCTCTGATGCCCAGTTTCTGGCAAAGATCTACGGCGGTGATCCGGTAGCCGAATATTGTGCCTTTTTTGCACAAGGAATTGACGGATTGTTCAGTGATTTTTCCGACACGGCATTGAAAGCGCGCGACAAATCTTGTCCAATGGGGCAATAAAATTTCTATCTCTTGGAGGCTGTCGTGGATATCGCGCTTGAGAATGTTTGCCATGTTATTTCCAAAGCTCGCGAACTTATGGCTGATGTGCACGAGTTATCCGACGAGCCCGGCCAGCATTCCGGTGACGATCTGGCCAAAGACGAATTGCCTGAAGAAGACAGTGCCGTAGATGTCGGTTCGACCGAGTATGAAGATCTTAAGGAGTTTATCGACGGTCTAAACGACGACGAGAAATTTGAACTCATTGCACTGGCATGGATTGGGCGCGGGACCTTTACCGCGGATGACTGGGATGAAGCCGTGGAGACAGCCCAAGATGAGCACTCCCGCAATCCCACCAAATATCTTCTCAGCATGCCGCTTCTGGCAGATTATTTGGAAGAAGGCCTGAACGAGTTCGATTTATCCTGCGAAGACGCAGAATAGCAGCGTCACTTACATGAAAGATAAAACCATGACCAGCGCGCTGCGTTTTGCGGTCCTTTTTGCTGCGGTCTCATCCACCTCTTATGCATGGGCGCAAGGTTCATCTACCACGCTGCCGCAAACAACCGAGCAAGTGTATCTCGGTAAACTGATATTCTCCGATGCCGAGGAGAAGGTTTATCAAGACCGCTTGGCAAAAAGTGCGATGGCACTCAGCACAAATCCGGCAGATGCGTATGATCCGCAAGAAACGATTGTGGGCGCGAAAAACTGGAAAGCCTTGCCGCAAGCCGCGGTAAAACAGCGCACAATTTCCGACGCGGCACTGAAAGCCGCGATAGATTATGCCGGGGCGAATAACTCCGACTCATTCATTGTCTGGCGCAAAGGCAAAGTTGAAACGGAAGCCTATTTTGATGGTCACAAGCGGGAAGACGTTATTATCTCGCGCTCATTGGCCAAGCCCGTCACCGCTGCTGCTGTGGCGCGAGCGATCATGCTGGGTAACATCAAATCGCTCGATCAGCCGGTCGCGGATTTCGTTACGGAATGGAGGGGCGATGCGCGCCGCTCAAAAATCCTGATAAGGCACTTGTTGGATATGCGGACTGGCTTTTTGCCGCAGGCGAATGCGCCCGACCCCATGGATATCCTGAACCGCGCCTACCAACACCCACGTCACGATGAGATCATCGTAAAAGAGTACCCCGTCGTGGATGAACCGGGGACGCGTTACGAATACAATAATGCCACCAGCGAGATGGTGGCGATTTTGATCGAGCGCGCGACGGGGCGCCGTTATGCGGAATTTGTAGGGACTGAAATCTGGCAGAAACTCAGTGCCATGGGTGGTTCTGTGTGGGTGAACCGCGCCGGCGGCATGGCGCATTCCGGATGTTGCATGATGGTTCCGTCCGAGAATTTCCTGCGTCTTGGTATTTTGTTCCTGCAAGATGGTGTGTGGGAGGGCAAACGGTTGCTGCCTGAGGGTTACGTCAAAGAAATGACGACCGCGACTAAAGAAAATCCCCATGCAGGCATGGGTGTGTATATCGCAGGCAAATATGTGCGTGGACGTGGTGCGGCGAATCCGGACCGTCAGACGGCCAAGACCCTGCACAGCGAGCCATACTTGGCTGATGACCTTTTCCTGTTCGACGGCAACGCAAACCAAGTGGTCTATATTGTCCCATCGCAGCAGTTGGTTATTTTGCGCACCGGCAACAACCCGCCCAAAACCAAAGACCGCGAGTGGGATAATGCCTTCCTGCCCAATACAGTCATCAAGGGCATCGTGAAAGATAAAGGTATATCCAAGCCCCAAAGCTGATCCTTGGCTGGTCGGATAAATCACTTTATCGGCTGAGTTCTTATACTTACATTGCCACTCTCATGGTTTTGGGGTGTTGCGCTGCGTAAAGCGCGCAGCAGCGGTTGTATGAAAAAAGATACGAAACTGATTCACGCGGGAGTGAACAAAAAACGCAACGGCGGTGTCGTCAACACGCCTGTTTATCACGGCTCGACGGTTGTGTTTGAAAACATGGCCGCCCTGCATGAGGCCGCCGATAAGGTGCTGAAGAAGCGCGAGAAGCATTTGTTCTACGGCCGTCGTGGCACCCCGACACACTGGACGTTACAAGAAGCTATCAGCGCGCTTGAAGGTGCGGCCGATACATTTCTGACGCCCTCAGGTTTAAGCGCATGCACGTTGGCTATTTTGGGCTGCGTCAAAACTGGCGACCACATTCTGGTGACGGACTCAGTCTACGAGCCTACGCGGGCGTTTTGCGATGGCTACTTAACGATGTTTGGTGTTGAGACCACGTATTACGACCCGGCTATTGGCGCTGGTATTGCGAACCTGATGAAGCCCAATACAACGGTGGTGTTTTGTGAATCGCCCGGTTCGCACACATTCGAGATTCAAGACATTCCAGCCATTTCCAAAGCTGCACACGATAAAGGCGCGCTGGTGATTGCCGATAACACCTGGGCCAGCCCGTTCTTTTGCCAGCCCTTAAAACTGGGCGCGGATGTCTCTATTCAAGCTGCCACCAAGTATGTGGTTGGCCATTCTGATGCCATGGTGGGGACCATTGCTGTCAACGCTGCGGCCTTGCCGGGCATTGCTAAGGCGTTATCGCTGATTGGCATCGCGTTAGCCCCTGATGATGCCTATTTGGCGACGCGCGGCTTACGCACATTGGGTGTGCGTTTAAAGCAGCACGAACAGAACGCCATGAAGGTGGCGCTGTGGCTGCAAAAACGTCCCGAAGTGGCGCGTGTTCTTTATCCGGCACTGCCCGATGATCCTGGTTATGCGCTTTGGAGGCGTGATTTCTCGGGGGCATCGGGGTTGTTGGGTGTGTTCTTTAAACGCACATCGACAGAAGCGGTGACCGCCATGATCGACGGCATGGCGCTCTTTCCACTGGGCTATTCCTGGGGTGGCTTTGAAAGCCTGATTTGCCCGTCAAACCCCGGCAAGTCACGCACGGCAAAAGCATTTAACGATGCAGCACCCGGCATTCGCCTTCACATCGGGCTTGAAGATCCGGATGATCTGATCGCAGACCTGGAAGAGGGTTTGGCGCGCTTCAACAAAACGCTCGGCTAAGGTGTTAACCCACAGCACCAAAGTGATGTGCAATCGCGGTGCCGATTTTTAAAATCGTATCGTAACTTTGCGCAATGGGGTTGATGTAGTTACTGTGAATGTTGGCGTACTCGGCCACCTTGTCGTCGGGGTATTTGGTGGGCTCTTTCATAGCAAAATCTTCTAAGCGCAGGCTGTCAACAGGATAGGCCGCGCGTAATAATTCCAAAGCCTCTGGAATGCGTAACGCGAAAATCATTTCCATGATGTCGTCGCGCGACAAGTCGTTACGCACCGAGAACGGCGGAATTTGTGCAGCCTTCAGGAAGATGTGCTGCATCAAAGCCAAGCGCAGGGCGTGCAGCACCCCCATGGTGCGGCGTTGATCCTCACTCTGTGTTGAGGGGCCTTCAGGTGTGACGACACTGAGAAGCCGGTGCAATTTCAATCCGTCCACACGCAGATAAGTTGAAAGCTTGCGGAAGGCCGCGGCGCGATCATCGGTTGCAAATCGTTCCGCCAACTCCTGACACGCGGTTTCGAGGTTGGACTCACGGCCCCGGTAAGGGCGCGTGGCCCAGAAACCGCCGTCAAATAACTCGCCATATGCGATGAGTGTCTTGATGCTGGCTAAGGCATTCGAGGCTTGCACAAGCCGGATCAGGCCTTGCGCGCGCGGCGAGCGCCGATGCAGTTCGGTGAACCGATCCAGATCACCTTCGGTTGCGCGTCCCACACCGGCGATGACGTTCACCGGATAGCCTAATTGTTGAAGTGCTGCGTTGTGTGGGATGGCCCGGATTTTAGATAAGCCGCTGCTGTTGGGCATGCTCACATCAGATTGACGGCGTGTTTTGCGCGACCCGGTTTCACGAAGCAGTGCTAAGCCAAACGCCGTTACCGTGCGGCCATACGTGGGCTCGGCAAAGAACTGCGACTGAACTTCACGCAAGGCGCGGTAAAAATCGAGCGAGATATCAATTTCATCATAAAAGGGATCGGGCGTTGTGGCTGTGGCCGTTAAGTCGCGTTCGCCTTCCGCAATGCGCACTAAAAGTGCCAGCGACAGTTCCAGCGTCCCGAACAGCACAAAGCCATCTCCACCCTGAAAGCTGGTTTCCCACTCGAGTTTTAGTTTCTGACGTAAAAATTGCCCGCGTGCCCAGGGACTCATCACGTGGGCTAAGCGATCTTTCACGCTGACAGGATGCGCCCCACGGCCCATGGACTCGCCGTGCGTATTGAAAATCAGCGCGGCAACATCCTGCAAATTATACTTTGCCATCAGGCGCGCTAAGGCACCTTGTAAGCGCTCAATGGCCAGCGAGGCTGGTACTTGGCCCAAAAAGCGCCCTGCATCCGAGAAACCGGTTTGAATGGCGACGCGGCCGCGACCACGTACATAGGCTTGGTAATAGGGGTCCGACAGCAATGCATCGAGAATGCGTGCGCCGTGCTCCAGCGCCGCCTCAGTTTCGAATAGCGGCGAAATATCCACCTTGTCGGCAATGCCGAACAACGTCGCAAAATAGACGGCCGATAAAACAGTCACAGGCTGCTCGCTTTCCGCGATCAGCAGCCGGATCGGGCTGTCGGCATCCACATGCTTCAGGATTTGCGCCATGGCCAGGAACTGGCGCACGGCTGTAGTGGTCTCGATGGCCAGGGCCGCGAAGTTGACTGGCAGGGCCTCGGCTTCGGCCAATAGCGCATGCAAGCGTACCAGTGCGGTACGGCTATCCATCACAATCGCGGCGTCTGTGCCGAGGCGACGGCGGATCGCATTGTGAAGCTGCGAGGCATTAATGCGGAAATGCACATGGCCGACACCCAACCGGTGACACCGCATAACTGCCGCCAAATGAACAAGGGCTGCAGTTACCTCGCCCTCGCTACCTGCAATCATCTGGTCAATCTGCGCCAGGATCGGACTTAACGAGATCAGTTTTGCCGGATTCTCAGCCGTCAGCTTATTTGCGGCTTCTGTTAATGACACCGGTGTCTCAAGCGCGCCGGAAAAAGAGGCCAGCATATCTTCTGTATGATCATACGCGGCTTGAAGCTGGGCTTTGAGCTGCGTTAGGGGGGCATGGAGAGTGTGATCGGGGGCAAGGCTACCCAAGATTTGACCGACGCGCTCTACATACCGACTCAACTGAAAAGCTTTTTCATGCAGCCTGAATTTGACCGACGTGGTCCACGGTATGTCCGTGCGGCCATCCATGTCATAGCCAACCCAGGTGCTAAAATTGAAAGGTTGGGGGCGCAATGTATGCCAGTGACGTGGGAACGCCTCGCGGGCTTCCCGTAAAATGGTGTCGATAAGCACGTCATGTGCATCAGCCGCACGGGCCAGGGCGCCTAATGCTGCGTCATGTTCGACTTCAATGGTGATGGCTTTAGGTTTTTGCTCTACGGCGCGGGTCACAGGTGCGCCAGGCTTTGTGGCGGCCTGGGCCAGGGCCGCGTTATCCTCGGGGTTCAGCATGAATGTTGGGTGGCCGGTAAACACACAGCCCAAGGTTTGTTGCGACCACTTTTGGGCAAATGCGGTGAAGTCGCCAGAAGCAGCACTGGCTCGCACAATGTCGCCAAACTTCTTGATATTGCTGGCCGTGTCGACTGGGGCTGCAAAGTCATGGCGCCGCTTCGCCCGCTCTAAAAAGGCGGTGCCTTCCAGCTCATTTGTTAGGGCCGCAATATCATTCAGCGTTATCCGGCCTGCCTCTAAATCGCGCGAGAGATCAAACCCCAATTGCCCAACAGGGTTAAACAGAGGTGTTTGCGACGTCAAAGCATGATGACGCGCCAGTGTTTGGCGTAACGCAGCTATAGAAAGTCCAGGCGTCGCCGCCGCTTCACCCTCAGCATCGCGATTTTTCATAAAATTTGCCCCAGCAACAATCTCCGCAGTGCAGCATAGTGCAGCGGACAGTCACGTGAGACAACTGCTTTGGTATAGAAGGAGCTATGCAGCTTTGATCATACTGCGGCTGACGGTAAACCGGCTAGCCAGCAGGCGATAGGTCGCACTCAGCAGTTTATCCATGCTGCGTGAGCGTTCATTCTTGATCTCAGACCATTGTGCGATGATGGGGTCCCAAGCGCGCATAATAAAGTGAAGTTCATCCCGGCGCTGGCGAATGTATCGAATTTGCCGTTCGATAGACTTCAAGGCACCGATAAGTTCGCTCGTTTGGGCGTCAACGTCATCGAATATCTTCTCGTATTCCTGAACTGCTTTGCCGAGCAGCAGGCCAATACAACGAATTTCGTCTTTTACCCGCGCATCGCTGGAATAGAGGCGGCGTAAGGTAATTAGGCGCTCGGCAATGCTGCGTACGGATAGGAAGCGTTCGCGTAAGGCCTCAATATAGCACAATTCACGGGTCAGAGACTGTAACAGGTCCATCACCTTGTCCTCGCCGTCCGGACCAAAACCCAGTTCCATGGCGGCAGCACTAAAGGCGCCCTTTAACTTTGTCTTATTCTCGATTTGTTCCAGAAACATTTCGATTTCTTCAGAACTGGTCAGCAGTAATTCTTTGCCCGAGACCCATGACAAAAGCTGCACCTGTAAGCGGCGTGCTGCATGGAGCTTGTGCTTTGATTTAATCGGCCATGACACCGATCCATCGAGAATTTCAGAGGGGACTGCATCACCGACACGAATGTCGTCGACAAATCGCAAGCCGTTTACCGCGATTTGGATCAGTTTCATATCGCCGCTGCCCTTAGGGATCGAAAATTCCTTCTGCAGAACATCAATTGACAAGGACGCACTGATGCCACCCAGATCGACAAAAAAGCGTGGTTCACGAGTGTTTTCAGTCAGTGCAAATCGCGCGCCTGGAACGTGGAATACTTTGGCTTCGAAATTGAAGTGAGTCACTTCAATGCCAGACGTAACAGTGGACGTAGAGTCTGATGCGGCTTTTGCGGGCCGTTCGCTGACGTCTTCTTGTTCGAGGGCAATTGCTTCGCTGCTCATGGCTTAACTTTGGTTTGCCTCAGCCAGTATCGATTAAGCCGCCCGCGCAATACGTTGCGGCTTCACATACAAGCCACGATGACCCGATGATGGTTCGAAGGCATTGCTTACACCCAGCACAGTCTCGGCACCGCCAAGGAACAAGTAGCCATCGTCAGTCATGCGGCGTGCGGTTTTTTCCAGCACCTGGCCCTTTGTTGCGGCATCGAAGTAGATCAACACGTTACGGCAGAACACAACGTCAACAGTGCCGATGGAGCTGAAATCTTCCAGCAAGTTCAATTGACGGAACTGTACCATGCTGCGCACTTCTGGCTTCACTTCCCAGGTGTCATCATTCAGCTTGGTAAAGTGCTTCATCAGCAATTGGATCGGCATGCCGCGCTGCACTTCAAACTTGGAATAGCGACCAGCGCTGGCTTTCGCCAAAATTGTCGTGTCGATGTCTGTTGCAACCAATTCGACCTTCCAGCCGGCTAAACGCTGATCTTCTTTCAGCATAATGGCGATGGAATAGGGCTCTTGGCCTGAAGAGGCTGCAGCGCACCAAATGCGTAGGCTTTTCTTGGTAGAGCGTGCGGCGATGAGTTTTGTGAGCACTTCTGTTTTAAAGATGTCGAACGGCTTGGTGTCACGGAAGAACGATGTCTCGTTCGTCGTCATCGCTTCAATGATGTCGCGGCGCAAATCACCTGAAGGCAACGAACGCAAAGCGGTGATCAACCCTGCGACATCGCCTTTACCATGTTTTGCGGCAATAGGCTGCAAACGGCTTTCGATGAGATAGGCTTTATCCGGCGTCAAGGTTAAGCCTGAGCTCGTCTTCAGGAAGCCAGCCAAGAATTCGAAATCACTCGCAATCATAACCCGCGTCCTCCGACGATGCTCTCAATTTCAGCGGCGATCCGATCTAACGGTAGGATCGACGCAGCAATACCTGCACGAGATACGGCTCCCGGCATGCCCCACACGACGCTTGATGCTTCGTCCTGGGCGACAACCGTGCCGCCGTCCTTCACAACATTTTTGCATCCGACCAATCCATCCTGACCCATGCCTGTCAGAATGACGCTGACGATGGCGGGGCCGTAAGCTGCCACTAAACTGCGCAGCATGGGGTCCACTGCAGGGCGGCAGAAATTTTCTTTTGCGCCTTTGTCCAGCCGCACTTTCACGACGTTCGCACTTTTCTCGAAGAGCATATGATAATCGCCAGGGGCAACGAGAATGCGGCCCGGTTCCAGGAAGTCACCTTCACCGGCCTCTTTCGCAATCCAACCCGTATCGCGCTGTAAATTTTGCGCCAAGATAGCGGTGAATGCCGGCGGCATGTGTTGTGTGACAACGACAGGCACATTGATCGATTTTGGCAATGCCTTGAATAATTTGATCAGCGCAGCGGGGCCGCCGGTGGAACTGCCAATGGCCAGAACGCGGGGCTTGGTTGAGCCGCGCTTCACAGTTGCTAGGGGAACGGCTTGTGCTGGTGCTGCAGAAGTGACGACTTTCTTGCGACGACCGCCTAAGTGGACGACTTTGTCAGTCAGTTCACGGCGAAAATCTTCAGTGGTGAAAATGTCAGTCGCAGATGTCGGCTTGGGCACATAGTCAGCCGCGCCCAATGACAGAGCTTGTAAGCTAATGTCGGCGTTACGGCTGGTCAGTGTTGAAGCCATGATGACAGAAATGCCAGGATCGGCTTTCAGCAACAACGGCAGCGCTGTCAAACCATCCATCACCGGCATTTCGATGTCGAGAATAACAACATCGATCCCGCCAGCCTTTACACGATCAACGGCTGCTTGGCCGTTCTGCACAGTTGCAGCCACGTGAACGCCCGGAACTGTTTTCAAAATGCGTGCAATGGTGCCGCGGATTACCAGCGAGTCATCGACGATCAACACATTGATCGTGTTTGCGCTGGCTTTCTGTAATGGTGCTAGAACGGACATTCTGGTGGGCCTATTTGTGTATGTGCTTTATGCGAGGCCAACGAGTTCGAGTTTCGAGGACAGAATTTCCTCGTCGAACGGCTTCATGATAAATTCATCGGCGCCTGCGCCCATTGCGGTTTCGATTTTGTCCATTTCGCACTCAGTTGTGCAGAACAAAACCTTCGGCTGATCGCCGCCGGGTAGGGTGCGCAGTTGTTTGATAAATGCCAGACCATCCATGATCGGCATGTTCCAGTCGAGCAAAATGCCACTCGGCATTTTCGACTTACAGATGTCGAGCGCTACGGCACCGTTTTCAGCTTCGCTGAATTCGTAGTCGTGCTTGGCCAGCATACGCTTGGCCAGTTTGCGAATGATCGCTGAGTCATCGACGAGAAGAAATGATTTCATGGTGATGCGCCATCGGTTTGTTGTGAGAGCAGTCTGACAGTCGAGAGTTTTTGGTTCCAATGTGGAACCGGATAGTGATCCGGCACTGCGGTATGGGGGGTGGGAGCGATATACTTTCGTATAGACTCGCAAAAGTTACCCACATCTTTGATTTTATTAGGGAAAATCAACGCCGTACTCAGGCGCATTAGGCAGCCTTCGCTGTTACGCCGCCGCGAAAGACGCCTTCGAAGTCCCGCAAAGCAAGGCTTGCGAGCGATTGCACCACGTTTGTAGTCGCGGGCAACGTTAAATCTGTGCCCGAGTCTAAAGCATCAGCACGATTTATATTCGCGACAAGCGTGTCCCATACTTTCATATGGTCCAGCGAGCCTGCGGCGCGCGCAAAATCTTCAGCGCCCATATCCTTCAGCATTTCTGCCAAAATAATACCAGCGGCATCTAGGTTTTTTGCGCCAGCCAAGCTTGAGGAAATAGCCTCATGAATCATGCTGGCGGCTGCCCCCAAGATTTGGGCGATAGGCTCAGGGCAGAAGCGAATATTTACAGCTTGCTCAGGCTGACGGAAGATCTGCCACATGTCGATTCCAGCCGTCGGGGCTAAACGCCGTACAAGTTGGAGCGCACTGTCTTCATCAGTCACAACGGCCTGAATCACGTCGCTGTAGTCGGTCAGCAGTTTATTTAAAGCGTAACCTGCGATCGCATGATCGATTCCATCTTCCGTTTGTGTGGTGAATGATGCTACTGCGGCAAAATACGGTTCGCGTAATTGTTCCTGAGACAGAATGATGGACGCAAACTCTGTCGATAATTTGATTATTGCCTTAGCGGGGCCTGCAGCGAGCGCACCAAAATTTCTGATTGCCGCGGTGGTCTGAATGGCTGGCAGTAAGCCGCCGATTGCGCTCACTTGCCGCAACGTCATCGTCGCGTATGCGGGAATCATCTCGAACTGATATTGGTAATGTAGATGCGGCTTGAGGGCTTGATATAGCATCCCCATATCAGCCTTAGAGGAAGCTGCAGCAGATTTACGGGAGAATAAGCCTGTAAGCTTCTTGAAGAATCCAGAGCTGCTACTCTGTGGTGATTTTCCACTTGCTTTTGTGCCTTCAGTTCGACGGGTAATGAACAGCCGCGCTGTTCCATGCAAATGAGACTTGCGAATCTCGTCAAATGTTCTGCCGCACGGACCCATGGGCTCATTCTCGTGAGCAACAATGGTGCCAGCAGCGTTCGTAAAAAGACCCGCAAGCATTGGCGCTTCGCGGAATTTCCAGGCTAAAGACACAAGCATTCCCACCATTGTGGGACTTTTGCGCATGACGTTCTCAACTTGACCCATGCCGCGCAGGTTCTTCACCATGTCAGTCAAGCCTTGCGCCTCAAGGGTGTCCAGTAAGGCAACAAAGGCTGTTTGCGAAACTGCACGGATTGCAAAATTTTTACGTTGCTCGGGCGCTATCGTCGGCTCAGGCGCCGGGGCTTGGTCTGACGCAATTGTGGGTGCGTTGGGTGCGTCGCTCATCGGTTAAGCCGCCTTGGCTAAGTCCTGCTGAATGACATAGCTGGTGAATTCGCCGAGCTTCTTCGGCGGACTGAAATAGAAGCCTTGGATCTGATCGCACCCATTTGTGCGTAAGAACTCTAGTTGTTCCTCGGTTTCAACGCCCTCTGCAACGATTGTTAAGCCTAATCTTTGGGCCATCGAAATGATGCTTTCGGCTACCGTCGTGTTTCCGCCGCCAACTTTAATGTCACGGATGAACGAGCGATCAAGCTTGAGCGCATCGAACTCAAACTTTTGCAGGTAACCTAATGCTGAGTAACCAGTGCCAAAATCATCAAGAGAGACTTTCACACCCAGCGCGCGCAGTTCAGAAAATATGGCTTGGCATTGCTCGACATTTTCCATCAAGCCGCTTTCCGTCACTTCGATACGGAGTAAGTGTGCAGCCAAGCCGGTCTCGCTGAGCGAACGCTTCACAGTGTCGACGAAATCTGTGCGCAGCATTTGTTTCGGCGACACGTTGACTGACACAGCCACCGCGCGGCGACGTTTCTCGTTCCACGAGGCAGCATCACGGCAGGCGCGGTTCATGACAAATAAGCCGATATCGATAATCGCATCACTTTCTTCTGCGATCGGAATAAAATGGTCAGGGCGCACCAGGCCCAGATCACGATTTTCCCAACGAATTAATGCTTCAGCTGCAACAACTTCATGGGTAATGGCGTCAACCAAAGGCTGATACATCACAAAAAGTTCTTTACCCGGAACCGCTGATTTCAATGACTGGGCAATAATTTGGTGCTGCTTTAATGCATCGCCAATGTCATGCGAATAGCGCACAATTCGTCCAGGGCCGCTCCGTTTGGCGCGATGGAGCGCAATATCGGCGTGACGGGTTAGACCGTCAGCTGTTTCGCCACCTTCAGGCCATACAGAGTAGCCAACCCCTAAGGTCAGGTAACAACTGATGCCATCAATTGTAATAGGTTCAGAGATTGCATCCGAAATCTTCTCGGCAATTTTCGACACATCGACAGTTTTTTCGAGATTTGTCAAAATGATGCCGAATTCGTCAGCAGTCAGGCGCGCAACCGTATCTGTATCACGCAGGCACGATTTCACGCGCCAAGCTGTTTCAAACAAAATTTGATTCCCAGCCGCTTCGCCGCGCACATCGTTTACAGCCCGGAAGCCATCAAGGTTGATGTGCAGCACGGCCAATGGTTGGCCCGTACGCTTGGCTGAGGCAACCGCCTGCGTCAGGCGATCTTGGAACAAGTGGCGATTCGGTAGATCTGTTAGGTTGTCATAGTTTGCGCGACGTTGAATCTCTTGCTCAGCTTTGCGCCGCTCAGTGATATCGACACCAATGGCGCCCACGCCGTTCATGCAGCCATCCGCATCAAGAACTGGGAACCGCGTCATTTGGTACGAACGTAGGCTGCCGTTAATCCACATCTCATGTTCGAAGGTCATGGGTTCTTCGGACTCCATGACGCGCGAATCTTCCTCAGTAATGCGCTCAGCGATGTCGCGGTTCACGAGCACGCTGGAATCGCGCCCAATAACATTGTCGCGCGAGACGCCAAACACAGCTTCGGCGGCGCGATTCATTGCGGTGTAGCGGCCTTCAACGTCTTTCACGGAAATGATCGCGGGGCTGTGCTCAAATAAAGCCCCCAAAAGTTGCGACATTTCATCCCGCTTATGGGTCGTTTCAACCTGTGTCGTGATGTCGGCAATCGCTAAACGATAGCCTAAGAATTCGCCCGTGCTGTTGAAATGAGGCAAGCCGTTCAATTCATAATGGCGCGTGCCGAGAAGTGGATTTGCTACAACGTAACGAAAGCGCTTTACCGGTTTACGTTGCGACATAGCAGTAAGACAAGGCGCCCAATTAGATTTCAATCCATCGTCACCAGCGACAGCATCCTCCAAGCGCAGGCCAATTGCACATTCAACGATGAACGGAACTTCGGTCGTGCCATCCGGCGGCTCGCTCACAGCGCTTACATGAAGCTCTGAGTCAAGTTCGATGAACCAGTCAGCTGTCGCCAGGGCTAAGTCGCGAAAGCGCGAACGCTCTGCTTCGTTAGAGGCGACGAACATGCTCATCGAGCCGCGCCAGCGCCCCCATAACCAGATCGTCATAGCGCCAAAAGTGACCAGGGCAAAACCAAAAGCCAAATTCCAAAAGAAAAGCGCGCCACCGACCGGCTCATCAAGGCCCTCAATCATTCGGGTGGCATCAAGTAAGTTGCGTTCGCTGCGGAATTGCAGGTTCACATAAAGTGGCTGTAATGCCGAAATAACGTCGGCTGCGGCAATTTCGCCAGCCTTAGCGCCTTCGTAAGCCGTACTGAACGCACGTTCGTAATATCTTAAATCTTGAGCTAAGACAGAACGGGCCGCACTCATGAATGTGGGCTCGTCTTTGGCGCCGCCGGCCACTTCCAAGGTCAGCAAAAGATCGTGGATAATTGCATTATGCTGCTCAAGCGCAGACTCATCGTTCTCGGTTAGCAGCTTTTCTGCTGCTAACCGGAGATCGAGTAATGAGGAGCGCACCTCGTTAAAGGCCAGCACACTGCTGTTTGCATTGTTGTACGCTCTATGAACCTGATCAGACACGTATGTGGATCGTAAGTGCGCGCCGCAAATCAGCAGCAAACTTGCGACTAGGCCCGCAAAGAAAATGAGATTACTGCGTTTACGGGCAAAGGCCTGAAAGATGCTGGTTGTGCGCGACACTTCTACTGTCCTGTAGGCGAAGCACGTTTAGGCAGCTAGAGTCATGGTGGTGTTGATATCCAGCAGGATCATCAAACCTTGCTCACGACGTACAACCCCTTTTGATACGCTGCGCCATGCATCGTCCATTGATGTCGGATTGGCTTCGACATCATTAGTGCTTAGAGCCAACACGTCACCAACACTGTCGGCGAGCAGGCAGAACTGTTCGCCTTTGTGTTCGATAACAATGCTCATGGGTCGTTCTTCCGATGTGCGATCCGCCAAACCGAAGCGGCGTCGCAGATCAATGGCAGTAACGATGTGACCACGTAAATTGATCAGACCGGCGATTTCACGTTGTGCCATTGGCACGCGGGTCAATGCTTGGGTCTTCAGTACGTCGCGGACATCAATGGCGGTCAAGCCGAAATGCTGGCCGCCAACGGTGAAGGTGACATAGTCCGTGGATGAAGTCGTGTTACGGGCTGTAGCGAGATCGACGACGTTCATGCTGCTTCTCCTAAGGCCAAAGCGTTTTCAGTTGATGCGATATGAGCGGCGGCTTCCGACAGGAAGGCAGCGGTTTGGATGAAGTCGACAGCTTTGCCGCCAACGATACCCGAACCTAACAAGCCATACGCGTTGCTCTTACGGGCGATGGTCAATTCGTCTTCGATGATGTCGACGATGGTGTCGATCGCCAAGCCCGCTTGGTTTTGGTCAGAGCCGAACACCAGTACGGTCTGGTGACCTTCACAACGGATACCTTCTGAGCCGGACATTGCTGCCAAATGCAGCAAGCGACCGCGGTATTGGATGGTAGCTTGGCCTTGGACGTATTCGACCTTGGTCATGTCGAAGTGTTCGATGCGATGAACTTCTGACAACGGTACAGCTTTGAGACCAATGCCTGCCTTGAAGAGCAGGATGTTGCGCGTGTCTTTGCGGTTGTCTGTCACGACGTCTACCACTTCGGTTGTCTTCACGCCCGCGCCCAAGCGCGCAGCCAAACCATTCGTATCCAAAATCAGGATCACCGAACCATCACCCAGGATGGTGTTGCCTGAGTAGAACGTGGTGTTTTTGATCAGTGAGGACAGCGGTTTCACGACGATTTCTTCTGCGTCCGAGATGCTGTCGACGACAACGCCGAACAGTGAACCACCTTGTTTGCAGACCACGACGTAACCTTCGTTCATCGGGCTGTCGGCAATGGTCAGCGTCGAGGCCAAATCGACCAGCGGCAGCAGGCGATTGCGCAAGCGCAAGACCGGGGCACCTTTCAAGGTTTCGATGCGGTATTCAGAGCGGGCCGAGGCACGCACCACTTCTTGCACCGCGATTTGCGGGATGGCGAAGCGGTTGTCGCGTGACTTCACAATCAGCGCCGATACGATTGCCAGTGTCAGCGGGATCTTGATGGTGAAGGTGGAGCCTTTGCCCAGGGTCGAAACGAACTGGATCGTGCCGCCGATTTTCTCAATGTTCGAACGCACCACGTCCATGCCGACGCCACGGCCTGATACGTTGGTGATCTTCTCGGCGGTCGAGAAGCCTGGCTTCATGATGAAGGACTGAATGTCGGCTTCTGACATGCGGCTGAGTTCATCAGCGGTGGCCAAGCCTTTTTCCAAAATTTTGGCTTTGATCTTCTCGGCATTCAGGCCGCGCCCGTCATCGGCGATTTCGATGATGATGTGGCCGCCTTCGTGGAAAGCACTCAGCTTGATCGTGCCGACTTCTGCTTTACCCGATTCAGTACGGTCAGATGGGCGTTCCAGGCCGTGGTCGGCCGAGTTGCGCACCATGTGCGTCAGCGGGTCTTTGATCAGCTCCAGGACTTGGCGGTCCAATTCGGTTTCTTCACCGGACATGACCAAGTCGATTTTCTTGCCAAGCTCGTTCGCCAAGTCGCGCACGATACGCGGCAGTTTGTTCCAGGCGTTACCAATCGGCTGCATGCGCGTCTTCATGACGCCTTCTTGCAATTCGCTGGTCACGCGGCTGAGGCGTTGCACCGACTCGACGAACGGCGAACCTTCGTTCGCACGGGCGAGCTGGAGCAGTTGGTTGCGTGTCAGCACCATTTCGCTGACGAGCGTCATCAGATTTTCCAGAACGTCCACGTTCACGCGGATTGATTGGTTACCTTGAGCGCCACCGCTTGATTCGCGCGCTTCGGCTTGGGGTGCCGGAGTGGCTTTAGCGACAGGAGCAGGAGTAGCCGTAGCTTTCGGTGCGGGTGCAGCTGGAGCGGCCGGCTTTTCAGCAGCGGCAACTTCAGCCAGCAGTTCAGCGGCAACCGGGAAGCCCGACTCTTCAGCAGGACTTTCTGCAGCAGCGCATTCTTCCAGCAACTCAGCAGCGACTGGGAAGCCGGCTTCATCTGCAACAGCAGCGGCCGCCGGGGCAGGGGCAGCGGCGGCGGCAAACGCCGTCGGGGCTTTGCCTTCGGCCATGGCGCGCAGATCAGCGATAATTGCGCTGTCGTCGCCTTCGGGTTCGGCGCCGGTTTCCGCCAAAGCTTCAATCAGCGTGCGGATTTGATCCAAGCACACCAAAATCAAGCTAACAGCTTCGCTGGTCACTTCCAAAGCGCCGTCGCGGAATTTACCGAGCACGTCTTCACCAGCGTGCGCGACTTTTTCAAGACGACCGAGGCCTAAGAAGCCGCAGGTGCCTTTGATGGTGTGCATGACACGGAAGATGTTCGAGAGAATGCCCGCATCGTTCGGGTTCTGCTCAAAGCGCACCATCTCCTGGTCCAGCAGGCCTAGGCTCTCGGTGCATTCCGTCACGAATTCTGAAATTAGATCGTCCATTGTTGGCCTCTCTCCGTAAGGTCCCCTTAAGCGGGGCGAAATTTGCAGTCGGAGCCTATGACAGGCGGAGGCAAATTGAATGCGAGCGGAGGTATAGAACCCACGCCGTTTGGTTTAGGGCCTTAACCCCCATGACCTTTGGTATAAGGGCCTGAAAAGTGCAGATTTTCCCGGTTTTGCGAGACGAATCGGGGCTTGGCACCTCCCCCCTAAACCGATCGGTTCATGCGCTACTGTGGTTGATTGCGGCGCCCTTGCGACAACGCAAAACCCCCTGTGAAAATCACAGGGGGTCTATAAGAGGTGCAAAATCGCCAGTAGATAAGGACGGAGAATATTATAAATCCAGGGTTTATGCGGCGTTCTTCACGTCGGCCAGGAAGCCATCCACTTCCGCGCGGAGTCGTTCGGCTTGAGTGGCCAACTCGCGTGACGCATCCAGAACTTGGCTCGAGACTTGTCCGGTTTCACTCGCAGCCTGGGTTACGCCCTGAATGTTGGACGACACTTCTTGCGTACCGGCAGCTGCTTGCTCAACGTTGCGGGCAATCTCAGCTGTCGCAGCACCTTGCTCTTCGATCGCTGAGGCAATGGCCGTCGAGATCTGGTTGATTTCGGCAATACGGTTGAAGATCCCTTCAATCGCATCCACGGATGAACGAGTCGCTCCTTGTATGCCGGAAATTTGACCTGAGATTTCTTCTGTCGCTTTGGCCGTTTGGGTCGCCAAGTTTTTCACTTCCGAGGCCACAACTGCAAAGCCTTTGCCGGCTTCGCCAGCGCGGGCCGCTTCAATGGTTGCATTCAGTGCCAACAGATTGGTTTGCTCCGCGATATCAGTAATCAGCGCGACCACTTGGCCAATCTTTTGTGCGGCCGTATCCAGGCTGCGCACCATTTCCTTGGCCTTGTTGGCGTCATCAACAGCTAAGTTGGTGATCTTGGTGGATTGCGTGACTTGCGAACCAATCTCTTTGATTGAAGCCGTGAGCTCTTCAGTGGCCGATGCAACTGTTTGCACATTTGCAGAAGCCTGCTCCGAGGCTGCGGCAACAGCAGTTGATTGCACGTTCGTTTCTTCAGCAGAGGCTTGCATGGTCTGCGCTGACGACTCGAGTTGCTTCGAAGCACCCGAAACCGTGTTCAATGTCAGTTTCACCACGTTATCGAAATCGCGGGTCCGATTCGCGACACGGATCGCCCGTTCTTCTTTGGCTTTTTGTTCGGCCAATTGCGCTGCAACCATGTCGTCATTCTTGATCATATTGTCTTTGAACACTTGTACGGCGGCGGCCATGGCGCCGATTTCGTTGCGATAATCGGTGCCTGGAATCGCCACGGTCTTGTCGCCGTTGGCGAGGGTCTGCATTGCATCTGTCATCGACGCAATCGGGCGAACGATGGCACGACTCACAACGATTAAGAACCCAATAACAAGCGCTATAATCAGTATCGAGCCCAGTGTCATTACGGTGCTCGCCGTGCTCATGACGGCGGTTTGGTCCTTTACAGCTGATTCAAAGCCGGTGTTGCTGGCGCTCACGAGCTCGGACAGCAATGGCAAGGCTTTCTCATACTGCTTTTCCATCGCTGCTTCGTTTTTCTTAACATCCAGGCGGGCCTGAGCCATTTGTTCGAAGCTTTCGACATAAACATTAATCAGGCCCGTCAGTTCAGCTTTGACGCTGCCCGGTAGAGCTGATGCCTGCAGCGCGCCGCGCAATTTCTGAACATTCTCGCGATGCTCCACGATGTACTCTGGCTTTAAGCGTGCAATGAAGTCCTTTTCCTGGCGGCGGACTTGCAGAATATCCGCCTCCAAGGAACGATTGCCTTGGGCCATAACTGCTTTTTCAGCAGCACCTGCCGCAGAACGCATTTTGCCCATCAAGCCTTCATCAACGGTCAACCCCACTTGTTTGACCAAGTCGACAGTGGCGTTGAAGTCTTTCAAATATTCTGCGAACTCTACATCCAACGCTTTGGCTTTCTTTACCATGGCTGGATCGGTGTAAAGCTCGGCGGCGCGATCAATTTTTTTATTGGTCTGGGTCGCCAGTGTTTCGTAATCCTTCAGCCGTGCAGCGTTGAAGGTCATGAGAAATTCTTTTTCAAGGCGGCGGGCGTTGGTAAAGCCCAGTTCAATCGCATTAACCGTGTCGCGTGCGTCCAAGATGCGGCTTTGCTCTTCATTGCTTTGAACAGCATAGATGTTCGAGCCGATGCCTGCTGCTGAAACTGCGACTAACCCGATTAAGCCAATACCGCCAATTAAACTGATCTGCTTCGAAATACCCAAGTTGGCCAGCACACCCGCGCTGCCTGTGTTTTTGCGAGACGACATGAATCCTCCGTTATAGAAATTTCCGGCAGCCCTGCGCATGCGGGGCTGAACCAGGTTGGCTTAAATGAAGTTGTGTGGTGATGCACAGAACCGGAGGTATCGTGTGCGTGTTACAGAGGCTAAATGCCGTGCTGATTACGCCCTATGGATAGGGGGCGTAATCCCAGAGCGAAATGAACGTTCATTTTAATGAAGATGAAGCGTGCAAAAATAAAGGCGCTGATCTGCACCAGCGCCTGAAACACAATACGTGCTTTAGCCTGCCAGCTTCGACCACGTGAGGCGACGGATCGCTTCTGCGCATTCTTCCGGCAAGCTCGTGAAACGCAAGCGTGCACGATTGTCGACGCACTCGAGCACGATTGCTTCCAACGCGCCGCCCAAAGGAAGAGATAGCATAATCTTCGACTCTGCTGGGATGTCGCGATCAACCAAGATCATGGCGCCACCGGGTGACAGGTCGATGATTTCGCAATCGGTAATGGTTTCGTCCATCAGGAAGTACGACGCGACGCTATGTTCCAAGCGCACTTCGCGATTGTACTCACGCTCGATAGGTGTGACGAGGCTTACGCGAGCTGCGCGCAGCGCATCTAGGGCATCGGCCAGGTCTGTGACGTGGCGTTCGGCGGGATCGGCACGGAGGACAGACATAATACGGGCCTCTGCTTTCTGAATGTGGTTGATCGGCGTGTGAAGCGCGCCGGACAAGGATGATTTTTCGACTGCGATATGCATGGTTTCACCTATGCGGCTTCTGATGCGCCACCAGTTGCTAAAAGACCCGTGCCGGCGGAAGCTTTTTCGCCTCTACGGACCGAGAAGAAGTGTTTAATGCGATTACGGTCTTCTTCTTCTACGAAACTTAAGATCATAACTTTGCGCGGCATGTCGCCAGTATCGTCAAGGCCACCGATAGAAATATTGTACGCGCCACGGCAATACTGAGCCAGGATGCTGTCCAGGCCCTCGTAGGATTGACGCGTTTTAATTTTCAAACCGAAAAGCTTTGGCATCTGACATCCTTCTCTAAGCAACCGCGCTATAGTGCTCGACGCGCTTACTACGCGGCGCCAAGCGATGCCCACGAACACGGAACAAGCTTTGAACGTGATCGCGGTCTTCAACACTGGCAAATGCCAGCACAATGGATTTGCACGGATTTCTGTTCGAGTCTGTCAAGTTCTCACTAATCACGAAGTCGTCGTTCACGTGTGGATAAAGAAATCGTTCTAAAGTTTCACGCGTGAAGCCAGTGATCAGATGAAGGTGATAGCGCATCGAACACTCCGCCAAAAAACGCTCAATCAGAACGCTCCGATTGACATCTATTGGTCTACGCCGGATTTGGATCATCCGCAGGCGGTCGAAAGATCAACCCCAGCCTGCCAAAGTATGGATTGCGCCTGACCTATCCTTCTGGATAGGCGTTAATGCCGCCTGGAATTTAATGAGCCCTTGATTTTAAAGCAGCGGTGATGTGCTGAATCAGCAGGGGGCCTTCCACAGGCTTAAATAACATCGTGCGAATACCTGCTGCTTTTACAACTTCTTCCGAAGCCGAGTCGCTATAACCTGTGTAAAGAATGATCGGTAAGTCGGGGCGAAGCTTTAATAGCTTTTTGGCCAGCGCCACGCCTTTCATTTTTGGCATCACTTGGTCGGTTAAAACCAAGTCCCAGGCGCTAGGATCCTCTGCAAATAGGTCAATTGCATCTAGCGGGTCATAAACGGGTGCGGCTTCGAAGCCAGCCTTTGACAGCAAAATACTAATTGCATCAGCCAGATCGGCCTCATCATCAACAATTAGTACGCGCCCACGACCATCCCCAGTGCCGAGCTTTTCTGGTGCGGGCAGCTTCACCTGTGCTTCTGACGCGGGCAAATAGATCAAGAAGCGCGTGCCGTGGCCAAGTGCAGTCCGGATTTCAATGGCGCCTTCGTGCGCTGTGATGATGGAATATACCACTGGCAGGCCCAGCCCACTGCCTTTGGACTTTTCCTTAGTTGTAAAGAACGGCTCGTAAATTCGCTCTAACACCTCATTAGAGATTCCGGGCCCATTGTCTCGCACACAAATCCGCACGTATGTGCGACCTGCGACAATACTGCCCTTTAAGCTCCGCGAAAGAACAACGCCACCTTCGGTGCGTGTAATGATTTTGTCTGTTCCGTCCGCGTCAGTGTCGTCCGCGATCATGCGGTCGAGGCTGATTTCAATGTAGCCCTGCTCCTCCTTGATCGCATCTCCTGAATTTAAGCCTAAGTTCAGAAGGACTTGCAGCAACTGGGCGCTCGCGCCAAGTACCACAGAGTCTTGCGCGTTATTAATCACGCGCACATCTACGGACGCGGGCAAAGATGCGGTAAGAAGCTCCTGGGCTTCAACCACAATATCGCCCACGACAATAGGGTCGTGCGTGGCGGTCTTCGCTTTGGCAAACAGCAGGATTTGTTTCACGATATCGCTGGCGCGCGCGCAAATTGCACGAATTTTGGTGGCGTACGATGCGTGCTGTGAATTGGAACAGGTATCGCCGGAGATTACAGATGCATAAGCCGCGACAGCGGCAATGATATTATTGAAATCGTGCGCGATGCCGCCGGCAAGTCGGCCGATGGCTTCCATTTTTTGAGCTTCAGCTAACTGCGTTCTTAAGCCTAATTCGCGTTCGGCTTGGCGGCGACGGCCGGTGACATCGGTCGCAACACAAATCTGCCCGCCGTCAGGCAGCCGTGCAATGCGGACTTCCATGTAGGCGGTCCGTCCGTTGACGTGATGGATCTCAATCTCGTCTTCCCATGCGCCATGCTCGTTTAAGTCTTGCAAAATTTTATGCGCTGCTTGCTCGCGACGACTGTGGAAGTCGGGGAATAAATCACCAAATCGCATGCCGCGGCCCGAAACCGGTGTGCCGCCGCTCTGAGCCACAGCAGAATTTTGGATGGCACGTGCATTCATGTAAGCAATGGTGCCGTCTTCATCTTCGATGATGATGTTGTCTTGACTTGAATCGAGTGCTTTCACAACACGGTTGAGCTGGCCATTTACGGTGACCACGCGGCGTTCGGCGACCTTGCGTTCTTCGGTTTCAAGGCCGAATGCAATGGAGTCGGCCATAACTGTGGCGAAGGCAATTTCTTCGTCCAGCCATGCGCGGATAGGTCCGCTTCGCTCGATACACAATACGCCAAGTACTTTTCCTGCTCTAAAAATCGGCGTGTCGAGTAAGCCAGTAATGCCGTAGGGCTTAAAGTAAGATTCTGTCAGCTCGCGCGTAATTGGGTCATTAAGCGCATCTTGAGCGACAATATTGCGCATCAGATCCAGCGCCGCGAAATACAATGGATAGTCCGATCTATGATGGACAATCCCCTCGCTATGCTTGCTGGTACGGCGGTCAAAAATATCTATGGCGGTGTAAGATTCGTGATTGTCATCATCAAACAGCCACACGCCTACGCGTGTTGTATCCAGGGCATTGGCGGCGATTTCTGTCATTTCCTGAATGCCAGATCTGAAATCAGACAAGAAACCGCCACGCGCAATCCCAACCCGAGCGGCTGCGGCATTTAAACGGCTGCGGCGGTCAGAGGCCAGCCGCGCATCCGTTACGTCGCGTGCAATCAATACATCATGGCCGGTGGCGGTGCGGGTTACCGTGACGTCTAACAGGCCCTTGCGGTTTGAATTACTGAGCCACTCCAGTTCGCCGCGGTAGTTGCCGGTTTGCTGCAGAGCATTATTAATGATTTTGCGGACCGTCTGATCGTTCGGGTTCACAAACTGCCCGGTGGCGGCGATGTTAACGCCGCGCATTGACGCGTCGATTGGCTTTTCGATTATTTTATTAAACGCGGTATTTGCATATACAATCGTACCCTCACGATCAAACACACAAACGCCATCCGAAGCCACGGCAACGGCTGACTCAATAATCTGTGCTTCGTCCTGGGCAGATGCTTCCGCCGTAATATCAAGAACAATGCCATCCACATGTACAGTGCCGCTGCTGTCGCGCACATAGCGCCCGCGATCACTGACCCAAACCAAGTGACCGTCTTTATGCTTAATGCGATAGCGGTTATCGTACGAGCCCCCTTTCTCGTCGCAGGCCAGAATGTCTTGCCAGTTTTGCTGCAGACGCACTTTGTCATCTGGATGTGCGTAATCGCCATTGCCGTGATAAAACAAATCAATCAATTCATCGCCGGTAAACCCACTGATTTTCTCGCAATTGCCGGTGGTGATGGCCTGTAGAGCTGTGCCGTCTTTAACTTCAAAGCCATAAATCCAGCCTGGCAGGTTGCTGACAATGGCTTCCATTTGGCGGCGACGATTGGCGATTTCGACGTCGCGTTGAGCTAAGTCGGAAATATCAATCAACAGGCCCTCTATGATTTTCGAACCATCTGGACGCGTGGCAATCTCTACAGGTTTTTCAATCACGGTCGCATACGAGCCGTCTTTGCGGCGCAACCGTACGCGCTTTTCCTGGAAGGCCGAGCCCGCCGAACGATTACTTTCGAAATACGATGTTTCGCGGTCGTCGGGGGCGGTGAGGTTTAAGCCCGGCTGCCCTGTAATCTCGCTTGGTTTATAGCCCAGTATATCGACGATACCGGGGCTGACGTATTCAAGAACCGCATTGGATACACTCGAACCAATGAGCCGGAAGAATACGCCAGGCATAGTTTCGATGATGCGTTCAAGTTCCTGCGTTTTGGCTCGTGTTTCGCGTTCCAGGTTTTTTTGCCGGGTGATGTTTGCCACCGCGATAACATAGCCCGTTGCGTCGCCATTCTGGTCGCGTATGGGAACACCGCGATGGATATACCAGCCACGCGAGGTGCCATCGGTATTATGAAGCTCAACCTCCACATCATTGAATTCCTCGCCAGCCAGGATGTGAGCTTTCAGATCAATCTCCGCCGGGTATCGAATACCCAGATCCATCAAGGCGTCCCAAATGAAACGTCCCGAGCGTTGCATGTTCAAGATCGCTGACGGCTGATTACGCGTACCTTCCAGCGACAAAATGCGCCCATAAGTATCAATGCGGTAAAATGCACCAAAAGCTGCCGTCGCGATGGCACGATACGCGGCATCAGATTCTCGACGCAGGCGTTCGCTTTCTTTCTGTGCCGTGCAATCGAGCGAAAGAATGCGGAACCCCGCAAATTCGCCACTTTCGTTAAAGAACGGCGTGCCGTAGCATCGGCGCCACCCGATATATCCAGCGCTGGTCGTGATCTTATAGTCAAAGTCACGGAACGGTGTGCGCGTCTCCAGATAATGGTTTAATGCCTTTTCATCAAAGTGAAGGGTGTGCAAGTCGTCGTCGTGTTTGTCGAACAAGCGACGGCCTATCAGTGTTTCAGGCTTCACTGATGGCGCGAATGTTGGCTTTTGGAAGTAATGCCGAATGACTAGATCCGCATCAATCTCCACAGCGAAATCGGCCATTGCTTCGACCAGTTGACGAAATCGTGCTTCGTTACTGGAAATTGTATCGGCCTGAGCCCGTACCCGTCGGCCAATGGCAGTGGCAAGCAGCAGAAACAAGACCGCAACCAAAGCAGAAAAAACAATATTGAGCCACGTAATCAGACGTTGCGCTTGCTCCGCCTTGGTCCGCAACTGATCGCGCGTGGTGTTGATGGAGGCCGCCAAGCCTGCAAAGTTTGTAGAAGCGCTACGTGACATGCTGCGCAAATTTAATCGCGTGCGAATCTGATCTTCGATCAACGCGATAAAGCTGGCAGCCGTGTCGCGGTATTGCGCCAATGTCTGTTGATGGAGACGTTTTTGTTCCGTTGATAATGTTCCGGACTGATCGATCGCGGTGCGGGCCGTATCGATAGCACTCAGCAGCGGCGTCGCTTCAAATTCCGCACCGGGCACGTTGATGCGGTTTGACTCAACAATAACGGCGAGTATGGCGCTAATAACTCGGGCATCACCAGTTTCAACAATCTTGGTAAGCGGTGCTGCAGCTTTGCTAAAAGCGTCGCGCATGCCCACGGTTCCGCCATGGCCGAGTGCCTGCTCTTGCGCTGCGGCATGTTCAAAGGCGGGGGCAAAATCCGCAATGTCTTTTAAAACTCCCTTGTAGTAGGGATCACTCTGGATTGTCGGTAAGGCGTCCGCCATTTGCTGCACGCGCTCATCAATGCGGCGTTTGATGGCGTTGCTTTCGTCGCGCAGTGCAGGATCGAGCGAATCGAGATAACGGGTGGTTGACACGCCCAACAGCGAAATTTCGAAGCGCGCTTGGGCGATATTTTCAAGCACCGCCACGGCACTGTCTTCCGCTTTATGGCTTATGCGCGATGCGTAATCGGAGATGTATCCAGCAATAAAAATGAGCAGCAAGCTGCCAACGCCCATATACCCGATCAGGCGCGTCTGTAACCGGGTGGACGTTCTTTGCAAGAACTGCATCTGGCACCTACCAAAACCAACGCGTGCGCCATTCTAACGCGTATTCTGTCCGTGGCAGAAGGTCCGATTGGTTTAAGCGGCGTTAGCGATGTCGGACAGACTCGGTGCTGATTTTGTAATCTTACGGATGAGTGCAAGGCCGTGGCGCATATCCGTCATAATAAAATCCGCGCGGCGGACAGGGCCGCCAACGTTCGCGCGCGGGAAGGCTTCTGCCCAAGCATCCATTTTGACCGTCAGCGCGCACAAAATACCGCCCATAGTGGTGTGGTAAGCTTTAATGAAGCGTTCAAGCTGGCGGAAGCGTTCGGCTGATAAGCCGGTCCACATGTCTTTTGTGGCGCGCTCGAAGCTCTCCAGGCGGCCGGTTACACTCACCAACAAGTCAGTGAAGGTGGTGCGCATTTCTTCGCACGTCGACATTAGCGACGTGTTACTGCGCATCTGGTAGTTCTTTTTGATATCTTTCAAACCATCGATGAACTCGTACACGGTCGGCGTGATGCGGTCCAAGCATTGGCGGTAGTACGACAGTGACAAGAAAATGTCGGCATAATCTTCCAGGAACTTCGGAATAGTAAAAATGTCGATGCCCAGCGTTTCAGCCATGGTCATCAGGCGCTGACGAGCTTTCTCGATGTCCGGGTCACGGAACAGGCGCAGCACATCATCAAATGTTTCAATGCCACCGGCCACATCACCGTAAATTTGCGACAACAACGGGCGTGTAAAGTTACGCATCAGCCCTGACAATTCTTTTGTCTTATCGGACGACAGCTTCAGGGCGTCTTGCTGATTCACTTCGATGCCATGATCGCGCAACTGAACGCGCAGGCTATACACATCGTAGCTGGGCATTACGGCCAGCTTGCGAAGCAATGTGAAGTCAGGGTGCGTCGGCGATGCGGGCCAGTTGAACTTCTGAGGCAATTTCTCGATTTCAACCTGGCCCGATCCGATTTCCCGGTCGCGGTAGACTTCCACAACGCTATCAAGCTGCGCGTTCTTGATCATACGCGCAGCTTTCAAGCCTGGTGTATCCAATGGGATGATGCAGAGCGGCAGCGTATGCATGCTATCGCGGTCGGCATTCGACGGCACGATAATCGCTGGAGTGCTACTGGTATCGCTCGGCATTGCCGGTGTGCCCCTGTATTCGTGGCTAATTATCGAATGAAGCGAGCAAAGCGTCGATGTCGTCTTGGTTGTGACCTTGGCCAGGTAAGGCCGGGCCGTTCAACAGTGCGGCATCGCCCTTGGGCGCATCAGCTAAGCGCGGTGCGGTGATCCCGCCATCCAGATCAGCAGACGCCACCATCTGTTCCAGACGGGCTTCGATCACTTTTAAGGTCTTCACAACCTTGGTGATGCGTTGGCCGGTGATGTCTTGGAACGAGCAGGCTTCATAAATCGCCGTCACAGCGTTCATCGCTTTGTCGGCGTCTTCGCCGGTCATGCGCGAGGCCAGATCGGAAAATACTTCGGCCGCATCCATGATGCTGTTGGTTGCGCCTGCGGTAGCGCCGACAATGGCGTCTAATTCATCAGTCGCTTTGGGAAGGTGTTCGCGCTTCACGTCATCGGGGCGAATCGCAGCGATTTCCGCTTTTGTGCGCTCGATGAAGTCGGCGAGCCGCTTCAATTGTTCATAAATGCCGCGGTTGTTCGGCCACGATGTTGTCAAGGCGCCAACTGTACGGCCCAAATCGCCCAAACGGGGCGGCTTTGCTTCTACCTGAGCGGCTTCGTCGATACGTTGCGTTAAATCTGTCACTGATCGAATCTTTTCCATGGGGTTCATCCCTCTGCGATCGTCTAATCGCCCATTAACAAACTAAAACCGGGCGGCGCTCATTAGAACGCGCCAAGCACGCTCGCGATTTTGCCCTTCAGGGTATCGCTGTTGAACGGCTTCACGATGTAATTGGACACGCCAGCTTTCTTGGCTTCCACAACGTTTTCCGTTTTGCTTTCCGCGGTCACCATAATGAACGGGGTCGGCTTCAGATCCGGATCATTACGCACTTCGCGCAACAGCTGGATGCCGGTCATCGGTTCCATGTTCCAATCGGAAATGACCAAGCCGTATTTCTTCAGCTTCATCTTTTGCAGGGCTTGCGCGCCATCGGTGGCTTCATCGACGTTTTCAAAGCCGATCTGCTTGAGCAAGTTTCGCACGATGCGTAGCATCGTCGCGTAATCGTCCACGATCAGGACGTTCATATTGGTATCAACAGACATATTCTCTCTCCATCAGTTGCGTTGAACTGAGGAGGACCATAGCCCCAAGCGCGAAAAATGCTGCGTGTGAGAAGGTTTAGAGTCAGACGGAAATGATATAACCGTTAACGACCCTATACGTTAGGATAGGGCAACGCATACGCCGGTTGGAACGTTAACAGGGCCCGCGTAAATGCTATTCCCAGCCATGTTGCAAGGCGATACGCACGGCATCGGCACGATTCGCAGCCCCTAACTTCTTGTAAGCATTGCGAACGTGGACTTTTACGGTGATTTCCTGCAGGCCCACCAGCTTGCCGATCTCTTTGTTGGTCTTGCCGTCGATCACGTATTTGAGAATCTCGAGTTCGCGTTCGGTCAGCTTTGAGAGCAGGCCGTCTTGGGGAATCGTGCGGCCCACCAGGGCGGCAGCCGAGCGGCTGGGCACAGAAACGTCATCAATCAGCGACGAGGGCAGGTATTTCTCGCCTGCGAGCACGAGTCGCAGCGCGTTGATCATGGCTTCGCCACTCGTTGTCTTGGGAATAAACCCACGGGCGCCGTTTTCAATGGCCGCCAACACGGTGCGGCGATCAAAGAAGCCAGAGAGAATCACAATCGGGGCATTGGGCACGCGTTTTTGCATGCGCCCGATTCCTTTAAGGCCGTCCATCCCCGGCATTTGCAGATCAAGCAGAATAAGATCTGGCATGGCGTTGGGCTTTACATGCCCCATCGCTTCGTCCAGCGAGCCAGCTTCGGTGATCTCAACTTTGTCGGAAAGCTTGTAAAGGTAAACCTTCAAGGCATCGCGCAGCAGATTATGATCGTCAGCAAACAATATCCGCATATTGAACGGTCCCCCGGCGTACGGTTCGCTATATCAACGAATCCAACCACTTAGTAACTATACTACAATTATACCGCGATGTTGGGGAATTTAGACCACAACCGCATTGCGCATTGTGGGCGCGCGAATGCACAAGAAGCGCCTAAATTTCGCGCATGTTGCGGCGCAAATCTATGATCTCTGCGCTTTTTCCTATGCTGAAGCGCGAGCTTTTCTACTGCCGATACTGTCGCAGAATGCCCAACAGATGGAAAAAACTTCCGATGCGCCGACTCAATTTTCGCACTGTGCGTACCAAGACTGTACGTGGTGTCGGCGGCACAGCTTGCAAAAAGTTGGCAATTGTATCGCGCGCTATGGGCTCCATCAGGAACGGCGCATGGCCGATGCCTGGCACCTCAACACTTTGTAGCGCAGGCACGGCGGCTTTCATTTTGCGCACTGACTCGGCCGATAAAATGTCCGACGTCCCGCCGCGCACAACAAGTAATGGTATGCCGTTAAGGCCGCGGAACATCGGCCAGAGATCCACTAAGGCCGTGGGGCCTTGCGTGTTAAAAGGCACGGCGATGTTGGGGTCATAGTCCGGACGAATTGAGCCATCCGGCTGTTGCGCCCAGGCGCGGCGCGCCATGGTCATCCAGTCCGAGAAAACCCAGTCAGGATAAATGGCTTGGTTCAAACCTTGCATCGTGGTGGCAGCTTCCTCCCAGGTGGGGAAGCTGACGGGTTTCCCCAAATAGCCCTTAATGCGATCAATGCCTTTGGGGTCGATGTCAGGCCCCACATCGTTCATCACAATGGCTTTCACGCAGTGCCGCATGATGTTGCCTGCGATCATCGACACCAAGCCACCCAACGACGTGCCGATAAACACGGCTTCAGATACGCCTGCGTGTTTTAAAAGTTCGCCCATGTCTTCGGCGTACTTGGGCGGCATATATGTCATAGGGTCTTTCGCGTATTCCGATTTGCCGCGCCCGCGAAAATCAGCACACAGCACGCGGTACTTCTGAGAAAGGTGTGCGGCTACATCTTCAAAGTCGCGGCTGTTGCGCGTGAGGCCAGGCAAACAAAGTACCGTGAACGGTGCATCGGTTGGGCCGACATAATCGCGGTAGTACAGCTGCAGACCGTCTTTTGAGGCGTAGTACTTTTCGGTGAAGGTGCTCATCTTAATGCGTCCTTCATTTCGCAAGCTGTGGCTGCGCACGGTAGATGCCAAGCCCCTTGGTGATGGCATCCAGCACTTCCTGCGCGCGCGGGCCTGATTGCGGCACGATATCTTTGGTCGCACTGCTTGAAGCGGTGCGCCATTTCGCCAATTGCTCCTCATTCAGTGTAATCACGGTCGTATCGGGCTTTGCTTTTAAGGCCGCGATCAGACCATCTGACATGGCGCGCACTTCTTTGCGGGCCGCGACGGGATCGACAATCAAGCCATCCAGGGTTTTCTGGCGATCCGGCGGCAGCTTCTTGTACCAATCCAGATTGGTGAAGAAGAAGTTGGTGTCGTAGATGTGACTGGTCAGCGTGTAGTTTTTTGCAAACGTTGCGGTCGTGGCCGTATGCAACACAATATTGGCCATGCCGCCGTTAATCATGCCGGTTTGAAGCGATGGCACGATATCCGGCAACCCCAACGCCACGGCATCGGCACCAATCGAGCGCAAGAACGCCTGGTGCGCGATGTTGACCGGCCCGCGCAGGCGCATCCCTTTGACATCGGTGGGCTCACGGATCGGTTTCGTGGCGTACATATGACTCCAGCCCACTTCGCCCCATTCCATCAGGTGCAGGCCGTAGCCCTTCGCGATATCGCGTAAGACAGGCATGAGATATTTATCGTACACAAAGTCGGCTTCATCAGTGGAGTGGAACAAGTACGGTGCGAACGTGACCGATACTTCAGGAATGACCGCAGACATCGCAGCCGATGAAACCCCCGCCACTTGAATGCGGTTGCGGCGCACGGCGCTGATGATTTCGTTCTCGCCGCCCAGTTCGCCGTTCACGAAGTATTCGAACTTAAAATTGTTAGCCTCGGCCGCTTGCTTCCATTGGCCCCACTGTTTGTCCCACACGGTTTCCTTGGGCGCGGCACTGGCCACCCGGCCATCGGCTGCGTATGCAGACCCAAGAATTGTCACGGTCATACAAACAAAAGCTGCGCTACGCGTCAGAGCCGTGATGAACATGGTGGGTGTCCTATTTGCGTTTGGATTTCGGTTTGAATTTTGCGGCATTTGCTTTGGGTGAGCAGAGCGCTCTGAAGCCCGCTGCAATAAAGGTGGGCATGCGTGCGTTGGCGGCGGCCATGTCGTCGGACTTGCACAAGCCTTCTGACAAATTGTCCAAGCGGCCCGTTTCAGCAAAGGTTAGCGTCAGTGCGCCTGATAAAAACTGATAGCCCCAGAATATATCAGCCGGGTCGCTGTCGGGCATGGCGCGGCGCAAAGCCTGAATGAAACGTCGCACCAAGGGGTCGAAGTACTTGGTCATCACAGCCCCCCCGAACTCGGGCGAGTTGTTGATTTGCGCAATCAGCGCGTAGTAATGCCGCCATTCATCCTGGTTCTCGGCCAGTTGTACTAAGAGTGGGTGCACAAACGCCGTGATGATCTCTTCCACCGTCGGCGGATCATCCTTGTGGCTGCGTTCCACCTGTTCCAGGGCTTGAAGGCGCAATTCGTTCACCACTTCGACGCGGCGCAACATTACGGCATCGAATAAGTCGCGCTTGGATTTGAAATGGTAGTAGGCCAAGGCGACGTCGGCGCCGGCGGCCCGCATGATCTGGCGCATGGTCACGGCATCGAAGCCATGTTGCGCAAACAAGCGCTCGGCAACGTCTAAAATGCGATCACTGGTCGCCTTCTTCTTTTTTGGCGACGCACTTTTTTGTGCCCTTGGTGTCTGTGCCATCGGTCTTGTCCATCCCCACTTCATACAAACCCGGCCGATTAAGTTTGCATCGAAGTTATATTCTTGCAACGCAGCAAAACTGCCGCATCGCAACATCCGCGTGTGTTGTCTTGACAGTTCAACGCTCGTTGAAACACACTGCTAACATAATTCAACGGGCGTTGAAATTATTTTTGGTTTGGTGTGGCGCATACACTGTGCGTCACGTTCCTCTGGGGAGGGGATTTTTAATGTATTCGACATCCACAACTGCGCGCGCATTCACGCTAGCCTTGTTAGCTTCAACAACGCTTTGTAGTTTTGCGTCATCTGCCAATGCGCAAGCGCTTGAAGAAATTGTTGTGACCGCGCAGCGCCGCGAACAATCACTGCAAGAAGTTCCGATTGCCATTACGGCGTTCAGTGCCGCCGATTTAGAACGCACGGCCGCACCAGATCTGATCTTCCTCAATCAGTCCGTGCCCAACGTGACCGTCGAACGCACACGTGCGACTAACTCTACGCTTTCGGCTTTCATTCGCGGCGTCGGTCAGCAAGATCCGGTCGCAGGCTTTGAGGGCGGGGTGGGCATTTATATGGATGATGTGTACCTGAACCGTCCGCAAGGCGCGGTGCTGGACATCTATGATGTCGAGCGCATCGAAGTGCTGCGCGGCCCGCAAGGTACACTTTATGGCCGCAATACGATCGGCGGTGCGATTAAGTACGTCAGCAAGCGTTTGGGTTCAGAGCCTGAATTCAAACTGCGCGGTGCGGTTGGCACCTACGAGCAGATTGATGTGGTTGGCACGGCCAGTGTGCCCTTAAGCGAAACTGTCCGCATGGGCGCATCGGCGGCCAATTTCCATCGCGATGGTTTTGGTAAGAACCTGAACACTGGCGAAGACAACTACGACAAAGATATTTATGCAGGGCGCTTGAGCCTGGAATTGCTGCCCACTGACGATATCTTTTTCCGTCTTGCGGCAGACTATACCAAAGACAATTCAAACCCGCGCCAGGGCCACCGGTTAATTGCCGCGCGTCTTACGCCCGGCTTCCCGGTGCTGAAAGATGTATACGACACGCAAGCAGGCTTGGTGGCGCCCCCGGATAACGAAGCGACGAACCGCGGCATCTCGGCGCACTTTGAATGGCAAGTGAACGACCGTTGGACCGTAAAGAACATCGCGGCTTATCGTGATAGCCATGGCTCGCAACGCTTGGACTTTGAAAGCTTGCCGGTGGTCGACTTGGATGTGCCCAACAAATATAGCGATGATCAGACCAGCGAAGAATTCCAAATTCTTTATAGCGACGACATCGTGAAGGGTTTGGTGGGCCTCTACGCGCTGGATGCCAATGCCTACAACGAATTCGACGTCTTGTTGGCGCGGACCGGTGCTTTGATCGGTATTCCAGGTTTGAACTCGTACACCTATGGCAATGTGGATACATCCACATGGTCAGCGTTTACTGATTTCACGATTGATCTGGGCAATGCCATTGGGGCCAATGGTTTAGAATTGTCACTTGGTGCGCGTTATACAGATGACAAGCGCAAGGCCAATGTGATCCGCCGGACATACGCGGGTGGTAAGTCGGCGGCCTTCGGCGGCAACCCGACGCTGATTGCAACCACGTCGAACTTTAACGGCAAAGCCGCCTTTACGGACGTTACTCCGCGCGCCGTGTTGGCTTATAAACCGAATTCCGACAACAACATCTTCGTATCCTACAGCCAAGGCTTTAAGGGGGGTGGTTTCGATCCGCGGGGCCAAACCTCTGCCGCTGCTGACTTAAACAATGACGGCGTGCGGTCTGCGGCTGAAATTTATGACTTCATGCGGTTTGAGCCTGAGAAAATTTCAACCTACGAAGCAGGTTGGAAAACCACTGCATGGAACGGCCGCTTCCGGTCCAGTATCGGCGTATTCCACAGCGATTACACCGATGTGCAAATTCCAGGCTCGGTCGGCGTTGATACCAACGGCGATGGCATTGCGGACAACTTCTCAGGCGTCACCACCAACGCCGGTAAAGCCAAGATGGATGGTGTCGAGTTTGAAGGTAGCGCGCTTCTTGCCGAAGGCCTGAGCTCGAGCGGTGATAGCCTGACCTTCAATTGGGCGACAGGCTACATCGACGCAGAATACAAAGAGTTCTTTGCGGCAGTGGTGAACACCACGACCGGCCGCACTGAACTGCGCAACGTCGCGAGCCAACGCGTCGTTCAGAATACACCGAAATGGACGGCCAGCTTTAACCTCAACTACACCATGCCCATGAGTGCCTTTGGACAAGAGGGGGATTTGGCCTTTATTCCATCGTTCTCGTACCGTTCAAAGAGCAGCCAGTTCGAATATCCGTCACCCATCGATCAAAAGGGCTATGCGTTGGTCGATGCCAGCATTACCTGGACGGGTGACAATGGATTGCAATTGGGTCTGCACGGTAAAAACTTGACGGATAAAAAGTACAAGGTGGCGGGTTATGACTTCGTGACGGCTTCGACGTTGGGCTTGGAAGGAACGCTCACGGCCTTCTACGGCGATCCGTTGACGGTCTCTGCGACGGTTGGTTTTAAATTCTAAAACTTTAATTCCGTAAAACTTGATGTCGCCGCGCCTTTAAGCCCCCTTTGAGGGCGCGGCGATCTTTCTTCAACATATGTCCAACGCAGCAACCCAATGGGTTTTGCAGCAGCCCGCCCATTCTTCCCCGATTACATTGCGCTGAATGCCAAATGGCATGGCGCTAAGTCTGCGTTCATCTGCGGCGATGATGTGCTGACGTGGGCGCAGTTTCATGCGCGCGTCTGTCAGGTCGCCAACGGGCTGTTGGCGGCTGGTGTAAAGCCGCAGGATACCGTCGGCATTGTGATGGACAATTCACTCGCCATGGCCGAAGTGATCTGGGGCATTATCGCAGCCGGGGCTGTGGCTGTGCCGATCAACACATCTGTCAGTGATGATGCTGTGGCGGCCATGCTACATGACGCAAAGGTAGCGGGCGTGTGCGCCAGTGCAGCGCACATCGAGCGCGTTAACATCGCGCGTTCTAGGGTTCCCAGCCTGAAGGTGCTGATTGCCGCCGATGGCGCTGCTTCGGGTTGGATCGCCTACGCGCCCTGGCGGGATCGGCAAAGTGCGGTGCCGCCTGATATCGCTTTGCAACCCGATGATATGTGCAACATCATCTATAGTTCCGGCACCACGGGGCTACCCAAAGGCATCGTACATACTCATCAACGGCGGTTGGATTGGGCGTACGATTTAGGACTGACGCTACGTTACCATGTGAACGCGGTGTTCCTGGTTTCGATTGGGATGTACTCTAATATTGTCTGGGCGGGCATGCTCGGCGCACTGATTGCGGGCGGTACGATTGTGATCATGCCGAAGTTTGATGCGCGTGACGCCTTAAGCTTGATGGCCAAGCACCGTGTGACCAATACCGCCATGGTGCCGTTGCAATATCGTCTGATGCTCGATGCGGATGACGGGACGGTGGATGTGTCGTCGGCGCAAGCTCTCATGTCGGCGGGTTCCCCCCTCTGGGAAGATTTAAAGCGCGATCTCATGGCGCGCTTTGGCGCAACGATCATCGAGCTTTATGGATTGACCGAGGGGCTGATCACCACGCTGGCGCCGGAAGATGCTGCGCGCAAATTGGCATCCGTGGGTAAGCCGCTCCTGGGGACAGACATTCGCATTATTGACGATGAGGGGCATGATGTGCCCGTGGGCGAGGCGGGTGAGATCATCGGTTATGGCCGCATTGTGATGAGCGAGTACCTGAACCGGCCGGATGCAACATCTGAAGTGTTGATGAAAGACGCGCAAGGGCGCGCCTGGTTGAAAACCGGCGACTTGGGCAAACTGGATGATGAAGGCTACTTATATATTGTGGGGCGCAAGAAAGACCTGATCTTGTCGGGCGGGCAGAATATCTACCCGGCTGATATCGAGGCGGTGGCGATCAAGCACCCTGATGTGGCCGATGTGGCTGTAATTGCCATTCCGCATGACAAATGGGGTGAAACGCCGCTGGCGCTGGTCGTACCGAAAACAGGTGTGGCGGCTGATGTCGGTGAACTGAAGTCCTGGATAAATGCGCGCGTGGGCAAGCAGCAGCGCGTACACGCGGTGGAACTGCGATCGGATTTACCGCGTAACCCCAATGGCAAACTTCTGAAGAAAGACCTGCGGGCGCCCTATTGGGCTTAAAACAGCGTGTTGTAACGCGTGACATTTACAACAATTAACGTCCGGCAGCCCTGGTATTGGGCAAGATTGCATCCTATTTTTATCAGGACTGCATGACCAATTCCGGAGAAGAAGAACATGGCGAAAAAGAACAAGGGCGGTGCCCCCAGCATCAATATCGGCATTAGCGAAAAGGACCGCGCGGCCATTGCAAAGGGTTTGAGCAAGCTATTGGCTGATACCTACACGCTGTACCTGACAACGCATAACTTTCACTGGAACGTGAAAGGGCCCATGTTCACATCGCTGCACACGCTGTTCATGACGCAGTACACCGAGTTGTGGAACGCCGCAGACCCGATTGCAGAGCGTATTCGTTCGCTCGATTTCGATGCGCCGGGCTCGTATGGTCAGTTTGGTAAACTCTCGACCATCAAAGATGCGCCCGCCACGCCCCCAAAGGCCATGGACATGGTGCGCATTCTGGTGGAAGGCCATGAAGCTGTAGCGCGGACTGCGCGTGAAGTGTTCCCGCTAGCTGACAAAGCCGGTGATGAACCGACCGCAGATTTGCTCACGCAGCGCTTAACTGTGCACGAGCAAACCGCCTGGATGCTGCGCTCGATTTTAGAGAACTAAGAAAACAACCATCGCTGTACGATGGTGTGAATTGTGTGGGGGAAATAGCGCGTGCTGTTTTCCCCACATTTCTTTTGATGCACACATTCCCCCTGTTATCGTCTGTTATTATCAGGGGCGCGGTTTGATCGGTTTGATCCGCAGCGACGTGTCTTTGGACGAGATCGACTCGCAGTGATCTTTGCGAACGATCATCATGTCTTCCACATGCATCGTGCCCCACCCAAACTCGTGGTAGGGCATATCGAGTGTGAAGACCATGTTCTCTTCGAACACAAGCTTATGACGGCCGGGCAGCTCAGGTCCGACGGATGTAGGATGATCGGTGTGCTCTAAGCCGACCGAATGTGGGCCCGCAATCACGAAGCCAGGAAAACCTTCAGCGTGCACCGCTTTCAAGGTCATCTCTGAAATCTCGGCGAATGTCTTGCCGGGGCGGATGTGTTCATAGGCAATCTCAAGTGCGCGCTGCACGGCCTTGTTGCGCGCAATCATTTCCGCTGTGGGCTCGCCGCAAATGACGGTGCGGCCGACATCGCCGCGATACTCTTTGTAGCTCGCAACCGAGTCCAACTTGATCAGCTCATGGGGCTCGATAACGCCTGTGGCAAGGCCGCGAATATTGGCGATGATCCACTCCGCCCGGCCCCCCAAACTTGCGGCTTTTGCTGCAAAGATGGTGGTGATCTCAGCCAGAGGTAATCCTGGTTCCAGCGCCTCAATCACCGCATTCAGTGCGGTTTCAGTGATGCGCCCAGCCGTTCTCAGAAGTTCAATTTCCGCCTCGGTTTTGACCATGCGGATTTCTTTGAACACGTTCAGCGCATCGAGGCCTTTGACGCGCTTCATTCCTGCTGTGCTGAGCCAGCCCAAGACGCGCGGATCATCAAAGCCTAGCTTTGCATTCTCCAACCCCGCCTCACTGATCGCACGCTTCAAGGCATAAAGGGCAGTCGGTTCTAATTTCCCGCGATAACGCCCATATCGTGACAGAAGTGTTTCATCACGCACCGCCAAAGCCGCACCATTGCGGATGGGGTAGGGCATGGGGGCCGCATCGGGCTCGATCGGAGCCGGCTCAATATATATGTCTTCGTCGTCTTCGGTCGCACTGTTGAAGTCGCGGCCGGACATGTTCCGGGGGTCAATCCGAGTGATGTAAGCGACGACATTGGGCATCCAGGTGGGCTGATGCTCAAGGTGGTATACACCCGAAGCAGGCATAATCAGTGCGGCCGGGGCTTTGGGGTCGCGGGGCAACAGTGCATAGACCACGAAGTTGTGAGACATCTGCAAAATTGGCCCCCAGTAGTCACTGAGGTAGTAGATGTTGGTGGGCAAGGCGGCCACCAAGCCATCGAGGCCGTATTTGTCCATCACCCGTTGGGCACGGTCCCGGTTCAACAGCATTGCTTTAAAACCCCATCGCACTAGCTTAAAACCGAGACTAACTTTGGTTTCTGGCCGGTCAATTACAGCCCCCAGGGGGCTCGTTATGCGGTCTGCGGTTACGGTGGGTTTGGGGCGGCAACGACTGGTCAGGGGGCCGCGTTACCGCAGGGCTTATATTCTTATGTCATTCTTGAAGTAATATAAGGGCTTCGCTTTTCAATGAACCAAGGTCATAAAAAGCCATGAAAGTTATCGTGGCAGACGATCACGGCCTCGTCCGCGACATCATGCGACACTACATCGCCAGCTTGGCCGATGGTGTCGAGGTGGCGGAGGCTGCGACCCTTGATGAGGTGATGGGGCACATCCATGTGTCCCTGGCCACCGACCTTATTTTGCTCGATCTGCACATGCCTGGCATGAATGGTGTGGCCAGCGTGGCCGATGTTCGTAAGGCGTTCCCCGGGGCTGCGATTGTCATCATTTCTGCAAACAGCGACGCGACGATCATCAAGGCGGCATTGAAAAATGGCGCGAATGGCTACATTCCCAAAACCACGTCGGGCAAGGCGCTGGTCACAGCGTTGCGGTTGGTATTGGATGGTGAAACATACGTCCCTGCGGCCCTTTTGAACCAGGCCGATGCGCCATCAAGCGGATCTGGTGCTGTCGGGATGTCGCCCTCCAACGATGACCCGCGCGCTGATTTGCCAGGCGATTTGGCGAAGCTTTCCAGCCGCGAAGCCAATGTGCTGCGGTTGTTGATCGATGGCAAAAGCAACAAGGAAATCGCCCGCGATCTTGATGTGCAGGAAGTGACCGTGAAGCTTCACTTGCGCAATGTGTATCGCAAGATCGGTGCAGGTAGCCGCACTGATGCAGTGCGTATCGCTTTGTCGCAACAAGGTATCGAGAGTTGGCTGCAAAGCAGACCTGCCAATGAAAATCAGGACGCCGCAAGAAAAGATTGAGGGGACTATGGACAGTGTTGTTCCAGGCGCACCGGCACACCTCAAGGCGCTGGTTGAAAAGCATCAGCCAACACTGGCCGCGGCCCTTCATGCGGTCCAAACCCGCATCAGTTGGAGCCCGTATAAAGACTCACCATCTACCAAAATCCATGGCCCTGATAAGCCGGTGCAAGGTAAGGCCGCTTATGAAAAGCATTTAGGCCAGCGCTACACCATTGATCAGCCGGGTATCATCTCATGGACAGGCGCTGAAACATCGCCCTACACCGGCAAAGCCTTAGGCATTGAATATCCGGTCAGCGATCCGGCAGCGTTAATCAAGGCCGCTAAAACAGCCCTGCAAAGCTGGCGTAAAGTGGCCCCCGATGTGCGTGTCGCACTGTGCTTAGAGATTGCGCAACGTTTGTATGATCGCAATTTCGAGATGGCTCATTCTGTCATGCATGTGACAGGTCAAAGTTATGTGCAGGCCTTCAGCGGCAGTGGCCCTAATGCACTGGATCGTGGTGTTGAAGCCCTCGCGTACGCCGCCAAAGCCATGGCCGATGTTCAGCCCACGGCAACCTGGCAGCGTCCTTTCGGCAAAGACAATGTGGTGCTGGATAAAGTCTACACGCTGATGCCGCGCGGGGTTGGTGTGGTGATTTGCTGCGCTTCTTTTCCGACGTGGAATGCGTATCCAGCAATCTTTGCTAATTTAGCGACAGGCAACCCGTCTATCGTCAAGCCTCACCCGATTGCCATTCTGCCCATGGCGATTGTGGTCGAGGTCTGTCGTCAAACCCTGACCGATTATGGTTTTGATCCGAATGTCGTGACATTGGCGGTCGATACGTTGGATGTCCCTGTTGCGCAAAAGTTCATTGATGATCCCGCCGTGCAGATTATCGATTTTACCGGCAGCCCGCGTTACGGCGGGCATTTAGAACGCACCATCACAGGCAAGTTGCTGTTCACCGAAACTGCAGGCGTGAACAGTGTGGTGATTGAATCGGTAGCAGACTTGAAAGCAACGGCCACGGCGCTGGCGCGGTCTACGTCACTTTTCTCAGCGCAGATGTGCACCAGCCCGCAGACGATTTTTGTGCCCAAAAATGGCATTCCGAATGGCGCGGGTCACGCCAGCTTCAATGATGTAGCTCAGGCCCTGAAAGATGCGGTGGATGAGATCGTCGCGGACCCTGCCACAGCCGCTGGCATTATGGGGGCCATCCAAGGCCAAGTGAGCTTGGACGTCATTGCGCGCCTGAAGACAGCCCTTACATCAAAACCCACTGCAAAAATTGTGCGTGATGCGACCGCTTATGCGCACCCGGATTTTCCCAATGCACGCACGCTCACACCGTTGATTGTCGCCGTCGATCAAAGTTGTGTTGATCTTTATGCGGAAGAGCAATTCGGGCCGGTGCTATTTATTGTCGCCGTGGACAGCGCCGATGCTGCGGTGAAGGACGCGACCAAATTGGCCGCCACTCATGGAGCCATCTCAAGCTATCTCTATTCAACCGATGAAGCCTTCATCGCGCGCTCTACGGAGGCGTACGAAGAGGCGGGTGCAAATCTTTCTATCAATCTGCATGGCGCGATGTGGATCAACTTCGCGGCGGCCTATAGTGATTACCATGTGACCGGGTTGAATCCGGCCGGGAATGCGTGCCTGACGGATTTGGCATTCGTAGCCTCGCGCTTCAGGATCGTTCAGCGTCGTCGTCCAGCGAACTCATAGCAATATATAAGTTCATTTAAGCAAGTCTCTGACTTGTGAACGGTAAACCTCACTGCTTTACTGCTAGCGTCTGGTTCGGGGGAGCCGTCGCATGTCAGCAGCTAGCAATCCGAGCACTACAGAACAGCCGTGGCCGTCGCGTACATATGCGTGGTACGTCGTCGTTATCCTGACACTCGCGTACACTTGCTCGTTCATTGATCGACAAATTCTGACCCTGCTCATCGAGCCGATCCGCAAGGACCTTGATATCAACGATACGCAATTCAGTTTCTTGGGTAGCCTCGCCTTTTCGATTTTTTATACGCTTCTGGGTATTCCCCTAGCGCGTTTGGCGGACCAGGCTAACCGGCGCAATCTCATGACGGCGGGAGTAGCGTTTTGGAGTTTCATGACATCACTGTGCGGCTTGGCACGTAGCTTCTGGCCTTTGTTTGGTGCGCGTATCGGTGTGGGGGTCGGTGAGGCGGCCTTGTCTCCGGCCGCATTTTCACTGTTGGCTGACTATTTTCCGCGCCAGGTGCTGGCGCGCGCCGTAAGTTTGTATTCTACCGGTGTGTATTTCGGCGCGGGCTTGGCGTTGTTGATTGGCGGCACCATCATTCACTTGGTCGCCAACGCGCCGCCGCAACATATTCCGTTGCTAGGTGAACTCAAGCCGTGGCAGCTGACCTTCATCGCAGTCGGTGCGTTAGGTCTGCCTATCGTGCTTTTGATGTTTACCGTCCGCGAGCCTGTGCGCCGCGGCGTATCCGGCGTTACCAATGCGCAAGCCAGTTCGTGGACAGCGCTCCGTGCCTTCATGGCAGAGAATCGCAAAGTACTCACCTGCCACATCGGCGCGTTTACACTGTACGGTATCGCCATCGGCAATTACTTATTTTGGGCGCCAAGTTTCATTATGCGCACCTTTGGCTGGTCTGCCCCAAAAGTAGGCTTCACGCTTGGCGTGATGATGTTGGTGTTGGGTACGCTAGGCGTCTATTCCGGCGGCTGGCTCGCTGATCGCTTAACCAAAGCAGGGCGCTCTGATGGTATTCTGCGCGCGGCTTTCATCGGCATCTGCTGTGGCGTCCCCCTCATTATCCTCACGCCGCTGATGGACAATGTTGTGCTGGCATTGATTGGTTTGGGTGCAGCCGTATTTTTCTTGGCGTTCCCGCAAGGCCTGCCTGCGGCAGCGTTGCAAGTGATGACGCCTAATGCACTGAGGGCACAAATGACCGCGATTTATTTCTTCATTGGCAATCTGATCGCCAACGGTATGGGGCCGATGTTCTCAGGGCTGATCACCGATTATGTTTTTGGTGATCCGGCGATGCTGCGTTACTCGCTGGCGATTGTGTGCGGTTTGAGTGCGCCGCTTGGTGCAATACTGTTGTATTTTGGGCTGCCCGCCTACAACGCTGCTGTTCAGAAGGCGCAACACACTTAAGGTTTGGAGCGCTTCTGCTGTGCGGCTGTTTCGGCGGTGGATTGAATCAGCTGACTGCAGTTCATATCTTTGCCGCGACCGATCTCAATGAGCGGCAACAGAGCGGCGAAGGGTGTGAGCACAAGACCTAACGCAACAGCCGCACCACCACGTGCGGTGACAACGCCGATATCCGGGCCGATCGCGGGCTTGCCGAAAGAGCCTTTGATTAAAATTGGCGCGCGGATTGCAGCTAAGCTGTTATCTTTAGGCTTTGGATTCAGTTTGAGGTCAAAGACTTCACGGCCCAAGTCGGCTGTGCCACTGCCGATGATGGCAGAGTCTGCGGTATCAATCACAAATGTGCGTGAATTCATGAGGCCTTTTTCCACGCTCATATCCAAGGCCATGCATCGAATTTTCACTGGCCGGTCTTTTGTCAATAAAATGCCTAGCGATTCAGCGATGTCTACGTCCATCAACTCAACCAGCAGCAAACTGATCTGACCATCTTCCGCTAGTAGTGCAACGCTGCCATCGCTCGTGGCGAGAATTTTGTGCATGGAATTGCCAGTGCCCTGCAACTGGATACGCCCACCAATGGCCCCCCAGTTTTTGCCAGATGTCTCAAGGCTTTTATCAATCTCACCCAACATGCGATGCAGTGGGAATTTTTCGACAATGATGTTCACGTCTGTTTTTACGGGTGCAGTATTGCTGTTCACCACGATATCGAAACCCAAGCGCCCGTTCTCGACATTGAAGTTCAGGGGCCTCAATTTCAAAATGCCGTCTTTCAGTTCCAAATCGGCGGCTAGCGTGTCGATGGGAAAGCCTTTAGTGACGACGGTGTCGGCGGTAAGTTTCACCTTAGCATTCATACTGTTGAGCTTTTCGAGGCTCATGGGGCGGTCAGGGATCGCCAGTTCATTGGCTACCACCTGCTCGCCTTCACCCATTTCAACACGGCGCTTTTTCTCTCGGTCTGCGGCTTCCGCTTTCACTTCAACAGGAGTCGTCGCATCGCCAGGTGCAGCACCGATGAAGCCCGCCATATCGCGCAACTTCAATGATTTGGAATGAAGTTCACCATCTAAACGCGGTTTGTCGTTCGACACATCCCAGGTCAGCTTGCCCGATAAGTCCGTATCGCCGACGACGCCCGCGATGTTAGTGAGAATCCATTTACTGCCATCGCGGTCAAGCCGCGTATCGAGCGTATAGGGTGGTGTGGGGAAAATCGCGATCCCGAACAAAGGGAATAACTCGTCTGCATTCTGGCCCTTGATCTGAAGTTTGACATTCAGACCTGTAAAGTGCGTCGGGTCTATCACGGTACCACTCATGGTAAGGTCAGTGTTACCCGCGCTGAATGTCCCGTTGAGGGGGTAAGGCGTGATCGTATCTCGCAGCATCAAGATAGAGCCGCCCTTCACCTCTAACTTTGATGGTACACCCCGATAGGTGCCTGTGCCGCGTACTCTTAATGTGGGCTCCTGTCCGCCGGGAGGTTCTTGCGTTTCGACATTTAAAGTCAGGTTCGTTGACGTTATGTCGTCGCGGTACGTCACAACCGTGTTCTTGATATTCAACGACTGAATTTCAGGAATCTCCGGCGCGCTGATGGCCTTTTTCTCTTTCTCGTCAGACCAGTTCACATTGCCTTTGGCATCGCGCGTTAATGCAAGCCGCGCATTGCTGACCTGGACTTCGGGGAACACGAGGTCGCCCGTGAGCAGTTCCCACAGGTTCACACTCACACGCATAGTCTCTGCGTCAGCGAAATCGGCCCGGCCATTGCTGCCGACAGTGCCGACTTTTACGCCTTCCAGCATAACGCGTGGCTTAAACGACAACTCAAGCTTGGCGCGGGCGATGCTGACGGGCTTATTGAGGGCCGCACTGGCCCGCGCGGCTATGAATGGTGCTAAATCAAGTGTAGCCAGAATGATGATTGCGCCTGCAATCAAAATGCCGATCAAAACCGCGCCAACCTGGGGGCCGCGTCGCTTGTATAAAGGTGGTGCCATGCCGTTTATAACGCGGCTTAGCTAAGCCAGTTCCAATTTTGCAGAGATACATAAAGTTAATTTATATCAATGAGTTGATGCGACTTTTCACAGCATGGTTATGGCCTCTTTTCGATTTTTAATAATCATGGCGGCGACCTAGGAACATATATAGAATTGTGGCGGGGACGACATTTACTGGGTTGCGGACCACATATCTCGGGAAGCCGAGGTGTGGGGGTTTGTAGCGTTTGCAACTCGGTGATGTTATGCGGCCCGCGACTATTCGACGTAATTATACTTCTCTTTTTTTCTCACAACGTGTATCCGCCACCCGTTTGTTCAGAACGGGCTTGTCCGTGATCAGACGGACCAGCGTTGCTTTCGCTCGACCTCACGCCATTCGCTCCCGGTCTCTTCATCACGCTGCCGCGCTTCACTCTCATCGTTAAGCGCACACGTTCATGTTTTTTCTCCGAAATCTCTGGAGCTATCTGATGCAGCCTTCGAACGAAACCAGCACCGCAACACTGCCGAACAGCATCGCCAATCGGGCTGTAGTGAATGGTATGAGCGGCGAACAGCGCAACGGGGCGAATGGGCATGACAACACCGCCGAGTTGCAAAGCTTGCTCGCCGCGATGCAAGCGGTCCGCATGGGTGATTTCTCGGTGCGCTTGCCGGGCGAGCAAGTTGGCTTGATCGGAAAAATAGCATCGACGTTCAATGAAATCGTCGCCGCTAATCAGCAGATGGCCGATCAACTCGAACGTGTCGGGGAGAGCGTGGGCCGTGAAGGGCGTACACGCCAGCGTGTGAAATTTGGCCTGTCGAGCGGCGCTTGGGGCGAGATGGAAACGTCTGTCAACATGCTGATTGAAGACTTGTTGTGGCCGACAACCGAAGTCACGCGCGTGATTTCAGCTGTTGCCCAGGGTGACTTGCTGCAAACCGTGCGCCTGGATGTGGACGGCCGCCCGCTGCAAGGCGAGTTCCTGCGTTCTGCCACCATCGTCAACACGATGATCAAGCAGTTCAGCGTGTTCACCTCGGAAGTGACCCGCGTGGCGCGCGAAGTGGGCACTGACGGCAAGTTGGGTGGGCAGGCGCAGGTGTCAGAAGTGACAGGCGTGTGGAAGGACTTAACTGAGTCTGTCAACTCCATGGCCAACAACTTAACGGCCCAGGTGCGCAACATTGCCGACGTGACGATTGCGGTGGCCAACGGCGACTTATCAAAGAAAATCACCGTCGACGTGCGGGGTGAAATTCTGCAGCTCAAAGAAGCCATCAACACGATGGTCGATCAGCTTCGGTCGTTCGCTTCGGAAGTGACGCGCGTGGCGCGCGAAGTGGGGACCGACGGCAAGCTGGGTGGTCAGGCGATCGTGCCGGGCGTGGCTGGCACGTGGAAAGACTTAACCGACTCTGTGAACGCCATGTGCGGTAACTTGACCGACCAGGTGCGTAACATTGCGCAAGTGACAACGGCTGTGGCGCGCGGTGACTTGTCGCGCAAAATCACCGTGGACGTGAAGGGCGAAATTTTAGAGCTCAAAAACACCATCAACGTGATGGTGGACCAGTTGAACGGCTTCGCCTCGGAAGTGACGCGTGTCGCGCGTGAAGTGGGCACCGAAGGCAAGCTGGGTGGTCAGGCTCAGGTGCCGGGTGTTGCAGGCACATGGAAAGACTTGACCGACAACGTGAACTTCATGGCCGGGAACCTCACCGTCCAAGTGCGTAACATCGCTGAAGTCGCCACGGCTATTGCGAGCGGCGATTTATCGAAGAAAATCACCGTCGACGTGCGCGGTGAAATTCTGCAGCTGAAAGAAACACTCAACACCATGGTCGACCAACTCAACGCCTTCGCTGGTGAAGTGACCCGCGTGGCGCGCGAAGTCGGCACCGAAGGCAAGCTGGGTGGTCAGGCGCAGGTGCCGGGTGTTGCTGGGACCTGGAAAGACTTGACCGATAACGTGAACCTGCTGGCCGCGAACCTCACCACCCAAGTGCGTAATATCGCTGAAGTGACGACCGCCGTGGCCGGTGGTGACTTGTCGAAAAAGATTACCGTCGACGTGAAGGGTGAAATTCTGGAGTTGAAAAACACCATCAACACGATGGTGGACCAATTGAACGCGTTTGCCGGTGAAGTGACCCGCGTGGCGCGCGAAGTGGGGACCGAAGGCAAACTTGGCGGTCAGGCCGTCGTGCGTGGCGTGGCCGGCACGTGGAAAGACTTGACGGACTCTGTGAACTCCATGGCCGGGAACTTGACCGGTCAGGTGCGTAACATCGCCGAAGTGGCGACCGCCGTGGCGCGCGGTGACTTGTCCAAGAAAATTACCGTGAACGTGTCGGGTGAAATTCTGCTGCTGAAAGAAACCCTCAACACCATGGTCGATCAGTTGAACGCCTTTGCCGCCGAAGTGACGCGCGTGGCGCGCGAAGTGGGCACCGAAGGCAAGCTGGGTGGTCAGGCCGTGGTGCCGGGTGTGGCGGGGACGTGGAAAGACTTGACCGACTCAGTGAACTCCATGGCCGGGAACTTGACGGGTCAGGTGCGTAACATCGCCGAAGTGGCGACCGCCATCGCGAACGGCGACTTGTCGCGCAAGATCACCATCGACGTGCGTGGTGAAATTCTGCAGCTGAAAGAAACGCTGAACACCATGGTGGACCAGCTCAACCGTTTCGCAGGTGAAGTGACGCGTGTGGCGCGCGAAGTAGGAACCGAAGGCAAGCTGGGTGGTCAGGCGCAGGTGCCGGGTGTGGCGGGCACGTGGAAAGACTTGACCGATAACGTGAACCTCATGGGGTCAAACTTGACGGCCCAAGTGCGTAATATCGCCGAAGTGACGACCGCTGTGGCGCGCGGTGACTTGTCGCGCAAAATCACCGTGGACGTGAAGGGCGAAATTCTAGAGTTGAAGAACACCATCAACGTGATGGTGGACCAGCTGAATGGTTTTGCATCAGAAGTGACGCGCGTGGCGCGCGAAGTGGGCACTGAAGGCAAGCTCGGCGGCCAGGCGCAGGTGCCGGGTGTGGCGGGCACGTGGAAAGATTTGACCGACAACGTCAACTTCATGGCCGGTAACTTGACCGCCCAGGTGCGTAACATCGCCGAAGTCGCGACGGCGATTGCATCAGGCGACTTGTCTAAGAAGATCACCGTTGACGTGCGCGGTGAAATTCTACTGCTGAAAGAAACACTGAATACCATGGTGGACCAATTAAACGCGTTCGCGGGCGAAGTGACTCGCGTGGCGCGTGAAGTGGGCACTGACGGGAAGTTGGGTGGTCAGGCGCAGGTGCCGGGGGTCGCGGGCACGTGGAAAGATTTGACCGATAACGTCAACTTGCTGGCTGCGAACCTGACAACTCAAGTGCGTAATATCGCCGAAGTGACCACGGCTGTGGCGGGTGGTGACTTGTCGCGCAAAATCACCGTCGACGTGAAGGGTGAAATTCTGGAGTTGAAAAACACCATCAACACGATGGTCGATCAGCTCAACGCCTTCGCTGGCGAAGTGACGCGTGTGGCGCGCGAAGTGGGGACTGAAGGTCGTTTGGGTGGTCAGGCGCAGGTGCCGGGTGTTGCGGGGACGTGGAAAGATTTGACTGACACCGTCAACGTGATGGCGGCGAACCTGACCGAGCAGGTCCGTGGTATTGTGAAAGTGGTGACGGCCGTCGCCAACGGTGACTTGAAACAAAACCTCACCGTGAAATCGAAAGGCGAAGTGGCCGCGTTGGCCGAAACCATCAACAACATGACTGGAACGCTGGCAACGTTTGCGGACCAGGTGACGACGGTGGCGCGTGAAGTCGGCGTGGAAGGACGCTTGGGTGGTCAGGCCAACGTGCCGGGTGCTTCGGGTACGTGGAAAGACTTGACCGGTAACGTGAACTTGCTGGCAGCGAACCTCACAACCCAAGTGCGCGCCATCGCCGAAGTGGCGACCGCGGTGACCAAGGGTGACTTAACACGGTCGATTCAGGTTGATGCGCGCGGCGAAGTGGCCGAGCTGAAAGACAACATCAACACCATGATCGATAACTTGCGTCTGACCACGGACCGCAACACCGAGCAGGATTGGCTCAAAACCAACCTCGCGCGCTTTACCAACATGCTGCAAGGTCAACGCGATCTGGCCACCGTTGGCCGTTTGCTTTTGAAAGAGCTGGCATCGCTGCTGAATGCGCACCAGGGAGTTATCCACCAGATCGAAAGCGAAGATAACGGCGGTTTGGTTCTGCTGGCCTCGTACGCTGATGGCGGATCAGTGGGTGGCTATCCGCAGCGCTTACGCATTGGTGAAGGTTTGCTCGGCCAGTGCGCTGCCGACAAGCGTATGATCCTGATCAATGACGTACCGCACGATGCGGCGCCGATTACCTCAGGCCTGTTCAAAGCGGTGCCCAAGAGCATCATTGTACTGCCCGTGTTATTCGAAGGTCAGGTTAAAGCCGTGATCGAGCTGGCATCCCTGAACGAATTCACGAATCTGCAAACCATGTTCTTGGAGCAACTCACCGATAGTATCGGCATCTTGCTCAACTCCATCGAAGCGACCATGCAGACCGAAGGCTTGCTGAAGCAATCGCAACAGTTAGCCACAGAGTTGCAAACCCAACAGAACGAATTGCAGCAAACCAACGAGCAGTTGGAGCAGAAGGCCCAACAGTTGGCGGAACGAAATGTAGAAGTGGAGCGTAAGAACGAAGAAATTGAACAAGCGCGCCGCGCGCTGGAAGAAAAAGCCGAAGAGTTGGCGTTAACATCGAAGTACAAGTCGGAATTCCTGGCGAACATGAGCCACGAGTTGCGCACGCCACTGAATAGTATTCTGATCTTAGGTCAGCAGCTGGGTGACAACCCAGACGGCAACCTCACTCCGAAGCAGATTGAATTTGCACGTACCATTCACGGTGCTGGCACGGATTTGTTGAACCTCATTTCTGACATTCTGGATCTGTCAAAAATCGAATCTGGTACGGTGTCAGTGGAAGCCGAGGAAATCTTCTTTACGAACTTGGTGGAAATGGTGGCGCGTCCGTTCCGCCACGAGGCCGATCGCCGCCAATTGTCGTTCGAAGTGCATGTCGATACGCGCCTGGGCCGCAGCATCGTAACGGACTCAAAGCGTTTGCAGCAGGTGTTGAAGAACTTGCTATCGAACGCCTTCAAGTTCACAGCGCAAGGCGGCGTGCAATTGAAGGTCTCATCAGTCGCATCAGGTTGGAGCCCGAACCATCCCTTCTTAGGGCAAGCCGGGCCGGTGGTGGCCTTCGAAGTGGCTGATACAGGGATCGGCATTCCACTTGAAAAGCAAAAGATCATCTTCGAAGCATTCCAACAAGCTGACGCGTCCACCAGCCGCAAATACGGCGGTACAGGCCTGGGACTGGCCATCAGTCGCGAACTAGCCATGCTGCTGGGTGGTGAAATCAATTTGAAAAGCACGCCGAACAAAGGCAGCACGTTCACGCTGTATCTGCCATTGAAATATGCGGGTCCGGCTGCCGATGTCCGAACAGGCACTGAAGCGCGCCTTGAATCGACCAATAAGGCGCGGCCTACATCGATTGCAGTGCCCGAGCGCACTATCGAACATGTACCGGATGATCGCCATGACTTAGAGCCTAACGATCCCATCCTGCTTATTGTCGAGGATGATGCATCTTATGCGCGTATCATGATGGATTTGGCTCACAAGGAAGGCTTTAAGGTCATCATCGCAATGCGCGGTGCGGATGCGTTGGAACTTGCGAAGCAGTACCAGCCCACAGCTGTATCATTGGATGTATTCTTACCGGATATGTTGGGCTGGACTGTGCTCAGCCAATTGAAGCACAACCCACTGACGCGTCATATTCCGGTGCAAATTGTAACCTTGGACGAGGATCGTCAGCACGGCCTGTCGCGTGGCGCATTCTCATTCATCACCAAACCCGCCACGACAGATGGCCTGCACTCGGCGCTGTCCAAAATAAAATCATACTCAACGCCGCGTAAGCGCCGGTTGTTGATCGTCGAAGACGATGCCGTCGAACAGCTCAGCATTATGGCGTTGTTGTCGCATGACGATATTGAGATAGCGGCCGTTGGCAGTGGTGCCGAAGCTCTGGCATCGCTGCGCCAGGATATTTACGACTGTGTGGTTTTAGACCTGCGCCTTCCCGATATGACTGGATTTGAAGTTCTGGATCACATCCGCAAAGACGAAGCATTGTCTGATATTCCAGTGATTGTCTTTACGGGTCGTGAGCTTTCGAGCGATGAAGACGCCAAACTGCATAGTATGGCCCGCAGTATTGTTGTGAAGGGGGTCGAATCGCCTGAACGTTTGTTGGACGAGACTGCGCTGTTCTTGCATCGTGTGGTCACTGATCTGCCGACCGAGAAACAGCGCATGCTCGAGCGTCTCCATAACTCAGATGAAGATCTCGTCAATCAAACGGTACTTCTGGTCGACGATGACGCACGAAATATATTCGCACTTTCAAGTGCTCTAGAGCGGCGTGGGATGAACGTGTTGACGGCAACCACGGGCCGCGAAGCCATCGCGCTGTTGGAAGAGTCGGCAGAAAGTGTCTCGCTTGTGCTGATGGACATCATGATGCCCGAAATGGATGGCTACGAGACGATTAAAGTAATCCGCAAAAATCCAATTTTCCGTCGTCTGCCCATCTTGGCATTGACTGCAAAAGCTATGAAAGGCGACCGCGAAAAATGTTTGGAAGCTGGGGCCTCCGATTACCTTGCGAAGCCGGTCAACACCGAACAGTTGCTGTCGGCGTTGCGTATGTGGCTGCATCGGTAAGGCAATCCAGTCATGACAATGGATGATAAAGTTAACATTCTGATGGTCGATGATCAGCCCGGCAAGTTGCTGAGCTATGAGGCTATTCTGGGTGAACTGAACGAGAATCTGATTAAAGCAAATAATGCGTCGCAAGCGTTGGAATTTCTGCTGAAAACTGACGTATCTGTGATTCTTGTAGATGTATGCATGCCTGATACGGATGGCTTTGAACTCGTCAGCATGATCCGCGAACACCCGCGTTTCCAACAGACCGCAATTATTTTCATTTCCGCAGTGCAATTGGCGGACGTAGATCATTTGCGGGCTTATGCCATGGGTGCGGTCGATTACGTGCCCGTGCCGGTGGTGCCAGAAGTGCTGCGCGCCAAAGTAAAGGTGTTCGTCGAACTTTACCGCAAAACGCGTCAGCTTGAGTCGTTCAACCGTGAACTTGAACGCCGTGTTGCAGAACGTACGGCTGAGCTTGAAGCGTCTAACGCGCAATTGCTGGAAAGTGAGCGCCGCCGATCATTGGCGCTCAGCGCTGGGCGTATGGGGTCGTGGGAGTTTGATCCTGCGGCTCGGCGTTATCGATGGGATGAAGGCCAGTATCGTATATATGGCGTTGATCAGGAGTCGTTTGATACGACCATGGAAAACGTTCATTCGCGCTTCCATCCTGAAGATCGCGCAAAGCTGGAAGATGCCTTGCAACGGGCGGTAAGTACCGGGCAACCAGTGCAAGTAGAGTTTCGCGTAATTCGCCCCGATGGTGACTTGCGCTGGTGCATCCGCACTATGGCAGTTACGCCTGAAAGTCACGGTCAACCCGCGCGGGTGAGTGGTTGTACGATTGATATTACCGACCGTAAGAAAGACGAAGAGCGTCAAGTTCTGCTGGCTCGTGAAGTCGATCATCGTGCTAAGAATGCATTGGCTGTTGTGCAATCTTTAGTGCGCCTGACGAAAGCCGACAATGTGTCCGATTTTGTGCGTGCTGTTGATGGCCGCGTACGTGCTTTGGCCTCGGTGCACACATTGCTGTCGGAATCGCGCTGGGACGGCGCGAGCTTGATGCAAATCGTGGAAGAGGAAATGGCGCCGTACCAAACGCGCCAAGCTACCCAGGTTTCTATTCGTGGGCCGTCGGTACAATTGTTGCCTGCAGCGGCGCAAACCTTTGGTATCGCACTCCATGAGTTAGCGACCAATGCGGCCAAGTATGGCGCACTCTCCGTTGGCACAGGTCATGTCGGCCTGACATGGCAACTTGACGCCGATAATTTGTATCTGATCTGGGATGAGACAGGTGGGCCACCTGCTATTGAGCCCTTGAAAAAGGGCTTTGGTTTGAATGTACTGCAAACCAGTATCGTTGGCCAAGTGAAGGGCCAGGTAACATTTGAATGGCGGAGTGAAGGCTTGCGATGTGAGTTGCGTATCCCGCGCGAGAAGGTGATGCGCCCTGTTGAAAATCCAGCACCCTTGCCAGCGGTACTCGAGAAGAATGTAACACAAACTAATCGGCGACTATTTAAGGGCAAGCGCATTCTGCTCGTGGAAGATGAGGCGCTTGTAGGCATGATGGTGCATGAAATCCTTGATAGTTATGGATTCAAAGTTACAGGCCCAATCTCTGAATTAAAAACGGCGATCACAGCGGCGCATGATGGCCACTTCGATGGCGCTATTCTGGATGTGAACTTGGGCGGGGAACTGATCTACCCCGTGGCGCAGGTGTTGGCATCGCGTGGCGTGCCGTTCATTTTTGTCACGGGGTACGATAAGGACAGCATAGAGAGTAAGTACGCTCATATCCCTGTCTTGCGCAAACCCATCGAAGCTACTGCGCTGTATCAGTGTTTGATGGCAACGCCCATTATGGCGGTGGCATAAAGTTCAAAGATTCAGCAGGGCCGGGTCACCACCTTGCGCTGCGATGTTGATGGATATGCTGCGTTCTGCGGCATATCGCATCAACGCATGAGGTCCACCGGCTTTTGGTCCAGTACCAGACAAGCCCTGCCCGCCAAAGGGTTGTACGCCAACGACGGCCCCTATCATGGACCGGTTGATGTACACGTTCCCGACAGGGACCATGTCTTGAATTTTACGCGCGAAGCTATCGATGCGGCTGTGAATACCAAGGGTAAGGCCGTACCCGCGCGTCGCGAAACGGCGCGCGATCTTTTCGAGCTCGCTATTATCATATCTATATATATGTAGGATTGGCCCGAAGACCTCGTGCTCAAGATAATCAGGCGTTGGAATCTCGGCAATCGTCGGTGCAAAAAAAGAGCCTTTGTCACGAAGCGAGCCGATATCCGCACGCGCTAATATTTTGCCGTCGCGTTCTAAGATTTTGATGTGTTGTTCTAAATTGTGACGCGCATCAGCGTCAATAACTGGTCCGACGTCAGTCGATGGATTTGCCGGATCGCCGATCACTAGAGTTTCCAGCGCACCCTTTAATGTTGCGAGCACCTCGTCGGCAGAGTCTTTGGGAACGAACAAAACCCGTAAAGCTGAGCAGCGCTGTCCCGCCGATCCAAAGGCTGATAAAATCACATCATCAACGACCTGCTCTTTTAAAGCGCTGGTGTCGATAAACATCGCGTTTAAACCACCCGTTTCAGCAATGAAGGGAATGATTGGCCCTGCCCGCGACGCCAATGATTGATTAATGTGCCGCGCTGTGTCTGTGCCGCCGGTGAACGCAACGCCGTCAATGTCAGGGTGGGTGATAAGGCTTGCACCAATCTGCTCCCCAGATCCTGGCAACAGTGCCAGCAGATCAGGATTTAATCCGGCCTTGTGAAACAACGTTACGGCCTCAGCGGCGATCAGCGGTGTTTGCTCGGCCGGTTTGGCAAGAGCGGCATTTCCAGCCGCCAAGGCTGCAGCAATTTGCCCCGTAAAAATCGCCAGCGGAAAATTCCAGGGGCTGATGCAGGCAAACACGCCACGCCCGTGCAATTGAAGATGATTGGTTTCGCCTGTTGGGCCGGTCAGCGTGTCGGGAGTAGCGAATTGTGTTTCGGCAAGGTGCGCGTAGTACCGACAAAAGTCCGTAGCCTCACGAACTTCGGAAACACAATCATTCAGCGTTTTCCCTGCCTCCAGTGCCAATATCGCAATAAGTCTATCCATCTGCGCTTCAAGCATATCGCCCATGGCACGTAGGATATGCGCGCGAGCAATGCCCCCCAAGGCATTCCATGCGGGCTGTGCAGCCTTGGCTGCCTTTGCTGCGCGCTCAATGTCTACTATTTGCGCTTCATGAACATGCCCAATACCCATCGCGCGATCTGCCGGGTTGATGACCGCTTGAGGCGCGGCGTTGGTAACGCGTTTACCACAGATGATCGGGCTTGCTGTAAGGCGCTCCTGTTTCAGCGCTTGTATGGCTTTTGTGGTCTGCATACGCTGTTCAGCGACTGAGAAATCCCGGCCGAGTGGATTGCGGCGCGTAAGACCATACAAGTGTGCCGGTGTCGGAATTTTGGCATGACGGTCAGGATGAGCCTCAACCAAAGTAATGGGATCGCGCACTACTTCTTCTGCAGCAAAGCGCTCATCCAGCAATGCATGCACAAATGATGTGTTTGCACCGTTCTCCAACAGGCGTCGCACCAGATATGGCAAGAGGTCTTCGTGCCCACCGACAGGGGCGTAGGTACGAACTATGATTTTGCCATAGCGTGTTTGGGCAGCGTCGTACAATGCGTCCCCCATGCCATGAAGACGTTGATGTTCGATTGCGACCTTCTTTTCAGCGGCCATGAGTCGCACGGCCGCCAATGTATGAGCATTGTGTGTGGCGAATTGGGGGTAAAGATAAGGGGCCGCAGCTATGAGGTCACGTGCACATACCAAGTATGATAAATCTGTCGCTGGTTTGGTTGTAAAAACAGGATAATCGGGACGTCCAGCCATTTGGGCGCGCTTAATTTCGCTGTCCCAGTAAGCACCCTTTACAAGACGAACCATCAAGCGGCGCTGATGACGTTGCGCTAAGTCGGCTAGCGCGTGAATGACATGACGCGCACGCTTCTGGTAGGCCTGCACAACGATGCCTAAACCTTGCCAGTGAACCAATTCTGGCTCAGTGCAGAGTTTGTCCACCAATTTCAGTGAGAGGACCAGCCGGTCTGCTTCTTCAGCGTCGATGGCCAGATTGAGGTTATGGTTTGCGCCTAACGCAATAAGACGTTTAAGCCGTGGATAGAGTTCTTCCCACACTCGGGCTTCCTGTGTGGCCTCGTATCGTGGGCATAGGGCAGATAACTTTACCGAAACCCCGTGGCCTTGTTCTGGCCCTGTTTTTCGGGTCGCGTGACCTACTGCTTCAATAGCTTGTGCATAAATACGTTCATAGCGCGTTGCGTCGGCGGCCGTGCGCGCGCCTTCCCCCAGCATGTCGAAAGAACCCAGAATATTTTCTTTCTCTGCGCGCGTTAGAGCATCTTCAATGGTGCGACCCAAAACAAACTGCTCGCCCATCATACGTACGGCCACAGCCACAGCGCGCCGAATTACCGGCTCACCAATGCGCCCCGCAAGTTGTGTTAAAAATCCGCCTAAATTTTGTTTGGCCTGCGCATCGACATCTACAAGACGCCCCGTAAGCATCAGGCCCCAGGTTGAGGCATTTACAAATAAACTGTCTGACTGACCCAAGTGGCTGGCCCAATCAGCTGATCCAATTTTCTCGGCGATCAACTTGTCGCGTGTATCGGTATCCGGGATGCGCAATACAGCTTCGGCCAAACACATGAGCGCTAAGCCCTCACGTGTGCCGAGGGAAAATTCTTGCAAGAAGGATTCAACCACACCCTTACGAGCAGAGATCGTGCGAGCGCCGCGGACAAGTGCTTCTGCTTCGTCGCCCACATGAAAGCGCTGGGAAGGTGTTAAGGGCTGTGCGGCTAAAAGCGTTTTTATGACCTCGCGTTCGTCCGCGTACTTTGTGTGATCAAGCTGGTCCCACATGCTGCTTTAGCCTTTGTACAACAGTGCTTGGTACGACCGTATCCTGGGTACAGGCAAAGCGGAAGGATCAAGCGTCTGTGCATTGCACCAATAGAATGCGGGTATTTATTGTGATAATAAGTGGTGCATGAGGGTTCAATCTGAACCCCAAAGGCTTGGGGGAATAATGAAAATTGCGGCTGAAGCGCCGGCACGTCCGACCGCGCTTTATAGGAATCTTTATGTACAGGTGTTGGTGGCCATTACTTTAGGTGCGCTCATTGGGCATTTTTGGCCGACAACGGGCGAAGCTTTGAAGCCTTTAGGTGATGCTTTCATCAAGATTGTGAAGATGATCATCACGCCGATTATTTTTCTAACGATTGTCACTGGCATTGCCGACGCAGCCGATTTACGCAAAGTGGGCGGTGTCGCGGGTAAAGCGTTCGCTTACTTTATTGTTGTCTCCACGTTTGCTTTGTTCATTGGCTTGGTCGTAGGAAACGTCGTGCAGCCTGGGGCGGGAGTGCACATTGACCCGACGTCCCTAGATGCTAGCGCTGTAAAGTCATATGCCACCAAAGCCCGCGATCAAACCATTGTGGGCTTTCTTCTCAATATCATTCCAACAACAGTCGTTAGCGCTTTTGCTGAGGGTGATATTCTGCAGGTTCTTTTCTTCTCAATCCCTTTTGGGATTGCGCTGGCCATGGTTGGCGAGCGCGGCAAACCTGTGCTTGATCTGCTGAATGCCTTTGGTGCTGCCTTTTTTAAACTGGTCGCGATTTTCATGCGTGCGGCGCCCATTGGCGCCTTTGGCGCCTTTGCTTTTACGATTGGCAAGTATGGCATTGGCGCCATTGCCAATCTTGCGGCGCTGGTGATGACGTTTTATCTCACCTCGTTATTCTTTATTGTAGTCGTACTTGGAGCCATTGCACGCCTGCATGGCTTTTCGATCTTGAAGCTTGTACGTTACCTGAAGGAAGAATTGCTACTGGTCTTGGGCACATCGTCATCTGAATCTGCGCTACCAAGCTTGATGGAAAAAATGGAGCGCGCTGGTGCACCGAAGTCTATTGTCGGCCTGGTTGTTCCTACAGGTTACAGCTTCAATCTCGACGGCACTAATATTTACATGACGCTTGCTGCGCTATTTATTGCCCAGGCCTTAGACGTTCAATTGTCGTTGGGTCAGCAGCTGTTATTGCTTGCCGTAGCAGTGTTGAGTTCGAAAGGTGCCGCAGGTGTAACCGGCGCTGGATTTATAACGCTGGCCGCGACACTGGCTGTGGTGCCCAGCGTGCCTGTGGCCGGCATGGCCCTGATTCTGGGTATTGATCGCTTTATGTCAGAATGTCGTGCGCTTACTAACTTTGTGGGCAACGCCGTCGCAACGATTGTGGTGTCACGTTGGGAAGGCGCTCTCGATCAACATAGGTTGGACAATGCCCTCAATCGCAAGCGCCCTGGACTGAACCCGGTGGGCATAGCGGACCCTGCGGCGGATTAAAGCCACAAATTACGCTAGCGCCGATCTTTAGCCTTTCAAGAATTTTGCGACAGCAGCGGCCCAAGCTTCAGGTTGCTGGTCGATGATATCCACGCCGCCGCCTTTTAATTCTGCGTAAGCAAAATCAGGCCGCATCTTCATCGTATCCTGTGCGTTCTGATAAATCTGGTCGCCGGTATTGGTAATAATAAGTGTCGGTTTTTTGATCTTGGGAATCGATGCATTGTGATTATAAATGAATGCAGCGTGGTGCCCGTACCAGAATGGCCCGTAGCCTGTGAAACGCTCAACCGTATAACGCGTCATCAGTTTAGGGTCTGGGTCGGTGCCGCTGCTGGCGTACATTTTAAAGCGGCTCATGAATGCCGCAACCATATGGCTGCCATCAGCCTTGTAAACAAAATCAATCTCACTGCGCTGATTACCATCTAAGAATCGCTGCCGTTCGGCTTCCGTCATCGGGAAGGGGCCGGCCAGTATTAGCTTGTCAACACGGGCCGGGTATTGTTGCTCAACTTCCGTCGCGACGAGTGCACCTGTGTGATGCCCTAAAACGTTCGTGGTATTCAAACCCAGTTGATCTAACACCGGCGGCACAATCTTCGCCCAGTCTTCCACTTTAGGTACGAAAGTTGTGACGTCGGACATGCCAAAGCCGGGGCAATCAATGGCGATGGGGCGAATCCCTAAATCAATGAACGGCTTAAATACGCTTTCGAACTGACGTGAACTCATGGGCGCTTGATGGATCAGCACTAATGGAATGCCGTTGTTCGCGGCGTCCTGGTAGTGAATCTGTCCATAAGGGCCGTTTGCGTAACCACGAGTCATCTTCGGAAGGGCGATCGGTGCTGGTGGTGGATTGGGTTTGTACTTCACCACGGGTTGCTCTTCAGCAAAGGCGGTGTCGCCATCAAGCGCAGCGACGGTAGCAACGCCGACCGCTAAAGCGCGCCGCGAGATTTTGAGTGTCGAGTCTGAGTCCATCGCGGCTCTCCTGAGCAAAAGTCATCGGTTTAAACACTATACTTTTTGTTTTCCGTGCAGTGAAACCTCAGTGCCGTACTTGCGGGATTGAATACGAAGTTCTTCCTTAATGGCAATCACGGCCGGTGCTTCGAATGTGCGATAGGGTGTTATAAACCCGGTATGAGATTTTACCTCGGCTTCCGGACAGCGGAGGGCGATCAGCTCACCACGTTCAATTTCAGCCATGACCGCATTCGGGGCTAGAATGGTGAGAAGGTCGGAGCGCATCAAGGCGCCTTTAATCATCGGAATCGAAAGTGTTTCGATTACGCGCCGCGGCACGGGCAGGCGCTTTTTGATAAATGTTGCGCGGAAGTAAGGTTCCATGGCGCTTTCAGGCCCCAAAACCACCCACTCGTAGTCGCATAATTGGCGCACGGAAACGCGGCGCAGTTTCGCTAACGGATGCCCTGTGCGAGCAATAATTGAGGAGTGATGCGAGAATAGTTTTTCCGTGAGAAGGCCGGACTCTTCGATTCCAGCGTGCGGCGGCGGTAACAATCCAAAACCAAAATCGACTTCCGCTTTCAACAGACCATCGATAACGTACTCATAAAGGCCGGAGCGTACAGTAACGCGCAAATTGGGCCACTTCTGGTGTATTGCCAATACCGCATCCAGGACAATGTTGTCAGCATAGTTCGCAGTCGCGGCAAAGGTCACATGCCCTGACAACAAACCTTTTGTCGCCTGTAGTTCTTCAGTGGCGCGCTTCACGTCAGTAATAATAGCTCGCGCATATGGAACAAGTTGCTGGCCGTAAACAGTGAGCGTAATGCCGTGCGGCGTACGCTCAAATAACGTGACGCCTAAATCGTCCTCTAGAAGTTTGATGCTGCGCGAGAGTGCGGGTTGAACAATGCCCAATGCGCGCGAGGCGCGCGTCATGTTGCCGTGTTCTGCCACCGACAGAAATCGACGCAGATTTTGCAAGTCTAACATTTTCCCCTTGTCCCACCCGCTTACCGCACTTGCGTCAGGTCCTGTTCGGAAAGGCCTGAAAAATATAGCCAAATCAGCTTGGCACGACAGCGGGGGGCGTTGTCAACGCATCTGAGAGGCTATCACATTTTGTTATCGTGGGTTCAATTTTCAGTATTGGACGGCATAGCCTATTGAACCGACAATTGGACCGCCTCACACCGGTTTAGGGTGGTTCGGGCGGGAGGGTTTCTAAGTGTCAAGTTTTTGCGGTGAGCATGTGTAGGCATGCCACTTCAGTGAGCGCGTACACGCATTTGATCTTGATGAAGCTTTAAAATTTCGGAGGAAGGTTCCAAATGGCAGAGAAGGCAAAAGCGCCGACAAACGTAAACGGCAAGGAAACGTTTGCGACGGATTATTTTAAGTCCGACACCGACAAGCAAGTCTGGTTGGGCAATCCCCACATTGATAACTTGGTGCACGTCTCGCTGGCCTTGGGCGCTGAGATTTGGGCCGTTAAACAACGCCAGATCATTTCAGAAAAGCTTGCGGAAAAGAAAACATTCCCGACGACGGCAGCAATTGAAGCGTACAAACCCACAAAGCAAGAGGAAGAAGCGTGGGACGCTGAGCGTCAGGCTTTGGCAAAGCGCCTGTATGGCGTGCTTGCCCGTGAAACCAACGCGCCGCTTCAGGCTGGCTAATCGTATTTAAATTAGGGAGTGTTTCAATGAACCGCCGGGAAACATTAGCGATTGCCCCAATGCTGACCGCATTAGCGCTGGCCTCGCAAACTTCATCCGCATCTGCCAAGACCACAGATGTTAAAATCGATCCATATAACCAAACGCCTGAGCAAGAGGCGATGCACGCCGTGCGTCTGCCAAAGCTTGATCAACAAAGCGTTCAAGATTTCTTGAGTTCTACGCGCGCGGCGATGGGCAAAGAGTTCCGCCCGATGCGTGAAACGCTGCAGAAGTTCCTGGCTGAAAAAGGCCTGAGCATGGACTCGGACATGACGCCAGAGAAGGCGTGGACGACCCTGATGCAGCACCCGATGTACGCTATGAACGCTCGTGTGTGGATGAGCACGCAACAGCAAATGTGGTCGAACATTTATGGCATTTTCCATGAAAACGCCGATGCTATTTTGGCCGAGTTAGAAAAGGCTGATAAGTCGGGTCCGGGCAAATTGGAGTTGAATCCGAATTTGCAAATTCCGGATTATACCCGCCACGAAATTCACATTCAGCCGGGTGGCTATGTCGGCGACCCGTTCGCAGGTGCCATCTCGCACTACGGCTTCAAGCAATTCGATCGCAATGTGTTCAAGAATGATCGCATGGAACATCACTTGGCGATGGCGCAAGAAACACCCATCCCCGCCGATGGGAAAGTGATGCGTATCCTTGACATGGGAACTGGCTTTGGCGCGTTCGCGACTTCACTGAAAGAGCGTTTCCCCAACGCTGAGGTTTGGGGCATCGATGTCGGCGCTCCGATGGTGCGTTGGGCGCACTACCGCGCTGTCAAAATGGGCTTGGATGTCAACTTTGCGCAACGTATGGCGGAAGACACTAAATTCGAAGATGGTTATTTCGATGTGGTGGTTAGCTACATCATGCACCACGAAGTTCACCCCGATGCCCACGAAAAGATTGTGGCCGAGGCATATCGTGTGTTGCGTCCAGGCGGTTCATACTTCCCAGTCGACTTTGTCACCAAGGGCAACCCGCGTTACATGGGTATGCAAGATGTGATGCGTAAAGCGTCGATTTGGCAGGATCACCGTTGGAACACGGAAGTATGGTCGCCAGCATACCGCGAGACAGATTTCCCTGAAATTATGCGCAAGGCTGGTTTCGTCGACATGAAGGTGTCGGCCAAGACCGGTACGGCCTTCCAGGACGTGCATGGCTTTAAGCCAGTCTAAAGCGGGGCATTTCAGGTTAAATAAAGGTAGGTCCATGAGCGACGAAGTCGTACATGGCGAAGGCGAGGCTACGTCCATTTCAACGTGCGATATGTTGACCATGGTCGTAGCCACAGCCGTCATGTTGGGGCCGATACCTGGATGTCTGCTGGGCGAGAAAATGCTAAAATTTGAAGTATAACCATATCGGGTCTGTCATGCGTGACGTCTCCGCCCCAGAACCGCGAAGCGAAACGTTGAGCACTGTTCACAAGTGCTTCGAGGTTCTTGAACTCATTAATATCACGGGATCGATCTCGATCCCGGAGGCGATGCGTCATCTCAATTTGCCGCGAACCACCATGACACGCATTGTACGCACGCTGGAACAGCGTGGGTACGTGGAACGTGAAGCACACCGATATACGCTGACGCCTGGCGTTAATAGGCTGTCGCATCGGTATTCTGCAACTTGTGCGCCGCTTGCAGAACTAAAACATATACTTATGAAAGAGGCGCGAACATTTATGTGGCCAATGCAGCTGGTGCTGCCGCATGCGGATGCAATGTACACATATTTGCCCACAGATACGCTGACGCCCTATAAGTTTAACGCTATTCCGGCTGGTACGCGTGTACCTTATCTGGGCACGGCAGCGGGTGGATGTTATCTCGCGTATTGTGCAGCCGAAGAGCAATCGATGATCTTCAGGTTGTGTGCAGAAGACGCGGCTGAGCGCGACATTTCGCTGCAAGATGTCAGGCGCGATATTGAAGCGGCTCAGGCGCGAGGCTATTTGCTGAAACACACAGCATCAATGCTGTCGAAAACCAGGCGTGATATTGATAAACGCCAATTTATCGTATCGGTGCCTGTCATGGCCACGGGCCGCGTCGTTGGAAGTTTAACAGGGCGTGTGATGGTGGCGGCTATCACCAAAAGTGAGATCGCCAGCAATATCGGCCCGCGCCTAAAAGACATCGCCCATAAACTGGGCGCGACGTGGGATAATGCGCTTGTTGAGATTCATCGCCCGGCTGTAGCTGCGGAATAATCCTGCGACGACTAAATGCTCAAATCTGTCAAACTGCGGAAGTGCTCCAGCGCTTCCGGATTCGCCAATGCTTCGGTGTTTTTCACTGGGCGATTGTGAATAACCTCGCGTACGGCGAGCTCAACGATCTTCCCTGACTTCGTGCGCGGAATCGCGGGCACCGCAATAATTTTTGCAGGCACATGGCGCGGTGTGCAGTTGGCGCGAATACGGGCTTTGATTTTATCGCTGAGTGGTTTGTCCAGAATGGTGCCAGCCTTCAAGACAACAAACAGTACTACGCGAACGTCGTTGTCCCACTCTTGCCCCACCACAATAGCTTCTAAAATCTCGTCAATCGCCTCGACCTGACGATAAATTTCGGCGGTGCCGATGCGCACCCCGCCAGGATTCAATGTTGCGTCAGAGCGCCCATATATAATGAAGCCGCCGTGCGCCGTTTCTTCGGCCCAGTCACCGTGTGTCCAAATGTTGGGAAAGCGTTCGAAATACGCAGCTTTGTATTTCTTGCCGTCTGGATCATTCCAGAATCCAACTGGCATAGACGGGAACGGCTGCGTACAGACTAATTCCCCTTTTTCGGAAACCACGCGCTGACCTTCAGCGTTATAGACGCGGCTTGCCATGCCGAGGGCTGCGCACTGAATTTCTCCGCGATAGACCGCCTGCGTGGGTATACCCTGGACAAAACAGCCGACGATATCTGTGCCGCCTGCAATAGAAGCTAGGTGCACGTCGGTTTTTATCGCGTCATACACGTAATCAAACGACTCTGGCGCTAAGGGCGAGCCGGTGCTGGCAATCGTGCGAATGGAAGATAGGTCGTGTGTATCAACGGGCCGCAACCCTGCTTTTTTCAATGCATCAATGAATTTTGCCGATGTGCCAAAAAATGTTGCGCACTCTTTTGCGGCAAAGTCGAACAACACATTGTTATCTGGATGACCAGGCGAGCCATCAAACAGCAGTAACGTGGCCTCTGAGGCTAGCGCGGTCACCAGCCAATTCCACATCATCCAGCCGCAGGTGGTGAAGTAAAATACGCGATCACCGGATTTGATATCGCAGTGGTAGCGATGTTCTTTGAGGTGCTGCAGCAATGTGCCCCCATGACCATGTACGATACATTTCGGGACTCCTGTTGTTCCAGAAGAAAACAAAATGAAAAGTGGGTGGTCGAATGGCACGCGCCTGTATTCGATCTCAGCAGGGGCAAAGTCAGCGACGATGCCATCCCACCATACTGCTTTAGGCAACGTCAGACTTGAAAGCTGGCCGCTAAGGAATGGTGTAATAATAATCTGTTTAAGGGATGGAATCTGCGCAGAGATGGCGCGCGCTTTCTCTAAAACGTCGAATGTTTTTCCGCCATAAACATAGCCATCCACAGTAAACATTACTTTGGGGGCGATCTGACCGAACCTGTCGACAGCGCCACCCACGCCAAAATCAGGCGATGCCGATGCAAAGACAGCGCCCAATGATACGGTAGCCAACATGGCGATAACTGTTTCCGGGCAATTGGGCATGTAAGCCGCGACCCGGTCGCCGTGTGCCACGCCCAAACTGCGTAACGCCGCTGCCATGCGCGAAACCGCTTCCAACGTGCGCTGATAGGTCCACACATCGCGTTTACCATCCTCGCGCATGAACACCATAGTTTCTGTATTCGGTGCACGGGGGCGTAATAAGTTCTCAGCGTAGTTGAGTGTTGCCTGCGGAAACCATTTCGCCCCCGGCATTTTATCGCCGTTGTCCAGCACGACATCACCAGAATCGCCAAGTACAGCGCAGGCATCCCACATCTGCAGCCAGAATTTCTCGGGCTCTGCCAGGGTCCAGCGCTGGAAGGAAAAATAATCGGTGAATGTTGCGCCGTACTCTCGTCCCAGCGTTGCCATAAGAGACGTGACGTTAGCGGTTTGAATGCGGGAGGCCGATGGCATCCACAGAGGTTTATGATCAGACATAAGGCAATGCACGCTCGGCCACAGAGAAGGGGCCGAGAATAGCAAACCTTATCGCTTGCGGCAAAAAAGCTTGCGGCCGCTCATGGAGATCTAAGCGGCCGCATTTTGAAGTATATAAGCCCGTTTAGTGGAACAGCATCGGCGCAAATTCTGTTAAGTATGCGCGCCAATTACCCCAGGTGTGCCCGCCGCCAGTTTCTCGGTAGGTGTATTTGATGTTGTATGTATCCATCATTTTGCGGGTGGGGGCGGCCGATTGATACAAAAAGTCGGTTTTTCCCATGCCGTAGAACACAGGTGCTTTGGTGGTCGCGCGTTTCTTTAAGCCCTTGTCATTGATTTCGACGTATTTGGCGTATTGCTCTTCCTGGAAAAAGCCCATGCTGAAGACGCCAATGCCACCGCCAAAGACGTCAGAATTGGGGAGGCCAAAACTTAACGTGTGCGAGCCGCCCATCGACAAGCCCGCCATGGCACGGCTGGTTGCTTTCGCTTCAGTACGATAAGTGCGGTCGATGTGCGGTATCAGATCCTTCACCAGATCATCGCCAAAGTCGGTATTGCGGAATAATTCAACACCCGGCCGCACGATCTGATTGCCCACAGGGGTGTGGCCATACGGCATGACCACAATCATTTCTTCGGCCTTCTTGGCTGCAATCAGGTTATCGATGATGTAATGCGCGTGGCCTTTCGATGTCCAACTGTCGTCGCTATCACCTGCGCCATGCACAAGATACAGCACGGGATAACGTTTGCTGCCACCCTTCTCGTAACCTGGTGGTGTATACACATGGGCCTTACGTGTGTAGCCAAGCGTAGTGGACGGATATTCAATAACAGCCACCGCGCCATGTGGCACATTGGCATCGTATGACTGAACGGCGACTTCGGGACCTTTCACTTCAAGGATCGACCGTACACCCCGATACTCTTGTGTGAACTGAGTTCCTTGCGGATCAGCAATTTTCACGCCATCAATTTCGAAATGATAACTATAGACGCCAGGAGGAACGGGCGTTGGTGATGTTGCAACCCAATAACCTAAACTGTCTTTTTGCATGGCGAAGCCTAAGAGCTTGCCCGCAAATGTATCGAACGCAGATTCGATATCGCCGCTCGACACTTTTGCATTGGATGCTTTCGGCGCACAGAGGCGAAATAACACGCGCTTATCGTCCAACACCTCAATAGATGTGTAAGCCATCGGAGCTAAATTAGGGCCAGGCGGTTGATCGGTACACGCGGGTGGGGCATCGGCAGCCGTTGCGGTGTAAGCCGCAGCGCACATCACTGCGCCTATACCCAGTGTTGTAAGTTTTAGCAAAGCTGTCGCCATAACATTTATCCCTTCCTACGCTCATGAAAACAGTTCGTGCTTATTTCGGCGTCAACTCTAGCATTGCGGCAATGCCGCCAAGATAAAATGTTCGGTGGGCGGTAGTTTTCGGGTGCCGTTTTTTATGAAGAAAAAGTATCAGTTTATACAAGCCAGTCATGCTGAATGCGCTTGGCCAGAATATAGTGGTGTGTGCTTATGGCGCGGCCCGCATGTATGGTGGCGAGCAGAAATAGGGGGAGGACATCTATGGCGTCACACGCACAACAAACGCGTGATCTACAAGCAGCAACAGCAGTGGTAAACGCGCCTGACTTGCGCATTTTTGTCTTCGGGCTGTTTTTCATCTTTGGCGGCATCACTAGCTTGAATGATGTGCTGATTCCCAAGATGAAAGAGCTTTTCACGCTGTCATATGCCGAAGTGATGCTGATTCAGTCTGTATTCTTTGCAGCTTATCTTACCATCTCGATTCCAGCTGCGGGCGTTGTTAAGCGCATCGGCTATATGTCGGCGGCTGCTCTGGGGCTGACGATGATGATGGTTGGGTGCTTGTTGTTTGTGCCGGCATCCGCTTCCGGCGTATTTGCGATGTTTTTGGTCGCGTTGTTTGTTTTGGCCTCGGGCATTACAGTTGTTCAGGTGGTTGCCAATCCACTGATTTCGATGCTCGGGCCAGCGCAAACAGCTCATAGCCGTCTGACATTCGCGCAAGCTTTTAATTCGCTAGGGACCACTGTCTTTCCGTATTTCGGCTCAATTCTAATCTTGGGAACGTTGGCCACAGTTGACCCTGCGACTTTGGAAGGGGCGGCGCTGGCTGCATACCGCACCGCTGAAACACAAACTATCGTTTATGCATATTTAGGCTTGGCTGCTGCGTTAGGATGTATCGCGATTGTGGTGTGGATGCGCAGAAAGCGGCTTGTTGAAGCCCCGTCGGCGCAAACATCAGTCCTCAAGTCATTCGATCTGCTCAAACAACCTCGCTTTGCGTTCGGTACATTATGTATTTTTGTTTACGTCGGTGCTGAAGTGGCGATTGGTTCAGTAATCGTCAATTACCTCATGCAAACACATATTTTAGGTTTTGATCAACGCACAGCCGGTGAGCATGTGGCGTTGTACTGGGGCGGCGCTATGGTGGGCCGTTTCATCGGCGCTTATGTCTTGCGGCTTGTGTCGCCAGGAATGGTATTGGCCACTGTCGCGGCGGGCGCGATTGCGTTACTGATCTTGGCGGCCTTCGGTGCGGGCGCTTTGGCAGGTTACGGATTACTCGCCGTGGGCTTATGCAATTCCATCATGTTCCCGACCATTTTCTCGCTCGCCAGCGAAGGTCTGGGTGCGCGCGCAGCCGACGGCTCGGGGATTATTTGTGTGGCAATCGTGGGCGGGGCCGTTGTGCCGCCGTTAACGGGCTACGCGGCCGATCTCTGGAGCCTGCAGTTCGCCTTATTAGTTCCCGTCGTTTGCTATGTGGTGATTGCAGCCTTCGGCGTATTCGCACGCAAGCCTGCATAGCGCTGCAAATGGAGAGTCTTAAACAGCGTGCTGAAATGTGGTCATAATGGTTTCTATCACCTGCAGTGTCGCAGGTGATAGCAATGCGCTGGCTTGCCATAACAGGCCAGCCTCACGCTCGTATTCAAATTCGGCTACGTGCAAGGGCTTCACCATGCCGTCGCGAATATCTTGTGCAAAAAAATCGCGATCCATCCACGTTATATAATTTGCCTTTAGGACAAGCGATTTAATCAATGATGTCGAATTTGTCCGATCTAACTGCTGTGGAGGCGTGAGCCCGGCGCGTGAGAAGATGCGGTCAAAATGCGCTGCGGGGCACATCTGATCAATTAGCCAACGGCTGTTGATGGTGTCGCGGAGTTTGACTGTTTTTCTATTGGCTAAGGGGTGCGTGGTGCGCACAAAAAGGCCACACTGTATGCGTTGCAGCGGCCTAAAAATGATATCCTTGTCGCGCTCGGATGTTGCGGGGCTTGCGTAGATAACATCAAGCTTTTCTGTTTGGAGTTGCGCCATTAACTGGCTGAACATGCCATCACATACGCGCAAATTCACAGCTGGAAACCGGGTGGCGATATCTGCGATAGCTCTGTTCATCGCGGCGTTAGCGGCATGACCGCTGATGCCCAGCCTGACCTCGCCTGAATGATCGCGGTGTACACGAAGCGCATCTTCTTTGGCTTGCGTCAGGCTATTCAAGATTGTTTTGGCGTGTTGAAAGAATTCCAAGCCTGCTTGGGTCGGCAATGTTTTTCGGGAATCACGATTAAACAGCTCAATTCCGAGATCGCGTTCTAATGTTTGAATGCTGCGCGTGACAGCCGATTGCGTTAGTCCCAGAACATGCGCCGCCTCTTGCAGCGTTCTGTTCTCCATCACAGCGACAAAATGCCGAAGCTGTTGCAGTTCCATGTCGCGGCACTTTAAAAGTGAACAGCTATTGCTTGTCGTGGCGGCGCGTAAAATTCTAGGGTCTGCTGCTCGACAGTCTTGGCATCATCGCATGCGGCACGAATCAAATTCATCACTTGGTTGACTGATGGCGAGCGATAAGCATCAGTCCGATACACAAGGCCTCCGCGGCGTTGGAACGAAAACTGGGGTACGTCCAACCGTTTAACCAAGCCCTGTCGCAGCTCAGCCTCGAAAAACTCTTCCGGCATACAGCAGATGTAATGGCCATCCAGCATCAATGACCGCATCAGGCGCAACGAATTTGTTTTCAAGACGCGCGATGGGACGGCGATATCGGCCCGCACAAATCCAGATTCAAAATTAGCGATGGCGTGTGACTGATCGATCAGCAGCCAGTGTTCGGGCAAAACATCAACAAGCGTTACGCGCGACTTTGTGGCAAGTGCATGATCGCTGCGGACAAACAAAGCGTGGTGGAGGGCAATTAAAGGCTCGGATGCAATGTTCGCCTTTGTCCGTACGCGCGGCAAGTTAGAGAACACCATGTCCATCAGACCAGCTTGAAGCTGCTCAAGCATCTCCTCAAACAGAAGCTCGGTGACTTTCAAGCGGATGTGTGGAAAGCGGCTGGAGATTTCGGCTAAGACGGTATCAATCAAATACGTGGCGAACATGCCGCCGATCCCAATGCGGACTTCACTCGGCAATCCAGCTTGCCGCAGCGCAGCTTCATCTTGCGCATGAGCGCAATCATTCAAGAGTACACGCGCATGATGATAAAAGCGTTCGCCCGTCGGTGTGACGACCAGCCGCTTCGCACTACGTTGTAACAGCGTCACATTCAGGCTGCGCTCAAGGGCTTGGATACTGCGCGTCAATGTCGGCTGACTTAAGCCCAGCATGCGTGACGCCGCATGCATCGTTTGGAAGTCGACGACGGCCAGGAAATGGCGGAGTTGTTGCAACTTCATCTGCAGACCCGATCACGCACGTTTAACGTGTAATTCAACATTCAGGATCAGTCAAAAAGACAGCGCTGTCAATATATCGACTCTGGTTTATGGTTGCGATTAACCTGCGTAAACAGTGTGTTTTGTGGTGCGCATTTTTGCGATCTCCCCCTAACACGATGGTCTTAGATATGGCACAAGCTGTCGATGCCCGGATACCGGGTATGCAAGTTCGGAGTAGAGAGTGAGTTCGCACACTATCAACGACGTTGCCGCTTTGGCGCGCGTCTCTATCAAGACCGTGTCGCGCGTGATGAATGGAGAAGCGCATGTTCGCCCGCAAATGCGTGAACGCGTCATGCGTGCAGTCGAGGCGTTGAAGTACCGTCCCAATATCGCGGCACGCTCTCTGGCTGGGTCGCGTAGCTTTCTAATTGGCCTGTTCTGCGAGCATCCTAGCCCGAGTTATGTTGCTGAGGCATTGCGCGGTGCGATGGCGCGCTGCCGCGAAGCTGGTTATCACATCCTGATTGAGCAGCTGTGGGGTGACAAAACGACATTTCGTCAGCAGCTGGAAACGTTGCTGACTGCAGTTAAAATGGATGGCGTAATTCTATTGCCGCCAGTGTGTGATCGCGATGATGCATTGGAAATTCTCGATCAGCGCGCAGTCCCTTACGTGCGAATCGCACCATCAGGTCAATTAAAACGCGGTCCTTATGTGTATATGGATGATCGTAAGGCGGCCTTCGATATGACAGCGCACCTTGTGCGCTTGGGGCATAAAAAGATTGGATTCATTAAGGGGCGCGCCGGACATGCCTCCAGTTCATGGCGTCACGATGGTTTTCAAAAGGCACTTCTTGCGGCGGGCTTGAAAATAAAGCCCCATTGGATTCAGCCGGGTGATTATACAATGCAATCGGGTATGGCTGCGGCCGAGCAAATGCTGCGCCAAAAAGATCGCCCGACTGCAATCTTTGCCAGCAATGATGATATGGCCTTTGGTGTCATGGCGGTCGCGCAGCGTTTGAAGCTCAAAGTTCCGGAAGAGCTGTCCGTTGTGGGTTTTGATGATGCGCCGATTGCTCAAGTGGTGTGGCCGCAATTAACCACTATTCGGCAACCCACAATGAAGATGGCCGTTCAAGCGGCAAGCCTGCTGATTCAGCCGGACAAAAGCAAACACGCCCCCAAAGGCGAACTGCTTGATTTTGAACTAATCGTACGCGGTTCTGCTGGCATTCCGCCACGCACTTAAACGTCAGCTGATTTACCTTGATAGCTCCACGCCCCGTTGCGCGAGAAATTGACAGCGCTGTCAAAAATTCATAGCGTGACGTTATACGTGTTGCCATTGGGGGATGCATGAACATGATTCGGGGGCGAGCGCTCTGGTGTAGCGTTGTTGTTGCGGCAGTATTTGCATCCGCGAGTGTGTACAGCCAAGCGCTGCGACCGTGCTCTAACGCGTCGTTGTCGCCCGATCAACGTGCCGCTTTGATCGTTGCTCAAATGACGTTTGAAGAGAAAATGTCATTAGTGCACGGCCATATGCCGATGCGCATGAAGCCGATGCCAGACGACGTTGTGCTTTCTGCAGGGTATTTCCCTGGCGTTCCGCGCTTAGGCGTGCCGGCGCTGCGTGAAACAGATGCAAGCTTAGGTGTGGCAAACGCAGGTCGTCAAAACGATGATGCAACGGCCTTGCCGTCGGGCTTAGCGCTTGCCTCTACATGGAACCCTGAGCTGATGTTTGCCGCAGGGCAAATGATCGGTAAACAGACGCGGCAAAAGGGTTTCAACATTTTGTTGGCAGGGGGCGTCAACCTGGTTCGCGACCCTTACAACGGCCGCAACTTCGAATACTTAAGCGAAGATCCCTTGTTGTCGGGCGTTCTGGCGGGCGCTTCCATTAAAGGCATCCAAAGCCAGAAGGTTGTGTCGACGGCAAAGCATTTTGTTTTAAATTCGCAAGAGACGGGTCGTTATGTAGCAGACGCACGGATCAGCGAAGCAGCCTTGCGCGAGTCTGATTTGCTGGCGTTTCAAATTGCGATCGAGCAGGGCGATCCCGGTTCAGTGATGTGCTCTTACAACAAACTCAATGGGCCGTATGCCTGTGAAAGCTCATACCTGTTGAAGGATGTGCTGAAAACCGACTGGGGCTTTAAAGGGTGGGTGATGTCCGATTGGGGCGCGGTACATTCTGTTGGCGCAGCCAATGCCGGGCTTGATCAGCAGTCAGGTCAGGAGGTCGACAAAGAGGTGTACTTCGATGGACCATTGCGTGCCGCATTGGCCTCAGGCGAAGTATCTCAAGCCCGCCTGGATGATATGGTGACGCGCATTATGCGCGGTATGTTTGCCAACGGATTGATGGACCAAGCGCCTGACTTTGGTCCCCTAAATACGCAGGCTGATAATGCTGTCGCACAAATGGCTGCCGAAGCGGGCATTGTTCTTTTGAAAAACAAGGGGGCAGTTCTGCCCCTCAAAGAAAGTGTGAAGCGGATTGCTGTGATTGGTCCGTACGTGAATACAGGTGTTCTGTCGGGTGGCGGGTCATCGCAAGTCGCCCCCGCAGGCACGTACCGTGTTCCACGCCCGGAAGGAACGGGGTGGGTGCCAACGCCATCCTATCATCCGTCGGTTCCAGTGAAGGCGATTGCCGCGCGTGCGGAGAAGGCTGAGATTGTTTTTGATACTGGTGCAGATATTGCGGCGGCCGCGAAACTCGCGTCGTCAGCCGATGTCGTAATTCTGTTTGCAGAACAGTGGACGACTGAAACGCGAGATGTGGATTTGCATCTTTCTGAGCACCAAGAAAAGCTGATCGCGGGTGTTGCGGCAGCGAATGCGAAAACTGTTGTTGTGCTGACAACGGGTGGGTCGGTGTTGATGCCCTGGGCTGAAAAAGTGCCAGCCATTGTCGCGGCCTGGTATCCTGGTGGGCGTGGTGCAGAAGCAATTACGCGTGTGTTGTTTGGCGACGTTAACCCATCGGGTCGCTTGCCGATAACATTTGCGGCCCGCGTCGAACAATGGCCGCGGCAAACGCCGCCAGGACGAGGTTTGGTGCGCGAGGGCACATCGCCCGTTATCGGCGCGCAAGATCCGCCGTTCGCAATTGATTATGCTGAAGGCTCGTCACTGGGGTATCGCTGGTTTGCGGAGAAGGCAGAGATGCCGCTCTATCCCTTTGGTTATGGGCTCTCTTATACGACTTATCGCTATAGTGAATTTAAAGTAACGGGCGGAGATACGGCAGAAGTAAGCGTATCGATCAAGAATACTGGGCGTCGGAGTGGTACCGAAACAGCACAAGTTTATTTGCGCAAAGGTCCGCATCGGTCGCAATTGCGGTTATTGGGGTGGGCGCAAGCCGTTCTGAAGCCAGGCGAGTATAAAACAGTCACGATTAAAGCCGATCCGCGTTTACTCGCCAACTGGGACGAAGCGGCGCGTGCGTGGCGTATTGATGAAGGAACGTACGAAATATTTGTGGGGCCGAATGCAAGCGAAGCTGTAGCGCAAACAGCGATTACGATGCGTGGGCGCACGTTTGCACCATAGTGTCGGCTTGATTCTATAAGGCTTAAATCGCGCGATCTTCATGATCGCGCGCGACAAACAACCTGTGTGATGCTGATGTATAAATTCATCGGCATAGCGTTGTATTGCCTGCATTTCATGCGAGATTTGCATGTTGCATATCAGCAACGAGATTCACCAATTTTCACTGAAAAACATAGCGTCTGACGGTGCTGTTTTGGCGCGCCGCGTGACGCTGATACCGCATTGTTATCATCTAAGCGCTGATTTTGTTGGGCATTCTGCACGTGCATGTTCCGGCGCAGAAAGTGTGCTGAACCGCCATATGTGGCGCACTAATCAGCAGATGAATATTACTCATTTGATGGTCTGTGACGATTCTCTGAAGGTGACCACGGACATGTTTGAATCGCCTGGGGGCGAGCATGTCGCAAGGTGAAGAGTGTGCGTTGCACTCTTGCTCAGATTACAGGGGAATCAAATGTTACGAACGAAACTGGTATGCTCGACCGCCATTGCTGTGGCTGCAATGGCAGCGCCTGCATTGGCGCAAATCGAAGAGATCACTGTCACAGCGCGTAAGGTTGAGGAACGCCTGCTGGACACGCCTATCGCAATCAATGCCTTCACGGGTGACGAGATTGCGGCGCGCAACATCGTCAATCTTCAGGATTTAGCGCAGAATACGCCAGGGACAAACGTGGTCAACCAAGCGTCAGGCGGTGCGCGCTCGGACCGTTCGTTCCAAGCCGTTGTCATGCGTGGTATCTCGCCATCAGGGACGCAGTTACAAACCTCATCCATCTTTATCGATGGTGCGCCAGTGGCGAGCGCCTCTGCAGTTCAAACCATTACATCGCCTGAGCGTGTCGAAATACTGAAGGGCCCGCAATCGGCATACTTTGGTCGCCAGACATTTGCGGGCGCGATTAACGTCGTCAATAAAATGCCGTCCGAAGAATTCGGCGGTAAAGTGTCGGGAACCGCTGCGACGCATGCCAACTACGATACAACGCTTGAGTTAAGCGGCCCACTCGCAGGTGAAGTGTTAGGCTTCCGCGCGACCGCCCGTGCGAATGGTAAGCATGGCTCATATGAAAATGCCGCAGTTGCCGGCACGCATCTGGGTAATCAGTCCACAAAGACTGGTTCGCTGCTCCTCGTTGCACAACCGAACGATGATTTCGAAGTGAAGGCCTTTGGATTGCTGACGGACAAGCGCGACGGTGCGCCCGCAACGGGCATTATCTCTGCGTATGAAGTCCGCGATAATTCGGGCGCGTTGGTCGCGGTCAATCAGTCGAACTGCCGCCTCAACAATAACGCAAACCCATATTTCTGCGGTACAACGCCAAAGCTTTCCGCGCTTACGCCCGCGCAAACGGGGATTGTTCCGCAAGCGCTGTTAACGTCGCTTCAAAACCCGGCCAATCGTGTTGTAAAGCCGAAGAATGGCCCGCTTGACGGTTATGGCTTGAAAGCGCGCGATGTCCACCTGCATCTTGCAGCGGACTACGATGTGTCCGACGAAATCACGTTGTCGTCGCTCACGGCTTATAACAAAGGGCGCTTTAGCGAACTGGCGGATCTGGACAATTTGGGTTCGACCAACTTTACATTCTTTGGTTCGAACACAGGTTACAACTTCTCATTTTTGATCGAGAGCATTTCAAAAGACTATTCTCAGGAAGTTCGTGCCACCTACGGCGGTGATGGCCCGTTCCATGCGACCGTCGGTGCCAGCTATCTGTACTCTCGTACGCAAGGCGCCACTGGTGGTAACGGCGGCTCTTTGATTGCACCGCTGCAAGTCACCAAGGGCGGACAGTTTGTAACAAAAACGACCGGCGGGTTTTTCGGCTTAGGCTATGACGTGACCCCCGAATTCAGCTTGAATTTTGACGGCCGCTATCAAGTCGATAAAAACGCAACCTTTGCTGCGCCTGCGGGCATTACTGTCACATCGCCTGGCTTTGGTGTCGCGACAGGGTTCTATGCTGGCGGAACCAAGGTCGTTGAGGGTACCTATAAAAACTTCATGCCGCGCTTTATCGCGCAGTACAAATGGGATGCGGATAATATGCTCTATGCGTCCTATTCAAAGGGCATCAACCCAGGTGTATTTAACACAGGCTTCCTAACGCCTCCGGCGACGGGTGTGAATCAGGTCGCTGCCCTTGTCGCGGCAAATAAATTACAAGTTGTCGTCGACCCTGAAAAACTGACGAACTACGAAATCGGCGCTAAGGGTCTGCTGCTTGATAACAAGATGCGTTACGAGTTGGCCGCGTATTACATGGAATGGCGCGACCAGATTAACTCGCAATCCTTCTTCTACCTGGATAACGTTGGCCAGGTGCAACAGCTGGGTGCGTCCAGCAACACTGGTAGCGTGAATATTAAAGGTCTCGAGGCAGGAGTGGGCTTTACTTTAGCAAAAGGCCTTTCACTTGATCTGGGGGCGGCATTGACTGACGCCGTCACTCAGACGGCGGTGAATGCTGCAACAACGTCGCTGACGGGCATGACGAACTTCAAAGGCAAACTGACGCCCTATACATCTAAGTATTCAGGCACGGCGACGTTGCAGTATATAACACCGCTGGTTGAGGCGAGTAATCTAGATGGCCTCATTCGCATTGATACGACAATGAAGTCGGGCACCTACACGAACCTTGCCAACAATGTGAAGACACCCTCGATCACGAACGTCAACCTGACGCTGGGCGTTCGTAACGACACCTATACTCTTGAGGCGTTTGCAACCAACTTGTTCAACAGTAAGGCCTATTACAGCGCTGTGGATGGTGTGTTGGTGGATGCGTCATTTACTCACTTCGGGACCAGCTCGGCGCTTGTGATCCAACCGCGCGAGCTGCGGACCATTGGTGTTAAGGGCTCTGTGCAGTTCTAAACAACCTCTAAACATCGTGCTTTGATGATCGGGGCGGTTTCGCGACGGCGGAATCGTCCCGATTGCTTTTGAAGGAGTTGAACATGCAGCGGCGGCAATTCTTGCGTGGCGTTGGGCTGGGCAGCGTCGCGGCAGCGCTGCCTGCATATGCAGCGTCTTGGTTGGGGCGGCCAGGCTTACAGCTTTTCACGGTGATGAAGCTGCTAGACGCTGATTTAGATGGCACGCTGAAGGCCGTTGCGAAGATTGGATATCGTAACGTTGAAACGGTTGGCAGTTTTAGTCTGAGTGCCGCAGAGTTGCGGGATGCTTTGGCGCGGCACGGTCTTTCATCGCCGTCACAGCATCTGATGCCAGGTACACTCTATGCAGATTTCTCGGCCTTCAATCGTGGAGCTTTGAGCGGCTCGGGCTTAAGGCGCAGTTGGGCGCAGGCGTTCGACTTCCAGAATGTCGAAGCGTTTATCAGTGATGCGATTACAAAAGCCAAAGTACTTCAGCAGAAGTATATCGTGTGGCCCTTAAGCTGGCCTCGCAGCGGAGGTGTTGCTGAGGCCAAAGCATTTGCGGCGGCTTTCAATGTTGCTGGGCGTTTATGCAAGCAGGCCGGGGTCGGCTTTGCGGTGCATAATCATAATCAGGAGTTCGCATTGGTCGATGGTATGCGGGCCTATGACGTGATGCTGCAAGAAACCGACCCAGAGACGGTGAAGTTTGAGATGGACTTCATGTGGGCCAGTGTCGGCGGTGTTGATCCTGTCGCGTATTTTGAGCGGTTTCCGGGACGGTTTCGTCTGGTGCATCTGAAAGATAGAACTGCGGAAGGTCGGGTTGCGATTCCGGGGAAAGGCATTGAGAATTTTCCTCGACTGTTAGACGCCAGTGTGCGAGCTGGAATTGAATACGCGTTTGTCGAGTATGATCAGCCGCAAGATCCGATGGCCGACATCCGTGCAGCTTACGCCTATTTTGCCAATCTTCATCGGTGACGTGCACAACTTGTTTCACGTGAAACAATTAAAAACAGCCGTGGCTGTTATTGTGAATAACGTCGAAGGCTAGCCGTTCACACGCCTGATCATAACAGACGATAACAGGGGGAATTGGGGGAATCTGTGAATTGCGGTGATGCAGCCACAACTATCGCGTGCCCCAAAAATAATCCCGCTCATTGTTCATCTGGCCGTGGATTTTTTAACTCATTATCGACTTAACCATTCGCTTTTGGCCCGCCCGCGGGGCCTTCATTGTCCCTAAAAAACTGCGCAGGAAGCCGCGCCCCCTCACGTCTACACACTGGAAGACCTTTGTCACGAATATGCGCCATAGGGGATAGCAACGACAATGGCGAGACCATATTCGTCGCTTGTAAGCACGCTTTTGACCGCTGGCAGCCTGGTGGCAACACCTGCGCTGGCGGGTGATGTTGTCATTTCCGGATCAAGCACGGGGCCTTTGGCGAGTTCAAACGCCGATGGCGCAGGCTCCGGCAATATCACCATCACGTCCTCCGGTACGGTGGCGACGACAACGGACGCCGCCACGTCCATTGTGCTCGATAGCGACAATACGGTTCTGAATGCGGGCAAGATTACCGCCTCGGGGGCCAGCGCATTCGGGATCTCATCTTCGTCGGCTCTCGGCGGCACGATCACGAACGAAGGCACCATCACTGCCGCCGGAAAAGACGGCACTGGCATTTACGCTGGTGCAGGTGTGTACGGCGGCATCATCAATCGCGGCTCCATCGTCACTGGCACCTTGGGCACCCTGAATACCCAAGGCGTTGCGACCGATGGTGTCGCTGGAGGGCATGCCCTGTGGATTGCGTCCGATAGCGGCCCCGTGGTGTTGAGCAAAGGCAGTGCGCTCACCACATACGGCGGAGCCGAAGCGTTCTATATTGGGCAAGGTGGCACCAGCGGGTACCGCACCATTAATCTCGGCGCACTTACAGGCGACACGGGTCTGAGCACAAGCGTGCTGATCGAGGGCAATGTCACCTCACGCTCGGCGGTCACGGGGGCGCTGGTCCGTGCCTTCTCGCTGTATGGCACTACGGTGGATAGCGTGGATTACACCACCACACTTTCGGGCGCGATTCATAACACCGCCACCGGCAATATCACGGCTTATGCCGTCGATGGCACTGCCAATGCGATATACATCGGCGCGTTGAGTACGGTGCCCAGCTTTGTCAACGCGGGCGTCATTTATGGGCGCACCGTTGATTCCGGCGAAAACGCGACAACTGGTGAAGCAGGCTCAGGGGGCGGTGATGCCTATGGTATCATCATCCAATCGGGTGCCAGTTTAACGTCATTCGTCAATACCGGCAGCCTGATCGCCGAATCCCGCGGCGCGAGCCAAAGCGCATACGCTCTGATTGATAATTCTGGCACACTGACGAGCATCACAAACCAAGGCACATGGACCGCGAGCGTGAATGGCACCGGGACCACGGTCGCCATGGATTTAAGTTCGGCCACCAAAGCCATCACGCTGACCAATTCTGGCACGATTGCCGGCAATATTAAGTTTGGATCGGGCAATGACACGATCACCAGTACGGCCGGGGCCGTGACCGGCGATATCACGCTGGGCTCGGGGGATGATACGCTTTCATTCAGCAACACCAGCTTTACCGGTGGCATTGATGCCGGCGTTGGCACCAACACCATCTCGCTGGTGAACAGTTCCATGAAGGGTGGCGCGGTTCATGGGGGTGCGACCAGTTTGACGCTGTCGAACAGTCAGCTCACCATCCCGTCGACAAGTTATGTTCAAGTCAGTGATGTGCACGTCAGTGCCAATTCAAGTGTGACCCTGCAGGTCAATTCACTCATCGACGGTGGCGGGGTGTTGAAAGCGGCGGGGGTTGTTGAGTTCGCGTCCGGTAGTTCTTTGACTGCGCAATTCATCGGGGCGGTGACCGATGAACAAACAATCAACCTGATCGAGGCGGGAACATTAACCTTAAACAGTGGTGTTTCGATTCTGCAGCCGACATCGAACTCCATCATGTACGAGCAAAAGATCAAACTGTCCGACGACAATATCAATATTCTGCAATTGAATGTGCGGCGCAGAACGGCAGATGAACTCGGCCTCAATGCCACCCAAGGGGCTGTTTATGATGCCGCAGTGCCAGCCATGGCCAACGACGAAGAAATCATGTCGCAGTTCGTGGGGTTCACGACGCGCGATGAACTGGCCGAAGCGGTTGATGAATTATCCCCGCATATTAATGACGCTGTGCGCGCGACCGCCTTGACGACACAGTATCTAGCCCAAGGCGCTATCCGCCGCCGCCTCAATGGCTTGCCGCGCCGCGAAGACAGCCTGATCGGGCGTGAATATGCAAGTTATTGGGCGCAAGTGTACGGCACGTCGGCCGAGCGTACATCATCCAACGTTGCCGATGCGTTCAAGCTAACGTCGGGGGGCATTGCGGCCGGGTTTGACAGCCGGTGGACGCGGAACTCGCGGATCGGGGTCAGTCTCAGCGAAACGTATAGTCGCGGCGAAATGAAAAGCGAGACTCAAGCGCCGTTAGATTCCAATACGACGGCGTTGAATATCTACGTTCGCGATTCTAACAAGTATACATTCACCGATGTCATCGCGGGTGTGGGCTTAAGCAATTACAATGGCGGCCGCACTGTCACTGTTGGTGATATTACGCGCGAGGCCCTTAGCAGTTGGTCAGGGTATCAATTGGCCACGTCCGTTGACACGGGCGTGCAGTTCGCGAGTAACACAACGCGTGTGAAAGCCTTTGTGCGCGGGGCGTATCTTCAAATCCGCGAAGAGGATTACGTTGAAACGGGTGCTGGCAGCGGGATCAACCTTGCGTTCGAACCGCGTGATACGCGCTCGATCCGTGCAGGCGGCGGTGTCAGCCTGGAGCAGTTGTTTAGCTTAAGCGACGAAGCCACCATCAGCCTTGAAGCGCGCGGCGATTATGCGCGTGAATTCGAGACTAACCCTGCGAACATCCGCGTGCGATTTGCATCGTCGGTCGACGATGAAACAGTTTCGGCTTTCATCGTGAAGGGCGTTGCTGCCAGTCCGAACGTCTTTACAGGCGGCGCTGGTATGACATTCCGCCAACGCGGCAGCGCCTTTAGCCTTGATTACGATATGGAGCGCAGCGACGGCTTTGTGGCCCATACTCTCTCGGCCACATATCGCCTGCGATTCTAAGGCTGTGGCTTTCAGAAGTGAGAGGCGCAGAGGGCTCAGGGCTATACTTTGCTCGCTCATTTATCAGTTGAGATACCAGTCAGCTTAGAAACGGTTGCAATCGTCATGAAAGCTATGCGCGATGCAGCCCGGTCTATTTCTTCAGAATATCCAGTGTCGCTGTGATCATCGCCTCTGTGGCCGTGGCGATTACCGTTTCCGCTTCCGGTGCCCAAAATGGACTGTGAAGCGACGGCAGCTTCATTGTATCGCCACCAGCCGCATCCCACTTTGCTTTTGGAACACCGCCCACCCAGAATAAAAGGCTTTTGATGGATGGGTCTGTATCACGATAACGGCCGAAATCTTCGCCCACCATCGGCGGTGGCACCGGCGTGACGCGATCTTGACCGAAACGATTGGTAAACACCTGGGCCATGTGGGCTGTGAATTCGGGCGTGTTGATTGCCGCGGGTGTCGATAAGTCACGCTCGACCGTCATCACTGGCATTTTGTCGTCCGGCAGGCCTGCGGCTATAGCCTCGCCTTTGGCAATGCGGGCAATGCCGCTCAGCATCAATTCGCGCGCTTTCTCATTGTAAGTGCGCACTGTAAGCAGCAGCTTTGCTTCATCTGGAATAATGTTGTGCTTGGCCCCAGCCTGAAAACTGCCAACGGTCACGACTGCAGCGTCTTGCGGATCAAGTTCGCGGCTGATGAGTGTTTGCAAGGACCCGACAATGCGTGCCGCCAAGACGATGGGATCTTTGGTTGCATGTGGCACTGCGCCGTGCCCGCCAACGCCCTTTATCAAGAGATCGACACTATCCACATTGGCTGCCGCAGGCCCAGGTGTGTAGCCAATCATGCCTGCTGGCAATGATGCACTGTCATGAAATGCCAATGCATACTGCGGTTTTGGAAAACGTGAGAACAGGCCATCGGCCAGCATGGCGCGTGCCCCTTCGCTGGTCTCTTCGCCAGGCTGCAGAATCATAACAAGTGTGCCCGACCACTGCGCTTTCATCGCAGCCAAGCGCTTGGCCGTCGCGATCCAGGCCGTCATGTGCGTATCGTGTCCGCACGCGTGCATGACGTTGGTTTCAACGCCTGTGGCACTTACACCTTTGACTTTGCTGGAATAGGGCAGCCCCGTCTGTTCAAGAACAGGAAGGGCATCCATGTCGGCGCGTATCAGGAGCACGGGGCCTGGCCCATTCTCCATAACAGCGACAACGCCCGTGACGCCGACTTTCTCGGTAACCTTGAAGCCGAACCTTCTTACTTCTGTTGCCAGCTTGGCAGCTGTCTTCACCTCTTTCATGCTGAGTTCGGGGTTGGCATGAAGATCGCGATAAAGCGGCATCAACGCACGGACATCTTCGGCCACCGCGTCTTTCATCGGGTCGGCCGCGGCGATGGCGGGCCATGCCGCAAGACACAGGCAGACAAGCCCACGCGACATCCTCGCACTCAGTTTAAAAATGTCGGTCATTCAACATGCCCCATATAAAAAGCGGTCGTGTAAAAAGGTGATCTTGGCCGAAGTGATCCCGCGCGACACGTTATGACATCGCTGCCCTTTTTAAAGGACATATCGGATTTAAAGGACATATCGGAGGGCAGGGCTAAGGCTGTCGGTTTTATCGGTAACCTCTGTGTGGCGGCTGTAAGGTCCGCGTTGCAGAGCAGCGATTTTGCAGAGCAATATACCACAATGTCGCAATGCAGCACGCCCCAGGTTGCCAGCTTACCCTGCAAATACGTCATGTTCATTGATGTCGGTTCACACCCGCAGCATTTCAGCGCATCAAAATGCTGCGGCGCGGCATGGGTGAGGAGAGAGAAATGCCCAAACGCGCATTTTACCTATGACGAACTGCATCACTGAATCCACAGTTCCACGGCAATAATTTCATGGGGTGACCTGAAACGGCGTATCGGCGTATCGTTTGTCATATTTGAACATATGGTCTGCGGTATCGCGATGACCGAAATTCTGCAAATTTTTTTGAAGAACGAGCACGCCATCCGGCGGCATATGATGCGCTTTTGCCGGTCCGCCGATGATATTGACGAAATTCTGCAGGAGACGTTTCTGCGCGGGTTCGCCGCGGAAACACAAGGCACGATCAAAGAGCCGAAAGCTTATTTATTTCAAATCGCTAAAAACCTGGCACTCGATAAGCTTAGAAAAAAGACATCTTTACCTATCGAATCACTTGAGGAAACGGGCGGCTCGTCACTCATATTAGATGAGGATCAGGCTGCCGCTGACGCCCTGCTGGATGGACGGCGCAAATTAGCGCTGTTCGCCAAAGCCGTTGCGCAGTTGCCGCCGCAGTGCCGAAAGGCTTTTTTATTCCGCCATGTGAACGAGTATTCGTACAAGCAGATTGCCAGCAGAATGAATATCAGCGTCAGTGCCGTCGAAAAACATGTGACCATCGCGCTTGTGAAGTGCGAGCAGTTTCTGCGCGCCAATGGCTATGACGCCTCGGAGTTCGGGGCGAGCCACGATTACCCGGCTGCTGTCACCAACTTCAGCTTATCGCCTTCAACGCCCAAAGTGATGGCCGAGCGCAATGAGTAATGTGCCGGACAATAATCCGCACGATAATATTGTGCGGCTGCCTGATACCGACGACCTTCGGTATGAAGCGGCATCGTGGGTCACCGTTCTTGGCCGCGACCAGGTAACGGATGAAGAGTGGGCAAATTTCAAAGCCTGGCTGGCCGTCAGTGAACGCCACAAGCAAGCGTTTGAGGCGTTGTCGCGGCTGAATGTCGATTTTGGCATCTTGAAAGAGCTTGATGTTATTGCCGAGGCCACCGAAGAGATCTTGCCTGCTGCGACGCGGTTCCTGCCACGGCGGATCGGCCTTGCGCTGGCTGCGGGGCTTGCAGGCATTCTGGTGGCTGGCTCGGTTTATCTTGCCAATTACGCAAATTCCGCGCCCCAAACCGCTGACTATGACACCACGGTAGGTGAGCTGCGGCAGGTGACGCTGTCTGATGGTTCATCCATTCAACTCAATACCAATAGCCACGTCGAGGTTCGGTTTTCATCGTCGGAAAGGCGCGTCTATCTGACGCGGGGCGAGGCCTATTTTAGCGTCGCGCATAATCCGCGCCGGCCTTTTTCTGTTTATGCCGCCAATGGCGTTGTGACCGCTGTTGGCACAGCGTTTACGGTGCGCTTGCGTGAACAGGACGCGGTGGAAGTCACTGTCGAAAAGGGCCGCGTTGCGCTGAGTGCGCGGCCAGAGCCCACGCCAAACGCCGTGCGATCATTTACCGCGCCAGCACCGAATGTTGATAACGCGTCCGTTGCGCAATTGAGTTCTAATCAAACAACCGTATTCAAGGAACGCGTTGAAGAGATCGAGCAAATGCCGCAGCCAAAGGTCGTGCGCAAGTTGGCGTGGCGGCAAGGTATACTTGTATACTCTGGCGAGCCTCTGTCCGAAGTGATCGCGGATATCAGCAGATATACGGACATTAAAATTGAAGTCGCTGACCCGGCCTTGTTGAACAGGCCGGTTGCGGGATATTTCGGCATAAATGAGGTCAATGGATCCATTGAATCACTGGCATCGAGCTTCAAGCTGAAAGTCGAGCGCATCGACGCAACGCGTATTCGTCTTTCAACCGCATCATAACGTTGCCTGTATTCTCGATCTTCAACTCATGCGCACTGGGGAGGGCGTAGATTGCAGATAGAAAAAATTTCGGAATCGCACCTGCGGATTTCATATCAACGTCCGTCATACCAGTAAGACCTGCGGTGAAATTGCTTCGCAAATGACCGCTTGGTTGGTGACTGGGGGAGTGAAGAGATTAAAAACAGCTTTGGCTGCACAAATGGCTTTGTTTGTGTGGCTGATGGCTGCGGCTGGCGTGCACGCACAAGATTTTGAGAAAAAGTACGAGTTTCAAATCCGCGAAAAGACGCTTGGTGCGGCGCTCGATCAAATCGTCCGTCAGACGAATTTAGTCATTCTATATCCCTATGAACTCGCCAAGCAGACTGGCATGCGACCGGTGATCGGTCGCTACACGGTACGCGAAGCCTTGGATGTTATGCTGCGAGACACGCAACTCGCCGGTGGTCTTACGGAAAGCGGGATGATGTTCATCTCGAAGTCCGGTCCCGCAACAGACCAAAAGCGCGAGGCTCAAATGACCGGTAAGCAAAACAAAAGAACATTCCTAGCCAGTATTTCGGCGCTGTTCTTTGGCGTGACGGATGCAACCTATGCGCAGAATGTCGCGGTGGACCCGCCCAAAGCGCAATCGACTGTCCAAATCGAAGAGGTGATTGTCACCGCGCGTCGTCGCGAAGAGTCACTCAAAGACACACCAATTGCAGTCACGGCATTTACGGCGGAAATGCTCGCCGAGCGGCAAATTCAGCAAACATCCGATCTTGAACGCGTGACGCCAAGTCTACAGTTCAAGCCTGCGGGCCAGCTTTCGGGGAACACGGCCTCCTCGGTCGTTTTCATCCGTGGTGTGGGTCAGCTGGACCCGACTGCCGCTGTTGATCCTGGTGTTGGCATCTATCTGGATGAAGTTTATCTCGGCCGCGCTGTTGGCGGGACGATTGAGTTCGGCGACATCTCAAGCGTGGAAGTGCTGCGCGGACCCCAAGGCACGCTGTTTGGCCGCAACACGATTGGCGGCGCTATTCTGGTGAGAACGCGCGAACCCACGTTGGGTGAGTTCAGCGGTAATGCGCGCTTAAGAACCGGCGAAGATGACCTCTATGAAGGCTTCGCTGCTGTCAATATTCCGCTGGCCGAGACCATGGCCGCGCGTCTGTCGGGTGGTTTCCGCAAGCGTGATGGCTATGTCATCCGGGCTTTCGATGGGCTGGATCTCGGCGACGATGACAGCATGACGCTGAACGGTGCGTTGTTGTGGCAAGTAAATCCTGACATCAAACTGAATGTTCGTGCGGATTACACCAAGCGCGACGAGAACGGTGCGCCCTTCGTGTTTGCAGGCATCAACGAGCAAGCGCCCGTCGCAGCGATTGTCAGTGTGGCGGCAGGGTGCCCAGGCGCCACGATTCCGTTTGCGCCATTAACGCCGGGTAATCCGCGCTTTGGTGCGCCGAATGTGCCGCTTATTAACGATGCGCGTTGCGCCAATGACTTTCAGGCCAAAGGCAATTTCGTCAACGGTGGTACAGCCGCCGTGCTGAGCACGTCGGAAGTCTGGGGTGTTTCGCCCACACTTGAGGCGGACCTGTCATCCAGCTTGAAATTGAAATCGATCACGGCATATCGCTCGACGCAGTCTCGCGGCATTCGTGATGCTGATAATACGCCGTTTGTGATGATTACGACGGATGTTGGGGCTGACTCTGATCAGTTCAGCCAGGAACTTCAGCTTCAGTACAACGCAGAAGTCTTCAGCGGGATCGTCGGGGCTTATTACTTTGATGAAAAGACGTTCGAGCGGGCGACTGTTCCACTCGCATTCCCGCCGTCGCCGCCAGTTATTTCATCAATGCTCGCGGGTGGTCCGGGCTCGCGCGACTTACAACTCTCGAACTTGAAAACCGAGTCCGTTGCGGTGTTCGGCGAAGCGTCGGTGAAGCCTGTCGAGCGCTTAGAAGTGTCGGCGGGGTTGCGCTATACAAACGATGATAAGACGTATCAGGGAACGGTTTTGAATCTCTTCCCGGCCACGCTCCCGGACCCCAATCCGCTTCCGACAACTGTGACTGGGGCAGGTGGCCAGCTGTTTATTTTCAACACCCCGTTTAAGGACAGTTTCTCCGCTCTAACCGGTTCAGCAAGCTTGCGTTATTCATGGTCGGATGAACTGTCGACCTATGTGTCATATGCACGCAGCTTCAAATCCGGCGGGTTTAATACGCGTTACAATGCGGCCCCTACAGGCAATCTGCCGGTACCGTTCGACCAAGAAAAAGTCGGCAGCTTTGAAGTGGGTGCCAAAGTTGATCTCGGAAATTTCCGCTTCAACACGGCCGCCTTCCTCGCCAACTATAGCGACATTCAACTGATCTTCCGCCAGGGCGTGGTGCCGCTTCTGTTCAACGCCGGGAAAGCGCGGATCAAAGGTGTCGAAGGTGAAATGAGCTATCGCTCTGATGGCCTTATCTTCGATGCATCTGTGAGTGTGTTGGATGACGATATCCGCACCATCACCCCTGTTCCTGGCGCCACGGCAACCGTTGCCCCCGGAGACGATCTGCCGTTCACGCCTTCGTTCCAAGGCAGTTTCGGCATCGGGTATGAGTTTGCGCTGAACGGTGATCTGTCATTGACGCCGCGGTTCGACGGCAGCCGCACGTCAAAGATCACCTTTATTACCGGTAGCGTGCGTGAGATCGAAGAAAATGGTTACTTCGTCGGCAACGCATCCCTCTCACTGGCTGATCGCGATAAAGGCTGGAAACTGACGGCGGGCGTGGCCAACATTTTTGACGAGCGATACCTGATCCAAGGCAACGCATCGCTGGGCACGCTGGGCTATGCGGAAAAAATCTACGCGCGGCCGCGCAACTGGTTCGTGCAAGTCTCTGCGGAGTTTTAGGGCTTCTCTCAAATTAAAACGTCCCAGATTATTATCTGGGACGTTTTTTCTTGCGTGAGAGTCGTAACGTCTGGCGGCTAGAAGCGATACTTCGCTTCAATTCCTAACTGGCGACCTGGGGCCGGGTAGCCCAAGGCACTGCCCACCGCGAACGGATCAGTGACGGGCACACCTGCATTTGGCAGCGCGGCGGCCGGTGGCGGCAGTGAGGTCGATGTGAATTGCACGATATTGTGGACGTATTCTTTATCCCACAAATTCTTACCAAATATCGACACTTCAAAATTGCTGTCCTGCGGCGCCCAGGTTAGGCGGGCATCAACCAATGTGTAGCTCGATTGGCTGGCGTTCGGGTCGTTTGCCGCATTGAAGAAGATTTTGTCGGTGTAGCTGATCTGACCAAACATGGTCAGGGTGCCAGCATTACCCATATCATGCGCATATTCGACAAACGTATTGCCTTTGATCTCGGGCGCATTGTTTAGGCGATTGCCGGCGGCATTGATCAACCGCACTTGGCCAGCTGTACGACCTGCGCATGTGGCATCTGCCAGTACGAGTGGTGAGCATACGCCGTAAGGTGCGCTGAATTGATCATAGGTCGCATCCAACAGGCTGACCGACGCGCCCAAGGTAACGGGCTTCTTCGGCTGAGCAATCATTTCGAAGTCGATGCCCTTCACCTCAGCTTGGGCCGCGTTGGCTACTAATGTTAAGCTGTTGAAGAATGTTGTGACCTGAAGGTCGGAGTAATCGTAGTAGAAAGCCGATGCGTTCAGGCGCAGTTTGCCGTCTGCTAAGTCAGACTTCACGCCAGCTTCATAAGACCAGATATATTCCGGATCAAACACAGGGTTTGTCGGTTGGTAATCGTTGTAACCACCCGATTTAAAGCCGCGTGTCGCCGACGCGTACAGCAAAATATTGTCGGCAGCCTGGAAGTCGATACCGAATTTCGGCGTTAAAGCATTCCAGCTTTTCGAGCCAACGCGTGACGATGCGGGTGTAAAGTTGGCGAGGTTTAAGCCGCCAAACAAACCGCGGCTGACTTGATCTGCCGTCGCGGTTGCACCCACAAAGATATTGTACTGACGGTTTGCATCGGTTTTCTTTTCATCCGAATACCGCAGACCTGCCGTAACTTTCAGTTGCTCGGTCACTTGGTACGAGGCTTGCGCAAACGCGGCATAGGCGTTGGTTTTGCCTTCAGCCGGAATAATGAACACGCCCAAAGGTGAGGCCGCACCCGTCACAGCATTGCGCAGATTTTCGCGGACCAAGCCCAAGGCGCCTTGTTTATCTTCATGCAGGTAGTAACCGCCGATCATCCATTGCAATGGCGCAGTGCCGGTCGAGGCCAAACGCAGTTCTTGACTGAATTGCTCGGTGTCGAAGGTTTCGGTGGTGCGCGTGACGGGGATTTCCGTGCCATCGGTGTTGAAGTAGAAGTCCATCTCGAACTTCTTATAGCTGCTGACCGATGTCAGCGTGATGTCGTCGGCAACATCGAAATCAACCGCCAGCGTTGGACCGCCGGTGTTCCACTTCATGAATGTGGGCAAATTGTTGTATTCTTGCAGTAAGCTTGGGGTTGTTTTGGCGCCTGCCAATGCGGCTGCACCTAACTTATCAAGCGGGCGCACGGCCGTGTTGCCGTTGTTGAAATCGGACCAATCAACAATCAGCTTGGCATCAATACGCTCGCCTTCGTAGCGCAGCGCAGCGCGGCCCGCCCACAAATCGACGTCATCCAGCTTATCGCCGCCGGTGGGGTCCAAATCCTCGACATAGCCGTCATCTTCTTCGTGGCGGGCGGCAACGCGGAAGCTCAGTTGATCAGTGATGGGGCCGCCGTATGCGCCTTTCACTTCGATCTTGTTGTCACTGCCATAGCTGGCCGTCACGTAGCCATCTGGTGTCTGGCTGGGCAGTTTGGAAATAATGTTGATGCTGCCGCCGGTCGCATTGCGACCGTACAGCGTGCCTTGCGGACCGCGCAAAACTTCAACGCGTTCCACATCCAAAAATTGATTTAAGCCCATGTTGGGGCGGCCCAAATACACGCCATCCAGGTGAATGGCGACGCTGGGGTCGGCCCCGACTGCCAGCAAGTTCGAACCCACACCACGAATGTAGATTTGTGCTTCGCCGCCGGCTTGACTGTATTGCAATGTCGGCGTGCGGCTGGCGATGCCCAGAATGTCGGTGACAGCCGAGCGCTCTAACTGAGCAGCCGAAAGAGCCACAATCGAGATCGGCACGGACTGCACGGACTCTTCGCGCTTTTGCGCGGTCACCGTAATCTCTTCAATGAAGGCGCTATCTTGTGCAACCGCGGATAATGCCGTGGTCGACAATGCGGTCATCAAAATAGCAATGCGTGCGGAGCGGTGTGTGGTCATGCTTCCCCCTAATATTTCTAAAGACGCGGCAATAATTTTCTGGCGGCGCATCTGATATGAGCAAGGCCAAGATGTCGCCAAGACGGCCGAATATTGGCTAGAGATGAGGGGCGCTACAACCGCCTGTGCAGCGGGGGCTCAGGAAACTTGCGCAGTGTGACATCGGCGTCACAAACGGCATTCCACATATTCCTACATATCTACATATATAGTGTGGCTTATAAGCTTATTATGGCTGCCGCTTTGCCCCGACGACACAGACCATTATCAGGCATGGGTCAGACCCACGGTTTTCCCACGCATGCATGTTCCCGGTCTGCACCACCACGTCGCCTGGGTTCAAGATGGTTTCACCAGTTTCTAAACCCAGTGTCAGTTGGCCTTTAATCACTGTGATATAATCAACCGTGTCGCCCTGATGTAGTGCAATCTTGATGCCCGTAGGCAACTCAGCACTATAAAGCCGCGTGCCCGAAAATTGTGCAGGTAGGCGTCCCAGCCCTGGCTGCGTAGGGTCGTCATGGGCGGGAACGGTGGTGGGCACTTCGCGGGTTTGCCACAGTCGCACCATGCGGCATCCATTCAAAAGGAGCACATCATTAGGTTCACCGTCCGACATGATGAACGATTTGCCGTCCGCGTTGATCGACGTCACAACACGTCTGACGGTTTCTTTGAAAGGCGCGCGTAAGTCACCCATTGATCACCTTTAAAGACGACTAAAACACTTAAAAATTAACGAAACATCGTGGCCTAGATTGGGGCACTTTCATCGATAAACAACAGGACAGCGCCGCAAGCTTGCTCGGGCTTCAGCCAGATGGATTGTTCGCCAGCCACCTGAAACGGAACACCGCGTTGGGTGAGAAATGCGCAAGTGTTGGCAATATTTTTGACGCGAATTGCAAATGCTGCAAAGCATGGCGGTGATGGCAGTTGTGCGCCTGGACATAAGGCCCCCATACCGCGCGGAGTCATGGCCACAAAGCGCTGCGTCTTCAAAACAATGTAGCGGCCCAGCGCAAATGGTTTCACTTCAGCCCCCGGCAATCGCTGATAACGACTTACCGCTTCATCCAGGTCATCGACAAGCGCACCAACACCACGAAGCCCTGTAGCGCCGTTGTCATGCGCCATCATTGATTTGATGAAGACTAGCTCTGGTGTTTGATGTTCCACAATGCACGAGAAACCTTCACGCGAAATCGATTCAGGAATTTGGAACCACTTAAAATCGGCGATTCCCCGAACGCCGCCTGCATTTACTTCCCGTGATGCAACGCGGATTGGTGGCATAACCACGCCAAACGCTGCCATCTCATTCCAACTTTGCGTCGCGTTTTCAGCGCGGAACGCCAAGATGTGAAACCCTTCGTGCCGCGCAAGCCACGGATCAAGGTGATTGCCCTGGCCAGGATTTTCTACGGCCGTCAGTTCTAAGTAGGTATCAGGAAAAATGACATGCGCCGAAAGCTGCCCCAGCGGAATAGGATTTCCATCAGGGCCTGGCTGTGTCAATTGCACAGGATTTGTCACCATAAAACCAAGCTGCCGGAACGTCGCAACCATTGCCTCAATGTTCCGCCCCACCAATCCAATGTGATCGATGGTGGTTTCGCCCGACTGAATGTACGGTGTTGATGTTGTCATCGCAAAAGTGTGCCAGATTTATCAGATGATGACCACCTGGATGGAGCACGTTTACGAGCCCGCATGAGCGATCAGATCACACATACAGATGCCACGCCAGATCAGTACCCGTCCGAGCGTTACGCATGGTACGTCGTCTTCGTTCTTTTTTTGGCGTATACGGTTTCGTATATTGACCGCACGATCCTGACACTGATGGTAAAACCCATTCGCGAGACGTTGGGGATCAGTGATGTGCAGATTAGTTTATTGCACGGCCTAGCGTTTGCCATTTTCTACACTGTGCTGGGGGTGCCTATTGGCTGGCTGGCTGACCGCGCCAACCGCACAAAAATTATCGCAGCAGGTATTTTCGTATGGAGCCTGATGACCGCCCTGTGTGGCGTCTCGCGGTCGTTTTGGCAGATGTTTCTCGCGCGTATCGGCGTGGGTGTGGGCGAGGCGGCATTATCGCCTGCAGCGTACTCTCTGCTGAACGATTACTTTCGACCAGATCGTCGCACACTCGCGATTAGTGTCTATGCCACAGGCGTTTACATTGGGTCAGGTTTGGCGCTTATCGTCGGCGGCAGCGTGATTGCCATTACGCCTGCTCTTGAAATTCCCATGATGGGCCATTTCGAGCCATGGCAGGTTGTCTTTCTGGCCGTTGGGATTCCGGGGTTGCTTGTGGCGGCGTTGATGAAAACCGTGAAAGAGCCGTTACGCCGCGGTTTGATCAAGGCAGACGGCGCAATCAAAACAGCCCAGCCAACATTCAAAGAAACGATCGCATTTGTTGCGGCCCGGCGGTCAACCTATGGCTTGCACTTTCTGGGTTTCGCGATGCTGACGATGTTGTGGAGTGGCTGTGCGGCGTGGATTCCGACATTCTTTGCCCGCACGTTTGCCTGGACACCGGCTGAGATCGGGCCATGGTTTGGCTCGGTCGTTGCCATTTTCGGAATGTTGGGGCTGCCCCTAGGGGGCGTATTGGCAGAACGTTTGAAACAGCGCGGCACGACAGATGCCAACATTCGCGTTGGCGTGATGTCGGCCCTAGCGCTTTTTCCCCTCGGCATTGCGGCCCCCCTTATGCCGACACCCTTTCTGGCGCTCGGCTGTTATGCAGCCTTTGTGTTTTTCTCAAGCTTGCCGTTTGGGGCGGCGGCAGCCGCATTGCAGGAAATCACACCCAATCAAATGCGTGCGCAAGTTTCAGCGCTTTATCTGTTTGTGGTGAACCTGACCGGCATTGGCGTGGGCCCAACGATTGTTGCCTCCATCACGCAATATGGTTTTGGTGATGACGCGGCGCTGAAGTACGCGCTGGCCATCACGGCCGGTATCGCCGCAGCGGTTGCAGCGGCCCTGCTGCTGCTGTGCCTCAAGCCTTATCGTGAAGCCGTAACCGCAGCGCAGGAATGGTCCGCAAACGACTAAGTTGGCCTAATAGTTCTTCGGCTTCACGTAGCCCTTGGCATATTTTTTTAATTCGTCGGGGATCTGCGGATTGTACGGCGCATCCCATGTGAACGGCAGTTTCTCGGTGGCGAAGGTGTTCACCAATGGTCCGCCAATCGTGCGCACAAACAAGTTGTAGCCGGTGTCGGTGCCCGAGGGGCCGTGATACACACCCTCACGCCACCAGGCATAGCCACCTGGGCCCATGCGTCCGCAATCACCCCACACATAATCGCCTTCAATGACATAAAGCTCTTCGACCATCGGGTGCGTCCATTGCGGCTTGGCCATGCCCGGGGGCACGCGATGGGGCGGCGAGCAGTACAAGAATGAGACTTCGCCCGTGTAAGGGTCGGTACGGAACGGCTTGATGGCGACACCCTTGGCTAACTGCGGATCGACCAAGCCCGGGTCCCAATCCATCAGTTTCGGATCGATGAACTGCACCAACAGTTTCTCGTCGTACGCTTTTCCCGTGCCGTTAATGATGGTGGGTTTATCGTAAAACATGGTCAGCAGGACTGCGCCCTTAGGCGAAGATGCGCTCTCGCGCGTGTAGCCCGCCGGGAAAAAGCCGTAGCAATGGCGATCATACGTTTTACCGTTGATGATGATCTCGCCGTCGAGCACCATGAATTCTTCGTTTGCCGTATTGTATTCGGCACTCTTGCGCTGCCAACCTGCTGGAAAGCGCACGATGGTTGTGGCATCGGTACCTTTCTCGTCGATGCTCAGCATCTTCATTTCAACGTCTTCTCGGCCCGGCCCATAAAGACCTTTCTGCCAGGGCAAATCTTGCGCTTGTACGAACATGATATGCGGGCGAGCCATGCGACATCCTCTTAAACGAGATAGCGATTTTTACGACAGCGTCTTTTTTACTGTGTCACCACTTCCGTTTCCACCACACAATGGGGCCGGAAATCGTCAGGATCACAGCAAGCAATGCGACAAGGTTGTTAATCCATTTCCACTGGCTGCTGAAAATGTTGCCGGTGTGAATGTCTGCGAGGAACAAGAAAAACGTCGTGCCTGCGATGGCAGGGTAGGCGATCTTTGAGTCTTCAAATGTCGCATCTAAGCTGGGGGCGGCATAAATGCCCCGGCTCATTTTAATGTACCACGTCTCACCGCGTTGAAAGGCATCGGTAATGGCAAGTTTTGGTCCGTTTACACGCAAGGCTGTAAAACTCACTTCACCATCGCGCCGGTAAAACTGGCCCACACCCCCAGCGCCAATAAAAACAACATCATTGTGGCGGATTAAGTTCACCAAGCTTGCATCTGTCCCGTCACTTTCGGGCAGAAATTTCTCAGCGGTCCAGGTTTGTCCGCTGTCGTGGGATGTGAGCACGCCCAGCCGCGTGGCGATGGTCAACATCTCTGGCTGATCAGGGTATGCAATGACGTCGCCAATTTCGCCTGTAAGGTTTTTGTAAGCATAAATCGAGGGCAAAGCTTCACGCGGCAGGCGCACGTCTTTGCCGTGTTCGATCAACGCTTCGATGTGATCAACCATTGCGCCGGTAATGCTGATATACAGAATTGGGACGATGGCTAATAATCCAATGACGGGGCCGTGACCGCGATAAAGCCAACGCAAGATGGTCTGGCGACGTTTGAGTTGGCCCTTTACCTGCTGATGCCGCCAGCGCCGCGGCAACCACCAAAACACGAAGCCGGTCACCGACAAAATGATGATGGCGATGCCGCTGTAGTCGTTCACAATCAGCGACCAGGGCTGGGGCAGGAAGCCAGTGCCAACATGCAAATCCAGTGTAAAAGCTGGTAGCGACAACGAGCTTGGAAGGCCCGACACTTGCACGTTGTCGAAGACCGTCCAGGAAATGGCATTGGGGTTTGATGTGTCGATGCGGAACAGGCGGCTGTTATGATCAATTCCAACAAGTTCGCCTGGTTTTGAGCCTGCGGTCAGGCTGGTGATGTGGTGGCCGCGCAGTGCAAACGGCTCGGCGCGTGCGCCATTTTCTTTGACGATCCAAATGCCATCGTCCGTTGCGACCCAGACATGATTAAGATTGTGCGCCGGTCCTTCAACAAAGTCATAGGTTTGCGGCAACCCATTCGCCCCTGTCCAGACGACGTCTGTCCATGTCTTTCCGTTATCTGTGGTAAACCACAGTCCACGCTCTGATCCGCCAAGATAGCGGTTGGCATCCAGCGGGTCTGCGGCCACCGCGCGCATAATTGTGCCCCGCACCAGCCGATCGATTCGTGCAGACGTGACCCAATCCGGCACAGTCCATTGATGTGACCAACGCCACTCGTGGTGATTTAAAATCCAACCAGTAAGGCCCAATACTGTCAGCCACACCAAGGCAGCTAGGCCTGCGACCTTGTGTATTGTGCGCCACCAACGCCACGCACTACGCGCAGAGTTCGGGCGTGAAGGTTCTAAAAGCGCTGGTGTGTTTGCCTCGGCCATCGCCAATTTAGTGCGGTTTATGCAGGGGTGCGAAACTATCGCTTTTGGCGCAACTCACTTCAATGCCAACCGCTGTCGCACTAATTTTGTTGGCACGTGGTGCCGCCTCCATCGTCGATAGAGCCACGCCGCTGGCATCGCTGATGATCAATTTCATTTGATCCTTGAGGCCTATGTCCGCCGGATATTCGGCTCGCAGCAACATGGCTTCAACGGTCCGGCCATCTTTTGTCGTCAGCGGCATTTTATAGCCGCGATCATACCCTTTCACTGTCTTGGTGCCGTTTGCATCTTTCAGTCGGCAATCGTATGGCGTCGAACGGTATAATTTTGTGTGTGTGCGATCTTCGCGGCCCAGAAACAGTTGGTCAGCCATCCAGTTGTTGTCGTAAAGCCAGAGGATATCTTCAGCTAAAACCCATTCTGCATCCGCGCGAAATTCTGCGTCCGAACGTTTCGAGATGAATGAGCACGTGCCGGGGCCATGCTTTTGCTTTTCAAGCGTGTTGCCTTGCAGAACGCCAACGACCTGACGGCCGTCCCGGCGCCACAACCAATCGCAGTTCAATGCGGCGGGATCACGCATCTGCACTTTGCTCCATAATTCGGGCCGCTCATGCAGATTTTCAAATTGGTCAGGGTTAAGCGGGCCTTGGCCTAACACATTCACCGCGCCCAGTTTTTCGTCGATGTAAACTTTATAAAGTACTTGGCTTCCGGCAATGATCGGGCCGTCGCGGCCATCAGCATTGATTTGGCCGTAAAAGACGACGTCGCCGATTTGTGGCGCATTAATGCGTGCAAACGTGCGATGCCAATACTCGTGCGGGCCACCTTTTGGCATCGTGACATTTTTTTCGTAGTAAATCTGCGGGTAGGAATCCCATGCGCCCGGCAACCAAGCGATGATGTCCTGCAAGACCTGCTCAAGCTGTTTGCGATCCTGTTCATAACCAGGCGCAGCGAGACAGGCTTGCGAGAGTGTGAAGCATAATAGGCCCGCGAGACTCCAAACCGGCAGTTTCATCGTCGCACCCTTTGGGCTGTGAAAAATTTAAACGCCGCAAAGATTATGGTCATCCTTGCGGCGTTGTATTGCTTATTTGCTGTTCATGCGTTTGCGAACCAGTTGCCCTGCCTCGGTATAGTCCTTTGGCAGGAGTTGTAGGAACGCATTGGGTTGGAACAGCGGCTCGTATTGCTGGAACACCGGTAATAACAACGCCATCGGGTATTCCGGGAATCGACGGGTCTTGCGGAAGTCCGCAATTGGTATGCGTGCACTTACCAAATCTTCGTGGTGATTAGCCGAGCGGGCCAACGGTACGCCGCGTGGATCAACGATAGCGGTGCCTTTGTCTTCCGAGCCTGCGGCCTCCGCAAACCCGATATTGTCTGGTGATACGGAATTTCCAACGCCAACGCAGTACACTTTACTGGCGCGCGCTGCCGCGATGGCCGATTCTGCATTCGTGCCGCCGGTCACAGTCAGAATCATGATCTCTGCCCCCTTCATCGCGAGGGCTTGATACAGCATCGGTTCACCGCCCACAGCTGTCATCGCGATGTTGCCAATGTCCGTGCGCGCAATCGGCATTGTCGCATCCCAGCCGTACATTTCAACATAGCGGTCCAGGACATCATAAATGGTCGTGCCGATCAAAGCACCTTCGCCGAACAAACCTAAGATGTTGCGTGCTTTCCATTGCTTCGAAACGATCTCGCCACTGGGGCCAACAATGACCGACATATTGATGATGTGGTCTGGCCAATCTTTTTCTTTCGCATAGCAGCCGAACGCAATGTAGCAGCCGTACTTCTTGGCTTTCTTGCCGATGGCTTCCACTTCGGGGCCCGGCAGTTCAAACGCAATCCGGTTCAGTTCTTTGCGATTCCAAGGTTGAAAACCTTGGATCGGAAATTCGTGCATGCAGATCAGGTCTTGCTTGGCCCCCCACAAGCGTTCGCCGCCCCATTCGTCGGCAGAACCTTGCGCATTATCGATCAAATCCGTCACGTGTTTGATGTTGGCCGCCATCGATGTCTTCAGGTTTTTGAGGTCCACCGCCCGAACTCGCGATTGAATAGCGGTCACGTTAATCGCGTCTTGCTTGAGTGGAACCGTCTCGTAAACGCCGCGCTTGGCGACGGAAACAGGCGTAATGGGCTTGCGAGAGTGCACTTGATCTTGCGCCTGAGCACGGTCTGTCAGCGCAGCAGCACCCGCTAAGCCTATAGCCCCTTTCACAATTGAACGGCGTGTTGACTGGTATTCGGTCATGAAAAGCCCCCCTTTTTGAGGCGGAAAATAGAACATTCTCCTAATTATGTGTCAATGAGACGAAGATTGATCTATATCAAAGCATCGTAATGGGCGTGTATTCTATATATGCTAAGATTCGCGTACGTGTGGGGGCACGGAGGGCATTGGGCTTGTGCTCCCTTTCACGACAAAAGGGGGGCCTTAAATGAAAACGCATCTTCTCACCACAGCGGCTATTGCTGTCGCGGTAACGGCACTTGAATTGCCGTTTGCTGTCACAGCGCAAGCGCAACAAACACAGCAACAGTCAGCTCAATCGGGTGGTCTGGAAGAGATCATTGTCACCGCGCGTAAGCGCGAAGAAAATTTAATGGAAGTGCCACTGTCGATCAGTGCGATCACCGAACTGCAGATCGAGCGCAGCGGCATCAACAATATGAGCGACCTGGCCACGCAAACGGTCGGCTTCACATATCACCAAGGCTTTGGTCGTTTGGGGTCGGGGCAGGGCGGCGGCGCATCGAACCGCCCGTCCATCCGCGGCATGTCGAATATTCTGGGCGGCCCGAACACGGGCTTCTTTGTGGACGGCGTCTATGTCGCTGGTAACCCGGCCAGCTATCAACTCGACAACTTAGAGCGCATCGAAGTTATTCGTGGTCCGCAGTCAGCCCAATTGGGGCGTGGCACATTCGCGGGTGCCGTTAACTTCATCACGCGTAAGCCCACCAATGAAATGAAGGGCAAAGCTGAGGTTACCGTCGGTGAATACGATCATTACGAAGGTACGGGCTACGTTAGTGGTCCGATCATTGAAGATAAACTCTTCGCGGAAGTGAATGCGCGTTACTACACATTTGGCGGCGATTACAAAAACGCTGTCACCGGCAAGCGTGATATTGGCGATCAGAAGAGCAAAAATTTTGGCGGTAAGATTGTCGCAACGCCAACTGAGAATCTGACGATCGAAGTTAACGCTGGATACTCGCGCGATCAGGATTTGGGCTTTGCTGATTTCTTTAACGGTAACGCGAAGAACAACTGCTTCCTGCCGAGAATCACTGGCACAATTTCTGGCCTTCCGCGCAGCTCAACCCGTTCGGCGGGCTACTACTGCGGTGAGGTCGAAATTCCCAGCACATTCTATTATTTCAACGATGCGCTGAAGGCGGCTGGTGAATACGGCAGTGACCGTGAAGTACAGCGCTACAGCGGTAAGATTGAATACGACGTGAATGATTGGACCCTGACCTACGTAGCCGCTTACGACAAATCGCTGGATAAACAATTTATTGATCAGTTCGTTGATGGCAATCGCCGTCTCGGTGCGACGGCCGCAGCAGACACGGCGGTTTTAAGTGGTGGCGTATCTGGCGTGAACGATTGGTCGCAAGAGTTGCGCATTCAAACACCGACAAGCGACCGCATACACGGGTTAGCCGGCATTTATCTATACCGTGAAGGCAATACTGGCGGTATTGGCGATCGCATCATGAGTGTGCGTCCCGAAACCTTGGGCCAAATTCGCATTAACCCGACAGGTTTGGCGTACGGTGAAGATGCAACCGGTGTTCAGAACAAGGCAGTCTTTGGCTCGATCGAAGGTGCAGTCACGGACGATTTCACGGTCACGTTTGAAGGCCGTTATCAGGAAGACGAGGTGTATGCAGACTTCAATCGTGATGGCGTAATCGAAAAGATCACGACGGCCAGCGGTACGCGTGAGTTGCGCGCGAAGTATAAGACGTTCTTGCCGCGCTTTACGGCCCGCTATGACATCGACGATGATTCAAATGTTTATTTGAACGTTGCGCGCGGCAATAAGCCGGGCGGTTTTAACAACGTGCCTGTTAACAACATGGTTGCGGCTGACATTGCTGCAGTGTTTGCAGCAGGCGCTGAACGCTACGACGAAGAAAAACTGTGGACCTATGAAGTTGGGTACAAGGCAAGCTTGCTCGAGCGTCGTGCCAGCCTAACAGCGGCAGCATTTTATAATGATTGGTCTAATCAGGGTCTGACATTGGGATATCCATATCTACGCATCAGTCCTGCATCCCCCACGACTTTTCCGCGTATTGTGAATGCCGGGAAGTCACGCATTCGTGGCTTGGAGTTGGATACCAACTTTAAAGCCACAGACTTCTTCGATTTCCGTGTGGGCTACGCTTATAACGACGCTGAGATTCGTGATTACATTGATGAGACCGAACGTGATCTACGCGACACGGATGGCCAAATTGGCAATGAAGCAACCCAAGGCGATCCGACGGGCCAAGTGCGGGGCCGCAAAATCCCGCAAACACCAGCGCATCAATTAATCATCACCGGTAATCTGCATACGCCGATCTCGGGTGAACTAGAGGCATTCTTGCGTTCTGATTTGACCTACGAATCTAACCGTTGGGCGCAAGTCCAGAATTTGGCCGGCACAGGCGACTCATACAGACTAAACCTCAAAGCTGGGGTTGAGGCGGACGATTGGACTTTGACGTTGTTTGCGAACAATGTCCTTAATGACAAAACGCCGACGGTTGTGACGCGGTTGTTCAACTTCAATAGTCCGTTGGTTATCCCAGACCCTGTGTTACGTGCAGTTGGTCCGAACACGCGTTTAACATTCTTCCGCGATTTCCGCGTTGGCGCGCCACGTAAGCAGCAGTTTGGCGTTACAGCGCTGTATCGCTTCTAAACGCATATATTTGTTACGCGTTGAACTATAACATCATCCCCAGCGGCTTTAAGTCGCTGGGGATGTTTGCGTCATAAGGGCCTCTAATATGCCGATGCTAAAGCGCACCAACTTGTGTGTTGCGGATATGGAGCGATCACTAAAAGTGTATCGCGACATTCTCGGGTTCACGGTCAGCGAGCTGAAAGTATCGTTGCCGACATCCTATTCGTACACTGTGTTTGAGATTCCGAAAGATGCGAGAATACGGTTTGCGACACTCGATAGCCCCACCCAAGTCCGCACCATTGCGTTGACTGAAATTACAGGCGTTGAATTGCCACGTCCGTCACGGCCTTTTATGTCGGCAACGGTCATTAATTGCGACAATTTCGATGATGTGATTACTCAAGTGAAAGCCATGGGATTGAAGGTGATCCCCGAACAGCCGCTGGCTGGCGCTGATGGAAAACCTAAGGGCCGCGAAGGAGCGTTTATCGACCCTGATGGACACGTCGTCGTTTTGTACAAGCTTTTCAATTAATAAAAGGAGTCCAGGCAGTGCATTCCAGACGTCGCGCTCTTCAAGCCGCAAGCATTGCCCCAGCTCTCGCCGTTCTGAAACCTGATCCTGTTTTTGCGGCGCTTAATTTAAGCGACCCTTCTGAAAGCCATAAAGCCCATGTGAAGTTGCGCGGATCTTTAGGTAACGCATGGGTGTTCCGCCATTATTGGGGCGATGTGTATGCGGTGCTGCCGGAACGCTTGCCAGTCCCTCTGTTCAAGTTCCAAGGGCTAATCAAAGCGAAGTGGACCAATAACGGCGACGGCACTCATTCCGAAACACTGTATGATATGTCGTCGTTCTTAGATTGGAATACAGAAGCGATTCTGGAAACATTCACCAATTCCATCTCCCACGAACAGAACACAGTCATCCAAGTTTGGGATGGGCCCAGCTTCACAAAATATACAGCCGCAGGCCCGGTTTATCCGTGGACGACTACACCACCCACAACACCGGTTGCGTTGCCGTGGCGTGTTGAAGACGGTCACGTGTGGCTTCCTGAGAGGGCGTCGTTTGAACGGCCCCATCCATTGGACCCAAAAGAATGGCCCAAGGCCTCATCGGGCAAGACAACGCTTTCCATGGTGAACGTTACGCTGTCGGGTGCGTTAGCTGATCTTGTGGATGAGACGCAATCGGCGCCACACGATATGCGCTGGACGGCGACGCGCTCGTGGCTGCCGTGGCTGCATTTGGGGCAAATGCCAGGACAGCTTTTGACCATTGGAACGGGGCGGAAAATATCGGGGCCCGATGTGTTGCCGGCAAAGATGTTGGAAATTATTGCGCGGCAGCAACCAGATTATCTTACCAGCGATCAGCCGTGGACCGAGGCGATGAGCAGCTGGGAGCGGTATAAAAAGAAATTCGCAACGCGCCAATAATCTACAACGTTAAGAAGCCTTTCAATTATTGTTCACAGGTATGGCCGTGGATAGGGGCCGCTATTTGAATTCTTTTCCCCAGAATATAAGGCCACTCCCACATTCCCCCTGATCTGAGCCTGTATTTTCAGGGGCACAAATGTCACACTCGAAAGTTCTCCACATTTCGATCAGCACCGGTCGGGCCATGCTTCAGGGCAAGCAAATCGCGCCGCACAAAATCACTAATCTTAAAAATGGATGAGAAGTTGGCTGGGGCGCCAGGAGGCCTAGCGAAGATAAGCTAAGCCATTGAAATTCAATGAGACCGAATGCCCTCGATCACGCTAATATTTGACTTACTAGCACACCTCACTGACACAGTGAATCGCCAAAGCGGCCTGCTCAGGCCATTGGGATATGGGTACAGTTGCAGCCTTTGGAGCAAACTTCCGTGAGGCCGTGACGCATGGACGATACCGAATTTGTTGGGCGGGAATTCAGTTCACCCAATACGGTGCCTAGCAAGTTTTGCGCGATGCTTGAGCGCTTAGCCTCTCAACCGCCCCACGAAGATCGGGATGTGATCGAGCAACACGCCCTATCGGCGATTTTCCTGGGCATAACAGCCGTCGAGGCCTTTACGAACATATACTCGCGGACAATTGCGGAAGAGCCTGAATTTATCGCCCATCGGGAGCCGATCATTCGCAGCCTGGAAAGACGTGATGCGACGGGCAAGAAACTGGAGATACTCGGGATAGCTTTGGGTAGGCCTATCGACAAAACTGATCATCGATGGGTTGCCTTTGATCAGCTTCGTGAACTGCGAAATCGGTTCGTTCATTTCAAAACGTCCTACGACACGATTCAAATACCGGGAATCGTCATGGTTGGGCTCGTCGAGACTTCAGTCTTCAAGGAACTGACGACTGAAACGCCTGCAAATGTGATTTTATGTGTGCGTGGGGTGATCGAGCTTGTCGGACAGGCTCGCGGTGTGCCGCCCGAGCACATGCATGGCTTTATCCAGAGCCAGCTTGGACTCTTGGGTCGCTTCAATCCTCGTTGATGAGCATATGCAATGCATTTGCTATGCATATGCATACCCTGCCTTCATATTTCTCAACGGCTTATGAGCCTTATCCACAGAAACCTGATAGGGCTCTGTGAGAGTGATCGGACGCTTTGAGCAGTATTGATACTCGCCTCGAGGCGAAGGGCGAACAATCCGCCAACCTATTATCAGACGACGGACTCATATCCTCAGTTCCAACAACTCGGAACAGGAGAAACGAATGTCCGACAATACTGAAGCTACAAAAGCCAAGGGTGGCAAGTTCTTTGCAGTCGAGAAGGTCGCTTGGCGCAAGGCTTGCGAACTGGGCATCCCCGCAGCCATGGCCTACCTTGTGCTGGCTCGCGGTACTCGCAAAGACAACCGTACGACTAAATGGGCGCGCAAAGCTGTCGGTAAGCGGACAGGCTTTAAACGCAAGGCTACGAAAGAAGCGGTGCAAAAGCTGCTTGAAGTGGGTCTTGTAGAAGACAAGCGGACCATCGAGCAGAAAAAGGTTCGAAGAAGCCGTCCCAAATACCGTTTGGTGCGCTTCGATACTGATGAGGCTCATAAATGTCGGAGTGCTCTCATCTGGCTTCCAAATTCCATCGTTGATGCTGCGGATGATGAAGTCTCGCCCATAGTGTCGCTCAGAACGACACGAAATCCTTTGGCCTTGTGGCTCTTTGTGGCGCTGTACGGCATCCACGACCTGTGTGAGGAGGGCGGCTTGCCGGTGGAGATGCTTTCTCTCTCGTATCGCGGGCAAGTTCTTCGTGATTTCGGACAGTTCAACATCATACGTTATGACCATACGGATAGCAGGGTGCCCACCTGGGAGCATTATTCGACTCTGATTAGTAACGAAGATGCCAGAAAGATCGCTACGCAACTAGAAGCGGATCCCGAGGATCTGATGAATGATGCCCTTCGCATCATTCTCGGGAAGGGATTGATCCAATGGATTCCACACCTGCACGATTCCGACGAGGCTGATGCGACCGCGCTCTTTAGCTTCAATTCTGAGCCACAGACAGGGCAATCGAAGAATCCTGAGAAAGACCTGTTCAGAACAATGCAAAATCTGATGACATGTATCGTTGATGAGGAGCACTGGAATGTGCCGCGCGATCACAGCCGCTACTGCGTCGCAGTGCATCGCGATGTCGAATATGCTTCGCTGAAATGCGTTGCCCGTCTTCGTTATCAACCGCGCACCAAGATGACGGACGCTTGGTATGCACAAACGAATACGGGCTGCGAGCGGCATCGCGCCGAATTGCTCGATTTATACAATAAGATCAACGGGTAAGGGTTGACCACATCAAGGTACTGTAAACGCGCTGTCAACGAACTCTCAAGTTAAGATCAAATTAACTACTAACCCCGCGCTTTCCCATCCCATAAACTACCAAGCGCGGGTTCAGGTCAGCTTCCGACGTTGAGCGCAGCTCAAACACCAACCCACTTTCCGGGGCGGTCATGAATTTAGAGGCAGGGTCTCGAAGAGGCCTTGTCGCTAAATTCTATCGTGAGTGATTGATTTTTACTCTTTGAGTTTGCTTGTTCTGCTCTTGGGCCTTGCGGGGGAGAATTGCTGTAATAGCTCTGCCTGTATGCCAACCTATTTTGCCATACACCGTGCAGGGCGTAAAATTCGAGCGTGGAGCCAGGTTGCTCACGTTAGCAGTCACAATGCCCGCGAAAGGGAAACGTGGAACGCTGACCCAGAAAAACGGCAAGAGAACGAGGTGCTGATCGGGACAGGCGACCTAGCGGTAGATATGAAATCTGTAATGGAGTGCGCTGGCATCGACCCCGCACGGAAAAGGAAAAACGGGGTCCTGGCGATGGAGTTTCTCTACACGGCTTCGCCCGACTACTTCACCGATTGGAAAGGCGCTCGCGACCCCAAGCGTACCGCTGAATGGCGAGATGCCGCGCTCAAGCATATCAAAGAGACGTTTGGTGAGCACAGGATCGCGAACGCGACACTGCATCTTGATGAGAAGACGCCGCACGTACATGTGTGCGTCGTGCCGATACACACATACCAGCGCAAATTATGGCCGCCGCGCTCAAAGGACCCGTCGAAGCAAAGGCCGCCTCAGTTGCCAAAAACGGTAACGACGCTATCGGCTTTCAGTGTGTTTGGCAGCCGTGAACAATTCCGCGCGCGCCAAACTGCGTACGCCGAAGCCATGAAGCCACTCGGCTTATCGCGCGGATTAAGCCGCTCGAAGCGCAAGCACAAATCCATGAAAGAGTTTTATGCGTCTGAAGCCTCAAATCGGCAGGATTTTTATACAGCTAAGATCAAGCTTATAAAGCGGGCGAAAGAGCTTGAAGACGTCGCTACATCGCTGCTGAATTTGTCTATGGTCGCCGGAATTCCAGGCTATACGCCGCGCTCGGTATCTGAGAATGCGGCAAAGATTCTCGAAGTGCTGGCGGGAGCCGATGAGCCGCCCCCGCCAGGAGAAGAGGAAGATTTGGAGGCGATAGACGACATTATGCCTGATCTTTTTTAGGCCTCTTCGGCTTCAGGCTTCGCTCTAACGCCTTCAGATTATCAATCGCCAGTTTGAGTTCGGCTATGTATTGCTTAAGCCCATCCCGGTCACGTAGGAAATGCCGCGCAGCAACTTTCCAGATGGGCCAAGAAGCACCATCAGGCGTTTGCGTAGCATTTGCCTTCTGGATCGCACATGCGAGGCGGAAAGCATGGACGTTCTTGTTCTGTGCGGCGTCGTGAACGAGCTGAAGCCAGCTTTTGATCGAAATACATGCTGCAATCTCATTGCGTTTGGCAGTGGGGATTTCGGCATCGTTAAGTGGAACTATATCAGTGTTATCCATAAATCACCTTATCGACGCTCGTGACGATGTGCTTGATTGCGCATGATCCGGGCTGTCGATGAGGCATGTATTTGTGGTGTCACGCTAATCTAGCGATTTATCTGAGCTCGAGTGCTTCAAAAATAGCGGCTCGATTATACATCTGGCGGCCAGATTGGTTGAGGGGCTTCATAAATCGCCTCGAGGCGACTACCTGTTAAAGAATCTCGATCATCAAAGTGACGACTACACTTCTTGCGACGTCTGAAGCCGGTAGCCGACTCCGGTTTCGGTGAGTAATAGTTTGGGCTGACGCGGATTTTCTTCGATTTTGTCTCGTAAGCGGCGGACGTAGACGCGCAAATACTGTGGATCAATTCCAACCTGATCGGCCCATATCGTCTTGATCAGTTGCGCATGTGTAAGCACCCGCCCGGCGTGCGTCACCAACTGCGCCAGGATGTCGTACTCTTTGCGCGGTAGTTTAAGTTCGGCGCCGCTCACAGTGACAATTCGCTTTGTGAGATCGACGGTGAGTTTCCCTGACTGAAAGATCGGGGCAGCTCCGGCGGCTGCAAATTTATGTCGCAGTGCTGTTCGAACTCTCGCCATAAGTTCGTCGGCGCTGAATGGCTTTGTGACGTAATCGTCGGCCCCCATATCCAAGGCTTTTACTTTACCGTGATCGTCATCGCGGGCTGATAAAATGAGAATGGGTACTTGGGATGATGTTCTGATCTTACCCAGCGCTTGAGTACCATCCATATCAGGCAGGCCTAAATCCAAAATGATGATGTCAGGTTTACTCACCGCTGTCGTCGTAATCCCGGTCGCGCCATCTTCAGCTTCAATCACGCGGTAGCTATGCGCCTCAAGTGTTTTACGGAGTAAGCGGCGGATGGGCGGCTCGTCGTCAATAACAAGAACGGTAACTTCATTGCTGCTCATGCGGCATGCTCCGCTTCGGCGGCAATTGGCAACGCCAAAGTAAATATGGCGCCGGACCGGTCTATTCGATTTGCTGCACTCACGCTACCGCCCATCGCTTCTAAAAAGCCCTTTGCAATTGATAGCCCCAGTCCTGTACCCGCCTTTTGGCGATCCGTGCGCGCGACCCGGTGAAATTTGTCAAAAATGGTCAATAGCTCTGTCTCTGGTATGCCTGGGCCTTCGTCTGTCACCGTCAGTAATAGTTGGGTGCCAAGATTCTTGGTTTCTACAGTGATAGTTGAGCCTAGAGGCGCATACTTGGCGGCATTTTCCAGCACGTTGGCCAAGGCTGTTTCGGCTAACACGGGATCAACCTGAACCAGGGAAGTGCTTTCAGACAATTTCGTATTCAGAGTATGCGTCTTGAGATCACGTTCTGTCCGCTTTAAGGCTCCATTGATAACATCATCAAGGTCAACCGCTTCTGTTTTCGGGGCGAGAGCACCGCTTTCAATTTTAGTCATATCCAGCAAGTTAGCGACAAAGCGGTTTAGGCGCTCTGCTTCATCCAAGGCTGTCGCCAACATTTCTTCGCGGGTCGCATCGTCATACATAGCCCCGTAGTGCTTTAAACCGCTGATGGTGCCAATAATGGATGACAGTGGCGTTTTGAGGTCGTGAGAAATGGACGACATCAATGCCATACGGAAGCGCTCGCTTTCGCGCAACACTCGCGCGCCCTCGACGTCATCAGCCATACGCACGCGCTCAAGTGTGAGTGCGGCTAAATCGACGAGCGCATCAAGGAGGCGTCGGTCATCAGGTGACAACAGGTCGCCAGACCGAGCGCGGTGTAGGCCCAACACACCCACGGGGCCGCGCGCCGTCATGAGCGGCATAAAGAGGCGTTTTGCACCCGGCAAAGTATCAGAACCGCGGCCTGCGGTTTGCTTGCGCTCCCAGCACCATTGAGCGGCGGCCAAATCCGCATCGTCCAGCGTATCCTCGGGCGGCCATGCACCACGTACTTCTAACTTCTCGCCGTTATGCATCAGTAGGACAGCTTCCAGTTTCAGCATCGCGTATATCTGGTGAGCCGTGACCAACAACAAGTCTTCGACATCCGCGATTTCAGTCAGTTTGCGGCTGAATTTATAGAGCTCCGCTGAAATACGGCCTTCACGACGTGCCACTTCGGCTTGCTCTCGTGTTTGACCGGCCAGAGTGCTGGTGAAAGCAGCAGCCAGGCCGAAGGTCACAAGGGCAACAACGTTTGCAGGATCGCTAATCGTAAGGGTGTAGAGAGGTTCGAGAAAAAAGAAATTGTAGCAGAGCATACTCAATACGGCTGCCCACATGGCAGGACCAAAGCCGTAAGTAGCTGCACTGAACAATACCGCAGCTAAAAAGACGAAAGAAACATTGGTCGGGTCAATGGCGCGTTCAAGCAGCACACCTAACCCCGTAGCAGCCAGCGTTGCCCCTGTCGCAATACCGTAGTGGACGACGTTCATACTTTGCTGAGGCGTGTCTGTTCCTTTCCCGGCTGTTGCCGATGCGGCGTGGCTTGAAGGTAGGACGTGAACGATCAGGCCGCTGGCATGACGCACCAACTCGTGCACGATGGAGCCGCGGATAAACTCGACCACACGCGAGCGTACGGACTTTCCGACGACCACGTGCGAGAAATTATGCTCTCGGGCGTAGGCTAGAACTTCCGCAACAATATCGGACCCAATGAGTGTCGTCGTGTCAGCGCCCAGATTCTCTGCCAGTCGCAGTCCGTCATCCAGGGCTTTACGTTGATCATCACTCAGTTTGAGGTGACGGCGTGTTTGCACGTACAACACCGTCCATGGGCCCTTCACGTGGTCCGCTATGCGTTTGCCGTAGCGCACGACGTCGCCGCTTTGTTGAGGGTCTCCGATACACACCAAAACACGTTCGCCAGCGGCCCACGGCCCTTGAATGGCGTGGGCCTGCATGTAATCCACCATCTGTGCATCAACACGCTGTGCCGTGCGTCGCAATGCTAATTCACGCAGTGCCGTCAAATTGCCTGGCAAGAAGTAGTGCTTTAATGCGCGTTGCGCCTGCTCGCGCACATAGACCTTACCTTCATTGAGGCGCTTGATAAGTTCGCCAGGGCTGAGGTCGATCAGTTCGATGTCATTGGCAGCAGCGATGACGCTGTCAGGAACAGTTTCGCGCACACGGATGCGCGTAATTTGGGCCACGACATCGTTCAAGCTTTCGATGTGTTGAACGTTTACCGTGGTGTAAACATCGATGCCGGCGTTTAGGAGTTCTTCAATATCTAGGTAGCGTTTCGGATGGCGGCTGCCTTGGACGTTGGTGTGCGCCAACTCATCCACCAAAACGAGTTGGGGGCGCCGCGCCAAGATGGCGTCGATGTCCATCTCTTCGATGTTACGGCCCTTGTAGGGGATGATACGTCGCGGAACGCTTTCTAACCCAGCGATCAATGCTTCGGTTTCAACGCGCCCATGGGTTTCGACAATGCCGATGACGACATCTATCCCATCCGCTTTAGCGCGGCGTGCGGCTTGCAGCATGGCGTAGGTTTTGCCTACGCCTGGGGCCGCCCCCAAAAACACTTTTAGCCGCCCGCGAGCATCCTGCTTTGCGGCGGCTAATAAAGCGTCGGGCGATGGACGGGTATAGTCTTGCAACCAATTTCACCACGTGACTCCGGGCAGGCCATTATAATGGCTCTGCCCGCTTAGGTTATAGAGGCCTCAAATGCATTGAAGGCATACCAGACCGCCGTTAAAAGCTCTTGGATAAGGTAATGACAGCGCGCTCATCGCACAGGTTGCCGCAGGCTCCATTATCCGTGTCGGTATACCGCAAGTTTGCATCAAACCACGGCAGGGCGTAGGTCAGGCCCACGTTCCAATCGAAGTAATCGGCCCCATAAGCTGGGTTCACTTCGGCGCGGCCAAGGTTGCCGTCAATCATCCAACCCTCAGAAAAGGGCAGTTTTAACCCGGTGGTGATATAGGCGCCGTCCTTCGTGCCGCCAAAATTGTCGGGCGTATAGTAGAAACCGGCAGTCCACGTCAGCGAATCAAAGTTGTATGCCAGCTTTACTGCACCTTCCCAGTAATCGTAATTCAGGCCGCTTCTCGCATCAGGGTAAGCGTAATAAATAACGCCCACATCATAGCTGAATTGATCAATGGTGGCTGCGTAGCCTGCCGTTAGATCGACTTCCAAGTCCGACTTATCGCCCGGATTAAAATCAACGTTGGAACCCCAGGCGCCGACATAAAAATCCGATGGGAGCGCCCAGGTAACCCCAGCCTGTAGCGCGGGGTCGCTCTGGGTTTGGGTGTAGCCACGGAAAACGTAATCCGAAGTGAGGCTGACGTTGCCGGATAGTGTGCCGGGCAATCCGCTGTCTTGAGCGCGTGCAGATAGGACGAAGCACATGCCGAATATCGACGAAACAGTGAGGGCGGGAATTGCGCGGCGAAGCAAACGTAACATAGCGATGAGTCCTTGTTTTTATTGTTGTGAGGAATCAGGGGTGGAGGTCGGGATCGGAAACTGGCTATCGAGCGCCAAATTCAACTTCAGGACATTGACGCGCGGTTCGCCTAACAGCCCTGCCAAGGGCTGTTCCGTGTGTTGGGCCACAAGCGTGCGCACATTGTCTTCGGACGTCATACGCGCGACAGCAACGCGGTTGATTTGGATGTTAGCACTTGCGGGCGAGATGTGCGGATCAAGGCCACTGCCAGATGCGGTGACCAGATCGGCTGGAACGGTCGCCGCGCCTTCTGGCTTTCGTGCCGATACATCAGCGGTGACGCGGTCCACCAAAGCTTGGCTGGTCGGTCCGTAATTGGAGCCGCTGGATGCAGCAGCGTCATAGCCTTGGCCTGCACCAGACGGACGGCCTTGGAAGTATTGCGGCGATGTAAACGTCTGCCCGATCAGTTCCGAGCCGATAACACGGCCATCTCTCTCAATCAGGCTCCCATTGGCCTGTTCAGGGAAGGCCCATTGAGCAATGCCGAGCACCGCCAGGGGGTACGCAACGCCGGTAATGACCGTCATGGCGACGAGAAGAATAAGTGCGGGGCGTATTTGAGCGAACATGATGGTCCTCCTTAGGCCAGACCAAGTGACGAGACTAAAATGTCGATGACTTTGATGCCGATGAACGGCGCGATCAGACCGCCCACGCCGTAGATCAGCAGATTGCGGCGCAAGAGCGAGGCTGCACCCGTGGGCTTGTAAGTCACGCCGCGCAGAGCAAGCGGGATCAGCACGATAATGATGAGCGCATTAAAGATGATCGCCGACAGAATGGCGCTTTGCGGTGACGCCAACCCCATGACGTTCAGGCTCGCCAACTGCGGGTAAAACGCGATGCAGATGGCGGGGATAATGGCGAAATACTTCGCGACGTCGTTGGCAATCGAGAACGTTGTCAGCGCGCCGCGCGTCATCAGCAATTGTTTGCCGATGGCAACCACTTCAATCAGCTTCGTGGGATCGCTGTCGAGATCGACCATGTTACCCGCTTCACGCGCGGCCATTGTGCCGGTCTGCATGGCCACCCCGACATCCGCCTGGGCCAAGGCGGGCGCATCGTTGGTGCCGTCGCCGCACATGGCGACAAGTTTACCTTTGGCTTGTTCATCGCGGATCAACCTCAATTTTGCTTCAGGTGTGGCTTGCGCGAGGAAGTCGTCAACGCCAGCCTCAGCGGCAATGGCCGCTGCGGTCATGGCGTTATCGCCCGTGATCATGACGGTGCGGATGCCCATAGCGCGCAGCTCCGCAAAGCGCTCGCGTATACCGCCCTTCACGATATCTTTCAGGTGTATAATGCCAAGCAAACGCCCATCTCGCGCGACAGCCAAAGGCGTACCGCCTGCCTTGCCGATGTCCTCAGCAATGCTTTGGGCTTGGCGCACTGAGACTTCGCTGAGATTATTGCCATGAGTCAGCGCAATCACGGCATCCACAGCGCCTTTGCGAATGGAACTGCCATCCAGATCAATGCCGCTGATGCGGGTTTGTGCGGTAAACGGAATGAATTTGGCATTGAGCGGCGCCATATCGCGCTGGCGTAACTGGTACTTCTCTTTCGCCAAGACAACGACCGAGCGACCTTCGGGGGTCTCGTCAGACAAGCTGGCAAGTTGAGCAGCATCAGCCAACTCGCGCTCGCTGACCCCACTGAGCGGGATAAACTCGGTCGCTTGGCGATTGCCGAGCGTGATGGTGCCGGTCTTATCCAGCAGCAGCGTGTCGACGTCGCCAGCGGCTTCCACAGCGCGGCCCGACATCGCCAACACATTGAAGCGCACCAAGCGGTTCATGCCAGCTATGCCGATGGCTGACAGTAATGCGCCAATCGTCGTCGGGATCAGGGTCACAAACAATGCGATCAGCACAACCACGCCGACGTTACCGCCTGCATAGGCAGCAAAGCTGGGAATGGAGACCACCGCGAATAAGAAAATGATGCTTAAGCCTGCTAACATAATGTCCAGCGCAATTTCATTGGGCGTCTTTTTCCGTTCTGCACCTTCAATCAACGCAATCATGCGATCCAGGAATGAGCCGCCCGGTGCAGCCGTAATGCGTACTTTGATGAAGTCAGACAGCACAAGAGTACCTCCGGTGACGGCACTGCGGTCTCCACCGGATTCACGAATAACCGGAGCAGACTCGCCCGTGATCGCGGCCTCGTTGACGGATGCGATGCCTTCAATCACTTCACCGTCACCGGGGATAAGTTCGCCAGCGTCGACGATGACAATATCCCCAATCCGTAATTCTGACGCAGGTTTGCGGATGAATTGCGTACCGTTAGTGATGACTTTGGCAACTGTACCGGTGCGCGTGGCCCGCAAGCTCGCGGCTTGCGCTTTGCCACGCCCCTCCGCCAATGCCTCTGCGAACGTGGCGAATAAGACTGTGAACCACAGCCAAGCAACAATTTGGCCTGAGAAGCCCAAGTTGCCGCTATCTGTAAAAATGTCGCGGACAAAGATCGCAGTGGCAACCAGGGCGACCACTTCGACCATGAACATAACTGGATTGCGTGCCAGCTTCCGCGGGTCGAGCTTTTTGAAAGCGTCGATGATCGCGGGTTTAATAAGGTCCGGCGCAATAATGGGTGATGCGCGTGTAGTCATGATGACACCAAATGAAAGAGGTGATTTAGAACAACTGGCCGCTCGACAGAGCGAAGTGCTCCGCGATGGGTCCAAACGTGAGGGCTGGAAAGTATGTGAGCCCGCCGATGATCAGGATGACGCCCACCAGCAAGCCGATGAACAAGCCACCATGCGTCGGGAACGTACCGGCCGATGGCGGCAATACGGGCTTAGCAGCCAATGATCCGGCAATGGCCAGCATGGGGATGATCACCGCGAAGCGACCCACCAGCATCGTGATGCCCAGTGATAGATTATAAAACACTGAGTTTGCAGTCAGACCGGCAAACGCGCTGCCGTTGTTGCCTGCGGCCGAAGCATAGGCATAGAACATCTCGGTGAAGCCGTGCGGGCCTTTGTCCTGCAGGCCAGCCAAGCCCACATCCGTGACACTTGAGATAGCCAAGAAGCCTAACACGACCAGCGGCATGGCAAGGATTGCCAGCATTGTCATTTTGACTTCGCGGGCTTCGATCTTTTTACCCACGTACTCAGGGGTACGGCCAACCATTAGACCTGCCGCAAAGACAGCAATGATGGCGAACAGTAAGATGCCGTACAGGCCAGCACCCACACCGCCGATGATGACTTCACCCAGCAGGATATTCACGAGTGGGATCATGCCACCGATGGGCATAAAGCTATCATGCATCGCGTTCACAGCGCCGCAAGATGCTGCCGTTGTGACGACCGCAAACAATGAAGACATGGCAACGCCGAAGCGTACCTCTTTGCCTTCCATGTTCCCTGCCACGGCATCCACACCGAGCGCGGTCAAAGCCGGATTGGCTTGAGCCTCCACCGCGTACACAATGCCGACACCGGCGATGAACAACACGCCCATGGCACCCAGGATCGCCCAGCCTTGGCGCTCGTTACCGACCATGCGACCGAAGACGTTGGTGAGGCCCGCACCGACAGCAAAAATCAACACCATCTGAATGAAGTTGGCGATGGCGGTGGGGTTCTCGTACGGGTGTGTCGAGTTGGCGTTAAAGAAGCCGCCGCCATTCGTGCCAAACATCTTGATAGCGAGCTGCGAGGCCACAGGGCCCTGAGCGATATTCTGCGTGGCACCGCCGTCCAATGTTACCGCTTGAACATAAGCGCCGAGGTTTTGGGGTGCGCCTTGCCAGACAAAGAACACGGCGGCCAGAAACGAGATGGGCAGCAAGATATAAAGTGTGCTGCGCGTCAGATCCGCCCAAAAGTTGCCGATGCCTGCGGCAGATTTACGCGAAAAGCCGCGCACCAAAGCAACCGCCAACGCAATCCCGGTGGCCGCCGACAGGAAGTTCTGCACGGTCAAGCCAACCATCTGTACCATGTATGACATAGTGCTTTCGCCACCATAGGACTGCCAGTTGGTGTTGGTGACGAAGCTGACCGCTGTGTTGAACGAAAGGTCCGGCGAGACCGCGCCGAAGTCTTGCGGGTTCAATGGCAATAACCCTTGAGCGCGTTGCAATCCGTAAAGCAGCAGGAAGCCGACAAGGTTCAGAGCCAGCATGGAAAGCGCATAGGCCGTCCAGTGTTGGTCTTTGCTCGCGTCAACGCCGCATAAACGGTACAGGCCACTTTCGACGGGCCGGAGGACCGGCGACAGCAATGTGCGCTCGCCTGAGAAAAGGCGGGTCATGTATCCGCCGAAAGGGCGGGTAAGTGCGACAATCACAGCGCAGTAGAGCGCGATGACCATCCATCCGGAGAATGTCATGGAACTAAATCCCTAGAAGTGTTCAGGGCGCAACAGCGCAATGACGAGATAGATCAAAAGGCCAAGCGCGACCGCGCCGCCCAAAATGAAATCGAGAGGCATGGCCGCTACACCCGCTCGCAGGCGGCAACGTACAGCGCAAAGCCCACGAAAGAGCCGATCCCTAGGATCAGCACTGCTAAATCAAGCATGGCTATCTCCGATGGTTATGTCGGAGGGTTACTTACGGCGGATGCTCATAGCGGAACGAGATCCGAAACGGTAACAAGACATAGATTCCGCATAGAGTTTTGGGCGTGAAACGACGCGGCACTGGGCGATTTTGGTCCCGATTACGACCGATGCCAGAGTATGGCTTTCCTTCGCCTTCAGGTGCCTGAGTCTGGAAACAAAACGGCGTAGAGATTGCTCCCTACGCCGCTTGTCTCGCAGGGCGGCCCACTGCCAAGTCCGCCGTGCTTTGTTGGATGAGAGGTTAGCTAGTTGGAATAGCCCCTTTTTGTGAGCCCTTCGCCTCGAGGTTGACCTGAGCAATGGCCCTTTCGAGGGACGGGCGAACAATCTGGTATTCACCGTTGACCATTTCGATATGCAGGCCAAAATCCCAGCGCGCAATGGCCTCCGCGAGCTTGCGCAGCTCTGCTCCATGATAGTAGGTCGTGTTCGTTTCACCTTTTTGGGCATGGCCCAAAAGTTCGGCGACGCGCGTCGGAGATACATCAAGGTTCTGCATGTAGGTATCGAACGTGTGACGCAATGAGTGCGCATCCTTAAGTTTTTTATACATACCAACATAGCGGCGATAGCGTGTGAACCACTCCGACAAGCTGGTTCCGTACCTGTCGTGAATATTGTCTTTCATCAAATCCGGAAAAAGCCTTGTATACTTTTCATCTTTTAAGCCTCTCACGTAATCAAGGAGGCCGAGTTTGATGAGTGCGGGGTGGATTGGAATGATTCGCTCCGAGTACTCAGTTTTAAGTCTTTTATCGTAGCCTTTATGAACCCACAAAACCGAGATTCCATCGATCTCATAAATATCTGAGAGGTGCGCTTGGCACGCTTCTTCGAGGCGCAACCCCATAAAAGCCAGGATGAGGATAACCCAGTAGTATTTGTCCTTGATGATGAGGTTGCCGGGCTTGTGCCGCTTAATGCGGCTGGAACACCCTGTCCAAGCCGCCGTTTCGATCAATGCTTTCAACTCATGATCGCGCCAGGGGATACGTTTGTTGGTCGCCTCTCGTACTGCTTTTTTCGAGAATCCTTGACAGGCGAAGGGCTTGGGTACTCTTCCATGGGCCTTAGGATCTCTTTTCTCGAGCCACTTATAGACCGCACCACACGCGCGCATGTGCTTATTGATGGTGCTAGGACTCAGTCGTGCAATTTTCGCCTTCTCAATTTCAATGGCCAACTCACTGGCAAGGCGCGGATTATTCTTCGCGGCAAGCTTCAGCTCCTGAATGCTTTTCTGTTCCATTTCATTTGCTTTTTTGATTGACGCAAGTGTCGTCAAGCCCGTGAAGGGACCCTTACCGTGCAGAGCGGGGACCTCGGTCAGCTTTGACTTGAACTCGAGAGCATCTGAGGCGTCATACTTATACAAAGGCTTGTCGCCGATGAATTCGATTAAGAGATTTGCGGCTCGTTCATGGTCTGCGTCGGTTTTCTTACAATGCTCGTGGGTGGCGTAATCCTTGCGCATATCAGCCATTACTTTGGACATTGGCTCGCGCAGCTTTTGCCCAGCGATGCCATTCCCAGCCGCGACCAAGTCTTGTTCAGGGCCTGAAATAACAACCGCGACAGGCGCGGGTGTCTCCGATTGCTCGGACGGCAAATCGAAAGGAATTAGGCTCGACCAATCGAGCTCGGGTTTCGGGTTCTCGCCGCGTTCGCGAGCGGCATTCACCCGCATAGCTTCTCTAGCCACAAACAACGAAGAACGTGCGGCGACTTTAAAATCGTCGCTATCAGCTGGAACGTCGATCCCAAGGCCTTTGAATGTTTGGTTGAGGCGATCCCGGACGAGAGATGTATCGCGGCGAATAATCGCGTCCGTCAGAGCTTGCTCTTTGGCACTGAACGCACCATCTAAGGAAGACGCATCCGCAACATCGCGCATGTCGGCCAAGGAGGCCGAAATCATGGCTGCACGTACTTCTGCATTAAAGAACGACGTCAACGTCGTCTTTAATTTTGGCCCATCTATGTATTGTCCCAATTTCGTCATTATACGCAACCAATCGAATACTTGATCGGCGGAAGAGGAGAGCGCTCGCGCTCGCTTCATCGCCTCAAAAGGGATTTGGGTTCGTGTAGAAATTCTGGTGCAGAATTTTCCGAACTTTTTTTCGAGATCGGCTGGTAGGACGCGGCGCCAGTAGAAGACGCCGTTTCGTTTATACAAATGCGGGCAGCGTGCCACGGTCTGTGCTCCATCGGAGCCGAACGGGTGTGTCTCGCGTGTGGATCTGCTGTGCGGATCTGGCACTGACACAGCGTAATGACACACTTGCTGACACACGCATTTTCGGCGTGAAGCGTGGCTCGACAGGCCTTTGATTTATCAGTGAATTTCAGAAAACTTGGCTGGGGCGCCAGGATTCGAACCTGGGGATGGCGGTACCAAAAACCGCTGCCTTACCGCTTGGCGACGCCCCAGCAGGAGCAAGAATCAGAGCCTAAATCGCAGCCTGAAACCGTGGAAGGGGCGGCAACATAACCAGACATCTGGCATCCTGCAACCCTCCGATTTTGGCTCTATTCCGCCAAAAATGCTGCCGCTACCAAGCCTGGCGTCAGAAGTTGGGGCAAAACCTGGGGCGCGGCGGCTTTTGGGCCGTAATAAACGTAAAGCGGCACCCCTGATCGCCCGAAAGACGCGAGAGTTTTGGCAATTTCGGGGTCGCGGTTGGTCCAATCGGCTTTCAGGTAGGCCACGTTCTTATCGATCATGGCCTGCTTTACTTCGGCTGTAGAAAGCGCCACGCGCTCATTCATCAGACACGTAATGCACCAAGCCGCGGTGAAGTTCACGAACACCGGACGTCCTTGGCTGCGCAGTTCCGTCAGGCGCGCCGGCGTGTAGGCTTCATAGTTTGCGCCGCTGACATTCGTTGTATTACCTGCACCGGGCGCTTTGCTAACGGTCACAACCAGTGCGACGGCGGCCAAGAATGCCAGCGCACCGCAAATCAAGCTGGCGCTTACGCGCTCGCTCTGTTGGGCCAAGCCCAACAACCAGGCGGCCAAGCTTAAGAACACCAAGCCTGCCAGCGCCGCCGCAAACCCTTCTGGGCCAACTTGTTGTGAGAGTACCCACACCATCCAAGCGGCAGAGGCATACAGTGGGAACGCCAGAACTTGTTTCAGGCGATCCATCCAGACGCCAGGCTTGGGCAGAATTTTTGCGGCTTGTGGCACTAAACTGAACAAGAGGAATGGTGCTGCCAAGCCAAGGGCCAAGCTTTCAAACACCAGCAGAGTGACAAGCGGTGGCTGTGTCATGGCATAGCCCACGGCCGCGCCCATGAATGGCGCTGTGCACGGCGTTGCCACCACGACAGCCAAGGCGCCCGTGAAGAAGGCGCCCGCAGCGCCACTGCGTTGTGTCAGGTTTTGGCCCACACCCATAATGCCGCCGCCAATGGCGAAGACGCCGGAAAGGTTGAGGCCCAAGCCCAGTAATACATAAGCGATGATAGTGACGAACGACGGCGACTGGAGTTGGAAACCCCAACCGATCTCACTGCCCGCACCGCGCAAGCCGATCAACAATCCGGCCAGTGCACCAAAGGTGGCAAGGACGCCGACAGTATAAGCCAAACCATCGCGGCGACGTTCGGCTGCGCCATTAACCTTGTGGCTTGCAAACGCCAAGGCTTTCATGGCCAACACCGGCAAGACGCAGGGCATCAAATTCAGAATGAGCCCGCCAAAGAATGCGAAGATGATCGCGGCCCACAAGCCCACATCGGCCATTTCGGCATTGGCTGTGGGTGATGTGCTGGCGACAGGCGCAGGGCTGGACGTGGTGAACGTGTAACTTGTTTTCCCGCTGACATTATCTACCACGAGAAGCCCACCGGTTTGCTGTGGTAAATCGAGCGGCGTCGGCGCCGCGGCGACGGTTAATTTGAGCACAGTGTTATCAACTTCTGTTTTCTGCGTGGCCGCGTTATCAATCAGGCCCGCATCGAACGGGAAGAATGAAACTTTTGTATCAGTATCGGCTTGGAAATTTGGTCCAGCGCTGAGAACGATAGCGTTGCCATTCCGCGCTAAGACCACAGGCCACGGCGCATCTTTAGGCATCGCCGCTAAAGTTTGTTCAATCTCTGGGGCAGCCAAAGATGCAGCCGATGATTTGGCAGCATCGATATTCAGTGAGACACGGAAATTGCCCGAGTCCGGGATGCAGATTTCTGCGCACACTAGCCAGTTGCCTGCGGCAGCAATACTCAGTGTTTGCGGACCAGTGAGGCTTTGATCAAGCTTCAAAGGCACTGGCAGCAAGACTGTGTTGCTATAACCGAAATTAATCAACGGGCCGTAGGGGATGCGGTCAGGCACAGGCCACACGATATCGCCAGCCGTCACACCTGTCGGCAGTGTCCAGTCGATGGCGCCAGGCAAGCCTGAATCACCCGGGTTGCGCCAGTATGTATGCCAGCCGGGATCCATTTCAATTTTCAGTGCAGCCCAGACGGTTTCGCCCGGTTGTGCTCGATCACGCGACAAGATCAACGTCGCCTTGGCATGCTCAGTTTTTACCGACGCACTGGGTGCATTTTCGGGCGTTTGTGCGACGGCGGAAATGGGCACGGCAAACGCCAGCGCAATGGCGAGGCGGCGCATGCTGCGCGTGAAGATGGACATCAGGACATGTGTGTTCATTATCAGATCTTCAATCAATTAAGAGCGACGAGCAGGACCAAGCGTGCCTTGCTTAATCCACCACGTCGGATGGAGATCGGCAATGGTTTCAGCGGCGATCTGCGCTGCAGCGCTGCTCTCAAAAATCCCAAAACACGTCGCCCCGGAACCGGACATACGGGCAACTTTGCACCCTTTTGCACGAGAAAGGCCAGCCACAACACTGCTGATTTGGGGCGCCACGCTTAAAGCTGGTTTGATCAGATCATTCCGCGTTGTTTGCAAAAAATCCGTAAGGCTGCCCAAGCTATCCCAGCCTTGGGCCGTCGGCTGCACTAATGGCGCAGAGTAGTGCGGCTGTAACCCACGGAAAACATCGGCTGTTGCGACGCTGTGACCGGAATTAATCAGGAGAACATCACATGGCGGGAACGCGGCGACCGGCGTGATGATTTCGCCGATTCCTTGCATCATCACGACATCGCCATTCACGCAGACCGGCACATCAGCGCCTAAAGTTGTCAGTGTGACGGCGTCGGGGATGGGGCGGCCATGTGCTTCTTCCAGCAAATGCAACGCGGCTGCGGCATCGGCTGTGCCCCCGCCAATGCCCGATGCAATGGGCAGGTTCTTTGTCAGTTTAAAATGTCCGCCGGATTTAAGGTCGTGATGCTGCGCAAAAAACTGCGCTGCTTTGATGATGGAATTATCAGTGGCACTTAAATTATGCGCATATGGGCCATCAATGCTCAAACTGAGGTTGGGGGCCGGCTCAAGACAAAGCTCATCTCCGATGTCAGCAAAGGCCACCAAAGATTCTAGGGTATGATAGCCATCGTCACGTTTGCCTGTGACATGCAGGAATAAATTGATTTTGGCGGGCGCGAATTTACGAAGCGATGACATAACGCCCGCCATTTCCGGTGCTGCAGTTGAGCAAGCTCTACTTCTGAGCAAGCCCTTGTTCGATTTTCGCTTGCAGGCTTGTTTTCTGTTTTGCTTCGGGCTTCAGCGTTAGGGCACGCTGCCACTGGAAACGCGCTTCTTTCTTGCGTCCGACTTTCCAATACACATCGCCTAAGTGCTCATTTAGCGTTGGGTCGGCGGGCTCTAGCTCTACGGCTTTCTCAAGATAAGTCACCGCCCCCTTATAGTCGCCAGCCAGATAGATCGCCCATCCCAAGCTGTCGACAATAAAGCCATTATCGGGGGCTTTGCTGTAAGCCAGCTCGATCAATCGACGGGCTTCGGCAAAATTTTCGCCGCGATCAATCCAAGAATAGCCCAAGTAGTTCAGCACATCAGGCTGATCGGGGTTCAGCTTGAGCGCCCGCATAAAATCGGCTTCAGCTTTCGGCCATTGTTTTGTGCGCTCTAATGCGACGCCACGGCCATAATGAAGGGTCCAATTATCAATCTTGGCGGCTGTATAAAGCTGCTCGGCTTTATCGTAGGCGGCAATGGCCTCTGCGAACTTTTCTTCCTTGCGGTAAATGTTCGCAATCGCCATTTGAATTTCAGGCATGGTCGGGTAATCGCGCGCCATGGCTTGCAACTTGCTAAGCGCATCAAGCTCCTGGTTTAGCGCTGTCAGGTTGTCGACAATTTGAAATTGCGCACCGAGATATGAGGGGTCATTTTTCTTGATGGCGCTCATGACCGCGTTGGATTCATCAAAGCGGCCGCGCAAGGCTAGTGTGGTCCCCAAAACCCAACGGGCAATATTCAAATCCGGGCTCAGATAGATCGCCATTTGCCCGAAGGCGATTGAGACTTCCGAGAAATTATTGTTGCCGCCATTTTGCGACAACACTTGCGAGATGGCGAAATAGGTTTCCGCCATGCCATCATTAACGGTCAATTTTTTGGGGAAGCGGCTGGCGTCGGTTAAGCCCATCGCCATGTCGGTCAGGCCAACGCTTGCACTACGTCCGCCATTGAATTTGTCCAACATGGTTTTCACGTTGGCCGACTTGCCCAAGCGATGATATCCGCCCGCGATCAGACGGATCACCGCCAAGGGCTGGCGTTCAATGTTTGCAGCCAGGGCATCATAATGAATCAGCGCATCTTCATTGCGGCCGAAGTGCTCGTTCAGCATGCCGCTCATCATGTGGTACAGATCGCCCAGGCCTTGCGCACTTTGGAGCGGAGCCAGTTCAGCCAACGCGGCATCGGGCGTATTGCGCGCCGCTTGCGCCCATGCGCGGATCATCGGCATCGCAAAAGCCAGATAGCTGTCTTTCTGAATGCGGTCGATGTACGACCAAGCCTGATCGTACTCTTTCTTTTGCATATGGCCGGTGGCCAACAGCAAGCCCGCGAGCGGGAACGGGCGATCTTCAGTGTCGTAATAGCGTTTAGCCGCCGCAATGGCGGCATCCATTTTGCCTGCTGTTGCTGCGGCCGAATATGACCGCCACAGCAATGAATTGTTGTTGGGGTCGATTTCTAGCGCGCGGGCATAATACTCAGTGGCTGTGACCGTATCTGCGGTCGCGTTCGCATGACGCGCTGCCAGCAACGCGCCTGCTAACCCGGATGAGGCTGGGCTCTTGCCAGGTGGCGGCGCGGCCAGGGCACTGGCGGTGGCAACAAAACCGCACAGCGATAAGGTGGCGGTGCTGAGAAGAAGGCGTTTCAATGTCAGTGTCATGCATCCATCATAACGCGCAGGCGCGTGCAGGGCACAAAAATCCTCACACTGCCCGGATTAAATTCCCTTTACATATTGGGGTAGTTCGGTCCCCCGCCGCCTTGCGGAACCGTCCAGTTGATATTCTGGCTGGGGTCTTTGATGTCACAGGTTTTGCAGTGAACGCAGTTTTGCGCATTGATTTGGAAGCGTTTCCCGCCGCCGTCGGCATCGACCACTTCGTACACGCCAGCCGGGCAGTAACGTTGTGCGGGCTCGGCCCACTTGGGCAAATTCACGGCGATGGGAATGTTGGGGTCGGCCAACTTCAGGTGGATGGGCTGATTCTCTTCATGGTTGGTGTTCGAGATGAAAACCGAAGAGAGTTTATCGAACGAAATTTTGCCATCCGGCTTGGGGTAGACAATGGGGGTCGCTTCGCTGGCAGTCTTCAGCGTGGCGAAATCGGGTTTGCCATGGCTGAGGGTGAAGGGCAGGCCGATCTTTAAGCTGCGCATCCACATGTCCAGGCCGCCCAACGCCAAGCCCACATACAAGCCAAACTTGCTCCACAGCGGTTTGACATTTTTAACTTTACCCAGATCGTCATAGATCCAGCTCTTCTTCACCGCCGTGCCGTAATCCACCAATTCGTCATGCGCGCGATCGGCATTGAGTGCGGCGAAGGTTGCTTCGGCGGCCAGCATCCCGCTCTTCATGGCGTTGTGGCTGCCTTTGATGCGCGGCACGTTCACGAAACCTGCCGAACAGCCAATCAACGCGCCGCCGGGGAAGGTGAGTTTAGGGATCGATTGCAAACCGCCTTCGGTGATAGCGCGTGCGCCGTACGAAATGCGACGGCCGCCTTCCAGATAATGTTTGATGGCCGGATGGTGTTTGTAGCGTTGGAATTCATCAAATGGCGACAAGTATGGATTGCTGTAGTTCAGGTGTACAACAAAGCCGATGGCAACTTGGTTGCCTTCCAAGTGGTACATGAACGAGCCGCCGCCCGTGGAGCTATCGAGCGGCCAGCCCATGGTGTGTGCAACCAAGCCCGGCTTGTGTTTGGCGGGGTCGATTTCCCACAGTTCTTTGATGCCGATGCCGAACTTGGCGAAATCACTGTCGGCATCCAGCTTGAATTTGGCGATGAGCTGCTTAGCCAGTGAGCCACGCACGCCTTCACCAATGAGTGTGTATTTGGCGCGCAGTTCAATGCCCGGCTCGAACGCATCGGTTTTCTCACCGTCGCGACCAATGCCCATGTCACCGGTAGCGACGCCGACCACGCGGCCTTGATCGTCGTAAAGAACTTCAGCGCCCGCAAAGCCTGCGAACACTTCAACTCCCAGGGCTTCGGCTTGTTGAGCAAGCCAACGGCAGACGTTGCCCAAGCTGACGATGTAGTTGCCGTGATTGTTCAGCAGTGGCGGCATCAGAATGTGCGGAATTTTTAAAGCGCCGCCTTCAGTCAGGAACAAGAACTGGTCGTCCGTAACGGGCGTATTCAGCGGTGCGCCTTTGTCTTTCCAATCGGGGATCAATTCATTGATCGCAATCGGGTCGATTACGGCACCCGACAAAATGTGCGCACCGACCTCGGAGCCTTTTTCGATGACGCAGACCGTGATTTCTTTTTCAGCGGCTGCGGCCAGTTGTTTCAGACGAATCGCTGCCGACAGGCCAGCAGGCCCCGCGCCGACAATGAGTACGTCGAATTCCATTGCTTCGCGGTCCATGGCCTTAAGGTCCCTCTTATTATTATGCGCGCGCCACCTCGTCGGGCGGCGGCGTCATAGTTCTCGGTGGTTCCCCAAGCCCATCCTTGGGGTTAAGTGCTTGCTTATTAAGGTATAACCCCCAACAACGCTCCCCTCCAAGGGGTGGTACGCCGAAAACGTTAAGGCGCGTCCAAAACTGGGCATTAAGGCTTGGAAATGTCCCTTTAAGGGACTGGTTTGGGGGCGCGGGCCTGAGTATAAGCAACCCCCACATTATGTATGTTCTGACCTGGGATTCGGGTCGGACTGCCCGGAAAAGATGAGAGTTTGCTGATGTCCCCCCGCTTGGCCGCTGTTATTTCCGCTGTTTTGTTTGCCAGCATCTTAGGTGTCTTGGTGGCCGTCGGTTCATTCGGGATATTGCGCATTCTGGAAGGTATGGCCGAAGGGATCGGCCTGCTGCCGACCCGCTGGGGTGAGAATAACCCGGAACTCCTAATGCTGTCGGCTGGCCTTGTCGCCATTCCGGTGGTGCTGTGGTTCCTGGTGTGGTTTTACAAAAAAGCGCTGGCGGCCGAGATCATGCTGGAAACCTACAAGTACGTGGCGCCTGATGCGCCGACGCACCCCACCAAAGTCTAAGCCCCGCCATTTCGACGGCCCACGCTTCAACGTCTACGCCCTGAATATATAAAGCCTTTGCGTCTTGAGTTGACGGCGCAAGCGTTTCAAACTCGGGTGGTATGGAAAAACCGCATTCCACTCCTGATCTTGCCTCTGTCCTAACCTGGTATCTCGATGCCGGTGTGGACGAGACCATTGGCGATGCGCCGGTTAACCGGTACGCGGCCCAGCCTCCGGTGTCTGTGCCCGCGTTGCAGGCCATTGCCGCTGCCCCAAATGCTGCAACTCAAAGTGCTGCACCTCAAAATGCCGCACCAGCCCCTCTTATAATGCCGCGCGCCGCACCTGTTGCGCCCGTTGTTGCGGCCCCAGTATCAAGTGCATCGTCAGCGCATTTAGCGCAAGAATCCAAATCGCTGGATGAATTGCGTGCGGCTGTTGAGTCGTATGATGGCTGTGCCCTAAAGGCTTTTGCAACGCGAACCGTGTTCGCGGATGGTAACCCTAAAGCGCGCGTTATGGTGATTGGCGAAGCGCCAGGCGAAGACGAGGACCGGCAAGGCAAACCGTTTGTTGGCGTATCGGGCAAATTGCTGGATCGCATGTTGGCTTCGATCGGACTCGACCGTGCCACCAACGCTTACATCACTAACATTGTTTTCTGGCGCCCGCCGGGCAATCGTAAACCGACGGCTGAAGAAATCGTATTGTGCATGCCGTTTGTCCAGCGACACATCGAGTTGTTGGATCCTGCGTTGCTCTTGCTCGTGGGTGGTCCATCGGCTTCAACAATCTTGGCGAACCCGTCGGGGATTACAAAACTGCGCGGCAAGTGGTTTGATTACGAAAGCCCTGGTCTCCCGCGTCCAGTGCCAGCGATGGCAACGTTCCACCCGGCCTATTTATTGCGCTCTCCGCAACAAAAACGCCTAGCGTGGCGTGACCTTCTGGCCTTTAAACAGAAGTACGACAGTCTGCCGCCAATTTAGTGTGTAGCGAGTGGTTATGCCTGGGATTGATGAATCAAAACCGTTTCTGGCCATCAACATTGCGGTGTTAACAGTGTCGGATACGCGGACGCTGGAAACCGATACCTCGGGCAAGATCCTGGTCGATCGCATTATTGCCATGGGTCACAAGGTCGCTGAGCGAGCTTTACTGACAGATGATGTCCCGGCGATTGTTGAAAAACTGAAAAGCTGGGTCAACGACCCTGGGGTTGACTGTATCATCACCAGCGGCGGCACAGGTTTGACGGGCCGCGATGTGACGCCCGAAGCTTTTAAACAAGTTTGCGAAAAAGAAATCCCCGGGTTTGGCGAATTGTTCCGGTGGATCAGCTTTAAAAGCATCGGTACATCGACCGTGCAATCGCGCGCGACCGCTGGTGTTGCGAACGGCACATATTTGTTTGCGCTACCCGGCTCGAACGGCGCGGTCAAAGACGGTTGGGATGAGATTCTGAAATACCAACTCGACGTACGGCATAAGCCCTGCAATTTTGTCGAATTGATGCCGCGCTTAAAAGAACACCTTTGGCCGAAGCCCAAGATGTAATGCCAACCTTCCGTTACGAATTGAAAATCTTAAACGAAAATCCCGCAGCTGTAATCGCTGGCGTGGACGAGGCGGGTCGCGGTCCGTGGGCTGGGCCAGTTGTCGCGGGCGCGGCTATTTTAAATCACCAAGCTGTGCCAAAGAATCTTGCGCGCGAGTTGGATGACTCTAAAAAGCTTACGGCTGAAAAACGCACTGATCTTTTTGCAGCTTTGCGCGCTTGTGACGCAGTGATGTTTGCTGTCGGCGAAGCAACCGTTGATGAGATTGATGCCATCAATATTTTGCAGGCAACATATTTAGCAATGCGTCGTGCTGTTGCTGGATTAAATCGTCAAATCGATGTGGCGTTGGTCGACGGCAATCGCCCGCCGCCGTTGGACTGTCGTGTGCAAACGATAATCAAAGGTGACGGGCTCTCTTTATCGATTGCAGCAGCATCGATTGCTGCAAAAGTGACGCGCGATCAAATGATGCTGGAACTGGCGCAGAAGCATCCTGGCTACGGCTGGGAAACCAACATGGGGTACGGCACTGCCGAGCATCAAAGTGCGTTGAGCAAGCTTGGTGTTACACCCCATCACCGACGATCATTTGCGCCCATTCGCGCCCTTCTGGGGGGCAATACTCAAGGCGCCTTTGCGGAAGAGCTCTCGCTCTTTTCTTAAAATTTTTTCAAAAAATATTTGGGGCCGCTCTAGCCATAGAGTCCGTCGAGTCCGGCGACTCTATATCTTGTGGCACCGAGTCGGCTGAGTCGCTGACTCTTAATGTCTCAATAACGCTTTGATTCTATTATCTGAATCGTCGGTGGCCACGCTGGCTCGAAGTTGGCGCGAAACGCACTGGTCATCACAATGTTGGGATCTTTCCTCCAAAGAACAAAAAGTGGGGTGGGGAGGGCTCAACATCTTACCGGCTCCAAGTTTTGGGGACGCACACCCCGCAGGAAGATGACGCGAGTCCGAAAACGGGCCAGCGGGTCGAACCTTCCTGCGGGGGCCTCAAAGCCGGAGCCCACACATAAATAAAGTATGTTCAGGGCGAGGGTTGATATGGCTGGCAAGAAATCTGCGGCTGCGGCGAAAGAAGCCGCGGCGAACACATCTGCGATCAAAACCGACATCATCCATCAAGGTGAGTGCATTGATATCCTGAATCGCCTGCCCGCCAATTCAGTGGATCTGGTCTTTGCTGATCCACCGTACAACATGCAATTGGGTGGTGAACTGCATCGTCCTGATAACTCGCGCGTTGACGGAGTTGATGACGAGTGGGACCGTTTCGCTGATTTCCGCGCTTACGATGAGTTTACCCGTCAATGGCTGGCGGGCGTGCAGCGTGTGTTGAAAGACACCGGCTCACTGTGGGTCATCGGCTCGTATCATAATATTTTCCGCGTTGGCGCCATTCTGCAGGACTTGGGCTTCTGGGTCTTGAACGACGTCGTGTGGCGCAAATCAAACCCGATGCCGAATTTCCGCGGCACGCGCTTTACCAATGCGCACGAAACGCTGATCTGGTGCTCCAAAAGCAAAGATGCGCGTTACACATTTAACTACGATGCCATGAAAAACCTGAATGAAGGTTTGCAAATGCGCAGCGATTGGACGCTGCCGCTTTGCACAGGCGAAGAACGTTTGAAAAACGATGGTGGCGATAAACTGCACCCGACGCAAAAGCCTGAATCTTTGCTGTATCGGGTCATTATGGCCTCCAGCAATCCGGGTGATGTTGTGCTCGATCCATTTTTTGGTACTGGCACCACAGGGGCTGTGGCCAAAACCTTGGGCCGCAAGTACATCGGCATCGAGCGCGATGCTGATTACATCGCCGGTGCGAAGCGTCGTCTGGCGAAGGCGAAACCCGTTTCTGATGAAAAGCTGCTCACCACACCGTCGAAGCGTTCAGAGCCGCGTATTCCGTTCGGTTCGGTGGTGGAGCGTGGCTTGCTCGAACCGGGCACCGTGTTATGCGACGCCTCGGGCCGCCACACCGCCAAGGTGCGCGCCGATGGCACGCTGATCTCGTCCGATCACCGTGGTTCGATCCACCAAGTTGGTGCGGCCGTCATGGGTGCGCCTGCCTGTAACGGTTGGACTTTCTGGCATGTGAACATGGGCCAGCGTTTGGTCGCGATTGATGTTTTGCGCCAGAAAGTACGCGCCGAACTGGGCGAAGCCCTGCAGTAAAGAAATCTAGAGAGAGCCGATAATAAAAATAAGAAACGACAAGCGGCGTGGGGGAGACCTCACGCCGCTTTGCTTTATGCCGCTTGCGGCGCTGTGAGCGACGCCATCAGTTCGGTGATCTGCTTGGGGTCGATATCGCGCACGATAAATACGATGCGCGTGCGATGATCATCGCTGGGCCAGCGCTCCAGCCATGCGAGTGGGTGGAAAATGTGCTGCACGCCATGAATGACAGCTGGTTGATCCCGGTCTGCCACATTCACCACGCCTTTAACGCGCAAGAGGTCAGGCCCGCGCAACATCACCAGCAATTGGATGAAGAAGTTCAGCTTGGCTTGCTCGATGGGTTTGTCGAAAGTAAAGCAAAACGCCTGAATATGATCATCGTGGCGGTTTATGTCCTGGTGTGCATGGTCATGCGCGTGATCATGATGATGGTCATGATCGTGGTGCTGTCCATGGTGATGTCCATGGTGATGTCCATGTTGATGTCCATGGTGATGATCATGTGCATCGACATAGGTTTCGGCCTGCAACCAGGCTTCAACATCAGCGCCTTTGGCCTGCGCGTTAAACGGGCCAAGATTCAAAATCAGGGCCGGGTCAATGCGGCCATGATCGGCCTTGATCATCGATGCGCCCGGATTGAGTTTGCTCAGGCGTGTTTCAAGCGCGGTGCTCTCGGATGATACATCCAGCTTTGTCAGAATAATCCGGTCTGCCACGGCGGCTTGTTTCACCGCTTCTTCATGGCCATCCAGCGTGGCCATGCCATTCACGGCATCAACGGTGGTGACAATGCCATCCAAGCGAAACTTGGTGAACGCCAGTGGGTCGCTCATCAGCGTTTGCAAAATCGGCGCTGGGTCAGCAAGCCCAGTCGTTTCAATGACGATTCGGTCAAAGGCACGCACGGCACCTTGGGTACGTTTCAGCATCAGATCGTGCAGCGCTTTCACCAAGTCGCCACGCACGGTGCAGCACAGGCACCCGCCTTGTATTTCCACCACATCGCCGTCGGTTTTTTCGATCAGCTCATGATCAAGGCTGATCTCGCCGAACTCGTTGATGATAACGGCCGCGTTGGACAACGCAGGCTGACGAATGAGATGGCTCAGCAGCGTGGTTTTGCCGCTGCCTAAGAACCCCGTCAGAATAGTGACGGGGATTTTCTCAAAAGAATGTGATGGGTTGCCGCCGGATGATGTCATGGGGCGCAAATTGCCACAGGCATCATCCGGCGACGAGGGGGACTTTTAGATTTATTTCGCTGACAGTTTTTTCGCCAAACCGGCAACGTGAGCGCCTTGTTTACGCGCCATGCTTAGTTCAGCCTCGCTCGGTGTGCGTTTGCCATCCGGGCCCGTAAACGTGCTGGCGCCATATGGCGAGCCACCGCGCGGTTCAGAAACGTTGAACAACTCATTGGCGACTGCATAGGGCATGCCCGTAATCACCATGCCGTGGTGAATGAGCGTGTTGTAGAACGATGTGATGGTGGTTTCATTCCCAGCCAATGTGCTGGAGGATGTGAAGACGCTGCCGACTTTACCGGTTAACGCACCTTTGGCCCACAGGCCGCCGGTTTGATCCAGGAACGTGCGCATTTGGCCCGTCATATTACCGAAACGAGTGGGCGACCCAAAGATAATGCCGTCGTAATCGGCCAATTCATTAGGGTTCGCGACAGCCGCATCTTGCTCCCACTTACCGCCGGCTTTTTTGAAAGCGTCTTCCGGCATGGTTTCCGGAACGCGCTTTAAGGTCACGGTCACGCCCTCGACGGTGCCAGCACCTTCGGCAATAGTTTTGGCCAAGGTTTCGATGTGGCCGTACATGCTGTGATAGAGAACCAGAACTTTTGTCATTTGAACTTCCCTCGTGTGAACCCGGTGTCGGCCTCGGCCAGACACCACTCATAACGCCCATCAGGTTAGATGGTTTGTTGGAGGGATTCTTGTGGCCGATTGCCCTTTAAAACAATTGACCAAGATGTGAATTGATTGTTTCAATTTAGGAAACAGTGAGGCGGCTAACGTCCTTCGCGCCACCAGGCTGCCATGGCCCCGCCCACACTCAACAGGAGGACCAGCAAGATCGGCAGCAGTGTGGTCTCGCTGACGCCCGTTACCACAAACTGATCGTTGGCTTTCAAGCCCAGCCATGTTGAGCCATGGGCCGTACGGCCCGCCGCAATGCGGCGCACGGCAGGCGTGCCGGTTTCACTCAGCCAGTATGTCCCGCCACCAGTGCTGTCCACGGTGGCCTGCACTTTGGTGGAGGTGGTGAGGACGTCGAAATTTTCCAGGGGGTTCGATGCGCCCACGGCGGCCACAGCGTTGGATTTGCCATCACTAAGGCGATAAAGCCCTGGTTCCGTCACCGTCATGCTGGCGACTGCGCGGCCTTGGCCCACTTCGCGTGGGGTCACGGTCTGCTTGCTGCCGTCCGGGCTTTCCACGTTTACGTTCTGCTCGCGGGCATCGAGGCTGCGGCGCGAGACAATGAGCTGATCGCCGCGCACTTCGGCTGAAAGGGCCTCTTCTTCCAACTGCGGTTCTTTCATCAGCCAGTGGGCTGTGCGGCGTAGGAACTCGGCTTGCGGTCCGCCGCCATCCACACCTTTACCCCACAGCCACATGGTGTCGCTGAGCAGCAAGGCCACGCGGCCTTTGTTGACGTGATCTAAGATCATCAACGGCTCGCCGTTCATGCCGTTCATGATGCGTTGGCCCGATGACGGCGAAACTTGCACGTTGCGGAGCCAACGGCCCCACGTGGGAATGCCGCCAGGGCCGATAGCGCCCGCCAAATCCGATGTCACAGGATGGCGCTTGCCCACCTCAGTCAAAGTGGGCTTGTACGAGTCAGGGAAAACCGTGCCCGTGGGAGCCGCAGGCAAAATGGCTTGCAAGGGGCTGTCGTACAAACTGGTGGGTTCAGCAAATTCTGGGCCTACAGCCAGCATCACAGCACCACCATCGCGCACATAAGAGGCAACGTTAGACATGAACTGATAGGGCACCAAGCCTTTGCGGCTGTAGCGGTCGAAGATGATCAGGTCGAATTCGTAAAGCTGTTCTTCAAACAACTCACGGATCGGGAAGGCAATCAACGCCAACTCACTTAAGGGCGTGCCGTCGTCTTTGGTCAACGGACGCAAGATGGTGAAATGCACCAGGTCCACGTTGGGATCGGATTTGAGCAAGTTGCGCCATGCGCGCTCGCCCACGTGTGGTTCACCTGAGATCAGCAGCACGCGCAGACGATCACGGATGCCGTTGATTGCCACCAGCGCGCGGTTGTTCATACGGGACAACTCGCCGTCTTGGCCCTCCACTTCGACTTCGACAATGTTTGCGCCCGGCGTTTCGACCACCACCGGCAAGTCAACCACTTGGCCGCTGTCGAGCTGTAGTTGTTGAATCACTTTGCCATTGCGGCGCAGCGTGATGGGCAGGCGGGCTTTCGTTTTATGATTGCCCGCATCTTCCGCCATCACGCGGATCATGGCCTGCTCGCCCACCAGACCATAATCCGGCGCACGTTCAATGCGCACGCGACGGTCGCGTTCGTCTTGCTCGCCGCTAAGTAAAACGTGGAGCGGCGCTTGTTTGGCCGCGAAAGTCTCGGGTGCTGGAACATCATGCACTAAACCATCGGTGATCATGATGGTGCCGGCTAACCGGCTGGGCGGTATGTCGCCTAAGGCTGCGCCCAACGGCCCAAACAAACGCGTGCCGTCGCTGCGGGCTTCTTTGCCCACGCGAAGCGTGCGTACTTCCAGGTTCGGTTGCGTGCTCAGGTGTTGTTGAAGCTCTGTAACAGCCTTTTCAGTGCGGGCGTTGCGTTGGCCAATGTTCTGGCTGGTGCTTTCATCCACCACGACCACGGCAATATCATTCAGCGGCGCACGCTCTTCCCGCACCAAGCGCGGATCGGCAATCGCCACCAACAAAATTGCAATCGGTAGTGCCCGATAAAAAATGCCGCGCGCTTTGCGATAAACGCCATAGGCCATCAGCGCCACGGCGATGACGAGCAGTGACAATAGCAACCAGTGTGGAACGGTGGATGACAGTGCAATGCTGACGGCGGGCATGTATAAACCTACTGCGTCAAACGTTGCATGATGGCGGGCAAGTGCACCTGATCGGTCTTGTAGTTGCCAGTCAGGGCGTACATCACCATGTTCACGCCCGAACGATAGGCGTACTCACGTTGTTGTTCGCCGCCGGGCACTACAGGGTACAACGGTAAGCCTGCCGCATCGCGCGCCCAAGCTGCCGCCCAATCATGTGCGCCGATGATTACGGATGATACACCGTCATTTGAGCCTGAACCACGCTCCACATACACCGCACCGCCGGCATAGCGACCGGGCAAGCCTTGCACGAGATAGAAGCTACGGGTGAGCACGTGATCGTTATTCAGCGGCATCACCGGTGGCATGTCCAGGCGCGCCAAAATCTCGCGCAGTTTGCTGCCCGAGCTGCCATTGCCGCTACCCACGGCGCCCACTTGATCGGGCGCATCGAACACAATCATGCCGCCATGGCGGAAGTATTCGTTGATAGCGCTGATGCTGGCATTGGATGGGGGCTGTTGTTCTGGCGTGATGCGCCAGTAAATCAGCGGATAAGCCATTAACAGTTCTGAGTCGGTTTTTTCGTTGGTTAGCGAGATCGCGGCTGGTGCCGCCATTTCTGCCGACGTGCGCGCCGCTAACACACGTGTCAGCGCCGAGAGGCCCAACTCTGAAATCCGATCCAATTCAGCCGAGCCTGTGTTGACATAGGCGAGCCGGGTTTTCAGGATGGCGTCGCTCATGGCTGGGTCGAGCGGCTTGTCGGCCGCAATTGCGGACATGCCGAAACCCAAGGCACATATAATAAGCAGCGTTGCTGTTGTGGCATTGGCTTTCGGCAGGCGCGGCATCAGCCCACGCAATGCGAAACTGAGCACAAAGTCAGCTAGCAGTAGCACCAACGCACTTAGCAAAATCCACGGCTTCAAATCGCGCTCGCCTTTCAAGGCTTCCAGCAGAGTGACATTCACATCAGACGGCCAGCCGTCGATAGCTTTGGTGTTCCACACGGCAGGACCTAAATTCAACGCATACTTGGCGCGTGCAGTTCCGTATAGGCCCGGCGGCGCATCCACGCCCGCTAGCGTCGCTGCTAGTTTGTCGGACTCAATCGCCGCACTGGTGGGGCCGGGCGGTACCGCGCGCCCCAAACCATCAAGTAATGTCAGTGGCGGCAATACAGGCGGTGTTTCTATATCGTTGGTGGTCACGCCTTGGCTCAAGTCCAGCAGCGTGTTCAGCATACCGACAAACAAGCCAGACAGTGGAAGGTTCGACCACTCCGGCGTTGAGGTGACGTGAAACAACACCACCCACCCCGAACCACGGCGCTCAGCGGTAATCAGTGGTGTACCGTCACTCAGCTTCGCCCAAGTTTTATCCGGCAGGTCAGGGCTTGGCTCGGCCAGAATTTGCGTGGTGACTTTAACGTCGTCGGGAATGACCAGCGACTTGAAGGGTGACTTGTCTGGGAACGCGCCTAAGCCAGCAGGCTCACCCCATGACATCGCGCCACCTAAGTTGCGGCCCGCACTGCGCAATTTCACGGGCAGTAGTTTGTCGCCTGTAGGTTCAAGGCGCGGGCCTGCAAAGCGCACCAGCACGCCACCATTCTCGATCCAGGTTTGAACTTCTTTGGCTTCATCATCTGTCAGGCGTTGCCCGCCCGAGATAATCATCAATGACAGAGGCCGCGTCAGCAAATCTCGCGTATTGCCAACACGTATTTCAGATGACGCGCCCAACGCTTGCGTCAGGTAAAAACCATCTTCCAGTAATGGAGCCGTGGTGCCTGTTACAGCGGCCGCAAACAACCCGACAGGGCGTTGTTGCCAACGATCATCGGAGAGGGCCGTCGCTGCCGCACTGGCTTGGCCCGCGATATCAAAACGCGCAACACGGTTCGCAAGCTCGCTTGGCACAACAAAAGTCGCCGGTGCGCTGTCAGCGCCATCTTTGAACGCAGCGTTGGTTTCGGCCAGTACAGCGCCCGTGGCATCAACCGCGCGCACGGTTGCGGCAAAGCTCGGGCGTGCGCCTTCAGGGGCGACGCGCTTGACCTGCATTTCAATTTTCGCCGTGCCGCCTTCGCTTGCGCTGCGTTGCGGTTGGGCGATCATCAACGGCACATCGCCGCGTTGGGCTTGAATGACGGTGAGTGTGCCGATGCGTTGGAGTGTTTGTACCAGTTCCGCTGTGCGTGGCGCGTCCACGCCATCGCTGATCCAGAACACTTCCGCAGACTCAAGCACTTGTTTTTGTAAGCCCGAGATGACAGTCGTCAGGTCGCTGGCCCAGGGTTTGGGGTCCATTTGGGCCAAACGGCCCAGGGCATCGCGCGCGTCTGATAAAGCGAACGATTGTGCCTCATTGCCCTTGGGTGTGGCGGCCGTCGTGACCAGTAACACTTTGCGATGACGTATATCCGCACCTTCGACGATGTCACGCGCGGCAGCAATGCGTTCGGGCCAACGGCGCGCGGCGGCCCAACTATCATCCAGCACAACAACGACTGGGCCGGTATGGTTCAGACGCTGCGCATTCAGCACAGGCTCTGCCAAGCCTAAAATTACCAACGCTGCGATCAGCATCCGCAAGATCACCAGCCACAACGGCGTGCGCGCGGGCGTGCGTTCGGTGGGGGGCAAGCCAAACATCAATCGCACAGCCGGGAACACCACGCGTGTCACAGCAGGTGGCGTAATACGCAGCAGCAACCAGATCGCGGGCAGCGTTAAAGCCGCCAGCAATATCCATGGCGATGCGAACGAGAGTGCGCCTAAACCCATCATCTGTGGCGCTCACCGATAGCACGATGCAAAGCCACCAACGTTAAATGCGGTGGGGCATCTGTGCGGTGCGTGGTGAATGACCAGCCGTGTGATGATGCCAGTGCGCGGAGTGAATCGCGGTGCGCCGCCATACGCGCCATGTATTCGGTGCGTGCATCTTCAGCGCGATCGATAATCACATCGCCCTCGTTCTCGAGGCCTTCAAAGCGCACACGCCCCGTAAAAGGCAGCGTTTCTTCCGCAGCATCTAAGATTTGCACCAAATGCACTGACTGATTTCGGGCAGCGAAAGTATCCAGCGTGGCGGCAATATTCGGCAGTGGCTGCAAAAAATCGCTGATCAGCACCGTCGCGCCAAAGCGCGCGAGGCCCGTATTGAATTTTGGAAACACCGCTTCGTTGGGTGTACCAAGCTCGCGCGCCAAGCGTTCAGCCATTTGCGATAACGCAACACGGCCAGCTGTAGCGGCACGCACCGGATGGCCATTTGCATCCAGGCGTAAAATCTTCTCGCCCCCATCCACCAACACAATGCCTAAGGCCAATGCAAGTGTCGCGGCACGGTCGGCTTTTGTGGGCCAATCTTTGCGCGAACGAAAATGCATTGAAGGTGAAAGGTCGCACCACAGTGCAACTGTTTGCGCCGCCGTCCACTCTTGTTCGCGGACATATAATGCATCACTGCGACCAGACTGACGCCAGTCGATCATCGTCGGCGTGTCATCTGGCCCATAGGGGCGGAATTGCCAGAAGCTTTCGCCCATGCCGGGGCGACGGCGACCGTGCGATCCCAACGCCACGTTGGCGGCGATGCGCTGCGCATTCACAAGCAGGCCCGGCAAATGTGCCGCTGCTGACTCTGCGCTGTGCTCAAGATCGCGCCGTTTGAGTGTGGCCGAAGACATTTATATTAGCTGTGGTTGGCGTAATCGCACAGTTTGGCGATGACGTCGTTGATGGATTTGCCATCAGCGCGCGCCGAGAAGCTTAAGGCCATACGGTGCTGCAGCACTGGTTTTGCCAACGCCAACACGTCGTCAATTGAAGGTGATAAGCGCCCTTGCAGCAATGCGCGCGCACGGCTGGCGAGCATCAACGCCTGGCTGGCGCGCGGGCCGGGACCCCACAGCACGTTTTTCTTCACGTCTTCGATTGGGCTTGTTTCGGGGCGACCTGCGCGCACCAAGCGCAGAATGGCGTTCACCACACTTTCGCCTACCGGAATTTGGCGAACTAACTTTTGTGCAGCCAGCAAGTCATTGGTTGTCATCACTTTGGGGGCTGTGGCGTCATCGGTGCCCGTCGTGCGCAGCATGATCTCGCGTTCGGCTTTTTCGTCGGGGTAATGAATGTCGATCTGCATCAAGAACCGGTCGAGCTGCGCTTCCGGCAACGGATATGTGCCTTCTTGCTCCACGGGGTTTTGCGTGGCGAGCACATGGAAAGGTTTGGGTAGCGTATGGTACTGTCCCGCCACCGAGACTTGGCGCTCTTGCATGGCCTGCAGCAAAGCTGACTGCGTGCGCGGACTAGCGCGGTTGATTTCATCAGCCATCAACAATTGGCAGAATACAGGGCCCGGCAGGAAGCGGAACGAGCGCTTGCCGTGATCGTCCTGGTCCAACACTTCCGAACCTAGAATATCGGCGGGCATCAGGTCGGGCGTAAACTGTACGCGTTTATCGTTCAAGCCCAGCACACCGCCCAGCGTTTGCACCAGGCGCGTTTTGGCCAAACCTGGCACACCGATTAGGAGGGCGTGACCACCGGCCAGCACAGTCATCAAACATTCTTCCACCACGGTGCGCTGACCGTAGATCACATTCTCGACCGCATTGGCGGCGCGCGCGACTTGGGCTGCAACACGTTCCACATCGGCCACAGCAACATCGGCTGAATCTTCGGCTAAAGCCGGGGTCGCCTGGGCAGTCTCATGTGATATCGTTGCGCTCACGGGTCGGGCTCTCCAAATTTAGGGTCGGCCCATTATACAATATGGGCTGAAAATAAGGGCCAATTGGCCATTCAGTATGGGACCGGAAACCCCTGTGAATGAAGCAAAATCTCAAGGTGAGAACGTGACAAAACCGCCACTTGCAGTGGGGGCTGATTCGTCTGTTCACATGCCGCCGATCTGCGGTGATTTTGGCATGCGCATCGACCGGAACGGCACGTGGTTTTACCAAGGCTCGCCCATCGGGCGCCTAAGCCTGGTGAAACTATTTTCGACCGTTCTGCGGCGCGACGACGAGGGTATTTATTGGCTCACCACGCCGGTGGAAAATGGCCGAATTGAGGTGGAGGATGCGCCGTTTATCGCTGTTGAAGCGTTGATTACAGGTGAGGGGCGCGCCCGCGTTATTAAGCTGCGCACCAATGTCGATGACGTGGTGCAGATGGACCATGATCATCCATTGCGGGTGGCGGTGGATGCGTCGGGCGAACCGCGCCCCTATATAAAGGTGCGGGCTGGCTTAGAAGCGCGGTTGAACCGCGCTGTTTATTATCAGCTTGTGGATTTGGGCGAAGCGGCCGACAACGATGATACGATGTTTGGGGTATGGAGTAGCGGGCAATTCTTTCCACTCGGCCAGATTTGAATACGGATATGAACGCATCTGTGAATATCGCAGAAGGTTTGACGCGCGACCTCATCCGGTCACGTCTGGTGCGTCCGCGTGACTCAAAGCTGCGCGGCGACGTGGCGATTGCCATGGCGCTGATGAACCAAGGCAACTTAGAGCCTCATGACTTCGCTACGTATGGCCAAGTGCCGTCGACAGGTATTCCGTATGCCGAAGGGGCTGGCGCGCCCGGCGTGAAGCTCAAACGCAAACCCGCAGCGGTTTTGGTACCGCTGATCGACACACCTTCAGGGTTTTCAGTGCTGCTGACGAAGCGCACACCGGATTTGACACAGCATGCTGGGCAAATTGCGTTCCCGGGCGGTCGCATGGAACCTGACGATATTGATGCGGCCGCGTGTGCTTTACGGGAGACCGAAGAGGAAACCGGCTTGCCCCGTACGGCAGTGGAAATTTTAGGTACGCTCGATCCGTACCTCACCATCACTGGCTATGAAGTGATCCCGGTTGTGGGCGCGGTCACGCCGCCGTTCACGCTGAGGCCCGATCCGGTGGAAGTGGCTGAGACTTTCGAAGTGCCACTGACATTCCTGATGGACCCTACGAACCATCATCGGGTCGAGCGCGAATACAAAGGTTTGACGCGCGCGTATTACGCCATGCCATTTGGGCAGAAATACATTTGGGGTGCGACGGCAGGGATGATCTTGAACCTGTTTGAAGTGCTGTCGGTTGCGTGATGACGCGTATTCTCCTCACGTATCTGATCCCGTTCCTGTTGCCCTTGATCGGCTATAGCCTGTGGATTTGGTACCGCACGCGCTATGCCGAAAAACACGGCGGCGATGCGCCCCAGTTCGAGAAAGGCCCGTGGCCTTTGATGCTGTTTCTGGGGGCCTTGTTATCGTTAAGCGTGCTGGGCTTTGGCGCGCTAACGTCTGGCGCAGCGCCTGGCGATATATATGTGCCCGCGCACATGGAAAATGGTCAACTCGTGCCAGGTCGCACTGATAAGAAAGAGCCTGAGAAATCGAAGTGACGCAAGCATTCCCCTGGATGACCGAGCCTGATGTTATGCGGGTTCTGGCCGCACTTGGTGCGCCAGACGTCGATGTGCGCTTTGTCGGTGGGTGCGTGCGCGATGCGCTGGTGGGCCGCGCGATTCATGACATTGATATCGCTACCCCCGACACGCCTGATGTTGTTCAGATGCGCTTAGAAAAAGCCGGTCTCAAGTCTGTGGCGACTGGCCTTGAGCACGGCACGATTACGGCCATCACAGATACGCGCACGTTCGAGATCACCACGCTGCGCCGTGATACGGCCTGCGACGGTCGCCATGCCGATGTGGAGTTCACTCTGGACTGGAAAGAAGACGCGGGCCGCCGTGATTTCACCATCAACGCCATGTCGCTGTCGCCCAATGGAACCTTGCATGACTACTTTGGCGGCCAAGAGGATTTGAAGGCGGGCATTGTCAAGTTTGTCGGCGCCGCAGCAGACCGCATTCAGGAAGATTATCTGCGCACGCTGCGTCTGTTTCGCTTTCATGCGCATTTCGGGCGCGTGCCCGTTGATGTGGACACACTGAAGGCCTGTCACCAACACACCGAGGGTTTGAAAACCCTGTCAGCTGAACGCGTGCATCAGGAGATGGCGAAGCTTCTCGCGGCACCATATCCCGTCGCCAGCATCAAACAGATGCGCGAGTGCGGCGTGTTGCATGTGCTGTTGCCGGAAGTGGAAAGCGGCCAGATGCTCAGTGCGCTGATCAATGTTGAAACGTTGGCGCAGTTAAAACCTGGTTGGGTGCGCCGCTTGGCGGCTTTGGTGCGCCCCACCATTCGCGTGCGCGATCTCACACGGCGTTTGAAGCTTACCAATCAGGAATCAGATTTGCTGGCGTTCCTGATGGGCCCACAGCCTGCGTTGGCGGCAAACATGCGTGTGCCGTCCTTTGATTTAGTGCTCTTTCGGCACGGCAAGGATGTGATCTTAGAGCGCCTGACACTGTTAGCCGCACGCGATAGCAAACCTGATTTGTGGCTGCCGTTGTTCGCGCGCGCCAAAGCCTGGGTGCACCAACCGCTGCCGATTTCCGGAGCAGATATTCTGGCGCTGAACATTGCACCAGGCCCGGCTGTAGGCCGCGCGTTGCGGTCAGCCGAAGAGCAATGGGCGGAAAGCGGCTTTCAGGCCAGCGTGGCCGATCTTATGGCGCATGTTCAGTCCTTTCTCGCCAAAGTCTGATTAGGATTTTCGTGAGATGCAGACTTTTCGTGAGATGCAGACAAAGCAACGGCCCCGGAAGGGGAACCGGGGCCGCTAGTCTTGAGGGAGGAGTGTCTAGGTTCACGAGGGGGAATGAACCAGATCTGTCAGGGTTTCCTCCCGACAGCGCGCCATGTTCAGGGGTGGCTTGCCGTCGATAGTGTTAAAGATACCCCCGCCACCCTTACAAAAAGATGGGCTGCACATGAAAAGCCTGTCACGCTTAAGGCCCCTTCAAGGCAGCTAAAGCTCTGTTTTTCCAGTAAAATATCCTAATTGCCGCAATCCTTCAGCTAACACAACGGCGGCCGCCACTGACACGTTGAGGGACCGTAAACCCTTGGCGATGGGAATCCGCACGCATTCATCAGCTTCGGCATGGACTTCTGAGGGGACTCCGGCGCTTTCCCGGCCCAAAAGCAAAGTATCATCGGGGCGAAAATTAAAGTCCGAATGGCTGATATCGGTGGCGGTGGTCAGCAGCACGAGTCTCCGGTTCGTGCGCCGAAAGTCCGCCAGGAAGTTATCCCAGGAGAGGTGTCGGACCATCTCGCAGGAGCCCCCGTAGTCCAGCGCCGCTCGCCGTAACCTCTTCTCATCAAAGGGAAAACCGCAGGGTTCGATGACATCGATGCCAACCTTAAAGCACGCCGCGGTCCGCATCATCGCGCCCAGGTTTTGGGCAATGTCGGGTTGATACAAAGCAAGTCGCATGAGGGGTAAAATCCTAGCTAGTTGCGAACCATTCGCGACAACGTAAGTGTTTGAATTATTAGAAAAACGAGCGCCTTGCGAGGTCTTTTCAATCAACAGGAATTATTCTATACCCCGCAACACACCGGAATTACTTGAAGTTCCAAAGGTTTTCCGCCGTTTGGCGGGGCTAGTGGATCAAAGAATAACCGGTGAAGTGGGGCATCGTAGTCGCATTGAAGAGATCGCGGTCCCCCCGGCTTTGTAAATAACGCCGCGAGAACGATTCATAGGGGATCATAAGCATGGCGAATACGGCACCGGCCCATCACGCTGGAGATGGCGAAACACGCCGCGACTTTTTATTGCATTCGACGATTGCCTTTGGCGCCGTCGGTGGGGCGATGGCGGTATGGCCGCTGATTCACAGCATGAACCCGGCCGCAGATACGCTGGCCTTGTCCACCACAGAATTCAGCTTGGCTGGTTTGCAAGAAGGCCAAGCCGTCACCGTTGTTTGGCGCGGTAAGCCGGTGTTCGTGCGTTATCGCACCGCCGCGGAAATTGAAGCAGCGCAAAAAACGCCGCTGAACGAGTTGGTCGATCCGCAAGCGGACGCAGACCGCGTGAAAAAGGGCGAAGAGAAGTACCTGATCCTCGTCGGTGTTTGCACGCACTTGGGTTGCATTCCGTTGGGCTCGAAGCCGATGGATCCGCGCGGTGACTTCGGTGGCTGGTTCTGCCCCTGTCACGGGTCGCACTACGATACCTCGGGCCGCATCCGCAAAGGCCCCGCGCCGGCCAACTTGGCTGTGCCGCCGTATCAATTCCTCAACGATACAACCGTGCGCATCGGTTAGGAGATCAACACATGAGCACGGAAAAAAGCCGTTTTCAAAAAGCCTTCGAATGGCATGAAGCGCGTCTGCCGCTCTTCTCGTTCATCGATCACTCGGTCGGCAGCAAATATCCTGCCCCGAAAAACCTGAACTACTTCTGGAACTTCGGCTCATTGGCCGGTTTCATGCTGGTTGTGATGATCCTGACCGGGATCTTCCTGGCCATGAACTATGCGGCACACAAAGACATGGCGTTCGATGCGGTTGAACGCATTATGCGCGATGTGAACTTTGGTTGGCTGATCCGCTACATGCACGCCAATGGTGCCAGCTTCTTCTTCATTGTCGTCTACATTCACATTGCCCGTGGCCTTTATTACGGCTCGTATAAAGCGCCGCGCGAAGTGTTGTGGTGGATCGGCATCCTGATCTTCCTGGCCATGATGGCCACCGCGTTCATGGGCTACGTGTTACCGTGGGGCCAAATGAGCTTCTGGGGTGCGACCGTAATCACCAACTTGTTCTCGGCGATCCCGGTTGTCGGCGATCCGATCGTGACCTTCCTGTGGGGTGGTTTCTCGGTTGATAACCCGACCCTGAACCGCTTCTTCGCTCTGCACTACCTGTTGCCGTTCGTGATCGTGGGCTTGGTGTTCTTCCACATCTGGGCGCTGCATATCCCGGGCTCGAATAACCCGCTGGGTATTGAAGCCGCTCCGGCCGACAAAATTCCGTTCCACCCGTACTACACGGCGAAAGATGCGTTCGGTCTGGGTGTGTTCCTGCTGTTCTACTTCGCAGTTGTGTTCTGGGCTCCGAACATGATGGGCCACCCGGATAACTACATCCCGGCGAACCCGATGGTCACCCCGCCGCACATCGTCCCTGAATGGTACTTCCTGCCGTTCTACGCGATCTTGCGCGCGATCCCGGACAAGCTCCTGGGCGTGGTTGCCATGTTCGGTTCGATCCTGATCCTGTTCGTCGTGCCGTGGTTGGATACATCGCGCGTTCGTTCGGCAACGTTCCGTCCGATCTTCCGCGTGTTCCTGCTGCTCTTCATCGTCAACGTTGCGGTGTTGGGCTGGTGCGGTGCGCAGTTGCCGGAAGGCCTGCCGCTGTACCTGGGCCGCGTTTCGACCTTCTATTACTTCTTCTTCTTCCTGGTGCTGATGCCGGTGATTGGCTGGATGGAAACACCCAAGCCGTTGCCAGCCTCGATTAGTTCACCAGTTTTGAAAGCAGCGGAGTAACGCCATGAAAAAGATGATCCTGGCCGCCGCTGCGGCACTCGCTCTCACTTCCACTGCAGCTTCAGCTGCGACGGAAGGCCCCGAGTTAATGAAGGGGAAGTGGACCTTTGACGGCGTCACCGGCAAGTTCGACAAGATGCAATTGCAACGTGGCTTGCAGGTGTATCGTGAAATTTGCTCGTCGTGCCACTCGCTGAAGTATGTTGCATTCCGCAACCTGACCGCGCTGGGCTATAGCGAAGATCAGGTGAAGGCGTTGGCGGCTGAATACGAATTCGCCACCATCGATGATGAAGGCAGCGATGCTAAGCGCAAGGGCACGCCGGCTGATCACTTCCCGAATCCGTATCCCAACGAGAAGTTTGCCCGCGCATCCAACAACGGCGCTTTGCCGCCGGATTTATCGTTGATGACGAAGGCTCGCGAAGGCGGTCCGAACTACGTTTATTCGTTGATGCAAGGGTACGAGGAGCCGCCGCCGGGCTTCGCGCTGTTGGCTGGGATGAACTACAACAAGTACTTCCCGGGTCATCAGATCGGCATGCCCCTGCAAATCACCGACGATAAGGTGACCTATGCTGACGGCACCAAGGCGACCCACGAGCAAATCTCGGCCGACATTACGGCTTTCTTGCACTGGGCTGCCGAGCCGAAGTTGGAAGCCCGCCACACCACTGGCTTCCGCGTGATGATCTATGTCTTGATCTTTACGGTCCTGGCCTTCTTGCTGAAAAAGAAGATCTGGGCCCGTTTGGAAAAGAAATAAGCTTAGATTTCCAAGTTGCACCCAAAACCGCCGCAGGGAACTGCGGCGGTTTTTGTTTGGCCATAATTCTAGGTCATATTGAGAAGATGAAACCGATCCTGACCATTGCTGCGGCGCTTGCCGTTCTGCCATCGATTGTTCACGCCCAACTCAATCAGTTGCAGGCGAGCTACGATTTCTTGGTGAAAGAGCGCAGTGCCGGTGGTGCGTTGCTAAATTTCACCAATGGCCAGGCCAACTACCTCTTGCCCTCCAGCTTCTATGACACAGCGGATTACTGGGCTCAGCATGTCTGCGAAGGTGCTCAGGTTGAGACTGCGAAAGCTAAGTGCGCTGTCACAGATACCTATAGCGGATCCAATTTCCAGCTCACGCCTGAAGCAACACCTTCGGGTCAGTTGCAGGTCGAGCGGGTGAATGCCCATAACAGTGCCAATATTTATGATGCAGCCACGTGGCAAATCGCGGTCATGTTGGGGTACGTCAAAGGCAAAATGAAGTATGCGTCGCCGACGAGTGCTTATGCATTGGCCAGTGGACTGACGGAGTTTCTGCATCAAAGCGGCACCGCCCCTCTGATCGAGGGGGGTGCGCCCGGCACAAAGCGCGCGACCACATCGAATCGGGCATTCGTTTACAACGGCACGGTGATTAAAAACGGTGTGCAGGCCTATGCGTTTCGCACCATGGCGCCTGAATGGCTGGCCCGCGATCCGTTCATGGGCTCGTCTTATGCGTCACTGGTGACCGCCAAAAGCTTGCCATTTTTCAATTCCGACTACGAAGAGGGTAAAATCAGTTGGACGGATTGGAAACCGATTACAGGTGAAAATGCCTGGGCATTTCTAATTGGACCACTGCAAACCGCGCATCTTCATTACATCGTATTCCGTGGGGATGAGTTTATCCCATTCAAAGACTTGGCAGTTCAGAACGCGCTGGACGTATTGCCCACATTTGCGGCGATGCAGTCATCAGTTGGTGGCGTCTATTACGCGCCCGAAGGCAGTGTGGGCAACCAAGGTGATGCCCTGGTGAACCCGCATGAAGTGTCGGTCGAGAACAATCTCTCGCTGTTTGCGGGCTTGCAGATTTTACGCACGACGTTACAGACAGAATTGGCTGTTGAAGCCACGCTCACGGACGGCGAAAAGACGAAGATCAAAGATGCATTGCAACGCATCGATGTGATGATCAATGGCGGCGAGATTGCGCCTTTCCCACCAGACGGCAAAGATCAAAAGGCCAGCAAAAGCCAACGGCCAAGCAAGCCTCGTCTAACCAAGGGCTTGCTCTCGTTCTTTAAAGATGCGGCCTGGCAAGACGGACGCTTTGTGCAAGGGGGCCTTGCTGACGACCCTACGCAAAAGCAAAATTGGGTGCCGACAACCGCTCCGTTGGCTGTGGATGTGCAAACCTGGGCGATCTCAGCCTTGGGTGCGAAACAGATTGATACGTGGTTCGGCGCAGGGGCGGCCTACCAACTGTGGCAGAACGTCAAAGCCTGGGGCGGATATGGTGTTGAGAATACGCTTTGGGGTGTCGGGTATTCCAACCAAGACGGCAATGGCATCGATGAAAATCGCGCTTACAAAGCGGGCGTGATGTCGGCTGAGTGGACGGCCGGGGCCATCATGGCGGTGCGCAACATGCTCACGCTTTATAGCGCCGAAGATCCATCTTTGGAAACTTACGCAATCACGCAGCCTTATGTGCTCAGCTTGAAGCAAGACGAAGAGGCGATGCTGCGCGCGATGACCAACTTGCGCATCGATCAGTATGCTGCGGCTGACTTTCCGGGCGAACCTGTGAACTTTGATAAACTGGTGTCGACGCAAAAAACCAAGCCGTATTTATACGCCAGCCGCCGCCACTACATTCCGTTCGGCTGGTACGCCAATCCTTTGCCCAGCACGGCATCGACCGCGTGGGTGATCATGGTCGCAAACAACTATGATCCCTTCGGGATTGGCGGCGCGCCGAATTAAAGGGATTGGCGCGCCGGACTAGAATTTATCTGCCAAAACCGCAAGATCGGTCGAGAATGTCAGGTGTGCGTGCGCTTAACTGGCGCGGCCACGGAGGACAGAACGATGACGCCGGCGCTTCAAAACTATCATGCCCGGATGCAGCGGGTGCTGGATTACATCGACCAGCACCTGGATGATGATCTGGACTTGGATACGTTGAGCCGCGTTGCAGCCTATTCAAAATATCATTTCCATCGATTGTTCACGGCGACGTTTGGCATCTCTATGCATCGCTACATCCTGCTGACGCGTCTGAAACGCGCGTCATACCGGCTAGCGTACAGAGACATGCAAAGCGTCACCGAGATTGCAATGGGGGCGGGGTACGACGCGCCAGACGCGTTCGCGCGTGCTTTTCGTCAACAGTTTGGGCAGTCGCCGTCGTCGTTTCGAAAAGCTCCCGACTGGGAGCCGTGGCTTGCGGCCTTTGGGCCTCTCGACAACGCCAGGAGCAAGCTTATGCAGAAAATGTTTACCGCAGACGACGTAACAATTCGCGATGTGCCACACACGCGTGTTGCGATCATGGAACACCGCGGCGATCCGGCGCAACTCGGTGCCACGATCCAGCGATTCATCGCGTGGCGTAAGGCAGCCGGTCTGCATCCGAAGATAAGCCCGACCTTCAACGTTTGGCGGTCCGAGCGGCACCCAGAAGCGTCGGCTGATTATAGCGTGGACTTATGTGTCGGAACCGACCAGCCCATCAAAGCAAATGGGGAAGAGATCAAAGCGGGCGAGATTCCGGGCGGACGTTGCGCCGTGCTTCGTGTTGTTGGCAACACCGATAATCTGGAACCCGCAGCACTTTACCTTTATCGCGAGTGGCTTCCGGCCAGCGGCGAGGAGGTGCGTGATTTCCCAATCTACTGCCAGCGCTTAAGCTTCTTCCCGGAAGTACCGGAGCACGAAGCTGTTGCAGAGCTGTTCTTGCCCCTCAAGTAGGGGCAGGCAAAGCAGGCTTAAACGTTAAACAGGAATTCCAGGATATCGCCGTCCTGCACCACGTAATCCTTGCCTTCTGCGCGCATCTTGCCCGCATCCTTCGCGCCTTGTTCGCCTTTGAGGGCGATGAAATCGGCATACGAAATGGTTTGCGCGCGGATGAAGCCTTTTTCGAAGTCGGTGTGAATCACACCAGCTGCTTGCGGGGCCAGTGTGTTGCGCTTGATCGTCCAGGCGCGCACTTCTTTCGGGCCCACAGTGAAGTAGGTGATGAGGTCGAGGAGCTTATAGCCCTCGCGGATCACGCGGCTTAAGCCTGTTTCGGTGAGGCCCAAGCTACCCAGGAATTCTTTTTGGGCTTCGGCATCGCCCAGTTGCGACACTTCAGCTTCGATGGCGGCGGAGATCACGACCACGCGCGCGCCTTGCGCCTTGGCCATTTCTTCCACTTGCTTCGACAATGCGTTGCCAGTCGCGGCTGCGCTTTCTTCAACGTTGCAGGCGTAAAGGACCGGCTTCGAGGTCAGGAGCTGTAGGCCGTAGAAAATCTTCTCAGCGGCTGCATCGGTTGGTTTTGCGGTGCGGGCCGGCTTGCCCGCGCGCAATGCGACCAAACACGGCTCGATGACAGCGATCAGATCCTTGGCTTCTTTATCGCCGCCCTTGGCTTTCTTGGCGGCTTGGTCGGCCCGGCGTTCCAAGCTTTCCAGGTCTGCGATCATCAATTCAGTTTCAACGGTTTCAGCGTCGCGCACCGGGTTCACGGACCCTTCAACGTGGGTGACGTTCTCGTCTTCAAAGCAGCGCAACACGTGCACGATGGCATCGACCTCGCGAATATTGGCCAGGAACTTGTTGCCTAAGCCTTCGCCTTTGGAAGCGCCACGGACCAGGCCTGCGATGTCCACGAATTCCAACTGGGTCGGCACAGTCTTTTGCGGACTGGCAATCGACACCAATGCGTCGATGCGTTCATCAGGAACGGCGACACGACCGACGTTGGGTTCGATCGTGCAGAACGGAAAATTGGCAGCCTGGGCCGCAGCTGTTGCCGTCAGCGCGTTGAACAACGTTGATTTGCCGACGTTGGGCAGGCCGACGATTCCACAATTAAAACCCATGACTACTTTGCATCCTTATTCGTATTTGGTTTCTCCGCATCCGCTTTTGCAGCAGGTTGCGGTGTTGTCTCTTTGGTCAGAAGCGAGACCTTGGTCATAAAACGGTTGTGATCGCCTGCGACAAGAAAAGGAACCGCATCGACGATCGCATCTAAAAATGGATCAAGCCACGCTTTGTCAGCTTTGGCGAAGTCCTGCAGCACGTAACCTGAAACTTTGTGCTTGTCGCCGGGATGCCCAATACCACAGCGCACGCGCCAGTAGTCTGCACCAATGTGGGCATCGATGCTTTTTAAACCATTGTGACCGGCATTGCCGCCACCTTGTTTTACTTTCAGTCGTCCTGGCTGCAGTTCAAGTTCATCGAACAGCGCAATCACATCAGCGGGTTCAAGCTTATAGAAGCGCATGGCCTCACCGACCGCCTGGCCGGAGAGATTCATGAAGGTGCCGGGCTTTAACAGCAGCGCTTTTTCACCGCCGATGATGCCTTCGCAGATTTTACCTTGAAAGCGCGCTTTCCACGGGCTGAACGAAAATGACGTGGCAATGCGATCAACGGCCATGAAGCCGATGTTGTGCCGGTTATGTTCGTAATTCGAGCCGGGATTGCCCAAGCCCACCAGTAGCCGCATGGGTATACACTCGGGTCAGGCAAAAGGTGCGGGAAGGAAGAACCGGCGGCGAAGTGAACCTCGCCGCCGGGGAAATGGTCTTATTTCTTTTTCGCAGCAGCAGCGGCAGCAGCCGGAGCGGCAGCTTTGGCGCCAGCGGCCGGAGCGGCAGCTTTGGCACCAGCGGCCGGAGCAGCAGCGCCTGCAGCCGGAGCAGCAGCATCGCCTTCGGCGGCGGCAGCTGTCGTTTCGGTTTCCGTCATCACTGTCGGGGCTGCGATCGAGCAGACCGTGAAGTTACGGGCAACTGTCGGCTTCAACGTCTTCGGCAAATTCAGCGCATTGATGTGCACCGAGTCACCGATTTTCAATCCGGTCAGATCCACGTCGATGTGGTCCGGAATGTCATCGGGTTTGCAGTACACTTCGATGTCGTGGCGCACGATGTTGAGCACGCCGCCCAACTTGATGCCCGGCGAAGCGGCTTCGTTCAGGAAGCGTACGGGGATCGGGATGCGAACTTCGGTATTCTTGTCGATGCGGCGGAAGTCGACGTGAATGGCGCGGTCGGTCACGGGATGGATTTGAACGTCCATCGCCATGGTGCGCTCTTTCTTGCCGCCTTCGATTTCCATTTCGAAAATCGTGACGCGGAAGTTTTCTTTGTGCATCAAAGCGGTCAGTGCACGCGGCTCGACAGCAATGAGGGTAGGCTCGGCCTTACCGCCATACACGACCCCGGGAATGAGATCGGCACGACGTGTGGCACGGGCTGCCCCCTTACCTGCCCGCTCGCGTGGTTTCACCTGAAGGGTGGTAACCTGCGGCATGGGTATTCTCCAATATAATCAATATGTTACCAATTAAGGTAACCGGCGCAGCCTCCAGGGGTGCTGCGTCCGACTCTTCCAGGATTCTGGGAAAGCGGGCGTGGGTGTACACGGGCTTTTTGGTTAAGGCAAGCCGCAGAATAGAGCCAAAAATCGGGGTTTTGCCCCTAAATGCGGCTATTCGAACAAGCTGGAAACGGAGGCTTCCTGGCTGGTGCGCTTGATGGCTTCGGCCAACAGGGCCGCAATGGAGATCTGGCGGATGTTATCGGCAAGGCGGACCGCTTCGGTGCCTTGGATGCTGTCTGTGATCACCAGCTCTTTGAGCGGAGAGGCGGTGACACGGCCCACGGCCCCCCCTGAGAGCACGCCGTGGGTGACGTAGGCCGACACCGACTTGGCGCCAGCATCCATCAGGGCGACAGCGGCATTGCACAGGGTGCCAGCAGAATCGACGATGTCGTCTACCAGAATGCACGCACGGTCTTTGATATCGCCGATGATGTTCATGACTTCCGACTGCCCAGCTTTTTCACGACGCTTGTCGATGATGGCCAGTTCGGCATGAATACGCTTCGCAATGGCGCGGGCGCGGGTCACACCACCCACGTCGGGCGAGACAATCACCGGGTCTTCGCCTTTGTAATGGGTTTGAATGTCGGTGGTGAAAACAGGCGCGGCATACAGGTTATCGAGCGGAATATCGAAGAAGCCTTGGATCTGGCCTGAGTGCAGGTCCAGCGTCAGAACACGGCCCGCACCAGCTTGGGTGATCAGATTGGCGACCAGCTTGGCGGTGATAGGGGTACGGCCGCCGGTTTTACGGTCTTGGCGGGCGTAGCCGTAGTACGGGATCACAGCGGTCGCACGGCGCGCCGAGGCACGGCGTAGGGCGTCCAGCGTGATCAGAAGTTCCATCAGGTTGTCGTTGGCCGGGTACGATGTCGGCTGAATGACGAAGACGTCTTCGCCGCGCACGTTTTCATGGATCTCAGCGAAGATCTCCATGTCCGAGAAGCGCTTGATGGAGGCATTGGTCAGAGGCAGATGCAGGTAGGATGCAATGGCCTCTGCTAGCGGTCGGTTGCTGTTGCCCGCGATCAGTTTCATCGGCACATGTCCCACATTAACGTGATGCTCGCAAACGGGCCCCAACCCGGTGCAAGCGCGGCGCAAACTATCAACCTGTCACTAAGCTGTAAACGGCGTGAAACCCGCAGAAACCCACAGGTCTTACAAGTTGCTCGCCCAGCGGTTTAACACGACTCCAGGCCAGTGCTAGAATCGAGGTGCGACCGCCAGCATTTCCAGCAATTGGGGAAGGCCCGCTTCGGCAATCGTGAAGGCCACCGGCCCCCAGCGCCCATCGAGTGCGCCCTTGGGGATGTTGTTGCTCAGCTTCACTTCCCCCAGTTCCTGGCCATCCTGTGTGATGGCGCGCCAGGCAATCGTCATGAAGTCCTGACCGTTCACACTGGGCTCCAATTCAACCCGACCGATCAGAATGACCTCGGGGTTGATGTCATCGCGTTTGCCCCCTTTTTGCAGAAGCGTTTCCAGGGTGGCGAGTTGCAGAGATTCGCGCCCATCACCGGGGGCACCTTCCATCGGCTTTACAGAAATACGGATGGGCTTTGGCGCTTCAGCAGGCACCGATGTGGCGGTGGTCTTGGCCCCCACGCCGCCCGCGGCACGTTGAGTGTCGCCATCGATAATGGCTGCAATCGCCGCCGCCGCATCGCGGCCCGTTTGGGTTGCGGCGACCAACGAGCCCAGTTGCCATTGCTGCTCGGTCACCGCGAAGGCTTGCATATAAAGACCGGTCTCGCGCCGCTTACGGTCCCGCAGCACCCACATCACATCGGCGGTCACCGTTCCGTTCTGCACGGTCTTATCAACCACGCGGCCTTCCAGCGTGAAGCCCAAACCCTGATTGACTGGCAACGCTTCGGCCGGAATTTCAAAAGGCTCTAAACCACGGGCGACAGCGTTGGTGAGCTGCGTGTTGAGCGGATTGGGGATGCCATCCACCGGCACCACAGCAATGCCAACAGCCGAGGGCACATCAAGGGTTGCCACATCGGATGTGACTTTCTTGGTCCCTTTGAAGGGTTGTGGTGTGTCACCGCACGCCGCTAATGCAGCACACATCACTAAAACGCTGAGGAGCTTGTTCATCATTTGCTTATGGCAATCACCGACATCTGCCGGCCGTAATCGGGTTCTTTGCGCAACGTAGCACGGCGAAAGCTGAAGAACTGCGCTTCTTCAGCACACGTATCGTTGCCTGTTACAGCGACAGTGCCGACATGCGCTTGTTTTAAACGATCAGCAGCAAAGCGCGCGATATCAAAATGCGCATGGCCTTTGGCGTCGGGCGCGGTGAAGTATTCGGCGTAAGCTTTATCTTTCTCGACAAAGCGGGCAATGAATTCAGGCCCCACTTCGTAACTGGCCTTGCCGATGCAGGGCCCAACAGCCGCAGTAATGCCCCGGCGTGCAGCACCTAAGCGTTCCATGGCGGCGACCGTGTTTTCGAGCACGCCATCGAACGCGCCGCGCCAGCCGGCATGTGCTGCGCCGATCACTGTGCCGTCTGTGTTGCTGAACAATACGGGCACACAGTCGGCGGTGAGGATGCCAAGAGCTAGCCCTGGCGTTGTCGTGACGAGGGCATCGGCAACTGGTGCATCGCGCCAACTGATCGGCGTGCTCGCCACCACAACATCAGCGGTGTGACGCTGCTTTACGGTGACCAGATGTGAAAGGTCTGATCCCACACCTTCAGCGCAACGACGTCTGTTCTGGTCGATCTCGACTTCATCATCACCAGCCCGGTAAGCGCAGTTGCGATTGCCGAAAGTCTCTGTTCCCGCGTTGCGTGTGAAGAAGCCGTGGCGGATGTGCGGGATCTGCAGTGCGGAATGGGTGACGGTCATGACCCTATGCGCCCCTGTAAATAACAGACGATAACAGGGGGATTGGGGGGGTTGTGTGGAAAACAGCGCGCATGTGGCGATGAGTGTTCAGCTTCAAAATGTGCACCGAAGGTACGGTCGCAGACCCCTCGGCGCAAGGCTTGGGCCTGTGAAATCTGTGCAAAGAAAAGCGCAGGTTTTATGTGACCGCAAATCCTTCGAGGGGCGGCAGGCCAGGGTTCGCCAGCGCAATGACTTTGAACAACGCGCCCATGCCGTGCGGCTCGGTCAGGCGGCGCACCCCTTGTTCGATGGTGCGCGCCACATCTGCAGGCTTGCCACGCGCGAGCTGCATCTGCCGCACACCGATACCCAGTTGCTTTAACCATGTGCCTTGTTCGATCGGGCCATAGACCGCAGCACCATGCGTGCGTGCGGTATTCTTGACTGCGGCAAAATCGACGTGTGCAGTGATGTCGGCGCTGCCAGGGTTTTCCAGAACTGAGACATATTGGTGTTGCTTCACTGCTTGCAGCGTGTCGCCGGGGGCAGAGCTTGTGTGACCATAGTCAATCAACAGGCCAGCACCACCACCGTTGACCAAGCGCTGCGCGACCTCAGCCACAAAACGCACGACCGCATCAGAGTATTCAAACACATCGCCCACCTCAGCGCTCATGGCGACGGGAATAGGTATCGGCGCGTTGTCCACCGGGTGCGTATCGAACACAAAAGCATCACTGCTCAACCGCACAACGCGTTCGGCCCAGCCTGTCGCGATGCGTTGAAATTGCCGAATGGGAAGTGCGTCTAAAAATTCATTACCGATGACAATGCAAGGGCCGGGCGGGACGGTAGCGAAGGCATCGTGCCAGGTTACATGTATGCCCGCGAGTTTTTCGCGCTGCATATTGCGCAGAGCGCGACTGCGTTCCACCAAGTGCACCTGTGCAGCACTTGCAAACCCTGGCACTTGTTTCGCCGCCCGCAACACGTCAGCCATTAAAGTGCCGCGCCCAGGCCCGCATTCGATCAGGTAAAACGGACCTGGTTGCCCCATCTGCTGCCACGTCACAGCGCACCACAGGCCAATGATTTCGCCAAAGGTTTGGCTGATCTCTGGCGCGGTGGTGAAGTCGCCCGTCACGCCGAAGACATCGCCACGCGCATAGTAGGCCGTAGCCACCGCGTTCATGTAGTCGGCAACAGTGATAAACCCTTCGCGCTGAATGCGTGCGCGCAGTTCCGTGGCAAGCTCACTCATACGGCAGCGGTTTGGGCCGCTTTGTTGGCGCGCCAGATGCACCACAGGCCAAACAGCACCATCGGGATAGACAGCAATTGCCCCATGGTTGCGCCAAACGCCAGGAAGCCCAATTGCGCATCGGGCTCACGGAAAAACTCGCCGATGATGCGGAACATGCCATAACCAGCGCAGAACACTCCGGTTAGCGTGCCGGGTTTGCGGCGAATGCTTTCGTTCTGTGACAGCACAATCATGATGGTGAACAGCAGCACGCCTTCCATGCCTGCCTGATACAATTGGCTGGGGTGGCGCGGCACATCGCCCGCACCGGGGAACACCATGGCCCATGGTACGTCAGGTGCCGTGCGGCCCCACAACTCGCCGTTCACAAAATTGGCGAGACGCCCTAAGCCCAACCCAATCGGCACCACAACGCCCACACCGTCGGACACAAACCATTTCTCGATCTTGTATTTGCGGGCAAACAAGATGATCGCCAGGATCACGCCCAAAAGCCCACCGTGGAACGACATGCCGCCTTCCCAGGTTTTCAAAATGGAAAGCGGGTCGTGCAGGTACACCATCGGTTTGTAGAACAGCACGTAGCCAATGCGCCCGCCCAGGATCACGCCCAGCATCGCCCACAGGAAAAAGTCATCCACCTGTTGCGGTGTCATCAGTGCTGGCGGCTTTTGCACATAACGGCGCATCACCCACACGCCACCGAACAAGCCTGCGATATACGCAAGCGCGTACCATCTGATCGCAAGCGGGCCGATGGACACAATGACAGGATCAATCTGCGGGAAGGTGATGGCGAACACGAGTGAACCTCGGGACGGAAAAAGGTGCGGGGACTATAGCGGGGTTGGCAACAAATCTCCAATAACCCTCTCCCTTTGGGAGAATCAGACCGAAGCTTTTTCTCAATGTCATTCCTGCGGAAGCGGGAATCCATCTTTCAACTTGCATCAGCGCAAATGGAGAAATGGACCCCCGCTTTCGCGGGGGTGACGATATGTATGTGTTACTGCCGAGGGGGCGCTTTATTTTCGTTTCAGTTATACTGCCGCACACGAATCGCTTTCACGGAGCCACGCACATGCAAACGCAGAACCGCATTTTTGATGACATCGCGAAAGTCGCCGGTGGTGCGCTGAGTGCATTGGGTTCACTCAAGCAAGAAATCGAAGGCATGATTCGCGATCGCCTTGAGCGTTATATGGCCGATGCCAACTTTGTGCCGCGCGCAGAGTTTGATGCGGTGAAAGAAATGGCGGCCAAAGCGCGCACCGAGAATGATGCGCTCGAAGCCCGCATTGCAGCGCTGGAAAAAGCACTCGATTTGAAAGAAAGCGCGCAAAAAAAATAATTGCGTTTCGATGCAACCGCGATTTTGCGCTGAAGTTTTCCCACGCTATCTGATTCATTCGACTCACTTTTTCGGCTTATCCACAGCGTTCAGCGACTCGTTGATATTGCGCAACATTTTGTGTTGCTAGCGCCGACCCCCTCCTATATCTTGATGAAAGATTGATTGTTTTGGGTCCGGAACGTGAGTTGAGGGATTCCAGACTCAAGGTCTCGCAGGGGATTTGAGGGGAAATACATGCAATCACACGCCGTGCGCCGCCAAGACGCCAAGGCCGCTCACCCTGTCGATATCATCGAAGACATCATTGCCGAAAAAGAGTGGGTTTACGACCGCCGTTGCGAAACGGAGCTTGCGGTCGAGGCACCGGGGACATGGTGCGATTACGGTATGTTCTTCGCATGGTCCGAAGACTTAAACGCGCTGCACTTCTCCTGCGCGTTTGATATGCGGGTGCAGCCCAAGCTGATGGGCCAAATCTACGAGCTTCTTGCGAAACTGAATGAACGTCTGTGGATGGGCCACTTCGCCATCTGGGTGGAAGAAGGTATCCCGATGTTCCGCCATACCATCCGCCTGCAAGGTGCAGTGGATAATGAAACCATCGCCGATGTGATGGAATTGGCCATGGCAGAATGCGAGCGTTATTACCCCGCCTTCCAGTTTGTGATCTGGGGCGGACGCACAGCGGAAGACGCTATTGCAAGCTCGCTGTTAGATACGGTTGGCCAAGCCTAGGGGTGCTTGGGCTGCGAGAATGCCCAGACTCTAAAAGAGCACGGCCAAGTTTAAACAGTTAACCTCTCTCGCGTCCGGCACGTTGTCGGCATGTCATGTTCGCGCGCCTTCGGGCGCGGCGTGAGGGAGAGGGGTGAGGCGAGTGTTCGGGCGTCCCGTCGCGCTGGTATGTTGCCTTTAATAAAGCGAACACAACCCTCACCCTTTTAATTTTCTTATTCTCTGGCTTCGCTCTCGTTTATTTGCTGCGTTCCACTGCGCTCTATCATGCTCCGCTGCGTTCACGCCTGCGGCTATGCGGGTGCCGCATGTAACATGGTGCACCCCCATCATTTTCGCTCGCCAAGCCGCTTGAAAAACGCGATACAATCGCCGCATGGATGGCACAGTTCTTCTTGTTGGTTGCGGTAAAATGGGATCAGCCATGGTTGAAGGCTGGTTCAAGCGCGGCCTTAACCCGGTGGATATCATCATCGTTGAACCAGCGGGCCGCCAGTCTTTGGCGTGCTGTTCGGGCCATCCTGCATTAACGGTGCTGCCCAAGGCGCAAGACATCCCGCGCGACTTTAAACCCGATGTGATCGTGTTTGCCGTGAAGCCGCAGTTGGCCGCCGACGTGGTGCCGCAATATGCGCACTTTACGCGCCATCATCCGGTGTTCTTGTCGATCTTAGCGGGTAAACAAATTTCGTTCTTCAAACAACACTTGGGTGCTGATGCTGCCGTGGTGCGCGCCATGCCCAACACGCCCGCCGCTATCGGCAAAGGCGTCAGTGTTCTGACAGCCGCGCCGGAAGTCAGCCCGATCCAACGTGAGATCTGCGACAAGCTGATGACCGCCGCAGGCCAAGTGGCCTGGGTGGACAACGAAGGCCTCATGGATGCGGTAACGGCAGTGTCCGGCAGTGGGCCTGCCTATGTATTTTTGTTGGCCGAAGTGTTGGCGGAAGCCGGGCGCAAAGCAGGCTTACCGGCGGACCTCGCCGAGCAATTGGCGCGCGCAACTGTTGCAGGCTCGGGCGCGCTGTTGGAGCAATCGAAAGACACGGCCGCCACCTTGCGCCAAAACGTCACTAGCCCCAATGGCACCACTGCCGCAGCGCTGGCTGTGTTGATGGATGATGCTGGCTTACGACCATTGATGGAAAAAGCCGTGGATGCCGCCACAGTTCGCTCTCGCGAACTGTCAAAGTAAAAAGTACGCTTGCGCGAGCTTTCCAATTAAACGTGTTTCCAATTAAGCGCGCTTCCAATTAAACGCGCTTTCGGGCGCGAACACACCGTGGCCGGAATAACGCACCGCCTGAAAATTTAGAAAAACAGGGAACAAAACCCTGATCGTTACAGGTGTGTTGCGCGGCGTGCGCGACATTTCGTGCGCTTGCCTTGATTCGGTCACAGGCCTGTGAAAGCCTTGAGCCATCATGTTGCATCAACCACTCTTAATATGAGGGCTTGTCATGGCACGGAAATCATCTGCTGATAAAACGGGGGCGGCTAAAAACGCTGCCTCAGACTCAGATGACGAAATCTCGCGCATCTTATCTGCGGCGATGGATGAAGCGGCCGCCACCGGGTGGGCGCAAGTATCGTTTCAAGCGATTGCAAACCGTAGCAATTTGAAATTGGGTGAGGTGCTGCTGCACACGCCGACAAAAGCTTACATTCTCGCGCGCTTTGCCGATGCGATTGATAAAGCAGCACTCTCTGATGTGAACGACGTTGATGACAGCCAATCTGTGAAAGATCGTTTGTTCGATTTGATGATGCGCCGCTTCGATGCGCTTCAGAAATATCGCGCTGGTGTGCTGGCCCTGATGACCGGCCTCTCGCGTGATCCGGCTGAGGGCGTGATGGTGATGGGCCGCTTGTCGCGCTCGATGGCGGCCACGTTGGCGGCGGCTGGTGTACCGGCCCATGGCTTGGCGGGTTTGGCTCAAACCGAAGGCTTGAAAGCGGTGTACTTATCGGCTCTACGCGCATGGCGCAGTGACGACAGCGACGACATGGCCAAAACCATGGCGGCGTTGGATAAGGCGCTGGGCTATGCCGAGAAAGCTGCGTCCTTCGTGAAGGGCAAACGCCGGGCTGCAAAACCGAATCCTGATCCGGTGGAACCCGAAGCCGCTGCGGCGAGTACGGGGAATTAGGTCTCATTTGTCATTCCCGCGAAAGCGGGAATCCATTGATCAATTTTATGCGGTATTTGTTGAAAGATGGACCCCCGCTTTCGCGGGGGTGACGTGTTGTGTTTGTGGCGCGTGATGTGCCCCACATCCTGACTACAACGGCAACCTAATCACAGCGGGATTCGGATAGTGGCGCGCAAGCCCCCTTTGGGGCTATCGGCCAACTCAATCTCGCCGCCCATGCTGCGCACGATGTCTAAAGCAATGGTGAGGCCCAAACCCACGCCACCGGTTTTGGGGTTGCGTGATGTCTCAAGCCGCGTGAAGGGGCGAAACACATCCTCGCGGTTTTCGGCCGGAATACCGGGGCCGTCATCATCTACATGAATTTCCAACATGCGTTCACGGGTGCCAACGTTCACATCAACCGTTTTGCCGTACCGCACCGCGTTACCGACCAAATTATTTACGCAGCGTTCAAACGCCACGGGCCGCAGCGGCATGGTTTGCGGGAGTTCGCCTAAGTTCAACGCAATGGTGGCACCATCGCGGCGGAAGCGCGCGACAATGGTTTCCATCACTTCGGCCACGTTGGTGGCGACAGCGTCTTCATTGCCTTCGCCTTTGGCAAAGGTCAGGTACGCATCCAGCATTTTTTCCATATCGGCAGCGTCATCTTTCAGGGCTGCGATGTCGTCTGGCGTGACATTGCGGCCCATCATCTCAAGCTGCAATTTCATGCGCGTCAGCGGGGTGCGTAAATCGTGCGACACGCCGGATAACATATCGGTGCGCTGTGCAATCTGGCGGGTGATGCGCCCGCGCATGATGTTGAAGGCCCGCGCCGCCATGCGCACTTCGAAGGCGCCTTCGGCAGGAAAGTCGGGCACATCGCGGCCTTTGCCAAATTCATCAGCCGCGCGGGCCAAGCGGCGCACGGCTTTGACCTGATTGCGCAAAAAGATTGTCGCCACGCCAAACAGCAGTAAGGATGAGCCCACCATCCAGATCACGAAGACATAAGTGGTCGAGCTGAAGAGGCGGCGGCGTGGGGCCAGCACGTGCAGCACGCCATCATCCAACTGCACATAGATCGAAATTTGCTTGTCCACACGGAAGGTGGCTAAGTCGACTTGGAACGGCCGCTTTAAGGCTTCCCACAATGCTTCCGCAAGCAAATCATCCGCATCTGCTTCGGCTGTGATGGCCGATGTCTGCAACGTCGCGCCACGTTCGAAGCTGATGTCCATCATCAGCGTGCGTTTGGCGGTATCTGTCAGCCACGCGAAATGCGTTTCACCGGGGAAATCTTTCATGAACACGGTGATCGACGCCACATCGCCGGCCAGACTGGCGGCCATACGGCGCGACATGGTGTCCCAGTGGTTGTCGTAGAAAATGTAGGTGGAGATGACCTGCACCAAAATCATCGGCACCACGATGATCAGGCTTGCGCGCGCCATCAGTGTGCGCGGCGCCCAGCGCTCCCAATCAAAGCCCTTCCACGTTGAGGACTGTGGCGGGCTCGTGGCGGCGCGCTGGATGTTTTCGCTCATGATTTAATCAGCGCGGAGCAGGTAACCGGTGCCGCGCACGGTTTGCAGATAACGCGGTTGGCGCGGATCGGCTTCCAGTTTCCGGCGCAGGCGCGTGATTTGAACGTCAATGGTGCGCGGGTTCGAGCCGTCTTCGGCGGCGGCGGCCAGGACCATGCGATCCACCGGCTCGTTCACATGATCGACCAGAATGCGCAGCAACTCTGCTTCGCTGGACGTGAGATGCACAGGTGCGCCGTCTTGCATCAGTTGATGACGGGCCAAGTCGTACCGGCAATTGCCAAACTTCAGCTCAAGCCGTGTCGGTTCATCGGGCACAGGGGCGCGGCGCAAAATCGAGTTCACGCGTAACAGCAATTCACGCGGCTCGAAGGGTTTGGCCATGTAATCGTCGGCACCGTGTTCGAGGCCTTGAATGCGATGATCAGCTTCGCCCATGGCGGTCAGCATCATGATTGGCACAGTGCTGGTGCCGCGAATGAACTTGATGAGTGAGAGGCCGTCTTCGCCGGGCATCATGCGGTCGACGACCAGCAAATCAAACCGCAAGCCGGTGAGGTGGCGGCGGGCTTCGGCGGCACTTTGCGCTGCCGTGACCATGTAGCCGTTGTCTTTCAGGTAGCGCGCCAAGAGATTGCACAGCCTGGGGTCGTCATCGACGACCAGGATGTGCTGCGCGGGTTCGAGTGATGAATCTGAGGCCATGGCGACAGTTTAACGACAAATGGATTAGGGTGCACCATCAGGTTCGCCCGCGCCGATATCGATCCAGTGATGGAACACGATATCTTGCACAACTTGGAAGTTGTCGCGGGCTTCCAGGGCTTCTTGCGCGTTGGCCACGCTGGCGTAGGTGATGAAGCACTTCATGGTGGGATCATCCACGCCAATCGGCAAGCCAATGGCCGGGCAGTCGACGAGGCGGCCCGCCTTCGTCTGCACACGGCGGGTACAGACATATCCCACCGGGCGGCTCACGGCTTCCCACACCAGGTGCTGCGCCAAGGCTTGAACGTCAGGACTGTAAAGCGTCATGAGGTTGTTCATCGTGGGCATTAATCCGGACACACTTTCCAGCCGCGTGCCAAACAAGCGGACAACCATGTCGGTGGGGCCGAACACGTCGACGATGGTCACGTTGGGCTGCAAGTGCGGCGTCACGCCATCCAGATAATCGCGCAAGCTGGGCACCAGACCATTCATAGGAAGGTCTTCCCAGCTTTCGAAAAACTCGATGATATCTGGCACCGTCGTGGACGGGAAAACGCTGCGACTACCCATATCGACGATTACTTCTCACTTGTCTTGAAGCGTTGGCGTGCAGTTTCATTCATGATTCCTAGCATTACTTTGCGGAATCCATCTACCGCTACCGCACCTGCGTCTTTGTACGCGGCTGCGATACGCGCGCGCTGTTCTGTGGTGAGGAGTTTTTCCAATTCATGGCCTTTGTCGGTCAGGTGCAACAATCTTTGGCGTCCGTCTTGAGTACCTTTTTTCTGCACGATGTAGTTTTCGCGCACGAGTTGGCTCAACACCCGAGATAGGCTCTGTTTCGTAATGCCCAAGATATCCAGCAATGCACTGACAGTAATGCCCGGGTGGCGGCCTACGAAATACACCACGCGATGATGGGCGCGACCAAAACCTTGCTTGGCTAAGATCACATCGGCGCGGGCAGTAAAGTCGCGATACGCGAAGAACAACAGTTCGATGGCTTGGCGCAAATCTTCATCGCGCAAGAACAATGGATTCGCAGACGGCTTTAAGTCGGCCACGGTTCACCCTCTTTTGGCCATATACGTCAGTAGTGTTGACATATTTATACCCCAAGCCTATGGTTTAGATATTACGATTCGCATACTCGCAGAGTAATATAATTTCGCGCGTTGAACGTGCCGGCGCGACGGGTATGTTGAGACAAACGTAGTTTCATCCATGAGTAACGCACATGAGCACACCCACTTTTGACGACCGCGACGGATACATCTGGTTCAACGGCTCCCTCATGCCATGGCGTGGGGCGAAGGTCCACGTTCTGACCCACGCGCTACATTATGCCAGCTGCGTTTTCGAAGGCGAACGTTCATACCGCGGCAAGGTGTTTAAGCTGGAAGAGCACACCGAGCGCTTATTCTACTCCGCAGGCATTCTCGATATGAAAATGCCGTTTACGCAACAGCAGATCAACGACGCAACCAATGAAACCATTCGCGCCAACAACCTGACAGACTGCTATGTGCGCCCCATGGCGTGGCGCGGCAGTGAGATGATGGGTGTGGCGGCGCAGTCCACAAAAACCAACGTCGCTATCGCCGTGTGGCCGTGGCCGTCGTACTTCTCACCGGAAGAGCGGTTGAAGGGGATTCGCCTGGATATGGCGCAGTGGCGCCGTCCGCACCCGGATACGGCTCCGGTGCGTGCGAAAGCGGCTGGCTTGTACATGATCTGCACGCTCAACAAACATGCGGCCGAACGTAAAGGCTATGACGATGCCTTGATGCTTGATTGGCGCGGTCAAGTGGCTGAAGCCACGGGTGCGAATGTGTTCTTCATCATCGATGGCGAAATCCACACGCCGACGCCAGACTGCTTCTTGGATGGCATCACGCGTCGCACCGTCATCGGCCTTGCTAAGGCGCGTGGCTACAAAGTGATTGAGCGCGTGATCATGCCGGAAGATATGGCGAAAGCGCAGGAATGCTTCCTGACGGGCACAGCTGCGGAAGTAACGCCAGTGCGCGAAATTGGGCCGTACAAATTCACGCCGGGTGAAGTGTGCAAAAACCTGATGATGGATTACGACGCAGCGACCGGTAAGACACCAGCCGCTAAGGCTGCTTAAGACTCTTTGTTGGTCGCATTTCCCACGCCAAGTGGAAGCCCACTTCTCGGGGAATTGCTCCAGCGCTCTGCGCGTTGATCGTCGCTGTCTTGTGCCGCGACCCACGATGAACCCGAAGGCCCCGTTTCTTTTTTCCAGAACGGGGCCTTTGTTTTCAGCCAATCCATCAGAAATTCGCACGCGGCAAACGCATCGCCCCGGTGCGCTGAGGCAGTCGCCACAAACACAATCGCTTCAGTGGGCTTCAATACGCCGTAGCGATGAATGATCGTCACATCATCTAAAGGCCAGCGCGCTTTGGCTTGTGCGGCCAATTCTAAAAGCTGCTTATCGGCCATGCCGGGATATGCATCTAACTCCATGGTCGCGATGGTTTCGCCGGTTTGCTTGTCGGCCCCGCGAAAATCGCGCATCTGGCCAATAAACGTGCAGATGGCGCCTGAGGTGTTATTGCGCGCGGTAAACTTCTCGGTCTCTGTGCCGATCACAAACGCGTCGGTTTGCACGCGAATATCCATTACCCACCTGTCACAGGTGGAAAGAACGCGACTTCCTTTGCGCCAGCAATCTTGGTGCTGTGCGCGCTGTGGGTTTGATCGACAGCCGCGCGGATTTGTGTACGGTTCTTGAAGGCTTCTGCATGCTTGGGGCTTTGGGTCGCGAGCCAGTCAATTAACTGTGCGACAGTTTCAACAGATGCAGGCGGGCTGACGGTTTCATCACCGATGCCCACTTTCTCTCGTACCCACGCGAAATAGAGAATGTTTAAAGCCACGCGGACATCAGCCGGCTTTGTCTTTGTCGAATGACGTCGGCGCGCTGCCTTCGCCCATGTACGCCAACCCAGCGCGCAGGTAATCGTAGCCCGTAATCAGCGTAATCGCTGCGGCAATCCAGATGCCAATCTCGCCAATCAATTCCGCTGGAATCCAACTGGGAGCGGCACTGCCGACAATCACAAAACCTAAGGCCACCATTTGCACTGTGGTTTTGGCTTTCGCCAGTTTTGTCACCGGTAAACCCACATGCAGTTCGGCCAGAAATTCACGTAACCCAGACACAAAAATTTCACGTAAGAGAATGACCAACGCCGGCAGGTAGGACCAGGGCCCAACGCGATCAAACGCTACGATCATGAACAGGACCGAAACCACCAGCAATTTGTCGGCGATGGGGTCGAGGAAGCGGCCCAAGCGCGACACCAACTTTTCGCGACGTGCCAGATAGCCATCAAAAAAATCAGTGATACCCGCCAGTGTAAACAAGGCGCAGGCTGTCCAGCGCATCGTTGGACTGTCGAAGAAGAACGTCGCTACCACCACCGGAATGATGATGATGCGGGACATGGTCAGAATGTTCGGGAGGTTCCACACGTTCTTGTACCTAGTTTTCTCGTCTCTCGCTCATACACTTGCGCGTTCTATATAGGAGTCGATTTTACCCTTCCGGGTGAAAATGATCATAGATTTTTTTCGCCATGGCGGCACTGATGCCTTCAACGGTTTGCAGGTCATTGATCCCTGCATTAGCAACGTCGCGGGCCGACCCAAAGTGCCGAATTAACGCCTTTTTGCGGGCCGCCCCAATGCCTGCCACATCATCCAGTGTGGATTGGCCGATCGCCTTGCTGCGCTTAGCGCGGTGGGTGGTGATGGCAAACCTGTGCGCCTCATCGCGTAAGCGTTGCAGGAAGTATAAAACAGCATGGTTCGGCGGCAGCATGAACGGCGGTTGGCCCGGCATGTGGAAATGTTCGCGGCCAGCGTTGCGGTCAGGCCCCTTGGAAATTGAGGCGATATTCACATCGTCGATGCCCAAATCGGCTAGCACTTGCAGCCCCGCATTCAGTTGCCCTTCGCCCCCGTCCAGCAGCACCAAGTCGGGCCATTGGCCCTGAGTGCGGTCTGGGTCTTCCGTTTGGGCGCGGGCAAAGCGGCGGGTCAGCACTTCGCGCATGGCTCCATAATCATCACCGGCCGCTAGGTCGGGTGTTTTGATGTTGAACTTACGATAGGCATTTTTCATCAGACCCGAGGGCCCAGCCACAATCATGGCCCCCACCATGTTGGTGCCCGAAATGTGCGAGTTATCGTAAACCTCAATACGTTCCGGGGGGGCAGGCAGTTTGAACACTTCTGCCGTGCCATCCAGCAATGCACGTTGGGCACTATTTTCGGCCTGACGGCGCAGCAAGGCTTCGCGCGCGTTCGTGACCGAGTGTTCCACAATCTTCTTGCGATCCCCCCGCTGCGGGATTGCCAGTTCGACTTTCCGATTGGCGCGCAACGCCAACGCATCAGACACCAACCGATGATTGGGAATCTCAATGCTCAACAGAATTTCTTTGGGTGGAGGGAAGTTCGCATAAAACTGACCCACAAACGCTTCCATAATCTCGCCGTCGGTATCTTCGGCAGCGTGAATGGGGAAATACGCGCGGTTGCCGAAGTTTTGCCCACCCCGGAAGAAGAACACTTGAATGCAGCTTTGGCCGTTCGCACGATGCATGCCAATCACATCGGCTTCGCCGAGCCCTGAGACATTGATGTCTTGATGAGATTGCACAACGGTCAGCGCACGAATGCGGTCGCGGTAGCGCGCAGCTGCTTCGTAGTCCAACTCGGCTGCTGCAGCGTCCATGCTTTTGGCAAGCTCATCCTGGATCGCGCGGCTGTCGCCATGCAGAAATTCGCGCGCTTGGCGCACGAGATCAGCGTAATCGGTGGTGTTGATCTTGCCCACGCAGGGCGCAGTGCAGCGCTTGATTTGATAAAGTAAACAGGGGCGCGTGCGGTTCGAATACACCGCATCGGTGCAGCTTCGCAGTAGAAAGACTTTTTGTAGTGTCGTCAGCGTGCGGTTCACGGCTTGTGTCGACGCAAAAGGCCCGAAGTATTCGTTGCCTTTGGAGCGCGCGCCGCGATGTTTCAGCACGCGCGGAAAATCATGGCCGCCGGGAATGACGATGTATGGAAACGACTTATCGTCGCGTAAGAGAATGTTGTAGCGGGGCTTCAACTGCTTGATCAGGTTGCTTTCCAGCAGCAGTGCTTCCGCTTCGGTGTGCGTAACGACAATTTCTAAGTGATTGGTTTCGTAGACCATGCGTTGGAGACGAATGGGCATACGGTCGACGCGCGTGTACGACACTACACGCTTTTTCAGGTTCTTGGCCTTGCCCACATACAGCACATCGCCCTTGGCGTTGATCATGCGGTACACGCCGGGCTTGGGCGGCAAGGTGGCCACGGCCGCTATCAGAATTTCTAGGCCACTGCCGCCTGCGGTTTCGACTTTTGGCAAGGCGTCGATGGCGGGCGGCGCATCCAGTGCAATTTCATCAACTGCAATTTCATCAACTGCAATGTCATCAAGCGCAGTGGCGCGGTCGGGCGCTGCGGACTCTTTCGCAGGTTTATCGTCAGAAGAGGGCGGTTGATCAGGGGACATCAGTCAATCTGAGCAGGGGCAGCGTTGCCGTCAACGCATGTGGTTTTCAAAAAAAGTCTGTGGAAACCGCCACATAAGCTCCGCATTGCCTGACGCAAAAGCGTCATCGCAAAAACCTGTGAAACACGTTTTAACGATATCCACGGTTTCTGTGGATAAGTCTGTCGGTAACTTCTCTTCAATTCGATTCGCATGGCGGCTTACCTGGGCTCTAACCCATTTGCCTGTTTTTTAGGCTGAATTCGTAAAACATTGAAAAACAATATTTTTTAATTCTGATTGTGGCAAACAGCGCTTCCGTCGAAAAATATTTTCAACATGGTTGAGAGCGACTCGTGGTCAATTTTTGCTTGTGAACAACTTTGCTTGACCGAGCGGTCTCAGCAGCGCAGCCAAGTGATTCGATGGCAAATTTGTGTCTGTTTTCTTGCGGTTAGGTCGCGCGGCTTTTGGGGTGGCCGCCTGCGGAGCGCTTATCGGGTGCGCGAACGGCTAGCCGCAAAGCGTTCGATCTCGACACCCACGCTGCCGGTGTCCGAAAACACATCCAGCTTTTCAACTCGTACGCGTGCTGAGCGGGCTTGTGGAGACTGCAGGCAAATCTCGGCTACGCGTTCGGCCAAGGTCTCGACCAAATTGATGTGGCCGTCGGCGACAATGGCGCGGATTCGAACCACCAATTGCTCGTAACAGAGTACGTTTTCTAGTTGGTCGCCGTGGGGTGTTTCGCCTTCGTACACGCCAACGTCGATATTCACGCGCACCCGCTGGGGACCGCGCTTTTCATGGGCATGCACGCCGATGACACAGGTGAGCAGCAAGTCGCGGACAAAGACGTGGCGGATACCCGCCCCGGCGTCGGCAATTTTCAGCGTTTCGATGACCTGATTTTTGCTCATCTGTTTGCCTTAATGTGGCGGACTCAATACGTGGCAGGCTTGTATTTTAGGCGAACGTCGTGATGGAGAACTTAATCCTCAGGTGTCGCGTCTTTGGGAACCTGACCCCAGCCTAAGTGCTGGCCTCCATCTAAGGCGATCATTTGCCCGGTCAAGGCAGGAGCCGCAAGGATAAACCGTGCGGCGGCGCAAATTTCGGCCGGTGTTGTGCCGCGCCCCAAGGGCATTTTGGCCTGAAAGGCATCAAACTGGGCCTGACTTTGGCGCGGGCTCGGCAGGGTTGGGCCGGGGCCAATGGCGTTGACGCGAATACGCGGGGCCAATGCCATCGCCATGGTTTGGGTCAACGTCCATAAGCCAGCTTTACTGACGGTGTACGAGGCGAAATGTGGTGTTAGGTGCCATACGCGTTCATCGACCAAATTAATGATCGCGCCGTGATGCGTATCCGGCAGTTGCTTTACAAACGCTTGGGCCAGAAAAAAAGGCGCGCGTAAATTAATCGCGATGTGATTGTCCCACGATTGCAACGTGGCTGTTTCCACATCGTCGCGCTCAAAAATCGAGGCGTTGTTAATCAGGCAGCCAATGGGACCGAGTTGTTTTGTTGCTACGGGCAGAAGTGCTTCCACAGCGTGGTGATTGCCCAAATCGGCTTCCAATGCGATGGCTTTGCCGCCAACGGCCTTGATCGCCTTTAACGTCTCGTCGGCGTTGTTCGCGGCACCGTGATAATGCACGGCCACGGTCCAGCCATCGGCCGCAAGAGATTCAGCCAGGGCCCGGCCAATGCGGCGCGCCGCCCCGGTAATCAGCACCGTTTTTGGGATGGGTTGATAAGGCGGGTTGACCATTGTTCGCATGCCCGGTTTCATGTGCACAAATCGAGGTTCGTGCTCTGGGTTAGAGCACAAAACATTAAAAGCACAAAGATAAGCGTATGTCCGAACAGCCGTCACACGAAACGCCACCGCCAGAAAAGCCTGTTGTCAGTGGCACGAATGCGGTGGCCGCACAGCGCCGAACGAAAGCTTTCACAACATTCTTGTTGGCAGCCACGTTAAGCGCGGTGTTGATTGCGCTGCTGATGATCTACCTGATTTTTGCACCCACTCCATCCAATACTGCGCCAGCCCCAGGTGCGGCGGCAACCGCGCCCATTGCAACGGCAAACACCCTCAGATTTGTCGTACCGCGTAGTTTGATCGCGCCTGAATTGTTAGCCGATTTTCAAAATGAAAGCGGTGTTGTGGTGGACTTGGTGCCCTACGACGATGATGAAACGTTGGGCGCTGATGGTGCGAATGCAATTGCGGGCGATGTGGTGCTTGCGTCGGGCACGGTGATTCAAAAGCTGAATGCCCAAGACCGCTTGGCCGTTTTGCCAGCGCGCCAGATCAGCAATTTGGGTTTGATCGACCCGAGCCTGCGCACACTTGCTGCGACATATGACAAAGGTGGCCTGCGCACAGTGCCGTATGTGTGGACATCATATGGCTTGGGAATCCATCGCGAGGCGGTGACAGCGCAATTAGGACAGGGCGCTGCACTTGATACGTGGGGCCTCGTGTTTGATCCGGCGCAAGCGGGCAAGCTTGCGATGTGTGGTATTCACAGCATTGCAACGCCGTCCATCGCGTTTCCGTTGGCCATGAAGTATTTGCAACTGCAACCGCAATCCGACGCGCCGGGGGATACCGAGCGCGCATCGGCATTGTGGGAAGCGGCGCGCCCGTTCATTGGCGTATTGGATACGCGCACGGTTGTTGAAGATCTCGCGAACGAAAAAGCCTGTGTTGCTTTGGCGGCTGTCAGCGACGTGTACCAGGCACGCGCGCTCGCGCGTGATGCGGGTAAAACGGCTAAGATTGAATTTGTGTCGCCACGCGAAGGCACAGTGTTGCGGGTTTATCTGCTAGCGATGCCGCGCATCAGCCCCAATGCGGTTAAGGGTGCGGCGCTGGTGAATTATCTGTTGCGCCCTGAAGTTGCTGCGCGCCTAACCAATGCGAAGTGGGTTGCCAATGCTGTGCCGAGCTCGCAGCTTTATGTGCGTCAGGAGATTAAAGACGATCCGGCGATTTACCCTGACGTGGCTGCGTTTCAGCAGCTCACGCCCGATGCAAGCCCATCACCCGCGACAGTCAGTCTGCGCGAGCGCTTCTGGCAGTTGATGAGTGCAGCACCTAAAGCACCGTAATTAGAAGCTTGCAGCTCCATAGCCGCCGCCGCCTGGCGTTGCGATGGTGATGCTGTCGCCTGTCTGAAGTACAACCGATGCCGTGGCGCCCAAATTTTCCGTGTCACCATTACTGCGAGTGACAATCGTGGTGCCAGCCTTGGCATTACCGCCGCCATTCAAGCCAAACGGATGTGTCGCGCGCCGCCCTGATAAAATCGAAGCAGTCATGGGGGCCAGGAAACGCAGTGTACGTTCTACGCCATCGCCGCCGGTGAACTGGCCTGGGCCACCAGAATTTTTGCGAATGGCAAAACGCTCTAGCACCACAGGGAAGCGCCACTCCAGCACTTCAGGGTCGGTGAGGCGTGAGTTGGTCATGTGGGTTTGCACCGCAGATGTGCCGTGAAAGCCTGGGCCAGCACCGGAACCGCCCGCGATAGTTTCGTAGTATTGATGTTTGGCATCGCCGAAGGTGAAGTTGTTCATGGTGCCTTGGCTGGCCGCCAGCACACCCAGCGCGCCATACAACGCATCACACACGATCTGCGAGGTTTCCACATTTCCGGCCACCACAGCGGCGGGGTGTTTGGGATCAAGCATCGAACCTGGCGGAATGATCAGCGTGATGGGTCGCATGCAACCATCATTGAGCGGAATGTCTTCGTCAATCAGCGTGCGAAACACATACAACACTGCCGCACGGCAGATGGAGCGTGGCGCATTGAAGTTCGTGGGCCGTTGCGGTGATGTGCCTGTGAAGTCCACAATGGCTTGCGATTTCGCGCGATCAATTGTCACGTTCACGGTGATTTCGCTGCCATCATCCATAGGGCAGGTGCGGGAGCCGGATTTCAGTTTGCCAATCGCACGGCGTACGGCGGCTTCGGCGTAATCCTGCACGTGGCCCATGTAAGCTTGCACGACATCCAAGCCGTATTTGTCGCACGTGGTGAGCAGTTGTTGTGCGCCGATGGTGGTCGCTGCGGCCTGGGCTTTCAGGTCGGCGATGTTTTGATCAACACTGCGGGCCGGGTAGGTGCCGCCGGTTAAATGCGCGCGGATATCGGCGTCCAAGAACGTACCGCTACGCACGAGTGCGATGTTATCCAGCAGCACGCCTTCCTGGTCGATGGTCGTGCTGGTGGGTGGCATGGAACCGGGCGTAATGCCGCCCACATCAGCGTGATGCCCCCGACATGCAACAAAAAACAGCGGTGCAGCATGGCCTTTGCGCATCACTGGCGTAACAACTGTAATGTCGGGCAGGTGTGTTCCGCCGTTGTAGGGCGCATTCAGAACGTAACTGTCACCATCGCGCATGGTCGGGCCGTGCTTCTCACGGACCGCGCGTACGCTATCACCCATCGAGCCCAGGTGCACTGGCATGTGCGGCGCATTGGCGATGAGATTGCCGCCGCCATCAAACACGGCGCACGAAAAATCCAAACGCTCCTTGATGTTCACTGACCGCGCCGTGCTTTGCAGGACTGCGCCCATGTGCTCGGCGATCGACATGAAGAGGTTATTAAAAATCTCGATCATCGCCGGATCACGCACGGGAGTGACTTTTTTCTGCGCCTGATGGCCCTGATCGCGCGTCAGCACCAAGTGGCCATCGGCAATCACGGTGGCGTGCCAGCCTGCCTCGACAACTGTTGTGGCATTGGTTTCGGCAATGAGCGCCGGACCGATGATGCGGCAGTTGAGTGGCAAATCATCGCGTACGTAAATCGGCCATCCGTCATTTTGTGTGGCTGGTTTGGCGGGCGCAGTTGCCGTGGGTGCGAATGTTGACGTCGGAAGTGTCGCGGCTTTGGCTTCGGTTACTTCCACTTCGGCGCGTTCGCAGACAATAGTGGGCTTGTCGGGTGCGAACCCGAACTTCTTGGTATAGGCCGATACAAACGCAGCACGCATATCGTCAAGGTTTGCCCATGCGATGGCTAAGGCCGTATCGCTGCCGTCCGCGCGCAAGTGCACGCGCTGAGTGGCAGCAACAGTGGCGTTGCCCACGTCATGCGCCAGTTCGCCCTTGGCGGCTGTATTCAGTTTGTTCAACACACTTTCAATGTGCGGCAGGTTTTCGGCGGTTAGCACTGTTTCAATGGTTTGTTGTTTGGTCACACTTTGGCGGGCCAAGCCAATGCCCAGGGCCGACAACACACCCGCCAGTGGGTGCACAATCACCGTGCCGATATCGAGTGTTTCAGCAATCAAGCATGCATGTTGGCCGCCCGCACCCCCAAAGCAGGCGAGTGCATGGTCGGAAATATCGTGGCCCTGTTCCACCGATACGCGTTTGATCGCGCGCGCCATGTTGTCGACAGCTATAGCGATAAAATCTTTGGCCAATGATTCCGGTGTACGTGTGGTGCCGGTCGCTTTTGAAATGCTGTCAGCTAAGGTGTTGAATTTGGCGCGCACAATCTCGGCATCCAGCGGCTGATCGCCGTTTGGCCCAAACACACGCGGGAAAAAGTCAGGCTGTACTTTGCCCAACAGCACATTGCAGTCCGTCACCGTCAATGGACCGCCTTTGCGGTACGACGCAGGACCAGGGTGTGAACCCGCAGACTCTGGGCCGACTTTCAGGCGCAAGCCATCGAAGCTGCAGATCGAACCGCCCCCTGCTGCCACCGTGTGGATTTTCATCATCGGTACGCGCAAGCGCACGCCTGCAACTGTTGTGTCGTAGGCGCGCTCTATTTCCCCTGCGATGTGTGAGACATCAGTGGATGTGCCGCCCATATCGAACCCAACGATATGATCAAAACCTGCCGCGCGTGCCGTTTCGCCAGCCCCTACAACCCCACCCGCAGGGCCCGACAGCACGGCGTCTTTCCCCTGAAAGCGTTCAGCACTGGCCAAGCCACCGCTGGACTGCATGAAGTACAGTTTGGCGTTGTTGGTTTTGGCGGTCAGGCCATCCACATAGCGCCGCAAGACAGGCGACAGATACGCATCGGCCACAGTGGTATCGCCGCGCCCGACAATTTTCATGACGGGGTTCACCCGGTGCGACACGGAGATTTGCGTGAAGCCAATTTTCGCTGCGATTTTTTCGAGTTGCTGTTCGTGGTCGGGGAAACGGTCGGCGTGCATCAGCACAATGGCCAACGCCTTAAAGCCATCGGTGTAAAGGGCAGCCAGCAGGTCGGTGGCGCGTTTGATGTCGAAGGGTGCCAGCACCTCGCCTTGTGCTGAGACACGGCCCGGAATTTCCACGACACGTTCATAAAGCATCTCGGGGAGTTTGATATTCAAATCAAACAATCGCGGCCGGTGCTGCGTGCCAATGCGAAGCACATCACCCAGCCCTACTGTTGTGGCCAATGCCGTGCGCTCGCCTTTGCGTTCCAACAATGCATTGGTGGCAACGGTGGTGCCAACTTTAATGGCGCTGACGCGTTGTGCGGGGAACCCGTCACTCGCTTTTAGATTCAAAAACGTGCGCATACCGTGTACGGCCGCGTCATCATAACGCGCGGGATCGACCGATAATAATTTTGCGGTGGAGAGCTTGCCCTCGGGCGACAGGGCCACGATGTCGGTAAATGTGCCGCCGCGATCAATCCAAAACTGCCAGCCCGTCTCTGTGCCGCTCATGTCTGCTGGTCCCGACTCGATTCCGCTAAATCACCAAATCTCTGGCGTCTTTTCTGCTGGTTTAAGGCTACACCCTTGGGTTGGGCAGGGCTCAGCATTTAAGCCTTTGCTTTATATGCTGTTTTTGGAATTCTAGAGCCTCAAAAAACATTACGAATGTAAATTGCGAGCCATTCTTAATTGCACTATATCCATGCCTAATCAAATACATAGGCGTGCACTTGTTTTGTTAGGCGTGCGCTGGGGCAAAAAGTGGGTTGGTGATGTCTTCGGATCGGCAGTCTTCAGGTCAGCACGTGTCATTGGGCGCGTTGAACGTTGGTGAAACAGGTCGCGTTGTGGCGTTGGGCCGCACAGACCGTCGCTACCGCGAAAAACTGTTGGCCTTTGGCCTGACACCAGGAACGCTGGTGTCGGTGGAGCGTGTAGCGCCTTTGGGTGATCCGTTAGAACTGCGCGTGCGTGGCTTCGCACTGAGCTTACGCAAAGGCGAGGCCGATGCGGTTACGGTAGAGCGTGAAGTGGTGAAACGCTCATGAACGCGGCAACTCCTGAGCTGCGCATTGCCATCGCGGGCAATCCGAACTGTGGCAAAACCTCGCTGTTCAACGCGCTGACCGGCGCGCACCAGAAAGTCGGCAACTGGCCGGGTGTCACCGTTGATCGCAAAGAAGGTCATTTCACGCACCAAGGCCGCAAGGTGCATGTGGATGATTTGCCGGGTGTGTACTCGCTCGCGGTCGCTGGCGGCAGCTCTATCGACGAACGTATCGCGCGTGATTACATCCTGGCGCAGAACGCCGATGTGGTTGTGAACATCCTTGATGCCTCGAACTTAGAGCGCAATCTGTATCTTACGACCCAACTGATTGAGATGCGCGTACCGATGATCGTCGCGCTCAACATGATGGATGCAGCGCGCAAAAAAGGCTTGAGCATTGATCTGAAAGCTCTGCAAGCCAAACTGGGCGTGCCTGTCATTGGTGTTGTGGCCCCAACCGGCGAGGGGTTGGCTGAATTAAAATCCGCCATCGTTGCCGCTGAAAAACACCCACGTATCCCTGATTTGCGCATTGAGTTCGCACCCGCTGTCGAAGCCGAGATCACGACGTTAGCGGCGGCGATGACGCCACTGACGGGCAATGGTGACCCGTCAACGGGGCGCTGGGCGGCTGTGAAATTGCTGGAAGGTGATTCCAGCGTTGTGAATAGCGCCTCAGCGGAAGCGCGCCAAGCCGCCATTGATGCGCAAGCGCGCATTCTCTCGGTCGCCAATGAAGATGCTGATATTTTAATCGCCGATCGTCGGTTCACATTGGCCCACGAATTGGTGGATATGGTCGTGCGCCGCGATCGCGAAGTGGGCCGCTCGATTACAGATCGCATCGATACTGTCGTTCTGAATCGCGTGCTGGGAATTCCGATCTTCCTGGCTGTGATGTACTTGATGTTCCTGTTCACCATCGATGTTGGTAGCGCGTTTATCGACTTCTTCGATGTGCTGGGGGGCGTGGTGTTGGTGGATGGCTTTGGCCATGTGCTCAAATCCGTCGGCGCGCCTGATTGGCTGGTGACCATTTTGGCGGGCGGCGTGGGCGGCGGTATTCAAACCGTGGGCACCTTCATCCCCGTCATCGGCTGCTTGTTCTTGTTTCTGTCCGTCTTGGAAGACAGCGGCTACATGGCCCGCGCAGCGTTTGTGATGGACCGCTTCATGCGCGCGCTCGGTTTGCCGGGCAAATCCTTCGTGCCGATGATGGTTGGCTTCGGTTGTACGGTGCCTGCAGTGATGTCGACCCGCACGCTGGACAATCACCGTGACCGCGTTCTGACCGCCGTGATGTCGCACTTCATGTCATGCGGCGCACGCTTGCCGGTGTATGCGTTGTTTGCGGCGATCTTCTTCCCCGCCGATGGCAAGAACATCGTGTTTGCTTTGTACCTGCTGGGGCTGGTGTTTGCAGTGGCCACCGGCTTGCTGCTGAAGAACACGGTTCTGTCAGGTCAATCAGCCCCGTTCTTGATGGAACTGCCGCTGTATCACCGCCCAACATTGCGTGGTGTTCTGATCCGCACCTGGGAACGCTTGAAGTCGTTCGTGCTGAAGGCGGGCAAGTTCATCGTCATGGTCGCCGTGGTGCTGACGTTCCTGAACTCTTGGGGACGCGATGGCTCGTTCGGCAACGAAAATACCCAGAATTCTGTGTTGGCCGCCGTCGGTGAAAGCCTGATTCCGGTGTTCAAGCCCATGGGTATTCGTGAGGACAACTGGCCCGCTGCCGTCGGCCTGTTCACGGGCTTGTTCGCAAAGGAAGTGGTCGTGGGCACGTTGGATGCACTGTACACCCAAATGGCAGCTGACGAAGCTGGTACAGATGCCAAGGAAGCTGAGTTCGATTTCTGGGGCGGCGTGGGCGATGCGTTCGCGACCATTCCCCAAAACCTCGCAGACCTGACCGACCGTGTGCTCGACCCCTTGGGCCTGGATGTGATCTCGGCCAGCAGCCTGGATGAAGCCGCAGAAAAGCAAGAGGTCACGCGCGGCACCTTCGATATCATTGCCTCGAAGTTCGATGGCGGTATTGGTGCCTTTGCTTATTTGGTAGCGATTTTGTTGTACTCGCCGTGCATGTCGGCGTTGTCGGCTTATTACCGTGAACTCTCGACGGGCTGGACGGTCTTTGTCGCCAGCTACGCCACGGCCTTGGGGTGGGGCTTCGGCGTGCTGACATACCAGATTGGCACGTTCAATCGTGATCCTGGTACGGCAACTATGTGGATTTCCATCATCACGGGCATCATTGCTGTGGGTGTGATGGTGCTGGTGGTGATTGGCCGTCGCGATCAGCGCACCACAGCATTAAGCCCGGCAGAATAGACAAAGGTGAAAACACATGTTGCTCACCGACCTTCGTGATTATCTTTCTGATCGCAAGCGCGCATCAGTGACAGACCTTGCCACTCACTTCGGCATGGAGAGTCATGCGGTTGAAGGCTTGTTGGCGCTTTGGATGAACAAAGGCCGCGTGCGCCGCCTTAAAGATCACTTACCCTGCGGAACATGCGGTAAGTGCGATTCCGCCTCCACAGACATTTATGAGTGGGTAGGCGTCAACGGTTGCCCAACGCCCCCATCCCATAACAGCCATTCGCGTTCGACAAATTAGCGATACGCAAACTCGGGCGCGGTCGAGATCAGCGCGACTAAACGTCGCAACTCGTTCTCTTGTGTCTGAATGCTGGCATTGCCGCTGCCCAAGTACGACATAATGCCGTTGCTGGCGCTGGCCATGGTGCGTAACGACGCATAACCAGCCGTCGAGATTTGGTAGCCGATCATGCGGCCAATCCAATCATCTAACAATTCAGCGACTGAATTTGTTGCAAGCGATTCTGTGCGCAGTGATACGTTCAAGACGCCATTGCTCATGGCGGTCAGCGCATTGTTCCACTGCGTCATCAGTCCAGCAGTGCTAAGCCAGTATTCGTTCTCATCCGGCCAGCCATCGGGTGAGCCCCAATGAAACAATGCATCACGGGTTGCCGCAAATGCGCTGTTGATAAATGAGGTGGGGCGAATCCGCGCATTGGTGACGCGCGCAAAGGCAATCATTTTTTCGTACGGGCGACGGACTTTAGCCACTGGGCCTTCCCAAATGTAATGGGATTGCAGAATTGTATTCAGCACTTTTGAGATTTGGTCTGGTGCGCTGCGATTATCCAGCCACACTTGTACCGCTTGATCATTCAGTTCTTTAGGCGGGCTGTCGCCGAAAATGCGGCGCATGATCTTGCCGACCATAAACGTTGCCGTTTTTTCGTGCTGCGATGCGTACTCAATAACTTTGTAGCCCTGGACAATAGCCATGCTCTGGTCTGTCGCGCTTGCTGGCGGTTGGTACTGCGACAGATTAATCCCCAGGAAGTTGCCTGCATTACGATTGTGGTAGGTGCTTTCGAACACAAATTGCCCGTTGGCGGGCAATGACCGCGTCGATGTAATGCGTTGGCCCATTCCAACCGTCCAGCCCGAGAGGGCGCGGCTGGCTTGCAAGATATCTTGGTCTGAAAAGCCACGTGAGCTTGTGCCCGTCGGTTCCGGGCCAGTACCGGTCCAGGCCGGTGCAGTAACGCCTAAGTAGGCATCCGCCCCCATCGTGTGCAGTTCTAGTAATTCGCGGGCGTAGTTTTCGTTCGGTGTCGTTGCGCGGCTGACGGCGTTATCGAGATAAAACAGCATGGCTGTAGAACGTGCCACGGCCGTGACGAGATTGGTAAAGTTGCCCAATGCATGCGCACGGATGACGTCGCGATCATACGCAGGCAGCATGAACTGGACCAGTTGGCCTTCGCCGGTTGCAACATTGAAGTGCCGGTGCCAGAAATCGGCCATGAATTCGCGCACCTGGTAAGGGCTGTGCGTGTTGCGAATCCAGGTGGCGGCCAAAACCTCCTGAGCGATGCGCGAGATTTCTGTTGATGGCAGGACGCGAAGGCGATTCACATCATCGTAAATTTTGTAGAGATCTTCGCCCGACATATAGAGCGTTTGCAGTGGGCGGTCCTCGTCAACTGCTGGCCATACGCCGTTAGCATTATCTTGTGCGCCGTAGGTGATGCGTAATGTTGCATCGCGCACGAGTTGCGCTGTCATCGCGTCATCGCCCGCGGGCGGGCTCAGTTGGTCGTTGACCCAACCGCTCCAGCCCATGCTCCAAACTTTTGCGTAGTCCGAGGGGCGTGCGCCAAACGTGCAGCGGTCCAGTGCGATCAGCTGAGCGTTCTTAGTTTCAGGGAGGAGTGCCATGGGATGCCTTTTCTGAGCCTTCTTTGCTTCTGCAAATCCTAGGTCGTCATGTCATCAGATACTTTGAACGCCGGTATCGTCACCATTCACGATCCCCATCGGGCTATACTTTACGGTCGGGAAAATCTTATTGAGTGCGCGTGCGCCATGGCGCTTGGCCAGAATTTCACTTACAACGCGGCGATAGTCGGTTGTCGTATCCAGGTCACCGTTGAACAACTGGTTCGCCGCCAAACCCGGCCAGGTGCCGTAAATCTTACCGCCATTCACATTGCCGCCCATCACGAACATCACGCTGCCAGAGCCGTGGTCAGTACCGCCGCTGGCATTCTCGCGAACGCGGCGGCCAAATTCGGTCATGGTGACCACAGTCACCCGATTTTGTGAGGCCGATATTTCACGCCAGAAGCCGCCCAATGACCGCGCAAGATCGGTCATACGTGTATTCATCTCGCTATTCAGATTGTTGTGGTGGTCCCATCCGCCCGCATCAATATGCGCGACTTCCAGGCCAACATTGAGGCGGATCAGCGTCGCCAAGGAGCGCAACGTATTGGTCAGCGTGCCACCGGGATAGTTATAGTTGGTGGAATCAGTTGGCAAGGTCGCCAGATTAGTCTGCACGGTCGAGATGGCATCCAGCGTCTTGCGGGAGATATCTGCGTAAGCGGTCGTACTCCCGGTATTTAAAGCACGAATAATGTTGGCATTGTTCGTGCCGCCGCTGACATTAAACCCAGACACACTTGAGATCGCGACAGCCCCACCATAACCCAACAATGACTCCGGATTGTTCGAAGCCAACGACACGGCCCCAAGTGTGGTGTGCGTATTAGTCAGATTTTTCAGGTGGCGCGCAATCCAGCCGTCGGATGGCGTCGCTTCATTATGATTCGCGCCCAACTCCATCCGCTCTTGGCACTCGAAGTGGCTGCGGTCGTCGCTGCGCAGGCCCGCCGCATGGACGATAGCCAACTTTCCGGAATCGTAGATCGTCTTTAATTCTGACGCCGCCGGGTGCAGATAAAAATCAACACTATCCAATGTTCCGACACCAATGCCCGGTGTGGTGCCGCTGGTTTGAATTCGTATTCCGGGGCGATTGCTAATGTAGTTGGCGTCACCTGCCGGCGCGACCATTTGCAAGCCGTCAGCCGCGCCGCGCAGGAAGATCACCACCAGAATGTCTTTGGTTGTGCTGGCTTGCTGTGCAAATGCGACCTTCAGGCCAGGCGCGACGGTTGCCATCGCGGCACCAGACGTGGCGGTACGTAACATGTCACGGCGAGAGAAATTCATATCTGCCCCCTATGACGGCCAGTTCTCTGGCCGTACTCCTGCGGTCTGCGTTACACTTTCTGCCGACGAATTCGCTGTAAGCGATGATTCGCTAACGTCACCCTACGTCCTACGCTGCCCTGATCAACCCAAGCGTAGAACCGATCTGCAAAGAATACCCTAAAATTCCATCAGATGCAGATGCCTTAGCAACGCCTGCAACCTTGGTGCGGTTGCGCCTGCGGTGAGGGAAGCATGCTCCTAAACCCGCAGTTCTTGTAGCGAGTTCGAACCATCAAAAAATACGGGTTAGGCTATGTGAATTTCTGGCCCGAAGTGACTGTGGCACCACGAAAAATCAGAAGAAAACCAATGTGTCAGGAGTGACTGCTGGCGGTAAAAAATCTCAAACCAGCGCGCACACCAGTGTACTGCAGGTTGAAGTAATATTCGGTCGTACTCGTGTGGCCGCAGAAAATGCGACGCCTTCGCATAATAAATTCACGTTTTCGCAAATAAAAAACGCCCGCGGGTAAGGCGGGCGTTTTGAATTTGGGGTCTTTTAAAGGCCGACTAAGCAGCAGCGAAGGCGCGCTCTAAAGTAGGGACCGCATCCATCAGCGTGCGCGTATAGGCATCTTTCGGCTGGGTCAGCACTTGCTCGGCATCGCCAGACTCAACCACTTGGCCCATGTACATCACAGCCACGCGGTCCGAGATATGGCGCACGACTGCGACGTTGTGCGAGATGAACAGGTAGCTGAGATGGTACTTGTCTTGCAGATCGAGCAAGAGGTTCAGGATTTGCGCTTGCACCGACACGTCCAGGGCCGAGGTCGGCTCGTCCAGCAGCAGCAGGCGCGGGTGCACCGAAAGCGCGCGGCCAATGGCGATACGTTGGCGCTGACCGCCCGAAAATTCATGCGGCATACGGTCGATGGACCGCGGGTCAAGGCCGACCAATTGGCACAAGCCTTCGGCGATTTCGCGCAGCTCACGGCGGCCCGGAGTTTTGCCGACCGTTAAGGGCTCGGTCATGATGCGCCAGATCGGCCAGCGCGGATCAAGCGAGCTTTGCGGATCTTGGAACACGATCTGCACTTCGCGGCGGGTGATCTCGTCGTGGTCTTTTAAGTTTTTGCCTTTGTAGCGCAGTTCGCCACCAGCCAGAGGGACGAGGCCCACGATGGAATTGGCAAACGATGTTTTGCCGCAGCCTGACTCGCCGACAATCGACAACGTTTCGCCTTCGTAGAGACTTAAGTTCACGTTGTTGACGGCGGTGTTGTATTCGATGGGGCGGCCAAAGAAGTTGTACTTCTTCGGATAACGAATAGTCGCGCCGACGGCTTCAAACAAAGGTTTATCACGGCCATAGCGCGTGAATGCGGCTTGTACGGAAGCGGTGATCGGCACGGCGGCAACTTTGTCGCCCCCTTCAATCATCGCGGCCGCTACGGTTTCCAAACGCGACTTGGGCGCTTTGCCTTCGGGCAATGCGTTCAACAGCGCGCGCGTATAAACGTGTTGCGGCTTGCCGATGACGTCGCGGGTCAAGCCTTCTTCGACGATCTTGCCCTTATACATTACATACACGCGATCACAGAGCTGTGCGACAACGGCCAGATCGTGCGTGATCAGCATCACAGATGTTTGCGTGGCTTTGGCGCGTTCCCGCAACAGGTTCAGAATTTGCGCCTGCACCGTCACGTCCAAGGCTGTCGTCGGCTCGTCCGCCACAATCAATTTGGGCTGGCACGAAAACGCCATGGCGATCATCACGCGCTGACGCATCCCGCCCGACAGCTCGTGCGGATAGGCGTTAAACACGCGCTCAGGGTCTTGGATTTTCATGTCGCGCAACAGCTGAACCGACAATTTCTCGGCCTCGGCGGGTGTGATCTTCTGGTGGCGCAAAATCACATCGAACATTTGTTCGCGCACACGCAAGACAGGGTTCAAGGCCGTCATGGGCTCTTGGAAGATCATGGAGACTTCGCCGCCACGAACCTGCTGCAGTTCTTTCTCGCCCATCGTCAGCACGTCGCGGCCCAGAACCGTGACTGAACCATGTGGGATTTTAGTTTTCCCGCGCGGCAACAAGCGCAGCATGTTTAAGGCGGTCACGGACTTACCCGAGCCTGACTCACCCACAATGCCGACCACTTCACCGGCGCCGATGTTCAGCGTGATGCCTTTCAACGCATCAACGGTTGCTTCGGGGCTGACGAACTGCAGCGCTAAGTTATCGACGCGTACGACTGTATTAGAGGCAACAGTATTGCTCATTGATCTTGCGCCTTAAATTAAACGTCGATGCTACGGCCGCGCTTGCGCGACAAGCTGGAGATGCCGTCACCCACCAAGTTCATGGTGATCACGGCCATCACAATGGCACCGGCAGGAACCAACAGCATGCCCGGTGCTTTCAGCAAATACTGGCGGCTTTCAGCCAGCATGTTGCCCCATGTGGGCACCCCTAACGGCGCGCCAATGCCAAGGAATGACAAGGCACTTTCAGCGATCAACAAACCCGCGAAGTGAAACGCAAAGATCACGAACAGCGAAGCGCGCACGCCCGGCAACACGTGACCAAACATGATGGCGAAGCGGTTCACACCGGCAATGCGCGCGGCTTTGACGTAGTCGCGCTGATAGATCGAGGTGGCTTCGGCATAGACAACACGCATGAACACCACCCACGACAACAAGCCCAACGTCATGACCAGCGGAATAAACCCGTGCCCGACGATCACCACCACCACAATCGCCACCACCATGAAGGGGAACGACTGCAAAGTGTCGGTGATTTGGCGAATGATGGTGCGGGTCCAGCCTTCGCGCTCGGCTGCCATCAGGCCCAAGGTGGTGCCGATGAACAGGTTGATGATGTTGGCAGAGAGCGCGCAGGCCATAGACCATTGCAGGCCTGCCACAGCGCGGCTCCACAAATCGCGGCCTAAGTGATCGCTGCCGAGCAAATAGCCGCTGTCACCTACTTTGGCGAAGCGCTTCATCAGATCGCCCTGCATCGGGTCGTGCGTTTGGAAGAACGAGCCGAACAGCGCCAGCACAACGATGATCGAGAACAAAATGAACGCAATGACGATTTCGACATTCGCCACTTGCTTCAATTTCGCGCGGGTAAAGCGCGCTTCGGTATTCAGCGGATTCAGGCTGCCTTCGGCTTTCGCTGTCTCAATGGCCGGAGATTTTGCTTGAGTATCAGACATCGACTTACGCCCCCTTCGTACGCAGGCGCGGATCGAGGAATCTGAAGACCAGATCAGTACACGCGTTCACCGTAAAGACCATGATCGCAATCATGAAGGCCAAAGCCTGCACCACGGGGAAGTCCAACGTCTGTACCGATTCCAGCAACAACCAGCCCATGCCAGGCCATGAGAAAATCGTTTCAATAATCGCACTGCCGCCCAGCAAGAATGCGAACTGCGTGCCGATCAAAGCCGCAGCACCCAACAGCGCGTTGGGAACCGCATGGCCCCACAACAACTCTGATTGTGTTGCGCCATTGGCGCGCGCGGTGCGGATGTAATCTTCACGCATCGCTTCGGCCACGTTCGCCGCCACAACGCGGGTCAAGCTCGGGAACAGGAACGACGCCAAGCTGGCGGTCGGCAAAATCCACGTGCGCGGGTCTGCAGGTTCGTACCCCAGCGATGGTAGCAAACGTAAATTCACCGCGAATACTTGGATCAACACCAAGGCCGTCACGAAGCCCGGAACACCTTGCATGATAAACAAAAAGCCCGAGACGGCCCGGCGTTCCGGGTTCTCGGGCTTGAAGCCCAACCATGAGCCCAGCGGGATTGCGATCAGGGCTGTAAAGCCAATCGCCATGCCCGCCAGATGCAGCGTGCGCGGCACCATGTCCAGCACCTTCTCTAAGGCGGGTTCGGCGCTGGCGAGCGACTTGCCGAAGTCGAACTGCAGCACGTTCCACATATAAGAGAAGTATTGAATGATCAGCGGACGATCTAACCCGAACTGCGCACGAATAGCGGCCAGCTGTTCCGGCGTTGCATCGTTGCCGGCCAGCACCAGCGCCGGGTCACCGGCAGCGCGCAGCAGGAAGAACAACAATGTTGTTACGGTAAACAGCAGCCACGCCAATTTGCGCAGTTGCAGAAGGAAAGGAACAAGACCGGCGATAAAATCGGCGCTTGTTGTTTTCTGAACGGCCGTACTCGAGGCGTTCTCAGTCACTGAGCTCATACGTCTCCCACCACACGTCTCTATCGAAGCCCGGAAATGGCTTGAAAGGTATAAATATATGCCCGCATCGGGCTGGGGCGACTATACCAAGCGAAGGGTCGCCTACCAGAAAAATGTATTCAGAAAAAACATCACAAACCCGAGCCTTTTCAAGATTGCTCGTATAACGAGCAGTTTAAATACTGGGTTTGTTATAACTTTTACTGATGTGAACTGCGCTTCTTCAGTGCCTCTTCCATGGCCGATGAGACCGCTTGCAATACCTTAATTCGCGTATGTTGCTTGTCATTGGCGCCGATCAGCGTCCAAGGCGCTGTGGATGTTGATGTATTTTCCAACATGTCGTTTACAGCGTGTTCGTACGCGGCCCATTTCTTGCGGTTGCGGTGATCATCTTCGGTCAACTTCCAGGTTTTGTAGGGCGTATTTTTGCGCTCTTTGAATCGACGCTTCTGTTCGTCTTTGGTGATGTGCAGCCAGAACTTCACAATAATGTGACCGCGTTCCCACAGTTGGCGCTCAAAATCGTTGATTTCATCGTACGCCCGCGCAAGCGTAGCTTTGTCGATCAGCTTTTCCACGCGCTCGACTAAAACGCGCCCATACCAACTGCGATCAAACACCGTCATGTCGCCGGCGCGGCCTAACTGACGCCAGAACCGCCACAAGTAGTGATACTTGCGCTCCTCTTCGTTGGGCGCGGATATGGGCACGATTTTATAGTCACGCGCATTTAACGCATATGTCAGGCGGCGAATGGCCCCACCTTTGCCAGCCGCGTCCCAGCCTTCAAAGGCAATGACAGTGGAAATGCCCTTCTTGCGTGCTTCAAATTGTAAATCGTGCAGGCGCATCTGTTCTTTATGAAACGCCTTCACATAGGCCTCATCGCTCATCGCATCCGGCTGTGCAACAGCCTTCAAGTAATTGCGTTTGGCTTTTCTTGGCCCCTTCCGAATGCCGGGCTGTGGCGGTGCCTTGCAGTGTTTGTCGAGGCGGCTGGACAGAGCCGAGAGCACCGACGCACGGCGATAGTTATCGTCTGTGCCTTCCACCACAAACCACGGGCGGTTTTCATCCGATGTGGCGCGAATGGCTTGCGCACTGACATTGGTAAAGGTGGTGTAGTTTTTCGGCGTGACCCAGGTGTTGTCGCTGGCGCGGAATCCGATCAGTGGGTCACGGTTCACGCGGGGCAGAATTTTACGTTGTTGCGGTTCACTGACGTGTAACCAGAATTTCAGAATCATCGCGCCCTCAGCCGCGAGAGCGTCTTCGAAGGCGTTAATCTGCTTCAACCGGGCCTTGAACGCGGCGGCGGACATTGTCCCATCACACCGCGCGGCAATGGGTTCGCTATACCAGCCCCCCAAATAAAGGCCGATAGAGCCTGCCGCAGGCAGGCTACGCCAATAGCGCCAGAACAGGGGGCGCTCGCGCTCTTCGTCGCTGGGGGTGTCAAAGGCGATGGTCGAGATCCAACGCGGGTCCATCCAGGTATTCAGCAGGTTGACTGTGTCGATGACCCCAGCCCCCCGCACACCATTTAATATAATAAGTGCCGGGCGGCCCTGCGCGCGGGCCTTTTGCTGCAGGCGGATCATGTCCAGCCGCAGCTTGGACTGCATCCGCTCAAACGCCGCATCGGGCAGGGTGGCGCCAATCTCGGCAATTTGAAACATATCGGCCATACCGGCGGAATCCTTGCTGTTTTGCGGCGCGCGTTCTTAAGGTTTTGCGCTTTGCGCATACCACCTTAGCCTGCGTGCCCCTTGGATTCCCACCCCGACTATTGTATGTCCGCGCATCTGTCGAGGCGCGGCTTTCTCCGCCCCGGACTCCCCGGATTTTGGGCCAAATTCTGGCGTAATGTCCGGTCACATCCGGTACCCGGAGTTTCACTCACCACTGCGCCACAAATAAGGATTTTTTCCGATGGCATTACGCGTTGCTTTGAATGGGTTTGGCCGCATCGGCCGTATGGTGTTCCGCGCTTTGATCGAGTCCAAGCGCACGGATATCGAAATTGTCGCCATTAACGACCTGGGTGACCCGGAAGCGAACGCGCACTTGCTGAAATGGGATTCGGTCCACGGTCCGCTGCCGGAGGAGGTGACTGTCTCTGGCGACGTGATGTCGGTGGCTGGCCGCAAGTTCAAAGTGCTGAAAGAGCGCGACCCGACGAAACTGCCGTGGAAAGACTTGAACGTCGATATCGTGGCCGAGTGCACCGGGATCTTCACCGACAAAGACAAAGCGCAAGTGCACATCAATGCTGGTGCAAAGCGCGTGTTGGTGTCAGCGCCGTCGGCTGGCGCTGATCTGACTGTCGTTTACGGCGTCAACCACAGCAAGCTCACCAAAGACCACATCATCGTCTCGAACGCCTCATGCACCACCAACTGCTTGGCGCCGGTAGCTTACGTGTTGCAAAAGGCCTTTGGCATTCAGCACGGCTACATGACCACGATCCACGCCTACACGGGCGATCAGTCCACTGTTGATACCCTGCACAAAGACCTGCGCCGTGCGCGCGCGGCTGCGCTGTCGATTATCCCGACCTCCACCGGCGCTGCGAAGGCTGTGGGCGAAGTGTTGCCGGAACTGAAGGGCAAGCTGGATGGTACGTCTCTGCGCGTTCCGACGCCCAATGTTTCAGTTGTCGACTTCAAGTGCGTGCTCTCGAAGAACGTGACCGAAGCAGACATCAACGACGCTTTGGCGGCTGCGGCTGCGGGCGAGTTGAAGGGTGTGCTGGCGATCAACAAGCTGCCGCTGGTGTCTATCGACTTCAATCACAACCCCTACAGCTCGATCTTTGATGCGACGCAGACCAAAGTTCTGGAGAAGAACTTCGCGCGTGTCTTGAGCTGGTACGATAACGAGTGGGGCTTCTCGAACCGCATGCTCGATACGCTCAACGCCATGGGCAAATTGCTCTAGTCGGAATCGTTTAGAACAATGCCGCAATTCAAGACCCTCGATCAGGCGGACGTGGCCGGTAAACGTGTCCTCGTCCGCGCCGACCTCAATGTGCCGATGCAAAACGGCCACGTCAGCGATGCCACACGTTTGGAACGTTTGGCGCCGACCATTAACGACTTGGCTGCAAAGGGGGCCAAGGTTGTTGTGATTTCTCACTTCGACCGCCCCAAAGGCAAACGCGTTCCGGAAATGTCTTTAAAGCCGGTTGCGCTTACGCTTGGCAAAATTTTGGGTAAGGCTGTGGCTTTTGCTGACGATTGTGTTGGTGAACCGGCCGCAAAAGTGATCGCGGGCTTGAAAGGTGGCGATGTCGCTGTCTTGGAAAACCTTCGCTACTACAACGGCGAAGAAGGCAACGACCCGGCTTTCGTGAAGCAGTTGGCCGCGCTGGGTGATGTGTACGTGAACGATGCGTTCTCGGCCGCACACCGCGCCCATGCATCGACAGAGGGCTTGGCGCATGTGCTGCCCGCTTACGCAGGCCGCCAGATGCAAGCCGAGCTGGAAGCTTTGGGCGCAGCGCTGGAAAAGCCGCAAAAGCCAGTGATGGCGATTGTTGGTGGCTCGAAAGTGTCAACCAAGCTGGATGTTCTCTCGAACCTGGTGACCCGCGTGCAAATGCTGGTGATCGGTGGCGGCATGGCCAATACGTTCTTGCATGCTGAAGGACTGAAAATTGGCAAATCGCTGTGCGAAAAAGATTTGGCCGAAACCGCACGTCAGGTTCTGGCAAAAGCGACAGCGCATAATTGTGAAATTATTCTGCCTCAGGATGCCGTGATTGCCAGTGGATTGGCCGCCGGTGAAGGGACCGCCTTCTGCCTGACGGGTGAAGTGCCTGCCGATCAGATGATTTTGGATATCGGCCCGGCTACTACTCAAAAGCTACTCGCCAAACTGGCTGAATGCAGAACGTTGTTATGGAACGGCCCTGTCGGCGCATTTGAATTCAAGCCTTTCGACGAAGGCACAATGGCCATCGCCAAAAAAGCGGCTGACTTAACGCGCCTTGGACAACTTACGTCTGTGGCGGGCGGTGGCGATACCGTTGCGGCTCTGAATGCCGCTGGTGTCAGCGATCAATTCACCTATGTCTCGACCGCGGGTGGCGCTTTCCTCGAGTGGCTCGAAGGGAAAGAACTGCCGGGTGTCAAAGCACTGTCGGGTTAAACAGGCGCGCTAAAATTCAGGCGTTGAAGTGTGTGGAGAACTTGGTTCCTGCATCAGGACTGTCTTCCACACATTTCCCCTATTCCCCCTGTTCTGGGCCTGTAAAAACAGGCGGCGTTCACCTTTTTTAATGCATGTGATTTCGGGGGATAACTGGCCCGGGCGTAACAGCCTCCATTGCCAGTAACACCATCATCGCATCAACGTTCTTCCAAACGTCTTCACACCCCAGCACGCGTTGTTGGGCAAGGTCCAACGCTGAAGCGGGTTGTTTGCTCAACACTTCAAACAAACGCCGTGCACTGTCACTGGGTTTGATCTCGGCATACGCGGTGAGAAGTGTCAGCTTCTCGATTTTTTCAGGTGCAAGTGTTGTCGTAAAAACCGTGCGTGCAATTTGCGCGGCCGCGGCTTGGCTCTCTAACTTTTGTGGCGCACGCATAAAGACATCACACCGATAGCCGCGATTAAGCATCAGATCTTTTTTCATTTCGCGGATCACAACATCGCTTTCGTTGTGCAGCAGCAGTGCAGCTTCTTTTGCGAAGTTCACCTTCAATATTGCATCAACAAGTTTTGCGGGTGCCGCATATGTAAGGCCGCAAGCGCTCATCCATGCGCTTATGTCTTTGAACGACGTCACGTGAAAATGCGCGCCCATGGGCCGCCCCCGCATGGCGTCTAACATCTGCGTGGCTAGCGGGTTGGTCTTGAAGAATAGACTCTGCGCTGCTTCGGCTTTTTCGCCAAGCTCTAACCCGATACGCCGCAAGGTGGCGGGAATACTGGCTCCAGGCGATGTCGCGTAATCAATAACCACAAGGCCGCGCGTGCTGAGATTGTTGGCGATGATGGTCTGTAATGCGGCCCGTGTCGTATCGTCAGCGCTCGACCACGTGCTGTTCAAAACCAGAATATCTATCTCGCGTGGCGCGCTTTGAAGGTCTGTTGGCGTCAAGCCAATGAATTCACCATTAGGATGCTGTGCGGCTAGCGTACGAAGCCCATTGTTGCCGGGGCCAATCTCAACGTAGCGAAACGGCTTGTGGAGTTCCGGAGGGGCGATCTCTCCGTACAGCAGCGCAATCGCCAGCGTGCGAGGGTCAAGCTCGGGTCGTGGCAAGGGGGTGTGCATGCTCACACAACCTGCACCAACATCCAGCCCGCAAATCCAATCAGGATCGCAGCGGAAATTTTATTGATCACACCCAACGTGCGTAAGCCTATTTTGGCGCGGAACGCAGCAACCGAACCACTTAGTACCAACCACCATGCCATCGAGCCGACAAACGTGCCTGCCACTAAAGCGGTGGCTTGGGCCGAACTCCCGGCCGTTAATCCTGCACCGGCAAAGATCGCGGCGAACGATAAAATGGTCATGGGGTTTGTGAGTGTCAGCGCGCACGTGCTGCCAAAGGCGAACCACAATGATTTTCCGGCGGCACCGTTATTAGCGGCTGTATCGCCCGGCACTTGTCGCCACGTGGCCCAAGCGATCCATAACAGCACAGCAATGCCGACGATGCGCAAATAAAAGCCCGCGCTTTCCAGAAGGGCGGCGATTGCCGTAACGCCAAGCGCACCGATGATGGCATAAATCGCATCAGCCGTAGCGGCACCTAAGCCTGTGATGAAGCCAGCCAGCATACCTTGCGCCAACGTGGTGCGCATACACAGCACGCCAATGGGGCCGACGGGTGCCGCGATCGAAACGCCGATCACAAGGCCTTTGGCGAAGTCGGTGAGGAGTGGCAGCATGATGCGCGCTTACGGAAGGGGCCGCGCAACAAACGACGCGAAGTCGGTGCTGATGGTGCCCGCTTTCTCTAGCTCTTCTTCCATGAAGGCGAGCATCCGGATCAGCGCTGCGTCCGCAGGTTTGTGGGGATCAAAATTCCCCGCCGTTCCCGACAGCAACATATGCAGCAGCGCGCCGCCATATGGCTTGTTGTCGATGATGGCGAAGTGCTTTTGCAATGCTGGCACAATTTGGTCTGATGTAATGGCTTCGGATGGATCATTGGCCGCAAACCATTCTAGCGGAATATTGCTGTAGGTCTCACGTGCTGCACCGTTCAAATACACACTGCTGCGATATTCAGGCGGTAGCAGTTGAATCACATGATTGATCAGCGCGACCACGTGCGTGGCTGATTGAAAGCGCGCCGGGCCCACATACTCATCAATGAAAAACAAACCGCCCAGTTTTAGGGCTTGGCGGCAGGTGGCGAAAAGACGATCCAAACCCTGCACGTGATGCAGCGAGGATATCCCGAAAATCGCATCGTAACGCGCAGTCGGAAGTTCAGCACTTTCCATGTCGATGACGCCGTAGGTGACGCGATCTGCCAGGCCCGCTTCGGCTGCATAAATCCGCGCTTGTGCAATGGCGGCTTCCGAGACGTCGTAAGCTTCAATGCGTTCACAGAGGTTTTGTTGAAGCGCGATGCGCTCCCACAACCCAAACCCGCAGCCCAATGACAAGGCAAGGGGGGCGGGTTGTTTCAGGAAGTCACGCCGCCAGTAGCCTGCCAAATCAAGCTTTGCATCACCGGCGCGGCGCAGGTTGATGCACTCAAGCGCAGTCGGGTGTTCAAGCCAATTGTGCTTGCGGGCGTCGCGGTGCTCGTTGCCCCAAAAGGATGAGACCTGACTGGCGCGATTATCGTTATCGGAAGACGGCACAACTTCACTCATCACATGTCTCACAGCGCATCTATCGTTCGGGGGTTCAAACCCACCGGCGCTGCAAAGACTGCGAGGGAAGGAGAACCCAAAAAGTTTAGGTTAGATTGCGGCCCATTTGCACGAATTTATCGCGGCGACGGGCGCGCAGTTGGCCAGCGTCAACTTTAGTCAGCTGATTTAAGTGCGTTTCAATGGCATCGCGTACCGCCGAGACTGCGGCTTCTGGGGCGCGGTGGGCACCGCCCGTGGGTTCGGGGATGATGCCGTCGATGACAGCCAATTTTTCTAAGTCTTGGGCGGTCAGCTTCAGCGCTTCAGCGGCCGTCTTGGCTTGCTCGCCATCGCGCCACAGGATCGAGGCGCAGCCTTCTGGCGAGATGACGGAATAGATCGAATGTTCCAGCATCAACACGACGTTGCCGGTGGCCAAGGCAATCGCACCGCCCGAACCGCCTTCGCCAATGATGATCGAGATCAGCGGCACGCGCACATCCAGGCAGGTCTGAATGCAGCGGGCGATGGCTTCCGCCTGGCCGCGCTCTTCAGCGCCGACCCCGGGGTAAGCGCCAGCAGTATCGACAAAGGTAATGATCGGCAGGCCGAACTGATCGGCGAGCTGCATTAGGCGGCGGGCTTTGCGGTAGCCCTCGGGGCGCGCCATGCCGAAGTTGTGTTTGATGCGGGTTTCAGTGTCGCGGCCTTTCTCAAGGCCAATCACCATCACGCTGCGGCCTTTGAAGCGGCCCATGCCACCCACCACAGCTGCGTCTTCGCCGTAAAGTCGGTCACCAGCCAGGGGCAGGTAATCTTCGACCAACGCCTTGATGTAATCGACCGCATGGGGACGGTCGGGGTGACGGGCCACTTGGGTCTTTTGCCAGGCGGTTAACTTGGCGTAGGTCGAGTTCAGGTCGCGCTCGACCTTGGCTTGTAGCTTGCTCACTTCCTCGGCGATGCTCATGCCATCGGAATCAGACAAATGCCGCAGTTCGGCAATTTTGCCTTCCAATTCAGCAATGGGCTTTTCGAAATCGAGGAAATGCATTGCGCCTTGTATCCCTGGATTATGTCTTGGCGGCGGGCCCAATTAACATATGGGGTTAACACACGGGCACCGCAGCAATGTTACGGTATTTAGATGCCTAACGCCGCCCGACAAGTCAACCAATCAGGCAGTCGAAAATATCTAACGTATTGATATCTAAATATTATTGTGGCGCCTCGTGGAGCCCGCGTACGATTCTTTCGTAGTCTGGCTCGGTATCGGGCGATAAGACGCCGTGGCGGATGGCAAAGTCCAGGATCACCAGGTTGACGTTGAACTTGTAGCGGTTGGTATCTCGAACCCCCGCCAGCACCTCGGTGATGGGGAGTAACTGGTAGCCTGCGAACTCACCATCAGCATTTGTGGGCACCACATCGGCGGGCATCTCAAGGTCAAAGCAGAAGAGGTTGTCGACCTTTAAGCCCTCGGGGGCATCGAAGCAGTAGCTGATATTGCTGACGGGCTTGGCCGTGCGCGCCAAGGCTTCGGAGAGGCTGGCTTCCTCGGCGCATTCCTTCACCACGTTATCAATTAGCGTCATGCCGGCTTGCTGGCCGCCTGCGACCATATTGTCGAGTTTGCCGGGTTCGACGCGGACTGTGTGTGAGCGCGTGCCAATCCAGAGGTGAATGCCATCTGCTTTGCGCATAAAGCCGTTTACATGCACGCCGTAAGCCCGTGTACCAAAGCCGGGCACGAGGGACCGGTCGAGGCGCATGGCCTCGGTGTCGTGCCAGCCATTTTTCACGGCGTAATATTCACCCTTAAAGGCGAAGGCCCCTGTCGCCACGAGATCCTTGGCGATCTCATCAACTGCCTTAGTTCGGGACTCTGGTGTCGCCAGCGTTGCAGCCATGCTGACGGCCTTTGCCGAAACGTCAAAAACATCAGAGAAGCGGCCTAAAATGGCAGCGCGTTCGGGCGTGATGTAGCCGTATTGGCGTCCGTCGATCAGGAAGGGCACATAACGCGAGACATTACGGGCATTGCAACGCAGCACTTTGTCCAGAAAACTCATCGGGCCTCTTGTTCGTGGACGGAATGATTCAGGGCACGGTATAGTGAAACGTCACTTACGGCAAAAGGTGCTGTAAGCCTTGTTATTACCAGTGGGGACTTGCGCGCCGTGTCATCACCCGCCTCATCCAACCTCTGGTCTGATGTGCGCGAACGCGCGGCGTTCGTCATTATTGTCGCTGCTTCTACAGCCTGGATTTTTGTCGTTCTGATGGCCTTGTCGCGTTTGGGGCAGGACGCTGTCCTGGAAATGCCCGTAGGCGAACTTGCATCTTTGGTGGTTGCAGCGACCGGCCCACTGATCGGCTTGTGGTTGATTGCTTCTGTTTTAGAGCAGCGCCGTGAGTTGCGCGAGCTGCGCCGCCGGTTGACGGAGATGTCAGCGCAATCCCGTCAAAGCTTGCAGCAAGCCGAGATTCAATCTCGTGCGATGTTGGAGATGGAAGCGCAGTTGAAGCGCAGCCTTGCGACCGACACGCGCCGTTTGGCCTTGCAGGATTTAGCGGCACAAACCGCCATTATGGGCGAGCGTTTGGGCATCTTTAAGAACGATGCGGTGGATGTGGCTTGGGCGCGCTTTGGCTCGGGCGATACAGGGGCCTTCGTGCAGCCGTTCTTAAGTTATGCCATTCGCCATCCTGAACTTGCTGAACGGATGGGCGAGGCCGTGACGCGTGATCTGCAAGCACGGGCTGCGTTGGCTGGTTTTGTGCGCCGGTATGAGCGGTTGGTTTCAGCGGTGTCCGACGACAAACTCGCTCTCGAGACGTTGGAGGAAGGTCCGCTCGGGCAGGGCTACCGCATCTTTAAAGCGGCTGAAGCCAAAGCGCTGAACATGGCTGCGGAATAGCGTTGGCTTGGGAACACCATGCCGAACTTCATCAAAAAAACGCTCAAGGCGATTGGCTTAAAATCCGCAGAACCTGCGAAGCCGAAAAAGCCTGCACCAAAACAAATTGGCGTGCTGCCGCCCACAGACCGCGAGGCCCTAGTGAAGACCGCTATGGATCTGTACCGGGCCAACCGCGCCCAGATGAGCGGCGTTATTGAGGCGGGGCTCAAGCAACTCCGCGATGCCCCCATCAACCTGCACGATGTTGATTCGATGACCCGCCTTTTGAGCCTCCGTAAGGCGTACTTAGATATGCGCCAACTGATGAATCACCGGGAACGCAGATATCTCGTTTTGACCGGAATCAGAGAGCTTCTAGAGCAAAAGCCCAAAGTGGCACCCCCTGGGGTCAAAAAGCTCGTGGTAAAGCGTTGAAAATACTGGCGTTTTTTGTGCCGATTCTCTGGTCCAGGGCGTGGTTTGTGCCTTGACGGGCCTCAGGGTGACAGGTACAACCCGCGCCTTCCGTCGGCGGGTGCAAACCCGCCGAATCCCTATTGATGAGGTTTACCATGGCCCGCCGTTGCGCCGCATCTGGCCGAGGCGTTCAGACTGGCAATAACGTCAGTCACGCCAACAACAAGACCAAACGCCGGTTCCTGCCGAACCTGCACCCGGTCACCATGCTGAGCGACACGCTGCGCGTGAAGGTTCGTCTGCGTTTGACGACCCACGGCCTGCGCACTGTCGAAAAGCGCGGTGGCATCGACGCATTCTTGCTGTCGACCCCGGACTCGAAGTTGGAAGCTGAAGCTTTGACGCTGAAGCGCCGCGTGAAGAAAGCGAAAGCTGCGCAAGCCGCTGCTTAATTGCTTCTCGCGATTGAGATAAAAAAGCCCGCTGGTTCAGCGGGCTTTTTTGTTGCGCGGATTTGGGTCTTTAGAGTTTTGCAAACAACGCGAGTGCGATCTGCACCCACATCGCAGTCAGTGCAATCCAGCCTATGACGAAGGCTAGCGCGCGCTGACGGACATTGTTGTAGGTCAGGTGGATCAAGCTTTGCGCGACACGTGCGGCGGCATACACCCACGCTGTGATGTATAGCGCATCGGTGGTCGCCGTCAGCGTGAAGGCCGTAAGGCAGCCCACATAAAAAATGATGGGTGCTTCAAACAGGTTAGCGTAGTGCCGCACTGTGATGGCTGTTGCTTCCGGCTCGGCGGCCCCCTGGAAAGCCACATAAAATTTCAGCGGTACATGACGCCCACTGATCGTTTTGAACCGCACATGAACCATGCGGAGGAAGCCCAAGATGGTAAGGGCCACAACCACCAACATCGGTAGAAATATCAAAGCTTGATTGAACGTCATCTCCATCACGTTTCCTCCCCAGGCTCAGTGATGACAGAAAACTATATCGACTTTAAGTACGGACCGTTAAGCCCCTAACGGCGCATGGCGGCAAAGCTGAGATGTCGCACCTTCTTCGCCTAAAGTGTTGCCGCCGGCATGCGCAGGGCTTGGGTGTTTTACGGGGGATATGCGCCCTTCTTTGGCCATGCGCCACTCAGCGTCTTCCCACGTAGGTGGCAATTCGCTGGTCCACTCAAAACGTGCGGTCGACGCTTCATCGCACCATTCCACCAGGTGTGGCATCGCTTTGCGATGAGAGCCCGAGAGCATGAAACTGCGCAAGGCTTCTACATCGCGCCATACTGTGACGGTCCAGAATGCTTGGCCACGGCGCGCAGCAGTGGCTGCAAAGCAACCACTGGCGCTGCGCGCTTGGATCAGCGACATCAGGGCATGAAACAGAAAGGGCAAAGTATACCAGTTCGATCTCAGGCGAAGGCGTGTTACTGATGCGACGGCCATAGTTTTAGAGTCCTAATTAGCGCTGTACTTCAGTTCTCTGTTAGCGCTGAGCTTCAGCGACATTAGTTTCAGAACGTGTACTCGCAAATTTACGTGTGATCTCGATGTTGGCTTGCACGATTTTGTCGTAGCCAAACTCTGCCGATGTCAATTGTGCTTCAGCGCAGGTTGATTTTGCACGGGCCGCATCACCTTGGCGGATCAGGCCGAGGCAGAGATTGTGAAGTGCCACGACCCGGTCGTAGCCCTTCGCATTGTCCAGCGCACGTTCGGCATACTTCACGGCGCGGCCAGTATGACCGATCACTAAAGCTTTGGTCGATTGAGAAGCGGCAATGGATTCTTTGGGCCAAAGCAGGGTCGGGGTGCGGGCATCAGCCGCCATGGCCGTGCCTGCGCTACCAACAGAGATCGCCAAAACCAGAGCTAATGTAATGATATTCAATGAATTATCGACACGGCTCATTGTAGTCTCTCCTGTTGCGTTGCAGCATATTGCACCCAATAATGCTGCGGTGCAATATGCATGAGGCGTTACAAATATGATAAAAAAATTGCGCATAGTAGACGGATAGTTTGTATATGAGATACATAAAAAACGAATTACACGAATTTTGAGGGGAGTTCCCGTCAGGGGGCCATAGCCATGAGTGAAATGGATTGGAGTGCGCTGCGTGATTTTTTAGCCGTCGCCAAGACCGGCAGCCTGTCGCGCGCGGCACGCGACTTAAAGATCAGTCAGCCCACGTTAAGCCGTCGCATTGCTGCTTTAGAGGAGCAATTAGGCACACGTCTGTTTGTGCGCACGCCGCGGGGGCTGTTGCTGACCGATGACGGCGAAGGTGTGCTGGAAGGCGCGCGCCGCGTGGAGCAAGAAGCGCTGTCGATTGAACGCAAAGCCGATGCCTCGCAACAAACACTGAATGGCACAGTGCGTATCTCATTAACCGAAAGCTTGGGCACCATTTGGCTGCCGCAAAAGTTGGCAGCGTTTCACGAAAAACATCCGGGCCTGTGCGTTGAAGTGCTGGTGGATAATCGCGCCGTCGATCTGGTGCGCCGCGAAGCAGATATTGCCGTGCGCATGTTCCGCCCCACGCAAGCTGATTTGATTGCCAAGCGCGTGGGCGATGTAGTGATGGGTATGTATGCGACCAAGACTTATCTAGCGAAACATAGCCGCCCCGAAACGCTGGAAGATTTAAAGCAACATACACTGGTCAGCTTCGATGAAAGCATGGGCGCGCATCCGGCTGTGCAAAAACTCGAGAGCCATTTTATGCGCGAGAAGATCGTGCATCGGGCGGGTAGCTTCTTAGGTCAGTTAACGGCTACGCGTGCGCATATTGGTGCTGGTGTGCATGACTGCTATTTGGCGGCGAGCTACCCTGAACTCGAGCGCATTTTGCCGCGCCTGTTCCATCATCGCTTGGAAGTCTGGCTGGTCACGCACCCGGACGTGCGCCGCAGCGCGCGCATTCGTGCGGTGTATGACTTCCTGTGTGATGCGTTTGCGGAAGACCGCGCAGCGCTGTTGGGCGAAGAGCCGCTGAAGAAAGCGGCTTAGACGATTTGAGTTTAGCCAATCATGGCCGCGCCGCGCGGTCCCATACTGCGCGTGTCTTCTTCAAACAGATCAGTGAGTTCTTGCATCACTGCACCGCCTAATTCATCGGCGTCCATCAAGGTGACGGCGCGACGGTAATAGCGTGTCACATCGTGGCCGATGCCAATCGCCAGCAGTTGCACCGATGAGTAATTCTCGATGTAGGCAATCACATCGCGCAGGTGTTGTTCGAGGTAATTGCCGGGGTTCACGGACAACGTCGAATCATCCACCGGCGCGCCGTCCGAGATCACCATCAGAATGCGGCGTTCTTCGGGGCGGCTGATCAGGCGATTGTGCGCCCACGCCAACGCTTCGCCGTCGATGTTCTCTTTCAAAATGCCTTCGCGCAGCATCAAACCTAAATTGCGGCGCGCACGACGCCAGGGGGTGTCGGCGGCTTTGTAGATGATATGTCGCAGATCGTTCAGGCGGCCCGGATTGGCAGGCTTTCCATGCTCAGCCCAGTGCTTGCGGGCTTGGCCACCTTTCCATTGGCTGGTGGTGAAACCCAGAATTTCCACTTTCACGCCGCAACGCTCCAGTGTGCGCGCCAAAATATCAGCGGTCATGGCGGCGATCGTGATCGGCCGGCCACGCATGGAGCCTGAGTTATCGATCAACAGTGTAACGATGGTGTCGCGGAACTTGGTTTCATTCTCGCGTTTGAATGATAATGAATGTGTTGGGTTGGCGACGATACGCGCCAGGCGGCTGGCATCCAGCAGGCCTTCTTCAAGGTCGAATACCCAGCTGCGTTGTTGCTGCGCCATCAAACGGCGTTGCAAACGGTTGGCGAGGCGCGAAACGACACCCTGCAAATGGGCGAGTTGGCGATCAAGTTGCAAACGTAAGCGCGCCAGTTCGTCTGGGTCGCACAAGTTCGCCGCATCTTCGATTTGATCGAACTGTGTCGTGTAGATTTTATAACGCGCCTGGCCCTTTTGCTCGTTATGCCCTGGCTTGGGGCGCATCTGCTTGCCGTCAGAGCCAGGCTCCATGGCAGACTCAAGCATGGACGATTCTTGGCTATCCTGCTCGTCGTCGATGGCTTCGCCGTCAACTTCTTCAGCGCCCGCTTGGCTTTCGCTTTCGCCAGCTGCGGACTCTTGCTCTTGGTCTTGCTGCTCGTTGGCCTCGTCTTCCTTGGCTTCGCTTTCGCTCTGATCACCGGCCTCGGTTTCCTCATCGTTGAGGTCGCGGCCGCCGTCGTCATTTTCCAGCTCTAGCTCTTCGATCACCTTGCGCAAGATATCGGCATAAGCTTTTTGATTGTGCAGATTATCTTTCAGCGCATCCAAGTGCTTATCCAGCTTATCGCCGTAAGCGGTTTCGAAAATGCCTTTCACGTGCTCGCACGTGGGGCCCAGTTTCAAGTCGCCGCAGCGGTCATGAATCAGTACTTTCAGCGCATCGCCCATTTGCACTTGGATGGTGTTTTTGGCGAGCGCGTAGCCTTCCAGAGTCAGGCGTTGTTCCAGCGCTTCACCGATGTTTTGGGCAACGCCTTGGTAGTGCTGCGCACCCAGTGCTTCCACGCGGGTTTGTTCCATGGCGTTGTAGGCATCAACGGCGTCCTTGCCCGTGGGCATGCGGCGCTGGTGCAGCGTGATGTTGTGATGTTTGAGGCGCATCGCCATCGCATCAGCGGCGCCCCGCAAGCGGGTCACATTTTCATGGGTTAGTTTTTGGGGTGGTAAGGGCAGGCGCACTTCGCCGCCAGCGGACGAGCCAAGTTTCTGGTTGTTGGCAATGGGCGTGAAAACAACCGACGCTTCTTTATTCCCCGAGAGGGCCTTTACGACAGCCGACGTCGCCGTCTTAAAAGCTTCGGCTTTTGACGGTCCACGCTCGGGATAGCTTTGGTACTGGCTCGGAGGCACGAGAGCAAACTACGCCGCTTCAATCGCTGCGCCAGCCACATCTTGGCCAAAGCAACGTTGATAGTATTCCGCAATGGTCGCGCGCTCGGTTTCATCACATTTGTTGAGGAACGTGACACGGAACGCATAGCCCACATCCTTGAAGATTTGCGCGTTCTCAGCCCAGCTAATCACGGTGCGTGGCGACATGACGGTCGAGATATCACCGGCCATGAAGCCCTGGCGCGTGAGATCTGCCACATCGACCATGGCCGAGATGGTTTTCTTGCCGTCTTTGCCGGTGTAGCCCGCAACCTTCGATAAAACGATATTCGTTTCTGCGTCATGCGGCAGATAGTTGAGGGTGGCCACGATGTTCCAACGGTCCATCTGACCTTGGTTGATCTGCTGCGTTCCGTGATAAAGCCCGGTGGTATCACCCAAACCGACCGTATTGGCGGTGGCGAACAAACGGAACGACGGATGCGGACGGATGACCTTGTTCTGGTCAAGCAGGGTCAGTTTGCCTTCCACTTCCAGCACGCGTTGAATCACGAACATGACATCGGGGCGGCCTGCGTCATATTCGTCGAACACCAAAGCGACCGGGTGCTGTAATGCCCACGGCAGTAAGCCTTCACGGAATTCGGTGACTTGCACGCCGTCACGAATGACGATGGCGTCTTTGCCGATCAAATCAATACGGCTGATGTGGCTGTCGAGGTTGATGCGCAAGCACGGCCAGTTGAGGCGCGCGGCCACCTGCTCGATGTGGGTGGATTTGCCCGTGCCGTGATAGCCTTGCACCATGACCCGGCGATTGTGGGCAAAGCCCGCCAGAATCGCCAGCGTGGTGTCATAGTCAAACTTGTAGGCTTTATCGACCTCTGGCACGTGTTCGTCGCGCTCGGAGAAGGCAGGGACTTTCATGTCGAGGTCGATGCCGAAGACCTCGCGTGCCGAAACCATGCGGTCCGGGGTTTTGATGCCCAAATCGCTTTTCGGGGCTTCGGCTTTCTTACTCATAACGCTCTCCAACATCGCTTAGGGCCGTCGGGCGAGTGACGGTTCGATATGTTTTATAGCCCTGTTTTATGACACGGGCTTGGTTTGTCAGGCAATCGGCGCGTTTGCGATCAAATGCTCTAGAACACCCTCAAACATAGGGGCTTTGTGGCTGCTTCAAGGCGATAAGCGGGATTGACTCTTGGTTTGTATATTCTGTAATTTCAGTAATTACTGAAAACTGAGAAAATTAGCAGCGCCCATGACCGACCTTCCGCCTCTAATCCGCACCTTTGTGATGCACTTTGGTGAAATGGGCAGCCGTTGGGGCATTAACCGCACGGTCGGGCAAATTTACGCGCTGCTGTTTTTATCGGACCGCCCGTTGAATGCCGATGATCTGTCTGAAACCTTGGGCTTCTCGCGCTCCAACGTCAGCATGGGCTTGAAAGAGCTGGAAGCATGGCGGCTGATTAAACTGCAGCATCTGCCAGGCGATCGTCGCGAGTATTTCTCAACGCCCGATGACATCTGGACGATTGTAAAAACGTTAGCAGAAGAGCGTCGTCGCCGCGAAATCGACCCCACACTGACATTGCTGCGCGATGTGTTGATGGAAAAGCCGTCTACACCTGCTGAGCAGCATGCGCAAAACCGCATGCGTGAAATGCATGATCTGTTGGAACTGCTGACGAAGTGGTCTGACGACATGCAAAAGCTGGATGGAGACAGCTTAGTGCAACTGCTGAAACTTGGCTCACGTGTGCAGAAGCTACTGGAACTGAAGGGCAAGCTCACGATTCTTCCCGGTGGGCGCCATCAGAAGAAAACGTAACAAATTGCTGTAGGGGGGAGTTCGCAACGTCTTTAAGTTGGAGGCCCCGATGATGACTGAAGCTATTTTACTCGCGCGTATTCAGTTTGCTGCCAACATCACGTTTCACATTCTGTTTCCCACCATCACTATTGCATTGGGATGGTTCCTGCTGTTTTTCAAGTTGCGTTATCGCAAAACTGGCGATGTGAAGTGGATGGACGCCTATAAGTTCTGGGTGAAAATCTTTGCATTATCGTTCGCAGTTGGCGTCGTTAGCGGCATTACAATGTCGTTCCAGTTCGGCACCAATTGGCCGGGCTTTATGGAGATGGTGGGAAATATTGCTGGGCCGTTGCTGGCGTACGAAGTGCTGACAGCCTTCTTTTTGGAGGCGACGTTCCTGGGTATCATGCTGTTTGGCACAGGTCGTGTCTCTGAACGTATTCACACCATCGCGACATTCTTGGTGGCCTTTGGGACCACATTGTCGGCGTTCTGGATTCTGGTGCTGAACTCCTGGATGCAAACCCCCACAGGCTTTGAGATCATCGACGGCAAAGCCCATGCGGCGGATTGGATGGCGATTGTGTTCAATCCGTCTATGCCCTACCGCATCACGCACATGCTGCTGGCGTCGGGTTTGACGGCGGCGTTTTTGGTGGCCGGTGTGTCAGCCTATCAATGGCTGAAAGGCAATCGCACTGCTGCTGTGATGGCGGCTTTGCGAACCGGTATTGTATCTGCCGCTGTATTGATCCCGCTGCAAATTTTGGCGGGCGATATGCATGGTTTGAATACGTTGGAGCATCAACCTGCGAAAATCGCGGCCATGGAAGGCGTTTGGGAAACCGAAAAGGGGGCGCCGCTGTTGCTGTTTGCGTTGCCGAACGAAACGGAACGCCGCAATGACTTTGCTGTCGGTATCCCGCGCGGTGCCAGTTTGATCCTTACGCATGACCCTGAGGGTGAAATTAAAGGCCTCAATGATTTCGAAGATGGGCATCCGCCCGTGCTGCCCTTGTTCTTTGGTTTTCGCATCATGGTGGGCGTGGGTGTGCTGATGCTGGCAATCTCGTGGCTCGGCAGCTGGGAACTGTGGCGTAAGGGCAGCTTAAGCCCGCTCGTCGCCCGCGGTTTTGTGTGGTGCACCTTCAGCGGTTGGGTCGCGACTGTAGCTGGGTGGTACGTCACCGAGATTGGCCGTCAGCCATATTTGGTGAACGGAATGCTGCGTACCGTGAATGCCGCGTCAAATTTGCCTGCAGGTACTGTGGCCCTTTCACTTGCTGTGTATCTCACACTCTACGTCATGCTGACCGCATCGTACGTCGCAACGGTTTTCTATCTTGCGCGCAAGGCAGATCCGACTGCGCCGCTGCCGCAAGATCAAAACCCTGCCGCGCAAGCAGCCTAAGGAGGACATGATGGAATTCACTGATCCGAACTCTTGGCTACCGTTGGTGTTTGCATCGCTAATGGCTCTGGCAATGCTGATCTACGCGCTGTTGGATGGTTATGATTTAGGTGTCGGCGTGCTGATGTTCGCTGCTCCGCCGCAACACCGTGACATGATGATCGCCTCCATCGGTCCCTTTTGGGATGCGAATGAAACGTGGCTGGTGTTGGGTGTTGGGTTGCTACTGGTCGCGTTCCCCATCGCGCACGGCATAATTTTGACCGCACTTTATCTGCCGGTGGTCTTCATGCTGGCAGGATTGATTTTGCGGGGCACAGCGTTTGATTTCCGCGCCAAGGTTCATTCCGCGCGCAAAGACGTGTGGGATTTGGCATTTCGGCTGGGTTCGCTGATCGCAAGCTTAGGCCAGGGTTATATGCTAGGCGCATACATTCTGGGTTTTGAACTGTCGTTAGCCGCTTTTGGATTTGCACTGCTGATCGGCCTCTGCCTGACGGCAGGTTATGCCTTCATCGGTGCAGCCTGGTTGATCATGAAAACCGAAGGTGAGCTACAACGCCATGCGGTCGCGTGGGCGCGTAAGTCGCTTTACTTGATGGTTGCGGGCATTGGCGTGGTGTCTTTGGCGACACCATTAGTAAGCCCGCGCATTTTCGAGAAGTGGTTTGTATTTCCGGAAATCATTTTCCTCGCACCGATCCCGTTGTTGACCGGCGCGATTATCGTTGTGCTGCATCTGGTGCTACGACGCTTACCACTTGAAAATGACGAGTGGTGTTGGGTGCCGTTCGTGGGGGCAGCTGCCGTGTACGTGCTGTGCTTTGCGGGCCTGGCTTACAGTTTCTTCCCGTTTATCGTGCCCGACAAACTTACGATCTGGCAGGCAGCCAGCGCCAGCGACTCACTTATGGTGATTTTGGTCGGGGTGCTGATCGTGCTGCCGGCAATTCTGGCGTACACGGCATTCGCGTACCGTGTGTTCTGGGGGAAGGCCAAGAATCTCAGTTATTCGTAACTCAGATTCTAAATGCCTTTGGTCCAGCCGCCGTCAGCGGTGATAGACGCGCCAATCATGTTGGCGGCGCGGTCAGAGGCGAGGAATACAATTAGGCCCGCTAAGTCTTCAGGCTTGCCCAGTTTGCCCAGCGGAATTTGGCTGGTGTAATCCTTCTCCACGTCAGCCACTGTGCGCTGTGATGATTGCGCGAGTCGGTTCATCAATGTGGTCCAGCGTTCGGTTTGCGTCGGGCCGGGGTTCAGTGCATTCACCGCGATACCATGGGGCGCTACTTCTTCGGCCAAGCCTTTGGAGATCGCAAGCAGTGCGGCGTTGGCCGCAGAGCCCGGCAGCAGGCGCGGGCTTGGCTGCAGACCTGTGTTGCCAATCACGTTGACGATGCGGCCATACTTTTGGCTGATCATAGTTGGGATCACCGCGCGCATCATACGCACAGTGGCCATAACTTTTAGGTCAAAGCTTTCCTGCCAGGTGCGATCCGGAATCTCCCAGAACAGCCCGCCTTGTGATGCACCGGCAGAATTCACCAAAACGTCAATTCGGCCGAATTGTTTGACGGCTTGCGCCGCAACGTCATCGGCCGAGGCTTCTTGCGTCAGGTCAACCGGCACCACTAAAGCTTCAGTGCCGTGTTGTGCGTGCAGATCAGCAGCAAGTTTGTTCAAGTCATCAACGCTGCGCGCCGCCAGCACAAGCTTCACGCCCTCGGCGGCCAGCAGTCGCGCGCTGGTCGCCCCCATGCCACGGCTGGCGCCGGTAATCAGCACCACTTTGTTTTTCAAACCAAGGTCCATGGGTGTCTCTCTTTCGAGCGAAGTGGAGGCGAATTAAGCCTCATTAATGCGCCGCAACGCCACCGAGAGAAGCTGGTAGGCGCTGTTGATGGTTTTCATCTGCGCTTCGGCTTCACTACTCCCGCCATGTTTGTCGGGGTGATGTTGCTTCACCAGTTCCTTATAGCGGTTCTTGATATCCGCCAAGGTCACTGGACCTTCCAGATCAAAAACTTTCAAAGCTTTCCGCTCCTCGGACTTGAGCCCGCTTTCTTCCGCCCAGCTTTTCTGACGAGCTTGCTTGCGCATCTTCGGATCGAATGCCGTACCTGCACCCAAATTCATCGGGTCATGAACATCGCCCGGCGACCATACCTTTGCCTTGCGCGGCGTTGCTGTGTTCGTGCCTAGCGGCCATGTGGGGCGGTCCCACGTCGCGACCCGGCGAATTTCCGCCTCGATATCCTTGGGCGTCATGTGGACGTGGAAATCCCACTTCGCATTGTAGGCGCGCACGTGCTCCAGGCAGAACTTCACATATGTTGTAAGCGACTTGTCTTGTGGCGCGCGGTAGGCGCCCTCGGCCGCACAACCAGGCCACGCGCACGGGCAGGCCCCCGCACGCGATGCGGAAGTGCCCAAAGTCTCGGTGGTGGCGGGTTTAAAGCGAGTCATTCTCTTAATATCGTGCGGTTTCGGTCAGCTTCCAATCTTGTTTCTTGCAACGCTTTGTGCTTCCACAGGGCATGTTGATAGAATGAGAGAGAACCATGGGCGAATATCGTGATCGGATGCAGGCCAAGTTGAGTGCGGCTCTGCAACCCACTAAGTTAGATTTTCATGACGATTCCGCACGCCACGCCGGGCACGCAGGCGCCCATAGAGATGGGGCTGGTGAGACCCATTTCAAGGTGACGATTGAATCGGCGGCCTTTGCGGGTAAGTCACGCGTCGAACGCCAGCGTTTGGTTTACGGCGTGGTCGCCGACGAACTGAAAGAGCGCGTTCATGCGTTAGAGTTAGTTCTTCGTGCGCCCGGAGAGGGTTAAGAGCCCACCGTTTCTTTTTTGGCGCCTGTATAAAACTGCGGGAACTCACGCTCGACAATAATATTGTCCGATGCCCAAGCATGGCACGAGTCCATGATCGGCGGCTTTACTTTGATTTCGGTTTTTTCTTTGCGCAGTTGCGCCCACTTCTTGCCCGCTGACGTTTGGAATGCCGTTGTGGCAATGGGCCCCAGCAGTTCCATCAAGTGCGTGCAACCCTGAATCCCGCCAAATTTTTCTTTCACCGCACGGTTAAAGCCCGCAACCATGCGCATGCCAATCAGGTCTTTGAACTTCGGAGTGATGTTGGGGCAAATACGATAAGGCGAGAAATCTGTCACGGCCACGGCGTCGACAATCGTCATCTTGTCATCAAAGGTCACGCGGATGCCCATTCCATGTAATGGCTCGCCTGGCTGAATTTCGCCACGATCTTTATTGCCAAACGCAAATGTCTTTGTGTCGGTCATCCAGCCATCGACATCCCATAGGCCGTCGTCGCGCTCGTAGCCTTGGCAGGTGACGGTGCGGGTGTGGAGATGTTTGCGAGGAACGGTTGAGTCGGGTAACGGCATAAAAAGGGATATCCGGAAAAGTTAATTCTGCCGCACGGGCGGACTTCTCCCCATTTAGGGGAGAAAACGCCCCTATGCCTAGGGCGTTTTCCGGATTGAGTTATGCATTAACCGCCGGACAGGCTTGTTTTCCTAGGCCGTGCCGTAATTCTCGCCATATATGAAGGCGTTACGGTCTTTCAGGTCTTGCTCAAGTTCGGTATTGGCGACGGCATAAAGGTCGCGGACCGAGACCATACCCACCACTTTGTCGCCGTCGACGACGGGCAGGTGGCGGTAATTGTGTTCCTTCATCATCCGAATGGCATCCGCCGCGGTATCGTTTGGCGCCAGCGTGTCGGGATTGGCCGTCATGATATCGCGGCAGGTCGAGGTGTCGGGATTTAAGCCTGCGGCAATAACCCGAGCCGTCATATCGCGCTCGGTGACAATGCCCACCAACTTGTCGCCTTCCATCACTAAAACTGCAGCGATTTTTTTCTCGCGCATCATGCGCGCAGCATTCCGCACGATCTCGCCAGGCGATACTTTTTGAAGTGTCTGGCCGCTAATTACATCGGGAACGATCTTACGAGACATCATAACCCTCCTTGCCCAAACAGGCGCTGTTAGCGCTTTGGGGGTGCGGTCGATCCCGTACATGCTCAAGATGGGATCTCAAGACCCCTATACACGGTACAAGTCTGCGCGCGGGTATCGGCACCGGTCAAGGCCTAAGCCCGGCCTAAGCCAAATTCTAACTTATTGATTATGCAGCCTTATCTGCACCTTGAGCATTTCCGCGCTGCGGTATGACTTTAATCAGTGTCAATTGATTCCGCTGCCGGCGCAAAACTTCGAAACGGAATCCATAGAATAAAAACTTCTGTCCTGGTTCAGGAATTGTTCGCGATTCATGCAGCACAAGCCCGGCCAAAGTCGAGGCTTTGTCGTCGGGCAAGTGCCAGTCCAGTTCACGGTTCAGGTCGCGCAGTGTGACGCTGCCATCGATCAGCACTGATCCATCAGCTTGCAGACGAATACCAGCCACGGGCAAATCATGTTCGTCGCGGATGTCGCCAACAATTTCCTCGATGATGTCTTCCAGCGTGACGATGCCCATCAGCGCGCCGTATTCATCGACGACAATGGCAAAGTGTTCGCGCCGCGCCCGAAAGCTGTTCATTTGATCAAGCAGCTTCGTGGTGTTCGGAATAAACCAGGGAGGTGTCGCCAGGGCCGCAATATCGAAATGATCTTGCTTGCCGCCAGCAGATTCAATGGCGCGCAGTAAACTTTTCGCATGAAGCACGCCGATGATGTTGTCGGGCTCATCGCGCCACAGCGGAATGCGCGAGTAAGGGCTAGCTGCGACCTGCTCGATGATGTCTGCAATCGGAAGATCAGCATCTAAGGTGACGACTTTCTTGCGGTGAACGATAATCTCGCCGACTTCAACATCGGTTAGGTCCAGCACGCTGCGCAGCATGGCACGTTCGTGTTTTACTTCTTCTTTAATGGCCTGCTCGGCCATTTGCAGTTCAATCGTGCCGCGCAGCTCGGCCATGATTTGTTGCGCAGAGCGAGAGGTTTCGGTAGTGACACCAAACAGGTGCAACGCACCTTTCACGAAGTATTCCACAGCGATATTGAACGGCTTGAACAGTGTGACCAACACCGACATCACGCCACCCGTATAAAGGGCAACTGTTGTTGTATGTAGCAGCGCATACGTCTTGGGCAGAATTTCGCCGTAGATGACGACCAACACCGTCATAATAGCGGTTGCGTAAAAAACACCTTCATCACCAAAAGCCTCAATCATGGCGCTGGTGGTTAAGGCTGATGCTAATATGTTGACGAGATTGTTGCCGAGGAGAACCGTTGAAATCATATGCTCGCGATCATCGAGCAAGCGGTTCACCGTGCCTGCGCGTTTGTCGCCGTCCTCGTGCAATTGATGCAGCAGCGGTTTTGACGCCGCGGTCAGTGCTGTTTCGGCAGCCGATAGAAATGCGGCGACTGAAAGTAAAATAAGAATGGTGATGCTAATTGCGATCATGGCTTACGCTCATGGCATTGGTATGGATATGAACAATGACGGCAACGCGTGTGCGCCGCAATCTCTGTAACCAATGTAGCGCGATCAGATTAGCCGCGTAATGCCGCTTCTAAGGTTTCGCGCAGTTTTGCCATGGGAACGTCGGCGGTGGTGAAGGCTTTGCCGATCCCACGCGCGAGAATGAAGGTTACCGCGCCATCAGCGACCTTCTTATCCTGAGCCATATGCCCAATCAGGGCCTCCGCAGTGATCGGGCCTTTGGGCCCTGTCTTTGGCGGTGAGACGGGGAGGCCGACTTTAGTCAGGTGCGCACGCGCGCGGACCGCATCATAAGCGCTGCACAGTCCCATGCGTGCGGACAAATCAAATGCCATCACCATGCCAATGCCCACAGCTTCGCCATGAAGCAGGTCTCCGCCATAACCCATCTCGGCTTCTAGGGCGTGCCCAAACGTGTGGCCGAGGTTCAGCAGCGCGCGTGCGCCAGCTTCTTTTTCATCTTCGCCGACAATCTTTGCTTTTGCACGGCAGCTTTCAGCAATGCAGTGCGTGAGGGCTGACTGATCGTTCTGGCCTAACGACAACGCTTGCGCGGCGTTTTGTTCCAGCCATTCGAAAAACGCAGCATCGCCCAGCAATCCGTATTTCGCGACTTCAGCGTAACCGGCGAGCAGCTCGCGATGCGGCAATGTGGTCAGCACATCGGTATCGGCTAACACCAAGCGTGGCTGATGAAAGCTGCCGACGAGGTTTTTGCCAGCGGCCGTGTTAATGCCGGTCTTGCCACCCACCGAGCTATCAACTTGGGACAGCAGCGTTGTCGGAATTTGGATAAAATCCACACCGCGCAGCAGAATAGATGCAGCAAAGCCCGCTAAATCGCCAATTACGCCGCCGCCAAGGGCGATGATCATGGTTTTGCGCTCGCACTTAGCGGCCAGCATGGCATCTAATACGCGCGCTAAATGGTCGAAGCTTTTTGTTGCCTCACCGGCCGGCACAATAATGTGATCAGACTTAATGCCAGCTTTCATCAATGTTGTCGCCAGCGCACCAAGATAATGCGGTGCAACGTTGCTGTCTGTAACGATGAAGACGCGTTTCTGTTTTAAAACAGATGCGATCAACTCATCAGCACGTGCGAGTAATCCGCGTCCAATAAAAATGTCGTACGAGCGCGCATCCAAGTCTACGGCAACACGTGTGGTTGCCGATGAAGATTTTCCGTCGGGTGTCATGGCAGTGTGGCGAGCGGTGTGCCGAGATGTTTTTCCAGCGCGTCCAGTGCGCGGGAGGTGGTGATATTAGGGTTATCAACTCCTGTATCCACGGCAATATCCGCTTCGGCGTACACAGGGTAACGGATGTCGATGAGCTCTTTCAGTTTTTCCCGCGGGTCGCCTGAGTTCAGCAGCGGACGGTGGCCGCGCCCTTTGGTGCGCGCCACTAATGTGTCGAGTTCTGCCCGCAGCCATAGTGATGTCGCATTATCTTTAATGAGTTTGCGTGTGTCGGGGTCCATGAAGGCGCCGCCGCCTGAGGCCAGCACGCAAGGTGCGCCATGCAGCAAACGATTCATGACCCGGCGTTCGCCCTCGCGGAACGAAACTTCGCCATATTTTTCAAAGATCTCAGCTATCGACAGGCCTGCGGCCTTTTCAATTTCCGTATCGGCATCAATAAACGGCACATCCAAGCGCTGCGCCAAGCGGCGACCAATGCAGCTTTTGCCAGCACCCATTAACCCCACCAAAACGATTGTTTTGCTGAGCTGACCAGGCCGGACGGGGTCGAGTTGGTCGTTCATGGTCGGACTATATAGGCCGGAGAGGGTTAAATCCCAATCAATGCGCAATTTCAGGTTCTCCTTGGGCAAACTGCCCACGCGGCGGAATTGTGGCAGCCTGAATGCAACAAAGTGACTGATAAACCAAGGACTTTCATGGACTTTCCGGCTCCTCTTGCGTAGTGTGACACTACGCGGGTTGGGGCGGTTGGCACCTATATATAGGGCCGTGCCCATGAGATGAGGGCGTAGCGGGCGATGGTGAAATTCGTATTGGCCTTAGTGGCCGTAATCATTCTCGGCGGGGTCGTTTTCTTGGCGACATGGGACATGCCGCCCCCCATTGCGACCACCGAGAAAGTCATTCCGAATGAGCGTTTCCAATAATCCACCCATGTGGTGGCGTGCAGCGATTCTGTCCGGGGTTGCAACTGCAGCGCTGTGTTCTGGTGTGTCTTGGGCCCAATCGGGCGGTCAGCCAGGGCGCGCGCCCATCGCACTGGTTCCGCAAAACTTAGCCCCGGCTGCAAGCGATCAGTCTGTACCGGACGCTGCTCCAGCTCAGTCCCTCACGCCAACGATCACGGTCGATAAACTTGATCGCATCGAAACGGATCGAATCGGTCTCGTCGATGAAAGTTCAGGTGCGCTGCCTGCTGACATGTGGATGGGCAGCGATCCCGCGTTTGTTCGCGCAGTTTTAGCTCAGCTTCCGCATCAGATGCCGTCACTGGCGATGCGTCGCTTGGCACAGAACTTGTTATTGCCGCCAGCCCGCCAGCCAGAAGCAAAGTCATTGGCACCTGTGCTTGATGCTGGGGCGCCTCTTGAGCCCGAAACCCCCGCTGAAAAGGCGCACAGCACGTGGCTGCTGGAAGCGCGCTTGGCTGCGTTGGCTGCCATGGGCGATTGGTCCAGCGTTGTGTCTTTGGCTGAAGTTGTTCCGCAGGACCGCTTGAATGAAAACATCATTCAGCTGCGTATCGATGGTCTGTTGATTGACGGCAAAACCGATGCAGCCTGTAACGAAGTGCAGTCGGCGGTCTCACGCCAAGCCGATACGCATTGGCAAAAGTTCCAGGTTTATTGCCAGTGGGTGAATAAGCAAACGAGTGCTGCGCAATTGGGATTGTCATTGCTGCGTGAGCAAGGCGTTGAAGACCCGAACTTCTTCTGGGCTGCTGATGTGATGCAGGGCTTGAAAGTCCCTGCTCCTGCGAAGCTGGAAAATGTGCGCCCGTTAGAACTTGCGATGCTGCGTGCGGGCGGTCAGCCGTTTCCTGACGCGCTGGTGTTGGCAGGCGATGCCACAACGATGCGCGTTTTAGCATCAATGCAGCCGGCCCCCGCTGAGGACGTGAAAACAACGCCTGAGGAAAAAAAGAAGCGTGCTCGCCAGCAAACGGAAGCACGCATCGCAATCGCTGAGCGGGCTGTGACGCTCGGTGCTGTAGATCCGCAAGTTTTGCGTGATCTTTATGCCGCGCTGGATTTAAGCGCTGGTCCGGTCGTGCAATTGGCCGATGCGAATGTCGATAAGCTGGCAACGCGCGCTTATTTATATCAGTTGGCAAAGTCGCAAAAGACGGCAACGGCCCGCGCTGAAGTGATTTCGCGTGTGGTTGAGCTGACACGGGCCGACAAAGGCAAGAAGGGGCCTGATTTGGTCTTGGTTGGCCGTGTGTATGCGCCACTCATTGCTGAGTTTGAGCCTTCACCTGATCTGATTTGGTTCGCTGGTGCTGCGGGCCGCGCCTTATTGGCCGCAGGCGAACGCGCAAAGGCGTTTGCATGGATTGATATGGCCAATCAAATGGCCCGCGGTAGTTCAGATGCAGCCAATGTGGCCGATGGCTTGTGGGCGATCCACCGGATGGCAACGCCGGGTGCTGGCACCCTGGTGTCGACCCAAAGCTTCCGCGCCTGGCAGGCCTCGATGCCCGCAGCACAAGCGGTTGCTTTGCGTGAACCGTTATTGAATCTGTTGACGGCCTTGGGCGATCAGGTGCCGCCGGATGAGTGGTTGTCGGTGGTTGGCAATACCACTGCTACCAATGTTGCGCCACCGCCACCGTATGTATGGAATGGCTTAAGCTTGGCCGCACGCGATGATCGGGTGGGTGATGTGGCTGCATTGTCTCTGATTGCGCTGGGCAATGATGGTCCTCATGGCACGTCGCCGGTGACGCTCGCAAAAGTGATTGAGACGCTACGCGCTGTCAGTCGCGAGGAAGATGCGCGCGCGTTAGCTGTCGAGGCGGCCCTCGTGCAGGGCCTGTAGACCAACGCCGTGCCGCGCTCTCGCACAGCACAGCCAGCCGTCGATAATCCGCAACTTGAAGCGTTCTTGGAAATGATGGCCGCTGAACGCGGTGCTTCGAAGCATACGCTGTCAGCCTATCAGCAGGATTTGCTGTCGTTAGATGATTTCCTGACGTCGCGACGTCGCACGTATCTGAATGCCGATGTGAAAGACCTACAGCAGTACATGGCCAGCCTGCATAAGGCAGGGCTGGGGGCGCGATCAAGCGCGCGCCGTGTCTCAAGCATGCGGCAGCTCTTTCAATTTTTATATCAAGAAGGTTTGCGCGGTGACGATCCATCTCATGGCCTTGATCGTCCGCGTCTGCCGAAGAAACTCCCTAAATATCTAACGGAAGAAGACGTGGATGTCTTGCTGGCCGCTGCGCGCGAAAGCGGCACACGGATTGCCGCGCTGCTTGAGCTTCTGTATGCGACAGGTTTGCGCGTTTCCGAACTCGTTTCGCTGCCCATTGCCGCCGCCCGTAATCCATCTGTGCTTATCGTGCGCGGTAAGGGTTCAAAAGAGCGGATGGTGCCAGTCGGCGAGGCGGCCCAAGAAGCGTTGAGCGCTTACCTTCAACACCGCGATAAATTCTTGCCGAAGAAAAAAGTGCCATCGCCCTGGCTGTTTCCGTCCACTAGCGGCAGCGGTCATCTCACGCGCGATGGCTTTGCTAAGATGTTAAAGGATGTTGCGCTTAATGCTGGACTTATGCCATCGCGCGTTTCGCCGCACGTTTTACGGCATTCATTCGCGACGCATTTGTTGTCGCATGGCGCGGACTTACGCACGCTGCAGCAATTATTAGGACACAGCGATATCTCGACCACGCAAATTTATACGCACGTCTTGGATGAGCGTTTAAAGTCGCTGGTGCAGAACCATCACCCATTGGCGGGTTTTAAGCTTTAAAATCCTGCCATCGCGCGAACGTCATCGGGTGTTTTGCCCGCAACGCGCAAGTTGCGCAACGTTGGCGCCTGATCGCGTTTCGAGAATTTCTTGCCATCCGCACCTAGCAGCAAATCATGATGATGGTATTGCGGCGTTGGTAAGTTCAGCAGCTTTTGCAGCAGCCGATGTACATGCGTCGCGTCGAACAAATCTTTACCGCGCGTCACTAAAGTAATGCCTTGCAGCGCATCATCGTGCGTGCACGCAAGATGATAGCTGGTGGGCACATCTTTGCGCGCGATAACGATATCGCCAAAAATTTGCGGCTGTGCGGTTTGCGGGCCACTCCCCAAATCGTGCCATGTAAGCGGGCCTGCCACCTTTATAGCGTCAGCCATTCTCAAGCGTAGAGCGTAGCTTTCGCCAGCCTCTATACGTTCTTTTGCGGTAAGTGCCGGAATGTCGTGGCATGTTCCAGGATAGAGGGGGCCGTCAGGTCCGTGCGGTGCATCTACGGCGCTGGCAATTTCTCGCTGAATATCAGCGCGTGTACAAAAGCAGGGGTATACCAACCCTTGCTGCTTAAGGGTCTCGATTGCGCCAGCGTAGGCCGCGAAGTGTTCGGACTGGCGGCGCACGGGGTTTTCCCATGTTAGCCCAAGCCAGCTTAAATCCTCAATGATTGCGGTTTCATATTCTGGACGGCACCGACCCAGATCGATGTCCTCGATGCGTACGACAAAGCGGCCATCTGCCGCATATTTAGCCGCAAAAAGTGCCGCCTTGGCGTGTCCCAGGTGTAAATATCCCGTAGGACTGGGCGCGAAGCGGGTGATGTAATCAGTACGATGGGGGATGTTCAGGGCGTCCCGTGTCATAGGATTTTCATACCACAAGCCCACAATCATGGGCCAAATTCGCGGTGGCTGTACCAGACTTTGTATTCTTTAGAAAAGTTGGTACAGTAGTGCTGTCTTGATGACACAGGAGCGATTGGCCTGCATGGGTATTTCGCCTGAAGCTTCACCAGCTTTAGTCCTGAACGCGGACTTCCGTCCGCTGAGCTATTTCCCATTGTCTGTTTGGTCCTGGCAGGAAACGATTAAAGCGGTCTTTCTCGGCCGCGTAAATGTTGTCTCTGAATACGACCGTGTTGTGCGTAGCCCTGGCTGGCAGATGAAATTGCCCAGCGTGATCTCGCTGAAAAAATATGCGCCGATGGATCGTTCGCCCGCGTTCACCCGGTTCAATGTGTTCCTGCGCGACCATTTCATGTGCCAATACTGCGGCACACCACACCCGACCAATGACCTTACTTTCGATCATGTGATTCCACGCTGCCGTGGTGGACGCACCACGTGGCAGAATGTGGTGACGGCGTGTTCTGGCTGCAATCTAATTAAGGGAAATCGCCTGCCGCATGACGCCGGGATGTTCCCCAGTCAGACTCCGTATCGGCCGTCGTCATATGAGCTGCAGGATATCGGCCGCAGTTTCCCGCCCAACTATCTGCATGAAAGTTGGCGCGACTATCTCTACTGGGATACGGAACTGGAGCCGGGTTAGCGAGCATTTTCCCGAGAAGTGGCCCTCCACTTGGCGTGGAAAATGCGACCAAACAAAGAATCTTCCTAAATTCTCTTGGAGAGCCAAATCGCCAAGCGCGTGCCGGCTTTAATGGCTGTGGTCAGCACTGGATAAACAGGCGCTTGCTCAGCACCGTTTTCCAAACTCACGTCTCTATGATGAAGCTCATCCTGGCGGAATTCTTCGATGGTCGACTTCAATGCTGGTTCGTTGTCGCCTAGAATCGCTGCCTGTTCGGCGTAGTGCTCGCCGATCACCTCTTCGACCGCGACAGTGCAGGCCATCGCAGCTTCACGCCCCATCAAGGCGGTAGCTGCGCCTAACGCAAACCCAGCGACATTCCATAAAGGCTCTAAAGCGGTCGGGCGCACGCCACGTTCAGCGACTAATGCGTTGAACTTTGCGAGATGCTGCTCTTCTTGTTTCAGCATATCTTTAATGATCGTGCCGTCGGCGGTTTTGCCCAGCACGGCCAGCTGGCCTTCGTAAATCCGCTTTGCACCAAACTCACCAGCTTGGTTGACGCGGATGATTTGCGCCAAGCGCTCTTCCCTGGTGGGGTCGCCAGGCAGCGGCATATCAAGTGTTGATTTCTGCGTTGTTGATTGAGCCTGGGTTGTCATTATTTCTCAATCCAAAACTGCGGTTTGTGCGCGGCCCAGAGGCAAGCCAAAGCCAGCAGGGCACACGCAATCACATTATATCCCGCCATCGAGATTCCCCAAAGCCGGAAGGCAGCTTCGGTGCAGCCAGTACGGCCCGGTTTGTTCAACGCTGCGGCAATGTCTTCCAGTGAGATTTCAGCAATTTGCCCTACACATTCACTCGGTCCCAGCCACCAGCGTTCTTCAACGCCAACGTGATAAACCGCAACCCCCGCGTTCGCGATAAATAACACTGCACATAACAACACAATATTTTTCCGTGATGCACTATCAACGGCGGGCATCAGTCCCAGCACTGATAATGCCAACGTGAACCCATAAGCAGGCCGTTGCCAGTAGCACAAGAGGCACGGCCACAAATCAAACCCCCATTGGGCGATGAGTGCCAGCCCCAACGCACCGGCAGATGCTGCGGCAAGGGCGGCTAAAATAGACCGAGAGGCTAGTGTCGTTTGCATAGCCGATGGTTTAACCCATCTGGCCCCCCTGCAAAAGGTGCCTCGAATGACGTTTCAGAAAGGTCTAAAAAGCCGCAGGTTCGATACGTACCGGAATAGCCGACATGCGGGGCATAGCCTGCAGGGGCTCGCAATCGTCCGTTAGGCTGATCAGCGTTGAGACCGACACACCGACACTTTCGTAATCGGCTTTCACATCAGGAAGTTTGCCAAAGCCATGGGTCATGCTGACCACACCGCGTCGCAAGCTGTCGTCGCATGCGATAATTGCGGGCACACGCCCATGGGCGGAAATCACCTGAACTTTTGCGCCGTCTTTCAAACCCAGCTTGGCGACATCATCAGGGTGGGCGCACAACGGGTTAAACGGCACACGGGCTTTAATGCCGGGCAAGTCCTGTAGGGTACTGTTCGATACCTCACGTATGCGGCGCGATATGAGTTTGAAGTCGTAATTTGACACCGTGGCTTTTGGCTCCAACACAGCGCGCAATTCGGCCGCCACATCATCGGGCATGACCTCGAAACGGCCAGCGCTGGGGCCAGGGCCATCCACTGTTTGTGGCTCGACGTCGTAAAGCTTCCCAGATGAAGCTGCCTTTACGTCGTCGAGGGCAATGGGCCCATCCACCAGCATGGCTAGTAAATCTTCTTCACTTGGTGCTGTGGTCATATCCAGCGATTTGCCCGCAAAGCGCAGTTGTTTGCCCAAGCGTTTGCACAAACTCCACAGCGCGTATGACTCAAAGCAAAGTTCGGACTCTTTGGGCGGCGGGACGATTGCGGGCGTGTACTGTGCGTAAGGTTTCGAGAGGTTCACCCATTCCAATGTCCACGTGTTGTCAGGGCGCTCGAACATTACGGGTGGGGGTAAAATGTAGTGCGCTAGCCGCGCGGTCTCACTCATCATTGGTTCTAATGTGACCAACAAATCGAGCGCGCGAAACGCTCTTGCCGACGTCGCAGGGTCGGGCAGAGCCGCAACCGGGTTACCGCCAGATGTAAAGAGCGCGCGAATACGACCTTTGCCGGGCGTTAGAATTTCTTCCGGCAAGTTCGGTGTAGAGCATTCCCCCATCAATTGCACGGTTCCGCGTACGCGTGATTTTGGGCGTTTTTCAAATCCGCGCGTAGGCCCGAGCACTTCGGCGCGACGCGGGCGGCGTGCTCGCAACACGCCGGGGTTTGGCACGGGGTCGCCTTCGCGTAAGAAGCGCCCGCAGATCACCCCAATCGCCTCGTAAAGGTGCTCAGTGATGTTGGGGTTGGGCGCCATGCTGGTGCCGGTGCCCGTCATCACATTGCCCCGCTTCGACTGACGTGCAAAGACATCGGCGGCTGCAATTAAATCTTTCGCTGAAATGCCCGCGCGCTTGGCCACGTAATCTGGCGTGAACGGTTTGACGGCCGCACGCAGCGCATCCAGGCCATTTACGTTCTGTTTGCAGAACTCTTTATCTTCCCATCCCTCACTGAGGATGATGTTGAGTAACCCTGCCGCCACGCATGCGTCTTCACCGGGAATGATCTGCAAATGAATGTCAGCAAATTTCGCGAGATCCGAAACGCGTGGGTCGATCACAATCACTTTCATACCCCGCGCTTTGGCCTCTTTCATCCGCTTAACTGGGTTCTGAATGGGCGTCGACCAACTCCACACCGAAACCAACGGATTTGCTCCTGCAAACAACCACACGTCCGATGATTCAAAAGGATCTTTGCCAGCCGCCCAAACACCTAAGCGATCCGCCACAACCCATTTGGCAGACTGATCAATCGTCATGGACGAAAAGAACTGTGCGCCGATGGCTTTAGCGAACCCCAAAATCATCGGGCCCATCGTGGATGCGGCTTGTGCGCCAGTGCCGCGATAAACACTTAATGCTTGTGGTCCATCTTCATCCACCAACTCTTTCATCTTGGCCGCAATTTCATCTAAAGCCTGCTCAAGACCGATGCGCACATGTTTGTCGCCCACGCGCTTCAGTGGGTACAAAACGCGATTAGGATGATTTTGAAAATGATGAGACTCTAAGCCTTTGATGCAGGCGTAGCCTTGAGTGAGTGGATTGTCATGATCCCCGATCACTTTGGTGACGCGCTCGGTATCGTCAACCGTCACGCGTACGCCGCAATAGCCCAAGCAAATCCTGCAATAAGACGTTGCCTCACGCATCGCTGGCCTCCCAACCAACAAACAATGAGTACGTTTATACAAGCATTCTTAATGACGAATGCCAAGGCATGCGTGTTCATGCCCCGATCACGACCGCGCAGAAAATCTATCGTTCTAGAAGCCGAAGCTGATTTGGAGGACCAAGCCGCCGCTACGTTTCGCCGTCGTAGCGTTAAAACGGTAAATCACATCGGTTTGGATGTAACTGGCCGGTGCGCGATTTGTGCTTTCACGGAACCAATAGCGCAGCCCAATGCCCGGTCCGGCCGCCACGGCAAATTTGCGATTCTCAGCGGAATCATAATTCGCCGAGGCATTCATGAAAATAGAGGCGCGTAAGTTCTGTGAGCTGGCGAAAACTTGTGTCTCATAACCATAACGGCCTTCCAGAACGCCAATGCTACGGCCTTGATTTAATAGGTAGTCAGCTTCACCGTACAACTGGGCAACTGGAATTGTGCCTGCGATGGGGTCGATGTCTGTGTTTAAACCCGCAGAGTAGCCAGCCCGCAGCAGCCAGTCGTTAATGGCGCCAGAACCGATCTTAAAAAGATGCTCAGCCGCCACAACCATGTTTGTATCAGCTAGTGGTTTGTAGCGTGCACCAAGGGCGCCCTGCGTGGAGTTTGATTGCAACGCGTCGCCCCCCGCTAACGTGTTCAAACTAACGCGGCTATAAAGTTGGAACGTGCGACCGGCAACGTTGCCAATATCAGGCGGCTGCCAATATCCTTCTACAACGGCTTGCCCACCGCTACCCCCAGCGTTGGCCGGTCGGTCAGCGCGATAGGCTAATGTGCCGTTTAAGCCAAATGTGCGGTTAAGTGTTTCCACCTCGCGGCGCAATGCAAACACTTTTTGCGTATCGAATTCTGGTTTTGCAGCGGCGCGGTCTAAATCCAATGAGCGTTCGAAGTGACGGGCGGCTTCCGTATTGTCGTTTAAACGCTTTGCGGCATAGGCAGCATCTAATTCGTTGCCTGCTGTCATGGAACTGGCGCAGACACCATTGAATGCGTCCAACGCTGCCCGATCGTCCCCAATGCGCAACTGCAAATAGACTAGGTCAAGGTCGCAAGCTGCAGAAATCTTGCTGAGTTGTGCAACAATAGTACGCACGCGATCATTCTGTTTTAAGTTAGCCAATGCTTGCGCTTGGCCTTTCAGCGCCGTGTTTTTCTCTGGCAGTGTGCGTGCTGTTGCAACCGCCTTTTCAAACGCCGCCGCAGCTTCATCCATGCGGTTTAAATCAAACAACGCAAAACCTAAACGGCCCTGAACATCGTACGACATTTCATTGGACGCAGGGCTGAGTGCGGCTACTACTTTTGCAGGGTCATTGATTCTTGCGGCGGCATCAGAAATTCCGATACGTGCCGTAATTGCTTTGTCAGCAGGCAGTTTTCCACTCGCAAGCGCTTGCTCAAAATCTGCGATGGCGGTGATGTCGCCAGTTTCTGATTTTAAGTAGGCACGCGCCAAATAAAGTTCGGCATCAGCGCTGCCACCAGAAACAGCTTTGTTTGCAACATCAATAGCTGCGCCTTTTTGGCCCTGCCGCGACAAGACATCCATCAAGAGTCGCGCCGCATCAGCACTGTCAGGGCGTAAGGCAAAAGCTTTCCGCGCTTCGCTTTCTGCGCGCGTAAGGTCATTTTTGCCAATAGCGTCATAAGCTGCTGCGGCGTGTTGGTATGCTTCGCCTTGCAGCCCTTGCGCATGGGCGAGAGAAGTCATGCACAAGCAGGCAAAGCTGACGCTCGTTGATAATAAGAATTTACGCATCGGCAGCATTTTACCCAGGGGACGTTATGCGGTGGCGAGGGCTGTCTGGCGTTCCAGGGCCAAATGTAAGTTTGCCTGTTCTAGCAGGCCGGTGGCTACAAGGAAGTCGCCAAACCGTCCATCTTTTAATGGTGAATATTGCTGCAAGGCAGCGGCGAGGTCTTGGCGGCGGCAAAAGCCCATGTCCACCAAAAGTTCTCCCAGTAATGGCTTGGGTTTGGCGTTATTTACGGCGTCATCCTTGTGCGTGAGCAGTTGTAAGCCTTTAGTGACTTCTGACTCCTGCACGATCATGATGTGTGGTGCAGCGCTTGTCAGTGCCTTGATGTCTTCAACAACGTTGCTAGGCAATGCTGCCGCAGCCAAAACAATCACTTCGCCTTTATCATTTTTTCCGGCCGGTAAGATGCGATTGCGCACGATCATATCCAAGGGCAGTAAGGCGCGATGTGTGATAACGTCCTTTGCAATGAACTGTCCTCGCGGCAAGTCGTTCTGGTACGCCAGAATCTCGGCCAACGTCTCCTCGTTTATCCACCCCTCACGCAGCAAGACCTTTCCCAGGTGTTCGTTAGTTCGGGACTGTTCCATCAGCGCGCTGGCCAATTGCTCTTGGCTGATGCTCTTCCAGGTGACGAGCAGGTCGCCAAGGCGACGTTTGTTGTCTTTAAGGTGATTAAGCGAAGGGTAAACGTGATCGGTTTTGTCCCAGGCGATACCTTTGCCGAAGACAACGTGCATAAAGAATAATTTCCAAGCCCGTGATGCTGCAAAGAAATTGATGACGTTGTTGACGATCATGCGCGGTAACGCAGCCAAGCCTTGTGCCGTGCCATACATGGCCGAGACAAAATAAAAGCGCTGACCGACACGATTGCAGAGCAGAAAAAAGTTCGCTGCCATGACTTCTTGCATCCACGGATGCGAACTGATGACGTCCGAGAATAGAGGAACTTCAAAGTATTTTGCATATGCAGCAATGGCTAAAAAATTTGCCATAAGGGCATAGGCAAAAATTGTCACGAACGACGTAACTACGCCCTTGCGATCGCGTAGCAACATGTACTTGTTGCCCCAATTTCCCTTCCAGCCCATTTCCAGCCAGCCTTGGAACGCTATGCCATAAATCCAGCGGGCGCGTTGACGGTAGGCGGCACGGAAGGAATCGGGAAAATACTCACGCACTGCGATAAAGCTTTGCATCTCCACGTCATGCTCACGACGTGTGATCAGGCTTTTGCGCTTGGACATATAAGTGATGGGCATGCGCACAAAGACTTGCTTCATGCCAAGCTTAGCCAGACGATAACTGAAATCATAATCTTCAGTTAAGCTGTCAGTGTTGAATGGCTGGTTGTTGGTTTCGTCAGCCAACGCACCAATAGCACGACGACTAAAGCATGTGCCAACGCCAGCCGAAGGGACCTCACCGATCAGGGCTTCGCGGACTGACAGATCCTTCGAATGCCATTCGGCAAAGTCATCTAAATAAGTACCGCCGACCAGCGACCACCACGGACGCTCTAACGATAATACAGGTAGCTGTATGAAGTCTTTCCGCGGCAGAAGGAAGTTGAATAGCTTTAACTCCAGTGGGTGAATGACGTCTTCGCTATCATGCACCACGATGCCGGAAAATTTCATATCGTGCTGTTCTTCGTGCAAGAAAATAGATTGGATAATCCAGTTCAAGCAGTCAGCTTTGCATGTGGGGCCATCATGGGGTACGCGCACGTGCACAACGTGCTTGTAGCGGCGCGCCATGGCGTCAATCACTTCGCCGGTTTTGGTGTCGTTTGGATATGATCCGCAGAAAATCTTGAAGTTCGAGTACTCCAAAGTTGCGACGTTATGCTCGATCATTTGTGCAATGACCGCATATTCTTGCCAGGCTGGCACCATAATCGCGATGGGCGCTTCTTTCGGCCCCAGCAACACTTTCATGTCGAATGGTTTGTGTTTTAATCGCAAGTATGTGCCGCGATAAAACTCCCGCCCCCAGTAGCATATGTCGATGAACAGATCGTCGAGACTGCTCAATAAAATAACAATCGACACCAGCACCGCGCCCCATTCGAGGGCGTGCATGTAATTCGCTAGACCGAAGTTGAGCGAATCAATCGCCATGGGTTAGCCGATGGTTTCCGGTTGTTCAGCGTTTGCCGCAGCTGCCGCCGCTGCTTTCTGACGCTTACGGTAATCTAGGAAGCCACGTACCATACGCATGAAGATCAGCATGCCCAAAATGCTGATGCCAGAGACAATCCAGATTGAGTACCGATGGAAAATGGCAGCTGGTTCCAAGAGTGCGCGACGAATACTGGTGACACGGTAGTCGTCATCACCCAGCAACAATACCTGTCCTTTGTTGCCAAAAACGGCAATGTCGCCGGTCGCTAATCCGTCAACTTGCACGTCGTGGAATGGCTTGCCGCTAACGCTATTAATCGTCACACCAGCGTAGTCGCGCAAATTGGTGATTTGCGCAACGGCCATATTGCCGGCGCCTTTCACTTGAACCGCTTCGCTGCCATCTTTTGATTGTAAACGCAGTTCTCCATTTTCTACGATAATGTCCTGACGTAACCCGGGTAATTTCAGGCCAAAAGCAACGAATGATTCGAAGGGTGAGAATTTCGCCGCTGTATTAAAAACATTTAGCCGTAGTGAGGTTGGTGTAATCCCAAGTGGGTAAATAAACGCATGTACGTAAGGTAAACTTTCCAAGCTATTTGCTAAGTATTCTTCCGGAATCGCCACCGTACCGGTTTTGGAGAACTGGGATTTCAGGCCGAAGAATTGATCGTCAATTTTAACTTCCGATAGTACCAGGCGGCTGGTGGGCAGCACTTGCGCCATATACCCACGAGATAAAGCACGGCAATCACCCGATTGCGTTGCGCGTTGTACAGCAATGCGCAATGTGTTTACCGAGCTCAGAAGATAAGATGGGATATCGGCGGTCAAACGCACAATGTCGCTTGTCGCTTCAACACGCTCTGCCCGTAACAGCACATCATTCATCATCACACTTAATATCGGCAGCGCGTCAGATGCATCCGGGGAGATGCGCACTTCTAATTCCACCGTTGTTGGCCAACGGCCAGGCGGCAGCTTTGACGCGGTGAACGTTGCCTGCCAGTCGCCATATTCGATAACGGACTGAGCGCCCATGTTGTTGCTGAGGTCCGTGAGTGGAATCCATGTGCGCGTATCTTGCGCTTCGCTTGCGTAGCCGACGTTTAAGCTTTCGTTTTGAGCAAGGGGAGCCCAAACGCTGCCGATCAAACCCGCAGGAGCAGACGCATTCTCGGTATCAAACACAATTATGGGTTGGCCATATACCGCGCCTAATTTTAAATTATCGGCTTTATTAATGTTGCGGCCGCGTAAGCCGCTCGCGATCCAAGCATCCAACGCTTTATCCGCGCCGTCAGCAGCCAATTGGGTCCGCAGTGCGTTGAGATCTTGGGTGAGGATGTCGTTGAGCCAATCAAAGCCTACAACCGTTTCACCAAAAGCTGATTGACCTTGCATCGATAAGAGAATGCCATAGGCAGCACGGTCTGCGGCTGATTCTAACTTTACAGATGATGCGCTAAATTTAGCGAATGAGCGTGCGCGTGACAAAGCGCCAGGAGCAGCGATGGTCACGCCTTCAACTGTATCGCCAACATTTGGTAAAGTCACGAATTGCGCCTTACGGCGCGTGTCAGACAAAGCAATCGCGATGCGCAAAGCGGTGCGATACTCATCTGGTGTTAATGGTCTGCTCGGTACTAATACGCGCGTTGTCTGTGGCAATATGCGCCAAGCCGTGCCCACATCATTGATGTCTTTGGCATCGATATTGTAGTGCAGTGCTGTCGCCGGATTGACAGCGACCACATTGGCAATCGAACGTTGCTCGCTGCAGCGATTTTCAGATGTGATGGTTGAGTGCTTCAAGCCTAAGGTGATGAAGTCAGCGCGCGGACGATTTTCATTAACCGACACAGGAATGGTGCGCTGGAACGCGCCTTCTGCAGCGGTTGGCTCAAAGGCAAAGATAGGCGTTTCGTTCAACGAAGTTAAAAATGTCATGTGCCCGATATTCGAGCGGACATACGTCGCTGTTAAGTTTACTTCGGCACTTTGTAGTTGTAAGTCACGCGGGATTGGGAAGAAGATTTGGCGATCTGCTTCTGCACCGTTAAACAGCAAGGGCGAAGTAAAGCCTAAGTCACTTAAAGAGAATGTGCGGCTGACGCTGGGGGTCCATTTTTCAGGTCCCGCCGCTAGTCTGCGTTCAATTGCTTCCTTTTGAGAAGGTGGTTCTACCGCAAACAAAGTCCGGGCGACGAGGATCGTGCAAAGGAACGATAAGATCGCTAACAGAACGGCGCGAAACAACACAGTACGCAAGGCGATCATCCGACATCCTTCTTGTTGATAATTCCACCGTACGTAAACGCGTTTTCTTTGGCTAAAATTGTATTCACGATACGTTCGGAGGCGTAACCATCGCCGAATGGATTGCGGATATGATTCACGGATTTCTGGTCAGAGGAACGATCAAGAGCCGCAAACGTTTCTTTGATGATCAGGTTGCTATCAGTGCCGACCAGACGCGCAGTACCTGCTTCGATGGCTTCTTGGCGTTCGGTAACGTCACGCGTCACCAGAACTGACTTGCCGAATGAGGGCGCTTCTTCTTGAATTCCGCCAGAATCAGAGATGATGAGATCAGCATGCTCCATCAGATAGATCATCTGAGGATAGGTGGCTGGCGGTACCAGGAAGATATTGTCCACATCGCTCAATTCTTGTTGAGCGGGGCCTTGCACGTTCGGGTTCATGTGTACCGGATAAACAATTTGCACATCGGGCCGCTGCGCAATCGTGCGCAAAGCACGGAACACTGAATTTAAGCCTTCGCCAAAATTTTCACGGCGATGACCGGTCATCAGCACCAGTTTTTTATTCGGATCAATGAAGGGGAAGGCGGCCGAGCAATTCTTCAGCAGGGCGCTGTTAGTGCGCAGGCTCTTGCGCATAAACTCTAATGCATCAATGCCGGTATTGCCTGTGATGTGAATGCTGTCGTGCGCCACACCTTCGCGTACCAAGTTTTCGGCAGCACGGCGGGTTGGGGCAAAGTGCCAGTCGGCAATAGCGCCGATCAATTTACGGTTACCTTCTTCAGGCCACGGTGCGCTCAAGTCGCCAGTGCGCAGACCTGCTTCAATATGGCCGATCTTCACTTTGTTATAGTAGGCGGCCAGGGCGGCGCCAAAAGCTGTCGTCGTGTCGCCTTGCACCAGAATAATGTCGGGCTGGAAGCTATGCAGCGGTGCTTGCAGGGCCATCATCATTCCGCCTTGCAGTTCGCTCAAGCTAATGCCGGGGCGCATGAGGTCGAGATTAAAGGTGGGGGTAATGCCAAACAGGCCAAAGATCGGCTGCATCATTTCGCGGTGCTGGCCGGTCGAGCACACCGCGTGCTCCACATATGGATTTTGATCGAGCAAACGGATGACAGGCGCCAGTTTGATGGCCTCGGGGCGGGTGCCGAGAACAGTTAAGATGCGCTGTACCATTCCATCATGCCTTTTCTGCATATGCCTCAACGAAATTGTTATCGGCGAGTTCTGTCGAAACTTCTGAAAAACGAGCCTGGATCTGTGATTTTCGGGGCGTTTTTAACGGTTGTAAGTTGGGGAGAAATCACTTTCTAAGTCGTTGTTATTCAATATAATTTCGACTTGAAATCATCTCTCTTGGCATATGATGTCGGCGCAATTCCTTAACAAAACCTTACGAACTTTGGGCTGGAGAGCGGCCCTAACCCTGGGTTTCTCGCGTTTCACGCGTTATTGCGCCGCAAAATTGCCAATAATCATTTCTTAACAATAGCTTAACTGCTGTATTCGTGAGCTTAAGATACCAGCGCAGTTTGAAATGATAAGTAGAGCAGACGGCTACTATCCTTCACGGCTAGCCCTATCCTTTAGGATAGGTCGCATAACAGTGGCGGGGCGGAGTGTTGATTCGGGGTATGAGAACCTCAGGCTCAATGGGCGCCCCGCGACGCTGAGATGGGGGCGGGGGCTTTGACATTAGGAAAGGCAAAGAGGTCAAGGATTTGGCTGTGTACCATTTTTTCTGAAGGGCGCTTTGACACAAGCGTCGGGGTAGTTTATGCACCTGCCTCCTTTCGCGGGTATGGCGGAACTGGTAGACGCGCCAGACTCAAAATCTGGTTTCCCTAGGAAGTGGGGGTTCGATTCCCTCTACCCGCACCATCGCTCTTCGCTCGAAGAGACTTTATATTTTCCTCCTCCATAGTTAACGGATGTCGCTCATGTCTTTGCTACGTCTCGTGCTCGCCGTTTTTCTGATGTGCGTTACGTCGTATGCACATGCAGCCAATTGCGTTGTTGTTACGATGAAAGATGAAAATGGGGCGGTTATAAAATCCGATACGCCAGTGGTCGGGTTGTTGGTGGCCGGCATGCAGCCGATCGTGAACCAAACTATTCCCTACGGCACGATCATCGAGCCAGGGATGCCGTCTCAATGTCCAGCGGAGTTAATCGCAAGCGTGAAAGCTGTATTTGACGAAGGTTGCGTCACTGCAGAAGCACGTGAGCGCACGGCGAAAGCGAATGGCGCAACACTGGAAGCGCTGAACGAACGTTGCCAAGCATTATACAAAGCCGTTCAGAAATAATACTGTTCTAAGAACCGCGCCGTTCGCTCAAAGCGTCACTCAGGCTTTCGTTCAGCGCTGTTGAAATAGCAGTAATGTCAGCAACTGTGTGCGCGGTTGAGAGAAAACATCTCCGCGATTCATGAACTACGACTTTGCGCGAAAATAAGTTGCGGTAAAAATCCTGCTCTACGGCATTTTGGCCTGTTTCAAACTGCACCGCACAAATTGAACCGGCCGCGCTCATTGTCGCGCGCGTGCCTAAGCGCTGCGCGGTTTTATTAAAGTCATCCACCAAGCTTTGAGCTGCATTATCAAGTTGCGGATAAATCTCGTCGCGATGCGTAAGCAGCAGTTCGAGAACCGCAATGGCCGCTGCCACACTGAGGGGGTTGCCCGAGTGTGTTGTCCCACTGAAAATGCGTTGGTTGCGGTCAGTTGCGCCAAAGCTGGCCATGGCTGAGGCCCGCCCCGCAACGGCGCCGATGGGCAAGCCGCCACCCAGTGCATTGCCGTAGGTCACGAGATCTGGGCATAAGCCGAACAATGCTTGCGCGCCACCATAGCCTAATCGGAATCCGCTGTAGGTTTCATCGAGTATAAATACCGTATGCGTCGTCCGGCAGATCGCCTGCACATCGTGCAGCCAGTTCTGGTAAAGCAGCGAGGGATGATGTGACGCAAAGGGTTCCGCAATAACTGCGGCAATTTGTCCAGCGTACGATCTGATCCAATCAATCGCCGACTGCTCGCCGTATGGTAGTACGATTACAAAATCGTCTATGGCGTTAGGAATGCCTGCGCCCACATGGCCCCGACGACGCGGTGTATCATTCGCTGCCCGATTAGCGCCTGTAACTTCACTGATCAATGCAAAGTCATGCAACCCATGGTGCGCGTTGCTGAACACGACGATCTTATCGCGGCCTGTGACCGCGCGTGCGGCGCGCAAGGCCAACAAGGTCGCATCACTTTCAGAGTTACATAGCGCGACGCGTTCATTCGCGGGGCCTGCCGCTCTTATCAGTTCGGCAAGTTGGTCTTGCTGCGGATGGGCAAAGGCATACATCCAGCTGTTTTCAAGTTGCCGCTGGAGTGCATCTTTTATCGGCGCGGCGCCGTGCCCCAAGACCAGGGAGCCGTAACCCATGCACAGATCAAGATAAGCTTCGCCCGCGCGATCATATATGCGCGCGCCCTTGGCGTGTGTGGCGCTGAACCGACCTAAGCCCCCGGCCAAGTCGACACTGCGCGACAGAGATGCGGTGGGGTTGTTCGCAGCCGCGCGCGAGGTCGCCAGAATGGCTTGGGTTGTATGTGCTGAAAGCGCTGTTGCCGGGTCAGCCATGCTGAATATTCCCGATCATCCCACTTTTGATCATCCAATGACCATAGAGCAGTTAAGGCGCTGCGCGTTTCGAATAGCCTCCGGCCAAGCAAGCGGTTCTCGCTAGCGTATGATCATGTCGTGTTGCGAGATAACGCAGCATCACACCCATCGCCACGGCATTGACGTGAGCATTATGAATCCAGCGCGACCGACGTGCTGAGTGAGACGCATAGTTTTCGTCCGGTTCATTTTGAACCAAAGCGATGTAGGGGGTGGATCGGTTACGACGAATACTGCGCGGCGTGCCGACCAACTCAACTTTCCTGAGGTGAGTCACTGCATAACTCCTGTACCAAAACCCAATCGCTGATCCCGCCTGGTTTTCCAGACCGATCAGACGTTTCTTTTTGTTGGTCGCGGGCTTGTTTCAATAAAGCCTGTACAAACTTGCGACGTGATGCGGTGACGTCTCATAACTCATTGAAAATCATGTATTTTCAATGGGCTCGAGGTCTTTGCCCGCATTTCTCTAGCCTGACCGAAGACTGTCAAATTGAGACCTGTCAGTTCTGACAGGTTCGCTGCCAAACGCTCTGGATGATCATGCCGCCATAACATTTGTGCATGGGCGTACGACCTTCATGTTGGCCTCCATTATAGATATGTCGCACGCGACACCTGATATGTCGCAGCGTTTGGATGGAATGTTCCGTCTTCGCCACGAGGTGTTTCGCGAGCGATTGAATTGGGATGTGGGCTCCATGCACGGGCGTGAGCGTGACCAGTTCGATGATCTGGAAGCTGTCTATATTGTCTGCGAGCAGGATGGTGAGGTGCTGGGGTCGTGGCGTTTGCTGCCGACACTGGGGCCTTACATGCTGAAAGATGTGTTCCCTGAGTTGCTGCATGGTGAAGCTGCACCTCAAGCCAGTGATGTCTGGGAAATCAGCCGTTTTGCCGTCTCGAAGCGTGTCGCGGGCAATGACTCATTGGGTACGATTCGCGCTGTGACCCAACTCTTACTGGATCAACTATTTACATTTGCCGCCAAGCGTAATCTTTCACGTATCGTCGCCGTCAGTGATGTGCGGTTCGAGCGCATCTTAAAGCGCTCAGGCCTTGTCACTGAACGCTTTGGCCCGCCGATGCAGATTGGCGTGACCCAGGCTGTCGCGGGTTGGGCTGATGTATCAGCTCTTAATCTGCAGCGCATGCATTCGGTCGTACAGATGGCTATCAGCCACAACAGCGTCACCACTCCATCTGATCATCTGAAGTTGGCGGCTTAACGGCGCTTGCAATTCGGGTTGAAGATCGTGCAATCAGGTTCACATCATGTTTTGTCTCGCCGCAGGAGCGCCGCAATATGTTCGGCTCTGATAAATCCGGCCGTGATCGTTTGCCCGGACCAAAGGGCTACCCCATCTTGGGCGTTTTACCCATGCTGCGGGCCAATACGCTCAAATTCCTGGTCTCTGCATCGCGAAACTTTGGCGATCTTGTTCCGCTGAGGCTCTTGATGAACACCGCATACCTTCTCAATCATCCTGCGCATGTCGAACATGTTTTGCAGACGAACTATAAAAATTATCGTAAAGCGCCGATGATAGATCGGCTGAAGCCAATTTTCGGCGAAGGGCTGGTGACCAGCGAAGACGAGTTTTGGTCCAAGCAACGTACTTTGATGCAGCCGTCCTTTCATCGTAAACGCATCGAAGCGCTAGGGCAGCCGATGGTGGACGTTACACGGGAACATTTGAAGGTGTGGCGTGAACGCGCGTTGCGTGGTGAAGAGTTCAATCTGTCTGAAGATATCTCCTGCCTCACCCTGGAGATCGTATTAAGAACGATGTTTTCATCGGGCCTCGGCGAGGAAGGTCCGGCGTTATCGCGTGCTTTGGTGTTGGCGAATGAAGTGATGTCCAAACGCGTATGGGACCTCACCCAACTTGGGAGCATGCTGCCAACCAAAAAGAACCGCGAGTTCAACAAGTCGGTGACGCTGTTACGATCCGTGGTCGAACGTATGATCGAAGAGCGTCGCGCCACCAAAAACTATGGCAATGATTTGTTGGGAATCTTGCTGGAAGCATCAGCGGCCGATGACGGTGACTTCATGACGCGCGAGTTACTGCGCGATGAGGTGATTACTCTTATGTTGGCTGGGTATGAATCAACTGCCACCATGGTCGCGTGGGCGATCTTTTTTCTCTCTCAGCATCCACAGCACTTGGAAACGCTTCGAAATGAAGTCGATAGTGTGCTGGCCGGTCGCGATCCTGCAGCTGAAGATTTGAAGCATCTTGAATACACCCGCCGTGTCATTCAAGAAGTCGGACGGTTGCGTCCTTCGATCTGGTGGTTTGCACGCGTTGCGGTGAATGATGACGTGATCGCAGGAGAGCGTATCAAGGCCGGGACAATGGTGCTGATTTCGCAGTACCTGCTGCATACGCAGCCGACCATCTGGGAAGACCCAGATCGGTTTGATCCGGAACGTTTCCTATCGAAAAATGTGATGAAGCGGTCAAAGTTTGCGTATCTGCCGTTTGGTGCAGGCCCGCGCGTGTGCATTGGTTCGGGCTTTGCGATGATGGAGATGCAATTCATCCTGCCCATGATCTTTCGTGCGTTTGATGTGCGCATCACCAGCGCGCAGAATCCTGACTTTGGGTCTTTCTTGTCATTGCGCCCGAACGACGACTTCCGCGCTGTCGCATCTCTGCGGCGCAGCCACTAATCCACGCCAAGGCTTTATGCGTTTGGGATTAGCCCGTAACTCACGGCCTTTGCTGCGGCGTGGGTTTTATTGTGAACGCCAAACTTGGTCATCACGTTTTGCAGATGGAAGTTCACGGTGCGTTCAGAGATTTTTAGGATTTGCCCAATTTCCCAGGCGGTCTTGCCATCAATCGTCCATTTAAGGATCTCGATTTCGCGATCTGTCAGTGGAATTGGCGGTGGAACCTTCGCTTTGCGCTGAACATTCTTTTGCAGAATATCGTGGAATTGATACGCCATGACTTGCAGGCCGTATTCGTATTCATCCATCAGGCGCAAGAACTCCTTATCGTTCTCACGGCAGCTCAGCATCATAATGCCTAATTCGCCGCCGGGACCGTGGATCGGAATGGTATAGCCGCGCTTTAAGCCATTTTCCCACGCATCTTCCATCATGCGTGTCTCATCAGAAGAGCGCAGCGTGGACATAAATTTTTCCGTCCACTGAATTGGCGCGCGGTTCAGGAAGCACTGACGTACCACGGGATCGGATTTTGAGTAGTTCTGTGTGATATAGCGCGAACCCCAATCGGGGCGATTCGTCATATGGATGATTTCTGGTTCAAGTTCGACCAGTGCGCGTTCTTTGACTTCTTCGATGTTCACGCCGACATAGCTGAACTGAGCATAGCCAATACCCGACAACCCACGCTCAAGAGCGCGTTGAAAACCGTCTTCGGATTGCAATCCTTGCAACTCCGCGACGAACTCACGAAGAACGTTGGCTTGCATCGTTATTTTGTTTTTATTTTTTATCCCAATCCCAAGTTCAATTTTGGGCTGATTCCCTGGGATAATCAATCGACTCAACCCCTTCTTTTTTACGCGCATAGGTTGTTTTTATAAATAAGTTCTCGGTTTTTCGGCTTGAAGGAACACGCACAATCGTTTGATTGATAACGATTTCAGCTGTTTAGATGTTAGTTCATCGTGGGCGGTGCGGGCGGCCTGCTAACTTTAAGGCGAATGCGCAATTCATCCGGGGATTGCGCTTTCTGCTGACTGAAGCGTGAAGCAAAGAAATCGTGAAACCAGAATGCGAAGCGCTGAATGTCGAACGAAGATGACTGCGCCCATGTTTGAAATTCATCCTCTTCCGCAGGAGAATACAAACTGAAAATTCCAAAGCTTCCGGCAAAGCCATGAATGGGAACGCTGATGCCACGGCGTAACCCATTCTCGTAGGCATCCATCAGCATATCCATCACCTGCGGATCGCCAGTATCGGTTGTTGTGGCGGGCGACCACACGATCGGCATACGGCTATTGTAGCAGGCGCGTACAATAGGATCGATGCTGAAATACTGGCGATCAATGTAGCGTTGCGTCCAAGTCGGATTCAAATTGGTGACAAACTCCGCCGCTAATTCGATCTCTTGCATTGAACGATCTTGGCGTAAGCCAATGTCGGTAAACAGGTAAGTGTATTCCGGGCAGCCAAATGCTGCCGCACACTTGGCTAATTCAAGTTGGACATCTTCCAAAGTATTGATCTCGGCAAAGGCTTTCGCCATATCGGCAAGGTGGTGTGGCATATGATCAACAACTCCGGCACGTCGGGCAGTCTTAAGGTGGGTTCACGCTTATGGCCCGCATTCCAATATGTGCGGTAATTCAGGTTCGCTCGCACCTGTCAGAATTACAGTGTTGATGATCTTATAGAGCTTCTATTACCTGCAATGGTTGTGGAAACTGAAACAAAAAGACAAGTTTTATTTTGAAAAGGGGTGCATTTATTGCAATGCGGGAATATCCGGCGTGCCGGGATTATTGGTCGCCACATCATCCCACGCATGATTATGCAGAATGCACGCGTCACATACGCCGCAGGGCTGTGCTGCACCCGATGACATATCGGGTGCATAGCAACTCCATGTGTCACCCGGCTTTAAGCCCAGTTCTTTGGCATGTGCTGCGATCTGCGGTTTCGTGAGGTTCACCAGCGGCGCCACAACGCGCGGCGGATTGGGGACAGCCTCGGCCCACATTTTCCGAAAGGCCGTCAGGAATGATTCACGGCAGTCGGGATAACCTGAATAATCGACAGCGTTCACGCCGATCCAAACTTCTTCCGCTCCGGCACCTGCAGCTTCCGCGCATGCGATGGCCAGGAACACAGCATTACGTCCGGGCAAGAATGTCGGGGCAATGCCATTGCGCATTTGCTCCATCGTGCGCCCGGTGGGCACATCAATATGCGGTTTCTGCCAGCCGACATCGACCAAATGGCGTTCAATGCCAAAGCGCGCGCATTGCTTGGCCGCAAACTCAATTTCGATTTGTTGACGTTGGCCATAACTGATGCCGAGACTGCGCGGAATGCGGCCGTGCTTGCGCGCAAGCAAAAGGCACAATGTGGAATCTAAGCCGCCCGAGTGTAGCACCACGCATTTTTTGGGCTCGGTCATTACTTCACCATATAGCGGCAGGCTTCGCCGCAAGATGGGCGGCGCACGGTCACGCTGACAAGTTGGGAAAACTTCGTGCCAAGTTTCTCTGCAATCCAGCGGGCAATATTTTCTAATGAGGGCGTGGACAAGCCCGGAATTTCGTTCAGCAGGTAATGATCTAACTGATCGCGCACAGCGTTTAGTTCACGGGTGATGTCTTCAAAGTCGACCACGCAGCCAGATGTGGCATCAGGCTCGCCTTCAAGTTCCACTTCGACACGGAACGAATGGCCATGCATGCGCGTGTTCTCGTGACCCTTGGGTTTGTGCGGGAAGTGGTGTGCGGCTTCGAAGCCGAACTCTTTGAAAATATGAAAACGCGACATCTTATCTGATACCTAGAAACTTATGAGTCTGTAAGCTTAAGCGCCATTGCGGGTGCGCCATGCAGTATTCAACAGCGGCTTGGGTGTTCTTGTTCTGCGCTGCATTATCCATCGGTTGCAGAAAGCGGTGTTTGAAATTCAAATCCTTATAACGTTCGGGCTCGCCGCGCGTTTGCGGGTAAATCAATTTCAACTCATCGCCTGTTTTAACAACCAACTCCGCATCGGCTTTGGGGCTGACACACACCCAGTCCACACCTTCGGGCACTGCGATGGTGCCGTTGGTTTCTATCGCAATCTTAAAACCACACGCATGGACGGCATCAATCAGCGCGGCATCCAACTGCAGCAAAGGTTCGCCGCCCGTGAACACCACAAACTTTTCGCCGTTTCCGTTGCCAGACCATGCTTTGGCAATCATATCTGCCAATTCATCGGCGGTTTTAAACTTGCCGCCGCCGTCGCCATCGGTCCCGATAAAGTCGGTATCGCAAAATTGGCAAACAGCGCTACCTCGGTCGCGCTCTAAGCCCGTCCACAAATTGCAGCCGGAAAAGCGGCAGAACACGGCGGGCTTGCCGGTGTTCGCCCCTTCGCCTTGCAGCGTATAGAACAGCTCTTTAACCGAATACGTCATGTGGCCGCGAAGTACCCAAACGCGAGGTCCCAAAAACGGGCCTTCACATAAGGCTTTCGGGGCTATTAATCCAGGTTGAAGGCCGAATGGCAGGGGTGCGTTAAAAAGGGCCTTAACCCCACACCAAAATCCCGACGACGGCCCCCGTCATGCAAGTCGCTAATGTGCCTGAAATCAATGCTTTAGGGGCCAGTTCCACAATCTCGGCCCTGCGTTCGGGCACCATGGCCCCTAAGCCGCCAATTGTGATCCCGATGGACGAGAAGTTGGCAAAGCCGCACAGGGCATAGGTGAGAATCAGCGCACTGCGCTCAGAGAAGGTGCCGGGGGGCAGCTTGGACATCTCAATATAAGCGATCAATTCGTTAAGGACGGTCTTCGTTCCTAACAGCGATCCGCCGGCAGCGATCTCAGACAACGGCAATCCTAAACACCACGCCAGCGGCGCCATGAACCAGCCGAACACCCGTTGCAGGCTTAAGGGGGCCCCCCAAACATCCGGCAACAAGCCGATGATTTTATTGCTGAGGCTGACCAAGGCGACGAATACGATCAACATGGCGATGATGTTGATGACCAGCGAAATACCTTCGGTTGTGCCGCGCGTAATCACGGCCATCGTATTCTCGTTGGGATCGGGTGCGCCAATGAGACCCGTGCCATCCACGCCCGTTTCAACGTGTTTGGGGTCTTCGGGGATCATGATGAAGGCCGCGATAATGGCGGCTGGCGCATTGATAATCGAAGCCGTGAGAATTTGCCCCAAGGCATTGGGCACGATGTCTTTCAAGAACATCGCGTAGAGAACCATGACTGTTCCGGACACTGTTGCCAGGCCCGCGGTCATAATCACAAACAACGATGCGCGTGATTCCGTGCGCAAATAGGGCCGCACCACCAGCGGTGACTCAGTCATTCCCACAAAAATTTCCATGGCAGTCGCAACACCGGCCGGGCCGCTCACCCCCAAGGTTCGACGCAGTACCCAAGCCACACCGCGCACGATGGGCGGGATCACGTTCCAATGAAACAGCAACGCCGATAGCGCGCTGATCACCAAAACGAGGGGCAGCGCTTGAAACGCCAGGACAAAGGTTGAACCGCCTTCCTTACTGATGAAGGGGCTGTCGCCGCCGCCGACAAAGCCGAACACAAACGCTGTGCCTTCGCGGGTGGCTTCATCCAAGGCGCCGACAGCGTCGTTGAGCACAGCAAAGACGTCCCGCACGGCCCCGATTTTCAACATGGCCGCAGCCAGGAGGAAATGGAGCAAGAAGCCCCAGCCAATGGCTTTCCAACGTACGGCTTTGCGGTTTTCGCTTAAAACCCAGGCAATCCCTATGAAAACACCTAATCCGACGAGACTTTGCAGGGCGAGCATCATCGTCGGAAACTCCTGATTTTAAAGGGCGCCTGATTAAAATGGCTGAAGTGTTGCGGGGATGAGGCAGTGGAGAGATACTACTGCCACCTTGAACGAACGCAAGCTAACTGGTGTGGGCCATGAACGCTGTGCTGCCAAAAATCGACCCTTCACGTTTTGGTCTCTCACGACGTAACGCGATTGCCATTCTGGCTGCGGCGAGTGGCAGCGTTGTGTTTGGTGCGCAGGCCCAAGACGGCGCGGCTCCGGCGAAAAAGGATTTCGGCCCCGGCGGTCCTGCCGAAGCTTTTAAGTACTGGCTGAAAGTTGATGCCGATAATTCTGTCACCATCGGCATGCATATGTCCGAGATGGGGCAGGGCATCAGCACCGCACTCTCGCAATTGGTCGCTGAAGAGTTAGGGGCTGATTGGTCGCGCGTGAAGTTCGCCTTCACGCCCAACAATGCCAAGATTTACTACAACCGTGGTTATGCACCTGCGCGCATTATGGAAAGTACGGGCGGCAGCAACTCCATGCGCGGGCACTTTACGATGTTTCGCGAAATTGGCGCGACCGCGCGCGAGATGTTTAAATCTGCAGCCGCAGCGCAGTGGAAAGTCGCTGCCGGTGACATTCGCGTCGAGGCCGGCCGCGTCACACATGCGGCCTCCAATCGTTCCGCAACATTGGGCGAACTTGCCAAACTCGCCGCGGCGCAAACGCCGCCGAAGGATGTTGCGCTGACACCGCAATCCGAATGGAAAATTATCGGCCAGTCAGTGCCGCGGTTGGATACGCCCGCCAAGGTGGACGGCACCGCGCAGTTTGGTGCGGATGTCATGCTGCCGGGCATGCAAGTTGCGACCATTCAAATTTGTCCGGTCTTTGGTGGCAAGCTCGTCCGTGTCGATGAAGCGCCAGCGCTTGCCGTTAAAGGAGTGACGCGTGTTGTCACTTTGGACAACGCTGTGGCCGTCGTGGGGGATGGTTATTGGACGGTGCAGAAGGGTTTGAAAGCACTACAGCCCGAATGGGATTATGGCACGCGCGCGCATTATGGTGCTGCTGAGATGCACGCCGATTTGGATGACGCCCTGAACGGTCCATCACCATTGCTGGAGGCCAAGGGCGATGTGGATGCAACACTTGGCAAAGCTGTCAAGAAAGTCGCGGTGGAGATGTTTGCGCCGTACCTCGCACACGCGTGCATGGAGCCCATGAACGCCACTGCCCACGTCACACCGGGCCGTGTAGATATCTGGGCGCCCGCGCAAGGGGCCACCACCATTGTGAACAATGTGGTGCGTTTGCTGGGTGTTGATGCCAGCACAGTTCACATCACACGCACGTACTTAGGCGGCGGTTTTGGCCGTCGCGGTGAAGGTGATTTTGCGGCGTACGCAGCGGTGGTTGCCAAAGCTGTCGGCACGCCTGTTAAGTTGATGTACTCGCGCGAAGAAGATATCCGGCAGGATTTTTACCGCCCCGCGACGAAAGTACGCATGACTGCTGGTCTTGATGCGCGCGGCGTGCTGCAAGCGGTGGATATCGCCTATGCAGGTCCGTCCATCACCAAGCGTCGCTTCCCTGAGCAGGTGAAAGACGGCAAAGATATGTCGCATCTTTCAGGGTTCTCGGATCATCCGTACAATCTTGCGCACTGGCGCGTAAAATCGAAGATCGTTGATAACGGTATTCCGGTCGGCTTCTGGCGCGCGGTCAATCACACGCAAAACATTTTCTATCGTGAGTCTTTGATCAACGAACTGGCCGAGCGTGCAGGGATGGATGCCATCGCCTATCGCCGCCTGATGCTGGAAGGCAATGCACGTTACTTGGCGATGCTGGATGAGACCGTGAAACTGAGCGACTACACCGCACCCCTTGCGCCTGCCAAAGCTGGCTACAAACGCGGACGTGGGTTTGCCATTGGCAACTCACACGGCTCGTTATGCGGCCAAGTGGCCGATGTGACCGTTGCCCCCGACAACACCATCACTGTCGATCGCTTCACGTGCGTCATTGATGTGGGCACCATCGTCAATCCAAGAGGTGTGGAGGCGCAGATGGAAAGCAGCATCATCGACGGCCTTGCCATGACCATGTTCGGGGGCGTGACGCCCAAAGACGGTGGCATGGCGGAAAGCAACTTCAGCGAAGTGCGCTTCTTGCGTCTGGCCGACGCGCCTCCAGATATTCGCGTCAAGGTCATCGGCTGGCCCGATACATATCCGGGCGGTGTGGGCGAGCCCGCAGTGCCGCCCACGGCTGCGGCCCTGGTGGATGCAATCGCGCGCGCCACGGGCAACCGCCTGAAGGCCCTGCCGGTGGTCAAACAAGGCTTCAGCGCTTAAGTCCTCGTATAAAAGCGCTTATGTTTTTATGTGAATTGGTTGGTATGACATGAATTCCATCACACCCCGTATTTCCCTGTCGCGTCGTAACGTCATCACCGCCCTGGCTGTTGTCGGTGGTGGTGCCGCCTTTGGTGTGACGGGCCTGATGGCGCAAGAAGCACCGAAGCCTGCCAAACGCGATTATGGCCCGAACGGTCCAACCGAAGCCTTCAAGTATTGGCTGAAAGTGGACGCCGATAGTTCGGTGAGTGTCGGCGTGCATATGTCCGAGATGGGCCAAGGCATCGCGACGTCGCTGGCGCAAATTGCCGCAGAAGAACTGGGTGTTGATTGGCGTGCGGTGAAGTTTTTCTTCACGCCCAGTGGTGAGAACATCTATTTCAATCGCCAGTTCTCGGGGCCTAATCGCCAAGAAGGGACCGGCGGCAGCAATGGCATTCGCGGACATTACCAAATGTTCCGCGAAATTGGCGCGACCGCGCGCGAGATGTTCAAACTCGCTGCCGCTGCCCAATGGAAAGTGCCTGCGGCCGAGGTGCGCGTGGATGGCGGGCGGGTGATGCATGCGGGCGCAAATAAGTCTGCGACGCTGGGTGAATTCGCAACGCTGGCCGCCCAACAAACCGCCCCCACTGATGTTCCGCTGAAACCTAAATCCGAATGGAAGATTGTCGGCCAGGCCGTCAAGCGCATCGATACCCCGCCGAAGGTGGACGGCTCGGCGCGTTTTGGCACAGACGTCATGGTGCCGGGCATGCAAGTGGCCACCATTGAAGCGTGCCCTGTGTTTGGCGGCAAGCTGGTGCGCGTTGATCAAGCGCCTGCGTTGGCCATTAAAGGTGTGACCAAAGTTGTGATGCTTGATAACGCGGTCGCCGTGGTCGCTGATGGATATTGGAATGCGCTGAAAGGTTTGAAGGCGCTGAAACCAGAGTGGGATTACGGCGCGCGCGCGCGTTACGGCATGGCCGAAGTGCGCGCTGATTTAGAAGCAGCGCTGAGTGACTCCCAAATGCCGGAACTGATGGCGAAGGGCGATGCCGCGGCCGACATTAAAGCCGCGGCCAAAAAGGCCAGCTTTGAGATGGATGCGCCTTACCTTGCCCATGCATGCATGGAACCCATGAACGCCACCGCGCACTATCAAGCGGACCGCATTGAAGTGTGGGCTCCCACCCAAAGCAATACGCAAATTCTGGATGGCGTGGTGAAAGTGCTGAACGTGGATCGGAATAGTATCCATGTGACCCGCACATTTTTAGGCGGTGGCTTTGGCCGTCGCAGCGACGGTGATTACGCCGTCCAAGCCGTGCTGATTTCAAAAGCGGTCGGCACACCTGTAAAACTCATCTGGTCCCGCGAAGAAGACATTCGCCAGGATTTTTATCGTCCCGCCTCTAAAGTACGCATGACCGTCGCATTGGATGAACGTGGTGTGGTGCAGGCGTGGGATATCGCCAACGCCAGCCCGTCCATTTCCAAGCGCCGTTTCGCAGACATGATTAAGGACGGTAAAGACCCCTCAGTGCTGGCGGGCTTTGCGGATCATCCGTACAACATCAAATCGTTGCGGGTCCGTTCGCGCATTGTTGATAACGGCATCCCGGTCGGGTTCTGGCGTTCGGTGTTCCACGGTCAGAACATTCACTTTCGTGAGTCTATGTTGAATGAATTGGCCGCCCGTGTAGACCTTGATCCGGTGGCCTATCGTCGCCTGCTGCTTGAGGGTAACACGCGCTATCTCACGTTGATTGACGATGCCGTGAAACTGAGTGAGTACGAAAAGCCACTGGCGCCCGCAAAAACCGGTTACAAGCGTGGGCGTGGTTTCGCGATCGGCAATTCACACGGCTCGTTGTGCGCGCAAGTGGGCGACATCACCGTCGCCCCTGATAACACCTTCACGGTGGATCGCTTTACGTGCGTGATTGATGTGGGCACCATTATCAATCCCAAGATCGTCGAAGCGCAGATGGAAAGCAGCATCTTCGATGGCCTCAGTATGGCCATGTTCGGCCACATCACGCCGAAAGACGGTGGCATGGCCGAAGGTAATTTCAGCGATATCCGGTTCCTCCGGCTGGCCGAAGCGCCCCTGGATATTCGCGTGAAGGTCCGCGAGTGGCCCGATACCCTGCCTGGCGGCGTGGGCGAGCCTGCGGTGCCACCGGTCTCGGCCGTGCTGGTCGACGCCCTGGCCAAAGCCACCGGGGTGCGCCTGCAAAGCCTGCCCATCAGCAAGCAAGGCTTCTCTGTTTAAGAGCCTGATTTTGGGCTTAATATAAAGCGTGCCGCTGCCCTTAGGGTCAGGCCGATCCCGGGTTGGGGGCAGTTCGTCATAAAAGCTTCATCGAACCGTCACGATACCCTGATAGTCTTGCCTTACATGAAGCAGCACGTTCTTTCCATTGGCTTCCGTTTGAAGTGTAGTCACCGCCATGAACAAATTCGAGCACACCGTTCAAGCTTTCGATAACGACCTTGCCAGCCAGGAGCGCCTGGTCCTGGAAATGGGCGGCTTGGTGGAAGCACAGCTTACGGCCGCTATCTCAGCGCTGATGAAGCGCGACGTGGAGACGGCAGAGCGCATTATCGCCAAAGACAGCGATGTCGACGAGTTTGAACGTAAAATTGAAGCAGGGGCCCTCAGCATCATTGCCCGCCGTCAGCCCATGGCCGCAGACCTGCGCTATGTGTTCGGTACCATCAAAATGGCCGGCTCGTTGGAACGCATGGGCGACTACGCCAAAAACCTGGGCAAACGTACTCTGGTTTTGGCGAAGCAGCCCAGCGTCCACATCCCGACGGATCTGCAAACGCTCGGCAACAAGGTTATTCAAAGCCTGCATGACGTGATGAACTCGTTCTCAACCCGCGACGCCAAAAAGGCTGAAGCCGTGTGGCAGCGCGATTGGGAAACTGACGAGATCGCCAAGCGCGTCATTAAAAAGATCGTGGCCGACATGGGCCGTTCGGCCGTCAGCCAGGGTGGCGAAAGCAACCCCGATGTCGAAGGCCAAACGCACCTGTTATTCATTGCCAAGAATTTGGAACGGGTGGGTGACCACACCACCAATATCGCTGAAGTCATCCAGTTCCAGATCTCTGGTTCCTGGACCAGCGCTGAACGTCCGAAAGCCGATCCCGCATTACGCGCGGCGAACTAAGACGTTTAGCGCTTTAGTTTCGCGCTTTCATAAAGCGCACACCAAACGCCCTGGGTTTTTACTCAGGGCGTTTTTGTTTTTATGCCGCAGCGTTCAGCGCCGCGTTCAATGCATTGGGAAACAGCGTCATCTTGCAAAGGTTTGGCGGAAAGCGTGCAATAACGGCGCGCAGCGCCTCTTCAGCAGCTTCGGTTGGGGCGCTCGCAGGGCGCGGGATATCACGCCATACCGATGCGGCGCTGTTGCGAGCAGCATTCTCAAAATCGAGTGTCGTGGCGTTTAATGCTGGCATCACCGGGCTTAAGCGATCATGCAGCAAGCGCAGAAAATCGGGCCATTGCGTAAAGTGACGAAAGAACGATGGGATGACAGGGCCGTCAGCGCCATGAATTTGAATCGCGAGTGCGCGCAGCTTGTCCATGGTCGCGCGCGGCAAATGCTCGAGGTCGCCCATCGGCGGTAACGCCGCCAATGCCACGGGGGTGGCGCGCGGTGGTGCGGCCTGTGGGGATGTAGCGTGTGGGGATGTAGCGTGTAGGGATTTGGAGTGTGGTGGGTCAGGTGCGCGGCCAGCGTCATCTAACATCAATTCTACCGTGCGCAGGGCTATCAAATTAATCGGATTGGCCCGCGCATAGGTGGCGCAGGTTATTTGAATGGCGCGGCGGGCGTTTGCATCGACGCCGCATTGCTGTAGGTCATCGCGCGTCATGGCGACGGCCAATTCCGGTTGTTGGCGGGTGATCTCGGCAGCGTGGCGGGCGAATGTGCCGTCGACATAATACTGTCCGACATGACCCCACAGCCATTCTAAGCAATCGGGGACTGTCGCCAGATGACGAAAGATCAAGTTCACCATCGGCACGCCGACGCTGTAGCGTAGATCTGTAAAAATATCGGCGATTTGGCCTGTGGCCGCGCTTTCCTTAAGTTCGGCGAGTGGCTCTTCAGCCATGCTTACGCAACGCGCTTTAGCATTTTCTCAAAGTCAGCGGCGGGCAGGGGCTTCGAGTAATAGAAGCCTTGAATGACGTCGCAGCCGTTATCGCGCAGGAAGTCGATGTGCTCCAGCAGCTCGGCCCCTTCGGCCACCACTTCCAAGTTCAAGCCGCGTGAGAGACCGATGATGGCGCGGGCAATTTCAGCCGTGTTCTGGTTTTCCTGCACATCACGCACAAAGGCCCGATCAATTTTTAAAGTGGTGATGGGGAAGCGCCCCAAGTACGACAGAGACGAATAGCCCGTGCCGAAATCGTCAATCGAAAGCCCGCAGCCCAAATCGCGCACCTTCTGCATGCGCGCAATGGCGGTTTCGATGTCGTTCATCAACATGCTTTCGGTGATTTCCAGTTCCAGCCACTGCGGGGCCAAGCCGGTTTGGTTCAAGGTGGCCACCACCTTGTCCACCATGTCCTTGGCGCGGAACTGGTGGGCCGAGACGTTCACCGACATGCGAATGGGGTCGTAACCTTTATCCTGCCATTCCTTGGTTTGGCGGCAGGCTTCTTGCAACGCCCAGGTGCCGATATCGACAATCAAACCTGTTTCTTCCGCGACCGGAATAAACTCGCCGGGGTTGATCATGCCGCGTTGCGGGTCTTTCCAGCGGATCAGCGCTTCGCCGCCTTTTACTTTATTCGTCTGCGGGTTCACTTTGGGCTGATAGAACAGCACGAATTCATTGTTCGCCAGCGCTGCGCGCATGCGCTTTTCCAGGTCCAGGCGGTTCTTGGCCTTGGCGTTCATCTCAGAGGCAAAGAACCGGTACTGGTCGCCGCCCGCCTGCTTGGCAAACTGCATGGCGCTGAGTGAGTCTTTCAGCAACTCATCGAAATCCTGGCCGTCGGTCGGGAAGATCGAAATGCCAACAGACAGCGTGGCGAAAATTTCCTCGCCTTTCAGGTTGAAGGCTTTCTTCACGCCATTCAAAACCTTCTCGGCCACAATCACGCTATCGTCGATGGCGGAAATCGGTGTCATCACGGCAAACTTATCGCCGTCCAATCGCGCCGCCGTATCTGATTGGCGCACAATTTTGCTCAAGCGTTCGCCCAGTTCCTTCAGCAACTGGTCGCCTGCGCCATACCCCAAGCCATCGTTGATGACGGTAAAGCGGTCCAGGCCCATCACCAGCATGGCGATGGATTTGTTCGAGCGCTTGGCAATCAGAATGTTTTGATTCACGCGGTCTGCGAGCAGGCTGCGATCTGGCAAGCCGGTCAGCGTGTCGTACCCGACTTTGCGTGCGGTCGTGCTGCCGTCGCCCTGAAATGTTTCCGACAACACCAAGGCCACATACTGGCTGGGCTCCCCGCCGCCATTCAGAACAGGGGTGAGTGTTAAAGAGTGCTGCTGGGCATGGCCATCGGCATGCTGCGAGCGCACGGAGTCAAAATGTTTGCGGTCTTTGTTGCCCCATAAGTTCGCGCAGAATTCATCGTCGTTATGCTCGCGGAACAAGTCGCCCGCGTTCATGCCTTCCAGCTTGGTCTTGGGAAAGCCGGTCAGTTTTTCAAAGGCGGGGTTAACGCGCTGAATAATGCCGCCCTGGTCGGTCACCATCACGGCGTCCGACGTGGTTTCCAATACCGCCTGGAATAAAGCTTCTGGCTGCGCCATGGCGTACGCTTCTCTCGATTCCCAACCAACTGAAATCTAAGGGCGTTTTCGCCCCCAGATGTCCCCGCGAGTCTTATAGCCGTTGGGGGGCAAGATGGGGAGGGCCAGGGTGCATGAAAAACCCGAGATTCCGCCACCAAACGGCCAAAAGATGTACGGGGGGCATACGGTGGGTTGAGGCTTGCCCCATCATCTCGTTACCGATGGCAACCACCCTGAACTGTTACGCGTTCGTGACTGAGCCGATGCTTCAGCGGCGGAAGGGCTGGGTGCAGAAGCGCTGATGCCTTTCATCCGCAGTATCGGAACGGAGTGTTGGGAGGATGCGGTGTGTGCGGCGCCGAAATGCCGCGCTGTTCTTGGAGCTGGAGGAGGCCCCATGACCTATCTTGAACTCGCCCCCGTCATCGACACCGTCTACGCCATCGCGTTGGCTGTCATACTCTTCATCATCGTGCGCCATCAGGCCAAGGGCAACAAAGCGCAGCAATAGCAAAAGCATTGTGCTTGTCATTCCCGCGCGAGCGGGGATGACAGGCTCCAGTGTTACGTCTTGCGATCACTTTTTCACAGGCGGTGTGGGTGTGCCGTATTTGGCCATGGGCAACGGCTTAGATTTCACTTTGAATTTTTGCATCGTCAGTGTCCTTCACGCGTGTTTCTCTTTCAGAAGAGTCAACGTCGCGCGGGCATCCTGGTTCCGATGAGATGTCCGTGGCCGATCTAGCCCTCGTCTATGTCTGACGCATCATTGAAGGCAAGGGCGCTCAGTATGTCGGTGGCGTTGATCTCATCAAGCCAGATGTATTCATCACAGAATGCGGCGAGAGGGGCGCTGCGGGCAGACGCAATGTTCGCCTGCGCCGCGTCTTGGTCATCTGCGTCTGGATCATTGGCCAAAATCAAACCAAAGGGCTGTTGAGCGCGCGATTGATCTAAGTACTGGCGCAGATTGTGCGGGGCCTCGCGTACCGACAGAATGAAGTTTGATAGATTTGTTGTGTGGCACGCGGCTTCCAGGCTTTGCGCCTGAACGGGTGGTAGGGCAACGGCCTTGACATCGGCGCCCCAAGAGTCGGCCGCAGCAATCGTGCCTGTGTATGTGCCAAAGCTGATCATCGTCGCGGTGTCGTCAAAGGACGTGCGGCAAAGCTGGTTGAAGCTGCCAGCACTCGCGTCCGTGTTTTCAGCCCAAACCACTACTTTGGCGCCCGGACCATGAAAGCGCAGCACGGCTTGCAGCGTCTCAAACATCTGTGCATCACGCAAAGCCTTGCTTTCAGGTAGGCCCAGGTAGGCCGTGCGGATTTGCTGTGGCAGATCGTTGCGGTGTTTGACGCGCAGCTGCGCGTCTGTAATCCGATCGCTGTCATGGTCGGCGGCGCGGCGCCATTGGTCTTGCAGATTCTGCAAAATTCCGCGTGCCGCGGTTTCATGAATGCGATCACGCAAAGCCAGGGGCACATTGTCATCAGTGCTGCCGGGCGCGGACAGGAAATGTGTATACCGGGCGCGGGCGCGTTTCGCCGAGGCTGGGTCCACGCCATTCAGGTACATTATAATGGCATCAAGGGCGCGATGCGTATTGGCGTGATCGAGGCCATGAATGCGCACACGGTCGCTCAGTTTGCGCTTGTCATTGATGCTGCGCAAATCTTCCACAAAGGCGCGCATCTCAGGTGTGCGCCATGTTTGCGCGCCAAAGGGTGTGAAGGCAGTCAGGCCCGAGGCACTGTAAGACGCCAATCGTACATCGTGATCAAGTCGGGCGGCATCGGCGGCATCTGCAGTCAGCGCCACAACATTGAAGCCCTTCTCGGTGATCAGCGCTGTGGTGATCCGGTTGCGCATGGCTTGAATCTCTACAGCCCCCGTATTGGCGCCGTTGATCAACACCAATTGTGCCTCACCGATGCGCGCTAAAAGATTGTCGAGCGGGGCCGAGGCAATATCTGTAAACGGCTTGGCGTTACGCGCAATCGCAGCGCTCAGGGCTGTTATCGACATCGGGTTAACGCGGGTATCCGCCGCGGTGCGTTGGGCAGGCGCAGAAGAGTTATGCGCTCGACTATCACCAATGCGAATATCACCAACGCGAATCTCACCAAGTCTGCTCATGCTGGAGCTCCTAAACAAAACTGCGCAGTACGCGCTTACCGCACTAACTCCTGACGCGGGCGAGGTGTTGCATTCGTCTGCGCAAATTCGTGTGGTGACGGGTGAAAAAGCAGCAATGAATTGAAAGCTATGAACGCAAAGCGTGTTTATCTTAAAGGCAAAGCATGTATTGCGTTTGAGTGTGGCAACACTGAGGGCTGCCACAATGATTGCCAACTGGTTAATCCAGCGTTTGCGCAACCAGTGACGCATGATGTGCGTTATTTTCTCGCGGTCGACTGAAAGATCGGGTGGTGCGGGCCGCACCGGTAGAGAATGTGGACTCAAACCAGGAGATGAACATGACCTACGTTGAATATGCGGAATATGCGCCTTTAATCGACACCGCTTTGATGGTTGCGCTGGCCGGGATTTTGCTGGCGGTGGTACATCGCTACAACGCGCGCAAAGCGCCGCCCGAGCAAATTTAGAGCTGGCAAATCTAAAGCTGGCAAATCTAGAGCTGGCAAATTTAAAAGCCGGATAAATTCAGTTTCGTAAGGCCCGCGTAGAACGAATGCGCGGGCCTTCGTGCGCCTGGTGTGTCGATGTGAATTGTGGGGAAGCGGCTTTTCCACGTTGCAGACCTAATCCCCAAACCCCCCCTGTTCTTGTCTGTAAATAACAGGCCCTCACGCGCACCCCATACCGCCGCAGTATTATTGCACTTCGCTTTTTAGGTGTGCCGCCGGGCCAATCAGCGGCCACGTTTTGGTTGTAACCGGATCCCCATAACGACACCTACAACCATCACCCCTACAGTCGACGCCTGTCGACACGGGGAGGGGTGACATGCGATTTGGTTTTGCGATTTTAGGGTTGGCACTCATCAGCAGTGCAACAGGATCAGCCGCTGATTACACAGCCGGTGAGCCCAAAGCGATCTCACGAGATGCACTCGCGAAAGCCGACTATGTTAAAGGCCGTGCGGCTTTCCAGGCACGCTGTAGTGCTTGTCACACGGTCGGTGAAGGCACTGACCTTGCAGGCCCCAATTTATTCGGCATGTTCAATCGTAACGTTGGCACCAAAGCTGACTTCGATTACTCGCCCACCTTAAAGAACGCGAAATTCAAATGGACGCCTGCGCGTCTTGATGCGTGGCTTGCTGATCCAAAGCACTATCTGCCAAACAACAACATGATGATCCCCGAGCCAGTGCCTGAGAAGGACCGCCTGAATATGATCTCGTTCATGATGGTGGAATCAGGGGCCGCCGATTGGCCGCGTCCTGTCATCGCTAATGCCAATGCTGCAACAGATACCTCAAAGCCGTACTCGGAACGCTATCCCAGCTTCTGGAATCACATGATGTTCAATACGGTGCGCTATGCCTTCGAACGCCCAGGCCAGAGTGAGTATGTGATTGATGTGTATTACAATCCCGATGGGACGGTGAGCTCGAACCAAAAAGGTGTGGATGGCTTCTGGCATATCAAAGAAGGTGGCCCAGGACCGGCGATGTTCTGCTATGCTCTGCAGGGCTATGATGTAGAGCCAGGCGTGATGGTGGAGTGCATTCCCATCGGTGCGATGTCCATCCCGCGCTTTAACGAGCGGCTGTGGAAGACCAAGGGCTACAAAGGCCAAGTGATCAACGGCGGTATCTTGCCAGGGCGTCCACAGCAAACGCAGGGGCCTGAAAAGAAGGCGGGTTAAAAAGATGAGCGAGAATCTGTGAGCGACACAAACGAGAAAGACACAGGCTCGAAACCCGCTGGCGGTTGGGCCGCGCTGAAGTCGAGCGCTGCTCACCTGCTGCAAAACGGCATTCCGTTTAAAGGCACAAAAACACTTCTCAACGTTAACCAGCCTGAAGGCTTTGATTGTCCGGGCTGCGCCTGGGGTGACCCTAAGCACACGTCTTCATTTGAGTTCTGCGAAAACGGCGTGAAGGCGGTGAGCTGGGAAGCCACGGCTAAACGCTGCACACCGGAAGTTATGGCGCAGCACAAAGTGGAATGGTTGGCGCAGCAGGACGATCACTATCTGGAAAGCCTGGGCCGCCTGACCGAGCCCATGATCTATGACGCGGGGTCCGATACTTATAAACCCATCAGTTGGAGCACAGCCTTCAAGGTGATTGGCGATGAGCTGCGCGAGCTTTCGCACCCGGACGAAGCGATTTTCTACACCTCGGGTCGCACCAGCAACGAAGCCGCGTTTCTGTGGCAATTGTTCGTGCGCGAGTTCGGGACCAATAACCTGCCCGACTGCTCGAACATGTGTCACGAAGCATCAGGCGTGGCGCTGACCGAAAGTATTGGCATCGGCAAGGGCACGATCCTGTTGGAAGATATGAAACTCGCCGATGCGATTTTCATTTTTGGGCAAAATCCTGGCACCAATCATCCGCGGATGCTGACCGATTTGAAAGAAGCGGCAGCCCGCGGCGCGAAGATTGTCACCATCAACCCGCTGCATGAGCGCGGTTTGCAAAAGTTCGTCGACCCCAAAAATCCGGTTGAGATGTTTGGCAACCTGGGCGGCAAAGGTGGGGCCACGCTTACGACGCACTATCTACAAATTCAAATCGGCGGGGATTTGGCGTTGCTGAAGGGCATGATGAAAGTCATCATCGCGGCAGATGAAGAGGCGCGCGCCAATGGGCGCAAACCCGTGCTCGATGACGACTTCATCGCACAGCATACGCAAGGCTTGGATACGTTAGTTGCTGATGTGAAAGCCGAGCCGTGGAACCGCATTCTGGCGCAGTCGGGCCTGACCAAGGCCGAGATTGAAACGGCGGCACATATCTACATGAAAGCCGAGCGCGTCATCTGCACCTGGGCCATGGGCCTGACACAGCACACACTCGGCGTTGAAACCATTCAGCAGATCATCAATTTACTTTTACTACGTGGCAACATTGGTCGTGCGGGCACCGGCCCATGCCCTGTGCGCGGGCATTCCAATGTGCAGGGTGATCGCACGATGGGGATTACGGAATTACCTAAAGCACCATTCCTCGACAGCCTGAAGCGCGTTTTCAATTTCGAACCGCCCACCAAGCCTGGCGTGAATGTCGTCGAAGCGATAAAATTGATGGCCGAAGGCAAAGCGAAAGTCTTGCTCAGCATGGGCGGCAATTTCGCAGCCGCCACACCTGATGCGGATTTGACGTGGAGCGCACTGCGCAAACTTAAGCTCACGGTTCATACATCAACAAAGTTGAACCGTAGCCATCTCATTCACGGCAAGAAGGCGCTGATACTCCCAGCTTTGGGACGTACGGAAATTGACGTGCAGAAAACGGGGCGTCAGGCTATCACGGTTGAAGATTCCATGAGTATGGTCCACGCCAGCCAAGGCATGAATCGCCCAGCCTCGGTGCATTTGCGCTCAGAACCCTGGATCATTTCTGGCATCGCACTGGCGACGCGGCCCGACTCAAATATTCCTTGGGCGCAGTTCCGCGATGATTACCGTCTGATCCGCGAAAAAATCGAAGCGGTGTTCTCGGACTTCGAGAATTTCAATGATCGGATTGGCCGCGCTGGCGGGTTTTACTTGGGCAACAGTGCGAAAGAACGCATCTGGAAAACGGCCACGGGCAAAGCCAATTTTATCGCGAAGCCTTTACCGATTGAAACCGTGCGCGACACCGCGCAAAAGCTTAGCACGGCAAAAGTTTTCACGCTGATGACCTTCCGGGCGCATGACCAATACAATACCACGGTCTATGCGCGCAATGATCGCTACCGCGGCATCACCAACGAACGCCGTGTGTTGTTCATTAACGACGCTGACCTTAGTGCGCTAGGACTTGCGGCTAATGATGTCGTGGACATCGCGACCGTGTGGCATGACAGCCGCGAACGTATCGCCAAAGGCTTCCGTCTTGTCCCATATGATATTCCCGTGGGTTGTTTAGGCGCATACTTTCCTGAAACCAATATACTGGTCCCTCTGGATAATCATGGTCCACGATCTGGCACGCCCAGCAGTAAAAACATTCCTGTGATCTTGAGAAAACCATGAGCGGCCCCGCAACCATCGCTACAACACCAGAGCCGCCCTATTACGCCGTGATCTTTACCTCACTGCGCACACCGGGTGATGACGGCTATGGCGCAACCGCCGACCGTATGGTCGAGATCGCGCAGACCATGCCAGGATATCTGGGCGTTGAATCGGTGCGCGATGGGTTGGGAATTACGGTGTGCTATTGGCAAACGTTGGAACACATTGCGGCCTGGAAAGCACAAACTGAGCACGACCTGGCGCAGAAGATGGGGCGCGAAAAGTGGTATCAGGCCTATCACTTACGCATCGCCAAGGTAGAACGCGATTATGGTTTTGCAAAACCTGAGTGATGATGAGCGCGCAGTTCTGCAAGCGCTGACTTTAGAGCCCCTTCAAGCCCGTACATTGGCCAAGCGCTTAAGGCTGGCCCAAAGCACACTCTTTCGTTGTTTAGTCGCGCTGGAAGACGCGGGGCTCATCTCGGTTGAAACCGATGATGACCCGCTACGTCGTCACGTTACTCTGACGCCCACCGGTCAGACCTTCAAAGCTGCGCTTTAATTACGGCGACTCTTTCAGGTTATCGGTGAGCTTCGCGATCAACGAGAACACCATATCCTGATCAGCTGTGCTAAGATTGGTCATGGCTTGTGTGGCCACCTTGCGCGCTTCGTTCATAATCGCCTCCTGAGCCGTCTTGGCCTTTTGCGTCAGGAAGATAAACGAGCGGCGCTTATCGGTGGTATCGGCATCGCGGCGGATCAGCCCATCGCGTTCCATGCGGTTCAAGGTGTTTGCCATGGTCGGCTGTTCAACGCCAATGCGCCGACACAGATCGGCTTGGGTGAGGCCGTCTTTTTGAAACAGCATCACCAACGCCGGAAACTGGCCAGGTGCGACACCAAGGGGCGCCAATGCATCCTGCAGTCTGCGGTCATACAGCCGGTTTAACAAACCCAGTTGGTAGCCAAGCGAGTCTAATCTACGGATCGCCATCGTTTTTTGATTTCCGTTTTGTATACCCGCCGATTTCTGCCGCTCATCTTCTGCGATTTTGATTGGCTGGTTGTACATATCCCTTACTCTTCATGCATCGTGTCACTGACTTCTCATAACGGTCTGCCATGACCGTTTGATCCTTCAGTTCCAAAGGACTTAAGCCCCTGGGATCCATGCTTGCGTTCGGGCCGCGGGTTGCAAGGTCGTAGTCCGCACGGGTGGTTCCCCGCTCGGCCAAGGTGTCACGCTCGGCCTCACGTTCGCAGACTCTAAGGTCCGCATCTGTTTGCTGGACGGTTTTCCCCGCCTGTTGCCAAGGTGTTCCCATGCAACCGGCCAGTGAAAGGGCCAAGCCCATCAAAAGAGCGTATCTCATTGTCTCACCACCTGATTTATAGAAATCAGGCACACATCGATCTCTTGACCAACGTCTGCCGGACCTGTTTGTTTCGTAAATACTTGGCCTTGACCACAAGAAAGATAGTGACATGGGTACGGCACCACCACAGAGCGGACTAATGAGGACGACGTTTTTCGAGGAATTAACCCTCGGGACGTCCGCCACATTCACTAAAACCGTCACGGAAGCCGATATTCAGAAGTATGCGGAGGTCTCTGGCGACACGAACCCGCTGCACCTCGACCCTGTTTACGCCGCCAGTACGATGTTCAAGGAGCGGATTGCCCACGGCATGCTGTCGGCCGGATTCATTTCGGCGGTCTTCGGCACGGTGATGCCAGGGCCCGGCGCGGTCTATGTGTCGCAGAATCTGCAATTCAAACGCCCGGTGAAAATCGGCGATACCGTGACAGCGAAGGTAGAAGTGACCGGTAGGGCACCTGAAAAGAAATTCGTCACCTTCAAAACGCAGTGCCTGGTCAACGACAAGGTGGTCATTGACGGCGAAGCGACACTCATGGTCCCTGCGCGGAGCTAATTGGTTCCTGCACGCAGCTAGGCCAAGCGGATAACATTTCATGCGTCTTGTTCGATACCACGGCGAAGTTCCCCCCACATTGAAGGGCGGCGTTGTCGCCCTTGGCAACTTCGATGGCTTGCATCGTGGACATCAAGCGGTCATCGGCGAGGCGGTGCGCTTAGCGCATTCCAATAATGTTCCTGCGGCGGTGATGACGTTCGAGCCCCATCCGCGCATGTTCTTTAAGCCTGATCAGGAACCATTCAGATTAAGCCCGTTTCGCATCAAAGCCCGCCTGATCGAGGCTATGGGGGTAGATTACCTCTATGTGCAGACGTTCGATAAAGAGTTTTCACAGCGCACAGCTGAGAACTTTATCGAAGAAATTTTAGTGCAGGGTTTGGGTGTTTCGCACGTCGTCGTGGGGTTTGACTATGTGTTTGGTCGTGGGCGCGGTGGCAATGTGTCGTTGCTGCATGAAATGGCCCGCAAGCACAACTTTGGTGTCACGGCGGTTGCCGAAAAGCGCGGTGATGGCGTGCGGTATTCATCATCGAATATTCGCCAGTTCTTGAAAGACGGCCAACCGTTTGAGGCAGCGAAGTTGCTGGGACGGTATTGGGAAATTGAAGGCCGTGTCGAACATGGCGATCAGCGCGGGCGTTTCATGGGCTTCCCGACGGCCAACCTTCCGTATGCAGACTATTTGCACCCCAAGCGCGGTGTGTATGCAGTGCGTGCTGGAATCGACCGTGGCGGTCAGACCCAGTGGTTTGATGGTGTCGCCAACTTCGGCACCCGGCCGACGTTCAACAAAAAGGATCTGCTGCTGGAAGTGCATTTGTTCGACGTGAACATTGACCTTTATCAGAAGCACCTCCGCGTGGCCCTGATTGAGCATTTGCGGCCTGAGCAGAAGTTCGATGGGCTCGAAGCGATTAAGGCCCAGATCGCCAAAGACTGCGATGCTGCCCGAATCGTCCTCAAAGCCCGGGGATTCCCGGCTGGTCCAGCCCCGTTTGTGGCGGTTTAGCTGAGGTTTTAGGGCTCACAAAGCCGCCAAAAAGGGCTTTGTCCTTGCCCCAGCCGCCTCCCGGCTGGTACACACCCGACCCATGAAACGGGCCTTAATCTTCGGCGCTGCAGAGCGAATTATGCTCCCCATTCTTTTGTAGGAATGGGGCTGCCACGCTTTTGAATTCGCTGCGCTTTTTCATTTTCTCCGGGATGACCCGCACGCCATGACCACCAATACAACGTCTGATAAAGGCCCTGACTATAAGGCCACTGTTTTTCTGCCCACCACTGATTTCCCAATGAAGGCTGGCCTGCCGCAGCTTGAGCCCAAGTTGCTTGAGCGCTGGGCCAAGATGGATCTCTACAAAAAGCTGCGCGAAAGCGCGAAGGGCAAGCCTAAGTTTGTGCTGCACGATGGCCCGCCGTACGCCAACGGCAATCTACACATCGGGCATGCGCTGAACAAAATCTTGAAAGACGTCATCGTGCGTTCGCGCCAGATGATGGGCTTTGATGCGCCATATGTGCCGGGCTGGGACTGCCACGGTCTGCCAATCGAATGGAAGATCGAAGAAGAGTACCGCGCCAAAGGCAAAAACAAAGACGACGTGCCGGTGGTGGAATTCCGCCGTCAATGCCGCGCGTTTGCTGAAAAGTGGATCAACGTTCAGCGCGAAGAGTTCAAGCGTTTGGGCGTCACTGGCGATTGGGACAACCCGTACATGACGATGGCCTTCAAATCGGAAGCCGCCATTGTGCGCGAGTTGGCCAAGTTCGTCATGAACGACAGTATCTATCGCGGGGCTAAGCCGGTATTGTGGTCTGTGGTCGAAAAGACTGCCCTGGCCGATGCTGAAGTGGAATACGCCGATCATACCTCGACAACGGTGTGGGTGCGGTTCCCGGTTGCGAAGACAAGCGTGAAAGAACTTGAAGGGCAGTCGGTCGTGATCTGGACGACGACACCTTGGACCCTGCCCGGCAACCGCGCCATCGGTTACGGCCCCGAGATTGACTATGCCATCATCGAAGTTGTTGCGGGCAGCGAGAAAAGTTTGGCCCGTGTGGGCGAACGCTTTGCGGTTGCCGAAGCGTTGTTACCGCAATTACTGAAAGATACCGGCATCACCGAACATAAAGTGGTGACGAAGATAAAAGGTAAGGCCCTTGCTGGCACGGTGTGCAAACACCCATGGCATGGAAAAGGGTACGAGTTCGATGTGCCGCTGTATCCAGGTGCATTTGTCACGACCGAAGTTGGTACGGGTTTCGTACACTTGGCCCCCGGCCACGGCGAAGACGACTATGAACTCTGCCGTGAATACAAAGTGCCGGTGCCCGACACCGTAAACGGCGATGGCTTATATGTTGCCAGCATCCCGCTGTTTGCGGGTGACCATGTGTTCAAAGTGGCGCCCAAGGTTGTCGATGCGCTGAAGGAAGCAGGCGCGTTGCTGCATCACGGCAAATTGGTGCACAGCTATCCGCATTCGTGGCGCTCAAAGGCACCGCTGATCTTCCGCAATACGCCGCAATGGTTCATCTCGATGGAGAAGAACGGCTTGCGCGAAAAGGCGTTGAAGGCCATCGACAATACCCAGTGGGTTCCCGCTGTCGGCCGCAACCGTATTTATTCGATGGTTGAAAGCCGCCCCGATTGGTGCATCTCGCGTCAACGCCAATGGGGGGTGCCGATCCCGCTGTTCATGAACAACAAGACCGGCGAAGTGTTGAAAGATGCTGATGTGTTTGAACGCATCGCGCTCGCTGTTGAACAACAAGGCGCTGACGCCTGGATGACCGTGCCGGCGCAAGAGTTTCTGGGCAATAAATATGTTGCCTCTGAATGGACGCAAGTCAGCGACATCGTCGAAGTGTGGTTCGATTCAGGGTCCACGCATGCGTTTGTGTTGGAACAACGGCCGGACTTAAAGTGGCCTGCGGATTTGTACTTGGAAGGCTCGGACCAGCATCGCGGTTGGTTCCATACCTCGTTGTTGGAATCGTGCGGCACGCGTGGCCGTGCACCGTTTGACTCAGTTCTCACGCACGGTTTCGTTCTGGATGAACAAAGCCGCAAAATGTCCAAGTCTTTGGGCAACGTTGTGGCACCACAAGATGTGATGTCGCAATCGGGCGCTGATATCTTGCGCCTGTGGGTCGTGGCGTCGGATTACAGCCAGGATTTAAGCATCGGCCCGAACATCTTGAAACAGATGAGCGACCTTTATCGCCGTCTGCGCAACACCCTGCGTTATCTGTTGGGGAACCTGAGCGGGTTCACTGAGACCGAGCGCGTGGCCGCAGAGCAAATGCCTGAGTTGGAGCGCTATGTGTTGCACCGCTTGTGGCAGTTGGACCAGGTGATCCGCGAGGCTTGCACCAGTTACGACTTCCACGGCTTGTTCAACGAACTGCATAATTTCTGTGCGGTGGACTTGTCGGCGTTCTACTTCGATGTACGTAAAGACGTGCTGTACTGCGATGCGCCGTCCGATTTACGTCGCCGCGCTGCGCGCACTACGCTCGATATCGTTTACAACTGCCTCGTAAAATGGATGGCTCCGTTCATCTGCTTTACGGCGGAAGAAGCGTGGCTGTCGCGTCATCCGGGCGATGAGCAGTCTGTGCACCTCCAGACCTTCATGGATATCCCGGCGAACTGGCAGAACGATGCGCTCGCTGCAAAGTGGCAGACCGTGAAAGACGTGCGCCGTGTTGTGACGGGGGCCCTGGAAGTTGAGCGTGCTGCAAAACGCATCGGCTCATCGTTGCAAGCGCATCCGCATGTGTATGCGCCACAAGCCACTGTTGATCTCTTGAAAGATGTGGCGATGGACGATGTGTGCATCACCTCTAGTATCAACATCATTGCCGGTGCGGTGCCCGAAGGCGCCTATACCGTGCAAGACGTGAAAGACATTGGCGTGACCACCGAACTTGCCTCGGGCGAGAAGTGCCAGCGCTGCTGGAAAGTGCTGCCGGATGTGAACAAGCAAAAACGTCCGGGCGTGTGCCAACGCTGCTCAGATGCGGTTGATGCTTTGCCGGCGGCGGCGGCTTAAGCATGGTTTCAAGGCATATGCGGTTGGGACTGATCATTGCGGCGGTGTCTTTGGTGATTGATCAAATCTCCAAAGCCATTTTCGTCGACATGCTACGGCCCGAAGGTGTCACGGAAACGCCATTTTATAGCGATACACTGATTGAAGTGCTGCCATTCTTCAATTTGCAGATGGCGTGGAATACCGGCATTAGCTTTTCGATGTTCAATAGCGGTGGGACAACCACCTATATTCTTCTCGCCGTGCAAATTGTCATTACGTCTGCCTTAGTCTGGTGGCTGAGGACCTTAAAAGGCGCGTTGATTGCGACGGCCACGGGGCTGATTATCGGCGGTGCCATTGGCAATATTATTGATCGTGCCCGCTGGGGGGCCGTGGCTGATTTCTTCGATTTCCACGTCGCCGGCTGGCACTTTGCCACATTTAATGTGGCCGATGCCTGCATCTCGGTGGGGGTTGCGTTATGGTTGCTTGACGCCATCCTGAACCGCAATCAGGATGCGCACACCACTCAGGAGCCGACTTAACATGTTGAAGCGTACTGCCTCTGTTCTTTGCGTAGTTGCCGCTGCTGCCGCCATTTCAGGCTGCACAGACACACGCCGCGCGCTGGGCATTGATAAATCGGTCCCGGATGAATTCGCTGTTGTGTCACGCGCGCCATTAGTCATGCCGCCTGACTTTAATTTGCGTCCGCCAGCGCCTGGTGCTGATCGTCCGCAAGAAGGCACCTCTGCCGATCAAGCACGTTCAGCCTTGGTGGGCCGTGAACGTTTGAACCAATACCGTGCGCGTGGGTTCTCGGTCGGTGAAGTGAAACTGCTGGAACTCGCTGGCACGGCCAGCGTACCGCCGGATATTCGCCGTTCGCTTGACCGTGAAACCTCAGCCTTCGCCGCAGAAGAAAAATCATTCACCGATAAGCTGGTCTTCTGGAAAGAAGGCGGCGATGACGGCACACCAATTGACCCGGTGGCCGAGAAGAAGCGGCTGGAAGAAAACGCAGCCCTGGGTAAAAAGCCGACTGACGGCGGCACGCCTGCCATCACCAAAGGCGGCAAGACCTTTGGTGTGTTTTAAGCCGACCTAACTACTTTACTTCAATCAGCTGCTGCAGTGCGCCCGAGCCGGGGTTACGCACAAGCGTTGTGCGCGCATTGCCGAAGCCAGGAATGTTGATTGCAAGCGGCGCGGTATAAACCTCGGCCTTTAAGCTGTCGGCGGCCGCTTTGGCGTCGTCCAAATTCTTCACGATGAACGCCTGCGCGATATAGCCGATGTTGGGGGCAATCGCATTGGCCGTCAAATCCACGCCCGGATAGTTCATGGGTTGGCATAGTGCCACTTTGCCGAACATGTGATTGCCTTGCATGAACTTTACCGCCGTCTTGGCTTTGGCGGGCAGGCGTAAGAAATGGTTCTGTTCCGGTGCTCCCATGATGACGTCAATCAGTACGCCCGCTTTTAAGACTTTCTCCGAGAACTCTTGGGCTTTCTTAATATCGCGCACGTTGTGCGCTGTGGTGACCACGGGCGTGTAACCTTTGGGGGTGCGGCCATGGGCCTTCACATAGGCATTCATTTGGCCCACGCGCGTATTGAGATCGGTGGATGTCAGTTGCACCAGGTTGATTGCCACCCCATCGGGGCCTTCAAAGATTACTTCCGTCGGCGTGCCAGCACTGCCGGACATGAAGTAGTGCTGCGGATCGGACCAGAACTTGTAGCCCTTGGCTGAGAGAGTCTTGGTGTCGGCTGCAATGTCGTCGGTGTAGAAATTCAAGTTCATCAGGCCGAACGTTTGTGACGCATCCCCCACGCGGATCATCTTGCGCTTATGCGAATTGAATTCCAGCAACAGCACGCGGCCAGCCGGCACGCCAAGCAATTCGCAAAACACAGCGGTGGCTTTGCTGCCAGGGGGCAAGTGCCAAAGCTTTTCAAACGCTTCGCCGTCCCAGGTGGCAGGCGCGCTGGCCGTGAGGCCAATCACGTCGCGATAAAAGCTTAAGGATTTTTCCATGCTCGCAACGCCGATCACGGCAGCGCTGAGTTGGCTTCCCTCGGTCGCGACAATGTCGCCCATGATACTTAGAACCTTTCATCGTGCAATTTCGTCTCAGCATGAAGAAAGGTTTATGGCGCGACAATGCAACTTCGCACATCTCAACAATTGGTGAACGCGCTTCACAATTGCTGTTCTGCAACCGGATCTGCAGGCAGCTCTAGCAATGGAAAATCAGGCAATGGCCATTCGGCACGCCCTTCTGGCAGTTGCCACACGTTCACAAAAATTCCACACCAAATAATCCCCATAACAATCGAAAATGGTGAGAACAAAAGGGGCTGTAAGATTTGGAATTTCAAAAAAGTGGTAATGGTCTCTGGGGTGGGAACTTCGCCGAGCATGTTTGGCGTTACAAAGAACGTAATAATTAATATGGGTATCAAAATGATAATGCCGATGGTTGTGGCCAAACCGACAAATTTCCAGGTCAGCCCTTTTGTCGCACGCCATGCCCGCCAAATTTGAAGTGGTGCGCCAATAGCAGATGGGATTAACGAAATAGATAGTCGCATGAGCGCGCCAATCAGCCAGAAATACCCCACGACGCCGGCGATACTTGCTGGGACAATAAAAATAATCTCGCGCAAACTGCTAGGCGGGACATTGCGATAGATAAATTGTCCAGCAAAGAAAATGAGGAATACGCCAAGCGCTATGCCCAGAAACAGGCCGAGGCAATAAATGCTAAAAAGCAACGTCCGGCCGATCAGCGCCCATTCAGCTTTTTTCAGAGCCCACCGTGGGCGGTTCTCAACGGCTTGACGGCCGCCAGCCATATAGCGAATGAGGGAAATGTAAAAACACACAAGCAAAAACGACAAGCCGTACCCGGCTACAAATTGCAGCACGAAGTACCACACCGTAAGGCTAATGGGATTCTTCTTATCCTCAGGCTGTAAGACAAACAAAGTTTGCGTATCGGTAGCCAGAACGATGGCAACGATCAAACAGCCAACCAAGACGGTCAGTAAGAGTGGCACCTGCAAAAAGTGCCAAATAACAGGCCATTCTCGGCCAACGAACTGAATATTGCGCCCAATCGTTTTAAATACCGGCAATGACATGATGCCCCCAAGGCGTTTACTTGGGGAGTTTGAAGGCTGTCTCGTATGTTTTCAATTCATAAATGATTTATTTTATAAATCTCTTATAAATTGTGTGAGGGTGCCTCGGTAGTTTTCAAGTTGGCCGATGGAATGACGTGCCGATAGGCCAGGGCATACATGGTGGTCGTCAGCCACAACACGATAGCGCCCGAGATGGTGCCTACCAATTGCACATAAATTTGGGTGGACTCTGAGGCAGCGGTTTTGCTGCGAATGGCTTCGACAAAGTCTGGCAACGCCCCTGCCAATGCGATACCGGAGATGGCGGCGATGGCGAGAAAGATGACCATCTGCACGCCCGCCATCGACCAGCCGATGGACTTGGTTGCGGTCCATGCTTTTTGCAGGTCCATTTTTTCGCCCGCAGCCACCATTGCCAAACCAACTGACCAGCGCGACAGAGCCATCAGCAGTGTAGCCAGCGCGCACAGCGTTAGAACTACGCCAGCAATGCCCGCCGCCAGTTCACTGACCTGTGACAGCAGAATGACAATGGCTGAACCAACGAACACAAAAATCGCACCGACAAGTGCTGCCAATACTGAGATCAGGAGCATCCAGCCGAAGAACCGCAGTTCAAGGAATGTCACCGTAAAGAAGGGGCGCGCAGCAACAGCGTTGTGACCAAATAAAATCGTGCGATACCACGACACACAAAAAGGCGCGAATGCGAGGATAGACACTAAGCTGATCGCCCAGCCACGAACATGCTCAATTAAGGTGTTGGGGGCGACTTCGGTAAAGAACACCACGAGGATGATGTTGACAGCCACAGGGATGAGACCGAATTTTAGGGCCATGGCACGTTCGCGCCAACACAATGCCAAAATCTCTTTCAGTGTTCCCCAAACCGGCATCGCATCCCCCAACACCATTCACGCGAAATATCCACAGAGGTTACAAAAGCTCCATGTGGAAAGGAAATGCCGAAATTGCATGAGCCCATGGCCAGGACATCTTTGCCATTAGACGGCAATGTCTTAGGCTATCGGCCTGTTTTCGATACCCGCCTTACAGGATGCTCTGCATGATTTCTCGCGCCTTGCCGGCCTTAGTATTACTGCCGGCCTTGCTGATGTCTCACATCGCCTCTGCTGAGCTATATGGTGCCCAAGGCACAACGCTCGCTAATGGCATGCAAGTTGTCGTCATTCCCAATCACCGGGTGCCTGTGGTGTCGCACATGGTGTGGTACCGCACTGGTGCGGCGGATGAGAAACCAGGCAAATCGGGTATCGCTCACTTTTTAGAGCACCTGATGTTCAAAGGCACGCCGAAGTATCCTGGCGGTGTGATGGACGAGGTCGTCGCGCGTAATGGCGGGGACCAGAACGCGTTTACGTCTTATGATTTCACGGCTTACTACCAGAACATCGCTGTCGACCGCTTGCCGCTGATGATGGACATCGAAGCTGACCGGATGCGCAATTTGGTGCTGGACCCCAAAGAGGTCGATACCGAGCGCGAGGTGATTATCGAAGAACGCCGCATGCGCATCGAAAACCAACCGGCCGCGATTTTGAATGAACGCTTAGATGCGGGCCTGTGGATGACTAATCGCTACGGCATCCCTATCATTGGTTGGGAAGCTGAAATGCGCGGTTTGTCGCGTGAAGATGCGTTCGAGTTTTACAAACAGGCCTACGCGCCTGAGAATGCGATTCTCGTGGTGTCGGGCGACATCACTATGGCCGAGTTGAAACCGCTGGCCGAGAAATACTACGGCGTTATTCCGCGCGGCGGAGAAGCGGTGAAACGCAATCGTTCCACGTATTTGGCGCCAACTGCAAACGTGACTGTCAGCTATGCGGATCCGCGCGTTAATCAGCCGCGGTGGTGGCGCAAGTGGATCGCACCGAGTTATAATATTGGTGATAAGGCCGATGCTTATGCGTTGTCGGTTTTTGAGGAGATCGCGGGCGGTGGTAGCACATCCAAGCTCTACCGGGCGCTGGTGGTGGACCGCAAAGTCGCGGCTGACGTAAATGCATCCTATGACGCAGGCACTGTCAGCTACGGGACCTTTACGATTGGCGCGAGTCCAAGCCCTGGTGTCACAACCGAGCAACTTCAAAAGGCCGTTGAAGAAGAAGTGACCAAACTCATTAACGGCGGTATCTCCGACGAAGATGTAAAGCGTGCCAAAGATCGCATTATTGCGGGTTTAGTGTTCGCGAAAGACTCAAGCTTAGGTGCCGCGCAGGCCGTGGGCGCTATGCTGGTGGTGGGTGTTCCACTGGATGAGATTGAAGCGCTGCCAGATCGCTTAAAAGCGGTGACGGCGGATCAAGTGCGCAACGCCGCACGTAAAGTGATTGAAACATCGGCGTCGGGAACTGCCATCCTTCTGCCGAAGGACGGAGAATAGCCATGACGCAGATGTTTACGTGCAACTTTTTTGTTCGGACTGTTGCGTTTGTTGCGGCATTGGCATTCGCGGGCAACGCTTACGCCATCAAGGTCGAGGAAGTGAAAAGCCCTGGCGGCATTACAGCCTACTTGGCGCAAGACAAAACCAACCCCATCATCGCCATCTCGTTCATGTTCCAAGGCGGCTCGGCCCTGGATAGTGACGCGAAACTAGGCTTATCCAATATGGCTGCCGGGCTTTTGGATGAAGGTGCAGGTGAGCGCGACAGCTTTGCCTTCCAATCGGAATTGGAAGATCGCGCCATTACATTGCGCTTCAGTGCCGACCGCGATGCTATTCGCGGCGGGGTTACGACGACAGTACAAGCCTCTGGTGTTGCGTTTGGTCTCTTGAACGATGCGATGACCAAGCCGCGCTTTGATGCCGAGCCTGTCGAGCGTATTCGTCGTCAAATCTTGGTCAGCTTAAAGGCGCAGTCCGAAAATCCGAATCGCATTGCCAGCCGGGCACTTATGGCAGCGCTGTTCAGCAACCATCCTTATGCCCGGATCGATGATGGCACTCCCGAAAGTGTCGGCAGCATTACGGTTGAGGACTTGCGGACCTGGCAGAAAACGCGTCTCGCTAAAGATCGCCTGATTGTTGCCGCAGCAGGCGACATTTCGCCAAAACAACTGGGCGCAGCATTGGATAAGATTTTTGCAGGCTTGCCTGCGAAAAGCGATGTGGCCGTTGCTGTGCCAGAGGCAAAGGTGTCGGCGACGGCACAGACCATCAAAATCGATAAGCCGTTGCCGCAAAGCGTTCTGTTGATGGCCCAGCCGAGTATCAAACGGGCCGACCCGGATTGGTACACGGCACAAGTGTTGGATTACACCTTTGGCTCGGGGTCTTTTGCTTCTCGCCTAATGGACGAGGTCCGCGAGAAGCGCGGCCTGGCCTATAGCGTGGGGACCTCGATGCAGTCCTTGGCCGGGGCGGGCTTCATGATTGGGAGTGCGGGCACCCGCAGTGATCAGGTCGGGCAAAGCCTGGAGGTTATGCGCGCCGAATGGGCCAAAATCCAAAAAGACGGCATTACTGAAGACGAACTGAACGACGCTAAGCAATATCTGACAGGCGCTTGGCCCTTACGTTTTTCATCCACAGGCAGTGTGGCCGAGACCTTAGTGGCCGTCCAAAAGGACAATCTTGGTCTGGATTACCTGGATAAGCGCAATGACTACATTAACGCGGTCACCCTGGCCGACGCCAAGCGTTTGGCGGCTAAACTTTACCAGCCGGATGCGCTCACAGTGGTCATTGTGGGCCCCGCAGCTAAACCGGCAGTGCCACAACAGCCTGCTCAGCCTGAAAAGAAACGGCCTGAGCGCGAAAGAAAGGCGCAATAACGCCGCAGTTATGAGTCTATAACAGCTTCACCTTGAAGGCGGCGGCGCGGCAGGCCAAACTGCGCCACCTCAGATTTTAGATGAGCTGTTGTTCGTGACCCTACCGCTGACCCAGACCGCCGAATGGCAGGCCCTTAAGGCGCATGCTGAGGTTATGGCGAGTGTTCATATGCGCGATTTATTCGCCGAAGCGCCCGACCGGTTTGGGGCGTTTTCCACGCGCGATGGGCAAATCCTGCTGGATTATTCCAAAAATCGTATCACGACAGAAACCATACATCTGCTGACATCGTTGGCCGCAGCACGCGGTCTAGATGTTGCGCGCAAGCAAATGTTCGCGGGCGCTAAAATCAACACCACAGAGAATCGTGCTGTCTTGCACGTGGCGCTCAGAAATCGGGGTGTCGGTGCCGCACCACCGGCGCCTGTCATGGTCGATGGCATTGATGTGATGCCCGACATTCTCCACACCCTGAAACGCTTGCGCGAATTTTCAGAACGCGTGCGTGACGGAAGTTGGACAGGTTCCACAGGCAAAAAAATCCAACATATCGTCAATATCGGTATTGGCGGTTCGCACCTTGGGCCAATGTTTGTCGCTGACGCCTTGAAGGACTATCAGCGTGCTGATTTGTCGGTGGCGTTTGTCTCAAACCCAGACCGCTCGCAATTGGATGACGTTCTGAAATTCTGCGACCCTGCGGCGACGCTGTTCACGATCTCCTCTAAAACATTCACGACCGCCGAAACCATGGCCAACGCAGCCATTGCACGTGAATGGCTGGCTGATGCCTTGGGTGAGCAAGCCATCGCCCGTCACTTTGCCGCGGTATCGACCAATCATCGCGCGACGACTGAATTCGGCATTCCCGCTGACAGCGTATTCCCTATGTGGGATTGGGTAGGTGGGCGTTACTCTGTGTGCTCGGCGATTGGCTTGCCGGTGATTTTGGCGTGTGGTTATGACGCGTTCGATCAACTGTTGGCAGGTGCCCATGCCATGGATCGCCACTTTGAAACCGCGCCGCTTGATCTGAACATGCCAGTTATCTTGGCGTTGTTGGGTGTGTGGTATACTAATTTCTTTGATGCGCCAGCCATGGCGGTTCTGCCCTATGATTTCCGTTTGAAACTGCTGCACTCACATATTCAGCAACTGGATATGGAAAGTAACGGCAAGGGCGTGACGCTGACGGGCTCACCGGTTGAAACGGGCAGTGGCCCCATCATTTTCGGCGGTGGCGGTTCAGACAGTCAGCATTCATTTTTCCAACTGTTGCATCAAAGCCCACGTCTTATTCCGTGCGACTTTATTGCGACCCTGAAGCCCTATAATGGCTTCGATGAAAGCCGCGATATGCTGCTGGCCAATTGTTTCGCGCAAACTGAGGCCCTGATGAAGGGGCGCACGGCCGTTGAACTCAGCAATATGCCAGAAACATTAAAGCCGCACCGCGTCTTCCCCGGCAATAAGCCCACCAATACAATTTTGCTCGATTCGTTGGCCCCCTTTGCTTTGGGTCAGCTGATCGCGCTTTACGAGCATAAAGTTTTCGTCCAGGGCGTGATTTGGGGCGTCAATTCCTTTGACCAGTGGGGCGTGGAATTGGGCAAGGAGTTGGCCAAAAGCCTACAACCGGCGTTGGCTGGCGAGGTGCCCTTAGGCCCGCGCGATTCGTCCACAGCTGGGCTTTTAGCCGCGTATCTTGAGGCCAAACGCCAGAGCGTGTAGACCCTTGGGTCCATGCCCATACGTCTTTTACCGCCGAACCTTGTGAACCAAATCGCCGCTGGCGAAGTGGTGGAACGTCCTGCGTCCGCGGTGAAGGAATTGATCGAAAATTCCATCGATGCGGGGGCCACGCGCATTGACCTCACACTCAATGACGGTGGCAAGTCGCTAATCGTGGTCGTCGACAATGGCTGCGGGATGACTTCGCGCGATCTGGCGGTGGCGGTTGATCGCCATGCCACATCAAAACTGCCCAGTGACGATTTGCTCGATATCGGGTTCTTGGGTTTCCGCGGTGAGGCGTTGCCCGCCTTGGGTTCAGTGTCGCGCTTAAGTCTGACCAGCCGTACCGCCGATGCCGACTCTGCGTGGCATATGATGGTGACCGCAGGTGCGCGTCAGGGCCCGGTGCCAGCGCCGCATCCGCGTGGGACGCGTGTTGAAGTGCGCGATCTGTTTTACGCCACCCCCGCGCGCTTGAAGTTCCTGAAAGCGGCGGCAACTGAGCTTACCTATATCGTAGACGTGGTGGAACGCTTAGCGATGGCGCATCCAGAAATCGCGTTTACGGTAACGGCTGATGGCAAGTCGCGTTTGAATTTACCTGCCGCACACACGCAAGGCGATTTATTCGACACGCACCTACAGCGTTTGACGGCAATCCTAGGCAAAGAGTTTGGTGCCAATGCTGTGCCAGTCACCGCTGAACGCGAGAATTTAAAACTCTATGGCTATATTGGTTTGCCGACACTGAACCGAGGCAATGCGCAGGCGCAGTATTTGTTTGTGAATGGCAGGCCCGTGCGCGACCGCATGCTGCAGGGGGCCGTGCGTGCCGCATATCAAGATGTACTGGCTTCGAACCGCCACCCTTATGTTGCGTTGTTCTTGGATGTGCCGCGGACTGAAGTTGACGTGAATGTGCACCCAGCCAAAGCTGAAGTGCGCTTCCGCGATGCGGGCATGGTTCGTGGTATGATGATTGGCGCAATTCGCCATACATTGGCTGAATCTGGCCATCGTGCATCCACCAGTGTGGCATCAGCGGCTTTGGGTGCATTTCGCCCAGGCCAGTTACCGCAACACTCGTGGAGTCCGCGTCCGTTTAATGCGGCAGCCCCGCGCGCCATGGGTGCCGTACAGACCTTCGAGGACTATGCGCCATCTGAGCAACAGCAAGGATTGGCCGAAGCGCCGACGTTATTCACGCCTCAACCTTCCGCGCCCACGGCATCACAGGATGTGCCCGTATCTGATGAATATCCGCTGGGTGTCGCGCGAGCCCAGGTGCATGAGACTTATATTGTTGCGCAAACATCCGATGGCATTGTGATTGTCGATCAGCATGCCGCGCACGAACGCCTTTTGTACGAACGCATGAAGCATGCGTTGGGTGCGGAAGGCGTGAAGCGGCAATTGCTGCTGATCCCTGAAATCGTCGAATTGGATGAAGCGCGCGCAGAGCGACTGTTGGCACGCGCTGGTGAAATGGCCGAGTTGGGGCTCGTGATTGAATCTTTTGGCACAGGGGCGGTGGCCGTACGTGAAGTGCCGGCCTTGTTAGGCGAAACCGACGTCGCTAGCATTCTGCGTGATCTGGCTGATGAGCTTTCTGAATGGGAAGAGGGTATTAGTCTGCAGGATCGCTTGGCCGATGTGTGCGGAACGCTCGCCTGTCACTCGGCTATTCACGCAGGCCGCCGTCTGAACACCAACGAAATGAATGCGCTGTTGCGTCAAATGGAAGTGACGCCGAATTCTGGACAGTGCAATCATGGTCGCCCAACATATGTGGAACTGAAGCTTGCGGATATTGAGCGGCTCTTTGGCCGCCGTTGATGCAACGACGCGCTAACTCAAGCGTTAACATAGCGGCTATTTTTTAATTCATGGTTGCGGGCTCAAACATTCTCGGGTTTGATTGGCCCGATACATGGGTTGGTCGGGGCTATGCTCGCAGAACTGTGGCGATACTGGACAACGTTCGCGCCTGAACGTGTGCGCAAGTTTGGATACTTGCAGCGGTTGATCGCGCTTGAGTTCCGTCATAAGCGCTGCGCCGAAGCCTGGGAACCTCATTTGCGTCGTTGTCGCAATATTATCATCAAAGCTGCTGATCTGTGTGAGAAGCAAACAAGCTGTGTGATCTTGGGCTCAGGGTTGCTGTTGGAAGTGCCGTTGTCGGCCTTGGCCTCGCGGTTCGAGACTGTTTATCTGGTTGATATTTTCCATATGCCTGCAGTACAGGCGCAAGCCAAGAAGCACTTTAATGTGAAACTCCTAACAGGCGATATCACCGGCGTATTTCAGGCGATCAAAGACCGCAAAGCGCCGGGGCCGAACCATCCGGCCCCGCCACCACGTATTCCGCATTTGAAAGATGCTGATCTTGTCGTGTCGTGCAATTGTCTGACGCAATTGTCTGGCGTGTTTACACAGCATTTTGAAAAAGAGCGTGGTTTCTCGGATTTAGATTCCGACAAAGTGGCGTTCCAAATCATGGAAAAACATGCGCAGGCTATCGCGCATGAGGCTGCTGGTGTCGGTGTGCTGATTACTGATGTCGAACGTTATGTTATGGCAGGCGATACAATTGTGACCCGGACAGATCTGCTTAAAGCATACAAACTGCCCGATACGCCCTCGCACATTCATAACGAGGAATGGGACTGGTCTATTGCGCCCGCACCTGAAGAAGATCCGGCACGTGACATCGTGCATGTCGTCGAGGCGAAGGTTTACCAACGTATTGTCGAGAAGGAAGAGGCGCAGGCCGATGGCACGCCGACAACGTTAGAAGAGTTGCATGCGGACGATACGCCCGCAGAAGGCCAAGAGCACGCTTAATCGTATTTCACAAACGAGATTTTTGCGCGGCCATATTGGCGCTCATCAATCAGTGTGAATTTTGCAGGGAGTGTTAAATCCGCTTCGGTTTCAATCACAATTAGTGCGCCAGCATTCAGCCATTTGCGTGTGGCCAGTGATGAGAGTGTGGCCGGGATGACATCCGCCGCATAAGGCGGGTCCATCAAAATAATATCACAGGGCTTGGCGGCGGGCGGTAACGTCGTCGCGTCGGCATTCAAGACATCGCACCGATCATCAACGCTGAGGTCGCTTAAGATTTTTTCAATCGCTTTGCAGGCGCTGCGGTCGCGTTCCACAAAGATGGCTGAAGCCGCGCCACGCGACATCGCTTCTAATCCCAGTGCGCCCGTGCCTGCAAAAATATCCGCAACCCGCGCGCCTTGAAGGCGCACACCAAAAGCATCTGTCGCATGCAAGAGGCGATTAAAAATCGCTTCGCGGGCGCGTTCGTTGGTGGGGCGTAAATCTTCCGACGCGATGACCGGAATTTTACGACCACGCCACAGCCCGCCTACAATGCGCAGCCAGCCGCGGCCACCTTTTGCGGGCTGAGGCTTGCTCGGGCTTTTAGCCATCGCGGTATTTGCGTTGTGGCTTACCTTGAGGCTTACCATACGGTTTGCCCTGCGGCTTACCTTGAGATTTACCGTATGGTTTTCCCTGGGGCTTACCTTGCGACTGGCCATGGAATGCTTTTTTGTCGCGCGGCTTGTTGAACTTGCTGAACGGCTTCTTCTCGATCGATTCCCGTTCTTCGCGAGCCTTGGTGAAGCGCTTCTTCGCATACGCCTTTTGGCCCGGCGTTTTTTTATCGAATGGTTTTTTGGATTTTAGTTTCTCGCGCGGTTTCTCATCCCCGGCTTCAGAATCGCTGCTGCCTTTTTTACCCAACTGTTCTTGCAGAACTTTGCCGGTGACTTCTTCCACTTGTCCGCGTTCAAGGTGCCCCAATTGGAAGGGACCGTAAGAAACGCGGATCAGGCGCGTCACGCTTAAACCCAAGTGCGCTAGCACTTTGCGGATTTCGCGATTCTTGCCTTCGGCCAGCGACATCACCAGCCAGGCATTCGCAGCGCCTTGCTCGCGCTCGAGCGACGCTTGGATGGGGCCATAGCGCACACCCTCAACCGTCACGCCGTTTTGCAAGTCTGCCAAACGCTCGACCTCAACGCGACCGTGAACGCGCACGCGGTAGCGGCGCACCCAGCCACGCGACGGATGCTCTAACTCGCGGGCCAAGCCCCCGTCGTTTGTCAGCAGCAATAAGCCTTCCGAGTTTAAATCCAAGCGCCCGACACTGACGACGCGCGGCAGTTCCTTGCGTAATTCGTCAAAAACCGTCGGGCGGCCTTTTTCATCTTTATGCGTTGTGACCAAGCCTGCGGGCTTGTGGTAGCGCCACAGCTTCGTCTTTTCTTTTTGCGGTAGCGGGTTGCCATCAACAACGATCTGATCGCTATCGCGCACGTTGCGCGCAGCGGATGTCAGGGTCTCACCGTTTACTTTCACGCGGCCTTCAGCGATCCAGCGCTCCGCATCGCGGCGCGAGCACAGCCCTGCACGCGCCAATACTTTTGCGATGCGCTCGCCTTCGAATGGTTTTTCAGTTTTTTTGGTCATGAACGGCACGCTTGAATGAATGCGTTAAATAATTTGTTATCAACGGGGCTGATGTGAAACTCGGGGTGCCACTGCACGCCAATCACAAACTTACGGGCTGGGTCTTCAATGCCCTCGATCACGCCATCGGGCGCGAAAGCATTAATGACGATATTTTTTGGCACGTCTTTCACGGCTTGGTGATGGGCGCTGTTGACAGGCGCTTTGGCCGCCCCGCCAATTTTGTGCAGTAACGTGCCTTCGCAAATCGTAACATCATGGCCGGCTTCATTGCGCGGATTGGGCTGCTCGTGCGCCAGGGGCGCTTTGACTTCGTCAGGGATGTGCTGAATCAGCGTTCCACCCAACGCAACGGCCAACAGTTGTTGGCCGCCGCAGATGCCCAAGATCGGCTTATCCACTTTCAGCATGGCGCGTGTAATGCCCAGCTCGAAATCTGTGCGGCCTTCTTTCAGTATCACTGTGTCATGGCGTTCTGCGGCACCAAACAGGGCGGGGTCCACGTCGAAGGCGCCACCCGAAACCAACAGGCCGTCGATCATGCCAGTGTAAGTGTCAATCAGGCTCACTTCATGGGGCAGGACCACGGGGACGCCACCGGCTTTGCGCACGGCAGAGCAGTAGTTTTGGCGTAAGGCGTACCAGGGGAATTTGGAATAACCGCCGGGCTCTTCGCTGTCGGCAGTAATGCCAATCACAGGGGACCGCATGAAAACCTCTAAATGGGCATTTTAAGGCCCGCACTTGTTGAGGTCTTCAGGTGCGCTTTAGCGCTGGCTCTGTCAAGAGGATGGCGGTTTTACGAGCCGCGGTTGAGCTGATTGTAGGCTTTGGATACTTGGCCAGACGTAATCGCCCCGCTTTGCGACGGCGGCAGATTGTTGCGGACCATGCTGTCCATCAACACCTGCGACATATCTTCACCTTTGAAACCGTTGGACGACAAAGTCGTACCATCGCTCTGGTTTTCTTCCTCGTCGCCCGTCATCATCATCGGGGCGTTGGCAATCATGCGGGCGAGCTCCTGCATCACAAACCAGGACACCGTCATACGCTCTGAATTATTAGAGCGGAAGGCGGCTGCAAAATCCATCGCGTTGCCGCTGGTGGTGTCAGACGGGGCAGTGCGTGGGCTGTAAATCTCTTGGCCAGCACCGATTGATTTCGCTTCGTCGTCACCGGCCATAGTCGAGGCGATATCAGCAAAGCGATCCATCTGATTTTCAAAGCGCCCGCGGATCACATCCAACACCTGAGATACTGTGCGCGGCGCGCCGTTTTGCGCAAAGAAAATGCTGCGATTCGAGCGCGCTGCATCGGGCGTAACGTGCGAGGCATAAATGTTTGGCGCGTTCTTTTCTGCAGCCAACATTTGGCCTGCACCCGTGGGGCCCAAGAAGTGCGCTAGATATAAGTCTGAAGCATCTAGATCGCGGCCCAGCGACTGACTCAAAGCGTCTGAGTTGTCGCGTGCGTAGGCTGCAGCAAACTTTGCCGAGGCTTCTGGGTCTTCGCGTAGGTCGAGAATTTTTTGTTCGACCGATTTGTTGGTAATGGCGGGCTTGCCATTTGGGCCTGTCCCAATCTGGTCGGCTAACTCGCCGTAACCATATTCAGAGCCATGGCGCTTAAATACATCAAGCCAGGTGCCTTTGGTGAATTGGAAAAGCCCGGTTGCGGATGATGTCGACGCTTCAGCATCCGTTTTAAAACCACTCTCTTGGGCCGCTTTGGCCAATAGGTATTGGAAGCTCACCCCCGATTCCGCACTGGCCACTTGAATGCCTTTCAGGGTGTTTCGCGGAATCTTGGTTCCAGCAACCTGCACAATGTCAGTCGCAATGCTTGTCATGAACTTCACCAAAGGGGGCGGGGCCACATTCTGCGGTCCTGGCCGGTTTGGTGAGAAATTTAGGCTTCATTGGTTACTGATTTCTTACCCTTTTCTTAACCAGCCAAATCTTTGAAATCACTGTAATTTCAGGGGCTTGACCCAACGACAGAACTCAACGACGGTCGGTTCTATGAACCAACCTGATCCTCTTGAATTAGCCTTTGCTGAAGCTGCTGCGGCAGGTGCGCGCGGGGAAATCCCTGTGGGGGCTGTTTTGGTCGCCCCCGATGGCCAAATTTTGGCCAAAGCTGGCAATGAGGTCGAAAGTCGCAATGACCCTACGGCACACGCAGAAATGTTGGTATTGCGGGCAGGCGCGGCACATGTCGGCAGTCCGCGCCTTGAAGGTTACGATCTGTTCGTGACGCTAGAGCCTTGCGCCATGTGCGCGACCGCAATTTCATTTGCGCGCATCCGTAAGCTAATCTTCGCGGCTTACGATCCGAAAGGGGGCGGCGTCGATCATGGCCCGCGCTTTTATAGCCAATCGACCTGTCATCACCGTCCGGAAGTGGTGGGTGGTGTGCAGGCGCAAAAAGCCGAGAGCTTACTGAAAGACTTTTTTGCAGGCTTGCGCACCTGATTGTGTAGTCAAAGTCAGGCGGGATAGCCTAAGTTATGGCCATGAAAAAAATCCTCTCTTTATATGCAGTTTTGATGTTTGGAGCTGTTTCTGTCCAAGCGGCAGAAACAAAATCCGATGCGACTGCTGTTGGTTATGGTGGCGCTTACGTGCAGTTAAAGCCGCTCATGGTTCCGACGTGGGCTTCAAATGGCGCGGTAACGTACGAAGCCGTCACGCTGCGTTTGGTATTGGATGCGGGCGAGCGTGAGCGCGTAGCATGCTTCTCAGCGCCCATCGTGCACGAAAAATTCTTGATGTATTTCTATAATGCTAAATTGACGACCGCTGATTTTATCGGCAAGCGCAAGGATGTGCTGGAAAAGACCCTCCTGGACGTGGCGATCAATTCGACGGCGAAGAACTATTATTCAGCTGTAAAGATCGTCGATCAGAGCCAGCTCCAGTTGGAAGCAAAGATTGCGGCTAGCGGGAAACCTAAGGCTGCCGGAACTCCGGAAGAACAGATGGAAAATAAATCCAAAACTATGACCAATCAGTGTCAGTAGATTTGGGTTCTGATCAAACGTTTGCTAATCCCTGTAATCCACGCTCCCATACACTTAGGCATCGTGACAAAGTCCGAGCTTTCCAGTCATCTGAGTCTTCAGGATAAAACATTCGTTTGACGTCGGCTTTAATACGCTTGCCCAGCGGCGAACGAACATCGCCATGCAAGTGAAGCCAATTATCTGCACGTACTGCTTGCATCATATCAGCCGTGGGATAGGTGCCAAATTCTAGCGTGTTGCCGTAAACAGCTTTGTCGGCCATCAGGCGTGCAATGCCAGTCAGGTTGTAGCCATCGTGTCCGCCACTGCCGGGCGTTGACGCTAGCACCGTGACGTCGTCGCCCCAGACCTCATGAGCTTTGCTGATGCCGGCTGAGCCTTCTTCGCCCACACAGTAGTTCACCCCGACACCGAATTCACCAAGGCCGGTGTGAAAATCAAGAATCGCGATATGCTTGGCGACAGATGAATATGCATTGAGGATTTTCATAATAGTCTCACGTGACCATGTGGGCTTTGTGCCGCCGTAAAAGACGCCATCTGCATGTGCGAATTGCCCACCCATGATGACGCGGTTCAGTGTGCGTTGGCCATGCTGGGCGGCGTATGCAGCCAGTTTTGCATCTGCAGCGGCTAATGACACCTCATCCCAAGAGATCGGGCAGATTGCATCTGCGAGTTCGTCGTATGCAGGCTTGCGGGGTAGGGGGCGATTGAAATCGATAAAGTTGCGGTTGAGATCAATGTTGTCTTCTGTGACACGGCGCAAATGTGCAAAACCATGGGGATTAACCGCATGCATCATCAGTACGGCTACGTCTTTGGGAACGCGCTTCCAATAGCCCTTTTTGAGCCATGCAATTTGTGCAGCCGATCCAACAAAACCTTCCGGGCCATGTGTACCCGACATCGTGACAAAAACACGTTCCGCGCGGCAATGCGCGGAATTGTCAGGGCTGAGCGTAACCAGATCGAGCGCTAGCCCTTCGCCGTTTGGGCCCCTGAGCGGGTGCGCATGCGTGACCACGGCCAAACCGGCTTCAGCGGCGGCGCTTAAGAATTTCTGCCGCGCAGTAGCGTAGTCGGCCGAAAAGAATTCATCGAGAGCCATGATGGTTCCGATGCAACACGAGAATTGATGTGTGCGTCAACCCTTGCAGGCTTAGTTGGTGGTCTTTTCTCGTGCAATGGCTCGCCAGCCAATGTCGCGGCGGCAGAAACCGTCGGGCCAGCGAATAGCATCAACGGCTTGATACGCAATGGTTTGTGCGTCTCTCGCCGTCGTGCCGATGGCTGCAATGCCCAATACGCGACCACCTTGTGCGGTGATCACTGGTTTGCCGTCTTTAATTTCGGCTTTCGTGCCAGCATGGAACACTTGCGCGCCTTCAATGGCAGCTGCGGTATCTAGGCCTTCAATCATACTTCCTTTTTTGTAAGGGCCTGGGTAACCGTTGGCGGCCATGACGACCAGCAACGCTGTCTGATCTTTCCATCGCAGATCAATATTAGCCAGTTGTTCATCGGCCGTGGCAATCAGGGCCGGGAGAATGTCGGACTTCAGCCGCATCATCAGCGTTTGGCATTCTGGGTCGCCAAACCGCACGTTGTATTCGATGACCTTCGGGCCGGTCTTGGTGATCATCAGGCCACAAAACAACACGCCTTTGAACGGCGCTTTTATGGCAGCCATGCCGCGTAAGGTCGGTTTGATAATCTCGCGCATGATGCGCTCTTCCAGGGCCGCATCGAGAATCGGAGCAGGTGAGTATGCGCCCATTCCACCAGTGTTTGGCCCCTTGTCGCCATCACCGACAGCTTTGTGATCCTGCGCACCGCCCAGCGAGAGTGTCGCGAAGCCATCACTGAGTACGAAGAAGCTCAGTTCTTCGCCTTCCATAAACTCTTCGATCACAACCTCGTTGCCTGCAGCGCCAAATTCTTTGTTTGTCATGGCGCTATCGATCGCGGCTTCAGCTTGGGGAACGGTGCTGCACACCGTGACGCCTTTACCTGCAGCCAAGCCATCGGCCTTCACAACAATTGGCGCGCCTTTTTCACGCACAAACGCTTTGGCCTCAGTCGCGTCGCTGAAGCGCTTGTACCAGGCCGTGGGCACATTATTTGCCGCCAGCAGATCTTTCATGAACCCTTTCGACCCTTCCAACTGCGCGGCAGCTGCGGTAGGGCCAAAGGCTTTAATGCCATCATCGTTCAGGCGGTCGATTAGGCCTGCCACCAGCGGGCCTTCCGGGCCCACCACGACAAAATCGATTTTGTTGTCTTTCGCGTAATTAATGATGCCCGGAATATCATCTGCAGAGACCGCGACACATTCGGCCACTTGGGCAATGCCAGCGTTACCGGGGGCGCAGTACAGTTTGTCGCACAACGGTGAGGCCGCAATGGCCCAGCACAAGGCATGTTCACGACCGCCGCTGCCAATCACCAAAACACGCATTGCTGTCCTCGTCCGCACCAGATTCTGCGCGTTTCTAGCATAGCTTGGCAAATATGCGAGAGCCGAGCGTAGCCATAGAGCGGGGTGTTCCATGGCGGGGAATACGTTGATTTCTTCAATGAGATCAATTTGGCGAGTAAAGCGGGCTATGGCATAAAGTCCCCATGAGTGACGCGCCCACTGAAACTTCACATAACTTACCAGCCTTTTCGGTTAGCGAATTGTCTGCGGCCTTAAAACGCACCGTGGAGGATTCGTTCGGTTACGTGCGCGTTCGCGGTGAGATTTCCCAGCCCAAGGTCGCTGCGTCCGGCCATTGTTATCTCCGTCTGAAAGACGAAACCGCCGTGATTGATGGTGTCATGTGGCGCGGCACGATGAGCAAGCTTCGCATCAAGCCCGAAGAGGGCATGGATGTGATTGCGACGGGTAAGCTCACCACGTATCCCGGCAAGTCCAGCTATCAGATCGTGATTGAAAGCTTGGAACTCGCGGGCGTCGGCGCGCTGTTGAAGATGCTGGAAGAGCGCCGCCAGAAATTGATGGCCGAAGGCTTATTCGAAGAGTCCCGAAAAAAAGCACTGCCCTATCTGCCGCGTGTGATTGGGGTAGTAACTTCGCCGACGGGCGCGGTTATTCGCGATATTTTGCATCGTGTCCAAGACCGGTTCGCGCGGCATGTGATTGTGTGGCCTGTGCGCGTGCAGGGTGACGAGGCCGCCGGAGAAATTGCGGCTGCCATTAATGGTTTTAATGCATTGCCACCTGATGGCGAAATTCCGCGCCCAGATATTCTTATTGTCGCTCGCGGCGGTGGCAGTCTGGAAGACCTATGGGCCTTCAATGAAGAAGTCGTGGTACGCGCTGCGGCGGCTTCGCAAATTCCACTGATCTCGGCAGTGGGGCACGAAACCGATTGGACGCTGATTGATCATGCATCGGACCGTCGTGCACCAACGCCCACCGCGGCTGCCGAATTAGCTGTGCCGGTGCGATTGGATTTGATGGCCCATGTGCAACAGCGTGCGACCCGTCTGATGCAGGCTACGGGCCGTATGCTCAGCGAGCTAAAAATCCACCTTGATGGGTTGGTGCGCGGCATCCCGCGGTTGGATGCTGTGGTCGCGGAAAAAGAGCAGGCGCTGGATGGCTTGGTGGGGCGCTTGTCAGTCGGTCCCAAATCACTGTTACAATCCAAAGCGCAAGATTTAGGGATTCTGTCGGCGCGTCTGAATTTGAACAGCTTTGCGCGCGACGTGCAGCGTCAAACCCAGGATGTAGGGCAGCTCCAGGAACGCTTGTCCCGAGCGGCGGGCCGCTCAATTGCTGATGCGCAGAACGTCTTAGCTGGTCTAGCCGCACGCCTCGAATCGGTTTCCCCTGAGCGGGTTTTGGAACGTGGATATGCTATGGTTATAGGACCTGATAACGAGCCCGTGACCGGTGTCGAGGCTGCGAATCCTGGAACTCCGGTCACGATCCGATTCTTTAATGGAAATGTCTCGGCACGGATTGACGGAACCCCTACGGACAGGGCACCTAAGACCCAGCCAAAACGAAAAACACCCAATCCAGGTGACCAGGGTAACTTGTTCTAATGCGTGCACTTTCTGTTCTTTTCGCCTCTGTTTTCTCGCTTGTCGCGCTAGCTTCTTATGCTGCTGGCGCAGCAGATGTTTCGATTGAAGGGCGGTTTGAGCAGGGTGGCTTGGCCATCGGCAGCGTACCGATGGGCTCTACGGTCACTTACAACGGCAAGCCGTTGCAAACCACCTATGTGGGCCGTTTTGTCGTGGGTTTCGACCGTGACATGACGACATCGGCCAAGTTCGACGTGAAGCTGCCCGATGGCCGTATCGATACACGCACCATCCAAATCCAGCCGCGGCAGTGGCCAACCGAGAAAGTGTCTGGCTTGCCTGCGAAGTTGGTGAAGCCCGATAAAAAGACCCAAGCCAAAATTGATGCGGACAATAAACTGATGGTGGCTGTGCGTCAGCGCACCGAGTCAGTACCCTTCTTCGAGACGGGTTTCATCGTTCCTGCCGAAGGTAAAGTGAGTGGCGTTTTTGGTAGCCAACGCGTTCTGAATGGCCAGCCACGAGATCCGCATTTGGGCATGGATATTGCTGGTCCCATCGGTACACCAGTGCGCGCTTCGGCGGATGGCATTGTGTCGCTTGCAAAAGCCGACATGGTGCTGACGGGTCAAACTGTTGTGATCGAGCACGGCTTTGGTCTTGATACGGTTTATATTCACATGAACAAAATTCTTGTGAAGAATGGACAAAGCGTGAAGCAGGGTGATGTGATTGGCGAAATCGGCAAAAGCGGACGCGCCAATGGTCCGCACTTACACTTTGGCGTGACATGGTTCGATGTTCGCATCGACCCGCAAACCGTTATGGCGGTCTTGCCGCCGCGCTTGGTGGCTTCCAGCGAAACGCCTGCGGTGGCACCTAAGCCGAATTAAACAAACGTCTAACTAAACAATCTCTGAATTAAGACAGGACGATGCGGTTCAAAACTGCGTCCAGGGCTGCCTCGTCTTTCCACAATGTTGCAACCGACACGACATTCACTTGCTGGCGCTGGTCGGGGCTTAAACGCACTGCATCTTTTGCGGTTGTGACTGGTACTGCTCCAATTGCAAAAGCCTCATCCAGCAATGGCTGAATGTCTGCTGCGCCAAAAGCTTGGTGGTCTTCGAATGCATGCCAGGCAACAATGCGCGCTCCAATCTCTTGCAGTGTTGCGATAAATTTTTGCGGATTACCGATACCGGCAAAGGCGACCACATTCTGGCCACGTAAAGACAGCGCTAACGGGTCAGGCACAAGGGACGCCTTCAATAGGCTGATATGTGTGGGCATTTGGCCCGCAACGTTGAAGCGATCCTCGCCCATGATCACGACTGTATCAGCGCGCGCCAAGCCATCCACAACGCGTTCACGCAAAGGTCCAGCTGGAAAAATGTAGCCATTGCCCCATGGGTTCTGGCCGTCGATAACAACAATACGAAGGTCTTTGTGAAGGCCGGGATGCTGATGGCCATCATCCAGCAAAGCAATCGTTGCGCCTGCAGCTGCTGCGGCGTTCACGCCCTCAATGCGTTTGCGAGCCACCCATGTTGAACCATGCGATGTATGCAGAAGTGCTTCATCGCCAACATCTAGCGACGTATGTACATCAGCATCTACGTGCGCAGGGCCTTTCAGGCTGCCGCCATAACCACGCAAGATCACAGCAGTTTTGTAGCCTATGTCTTGTAAGCGTTCGGTCAATGACAGCGTTACAGGTGTTTTGCCCGAGCCACCGACAGTAAGCCCGCCAATGGACAAAACCGGAATGGCTGCGCGTGGAACGTTTGTTTTGCTGGCACGCGCCGATGTAATCGCACCGTAAATGCGGCCCACTGGTTCCAATACACTCGCAATGCCGCCTTTATGGTTCCAAAACTCAGGCGGTTGCACGAGCGGATCCTTTATCGGCGCCTTCATCGGCTGCGATACTCACGCGGTTCATTTCGGCTTCCACGCGTTGGCGCAACGTTTCAACCATGGCGTCATCGCAATCGCGTGGAACGACAATAGGATCACCCCACACCATTACCCCTTTTCCAAATGGCAGCCCGATGATGAGTTTGTCCCATGTATTCAATCGCCTGCGATTACTGACCGAGACTGCTGCCGGCAAAATCGCAGCTCCTGATAACCGGGCTAAAGCCACCACACCGTTTTGTGCAATTTGTGATGGGCCACGTGGCCCATCGGGTGTAATGCCGACGCTTTCGCCTGCTTTGAGTTTTCGGATGAGATCGCGCATGGCCCCGCCACCGCCGCGGGTCGATGAGCCGGCTATTGTTGAAATGCCAAAAGCGCCGATGGCCTTGGCGATTAGCTGTCCATCGGTGTGCCCTGAGATCAGCATGTGAAATGGCGCCTTCGACGGCCAGCAATAGGGCATCAATGCCAACCGATTATGCCAGAAGGCGACGATCACTGGCTTTTCGCCGCGCCATGCCGCTTGGGCGGCTTCAGCGTTGATGGTGGTCCAATGGGTGCTGGTTTTAACCAGCCGAATAAGGCCAGTGGTGAAACCGCCGAGCGCGCGGCGCACCCATGGGGCGCGGCTCCAATGTTTAATCCGATTCCGAAGCCCCATCAGTGGCAAATCCAACGAAAGTAAGAAGACACGTCCAAAAACCGTTTAGCATCAGGGAATTAGGTCGCATCTCGCGAATGCGATCAGCCTTAATGCCCTAGCCCTGGAACATATAGTGTCATCAACCGTTCTGTGAAGCGGCTCGGGTGGGAGCTTTTTTGTGATCCAGACAGGAGATGCCTATGTCCGACTATCAGCCCCCGCCGCCGCCTCAACCCCCCATTAAGCGTAATCAGCCGTTGGTCTGGGCGCTCGTGGGGATCGTTCTGATTGCCGTTGTCATTGTATTGGCGACCCGCAGCGAAACGCCGCCACCGAAGGAAGCGCCAGCAAATATTGAAACGCGGCCAACGCCGCCAGCATCTGTAACGCCGTCGATTCCGATGCCCGAGACCACACCGTCGCCCACCGTGCCTGAGGCACCGCCCGCGCCGGATACTAATCCAACGCCACCAACTACCCCCGATGCGCCTGTAACACCGCGTACCGAGGGCGGTGGAGAACCTTTAAAAAATTAAGCGGCTGTTGCTGCGGCCGGGTTCGAACTTGAGTTTTTTGGCTTCGGGCCCGGTCCGGCCGAGATCGCATCGAAATCAAACACGCGCACGTTTGATAAAAACTGCTCGGTGCAGGCCGCCCATGAAAAGGTTTCTGCATGGGCGCGGCAATTCTCGGGCGATGCTTTCAAGGCTTCATCGATGGCGCGGCTCAAATCTTTATCCAGGCAGCCGACTGGTGCATCACCAATGACATCAAGTGGCCCTGGCACCGGATAGGCCGCGACAGGTACACCGCAAGCCATGGCTTCTAATAAGACCAAGCCAAAGGTATCGGTCAGGCTGGGGAATACAAACACATCCGCCGCAGCGAAGTGGCGGGCCAACTCTTCGCCTTGTTTTGCGCCTGTAAACACAACGTTGGGATATTTCCGCTGCAGCAAGGCCAGTTGGGGGCCGTCGCCGACGACGACTTTTGTGCCGGGCTTATCAAGCTTCAAGAATGCTTCGATGTTCTTCTCAATGGCGACGCGGCCGACGTACAGCATGATCGGGCGCGGTAATTTCAGAAAATCTTTGTCGCGCGGTTTGAACAAGTCGGTGTCAACGCCGCGGCTCCAGCGCCTGATGTTCTTAAATCCGTGACCAATCAATTCGTTTTCGATGGTTTGGGTGGCCACCATGACATTGTTAGCTTTGCCATGGAACCAACGCAGCGCTTTGTAGCTCCACGATACGGGAACTTTGAAGCGCGCATTCAAATACTCAGGAAACTTAGTGTGAAACGCGGTCGTGAAGGGAATATCACGTTTTACACAGTATTTGCGCGCGGCAACGCCCAGTGTGCCTTCCGTTGCAATATGGACAACGCAAGGGCGAAAGCCCTCGATGATGCGGGCCATTTTTTTGCCCGGCAATAATGCCAGACGAATTTCACTATAGGTGGGGCAAGGCACGGTGTTGAATTGATCGGGCGTGATGTAGATCACTTCATGCCCGGCTGCTTCCAACTGGCCTTTTAGTGTTGAGAGGGTTCTGACGACGCCGTTGACTTGGGGATGCCAGGCATCGGTGACGAGGAGTATTCGCATTCTTTGGCCTTATGAAATGCTTCCAGGGGCGTGCGCGGTGGATTGGCTTCGTTCCCGCGCGAGACAAGTGGCGCTGGCAGTGCGAGGGGCGCGGTTTCGCCTGGCACAAGGCCACGCATCTCAGCCCAGGCGATGATCTCCCAGCGGCCATCGTAGTGCTCGACGAGGGCGGTGCAGCTTTCGACCCAGTCACCGTCATTCATGTAGGTGATACCGTCGATCTGGCGGATTTCGGCGTGGTGAATGTGGCCGCAAATTACGCCGTCGGCTTTGCGCTCTTTGGCAAAGTTGGCCATCTCTTTTTCGTAGTTCGAGATGAACTGCACAGCGTTCTTCACTTTGTGCTTCAGATATTTCGATAATGACCAGTACGGCAGACCGAGCATTTTGCGGATGACGTTGAACCAGCTATTCAAGGTCAGGGCCGTGACGTAGGCATAGTCACCCAAGATGGCCAGCCACTTGGCGTAAATCATTACGCCGTCACACTCATCCCCGTGCATGATCAGGTAGCGCTTGCCGTCGACCGCTTTGTGGAAGGCTTCGCGGCGCACTTTGATGCTTCCGAACTCAAGGCCTAAGTAGTCGCGGGCGAACTCGTCATGATTGCCGGGGACATAAATGACGTCGGTGCCTTTACGCGCTTTGCGCAGGATTTTCTGAACCACATCGTTATGCGACTGTAGCCAGTACCAGCCCTTTTTCAGGCGCCAGCCGTCGATAATGTCGCCGATCAGGTAAAGCTTGTCAGACTCGGTATGTTTTAAGAAATCGAGGAGGAAGTCGGCTTTGCAGCCGCGTGTGCCCAAATGGACGTCGGAAATGAAAATCGCGCGAAACTTCAGGCTGTTACCGATTGCGCGCAAATTGAAACTCCATACCAATCGCGTTGCGCGCATAAATATGGAAAGCCGAGTCGAACGACTAGAGGGGGAGCCCTTGGTTTCAGCAACTCTTCATGGCATTGAAACAGAACCGTCATACATTCTGGCCGTTCATCTTCCTGTCATGATGTTTTTGTTACGTCCCGCGCTTACTTTTTTTGTATCTCGTGTTTGAACTCCCATGATGCTTTCTAAAGTGCGGATCATAAAGCGGATTGCGCTGGTACTATTAGCGCTTGGGTTGCCTGCGGCTGTTTTGTCGGCTCAGACAGCGCCGTCAGCGTGGTTCAAGGACGATGACGATGATGATGCCCTTGATCACGTCAAAGCATTCGAGGCTTTGAAAAGTGGCAAAATTGTCCCCATCGCCAAGATCCTTGATTATCTTGAGCGTAATTTCCGGGGCAATGTCGTGGAGATTGAGTTGGAGTCCGAGAGGGGCGTGATGATTTACGAGGTGGAATACCTGACCGAGGCAGGTAACTTCATCGAGTTTGATTTTGATGCCACTAGCGGCTCCGTCATTACAATCAAAGGTGATGGCATTGAAAATGCGCGCAAGAAGCCATGAAGATTCTTGTTGTCGAAGATGACCGTGATTTAGCTAAAAAAATTGCAGCCACTATTCGTGCATCAGGAATGCTTGCCGATGTAGTGCATGAAGGTATCGAAGCCGAATACATGGGCGACACGGGCACCTATGATGCCGTGGTGTTGGACTTAGGTCTGCCGGGTCGCTCAGGGATTGATGTGCTGAAGGGTTGGCGCATGCGCGGCAATAAACTGCCGGTCTTGATCCTGACCGCGCGTAGCCGTTGGCCCGACAAGCGCGAGGGATTTAATGCGGGGGCTGATGATTACTTGACCAAGCCCTTCCATATGGAAGAGGTCATGATCCGCCTACAGGCTTTGATCCGACGCAGTGCCGGATTTGCAGCGCCGACGCTAACGTGTGGCACACTCAATATTGATATGACGTCAGGGGCTACGTCCTTTGACGGTCGGCCGATTACACTGACGACTCAAGAGTTTAGAATTGTTGAGTATTTGCTTCACCGCAAGGATAAAATTGTCAGTCGACTTGAGCTGATTGACCACGTGTATGGTACGGATGGTGACCCGGATTCGAACGTGATCGACGTATTGATCAGCCGTATCCGGAAGAAGATTGGCAATGATATGCTTTTGACAGTGCGCGGTCGGGGTTACCGTATGATTGAACCTACGACAGCCTCTGAGCAATCAACGTGAAAGGCCACGCGCGATCAATTTCGCGGCGATTAATTTTTGTCGCGATGATTTGGATTGGCTTAAGTTTAAGCGCCAGCGGCGTTGTGCTTTCGTTTATCTTCGAGCAAACGGTTCGAGAAGCGTTTGAAGAAAATTTGGCATCGCAACTGCGCGCTGTCGTGGCGTGCGTCGATGCGCAGTCTCCAGGCTGTCTCTCATCTACGGGCCCTTTGGACGATGCGCGGTATAGTCGGGTGCAATCTGGGTGGTATTGGCAGATCAGTGGTCCGGATAATCTGCTGATGCGCTCGCGCTCATTATGGGATCAGGCGTTGCCGACGGTCTCAGATGCAGAAGCTGGTACGATTACCTATACCGATCTGACTGGACCACGCGGTCAACAGCTTCGTGTGGCAGCAACTATTGTGAATGGAACAGAGCGGTCAGGCATTTTGATCGTAGCCGCAATTGATAAAGCCCCACTAAACGCGCAAATCCGCCGTTTTAACGGCGTGGTCTTTATTGCACTTGGAACATTAGGGGTTGGGCTTGTGATCGCGGTGATTCTGCAGGTCGTAATTGGCTTGCGCCCATTGCGCCGTCTCACGAAAGAACTCAATGCTATTCGCGATGGTACACAAGATAAGCTAACGCCCGACCATCCGTCCGAAATCGCGCCTTTGGCCGAAGCGTTCAACGATGTGCGTGCACATGACCATGAAACCTTAGCGAAGGCGCGGCGCGAAGTTGGCAACTTAGCGCATTCTCTTAAAACGCCGTTGGCGCAGCTGGTCACGACATTGGATGTGATCGAGCCCACAGTTCGCGCACGCTTAATGCAGCACGCTAACGATTTGCGTTCTAAAATTGATTTCTATGCAACGCGTGCTGCTACTGCTGCGGCACGTGGCGCTACGGCCCGCCGTATCGCAATTTCCATGGTCATGAGTGATATCGTCAGTGCTTTGCACAAAATACATGCCGAAACACCGAAAGCAGCGCATATAGATATTCCCCATGGCGTTACGGTGTTGGCGGAAGAAGAAGACGTAACGGAAATTTTTGGTAACCTACTTGATAATGCGTTCAAGTGGGCCCGCAGCCGCATTGATGTGACTGCGGTTGCGGGTGATGATTTTGTGAGCATTGTGATTGAGGATGATGGTTCTGGCGTTCCGTCCGATAAGATGGCGGACATTTTCCAAGGGCAGCGGCTGGATGAAACCGTGCCTGGTACAGGGCTCGGGTTGCAAGTGGTGCGCGATATTGTTCAGGCTTACGACGGCACCCTGACCCTTGAGCGGAGTGCGCTTGGGGGATTGCGTGCCGCCGTAAAGCTCCCTACCCGACGAAGGGCCGCAACGCGAAGTGCTGCCAATTAGAATGGAATCCAAGATGGTTCGCGTGTGAAATGCACGTACCCCACATTTGCGCCGGCGCGAAAGCCTAGACCTGCGCGCACAGGCACTAATGTAATTCCATCACCGTGCTTGTAGGTTACGCCCACGCCGGGCCCCAGATAGAAATTCCCATCAACGGCAGGAAAACGTTGGAAGATGTCGCTAGGCTCTTTCAAGTCGTAGACGAGAAAGAAGGATTTTGCCGCAGAAGCGCCGAAGTCATAGCCAGCACTTGGCCCTTGCCAGTGAACTTCAGTGATGTCCTCGCTGCCATCTGGTAATTTTCGGGTCATAACGCCACGGCCATAGCGAATGCCCCCAATAAATGCAGCACTCAATTCTTCGCCGGCGATATAGCCATTGGGTTTGCCGTATTTATCAACAGCGTTCTCAATGGCGCTTGCCATACTGCTTGAGGCATCGCCGAACAGACGTTTGGTTGTCGCCACGAGACCGCGCTGATCATAGGTGTGTGTTCGCGCATTTTCTTCGGCATCACTTTTTATAGCGTCTAAGGTGGTGTTGTCGGCCAAGGTTGGTGCAGCAATGGTGATGCAAAGCGTGGCAGCCAGTAAAAATTTTATCGACGACATCCTATTCTCCTGCATGCGTCGCGTATGAGTGCGACTTATGCGGTGTTGATTAGGTCCATCGATATGAATGCGATGTGAACTGAACCGTTCACGTTCTATTCAGCGTGGAGGGGCTGGAAAGCATGTCTTCCCAGCACATCACTTTCCGGCGAGCGTCATGCCGTCGATCCGCACGGTAGGGGCGTCAACGCCGTAGAGCAGTTCTAAGTCTGTCGCTGGCGTTAAGTGCTTGAACATATCTTTCAAGTTACCGGCAATCGTTACTTCATTGACGGGGTGTGTGAGTTCACCATTTTTGATCCAGAAGCCAATGGCGCCACGGCTGTAATCTCCGGTAATCCCATTCACGCCCTGGCCGATCAGGTCTGTGATGTACAAACCATCCTTAATATCAGCCATCAGGGCTTTAGGCGTATGCATGCCGGCAGCCATGTAAACATTAGTAGCGCTGGGTGATGGCGGTGAAGATGATCCGCGTGCGGCATGGCCTGTGGGTTCCAGCTTCAATTGGCGTGCCGTGCGCAAGTCTAGCAGCCAGGTCATCAGGATGCCGTTGTCGACCAATTGACGGCGGCGATTGGGCAAACCTTCGGCATCGCAGGGTTTCGAGCGCAAGCCGCGATGACGATGCGGATCTTCGATGATCGTCACCCAAGGCCCGAATACTTCCGTGCGCATGGCGTCTTTTAAGAATGATGTTCCGCGTGCGATGGATGAGCCGTTAATGGCGCCCAGCAAGTGGCTGACCAGCCCGCGCGAGGCGCGGGGATCAAAGATCACAGGCACGCGTTGGCTTTTGACTTTCTTGGCGCCTAATTTGCGTACAGCTCGTTCACCAGCACTGCGGCCAATGTCGGCGGCGTCGCGGAGATCCGCAAAATACACAGCACTCGTGTAATCGTAATCGGTCTCCATCCCCTTTTTGGCATCGCCCGCAATTACGGATGCGCTTAACGATGATCCGGAGGATTCATACGTGCGGCTAAAACCAATTGAATTGGCAATCGCAACCTGACTGCGTCCCCAACTCGCTGAAGCGCCCTCTGAGTTGGTTACACCCTTTACGGCCAATGCTGCTTCTTCACAGGTACGTGCATTCTTAATCAAGGTTTCGGCAGATATTTCTGCCGGGTCACAAATATCCAGTGTTGGCAAATAAGTGGCGAGCTGCTCAGGCGCGGCCAAACCGATGAATGGGTCTTCCGGCACCGTGCGCGCCATGGAGACCGCGCGATCTACCAATTCCGTCAGTGCTTTTTTCGACCGATCCGCTGACGACACAATGGCCTGGCGTTTGCCCACCATTACACGCAAACCAATGTCCCCTCCTTCAGACCGCTCAAGATGTTCGAGCTTGCCGAGGCGCGATGTCACGGATACCGACATGCCATCTGCGACAATTGCATCGGCCTGATCAGCTCCGGCCTTCTTGGCTTGCTTAATCAGGTCGGTCAATACGTTCAGCAAATTGTCTGTCGTGGTCATGGGTGAACTTTCAGAAAAGGCGCAGCTCCACTTTGATATGGAGCGATATCCGGTATAGTCGTCGTAAGGCATCAACTGGCAAAGGGAAAGTAGGTTTCCTTTACCGCTTGTGCAACTGGTGGAGGCTTGGCGAATGGCGAAAATGGACTGGGGAAAACTGCTGTCGTCTGAGCGCTTGCGGCACCCCAAAGCCAAAAAAAACGATGGGCGTAACCCGTTCCAGCAGGATTTGGACCGGATTGTCTTTTCGAGCCCTTTCCGACGCCTCGCCAATAAAACGCAAGTCCATCCCTTGGCGCCCAATGATCACGTGCATACGCGCCTCACACACAGCATCGAAGTGGCTTCCGTCGGCCGCTCGCTGGGGGCGATGGTGGGGCAAGAGATTGCGCCGCGTTTAAAAGATACGGCGGTCACCGCAGATAGTTTTGGTCACATCGTTCAGGCTGCATGTCTTGCGCACGATATTGGTAACCCACCGTTCGGCCACAGCGGCGAGGAAGCCATTCGAGATTGGTTCATCAGGTCTGAAGTGAAGTTGAAAAAGGCCGGTATCAAACTTAGCAAGGCGCAAACAGCTGACTTTGAATTGTTCGAAGGTAATGCGCAGGGCTTTCGCATTCTCACCCAACTTGAAATGGCGCTGAACAACGGCGGCCTGCAATTGACATATGCGGTACTAGGCACGTTCGCGAAATATCCGCGCAGTTCAGTGGTGCCGCGCGATGCGTCGTATCCTGGCGGCAAGAAGGTCGGTTTCCTTGATGCTGAGCGCGATTATTTCTTGGATGTGGCTAAAGGTGTTGGTCTAATCGGCCGCAAGAAGGGCCAAGATTATTGGTGTCGACATCCGCTGACGTTCTTGGTCGAAGCGGCTGATGACATTTGTTATTCCATTATCGATATCGAAGATGGCTACAGTTTGGGCTACCTGACGTTCGACGAGGCAATGGCTGTACTCACACCCATTGCGGAGCCCACTAAAGCAAACGATCCCAAGATGCGGCCCGATGATATCGTTGCGCTTTATCGCGCCATGGCCATCAGCAAAGTGGTGGATGCCGCCACTAAGGCGTTCCTGAAATATGAAGATGAAATATTGTCAGGTACCTTTGCCAGCAACCTCATCGAGCAGACCAAATATAAACAGGCCATGAAGAACGCGATCAAAGTGGCTGAGCGTAAGATTTATTTCTCTGATCGCAAGACCAAACTGGAGTTGGCAGGCGGAGAGGTGATCGGCGGCTTGCTCGATATGTTCTCCGATGTAGTGATCGAACTGAAAAACGCGAAGTTCGACATGGAAAAATTCAACGGCAAACCCACGTCACGCGGCCATGAACGCGCGCAAGCCCTTGCCCGATTGATGGGCCGTTGCCTCACGGAACCCAAAGACGGTTACGAGGCGTTGCTGTGCGTGACTGATTTTGTGTCGGGCATGACGGATCGGTACGCGGTTGATCTTTACCGTACGCTCAAAGGCATCTCGACGAACGTGTAAATTGCGCAGCTAATCTTTCCAAATCTTCTTACCGCTGCCGGGCAGGCCGTAGCTGGACCATTTCTCGTTCACCAAGTTCACAATGTCGGCAGACATTTTGATCTCACGACCCCATTCGCGTTTGGTCTCAGGGTAGAGTTTCTTGGTCGCATCTAAGCCGATCTTGCCGCCCAGGCCCGGCTCAGGGCTGGCGAAGTCGAGGTAATCAATCGGCGTGTTCTCAATCACCGTAATGTCGCGGACGGGGTCCATTTGTGTGGAGATAGCCCACATTACGTCTTTCCAATCGCGCGCGTTGATCTCGGCGTCCACCACAATCACAAACTTGGTGTATACGAACTGACGCAAGAAACTCCACACACCCATCATGATGCGCTTGGCGTGGCCCGCGTAAGCTTTCTTCATACTGACGACAGCAATCCGATAACTGCATCCTTCCGGCGGTAGCCAGAAGTCTACGATTTCGGGAAACTGTTGTTGGAGTAGCGGAATGAACACTTCGTTCAGCGCTTCACCTAATACACTAGGTTCATCGGGCGGGCGGCCCGTGTAGGTGGAAAGGTAAATTGGTTGCTTACGCATCGTAATGGCGCTGATGCGGAACACAGGGAATTTCTCGACCGAATTGTAGTAGCCGGTGTGATCGCCGTAAGGGCCTTCGTCGGCGTATTCGTCTAACAGCACGTGGCCTTCCAGTACGATTTCAGCTTCAGCAGGCACTTTCAGCGGTACTGTTTTGCAGTCCACCAATTCAACCTTGGTGCCGCGCAGTAGTCCGGCAAACTGGTATTCCGACAAAGTGTCTGGCACGGGCGTCACCGCAGCCAAAATTGTGCCCGGATCAGCGCCAATCACGCACGCAGCCGGGAGTGGTTCGCTTTTCTTCTCTTTCCAGCGATCAAAGTGTGCTGCACCGCCGCGATGTTTCAGCCAGCGCATGATGGCTTTGTCTTTGCCCAGCACCTGCATGCGATAGATGCCGAGATTGAAGCCATCTCGCTTGTCACCACCAGGACCTTGCGTCACGACAAGCGGCCACGTGATCAGTGGTGCAGGCTCACCCGGCCAGCAGCCTTGGATTGGCAGCGCGTTCAAATCAATTTGGTCACCAGTCAGCACAATCTCTTGGCATGGTGCGCTAGAAACCGTTTTGGGTTTCATGGCCATCACGGTCTTTAGGAGCGGTAGCATCTCTAACGCTTCACGCCAGCCGCCCGGTGGTTCGGGTTGTTTGAGGAAAGCCAACGTTTCACCCACTTCGCGCAGTTCGTGGGGTTGGCGGTCCATGCCCCACGCCACGCGCTCGACCGTGCCGAACAAATTCACCAGGACCGGCATCTCGGATTTTTGCCCGTCGGTCCGGATCACGTTCTCAAACAGGATGGCGGGGCCGCCTTCGGCCAGTACCCGAGTCTGTATTTCCGTCATTTCCAGTTGGCTAGAGACAGGGGTTTTAACCCGCACCAGCCGGTTTTCGCGCTCAAGCCGGGAAATAAAGTCGCGCAAGGAACGGTAAGGCATGGTGGGTACAAAGACTTATAGGAGGGGTAGGAATCAGCCCGATTTTTCCGACACTTAAGGACTGCGGTCGAAGGGCGTCAAGAACAGAGGCATGGCCGGTCGCGGTGCTATCCTCAACTATTAGAGGAAGAAATATATGGCACGCACTTGTTTGCGGCGGGAGGCGCCCCTAAGATAGGCCAAGAACACAGAACAAAAAGATTTCTTTAACACTCTGAGTTTAAATAAAAATTGCCCTTAGAAAATGACACACAGCTGCAATAATCAGTTGGGTTCGAAACTAATAAAGTAGGGGCGGAGAGAACAGAGGGAAGAGCCTCGCTTTTATAAGTGGGCGCTTTTCGCAAAGCACAAGGTGGCGAACATGGCCGACGGTGGCGCGAACTTTGCGTCGGGTGCTGGGAACCCGAGCGACGGGATGTCTGGTCTGGAGCGGCTGATTGAGATTGGATTGGCCCTTTCGGCGGAACGCAATCATGACCGATTGACCGAACGCATTCTTCTGGAAGCTATCGATATCACGAAGGCCGATGGTGGGACGCTGTACCTGCGGACGGAAGAAGATACGCTTAAGTTCATCAATGTGCGGACGGGCACCCTGAAGATCGCCATGGGCGGTACCACGGGCGTGCCGATTAACTTCCCGCCCTTGAAGATGTACAACCCCGAAACCAAGCAACCGAACCACAACAACATTGCGACGTATGCGGCGCTGACGGGCAAGACGATTAATATCCCCGACGCCTACGAAGCCGAGGGCTTCGATTTCTCCGGCACCAAGAAGTTTGATGCAGGAACGGGCTATCGCTCAAAATCATTTCTGACGATTCCGCTCAAAAACTACTCCGATGCCGTGATCGGCGTGCTGCAATTGATCAACGCATCCGATGGCAAGGGCAATGTGATTCCGTTTAGCGCCGACGTACAGCGCTTGGTCGAAGCGTTGGCCAGCCAAGCCGCCGTTGCTATCGACAATCAGCAATTGATCGAAGCGCAAAAAGCGCTGATGGACAGCTTGATCAAAGTTATGGCGCACGCCATCGACGCCAAGTCGCCCTACACGGGCGGCCACTGTCAACGCGTGCCTGAACTGACCCGCATGCTGGCGGAAAAAGCCGTGGCGTCTGATGAGCCGCAATTCAAAGACTTCGCGCTGTCTGAAGCCGATTGGTACGAATTGCACGTGGCAGCGTGGTTGCACGATATCGGCAAAGTGACGACCCCTGAGTTCGTCGTCGATAAAGCGACCAAGCTGCAAACAATTTATGACCGCATCCATGAAGTGCGCATGCGCTTTGAAGTGTTGCGTCGCGACGCCGAGATCAAGATGCTCAAAGCGATTGCGAAGGGTAAAAGTGCTCGCGTTGAGCGCAAGAAATTCAAAGAGCGCTGCAAGGAATTGGATGAACAGTGGAAGTTCATTGCCGATTCCAATATCGGTGGCGAGTTCATGTCGCCTGAAAAGCAAGCCAAAGTGAGAGAGATTGGCGCGCAGAAGTGGTATCGCTATTTCGACCGCAAACTTGGCCTTGCCTGGGCTGAGGCCAAGTTGTTTGAAGAGGCGCCACCGGCCGACGAAGGCTATGAAAGTTTGCTGGCCGATCTGCCCGAGCATGGCAAGGCCGAGTATCACCTGGGCGAACTCTTAAACATGTGCATTGCGCGCGGTACATTGAACGATGACGAGCGCAAGAAGATCAACGACCACATTGTGCTGACGATCGACATGTTGAAGGAATTGCCATTCCCGAAACATATGAAACGTGTGCCGGAGTATGCGGGTGGGCACCACGAGAAGATGGATGGCACCGGATATCCGAACAAGTTGCGGGGCGATCAGATGTCGTTGCCTGCACGCATCATGGCGATTGCTGATATCTTCGAGGCACTGACCGCGGCTGATCGTCCGTACAAGAAGGCGAAAACGTTGTCCGAGAGCGTGAAGATTCTATACTTCATGAAGAAGGACAAGCATGTCGACCCAGATTTGTTCGAGCTGTTCCTCACATCGGGCGCTTACAAAGATTACGCTGAGCAGTTCTTGCGGCCGGATCAGGTCGATACCGTGAACATCGACCAGTATATCGACAGCAAGAAAACGCCGCCGGCATCGCCGCCGCAGCCACAAAAGCAAGCGGCAGAGTAAGCGCGAAGACTTCTAAGCGATTTTAAGTGGCGGGCTGCAAGGCCCGCCATTCACGTTCCAGGATGCCCATGGTGCAGGCATCCCACCACACGCCGTCCGGCGTGCGACGCACTTCACGGTCTAAGCCTTCTTCTTTGAAGCCTGCGCGTTTGTAAGTGCTAATGGCGCCAGTGTTGTGCGCGAACACGCGCAAGCCCACGCGGTGTAATTTCAAATCTTCAAAGCAGATTTTTAGTGCGGCATGTGTGAGCGGCAACGCCAAGCCCTGGCCGCGAAAATCTGGGGCGATCAAAACTTTGCCCAGCACAGCATTGGAATGCACATGGTCGATCATTTTGATCTCGATGTGTCCTGCGTGTTCACCAGTGGCAGTATTGACGCGGTAGATCAGGCTCGATGTGCCGGGGCCCGAGGCTTTGAGATTGCGCTCTAATTGGTCAGCCGTCAGCGGCCAGTTTAGCGTCGGCCCAGCCCATTGCAGCAACATTGTTGGGTCTGGAATCCAGCTGATGAGTTTTGGAATATCAGCCGATGTGAAGGGAACAAGCGTGATCATTCTAAAACCTCGCGGCGATCAGCGCGATCATCACCAGCGCCCCGAAATCGCGGTTCGAGCGAAAGCGCGCCAAGCAATTGTGAGCATCGTCAATATCAAGCGTAATGACCTGCCAGCCCGCATGAATGAAGGCGGCCCCCACAAAGATCCAGAACGCGATGTTATGGCCTGTGCTGGGCACGGCCAGCACCAGCAGCACGAGGGCCGCGAGGTAAAACAGCGCAATGAATTGTTTGGAGCGTTCGCCCAGAGCCAATGCTGAAGACTTTACGCCGATCAGTTCATCATCTTCGCGGTCCTGGTGGGCGTAGATCGTGTCGTAGCCCAACGTCCACAGAATGCCCGCCATATATAAAACGAACGCGCGCCAATCCAACTCACCGCGCGCAGCCGCCCAGCCCAGAAGCGCCCCCCAATTAAACGTCAGGCCCAGCCAAGCCTGTGGCCAATAGGTGATGCGCTTCATGAAAGGGTAGCTGAACACCAACAGTAATGAGGCCGCGCCGACCCATATTGCAAAGGTGTTGAACTGCAGCAGAATGAAAAAGGCGACGAGTAATTGCAGAGAGAGGAACGTGACCGCTTGCCACAGTTTGACCTGTCCACTGGGCAGGGGCCGCGTGGCAGTGCGCTCCACCTGGGCGTCGATCTTGCGATCAACGATGTCGTTATAGGTGCAGCCTGCGCCGCGCATTACAATCGCACCAATGGCAAAGAACACAAACAGGTGCCACGCATAAATACCTGCGCCCGACAACACTAGCGACCACCAGCAAGGCCACAAGAGCAGCCACGTGCCAATGGGGCGGTCCAGGCGCATGAGGCGTGCATAGGGGTGCGTCCAGGTCGGCAGCTTGCGCTCAAACCAGTGGCCGGTAACGATGTCGATCTTTGAAGTTTGGGTCTCGCTCATGACGGGGTAAACTAAAGTTGCCCATCTCGAATCACAATCGCCGAATCATAAAGTCTATTGCCGTATGTCTGATCGCCGTCGTCTGCGCTTGTTTACCGACACCCCCCTGTCTCAAGACAGTGCCGTGACACTGCCCGAGGCGCAGGCCCATTATGTTGTGCATGTCATGCGCCAAAAAGCGGGTGACGAGGCGCTGGTCTTCAATGGCCGTGACGGCGAATGGCTGGCCGAGATTGCGACGGTGTCCAAAAAAGGCTGTTCGCTTCAATTAAAGTCACAGGTGAAGCCACAAATGCCGGAGCCTGACGTGTGGCTGGCGTTCGCGCCCATCAAAAAAGCGCGTATCGATATGGTGATTGAAAAAGCGACGGAGTTGGGAGCAAGCGTCTTATGGCCGGTGTTCACGCGGCATACCAATGCAGAGCGAATCAATCTTGAGCGTTTGCGCGCGACTGCCATTGAAGCGGCCGAGCAATGCGAACGGCTGACGGTGCCTGAAGTTCGAGAGGCGACTACGTTTGAAAATTTTTTAAACCAGTGGCCGACAGAACGCCGCTTATTTGTTTTGGATGAAACGGGCCAGGGCCAGCCCATAGCAAAAGTGATCCTTACACATGCGAACGGCGAAGTCGCATCCCCTCCGCGCGCTGAAAGCGCAACCCCGCCATGCGGTTTTTTGGTGGGGCCCGAGGGGGGCTTTGCGCAATCGGAACTTGACGTGCTCGCTCAACTGCCGTTTGTTACGCGCGTTGGGTTGGGACCGCGCATCCTGCGCGCCGAAACAGCGGCTCTGGCAGCACTGGTGTGCTGGCAATCCCGGGTTGGGGATTGGAAATAAAATCCGTCAGACCCCTGGCGGGCTGGACCGTCACACCCTAACTGGACAGATCACCATAGGCTACGCTGAAGGCGTCTAACTCAAGGCGGCTTAAGCTCAAAACGGGTTCGCGCGTTATGACGTCTTTTCGTTCCGATAAATCCGAGCCCGTTACGTCAAAAGAACAGCTCATTGCTGTCTTGGCGAATGGCTCAAAGCCCAAAGACCAATGGCGCGTGGGCACCGAGCACGAAAAGTTCGCCTATCGCACCACAGATTTTTCCGCCCTTCCTTACGATGGCCCCAAAGGCATTCAGGCTTTTTTGAATGGCCTGACCCGCTATGGTTGGGACGGCGTATATGAAGGCGATAACATCATTGCCCTGACTCAAAAGGGCAAAGGCAGTGTGTCGCTAGAGCCGGGTGGCCAAGTGGAACTGTCGGGCGCGCCGCTCGATAACGTGCACCAGACGTGTACCGAGGTGACCGATCACCTGACCCAAGTGAAGGCCGTCGGCCAAGAGCTTGATATCGGTATGCTGGGCTTGGGTTTTACCCCCAATTGGAAACGCGAAGACATCCATTGGATGCCCAAGGGTCGTTACAAAATTATGCGCGAGTACATGCCCAAGGTCGGCACCATGGGCATCGACATGATGACGCGCACCTGTACGGTGCAAGTGAACATGGATTACGCCAGCGAAGCCGATATGGTGAAGAAGCTGCGCGTGTCGCTCGCCTTGCAACCTGTCGCCACAGCTTTGTGGGCCAATTCGCCGTTCAAGGAAGGCAAACCCAATGGCTTCTTAAGTTTTCGGGGCAATGTGTGGCATCACACCGATCCTGCACGCAGCGGCCTGATCCCATTTGCGTTTGAAGACGGCATGGGTTTTGAGCGCTATGTGGATTACGTGCTCGATGTGCCGATGTACTTTGTCTATCGCAATGGCTTCATCGACGCCTCGGGCCAATCGTTCCGTGATTTCTTGAAGGGCAAATTGCCCGCGTATCCGGGGCAGTTGCCGACGGTTGCTGACTGGGAAGACCATATGTCGACCGCATTTCCGGAAGTTCGCGTAAAAAGCTACATCGAATTGCGCGGGGCGGACTCAGGTCCCTGGGGCAACCTCTGTGCTTTGCCTGCGTTCTGGCTTGGATTGTTATACGACAGCGCTTCGCTGGATGCTGCCGCAGACATCATCAAGGATTGGACCGCAGAAGACCGCGCACAGTTATACCGCGCCGTACCTGCCCAAGGGTTAAAGGCCAAGATTGCGGGCCGCACGGTGCAGGAGATCGCCTTGCAACTGTTGGATTTGTCGCGGGCTGGTTTGCGCCGCCGCGCGCGCCTAGATGGGGCCGGTATGGATGAGACTGGCTTCCTTGTCCCCTTGCAGGAGATCGCATCATCGGGGATAACCCCCGCTGAGCGGATGCTGGCGTCCTACCACGGCGCGTGGAATGGGGACGTCACCAAAGCGTTCGCGGAATATAGCTATTAATGAAGCGAGCCGAATCACGTGGCGCATACCAAAGACGAACAAGCAGCGGAAAAGGCCGTCACCGAGCCTGAGTGGCGCAAGCCATGCGAAACCCTGTCTGATGTTCGCGCCAATATTAATCGCCTTGATGCCTTGATCGCGCCGTTGATGGCGCAGCGCCTGCATTATGTGCAAACCGCCGCCCGCTTTAAGCCTTCGAAAGAAGGCGTTATCGTGCAGTCACGCGTCGAAGAAATTATCGGCATCGTGCGTGGCTTTGCCGAAAAGTACGGTGCAAATCCAGACGTCATCGAGCGCGTGTATCGCAACATGATCGATGAGTTCACGCTCGAAGAGCAAAAGAACTGGGACAACGTCCACAAATAACGCTTGCGCCTACGAACGCTTGAATCGGCGTTTTGATTTTGCACGCAATATCGGGCGTGAGACCTGTTGCCCCAACTGCCCCAGCAATTTCTTGCGTTCGCGGTCTGACGTCATAGCGTCCAGTTTTTGTTTTAAAGCAATCACCGTGGCGGCGTAGTCGTTGTGCCAATCGCGCTGTGCATCGCTGGGGTCAATGGCTGCGCGAACGCGGATTGTTTTTGCCCCGTCATTCTTGGTGAGTTTAACGGTTTCGCCAATGACGGGTTGACGGATATCCGCGCGCTTAAGGCCGATGTCGCGCAACAGCTCGGCAAAGCGCGCTCGCGCGCTATCTTCGCCGTGAACCAGAAACACTTGATGGTGTATGGGCAACCGCTGGCGCGCCCACGCAAGCAAATGTGGTTGGTCGGCATGGCCTGAGTACTCATCAAGCATGCGAATTTGCGCGGAGACAGCGATCTCTTCGCCGTGAATGCGCACCATCTTCTCGCCGTCATGCAGCAGCCGCCCCAATGTCGCCGGGGCCTGATACCCAGCCAGAATCACGGTAGTGTCTGAACGGCTTAAGTGCGCTTTCAAGTGATGTCGGATTCGCCCTGCATCGCACATGCCGCTGCCCGCCATAATAATCGCGCCGCTGCGAAGGCGATTGAGCTTCTTGCTGTCCTCAACAGAGCCGACGTAACGAATGTTTGGCCGCTCGAAGGCATGAGAATTGTTGGTATTCGCGCGCTCTTGCAGATGTTTGGTAAATACTTTCGTGGCATTTGTTGCGAGTGGTGAGTCGACGAAAATCGGCAAATCCGGCAGCCGCTTCTCATCAATCAGCGTGTCGAGGTCGAACAGCAGCTCTTGTGTACGCTCGACCGCGAATGCGGGCATCAAAATCAGTCCACCGCGGCGCAGCGCTGCTTTAATTTCGCGCTCTAGGATCTGCAGGCGTTGCGCATTCGTGCGTGGCGCACGAACACGGTCGCCGTATGTTGTTTCCATCACAAGATAATCAAAATCGCTGGGGCTTTGCGGATCGTTATGGAATGCTTTGCCGCCAGAGCCGATATCGCCGGAAAACAGGATGGAAATCGGCGCGTCTTTGCCATCGCTAACCCGCAGTTCGACAGAAGCAGACCCGAGAATATGCGCCGCATCCCAGTACCTTGCTTCAATGCCGGGCGCGGCCGTAAACCAAGTGTTGTAACCGCGCGGCTGAATCTGGTTCAGGGCTGCGCGCGCATTGTCTTGTGTGTAGATCGGCTCTACGGTGGCAATGCCACGTTGGCGGTTGCGTAAGTTGAGGCGCAGAACCTCGGTCTCTTGGATGTAGCCGCTATCGGGCAGCATGTACGTCAGCAAGTCGGCCGTGCCAGCGGTGGCATAGATTGGCCCGCGATAACCGCTGCTCGTAAATTTCGGCACAAGTCCGCTGTGATCGATATGCGCGTGCGTCAAGATCACCGCATTGATCGTATCGGGCGTAAAGCCAAACGCGCTGTAATTCAGCGCCTTAATGGTTTTCGTGCCCTGAAACATACCGCAATCAATTAAGACCGCAGCTTGACTGGTTCTGATCTCAAAGCAACTGCCCGTAACCGTGGTGCATGCGCCATGGAAGGTTATAGTGACCGCCATAATTTAAAATTCCTTCTTTGGATCATGTCAGAAAGGGCGATATCTTATGAGGCATCAGGCGGCGTCGGTAATGATGAAGAAGGTATAGTCTAATGTCTACGCGACGGCTTGCGGTTCTTACAAGTGGCGGCGATTGCGCCGGTCTTAATGCCGTCATTCGTGCCGTGACTGATCATGCCAGCGGCACGCACGGTTGGGATGTGATTGGGATCAAGAATGGTCATTTAGGTCTCTTGGAAGATCCACCCCAAGTCGTCGGCCTCACGCCTGAAAACGTGCGCGGCGACATGTTGCGTACTGGCGGTACGTTCTTGGGCACAACCACCAAGGGCGATCCGTTCGCCTTCCCTGATACGACCGGCAAATTGCATGATCGGTCGGGGGATGTGATTGCGGGCTTAAAAAATCTTGGTGTCAACGCGTTGGTTGTCATTGGCGGCGACGGCAGTATGCGATTGTTTCACCGTCTTCTAAATAACAGCGGCATCCCCTGGATTGGTGTTCCCAAAACAATCGACAACGATGTGCCCGGCACTGAATACGCTGTTGGCTTTTTCACGGCCATCGAAGTGGTGGGTGAAGCGCTAGACCGGCTGTCATCTACGGCAGCCAGCCATCGGCGCATCATGGTGTTGGAAGTGATGGGCCGTGATTCTGGATTCATCGCGCTGTTTGGCGGCTTAGCTGGCGGTGCTGATGTTATTCTGATGCCTGAGATCCCGTATGAGATTGATGCTGTTGCAACACATATCAAAAAGTTGACCGATAATCGGCCCAGTGCCGTTTTGGTCGTTGCCGCAGAAGGCATTAAACCACCTCCTGGAGATCGCCGCGCCGACAGTAGCGTTGGCATGGCAATTGCCCGCGAATTGCAGACACGAACAGGGTTTGATGCGCGCTGCACGGTTTTAGGGCATGTGCAACGGGGTGGCTCACCCGCCATGTTCGACCGGTTGTTGGCGTCATCCTTCGGCGCAAAAGCGGTTGATCTCTTGGCCGGTGGTCAAACTTCACGGTTAGTTGTTTGGCGTGGCGGCGTGGTGACCGATATCCCTATTGCAGATGCGGCCACAGGCCCGCGTTTTGTGCCAGTGAATAGCGATGCAGTTCGGACAGCGCGGGCACTGGGTATTTATATTGGCGAAACCACTGAGTAGGTTTCGTTTGTGGAATTAAAGGGGAGGCTTCTTAAACATGACCTACGATCCAAAAACTGACCGCCGTACGCTTCTGGGCTCGGGCCTGGGCATGGCGGCATTTGCTGTTGCCGCTGCTGGCGCTCATCCGGCGCAAGCCAACTACGATGTCTCGAAGCGCAAAAAAATTCCGGGCGCGAGCTTGAAGGGCCCGTACCTGAACCTGATCGACAGCCCGCGTGACAACATGTTGGGTATCGCGCGCATCTCGGGCGACATCGATTGCAAAACCACCACACACGGTTGGTACGATGGCTTGGTGATGGGCACTGCGCCTGGCGGCCCGATCAAGAACATCTGCGGCATGAAGGGCATGAGCTCGTACCGCATGGAAAAGCTGCCCGACGGTGGTTATCGTCGCCTGCTCCGTGAAGTCGGTTACTACTACAATCTCGAAACCGGCGAGATCATGGAAGAAATGGTGAACCCGTACACCGGCGAGAAGGTGAAGATCGTTCCCATCAACAACGATCCGTTCAATGCGACTTTCAAAGAAACCGTGTCGCCGCCGCCAGCTTACGGCGGTCTGAACACCGAAAAGCGCGAGCCGAAGCCGTTCAAGCTGAAATGGCGTCTGCAAAACCCTGATCGCGTGATCATGGAGCGTCACATCCACCTGTACTACAAAAACGCGTTGGATCCGAAGATTTGGGTTCGTGAAAGCTCAGGGCCCATGGTGCAGGTGTCTGAGTTCTTCAATCACGTGCTGAGCCTCGATGATTTGCAAAACGAAGAACTGACGCATATTCCATATTCAGGCACCTGGTCGCGTTCGACCCCGTGGTTGCCGTGGCTGTTGATGGGCCAAGCGGAAGGCAACTGCATCTATCAATGCTTCATGGGTGGCGACGGCAGCTTGGCCGGAATCCCGGAAGACATCGTGAAGTACACCGAGAAGAACTTCCCGAAATACCTGACGGCCCCTGAGAAGTTCGAAGAGCCGTCACTGAGTTCGATTGAGTGGTACTCGCGTACGCAGAAGCCGGCTCCGCCGAAAGGTGGCGTCTAAACTTCGCTGCGATCTTTGTGTTATGGTGCAGGGCGCTTCGAAAGAAGCGCCCTGTTTCTTTTGGGACTCGTAAAATGGCGTATGTGTTGGTGGCCGTCGGTGGCGCAATTGGCAGTGTTGCGCGCTACGGCGTGGGCGAGTGGGTCGCCTCTGTGCTGGGCACGGCATTCCCGTGGGGCACGCTGATCGTCAACATCGTCGGTTCATTTATCATTGGCGCTGTGGCCGCACTGGCCGGCAGTGATGCCCCTGCGATCACCGATAATGCGCGCCTCTTTTTGGCGGTGGGCGTGTGTGGCGGCTTCACCACGTTCTCTGCCTTCAGCCTGCAGACGCTGGCGCTCATTCAGGCGGGGGCTTGGCCTCAAGCGGTGCTGAATATCGCAGGCTCTGTTGTGTTGTGTCTCATCGCTGTCTGGGTGGGCACTTTGGCGGCAAGCACCATTCGATAAGTCTTATAATGACCTAGTGGGTTCGGAGAACTTTCGGGGCTGGTATAAGAAAACATCATATTCTTATGACATTTATGGTAAGAATCGGTCATCCGGGAGGTCATCGCACCCGTATATAATTCACACCGTAAGCACTCTTTTGGGGAGTGAGAGAAAGATGCTGATCAACAATTGGTACGTCGCTGCCCGCTCGCATGAAATCGGCTCAACGCCTTTCAAGTCACGCATGCTGGGTTTGGATTTCGTTCTGTTTCGCGATGCTGATGGCAAAGTGCATTGCCTCAGTGACACGTGTTGTCATCGCGGCGCCGCGCTTCATCGCGGCCAGATCAACAATGGCCATATTGCGTGCCCTTATCACGGTTGGGAGTTCAATACCGCCGGTGCCTGCACAAAAATCCCGGCGATGGGTGATGACGTGTCCATCCCCAAACGTGCGCGCATTGACGCCTATCCGGTTGAAGAACGCCTAGGCTTGGTGTGGACGTTCTTGGGCGACGCTGAGGAAAAAGACCGCCCCGAAATTCCCATGTGGTACGAGCCGTTTTTGAATGCACCCGATCAATGGCGCGTCATCAGCTACGACTACACATACACTGACGTAAACTGGGTGCGCTTAGGCGAGAACTCGACCGATACCGCACATCCGTCTTTCGTTCACAAAGCTTTCGGTAACCGCCTGAGCCCGAAAGCGGTGATTGTGCCTATTCAAGATACACCCTATGGGGCCCGGACCGTCCGTGAGCGCGCTGCTCCGCCGATTGCCAACAAAACCGGCGCCATCGCAAAAATTCTGCCGACAGATCGCAAGACCACGCGTGTCACATTGGAATTTTCGATGGTCGGTCTGACCGAGATGCTCTACCAGGAAATGACTACTGAAATTACCCAAGTGCTGTTCTCGGCGCGCACGCCAATTGATGAGTACAACACAAAAAGCTACGGCTATCAGGCGCGCAATTTCTTGATGGAGCCCGAGCACGACGCCGAGCGCTTGAAGGGGTTGCTGCAAGCTGCCGATGAGGACCACAACATCGTGCGCTACGTGAAACCGAAACTGACACCTAAGTCGACAACCGAAGAATTCTTGATCGAAGCGGACGGCATGGAGCTGACCTACCGCCGCAAGGTACAAGACTACGCACGTAAATTCGGAGCGATTGATCGCGAAGCCTTCGAGCGTGCCGCCCCCAACCAGATCATGGTTATTCCGTCACCTCTGCGGAAAACCGATCCGAAGGGGTGGGTCCACAAGACGGTCCCCTTACAAAACGGCACCTCGTCAGAGGTCATGGCGGCAGAATAAACTGCGGGCATGAAAACACGCCATTTACAGAACGCGGCGCCCGTTTATTCGTGGTTGGCCGCGTTTTTCACTTCCGCCCTTCTGCTGTGCGCGCCTGCTTATGCGGGGGCGGGCGGTACAATTCCATCCCTCAAAGCTGAGACGCTGAACAAAACGAAACTTGAAGTGCCGCAAGGGTTCACCGCGGCGCGCAACGTTTTGATGTTCAGCTTTGGGCGCGACATGCAAAAGCCGGTGGATGATTGGGATGCCGCATTAGCCCCCGACCGTGATGGCGTGAACGTGCAAGTCTACAATATGCCCCTGATCCCGAACCCAGGTGCCATTGTGCGCGGGTTTATCTCCGGTGGTATGCGCGACATCTACAAAGACAAGGATCTGCGAGACCGGGTGGTCGTGCTGTACGTGGAAGAGAAAACCTACTTCCCGGCTCTGGGCGTGACCGACAAAACCGCACCGCTGATTGTCGTGACGGATAAATCGGGCGTTGAAATCGGTCGTGTGCAATCGGTGCTGAATGACACTGCCTTAGCCGATGTGCGGTCTTTGCTTCACAAGAAAGCCGACTGACGCTGCTTTCGATCTTCGCGTACGTTAGCGTTAAGTGGGCGGGGCACACGTAGCTACCGCAATTTGAAAGTGCGGCCAAACATGTTTGCCTTGTTTGCGATTGTCTTTGTGGGCCTGTTGGGCGTCACACTGGTGATACCGCTCTTCCCGTTCTTTGCCTACCGTGTCAATGCAGGCCCCGACATGATCACGGCCATCATGGCGGTGTATGCGGCTGGCCAGTTCATCGCGGCTCCGTTTTGGGGGAAGGTGAGTGACAGCATTGGCCGCAAGCCGGTGTTTCTCATCAGCACAATCGGCGGCGTGATTTCCTACGTCATGCTGGGCTTTGCCGATTCGATAGAGATGCTGTTGTTATCGCGCGCCTTTGGCGGCCTCATGGCGGGCAACGTTGCTGTGGCTTTTGCCAGCATGTCGGATCTGACCACGAACGAAAACCGCGCTAAGGGCATGGGCTTGATTGGTGGCGCGTTTAACTTGGGCTTTATCGCGGGCCCGGCCATGGGTGGCATTCTGGCGGGCAATGATGCAGCTTCGGCCAACCTGCCCATGATCGCCTTTGTGGCGGGCAGTCTCAGTGCGGTGGCGTTTTTCGCAACCCTGTTCTTCCTGCCGGAAACCTTTCCGCCCGAGCGGCGGAGACAGAAAGCTGAAGCCGCTGCGGCGGCTGCGGCACAGCCCAATGGTCCGCGCGGGGGCTTCAAGGGCATTTGGTTGAAGCCTGCCTTGGCGATGCTGGTCATCCTGGGTTTCGTCTACGTCGCTGCGGGTTCGATGCTCGACACCACATTCGCGCTCTATGCCAACGTCGTCTTGGGCTATGGCCCTCGCGATATCGGCTTCCTGTTCTCATACCTGGGCGTCATCGGTGGCATTGTCCAAATCGGAACCATCGGCCCCTTAGTGAAGCGCGTGGGCGACGCTAACATCGTCAAAATTGGCATCGGCATTTACGCCGTTGGCCTTTCCATTTTGGTCGTCAGCGAGTGGTTGCCGCTGATCATCATCGCTATGACCTGCGTGTCGGTGGGCAACAGCTTGTTTCTGCCGGGAGCCAACAGTCTGGTCTCGCGGCTAGCCCCTGATCACGAGCGCGGCATGGTCTTGGGCGTGTATCAGGCGGCGAACAACTTAGGCCGCGTCATTACGCCGCTGTTCTCGGGGCTCGTCTTCGCCAAGGTTGGCACTCACGCACCCTTCATGGTTGGCTTGGTGCTGCTGATCCCGGCGGTCGTATTGATCTTTAGTATAGCGAAACGTGCGCCACACCTTCCGCTCCCGCCGCCGCAAGGCGCTCAAAGTATGCGTTGAAGTGATGTCGAATCGAGAAGGGCGCTGCCACGGACAGCGCCCTTTTTGCATATATGACAAAACGAATCGACCAGCGCGGTGCTTAGAACAACGTCATCACTGCGCCGACGGTGCCGCCAATCAGCAAAATGGCCGACGGCAGGAAGCTTAAGCCGAAACCGGCCGAGCGCTTCTCAGGAGCCTTGTAATAGCCAAGCGCGTAGATCACGCGACCGATCGGCCAGACCAATCCGATCACGCCCGCCCCCAGATCGCCCCACGCAAAAGCGAACAGCCACAGTGACGGCAAGAACAGCACCAGCTGTTCCGTCGTGTTCTGCTGAACGCGAAAAACACGCAGAAATTCGGGCGGTCCGTCCATAGCGGGCGCCTTCACGCCGTACTTCGCGCGTGCGCCGCCGACCTTCAAGATGACCCAAATGTAAACAAACAATGCCAGCGCTGAGACCAGTGCTGTGTACGCAAATTGATCGAGCATTCTCTCTCCTCCCTCTTGCTGCCAGCGTCCCTCTGGCACCTCACCTTCGACGCAACAGTGCAACGGAGTCAAAAAAAATCCGCCGGGGAGTCATTTTTCCTTGCAATCCCGTCCAATGAGAGTAAATGCGTTTTCAAGACGTACACGCACGTGCCTAAAGCACACCGCCGTTAAGCAACGACGTAAGCGTCCTTTCGTTAGTTGGACTCTGGGTTCTGGGACTCTGGGTTGTCTGATTGATCAAAGGAGGCCGTGCATGCCTTTCCCGAGATTGAAGTACCACCGTCAGCCTGTCTGCAGCCTTGCCGCTGCGGTGGCTGATTTCCGTTCCCCGGCGTGGGACGGCCTAGAAACGGTCGTCTTAAGCTGGTTTGAAGTTCTTCGGGACTGAGCGGAACCTCCAACGAACGACTGTCGTTAAGCCTGCCTTAAAATAAAAGAGCAAGAAGCAGGCCCCTAAAAACAACAGACCGCGACACAGAAGAGATCGCGGCGGAGAGAGGCGGAACAAGGAAAGAGATGGACACACACCGATCGCTGCCTGGCAGCACAGTGAACCAAGCGACCCCGGCCCTTGCGGCCCCGGAGCTTCTTTTCCGGTCAGTTGATGACGTTGCCAAGCGCTTAAAGCCTGAAGCGCCGGTTCAGTGCGTGTTCCCCCAATCCGTCCGTAATCAGGCCGAGAAGTTCATCAGCCTGTTCCCCGGCAAAGTCCTGTACGCCGTGAAGTGCAATCCGGGTCCGGATATGCTGCGCCATATGTATGCTGCGGGCATCCGTCACTTCGATGTGGCCTCGCTGGAAGAAGCGCGCCTGGTGAAGGGCCTCTTTAAAGACGCCAAGCTGCACTACATGCACCCGGTCAAGTCGCGCGAATCCATCCGCCGCGCCTACCGCATGGGCATCCGCGACTTCTCGCTCGATTCAGCCGCTGAGCTGATGAAGCTGATGGAAGAGACCAAATCTGCCCGTGACCTGCGCCTGTTCATCCGTGTCGCTGTGGCGGGCAATGCTGCGGCCTACGACCTCTCTGGCAAATTCGGCGCGGCCCCCTCCACGGCGGCCGACTTGCTGCGTCACGCCCGTAAAGTGGCGTCTAAGGTGGGCCTGTGCTTCCACGTCGGCTCGCAGTGCATGGACCCGGGTGCCTACACGGCTGCCATCGGCCGTGCCTGGGACATCGTGACCAAAGCTAAGGTGAAGCTGGACATCCTGGATGTTGGTGGCGGTTTCCCGGCCACCTACCCGGGCATGGTGCCGCCGCCGCTGGAAAACTTTATGGACGCGATCAAAGCGGCCTCTCAGCCGTTTGTAGAGCAGGGGACCGAGCTGTGGTGCGAACCTGGCCGTGCCATGGTGGCCGCTGCGGGCTCGATGCTGGTGCGTGTCACCTTGCGCAAGGGCCGCCGCCTGTACCTGAACGACGGCACCTACGGCAGCTTGTTCGATGCCGGTGCCTTGGGCTGGAAATTCCCGGTGCGTCTGGTGCGTCCCCAAAAGTCTGGCCGTGGCAACACCCACAAAGATGCGGGCGGCAAAGCCCCGTCTGAGAAGCTGGTGCCGTTCATGTTCTACGGCCCCACCTGCGACAACCTGGACAAGATGAAGGGGCCCTTCCTCCTGCCGGAAGACACGCAGGAAGGCGACTGGATCGAAATCAGCATGCTGGGTGCTTATGGCGCCACCATGCAGACGCGCTTTAACGGCTTCCATTCGGAAACCGTGGCAACGGTGTGGCCGGAGGCAGCTCCGTTTGCCTTCGAGCGCAAGAAGGCCGCTGCGGTTCCGTCTGCGGCCGTGGCCCAAGCAGTTTCGGCCATGCGCCGGGCTGGTAAGGCCAAGGAACAGGTTCAGCAAGCCCAATTGGCCATGCCGGCACCTCAGCCTGAGTTGGCCGAGCCTGCGTCACCCAATCTTAACGCCGCAGGGGATGGCTCGGCGCCGTCGCTGTCGGCTAAATAAGCCCTCGTTAAAGAATACCGTTCGCGGTAGGTGCTCAAGGATATCTTGAGCACCTACTGCCGCGCGCTTGGCCACATCAACCTTGACTCTGGCGGGCGCTCGGACATTTCTACGCTCACGTTTTTACCGACCAAGCCTCGTTTCTGCGCCATTTCGAAAGGATCAACTTCCCATGGCCGTGAAGAAGAACAAAAAGACCAACAAGAAAGCTGCCCTGCTTTCCACACCGATTGAGCACATCGACTTCACCAAGTTCGATGCGCGCCCGATCATCAACGCCATGGGCAAAATGTCGTTCACATCCCGTGACACGGCCAAGGCCGCCGAGATCTTCAACCAGATGTTGGCCGACCCGAAGTGCTCGATTGTGTTGACGCTCGCTGGCTCCACCTCGGCTGGCGGCTGCATGCAGGTCTACTCGGACATGATCAAGTACGGCATGGTCGACGCTATCGTTTCGACCGGTGCTTCGATTGTCGACATGGACTTCTTTGAAGCCCTGGGCTTCAAGCACTTCCAAGGCAGCCAATTCATCGATGATAAGGAACTGCGCTCGCTCTACATCGACCGCATTTACGACACCTACATCGACGAAGAAGAATTGCAGTACTGCGACCTGACCATTGGCAAGATCGCCAATAGCTTAGAGCCGCGCGCTTATTCGTCGCGTGAGTTCATCCATGAAATGGGCCGTTGGCTGAAAAAGAACGCCAAGAAGAAAGGCTCGTTGATCGAGCAAGCCTACGATCACGGCGTGCCGATCTTCTGCCCGGCCTTCGTTGATAGCTCGGCTGGTTTCGGCTTGGTGAAGCACCAAGTTGATAACCCGAAGAAGCACATGGTGATCGACGCCATTGCCGACTTCCGCGAATTGACCGACGTGAAGCTGAAAGCTGGTACCACCGGCTTGATGATGATCGGCGGCGGCGTGCCGAAGAACTTCGTGCAAGACACGGTTGTCTGCGCTGAAGTCTTGGGCCACCACGACGTTGAAATGCACAAGTACGCGGTGCAAATCACGGTTGCCGATGTGCGCGATGGTGCCTGCTCATCCTCGACCCTGAAGGAAGCCAATTCCTGGGGTAAGGTTGACTCGGCTTGCGAGCAAATGGTGTTCGCAGAAGCTTCAAGCGTGATCCCGTTGATCGCTTCAGATGCATATCACCGTGGTCACTGGAAGAAGCGCAAGCGCCGCAACTTCGCAAAGATGTTTAAGTAAGCTCTCTTCAGCTTCCTCAAAACCCCGCCTTTACCGGCGGGGTTTTTTGTTGCCCTTGGGTATGTGGCGTGTGGAAAGGTTCTCTGTAAATAACAGACGATAACAGGGGGATTGTGTGAAATGTGTGGAAAGCGCAGCACCTCATACCGCTGCGGTAATACAGGTGTGTTCGCTCAATGTTTCACGTGAAACAATTTGGTGCTGATCCCGGCACCCGCTGCTAGGTTTTGGCCATCAGAGTGGGGGAGTGACCTGATGCCGAACGAATGCCGTGTCTCGCCGGTGAAGCGTGTTTCGATTTTCTGCAAAGACCTTGAGAAGTCGCTGGCCTTGTACCGCGACATTCTGGGGATGGTGGTGATCGAAGATAAAACTGTAAGCGGGCCCTTCATCGGCAAGCTGATCAATCTGCCCCAGTGTACCATGCGCATTGTGTATCTATCGGCGGACCCCTCGATTGATGCAGGCTTGATTGGCCTGTTTTACATCACCGATCCGAAGATGCCTGTGCTGCCGCCGCCGCAACAAGGCACCATGCATTGGGGCCAAAGCTCGTTCGTCTTGGGCACAGATAAAGGCGATGAGATTTATGCTGAACTGCAAAAGGCGGGCTATTCGTTCCTGACGCCCCCGACGCCGTACCCGAAGCACAACGACGACGCCTACATGAAGGCGGGTATTTACACCGAGATCATTTTTTACGATCCCGATGGCATTGCAGTGTCATTGCTAGGTTACAAACCTTTGCCGCCAAAGTAGGTGCATTATGCGGTTTGTCTTTGCATTGATCGCGGCGCTTGGTTTTGCATCAGTCGCACACGCCCATTCCAAATACGATTTTGAAGCGCAGTTGAAGTTGCTCTCGGAATGGCTGCCGGGCGATTACGACAACAACGAGCAGATTGTGCGTCAATCGGGCGGCGGGTTGTCGGAAACCAAAACCACGCCGTTCTTCCGGGTGCATACCATCATCAAGCGCGTGACCATGCCCGAGATCGGCGATCATGTGTTTTACCTGGAAGAATATCGCGACAACGACCCCACCAAGATCACGCGCATCAGGCTGTACAAGTTTACGGTGGATTTGGAAGCTCAAGCGATACGGCTTCACCTCATTAATCCTTTGAAGCCCGAAACGCTGATCGGTGCACATAAAGACTTGGCCAAAGTTGAAGCGCTGAAATTGTCCGACATGCGCGTGGACCGCGATCTGTGCGATGTGTTCATTCGCTGGGAGGGCAATCAGTTCCGGGGCGCGATGAAACCCAATTCCTGCAATCGCCCGGACAAAACCTTTGTGGATTACACACTCACCATTGGCCCCAAGCATCATTGGGTCCGCAACCGCGCACGTGATGTAAAGGGGAATGTGGCGTGGGAATTTGCGCCGGGTGCTGGTGATGATTTCATCGAGGGCACCAAGGCGCGCTGGTTTGCGTGTCATGTCGAACAGGATCCCAACGGCGATATGCCGAAGACCAAGTTCCTGACGAACATTGAACTGCACGATCAGGGTGGTGAAGCAGATATCGCTTGGCCAGATGGACGCACGCTGACGTTCCTCATTCACGACCGTGCGTTTACATCGCCAACAGACCGCGAGTTTCCGCTGTTCCGCATCCACGACAAAAAGAACATGACGGTGCCGATTGCGTATGCCTATGCCGTCGATGAGGCCGAGCGCTTTGGTTTGAACCTCGGCTGGTTCTATATTCGTTGCCAACTCAAGAAATAGCATGACTGAAATTTATAACATTACCGTTTGCCAACCAGCCTTAAAGCCCGTGTTCAAAGGCACCACAGGTGCATTTGAAATTGATCGCCGCTGGGAAAACGTGGCCAAGGTTGCTGACATGACGCGCGCCGCCGCCAAACAACACGGCGCAAAGCTGGTGGTATTCCCCGAGTTCTGCGTACAGGGCTATGCGGCGGGAAGGTCAGTGGCGGATTGGGAAACCGCAGGCATCACGCTCCCCGGCCCCGAGATGCAAGAGATCGGTAAAGCTGCACGCGAAGCCAAAGCGTACGTGGCCGGTGCGGTGTTCGAGAAAATCCCGGAATTCCCCGGCCGCTATTTCATGTCGGGCTTTATGCTGAACCCTGAAGGCGAGCTGTGCTTGGTGTACCGGAAGCTCTACGCCCTTACCGCCAAAACGCGGCCTATCGATATTTACGATGCCTACGTGGCGAAGTATGGCCGTGCTGCCTTGCTGCCGGTGGTTGATACGCCCTTGGGCAAAATCGGCTGTGCTGTCGCCGGTGATGTGAGTTGGCCTGAGGTGACGCGCTCGCTGGCGTTCAAAGGCTGTGAACTGGTGTTTAATCCGACGGGCGCAGGTAAGGGGCCTGGCTATTCTGGCGGTGGCGAGGACATCGTGCGTCGCGCACGCGCGTTCGAGAACACCATGTACTTGGCCATGTCGAACTTTGGGCCGTTCATTGACGCTGGTGTGCATGTGGACCCTGGCCGGGTGCCGTCTGAGATTATCGACTTTCATGGCAACATCATTGTCACCGCCGACACCGAAGGCGAAACCATGGCAACCGCAGCGATTGATATGAACGCTTTGCGAAAATGGCGGGCCCAGCCGCGCGGCAACTTCCTGGCCCAATTGCAGCCGCAAATTCACGGCGAAGATTACATGGCATTTTCAGGCTCGCCCAAAAACGCATTCGCTGAAAAACCTGCGCAAGACGAAACCGATAACGCGAACTTCATTCGCGCGAATTGGCAGCGTATGGTTCAAAGCGGTGTGTTCACCGGAGAGTAGGCGTGGCCCAACGTGCTGATGCAATTGCGGCGTTACAATCCCGCTTTGGGGATCGCCTCAGCGTGTCGGCTCACATCCGCGATCAGCATGGCCACGGCGAGTCATGGCACACCTCTGCACCCCCTGATGCTGTCCTGTTTGCCGAAAGTACCGATGATGTGGCGGCGGCGGTAAAAATTTGCGCGTCACATAAAGTGCCCATCATTCCCTTCGGTGCGGGCACGTCGTTAGAGGGCCAAGTGAACGCCGTTCACGGCGGCGTGTGTATTGACCTTTCACGCATGACCAAGGTGCTGGCGGTGAATGCGCCGGACCTGGATTGCACCATTGAAGCCGGTGTTCTGCGCACGCAGCTGAATGCGCATTTGCGCGATCAGGGGCTGTTCTTCCCGGTCGATCCGGGGGCGGAATGTACTATCGGCGGCATGGTGGCGACGCGCGCCTCGGGCACGAACGCTGTGCGGTACGGCACCATGCGCGAAAGTGTGTTGGGCTTAACGGTGGTGACACCTGATGGCACAGTTTTGAAAACCGGTGGCCGGGCGCGCAAGTCATCGGCGGGGTACGATCTCACGCGGTTGTTTGTGGGCTCGGAAGGCACGCTGGGCATTGTTACGGAAATCACGCTGCGTTTGGCGGCCATACCTGAAGCCATTTCTGCCGCGATCGTGAACTTCCCGACCATCGCGGATGCGGTGAACACGGTGATTGAAGTGATACAGTCTGCCATACCTGTGGCGCGCATCGAGCTGATGGATGAAGCCTGTATTGCGGCGGTCAATGCATTCTCGAAATTGTCGCTGCCTGTGCAGCCGATGTTGTTGCTCGAGTTTCATGGAACTGCGTCCAGCGTGAAAGACAACGCGGCGGCGGTTGGTGTATTGGCCGAAGCACATCACGGTTCGGGCTTTCAGTGGGCGGATCAAGCCGAAGATCGCACCAAATTGTGGGAAGCGCGGCACAAGGCCTACTACGCCAGCTTGGCCATGCGCCCGAATGCTAAGGGGCTGACAACCGATGTGTGCGTGCCAATCTCGAAGCTAGCTGAATGCATTGCCGCGACAAAGGCGGATTTGGTGAATGTTAGCGCGCCGGCAACGATTGTGGGCCAAGTGGGCGATGGCAACTTTCACGTGATCTTGGCGCTCGATCCCAATAAGCCTGAAGAACTGCGCGAAGCTGAAGCCTTGCACGATAGAATAGTTGCCCGTGCGCAAAGCATGGGGGGCACTTGTACTGGAGAGCACGGTATTGGGTTGGGCAAAAAAGACCATTTGAAGCGCGAAGCGGGCGAGGGTGTTGCCTTGATGCGCCGCATCAAACATGCCATTGACCCCGCCGGTCTGATGAACCCCGGCAAGATGTTTTAAGTTGAGAGCGCGATGAAGAAAATCTGCATAGTCGGGCCCGGTGCTGTCGGTGGCATGATGGCTGTGCTGCTGCAACGCGCAGGGTACGAGGTGAGTGCTTTGGCGCGCCCCGCCAAAGCGGCCGAGATTAGCACTAAAGGCATCACGCTGATTGACGGCGGCAAAACCTTTACCGGGAAGATCAAAGCTTCAGCCGATTCAAAGGCATTGGGTCCGCAGGATTTGCTGGTGATTACCGTTAAAGGTGATGGCCTGGCCTGGGCTGTGCCGCATTTACAAAGCTTGTCACACGCCAACACACCGTGGCTGTTTGTGATGAACGGCGTGCCGTGGTGGTTCTTCAGCCACTTCGGGGGCAAGATGAAGGGTATCACCATCAAGAGTGTCGACCCCGATGGTCTGCTGGGTCGTTCTGTGCCGCTGGAGCGCGTTGTATGGGGCGTGATCAATTGCCGCGTCGATATTCTGCCGGATGGCACGCTGAACCATGAGCATTCACAGGAATTGCAACTGGGTCGCCCGGACCAGACGCAAACAGGCCTGGCCGAAATCGCCAAGCCGTTCATTGAAACCAACTACAACACCACGACACCTGAGAAGATTCACAATTCGATTTGGAACAAGCTGGTGGCGAATATCGTCTTCAATCCCTTAAGTGCGCTCACGATGTCCACCAACGACGTGATGCTGGCCGACCCCCTGGTGCGCGACTTGGCGGTGAAAATTACAGACGAAGCGCGGGCATTGGGTGAGCGCTTGGGCGTGCCGGGTGGTGCCAGTGGTGCCGAACGGTTTCCGCCAGGTCGTGTCATCCCAAAAGTCAAAACCTCTATGCTGTCCGATGCCGAACGCGGGCGCGCGCTGGAATTGGCGCCCATCATCGGCGCGGCGGTGGAAATCGCGGGTCTATGTGGCGTGCCGATGCCGTACACGACCATGGTCTATGGCTTGTTGCGGCTGCGGGCCCAAAGCTTGATCGCCTAAGCTTGGTGGCGGCGCGCGAACAAGGTATAGTTGGCGCAGACTGTTTCTTAGAAAGTTCAGATGTCAGCCGCTATCACCGACCGCCGTTTACAGCCGATCCTCGACGCCATCGCGCAAAAGGCGATCAAAGTTCTGTCGGTGGATGTGTTCGACACACTGATCTGGCGCAAAGTGCCTGAGCCCAAGGATGCGTTCTGGCTCCTTGGGCAGGATTTCAAAGCGAAGGGTATGCTGGCGCATCACGTTTCAGCCTCGCAGTTTGCCGAGCTGCGCGCTTCGGCTGAACGCAAAGCCCGCGCTATCAAAGAAAAAGCCACCGGCACCCGCGAAATCACGCTGCCGGATATTTATAGCCTTTTACCGACAACGATTTTTGCCAAAGCGACTGATACGCTTACGGTGTGCAAAGCCGAAGTCGCACTTGAACGCAGCCTGATGGTGGCTGACCGTGAAGTTGGCGCGCTGTTGGCCAACGCGCGTGAGGCTGGGATCAATGTCACGTTAGTCTCAGACACCTATTTTGCTGCCGATGACCTGAAGAGTTTTATTGGGGCTGCGTTTGATGGAAAGCCGCCCGTTTACGATCGGCTGGTGATTTCCAACGAAGAGAGCAAGCCCAAATGGCGTGACTTATTCGACCAGTTGTTGGCTGAATGGGGTGTTCCTGCCTCTGAGATTTTACACGTCGGCGACAACTTTGATGCCGATGTGATGCCGTGCCGCCGTTTGGGCATGCAGCACGTACACTACGATAAATGGGTGTTCAGCCCCCGCGTACAGCAATACGAATTCCCTAAAGATGAGGCCGAACGCCGCGCGTTGTTGGGCACGAAAGGCGATTACGGCCTCACGGGCTTGCGCTCACGGCTTTATCACCGTGTGCCTGCGATTGTGCTGCCGGACTTTGCGCTACATTGGCGGTATGGCGCCTGCGTGTTGGGCCCGGTGTTTGCCGCCTTTGGGCATTGGATGGTGCAAGAGTGTGCCGCGAATAAGTACACCAAGATTTTCGGCCTGATGCGCGAGGGGCGGTTCCTGAATCGTCTGGTTGATCGCGCCGCAGACCATGCAGGCGTTACACTTGAAACAGAAGAACTGTGGCTGTCGCGCCGGGCGGTGATGCGCGCGGCTGTGTACCCGGACGATTTAAGCCGCCTGGCCGCATTTATTTCGTACGCGCCAGGTTTGGATACGGACGAGATTCTGGGCCAGTGCGGATTGTCACGGACTGACTTGGCTGAGATGCCGGGTGTGGGCGCGTCTTTCGATTTGATGGACGGCGATGACTTGATGCGCCTGTGCGCGTTCATTGAAAAGAACGAAGCGATTAAAGCCAAGGTGTGTGCGGTGTCGCGTGTATGCCGCCGCAATTTGCTGAAAGCGTTGAGCAAGCAGATTGATCTGAACGGGGCTGCGCCGTTTGTGGTGATGGACTTAGGCTACGCGGCCACCATCCAAGTGGTGTTGGAACGCATCCTGCGCCGAGAAGGCCACACTGTTCCGCTCGTGGGCTTGTATCTGGCGCTGAATGACGGCGCGCTTGAGAACATGCTGGCAGGATTGAACGAAGGTGTGGACCTGCGGGGTTACTTGGGTCACGACGGGTTTGAGCCCAAGGCGGCGCGTATTCTCACCTCCATGCCATACGTGCTGGAACACGCCTGCATGTGCCGGGAAGGCAGCTTGCTGGAATTTAACGACGCAGGTGAGCCCGTGTTGATGGATAACCTGCGCGACGAGAAACAACTGGTACAGATGGAACTGATGCAGGACGGCATCATCGCGTGCGTGGATGCCATTCATGCGCAGCTGGGGCCAGGCTTTGCTGCGGCGGTGATGGGCGACGATGATCTCCGGCGTCAGATCGAAAGCATCATTGTCACCTCCACACTGTACCCGGCACGCGAAGAAATAGCGGCCGTGGGGCAGTGGCGCCACGAGGCCAAGTACGATGTGAAGGATTTGCGCCAGTTCATGGATATGCAGGTCGACCCCACCGAACTGGAACACAAAGGCATGCCCACGCTAAACACGTTGACGGGGCAGCAATCCTATTGGCCGTCGGCGGCGCTGACGTTGATCTCGCCGTTCATGGCCGAGTTTTATGCCGGTGGGTTTTTCCAAGCCTATAAGGCGTCGCACTTATCAACGGGGCCATTGTTAGGCAACTTTGCGATCTGCCCAGATCGCGGTGAGGGGTTTGATGATGCGTTACAGGGCGCGACACCGCTCAACATCAATGCCTTTGGCGCGACCGAGATTGATGTGACCATCAAACCGCTCGGTGGACCGTCGTTTAAACGCTTGCGCTTCCGCTGGCCGCAAACCAGTGCGGTGATGAAACTTGTCAGCGTGGAACTGAACTACGCGGGCGATCATGGCAATCAGCGCGTGGAGTTGGTGAAGCCTGAGCGAACAAATTTGTGGGCCTTCAACGGCATGAAACATATCGAGGGCACGACGATGTTGCTGATGCCCGAAGGGCCGGAAGCGGTGGTCGATATCGCGAGCACCACGCCGCCCTGGCCACACATGCTGAAATTGAAAGTGCGCTTCAAGTACATGAAGCTCGATGCGTTGTTTGCGAACAGGTCGCCGACATGACACAGAATCGCTTTTGTATGGTCACCACTAACTACAACTATGGTGACTACCTCGAGGATTGCATCAAATCCATCGTGCACAGCAAAGGCTTCGAGCGCGTGGATTATGTAATGATGGATGGCGGCTCGACCGATCAGTCCCTCGATATCATCAAAAAATATGAAAATCAGTTTAAGTATACTCACAGCGCCAAAGACGACGGCATGTATCACGCCATCGCTGAGGGATTTAAAAAATCCGACGCGCCCTATATGGGCTGGCTGAACTCGGACGATCAAATCACGCCGTGGACGATTCAAACGGTGTTGGACATTTTTGATCAATTGCCGAACGTGCGTTGGATTACCTCGCGCTATCCGTTACAGGCGCGCAAAGACGGCGTGGTGATTAAGTCTGACTTTGTGCCAGGCGTGGATAACTGGGGCTTCTTCAACGGCGAGCATATTAAGTCATCAGGTTTGCCGACCTCGGGATGGATTGTGCAGGATTGCACCTTCTGGCGACGCGATTTGTGGGATGAAGTGGGTGGCGAGTTTGATTATTCGCTCAAACTGGCCGGCGACTTTGAACTGTGGGCGCGCTTCATGCAGAAAACTGACCTGTATGTGGTGAATGTACCCTTTGGGATTTATCGCTTCCATGGCGCCAACAAGGCTGTGACGGGGCGTGATGCCTACCGCGATGAATGCGTGAAGGTCTTGAACCGCTATACGCCGATTATTCCCACCAATATCGAGATGCTGGGCCAACGCGTTGTGGCCAAGCACATGAAGGCGATTGGCTTTGGCCATTTGGTTGATAAATCGTGGGGCCCAAACTTAAAGACGATTGTCTTTAGTCACAACGATGGCCGCTATCACACTGTTGATGTGGAATAGCTTAAGCAGTTAAGCGCTCGGCCAATTCAAGCTGCGACAAAATCTGATCATCGGCCAGGTCATAGGCTTCGATCACCATCGGCACATCGAAATCTTTCAAGCGCGGCGCGAACCACGAATTGGCGCTGAACGGCAGGTTCTGGTCTTCCTGGCCGTCATTGTCGCTGAGATGTAGCGCATGAATGTAAGGGGCCACCGTATCCATGAAATGATGCGCGTCATAGTTCAGCGCTGTGGCCGAGACTTTGGTGTGACCCACGTCGATGAGAAAACCCACGTTGGGTCGATGTACATCTTTCATGAAACGCACAATCTCGTCCGCATGCGTCATCAGTAATGGATTCATCGGGGCTTTTTTCAGGTACACCGGTGAGATGACATTGTTTTCCAGAAGTAACGCCTTACCCTTGGTGGCGGCGTAATCGGCTACATCGCGCACCGACTGAATCATAAGCTGATACGCAGCTTCGCGGTTCACGTTCGATTTGCCAAAAGCCTCAGCTTGCATATCGGGCTTGCCCAGCATCTGCGGGCTTAAGGCCACAGCATAGCCGCTGTGGAGGCTGTAGAAGTCGCAGTTCACCATCTTCGCCAAGTCGATGGCGGTGCGGCAGTGCTTCAGGCTCCAGGCCAACCCATCAGGGTCGGATGAGGTGAGGTTCAGCACTTTTGATTCAGCAGGTGCGGGGAAGTAGTTGTGCACCAGCATCTGCAGGCCCTTGCTGATGCCGCGCCGCAGGGCGTGTTCAAGGTCGGGCTCGTGATCGAGGCCGGAACTCATCTCTACCCGTTTCACGCCCAGCCGGAGGGCTTCATCGATCACGCCATTGACGCTGCGTGTTCTAAAAGCGCCGGAGGACATGTAGATCGTCATGGCGCGTCAGCTTTGCGGAAAGAGAAATCTTCAACTCGCAGATGCTCGCCGGCTTTCAAATCTCTTGTGGCGCATCCGCCGATCACCATGTCCCACGCCGTAGCTGGGACTGCAGCGACAGGGCGCATCAGCGTTAAATCGCCCTCAGTGAGCTTCGCTCCCTTGGCAACATTGCGTTTCAGGGCAATACCGCGCCGCATCCCATAGATGTTGCGCGCTTCGATGGCTGAGGGTGCTTTGACTGCGCTGCCCAAGATGTCTTGCGTTTCACGGATTTTGTCCACGTAGGCTTTCATCTCTGGCACCTCGAGCGATGATGAGTGATCCGGTCCTGCCATGGTTTTATCAAGCGTGAGGTGCTTTTCCACCACGCATGCGCCCAAGGCTACGGCTGCGATGCATGATGTGTCGGTTTGCGTATGGTCAGAATATCCCACCAACACGTCTAATTGGTCACGCATCGTCACCATGGCGCGCAAGTTGGCGTCTTTGGCGGGCGAGGGGTAATTGGTGGTGCATTGCAGGATGACGAAGTTTTCGTTGCCAGCGCCGCGCACCACGTCTACCGCGCGCTTCACTTCCACCATGTTGCACATGCCGGTGGAAATAATCAGCGGCTTCTGGGTTTGAGCGGCGTACTTCAAGAAACTCGGCTCGGCGGCGTGGATAGAGGCGAGCTTCAGGGCCGGCACATCGTGGGTCATCAAAAAATCGATGTCCTCGACATTGTATGGCGTCGACATGAATTCAATGCCGGCCTTAGCGCAGGCTTTGATCAGCTCCGGGTACGCGGCTTCATCGAGTTCCAAAGCGCGCAACATATCAAGTTGCGATTCCGCCTTATCAGTGACTTCCAACTGGTATGCGGCCTTAGGCGCAGATGGCACCACCAATCGCTCAGCCTTGAACGTTTGGTACTTTACCGCATCGGCACCGGTTTGTTGCGCTGCGGTGACAAGCTTGAAGGCCAAATCCGTCTTGCCGTTATGGTTCACCCCAGCTTCGGCCATGATAAACACGGGGTGGGTATTGCCCACATCGCGGCGGCCAATAGTGAATTGTCGTTTCTGAGTAGGTCCGGTCGGCATAGGGCCTCATGTTAGACGGCATTAACGAGGTTGCAACGGTTATCGTGTTTTGTCATGTCTCTGTAGCCTATTGGCCTCAGCCGAGTAACCCTCTTCCATGTTTCCTACGCGCACCCTTTTAAAGCTGTTTGCGGTTCTGGAAGAAGAGCTGGGCGTCAATCGATTTGTGGCCGGCGGCTTTCATGTATGGCCAGCCTTACGGTTTTTACTGGCGACCAAGTTTCAGGATAACGATCAATCCAAGGAACGAGTTCCGGCGGCGCTTCAGGCGGAAGCCGAAGTGGTGCGCCGCTTCGACGCCCTGATGGCCCGCCAACCACCACGTCCCGATCTTTCGATGGAAGACGTCCGTCGCATCGCACCTCGTGTTCATGCGATCACACACCAAAACGTGTTGATCATGTCGCGGCCCGACGATCACAGCCTGAGTACCGGGAAGGGATTTTACGCGCCTATCACAGATCCATGGGTCGAACTGGTGGCTACGCGCTGGCCTTATGTGAAGGCTGAATTTTCAAGCCCCATGCAGAACAGCACATTGCCGCGTTACATGATGACGCTGACGATCCCGAAAGTTGGCGCTCTTCAGCACAGTGCGGGTGAACTGCTTGAGCGGACCACCATTCTCAAGGCGGGCCGCGCTTTAAGCACAGCTTTGGTGCAGTGGATGGCGGCCAATCTTGGCGCCAACGTGGTTGATTTGCCGGACGTCTTTGACGCCGAACTGACAGCGCTGTGGACGCAGAAACAAATCTACCGGGAAGTGCTGCAAGCGCAAAAACCGGGGCTGGTGCTGGTGACGTGCTTCTACTATCCGCCGTCCGTCAGTGTGGTATGGGCCGCGCGCGAATTGGGCATTCCGGTGGCTGATCTTCAGCACGGTGGCAACGGCGAATACCATATCGGCTATACACATTGGCGCCATGTTCCACCGGGTGGCTATCATATGCTCCCGGACTATTTCTTTGTCTGGGATAATCTTTCGGCCAACAATATTCTGCGCTGGATGCCAGCTGAGGTGGCAGCCCATCAGCCTTTGCTTACGGGGCGCTTTGGCCTCTCGTACGCCAAGCGCGCTGTGTTGGGCGCAACGGCTCATTCGCCGATTGAAGCGCTCCGTCAAGGTAGCGACAAAACAATTCTGGTGACCTTACAAACTTTAGCCTCGACCGGCTTAACGCCCATGTTGCTGGAGGCGATGACGAAAGCGCCGCCAACGTGGACATGGCTTGTGCGCGGGCACCCCATTGCGCAAAGCTGGGGCAAGAAAGAGTTGATGCCCGATGCGCTGGCCGCGACATTGAAAGGCGCTGGCATCAAGCGGGCTGAAGTACATTTCTCCACAGCGCTGCCACTTGCGGCCATTCTGCCATACATCAATCACCACGTGACGGGCTTTTCAGGCACCGTGCAGGAATGCGCCATGTACGGGGTACGCACCACCTTTACACACCCGACAGTGTGGTCGTTCTTTGGCAATTATATCGGCCTGGGGGCCGCTGATTTTGCCCAAACAGCGGACGAGCTGTTGGCTTCTATTACATCGGACAGGCCGTTCCCTGATCTTTCCAATGTCTTAACGGTCCCGCGCGAGGATGGTCTAGCTACAACAGTTTTGTCCCAGATTCTGAAAACGTCCTAAACCTCCATGACTGGCGGCTCACCAAAAGATGTGATTGCGTTGATCCCCGCGCGTGGTGGCTCAAAGGGCGTACCGCGCAAGAATGTGCGCGCGCTGTTGGGTAAGCCGCTGATTACCTGGACCATTGATGCTGCATTAGCGGCAAAGTCTGTTGGCCGCGTGATTGTATCTACTGATGATCACGAGATTGCGGTGCTGGCACGAGCCTGTGGCGCGGAAGTGCCATTTATGCGCCCAGCCGAATTCGCCCAAGACGACACACCAGATTTGCCGGTGTTAAAGCACGCGCTGGAATTCCTCACGACCAAAGAAAGCCACGATTGCGCCATGGTGGCGTGGTTGCGTCCAACAGCTCCGTTACGGACCGCTGATGATATTGATGCAGCGATTGCAATTTTGGCAGCGAGTGATGCGGACTCTGTGCGTTCTGTCTCCACCAGCAAGGCGCATCCCTATTGGATGAAAACGATTTCCGACGGCATTTTGCATCCCTTCGTTCCGGGTGAAGATGAACGTAAATACCCAGGTCGGCATACCTTGCCGCCAGCATATTGCTTGAATGGGGCCGTTGATGTGACACGAACCAGAACCCTGCAAGGCTGGTCGACGCTGTGGGGCGAGCGGATTGCCGGTTACATCATGCCACCAGAGCGCAGCATTGATATTGATAGCGAAAGCGATTTTCTAGTGGCCGAAGCGCTGTTGAGGGCGCGCGAGACTAAAGGTTCGTAAAACCAAGCTGCTGAATTTTCAGCAAGCGGCGCTTGGCTGCCGCGTTGTGAATGCCTTCACAAACGCGATCCACTTCATCCAACGTTAAATCATTGGCCGTCGGTAGGCTTAAGCCACGCAAGGCATAATCTTCCGACACGGGGCATGGCACAGCACGCCCGCTGGTAAATGCGGGCTGACCCCATAGCGGGAAAAATACATTCCGAGTTTCAATGCCTTTGATCGCCAAGTCATCGCGTAATTCATCGCGCGTCAGGCCAAAGCCTTTGGCCTCGACGGCAAACGAATAAAGCCAGAAGATATTTTTGGCCCAGTCGGCTTGGCCCGGCAGTTCCAGGCCTTTGATAACGTCAAGCTGCTCTGTGTAACGCTTGGCGATCCGCAAACGGTTACCTAAAAATTTTTCGATCTGCTCTAACTGCGCCAACCCGACGGCCGCTTGCAGATTAGTCATGCGATAGTTGAAGCCCGGATAGATGTGCCAATAACGGCGATCTTTCGTCATGCCGTGATCGCGCAGGACGCTGATTTTATCAATCAGGGCGGCGTCTTTTGTAATCACCATCCCGCCTTCGCCGGTGGTGATGACTTTGTTAGCAAAGAAACTGAAGCAGCCAACATGGCCTTGCAGACCCGATTTCTGGCCTTTGTATTCAGCGCCTAAAGACTCCGCGCAGTCCTCAATCACCCAAATCCCGCGCGCCTTCGCCAACTCCATAATCGGGTCCATGTCGCACGGGTGACCGTAAAGATGAACTGGAATGATGGCTTTGGTCCGTTCGGACAAAGCGGGCGTGATGGTTGCTGCACTTAAGCCCAGCGTCGTGCGGTCCACGTCAGCGAACACAGGGGCTGCGCCACAATGCAGCACGACGTTGGCTGTGGCGCCAAATGTTAGGTTTGGCACGATCACTTCATCGCCCGGGCCGACGCCTAAAGCCTCCAAGGCAACATGCAGTGCTGTGGTGCCTGATGACACGCTGCGGGCGTAGCCGCCGCCCATGTAGTCGGCGAAGGATTTCTCGAAGCGCTCCACATAGGGGCCTTGCGATGAAATCCACCCCGATGTGATGCAGTCTGTCACATACTTGAGTTCATTACCGCCCAGGTTTGGCTTGGCTAATGGCAAGCGCCACAAATCCGCCCAGGATAAAATGCCAACGGGGCGGTTTGCGGTATCAAGAATAGGGATAAAGCGAATGCGCTCGTTCAGCATCGCTAATTGTGCGGTGTGATCCGTGTTCTCGCGCGCGAAGGTGAACGATGTATTCATCACCTGATCGGCGGTCGCGGTCAGTGACACGCCATTCAAAATGGCGCGACGCACGTCGCCGTCGGTGACGACGCCCTTGAGCGCATTGCTGCTATCAACGATGAAAATAATATCGCCTGCAATTTCGTTGGTGCGCGCCATTACCTCTTTCAAGGTGGCAGTCAGTGGCAGGCAGTTTTTTTCGACGTTGGTGCGCGCCATGGCTTATCTCTGAGCCTCAGTCGCAATCTCGGTGTTAATCCACCGCGCATAGTCGGGTAGGCCTTCCGCCAGTGTAGTACGGGGTGTGTAGCCTAACGTGTGTAGTTTTGTCGTATCAGCCCGCATGTGTGTCGGGTCGCCTGCTTTGGTCTCGCCTGAAAATTTTATATCAGTCTGATTATTCAAGGTGTGCGCCATCATACCGGCAAAATCTGCGATTGTCGTGGCGTGGCCGGTGCCGCCATTCACAATCGTCGTGCCGGTGAAGTGGTGTGTCGCCAAATGCGCGATTAGACCTATCGCATCAGCGATGTTTAGGAAGTCGCGGGTTTCTTGACCCGTGCCAAACAGCGTCACGCCAGAAGTTTGCGCCAACAGCTTCTTGCCCAATTCCCACGGCAATTGTTTGCGCAAACCTGGACCATAGACCGAGAAGAAACGGATGATGCCGATGCTTAGGCGCCCCTCGGCACCCGCAACACCGCACAGGCGTTCCACCTCCTGTTTGTCTTGGCCATAGATGGAGGTCGGGGCCAGTATGCCATTTTCAGCCAGCGGCGCTGCTCCACCCGCATTGCCATATACGGCGGCGCTGGACGGATAGATGATGCGTGTTCCCGGCGCGTCGCGGCCGAGTGTTTTTAAAATCGCGGTGGTGGTGCCCACAGTATCTTGGCGTGACTTTTCAGGGTTTGCTTGTGCTTGCCCTACGGTGCCAGTCCCTGCGGCATGAAACACCACATCAGGTTTGCCGTGTGCTTTGAGTGCGGCCTCTAAAATCCAATCTTCAATGGGGGCCACGTGAAACGCGATGGAAGACAGTGTTTCGTCAGGGCGTTGGCGATCAAAGCCAATCACGCGCCAGCCATTGCTGGAAAAATAGCGTGTTGCGGCCCCACCGATGAAACCTGCAGCGCCAGTGATCCAGATAACGCGGCTCATGGCCTGTTAGTATTTGCGAATGGCGAAGCCAACGCCATAGCCGGCTTCGCGGTAGCTGAAAGTGGAGAAGCGGTCGTCATTCTCCACAAGGGCCCGCCATACGCCATTCAGTTCTGGGTGCGCAGGATGCGAGATATCGTCGAACACCACAGCGCCGCCAATAGCTAAGCGGGGCAACACATCACAAAGGTCCTGTGCGGCACCTAGCTCCGAGTGGTCGCCATCAACCGTGATGATGTCCAAGAAGGCATCGGGGTTGCGGGCAAAGAAGGCGGGAATGGTTTGGTGGCTATCGCCATCGGTAAAGCTGGCGGCACCTTTATGGCCAATTTTCTTTAACTCGCCTTGCACGAAGTCAGGGCCAGGGTTTTCCATGCCAGCGTAATTGGCCATCCACATATCGAATAGGAACATTGCCACGTATGGCGATTTGCTGGCAACCGCACAAGCGCTGCGACCACGGCGTACACCAATCTCAAGATATGTGCGGGGTTGCAGCACTTCCGATAAGCACAGCAGCACGGTCACGATATCGGCATAACGCCAGTCTTCGCCAAATTGGCGCTGGCCATGGGCGTAAAAGTCTTTCAGATAGGTCGTGTATTCATCCGACGACAGACGGCCCATCAATTCCAAAGCTTGGGTTTGGTAATCAACACGCTCTAAACGCGCGGCCAGTGTATCGGCACCAACCATGACGGGCGGATACCATGCAGCTTGGCCCGGCGAGGGCTGATGACAGGCCGCAGGCACGAAGATCTTGGTGGCGGGATAGGGTGGCCGTGTAATGACGCGTGACATGACGTGTCCTCGAACTTAAAGCGGGCGAATAAGTTTTGCGGGGTTCCCAGCGTAAATGCCAGGCTTATTGATTGATTTCGTCACCACAGCACCGGCGCCAATCACCGCATTGTCACAAATGTCGACCGGTAGAATGGTGGCATTGCTGCCAATACTGACGTGGTTGCCGACGGTGGTGGCTTTCCACTTGGTTTTGTCGCCACCCGATGGGCCGCCAGAGGCAAAGGTGTCGTTCACGAACATCACGCCGTGGCCGACAAAACAGTCATCACCAATCGTCACCATCTCGCAAATGAAGGCGTGTGATTGAATGCGCGTACGCTGGCCAATCACAGCTGTCTTTTGAATTTCAACAAACGGGCCGATTTTCGAGTGATCGCCAATGATGCAGCCATACAGGTTGCACGGTCTGTGCACGGTGACGTTTGTTCCAAACGTCACATCGATAATGCCGCTGTCTTTGATGATGGGCATGTTGGTCATGCGGGGCGCGCCAATTTCAAGACCGCGTCAGTCACGGTTTCAACTTCGGCATCGGTAATGTCGCCGCAGATGGGCAGGCTCAGCACATGTTTTGCCGCATGATCTGTGCGCGGCAGGCTCACATTGGCGGCCGGTAGGTTCTTCAGCGCGGGTTGTTTGTGCAATGGAATGGGGTAGTGCACGCCCACACCAATGCCAGCAGCCTTGAGTTTATCCGCTGTTGTATCGCGGTCTGCCACTTCGATCACATACAGGTGGTAGACACATGTGCTGTGGGGCAGCGGCTCAATAATCTTGAATCCGGCTGCTTTCAGTTTTTCAGTATAATGCGCAGCTACCGTTTGGCGGCGTGCTGTCCATTTCTGCAGGTGCTTCAGTTTCACGTTCAGCACGACCGCTTGCAGTTCGTCCATGCGGGCGTTACCGCCAATCACATCGTGGCTGTATTTGGCTTCGCGGCCGTGGTCAGCCAGCTTTGAGATCAGGGCGGCCACACTGGCATCGCGGGCAATCACAAAACCGGCATCGCCATAGGCGCCTAGGTTTTTGCCTGGATAAAAGCTAAAGGTACCCGCATCGCCAATGGTTCCGGCAAAGGCGCCTTTGTACGTGGCCAAGTGTGCTTGCGCGGTGTCTTCGATAACTTTCAAATTGGCCTGGCTCGCAGCCATCATCAGGCCGGTCATATCAGCCATGCTGCCGTAAAGGTGCACGGGCAAGATCGCGCGAGTATTCTTGCCAATAGGCAGTTTGGCGGCATCCAACGTGTAGGAGGCAGGCTCAATATCTGCGAATACAGGGGTGGCGCCGACGTTGATGATGGCTTCGACGGTCGCAAAGAATGTATGCGCTACGGTGATCACCTCATCGCCCGGGCCAATCCCTAAGGCTTTCAAGGCCAGTTCGATTGCGGTGGTGCCGTTAGAGCACGCTGTGCCGTACCTGGCACCAAAGGCAGCCAAATAGGCGGCGGTGAAGGCTTTCACTTCACGACCGTTAATAAATTCTTGACGGCCAAGGACGCTGTTAAAGGCCGTGTCGATCTCAGCCTTAAGGCCAGCGTACTGGCGCTGTAGGTTTACGAGCGGAATCATCCCGCCACTTTGGGCTGAGAACGTGAATAATCAGATAACAAATCGTAAACCAAACAAGGCCATAGTGGCGAAATCCGCGTGTCTATCAGGACACGCGAAGGTTAGATTTTGGCATGTCGGAATATCAGCACAGTCTGGGCGGGCGCTAATAATGCGGTTCATGCAAATCGCCTCGTTCTATCCGGCCTACCTGCACAACTTTTATGGCCGGCAGCCAGAGTTGGCGGCGAAGCCCTTTCAGGTGCAAATCGATGCGTTGCTCGCTGATGGCTTTGGCGCCGGGCACCTGATTGCACCGGCCATGAAAGGCGTAGGCTTCGAGCCCTTGTTGATCATCACGAACGCCGTGCAGGCCCAGAGCCGCTGGGCGATTGAGAATAACCTGCCTGTGCCGCGTTCGAATGCTGAATTGACGGCCTTGGTGGCGCAGCAGATCGAGATGTATCAGCCTGATGTGCTGTATGTGCTGGATCCTATCGCCTTTGATGGCCGTTTTTTGTCGAGCTTGCGGTTCCGCCCGCGCTTGGTGTTAGGTTGGCGTGCGGCCAACATTCCTGCCGGTGTGACATGGGTGGGCTACGATGTGATGCTCTCGAGTGATGAGGGCTGCCGCACCCGTGCATTAGAAATTGGTGCGCGTCACGCGGCGGTCTTCCGGCCAGGGTTTCCGCGTGCTTTAGCGGCACGTGTCGCCGATACGCCGAAAAATGCCGACATTGTGTTCTGCGGCCAGATTACCGTGGAGCATCAGCAACGCCTGATCGCCATGGATGAACTGGTGCGCGCTTTACAAATTATGCCCAACTTTACGGCAGCCTTGCATCTCGGCATTCCGCCCACAGCGAATATTTCGCCATTGTTGAAGAAGTACGACAAAGGGGCCGTGTGGGGCCTGGATATGTACCGCGCCGTGAAAGGCGGACGTGTGGCGCCCAACTTCCATATCGATCTGGCGGTGACCAAAAACCAGAACATGCGTATTCTGGAAACGTTGGGTGTAGGCACCATGCTGCTCACCGAGTTTGACCCGAACCTTCATGAAAGCTTCGAGCTGGGCAAAGAGATTGAAACGTACGCTAGTGCGGGTGAACTCGCGGAAAAGGCACGCTATTACGCCAAAAACGATGCCGCACGCGAGGAGATCGCCCAGCGTGGACAAGAGCGCTGCTTTGCCGACCATAGCCACGAACGCCGGGCAGAAGCGTTGGCGGGGATCATTGGCCAATATATGAATGACGCAGCGCCCAAATCTGTGGCCGCAAGTGCTGCGACTGGCGTTGCCGCCTTGATGCCAATTTTTGATCCGAACATTAAAGCGGCCCTCAGTCACTTGGCCAATGGCCGCATTGATGAAGCTGCCAATTTACTGAATGCGGCCGTACAGCGCGACAATACCAATGCATTGGCACTGTATTTATTGGGCCGCGTTGCATTCCTAGTAGGTGAAGCGAAGTCCGCCTCTGATTTATTCCACACGGCACTTGCTTTGAAATTGGCCCCTGATTTTGCTTGGCTGTGCGCGGCTGATTTGTCTGTGGCGTTCTTAAAGCTGGGCCAAGCGAACGATGCCATTCACACGCTGCGTCAGGCTTATGCTTTAAAGCCCAAGAACGCTGATGTTGCTTTGCGGTTGATCGCATTGCTCAATCAAACGGGGGCTGTGGACGAAGCAGTATTGCTGGCCGAACGCTCCAAACAAGATGCCAATCCTGTCGGCGTGCGTTTGGATGCGCTGATGGATTTGCGCAAAGCGGGTTTGGTTGAGGCCGAACTTGCACCGCCTGTTACGCCTGCAAAACCAACTTCAGGGCCGATTGATCTGACCAAAGAGTTTCCAGGCGTCTCCTTTGGTTTGGGTGTGCAAGCGCTGGGTATCGACAGCTTGCGCATTGGGCGCGGCACGGTGGTTGGTGATGGCACATGGTTAAACGTGTGCTTGCGTGACGGTCAGCCGCGTATGGTGATCGGTGAATGCGTGCTTGTCGGCCGCCGCGCCATGCTGTCATCGGCGACGTACCTAGAAATTGGCGATCACACGATTTTTGGACCCAATGTGTATGTAGCCAGTTCCGCGCACGAATACGAAGGCAATCACTTAAAACCCATCTTGATGTGCGGTGTGCGTGATTTGGGTCGCATCGTCGTGGAAGAAAATTGCTGGCTGGGTACGAACGTTGTCATCGACGGCAATATCACCATTGGGCGCGGCAGTGTGGTGGGGGCCAATTCAGTGGTGCGCCATTCATTGCCGCCGTTCAGCGTTGCAGTGGGTGCCCCGGCCAAGATCGTGCGCATGCTCAACCCTGAAACCGAGAAATGGGAATCCGTTGCCACTGATGCGGATCTGGCGCGCATGGATGCAGCCCGTCAGCGCAAACCGTTCCCGGATCGGGCGACGTACAAAGAGATTTTACGCAAAGCCAACGGTGGCCGCGGCCTCGATCCCGTCGTCGGCGGCTTTGGCATTCATATGCGTTAAAGCTTAGTGCTCTAACTTTAGTGCCCGAGTTTTGCGCGCGTGGCTTGGAACCGCAAGATCACTTCACGCTGAGTCTCGATGGACTCATAAATCGCGCTAATCAGTTCCAGCGATTTCCGCCCTTCAAGACCATCCACCAAGCCTGCCTTCCCGGTGCGGATGGAATCTACAGCTTGGTTTAGATACGCCTTGTGCCCGAAGCCGTACACATTCGGCGGAAGTTCTTTGCCATTCGCAATAATCTCGGCATCTTCAGGGCGTGTGTCGGCAAACTGCCAGGTCTTCATTTCGTTGACGGCAAAGCCTGCGATTTCCACTGAGCCTTTTTCACCCAGGATCGACAGTGAACCTTCCAAGTCTTTCGGGCGCGTGGCGGTTGTGGCTTCCACCAAGCCAATAGCCCCCGATTTGAAGGTGATGACGGCAATGCCGGTATCTTCCGCTTCGATGTTCACCAGTGCGCGGCGCGATTTGGCGAATACTGAAACCGGTTCACCCAAGAACCATTCCAGCAAATCAACATGGTGGCTGGCTTGGTTGGCGAACACACCGCCATCGAGCGCCCACGTGCCACGCCATGCATCTTGGTCGTAATAGGCTTGAGTGCGGCACCAGCGCACACGCACGCTGCCCATCACAATTTTGCCAAAGCGGCCGTCATCGAAGGCTTGGCGCGCCAACTGAACGGGCGCGTTATAACGGTTTTGTTTTACGACAAACAATTTCACACCAGCCCGGTCGCAGGCGTGGATCATGGCGTCCGCATCTTCCAACGTCAGCGCCATCGGCTTTTCCACCACCACATGCTTGCCGTGTTTGGCGGCGGCAATGGTGTGAGCGGCGTGATGCCCGCTTTCGGTGAGGATTGAGACCACATCAATCTTCGAACTTTCTTTGGCCATCATGGCTTCAAAGTCGGTATAGAACGGCACACCGTATTTCTCGCCGAATGCCTTCGCGCGTTCGGGTTTAATGTCGCAAACGGCAATTAGCTTTGAGTCTTTGACTTCGCCGCGATGCAGCAAGTCAGCGTGCTTTGGCGCAATGCGCCCGCATCCTACAAGGGCAAATCCGGTCACGAGAGTATCCCCTTTACGCTTGAGAAGCGTTGATGAAGTAGGCCATCGGTGATTCTGAGTGTCAAGGCAAGGTACCGTAAACCAGGCGTTCTCATCTTGCCGTCTCCGCAGCCGTAATCGCGGCCATATCCTGCATGATCCCTAAGAAAGCACGTGCTGCCGTGCGGGCGCGCGCTTCGCGAGCCATATGCCCCGCCAATTCGGCGTCAGGATCAGGGCCTGGTCTTAAGTTTGGCCACTGCGCTTCAATGTGGGCAGCCAAGTCTTCGGCGTTGCCCTGTTTGAAAAAATAAAATGGGTTGGGCGTGGTGGCTTGTTCGTAATGCACTGGCAAGTCGGTTAAGAAGATTGGCCGACCGATAGACTTCGTATCCTCAACAACCGTGCTCCAACCTTCAAACAGTGAAGGTTGCGCGACCGCTGTCGCGTAACGGAAGAGGCTGGTGAGTGTCGGGTGATCGACAATACCCAAGTACTTGGTCAAATGCGCAATGCCGTTGTCCTGCACATACTGCGCTAACTCTGCAAAGTGCGTGGGCTTGCGTGCATCGCCGTTCGAGCCTGTGCAGACAACAGTGATTTCAAGCCCACGGTCTTTGAGGATTTTGATCGCCTTGAACAGCGTCAGGTGATCTTTGTGCACCCAAAACTGGTTTGGTGCGAACAGATATTTTTCAGGAAGTTTGTAAGTGATGCGCGGATCGGCGTTGCCTGATGTATCAGCGGTCACACCACTGACAAACGGCCACACGTACATCTTAGAAGTGATGTTCGGGTAAAAACGCGCGGCATCCATGGCAGCTGAGTGGCTGCTGAACAGCACGAAACGCTGCTTGTAGAGCATTCTACTGAATACGTCATCGCGTTGATCAAGTTCCAGCTGATCAAACAGATGCGGCAGGTGCTTGTGTTGCAGGTCCGGAATCCAATGCAGTGCTTTATACGGATGGAACAATGGCTGGCAGGCAGGGAACAGGGCCTGGGCTTGGCCAAACAGAGCCGTTACTTTGTTTGCATCAACTTCTCCGGCTGGCCCAGCGATAACAGGTATTAACTCGGGTTTAATGTGTATGGGGGCGCCGCTAGATTCAAAAATACCTTCGACAGCGCGGAAGTTATTCATCACATTTATAAAGTCAGAATCGCGCGCAGCGTCGGTTAATACCAAAATGCGTGGGCGTTCAGCGTCACTGAGGTCTGAGAGCAAGCGCGTTAAGTTCTGCACGAAAATCACGCCACCCAGCCACCCGTTGTTGATGACATCCAGGTTGGGTTGAAACAGCGGCATTAATAGTGTGGCGCGATCACTCATGTGCGCCCCTGCATATCTTTAAGAATGCCGAGAAAGTTTTGAGCCGACTGCGCAGAACGTGCTTTGTGCGCCAGGATCGCTTTACTTTCAGATGTTATCGAAGGTCCGGGCTCTAAACTGTCCCATTGCTGTCCAATGACCTCCGCCAAATGCTCTGCATTCCCTCGCGCATAGAAATAAAACGGAGCTTCGGGAACGGCCTGCTCTTGGTGCACATCCAAGTCCGAGAGGATGATGGGGCGGCCCAGAGCTTTGGCGTCCTCAACAACCGTGCTCCAGCCTTCAAAAAGTGATGGCTGCACGATAGCCGCTGAGAAACGAATAAGCTGCAGCAAGGTTTCGTGCGGCACCGTACCGAGGAATTTAATCTGATTACTCAAGCCCGCATCTGCCACAAATTTTTGTAGTTCAGCGAAGTAAGTGGGGTGGCGGAAGTCAACACTATTGCCGGTGCACGCCAGCGTTGCGTTGATGCCGCGCTCTTTGAGAATGCGAAGTGCCTCAAACAGCGTGCGATGATCTTTGTGCTTCCAGAATTGATTGGGTGCGAACAGGTATTTTGCAGGCAGTTGGTGTTGCGGACGTGGATCAATCGCTGGGACCAGGCCTGCATCCAGTGAGCTGGTAAAAGGCCACACATATGTCTTTGCGGTCGCTCCTGGATAAAACAGCTTCAAGTCTTTGGCGGCACTTTGACTGCTGAGGAGCAGATGTTTGCGGCCATAAGCCATCGCCATAAAATCGTCGTCACGGCGCTGCAGTTCGGCAGCATCAAACATGTGCGGCAAATGCTTGTGCTGAAAATCGGGAATCCAATGTAAGCCCGTGGGCCAGTCCAGCATGGTTCGGAACACCGGAAACATGGTCGTCACTTTGGACAGGAACAATCCGATTGCGGTCGGGTTGGGCTGGCCTTGATCATCGATCAACAGGCTTAGCAGATTTTGCTTTAATGCGACGGGGTAGCCATCTGGCTTAAAAATGCCTTCGACAGCCGCTTCGGCAAAGAGTGCGCGAATCAGCGGTGTGTCAATGGCGCCATCAGTGAGCACAACAATGGACGGACGCTCAGTTTCATCAAGCTGTGACAATACGTGCACCAGGTTCTGGATATAGATCGCACCGCCCTGCCAACCCTTGAACGTTACATCAAGGTTGGGGCGGAATAACGGTAAAGACAGAATGGGCCGTGCGTTTGCGCTCATGGCTGCGGTTCAAACAATTGAGTGAGCATCAAGCGCCGCGCGTTGGGTGCTTGAGGATAGCCGCGATGCAATCCCGACTGAAAAGATAAAATCAATGTTCCGGCGGGCGCCAAACACGCAATCGCGGATGCAGGGTCGACTAAACTCATGTCAGTGCGTGGACGGCCAGCGACGGCGTTGTAAAGTTTGTTCAGTGCTTTGATCTGGTTTTCCTGATGCGAGCCAGGGACGTAACAATAAGGTCCGTCTTTCAGCATTAAGACATCAGTGAGGTACACAAATGCCTTTACGTGATGCACTTCATCATCAATGTGGAAGTCCCGCGGATTTGTGACGCCCTCGTTGATGTAAAGATTAAAACTGGATGCTGTGTGTCGCAGTGATGGAAAATGCGACAGCACGTCCATCGGCAAACCCGCAACAAGGATTTTGCGAAGGGGCTTGAGATCAGGGATCAAGGCGTCTGCTTTAAAAACGTCAACAAATCCAGCGTCGGCCGCACCAGAATTCTGACCATGGCGAATGTTGATGACGGGCTTCGGGCAATTCGCGATGTCGGGGAATGTTGCAAACCGTTGAAGTTCAAAATTGACGATGAAAGCATCGCTTTCATTTGTCTTTTGGTCTGCAATAAAAGAGCGAATCTGCTGCAGGTAATCGCTCACTATTTGACCTGTTCGCACCGCTTGCGCGTGCGGCACAAAGTTGTGAACCAACGCAATGCCTTGCAGGCTTAAGGCGCTAACAAGGCCGGGCACATTTAAACGCTGTGCATCAAAAACAACAGTGCTCGGGGGCGACTGAATATGCTTCAGGCCCGCGCGAAGATTTGCTGTTAGTTGTGAAAAAGCATCACTCATGTGGCGTCGGCAAATTCGTTTGCCGTCACAAATTCAAAGCCTAAGCGCTTGGCGCTCCAGAGCATGTAGTCAAGGCCCCGCAACGTCATATGATGACGATCAACCGGGTGATCACTGATGCCATGTCCATACAGCGCAATGGACGCGCCAGAGTGTGCAGCGTGTCGCAGTTCGGCGATGATATCGTCAACGGACCTGATTGTTTCGCCAGTGGATGTTACGGTGTCGCAGTTGCGCGCTTTAATGATCGGGTTTTTGGTATCCCACTGTAATGCTTCAGCCAGTGTCATGGCGCGTGCACGAAGTGTTCTAAAGTGCATCGAAAGCACCCGATCCAGTTCCTCGTTGTGCGCATTTTTGGGGAATGCAAAGGATGTTGGACTAAAGCCCATCAGCTTCATAGCTTCTACGCCGGGCAGAATTTCTGCTTGGATATAAGCATCAACGCCGTGTTCTTTCGAGAATTCAACGGCGCTTAAATGATTGACCGAGTGAAATCCGATTTCGTGACCAAGGTCCAACAGCTTATGCAGCTTCATCACGCGCAAAGACGGAATATTTGGGAAGCCCATAATGAAGAACGTCGCGCGTACGTCGTGGGCTTTAAATATATCAGCCGCACTTAGCCATTCATCAATGTATTGGTCGTCAAATGTAAGCGCAAGGCGAGGAGCTTTGGTCATCTCGTGCCTCAAACCAAACGCTGGCCATAGGCCGTAAACACTTGCGTGTTGAAGTTACGGCGGCCGGGGTGATGCGCTTCTAAAGTCTTTTGTAACTGAAGGTCTGGCAAATCACACTGTGTGATGCCCGTATTGAGTTTGCCATAGCGGCCAAACGGTGATTGCGTGAAGAACCGCGCATAGTCCTCTGCGAAATAGCGGTTAATGCGGCGTGTGAAGAAAACCTCGTGCACAATATTGCCGGCGGCTTCGATATCCGTATACCGCGTGAGATAGTCATAAAGACTGGTGGGCTGCATCAGCAGGTGCCCCCACTTGGGGACCGGGTTATGGTGACCTTCAATTGGGTATGATGAGAACGTCCGCCCCATTTTGTCTGTGATCGTGTGATAAAATATCCCGGCTTCCGACGACCATATTTGCGCCGCCAGTATCCCGAACGCACCCCCCGGTGCTAAGCAGCGATAAATTTTATCAATTGCTGGCCCTACCTGTTGCACGAAGGTAAAGGCCGCCATTGAGACGACGAGATCAAAGCTTTCGTAAAAGCTTTCCGGCAAACGCTCGATGGGTGCTGTAATGACTTGGTACGCCCCTAAATTCTTGGCATCTGCGGCTTCAAAGGACGGATAATCAATTGTGCCCAGGTCGTCTACGCCGCGCCCAATCGTTTCCCAGTAGCTGAGTTCTTGAATCGCAGTCCATGATTTAACCTTCAGGTCTTCAGTGACAAACGTGCGGTTCAGCGCGCCGCCCACTTCCAGCACGCGCTTGCCCGCGAAGCCGAACATGGCTTCGATATCGGCGCACAAATTGGCTTGGTAAGGCTTTACCTTGCCGTGCGGATCGGGCAGGTCAGTCTGATATTTGTCCGGCCACACCGTGCGGATGAGTGTCGGTCGATCCATTTGGAACGTTTTTCAGTGTTATTGAACCCCACTCTATATTTAGCGCGCTGAGGGTTACTGAAACCTTACGCTGGGTCATAAAATCGAAGCTCTAAACCGCTCTAAGCCCTTGAAAATAAAAGCGCCCAGCCCATTTTCAGGGCCGGGCGCTATAAAAGCCCAAAAACCGAGCGGTCTTAGTTGATCGAGCAGGTGGCTTCGGCACCGGTCAGTTCATACTTTCCGTCGTCGACGTTCACTTTCTCGGCAACACCGTCTTTAACGATGATTGAGAAACGCTTGCTGCGCGCGCCCAAGCCGAACTTCGAGGCGTCCAGTTCCAAGCCCAAGGCCTTGGTGTAATCGCCATTGCCGTCGGCCAACATTTTGATCTTATCGCCGACGCCACGGTCTTTGCCCCAAGCATCCATCACGAACACATCGTTCACAGCCATGCAGGCGATGGTATCGATGCCGGTGGCGCGAACTTTGTCGTAATTTTTCAGGTAGCTGGGCAGATGTTGGTTCGAGCAAGTCGGCGTAAAGGCGCCCGGCACGGCGAACAGCACAACCGTCTTGCCTTTGAACAATTCATCAGTTGTGATTTCGGCCGGGCCGTTGGCCGTCATGATACGGAATTTGCCCTCAGGCATTTTGTCGCCAGCTTTAATCGCCATGGATGAATATCCTTTTTTCAGTGTTGTGGAGTGCAGTATTTGTTGAATTTTTGGCTTCGTCCTAAAACCTGCGAAGCGCGGGCCTAACCTAAGCAGTTAGGCGTCAGATTCCAAATACGAATTACACACGTGGTGAGTGTATGAACTTAATATAATCAGCTTGCGTAACGAGCCGCCAACTAATTGGCGTGACGGCGATTAATCTCGTAGTGATCGCCTTTGAAATCACCAAAGTGTGTACGTACTTCGGGGTGTCCAATCGGTTCGCCGGAATCGTCCACCAACAGGTTTTGTTGTGAGACATAAGCGACATAGTGCGTGTTAGCGTTCTCCGCCAGCAGATGATAGAACGGTTGGTCCTTGCTGGGGCGCATGTCTTCCGGGATCGAGTTCCACCACTCTTCGGTGTTGTTGAACTGAGGGTCGACATCAAAAATCACCCCGCGAAATTGGAAGAGGCGGTGGCGCACGACTTGGCCCAGCTTAAATTTTGCACTCGTCGACTTCATCACATTACTCATTTATCAGGGCCGCCCGTTCCCCCTCGGTCAACCATCCTCACGGTCCAAGATAAGGGTGGGCTCCCGGCGCGTCCAGTAATCTAAGATATTGATATATATAGTGATATAAGCTGCCAAAGGAAGTGTTAAGGTGCTTTGCTGGTGCTTTCCCCAAGCCAGGCTTCAGCCTCAATGACGGCGGCCCGGTAAAGCTTCAAGTTGTAGGCCAGGAGCCCAATGGCCAGCACGCTCGCAACCCCGCACGTGAGGGCCAACGAGTAACGCAACATCAATTCATCTTTAAAGACAAAATCTGTCACAACGGCGACTGCGCTGGGTCCAACAGTCAGCCCCAGCAAACTCAAAACAAAATAATAAAGTGTCGAAATTTGTCCCCGCATCTGGTTGGGGCAAATCATCATGAGTGAAGCAGCACCTGTCGCCGTTACCCAGGCCCCGCCCACAGATCCAAAGACCAAAATGACTAAAGCCAATTCGGGCGTTGGCATCAGAGGGCACAGCGGATAGGGGATCGCCATCAGCAAAATCACGCCATACAGGTTGGCGCGCATGTGGCCATCTTTGTGGCCCTTTTTATAAAAGCGATCTGACAACCAGCCGCCAAGATTTGCGCCGATTGGAACCGTGATTAGCATGATAATGCCGTAAGCAAAGCTGATCTCGCCAACCGTCCAGCCCCAGGTACGGATGAACATGGTCGGCAACCACGAAAAATAGGCGTAGCCCAAGATCGTCACGACTGACATGCCGATGAAGTGGCTGGCGAACATCTTCCAGCGTTGCTTCAAAAAGTTCGCAACTGCACTCACGGGAATTTCATCGTTATTCGCCGCACCAGCAACTTTCATTTTGCCGCGACGATAAGGTTCCCGTACCGTCAACATTAGTAGCGCGACTAATAAGCCGGGAATTCCAACAATGAAGAAAACGGTTTGCCATGCATACATTTCGCCCAGGACAGGCATCGTGATCGGAGGTGCTGCCGACACGTACTGAATGATCTGCCCGCCCAAGATCAGTGCCAACGCAGCGCCTAGGCCAACACCAGCGTTATAAAAGCTGATGGCGCGTCCGCGTTTTTCTTTTGGGAAGTAATCGCTAATCAGCGATAGCGCACTAGGCGCCAGCGTGGCTTCGCCCACACCAACACCAATGCGGGCCAGGAACAGCGTGGTGTAACTTTTTGCTAAACCGCAGGCTGCGGTCATCAAGCACCACACCGTGATGCCCCAGCCAATAATGGCGCGGCGGCTGCCTTTGTCAGCCCAACGACCAATGGGCAGGCCCAGGATCGTATAGAATAGCGCGAAGGCGAGCCCCAGCAGTAGGCTCATCTCGGTATCGGAAATGCCCAGGTCGCGCTTAATGGGGCCGACCATCAGCGCCATGATCTGGCGGTCGAGAAACGCAAGAATGTAGGACAGTGTGAGAATGCCAACGACGTACCAGGCGTATTTGTTCGAGGGATACGGTGGTTCCTGGTTCGGATCGGTATTCTGCAGCATGACGCTCCTTATTGCTTTAACGCGGGGCGATCATGCGCTCCGTCTCTTCGACAGTGCCACGGTAGTGCTTCAGGTTGAAGAACAAAACCCACGAAACAATGCCGCCCGCAATTGCGCTGACTAGCGACAAGGATGAGCCCACAGCCGCATCATTTTTGAACACATAATCGGTCAAAAGTGCAACTGAAAGTGGTCCGAGGCCCAAGCCAATCGCGCTAATGACGAACCAGTAGATCGCGGTGATTTGGCCACGCATATTATTTGGCGCAATCATCATCAAAGCTGAGGGGCCTGCGGCCGTCGGCATTCCTGAGCCAATCGAGTGCAAAATCATCAAAGCCATGGCGATGCTGGCATCCGGGATCAGGGGCACTACGATTGCGACGGGCACCAGCAGCAAGGTGCCGTAAAGCGCCGCACGCATGTGCCCGTCTTTTTGGCCCGATTTGTACAATCTGTCGCCAATCAGGCCGGCAATGGTGACGCCGATGGGGCCTCCCAAACCTAGGATCAATCCATACCAGAAGCTAACTTCGCCAACCGTCCAGCCATGCTGGCGAATAAACACCGATGGCAGCCAGAACACATATGCGTTGCCGATGAACGTCATTACCGACAAGCCTAGGAAGTGTGAGCCAAACGTTTTCCAACGCTTGGCCAGATACACAATCACGTCGCGAAAGGGAACGGCTTCAGTTTTCTGGCCAGCGACTTGATCGCGACGAATGGGCTCGACCACTGTCATCATGAGCAACGCGACAACGAGGCCGGGCAAGCCAATTGCGAAAAACACAACTTGCCAGGGGAAAACTTCGCCGATGATGGGCAATGTGGTTGTTCCGCCTTTCGAGATCGCTTCAATGACGCGACCGCCCAAAATCATGGCGCCACCTGCGCCGATGCCCAGGCCCCAAGCATAAACGCTGTAAGCCAGTCCGCGTTTGCCACGCGGGAAATAGTCGGACAGGATCGAGGTGGCGCAAGGTTGCAGTGTTGCTTCGCCCACGCCCACACCAACGCGTGCTAAAAACAATGTGGTGAAGTTTTTCGCCAAACCACAGGCGGCAGTCATGATGCTCCACACGCCGATGCCAAGCGCCACAATTGTGCGACGGCTTTTCTGGTCAGCTAGGCGTCCAATGGGAATACCCAGTACGGTGTAGAAAATTGCAAACGCTAGACCGAGCACCAAGCTCATCTGTGTATCAGTAATCCCTAAGTCGCGCTTAATGGGTTGGACCATGAGCGTCAGGATGAAGCGGTCCAGATAGGCGAACATGTATGCCAGCATTAAGATGATCACGACGTACCAGGCATATCCAGCCGCAGGGTAGGGCGGTTCCGACTGCGGTGTTTGCGGCGTGGTCTGGCTCATGTGCGGCTATCCCCTTGAATTCCCCGGCTGGTTTATGGCTTTAGGTCCCAGCGTATTCGCGGGCGGCACTGTACCCCGCAGCATCTCCGTGGTGGAAGCTTGGGATAGACCACGGCATAGTATCTTCTGCGGGGATGACCATTTTTGGTTTGGGAAGTTATGGCAGCGGCCATAGAGGGGCTTCGGTCAAATCTAGTGACGCGGATCGTGCTTTTGGGCGCGGTACCGCTGGCTGTGCTTATTGGCTTAAGTGCATTTCACATTCTTGAGAGTCGCAAGCAAACGGTGGCCCGCGCGCACGATGATGCGTTGCAATTAGTGCGTACACTCGAGGCGGGTGTTTCTGCGACCTTACAGTCGGCAGAAATCGCAGCCGATGTGATCATTGGGTCTGCGCGGACTTTGCATGAACGTAATCCCGCTCAAGCAGGGGAAGTGCCGCCGGGTTTTGTGCGTATGGCGCAAGACTGGCCGTTCATACAGACCTTGGGCTTTATTAATTCCGAAGGACGCATGATCCATTCGATGCTGCGCAGCAAAGAAGGGCGGCTGCAACCGAATTATCGTTTCAACGATATCGACTTTTCAATTCGGCCGACATTTACTACGCATCGCGATGCGACGCCGCGCTCTGATCAAATCTATATCAGTGAAATGAAACCAGGTTTGGTGTCGAACTCTCCGATTATCGTGATGACCAAAGGCGCTTGGAGTTTAGGCGGGCAGTTCCTTGGTGTCTCGACGGTTGCCATCCGCAAATCGGCATTGGAAGACATTTTTAACACTGCAACGCCTGTGACAGATGGTGCTGTAACGTTGTTCCGTAACGACGGCTTACTACTGTTTGCCTCTGAAGGAACACTGTTGGAGGTAGGCACCATTTACAATGAATCGCGACTGATGCGCACGGCAGTGTTTGAATCGCGCGAAGGCGCTTATGCAGCGCGCACCGCAGAAGACGGTAAAGAGCGCATTTTCGCGTTCCGGGTTTCGCCGCGATATAATTTCGTTGTCGTTGTTGCTGTCCCGATCAGTAGTGTCCTCGCTGACTGGCGTCAGTCCACGATGGTGCTGATCTTGGGGTGCTTACTCAGTGCCATTGTGATTGTTGTGTTGCTGGTGTCACTGATCCGCCGTTATCGAATTAATAGCAGGGTGCAAGAAGCGCTGCACGAAAGCGAAATTCGCCTGAAGGACATGGTAGAATGCTCGTCTGACTATCAGTGGGAAACGAATGTCGATGGTGTCGTACAATTTTTCCACGGCCAGGGAAGCGAAAAATTCCCCGATATTGTCGGAAAAAATATAGCTGATATTTTTGCTCCAAGTTCAGAGCCGCATGATCTGGCGGAACTGATCAGACGCCGTAAGGAGCGATTGCCTGTACGAAATTTGACTGTGCCAGCACGCGGCCGCGATGGCGAGGTGCGTTGGGTGCGTAACAGCGCCAATCCCATGTTCGATGCGCGCGGCAATTTCAGGGGTTATCGCGGTATTGGTGCTGACGTGACTGAAGTTCGTCAGCAGCGCAAAATTATCGAAGCCAAGCGCAAGGATGAGGCCTTGGGCCGCCTGACCAGTGGTTTGGCACACGAGATTAACAACCTCTTGCAGCCGATATTAATTTACTCAGATTCGAACACGGCCAACAAAAAAGGCGATGTCGCGTCGTCCTTTTCGCGTATTCGCAAAGCCGCGGAAAGTGCATCTGAGATCGTCAAGAACGTTCTGTCATTCGCACGTGAAAGTCCGCCACGCAAAGAACAGGTTGAACTTGGTCAGGCCGTACGGGACACTGTCGATGTTATGTCGGTGCGCGTTCCCGAAAACATCAGTATCAAATTCGCGTTGCCCTTAGAGCCGCTGTATATCTGGGTGGATCGGACCGGTTTTGCACAAGCACTAACCAACCTTTTGAACAACAGTATCGAGGCTATTGGCAGCAAGGCAAATGCGAAAGGCACAATAACGATCTCGGCAGAAAACATCTATGTCGATGACAAACGTTTGAGTTTGCGGGCTGGCTATTACTGCATTTTAAACGTGGAAGACGATGGCCCAGGGATTCCGAGTTCTAGTTTCGAGAAAGTGTTCGACCCATTCTTTACAACGAAAGCGCAGGCCGAAGGTACTGGCCTTGGCCTATCTGTCGTTGCCGGCTTAACTAAAAGCTGGGGCGGTGCTGTGGATGTGCACAGTATGCCTGACCAGAAAACGATCTTCTCGCTGTATCTGCCATTGGCTGAGCAGCAATTGCAGGCGGCGCAATAGTCAGTTTTTTACTGCGCCCGTAAAGAAATAACGTCCACCACTGCGTGTGGCATTTGGATCTGGATTAGTTTTCTGGAAAAAGAGACTCGGCGCGTAGTCTCGGAATGTATCTGTCTTTTTAAATCCAGCCGATGTGTACATATCTTCGAGTGGGAGCGCATAAACCGTCAGCATGAATGGTTCGTTGTTGCAGGTTGCGTCCCAATCCCGCAGCGAGGCTTGGTATGTATCCATTTCATTGAATTGCGGCGCATCACAATGCAACATCACGCCACCTGCCCTGAGTAGGCGGTAACACTCGCGAAAGATGTTCGGCAAGGCTGCGCGCGATGTTTCGTGTAGTAAGATGCGGGATACCACTAAATCAAAAGATGCAGTTTCGAATGTTGTAGCTTCGGCATTCATTTGATGAAAATGCGCCACCACACCCAAAGCATTCGCGCGTGCATGCGCATAGCGCAGGCAAGGCGCTGCGCAATCAATGCCATGAACTTCGGCTTCAGGGAACGCCATCGCATAGGGCAGGGTGTTGTTGCCGATCGTGCAGCCCAGATCGAGAATGCGTTTCGGTGCCAAATTCGGGAATTTTTGCTTAATCCATCCCGCCAATGTCACGCCGGGATCGTCGTTGTATGGACCCTGGCTGCCCATGTTGTGTACGGAGATGGTACGGTCATACTGCGCGCCTGCGCCAATGTCATCGACCACAAACTCAGTATGGTAACCCCCTGGTTTGCGATGGATATCTAGTTCTGACAAGTAGTCCGGAATTTTGAGCGTTGGGTTCAGTGATAATGAGCCGAGTTGCCTTGATGTGTTTTTGGCTTTGGCTATCAGATCGTTGATCTGACGCTCGATCATCGCGCCGCTCACTTCATACATACGATCTTGATTGTCGGTCCGTAACCGATACCACATGCGGCTGGCCACAATTTTACGCATGTCCTTGGCAATTTCACGTGCTGTGGGCTCACGCTGATTCTTGGCGACAAACGCAGGCCTTACATTGCTCTCAAAGATTGCGCGCAGTTTTGGGCGTAATTGAGCTTCCAATTTAATCGAAAGCGCACGCGTAAAATTCTCCTGCGCCAATTCATCGTGGTTTGGGCGCGGCATGACAGCGTGTTCGTGAATGACAGGCATCGGCAACTCGATCACTGCAACGAAGGGTGGCCAGCTTCACGATCATGCCTCAAACGCGGGCCACGTGAGTGCCCGAAAAGCGGGATAATCGCGTGATAACCATTGAGAGCAACCCTCCCACTGACCTAACCTATGGCCTCTGGGGATGCGCCGGGCGTTTGTCCTGGTGTTTTTTGTCCATGCCGTGTGCTTCGGGGGAGGCGTTCGTGTTGCAAGCCATCACAGATTTTTTCAAGGTCAATGAAGCAGAAGAGGCTGCGTCGGATGACAATCCGCTGGCGCCGACACGTGAAGAACATAAACAACCCGCAGGTCCCATGCTGGCGTTGGCGTTTGGTTGGGGCTTCCTTATTACCGGCTTACTCGCCGGGGGGCAGTTGGCGGCGGGTGTTGCGTTTTGGCCTAACCTCATTGAGGCAGCCTTCTGGGGCAACTTAGTCAACTTCGTGGTTGGCGCGCTCTTGGGATACATGGGTTACAAGACAGCCTGTAACTCCGGCCTTCTGTATCGTTTCGCTTATGGCCGCATTGGTGTGTACCTGCCAGTGATCTTCTTGGCTATTCTGACGACAGGCTGGCAAGGCATCGTCGTCGGCGCATTTGGTTTTGCGTGGGTGCAAGGCATTGTCGTCGGTTTGTTCGGTCAAACGCAATACGCTGGTGCAGCAGGCTTTGACACGATTTGGTTTTATGTTTTCGCTCTCGGCGCAGGCATTCTTTACACCGGCACTACATATGCTGGCGTTAAGGGTATTCAGAAAATCAGCGTGCCCTCGGTGGTGATTCTTGTGCTGGTTGGTTTCTACGCAGCATATATCAGCATCGATCAAGCGGGTGGTTGGGCTGCGTTTCTGGAACTGGCGAATAAGCGCGCTGCCGAAAACCCGATTTCGATGATCAAGGCGATTAACATCGTGATCGGAACCTGGATCGTCGGTGCGGTGGTAATGCCTGAGTACACACGTTTTGCGAAGTCCGCTTGGGTGGCGATTGCCATTCCCTTCGTTGTTTTGATTATCTCGCAATACTTCTTGCAGATTATTGGTGCTATGGGCGCGACGGCGTCGGGCTCTGCAGATTTCACTGATTATATGAGCATCGCTAAGCAAGGGTTGGTCGTCGGTGGCTTGGGTTTGATCGGTATGAGCTTGGCTTTGTGGACTACTGGCGATGCCAATTTGTATTTGCCGGTGATTCAAACCGCATCGACCTTTCATCTGCGCACAAAAGCGATGGTGCTGTTCTGGGGTGTCCTGGGAACGATTTTCGGTCTTGGGATTTATCAGCACTTCTTCGCGTGGATTGATTTGATTGCGAATTTGGTGCCGCCATTGGTTGGCCCGTTGATCATTGACTACTATGTCGTGCATCGGACGAAGTACGACACGTCCGATATCAATCGGTTGCACGTCTGGAACCCGGTCGCGATTGTCTCCTATCTTGTTGGGGCAGTCAGTACGTTCTACACGCCCGAGTGGACGGTTCCTGCCCTGTTCGGGTTGGTTGTATCCATGATTACCTATGTAATTGTGTATTATGCGGCGTCGATGGCGGGTATTAAGGTGGGCTACAAACGCGCCGTATGAGTTGAATGTCTGACCAGCCAATAACGATTGATGGCGCGCCCGAACACTCTAATCGGGCCAACGCTGAAGTAGAAAACGGCAGCACTCAAGTGTTGCCGTTTTTTTCCGTTTCAACACGTAAGTTGATCGTGATGTCGGTTGTCACACTTGGCTTTTACAGCTCGCTGTATTGGCATTTTAAAAACTGGCGCGCGCATGCTGAGGCAACGGGCGAGTATATCTCGCCCAAATGGCGTGCGATTTTCGCGCCCCTGTTTTACTACAGCTTATTGCGGCGTGTGGCCGTTGTAGCCAAGGCTCATGATGTGCCGTTCCGGTGGCCACCGATCCTATTGGCGGGGGCGTGGATTATCTGGGCGATCGGGACTTACCAATTGCCAGATGAAACCTGGTTCTTGGATCTGGCGATGGTGCTGCTGTTCGTTCCGCCGCAGATCGCGATCAATCAGATCAATCGCCGTATTAACCCCGATGCCGATCATAATGATCGGTTCTCATGGGTGAATAAAATCTGGATCGTGATTGGCGCGGCTTTGTTGGCGGTTCTACTATGGGATACGGTCTTTCCGGATGACTTAGGCCTCTTTAAGCCAGTAATTCCGAATGAACAGCCGATCGATGAGACAGAAGGGATGATAGGGTAGCATGAACCGCCGTCAATTTTCGCAAAGTTTGGCTTTGACTGTGGCTGCTACGGCCTTGGCATCTCCCCTTGCTGCAAAGGTCCCTGAACCCGACACGCGTCTTTGCAAAGATGATGTTAATATAGCTATCATTCAGTCGCGCGCGGCGGATATCAGCGCAATGATGATCGAAGTTGACCAGCTTTTTAAAGTCGGCGCTAAAGATTTGATATGCTTCCCGGCGTTACAGGGCGAGCAACAAAAAAATACGCTCGATTTGAAGGGGCTCGCCCACAAGGCTGTGCAGTATAACGTCCATATTGCTGCGCATATGACGGTGCCAGATCAAATCCGCCCACAATCAATGCCATTCTTATTTACTCCTGCTGGCGATATTCACGCGGGTCGTGGCGTTCATCGCACCGCTATTGGCAATATTGCGCTTATGTCGTCTGCCGATGCTGCCGATGTGGTCCCGGCCGATAGCGAGATTCTAGTCAACATGTCTGCAGGGCCGGTGTCGTATGAGGCGATGCAAAGCCTTGCGCGCGATCGCGACATGTACGTCGTCGCAGCGACAGCGGTCGGCGATTCGTTCATTCAAGCCAGTGGCAGTGTGATTTTTGGTCCGCGCGGTGAAGCACTTGCCGTTGCCGGTCTGGCGTGGACGCAAACCGTATCAGCCACTCTGCCGCTTGGTCATTATCGCGCGCGGCATCCTGGTATCAGGCAGCCACAGCGTGTGATCGCAATGTCATAGAAGGCTATTCCGGAGCCAATTCAGCTTCTGAACGCAGTACACGCATATCCGTAATTACAACATCGCCATGCGCTTCAGCGCGGATCGCATTGGCAGCCTTCAATTGCGAGAAAGAGCGGCTTACTGTTTCCATCGTCAGACCCAGAAAGTCTGCAATGTCTTGGCGTGTCATGGGAACGTGAACACGTGTGGCTTCAAGGCCCAGCAGCTCTTGGCGGCGCTGCAGGTGTAAGATGAACGAAGCTACGCGCGCCTTTGAGTTTTTACGCCCTAACGTGAAAATCAGATCCAGCGCATTGTTGAGGATGCGCGATGACATCTCAGCAAACGCCAAGCCAAGTTCCGCACGTGTGGCTAACTCTTGTTGCAGTTTAGATTTGGGCAGCGACCAGACGCTGCCTGATGTCATGGCTTCGGCGCCGGTGTTGTGGTGTGGGGCAAAGACCATGCCCAGGAAGTCGCCCGGAAATAAAAACGCCAGAATCTGGCGCTCGCCGTTCTCGCCAAAGCGCGTCACCACCACATTGCCTTCGCTAACGCAAAACACGTCATTCACCGGGTCGCCCTCACGGAAGAGGACTTCGCCAGGTTGGAACTGAACCTTTTTGCCGAGCGCGAAAAGGTCCAAAACAGCTTTGGGGGAGGAGAGTTGTGGTGTGGTCATGGAGATTAGATAGTATATTTTGGCGGCCGCGTCATGGGATGGCTTTGCAAAATTCCTTGCCTCGGTTCAGGGCTATTGCCATCACATGCCCCCCTTTTTCCGGTGGTTGCCCCGTGTCGTTGAATCCTAAAACCTTTCTTCGCCAGCTTTTTGACGTTGCCGTGGGAGCGACCGATCCACGCCGTGTTGTACCCCGTTTCCTGCCCGATCTCCCCAACGGCAAATTGATCGTCGTGGGAGCTGGAAAAGGCTCTGGTGCCATGGCGGCGGCGGCAGATGCACACTATGGCAGTGCCGCAACAGGTTTGGTGGTGACACGTGATGGCTATAAGTTGCCCACCGCGCACATTGAGGTTCTAGAGGCATCACACCCAGTTCCCGATCATCGCAGCGTCGTTGCCGCAGACCGGATTCTAAACATCGCCAAGTCGGCCAACTCTGATGATCTAGTGTTGTGTCTCATTTCTGGCGGTGCATCGGCGCTGATGTGCTTGCCAGCAGCCGGAATATCATTTGCCGAAAAGCAGGGCATTAATGCAGCGCTGCTTAAAAGCGGTGCTGCGATTGATGAAATGAATTGTGTCCGCAAACATTTATCGCAAATTAAAGGCGGACGGTTGGCGCAAGTATGCGGTTCTGCCCGCGTAGTGTCGCTGATTATTTCCGACGTTGTTGGCGATGACATGAGCGTTATCGCGTCGGGGCCAACAGTTGCTGATCCCTCAACATCAGCCCAAGCGTTAGACATTATTCGGAAATACAATATCGCCGTTAGTGATGCGGTGATCGCTCATCTCAAAAGCCCTGCATCCGAAACACCCAAAGCGCTGACAGGCGCGGTTGAGAACATCATCGTTGCCCGGCCACGTGATGCGTTTGATGCCGCAAAGCGTGCGGTGGAGGATCGCGGTCTTGCATGCCTTGATCTGGGTGACCATTACGCAGGCGATGTGGCTGATGTTGCGGCGGAACACGCGGCCGTTGTGCGCCGTATTATCGCAGGGGAGCACAGTATTAAAACGCCCTGCATCATTTTATCAGGCGGTGAAGCGACCGTGCGCGTGCGGGGCAACGGAGTCGGTGGGTCTAATACGCAGTTTGCTATGGAATTAGCGCGTGCCCTCGATGGCCTCAAAAATGTCTATGCCATTGCCTGTGATAGTGATGGCACCGATGGCAATGGCGATCATGCTGGGGCTCTGATTGGGCCTGAAACTTTGGCGCAAGCAGCCTCACGTGGGCTGGACCCAGCCAAAGCCCTCGCTACCAATAATACAGCCCCTTTTTTCAAGATTTTGGGCGATCTGGTGGTTTCTGGGCCCACCTATACAAATGTGAACGATTTTCGGGCGATTTTGCTTCTTTAGCCGCGATAACTTAATATCCCAACCACTGGTTTTGGTTAGAATAGTTTACGTTGTCACCCAGGAGCCGTCATGGCGGAAAAGCGGTCCGATATTCTTGTATCGCGCGCGGCGAACTCTTTGCGTAAGGCTGCTGCTGTGGACCGTTCGCGCCGCGCTGAGTTGTCGAGCATCGCGGATTATCTTGAAAGCATGGTCTATCAAGATGAACTGCGTACCGAAGCGCCCATGCGCGATGACATGCCCAAGCAAGATGGTGTCTCCGTCACCCGCGAAGTAAAGCGGATGATGAAACCATTCAAAGTACGTTTGGTGAGATAGTCCGCTGAACACCGAACGCGAAGGTACCATGACCTCTTCCGCCACCATGGCGACAACCTCAGTTGCGGCAAACGCAGGAGCCGCGCGAGGTGATGCCGATCCTAACATGTCGCTTCTTGGTTTTCTGGAAAGCCTATCAAATAGTGTCGCTATCTTTGACGGACAGGACTGTGTGGTTCAAGCGAACCGCGCAGCCCTAGGGCTTATGGGATATGCCCGTGAAGCCGTAATCGGCAAACCCGTTGCCGGTGCGTTTCGCATTTTCCTTGAACGTCTACGCTCTAGGAAAGGCAATGCGTTGCCGGCGCGGTTCGAGCATTATTATGACAACGAGTGGTACACGGTTCAGGCGTCAGCCTTACTGGGGCCAGATGGCCGTACATCGACGCCTTATTTTATAGTCTCCGCGACCGAGATCACATATCGCAAACGCCGCGAGTTCGACTTCATCGAAACGGTTGCCGGGCTTGAAGAGGCCACACGCATTGCGCAGATGGGGACATTCAAAACAATTTGGCAAACAGGTCAGATTGAGTGGTCGCCGCATATGTATACGCTGCATGGCGTGACACCTGACACTTACAATCCAGGCAACGGCGGTTACGACCAATTCGTGTATCCCGATGATCGCGACTATTTCAGTCGCGCAAATCGTGACCTTGCGCAAGGTAATGCCATGGCTAACGTGCAGTACCGTGTGGTGTTGCCTGACAGCGGGCTGCGGTGGATGCGCATCGACAGCCGCGTCCTGTTCGATTCCAGTGGGGCTCCCTATGCCAGTTTTGGGACTTGCCAAGACATCACCGAAACCAAGCGTCGTGAAGAAGAATTACGCGAATTACTGCGCCGCAATGCAATCCTGTACGAAGCGTTAGAGGCGTCGCCCAACGGTGTCGCGGTGTTGACTAATGAAGACGCAGGCTTAACGATCCTTTATGTCAATGCCGCTTTTGAGAAGCTCACGCAGCACAATAGCTTCTCATTGAATAGCGCAGGATTGGACGCACTTGTTGTTGATCGTCATGTTCCCATCTGGCGCGCAATGAAAGATGCGATGGCGCGCTCAGAAGGCGGAGCCTTCGAAGTTGAATGTCGAAAGCGTGACGGTGCGGTGTTCCCTGCGCAAATCGAGCTGGCGCCTGTGCGGGATCATCCTGGGCGGGCGGCGACTGCGTTTGTTGTGACAGCCCGCGATTTGACAGCTGATAAAGAACGCGCGGCTCTATTGTTACAGTCTCAAAAAATGGAAGCTCTTGGTCAGCTTTCAGGTGGGGTTGCGCATGAAATCAATAATCTGCTGCAGCCTGTAATCGCATTGTCGGATTTGGGCACCGATGTGTTGGAGCGCGATGCCGCAAAAGCCAAGCAGTATTTCGAAGTCATTGGCAATAGCGGACGAAAAGCGCGTGAAGTTGTGCGCCAAGTTCTGACGTTTGCACGCCGCGATACGCCGCAACTCTTGTCGCATGATGTTTTGCCGCTGGTGATCGATGCTATTAATTTGGCGGTGAAAGGCTTGCCGCCGAATATTACAGTTGAAACGCATCTCACGCTCGATGATGCGAAAGCAACCTTAAGTGCCACACAGGTCTCGCAGGTGATTTTGAATCTGCTGCGAAACGCATCAGACGCTATGAATGGTCGTGGCCGCATCATCATTCATTTAGAGCGTTGCGCGAATGAGGATGCGCCCCCAGGGCTGACCGGATCCGGACCATGGATCAGGCTTAGCGTGAGGGACGAGGGGTGCGGGATTGATGCGCAAGCGCTAGCCCGTGTTTTTGAGCCCTTCTTCACCACTAAACCCGTGGGCAAGGGCACCGGCCTCGGCCTCTCTGTGGTGTATTCCATCGTCACAAGTTGGGGTGGTACAATCAAGATCGACAGCGAAGTTGATCAGGGCACGACCGCAGTGATATACATCCCTGAGCAAGTTTAACCTTTTTTCAGCACGATTGTTTTCGGGACAGTTCATGGCGCATATTCTTCTGGTCGAGGACTCGCCCGAAGTCAGCATGTCCGTACGAGAAATTCTCGGCGCCGCTGGTCATACGGTTGCTGAGGCTGCGTCGGGCAAGCAGGCTTTAGAGGCTCTGAAGTCCCAGAAGTTTGATGCCATCGTTTCGGATATTTGGATGCCCGAGATGGATGGTATTGCGCTGCTAAAAGAAATTCGCGGCAGCGGGAACAAGATCCCTATCGTTGTAATCTCAGGCGGTGCGCCCAATGCACCGCTGACGTATACAGCGCCCTTGGCATCGACCTTCGGGGCTAATGTTGTGCTGTATAAACCATTCGAAAAAGAAGAACTGCTGGGTGCGATTAAGGCCGTGCTGAGCTAAACACCCGATACTGAAGGTTTAAGCCTTCAATAGTTCGCGTAAAACTTTTTCCATATTAACAGCCAGCGACCAACGCTCGTCATCTGACAAAGCTTCCAGCGCGCGGGTGAGTTCCTGCAGCGGATCGCTTTTCAGCAGTGCCTGGCCTTCTTCGGTTAGCATCAGGCGATGCACGCGGCGGTCTTGCTTATCAGCCACGCGGCGCAAATAGCCCTTGCGTACCATGGCGGCGACGGTTTGCGATGCTGTGCCTTTGGTGGTGCCTTGGAACTGCGCGAAGCCCGTAACGGTACGGCGTTCCAGTGTGGCTTCGTCGAAATACCGTAAAGCCGCCCACTGCGCGGGGTTCAAGCCCGGCGTGTAGCCCAGATTGTACGCTGCTTTGCCGACCTGCTCGATGAGACGGGCCAGGCCGCGTGTCGATGGTTTGGTTTCTGTTCGCACGAACGACTTAAACGAGAACGTTTCCCCTAATACGATGGAATATAATGATTAAAAGGCCAGATCAGAAGCTAATAATTTCAGAGCCTGGGGGAACATCCTGCTCTAATTCCTATTTCAATCGCCGATTCATAGGGCTTTAAGCCTTCTCGCCTCTGGATTTGGCCGCAGTCTCCCGCTACAGGTCTGCCGGTCAATTTTTCGGTGCCTTTCCACAATGTCGCTCTACCGTCTTTTGTGGCCGCTGTTGTCTCGCCTCGAGCCTGAGGCTGCGCATCGCGTCGCGCTTTTGTCGTTTAAGTCTGGCGTGGCAGGCTTGCTTTATCGCAGCCCTCCCGACGATACAGTGTTGCGCACCCATGTGTGGGGCCACACGTTCCCGAACCCTATTGGATTGGCACCGGGGTTCGACAAGAATGCCGAAGTGGTGGGCCATATGCCCAAGATCGGGTTTGGCTTTGCGGAAATCGGTGGGGTTACGCCCTTGCCGCAACCGGGGAACCCCAGGCCACGCCTGTTCCGGCTCACAGAGGACAAAGCTATCATTAACCGCCTGGGCTTTAACAGCCAGGGCATGGTCGAGGTGGCTGCACGGTTGGGACAACTTCGTCGTCATGATCGCGACAGCATTATCGGTGTGAACTTAGGCAAGAATAAGGACTCGCAGGACGCAGCTGCGGACTATGTGGCAGGAGTTAAGGCCTTTGCTGGCCTCGTGAACTTTATCGTCATTAACGTGTCATCGCCCAACACGCCCGGCTTACGTGCGTTACAAGACGTCGACAGCTTGGTGACGTTGACTCGGGCTGTGCGTGAAGCGCGCGAGCAAACCGGAAGCAATGCGCCGCTCCTGTTCAAAATCGCGCCTGACCTTGATATTTCTGATACCGCTGATATTTGCCGCGTCGCGCTGGCTGAGAAAATGGATGGTATTGTCATCAGCAATACGACGATTGCCCGCCCTGAATCGCTCACATCATCACATGCGGACGAAACCGGTGGGTTGAGTGGGGCGCCATTATTCGGACCTTCGACCCAGATGTTACGCGAAGTTTACGCACTCACGGAAGGCGCTTTGCCGATTATTGGTGTTGGCGGCGTTTCGAGCGCAGAGCAAGCTTACGAAAAAATCCGCGCTGGGGCGTCCTTAGTGCAGCTTTACAGCGCTATGGTGTACGAAGGCCCTGGCCTTATCACGAAAATCAAACAAGGCTTGGCTCACTTGCTGCGTCGCGACGGCTTTAATTCCGTCACGCAAGCTATCGGCGCCGATCATCGTAAGGCTTAGATACAATGCTGCATTTAAAATGTCTGCGTGACGTCGCAGACCGTTACGATGGCTTCATTCTGGATTTGTGGGGCCTCATCCACGACGGTGCAACGCCATATCCGCCAGCGCGCGCCACACTGCAAGCGCTCAAAGATGCTGGCAAGAAGACGCTGCTGCTCTCGAATGCGCCGCGACGCGGCTATGCGCTGATCAAACTCATGACGGGGATGGGCATCGAGCGCGAATTGTACGGCGAGGTGTTGTCGTCGGGTGAAGCGACACGCAACGCGCTGATCACCAAAGACGATCCGTTTTTCGCAAAGCTCGGCCAAAAAGTTTATCACCTGGGCCCTGAGCGTGATCGCAACATCTTTGACGATGTGAGTGTTGAGGTTGTCGAGACGGTGCGGACAGCCGACTTCATTCTCAACACCGGCCCCTGGGAACTCACCCAGAAAGTTTCTGACTTCCAAAGCACGCTGGATGAAGCGATTGTTCGCAAGTTGCCAATGGTCTGCGCCAACCCGGACATGGTGGTGTTGCGTGCTGGTGCCGAAGTGGTGTGCGCGGGCGCCATTGCTGTGCGCTACCAACAAATGGGCGGTGATGTTGTCTATCGCGGTAAGCCTGACCCGGCGATTTACCGCGAAGCTGCAGCCACATTAGGCGTAAACGACTTAAACAAAGTCGTTGTCATCGGTGATGCGCTTGAGACCGATATCAAAGGCGGTAACGCAGCTGGAATCGACTCCATTTGGTGCACGGGAGGTATCCATGCCGCGGCCTTGGGCTGTGCCTATGGTGTTCCAGCCGACCCAGCGCGGGCCGAGGCGCTGGCGAAAGGCGCGGGGCACATTCCAAACGCCACAATTCCTGGATTTATGTGGTAGCAACCTTGCTGGTGTAGAGGCTTTCCACCGCGAAGGCGTGAATCCGCTCGGGCGAGTCTAGATCTGTCGCAATGGCCGGACCGTCCACATATGTGAAGCCCGATGCGACGGCTGCGACCGTCATGCTGTTCGTCTGCACACCGTGGACGAATGAGTGCAATCGGTAACGTTGCGCCAAGGTGCCGAATTGTTCCAAGAGCACGATCAGTTTTTGCTCTTTCCACGAGCGGTACTCGAAAGCATCCAGGCCCACCGCATGCACACCCAGTTCACGATACATCTCGAAATTACTGAAATCAGCGCCGGTGCGGACCACAATTCCCCGGCAGCGCGCGCGAACGTGGCTGAGAGGTTCGTGCAACTTAAAGCGCGATAATCCTGTCGGTACGCCCAGAATTTCAAACACAATCAATTTTTTAGCATCATCGCTTGCCTTGCCGATTGTGTCGACAAAGGCCGCTAAAAAACGTGCTTGCTCGATAGTCGAGTAATGGACCGGCACAATCATCAGCGCTTTCTGACCATGCTGGAGCAGTGACTGCACGCCTGCGATGGCTTGCTGGCATGTGGCGATATCCACTTTCGCACAGACCACTTCATCCGCGGCTTCGCGCAGCAGACGGCCTGCTTCGTACACTGTCACGCGATTGCTTTTGTATGAATAGACACAGCGGTAACCCGTGATCAGCTTGTTGTGGACATGCCACATCGGGTGGAAGCGCATTTTTAGGCCGGACAAGGCGTGACGATCAGCATCGCTAAGGTGAAACTCTTGCGCCGCGCCCGGATAATTCACCGGGTCCATGATTGTCTCGATGGTGCGCGTTGCTTGAATGTGCGTAGGCGATGGTTTTACAGGCGGATAGATGCTGGACTTTTCGCCAGATTTCGCCGACCGACGCGCTGCAGCAATTTTCTGGGCTAAGGCCGAGCGCTCATTGAAGGCTTCGGCGTTATAAGCGGCAGGTTTTACGCTGCGGAGATAGCGCGCGACTTTTTCCTCAATGGCGGCATTGCGCATGGCGGCCATATCTGCCCCCGCACGCGGGAAAACCATGTGATAAACGCCAGGACTGACAGTGCGGAAAATTTCGCCGGGCCGAATTTCAGAAGCGATTAGGTCATGGACCTCGCGATCCGCTTTTTTCACGAAGGCTTCACGCTGATCATAATCAATAAGCAAGTCGCGTAAATCCAAGCGATATAATTCAGCACGGCGCGATGGGCTGGCCGACGCCGAAGCGGCGCCATTTGTTGAAGTTGCAGTCGTCGTCATTTTGTCCGGGGAATCGTCCTGGGTGGTCATGGCTCAATACCAATGTCGATGGTCAGAACGCTCTAGGCGCGGCCAAGTTTCTGAAGCGAAATTTTATTTTTTGTGATGCAGCCCCAGGACGGTGGCGTGCGTTCATACCCCTGAGGTGGGGATATTTCGTGTTTTTCCAATTGGATGGCCATTGCTCCTCCTTCTCAAGGGGCGCTTGGCCCCTTTTGATGAAACAAACGATCCATCCCCCTGTGTTCGGACTGTAACCTAGAATTGATAAAGATGTAATGAAATACTCTTAACCAGAGTATTTTTTCATAGCATGGAATATCACTGCTCCTCTTTTCTTTCGGAACTGCAGTCTTCAGATTGCGTTTGAAATATGAGCAGATGGGACGCCCGATGGGAATAAGTGCCGGTTTATTAAGGCACGGCGGGAGATTTAAAACGTGAATAGCGATGTGTCACCGATGGCGACCGAGACCACAGCCAGTGGGCCGTCCAAAGCAGAGCTGGCCAAGGCGCCTGTGCGCGTACTTGTGGTGGATGATGATGCAATTATCCGCACGCTGCTCAGCGAATGCCTGCAAGCGGCTGGCATGGTGGTCGCCGAGGCTGCCAATGGCGTTCAATGCCTGCGCATGGTCGAGAATGCTGATTACGATGTGATTTTCATGGATATCGTGATGCCCGAAAAGGACGGCATTGAGACCACCATGGAGTTGCGCAAGCGTGGCGTGAAAAGTTGGATCATCGTCATTTCATCGCAGAAAAAAATCGGTGAGACGATGCTTTTGGATGCAGCCAAGGCGCTCGGCGCAAATGATGCTTTGCAGAAGCCGTTCAACCTGACGACAGTTGCACGCGACGTGCAGGGCTTGTTGGCGAAAATGACGGCTGCTGCTTAAATTTCTTTTTTAGCCATCTTGTGATGAGAACTGCTCGCTCAAGATGCGCTCACCCAAGTTCATTTCTGGGTCAAACAACATTTTAATTTTGACGTTACGGTCTTCCGAGACGGTAACGCTTTGCACGTCGCGCACCTCATCGCGGTCAGCCACCGCGCTGACCGGGCGTTTATCGCGCTCGAGGATTTCGAATTTCACAGACGCCGTATGCGGCAAAATCGCACCCCGCCAGCGGCGCGGGCGGAAGGGGGCGATTGGCGTTAGTGCGAGGATGTTTGAATCAATCGGCAGCACCGGTCCATGAACCGAGAGGTTATAGGCCGTGCTACCGGCCGGCGTGCACACCAGCGCGCCATCGCAGATCAGTTCATGCATGCGCACGCGTCCATCAATATACACGCGGATTTTTGCGGCCTGCCGTGTTTGTCGCAGCATCGAGACTTCATTGATGGCTAGGGCGGTATGTTTGGTGCCGTCCTCGGCAACAGCGTCCATGCGTAAAGGGTGTAAAATCACTTCTTGGGCTTGGGCCAAGCGTTCTTGCAATCCGTACTCTTCATACCGGTTCATCAAGAACCCAACAGTGCCACGGTGCATACCAAAAATCGGTGTGCCGGAGTTCATATGCGTATGCAGCGCTTCAAGCATGTAGCCGTCGCCGCCAAGCGCCACGATGACATCAGCTTCTTCTGGCGCACATTGACCGTACGCGGTGGTCAGCGTTTCAAGGGCGCTGATTGCGGCAGGCGCGTCAGAGGAGATGAAGGCAATGCGGGTGCGAGCCATAAAACAATTCCAACGATTAACTGAAGGTGAGGTGCGCCAGTGATGAGAAACCGGCTCTCGTTAGCCACCTGTGACGCTCATGTGTCGGCTTACAGCCGGTTTATTGTGACGGCGATCAATAATGAAGTCGTGGCCTTGGGGTTTCCGGCCAATGGCTTCGTGAATGGCCGCGATCAATGGCGCATCGCTCTCACTCATTCGTAAAGGCGCACGCAAATCGGCCACATCATCTTGGCCCAGGCACATGTAAAGCTGGCCGGTGCAGGTCAGGCGCACGCGATTACAGCTTTCGCAGAAATTATGGGTCATCGGCGTAATAAACCCAACGCGCCCGCCCGTTTCAGCCACGCGTGTGTAGCGGGCAGGGCCGCCGGTATTGTCGGGAATGTTATTTAAGGTCCAGCGCTGTGCCAACCGCGCGCGGACTATAGACAATGGCAAATACTGGTCGGTGCGTTCAGTGCCCACTTCACCCATGGGCATGGTTTCAATGAACACCAGATCAAACCCGTTTGCACCTGTCCACGACACCAACTCGTCGAACTCGTCTTCGTTGACGTCTCTCAGCGCAACGGTGTTGATCTTTACTTTCAGGCCAGCATCTTTGGCTGCGTGTAAGCCGTTCATTACCTCTGCGTGGTTACCCCAGCGGGTGATGGATTTGAAGCGCGCTGGGTCAAGTGAGTCGAGCGACACGTTGATACGCTGAACCCCAGCAGCTTTCAGCTGATGCGCATACTGCGCCAACTGCGTGCCATTGGTTGTCAGCGACAATTCTTGTAATGCCCCGGTTTTTAAATGACGGCCGAGGCTGTCGAATAGCGACATTACGTTTTTGCGCACCAAGGGCTCGCCCCCGGTGATGCGCAGTTTTTTAACGCCCAAGCCGACAAAGGCCGAGCAGACGCGATCTAGCTCTTCCAGAGTCAGTAAATCTTTCTTGGGCAGGAACGTCATGTCTTCCGACATGCAATAGACGCAGCGCAAATCGCAGCGGTCTGTCACCGACACGCGCAAATAGGAAATGCTCCGGCCAAATGGATCGATCATGATGCCCACACCGCAGGGAATATAAGTACGAAGCCCGCCTGGGCCAGCCCCATCCCTCTCCTCATCAATATAAGGCGAAATCCGCCCTGCCAAGAGAGGCCACGGCACTGTTTTTATGACTATTTTGAAGGATCTTGCCCAGTGGACGTAGGGTTGGGGTGCGGCAGGGAATCGGGGTCGACCACCTCTAATGAAACGACGCCCGTATTTATAAGCTGTTTGCCCGCATGCTCAAAATTCACTGTCACCCGGGTTCCAATGGCCGATTGTACCTGGCCCAGGCCCCAGTCGGGGGCTGCCAGATTGCGCACGAGTACGCCCGGAGCGAATTCGAAGTTATGGCTCATGCCAACATGGTCCTAATGCCCCGCCTGAAACACTCGTCTTCTTTAAGCCCGTGTTCTGAATGGGATGCGGCATCTTCGCTTTCAGGTTTGTTTCCAGGCCTGCTAAAGTACGGTCTAAGTGTTGCGAAAGTCATGTGGATTTGCGTTTGTTATGAAAGATGCTTTGACGATCACTCAGGTTCTGTGCACGCGCTTGTGTCACGATTTGGCAGGGCCCATAGGGGCTGTGGCGGCTGGTGTTGAACTGGTGGGGGACGATCCATCGCAAGTGGATGCGGAAACACTGCAGCTTCTGGCCAACAGTTCGGCCGCTGCTGCGCGCAAGTTGAAATTCTTGCGGGTTGCTTTGGGCACGGGCGGGGCTGCCTCTGCCCTGAAAGATTTTCAGACGACGGTTGTGCATTACTTTGAAGCGATTGCGGGTCCTTCGGGGGCAGCCAAAGTAACGTGGCCGCCCGACGCTGATCTCGCCAATATCGCGAAGGGGCCCGCCGCTCAGATTTTAGCAAACTTGATCCTCATTACCTCGGAAGTCGTCCCGCGCCTCAGGGACGTAAAGGTTGCTATTGCGCGGAATGATGCGACCGTAACCCTCACTGTCGAGGCTACCGGCGACATTTCAACGCATCTTGATCCGCGCCGTGATTTGGTGACGGTTCTGGAAAATCCTGTACAAGCGACAGTTACGCCGAAGACTGTGCAAGCTTTGTACGCGCATGAACTGGTCACACAAAATGGCGGAACGCTTAGCGCTGTGACCACGGATGGCGGTATGAAGGCCGCAGCAACCCTTTCGTTTGCGGGATGATGATCCTTCAACCGCAAGGGTAGCCTTTGCCGCTGAGATTATATACGTTTAGGTCACTATTTGTTTGGCCCACTTTCGGGGTCTTCTTAATCGGCGCTGGTGTATTGGTATGTTTGCGGTGCTGCTATGAAGAAGTGTTTGATCGTTGATGACTCGCGCATCATACGTCGCGTGGCCGCTAAAATTTTGTTCGAGTTAGGCTTTGATCCTGACGAAGCTGAAGACGGCCAAAAAGCAATTGAGTCCGTCAGCATCCGCATGCCCGATGTGGCCATTGTGGACTGGGATATGCCTGTGATGGACGGCTTAAGTTTCGTGGCGGCGCTGCGCAAGATGCCCGACGGCGATAAACCCATTGTCATTTTCTGCACTGCCGATAACGAAGTACACCACATCGAAAGGGCGCTTGAGGCCGGGGCTGATGAGTACATCATGAAGCCTTTCGACAGTGAGATCGTGCGCTCGAAGTTGACGATTCTTGGCGCGCTTGATTAACCGGCGAGGTCAGAATTGCCGGTGCGCGTTACACACATCTCTCTGGTCGGTCTAACCCTGATTAGTCGAACATTGGGGGGCTGCAATGCAGCCCGATGATTTCGGATTTTTGGCGCGCCTGTTGAAAGAGCGCTCAGGCTTGGTTCTGACCAAGGACAAAGGGTATTTGGTTGAAAACCGGTTGATGCCAGTGATGCGTCAGAAGCGTTTTAAAACGCTCGCTGATCTAATGCGCGCTGTACAGACTGGCGAGCCCGAACTGAGTGAACGCGTGGTCGAGGCCATGATGTTCAAGGACACGGGCTTTTTCCGCGATTGGCGACCCTTCGAGCATTTTCGCACTGTTGTGCTGCCGAACTTGATGACAGCGCGCAGGGCCAAAAAAACGTTCCGCATCCTCTGTGCCGGTGTTTCGACAGGCCAGGAGGCGTATTCGCTGGCGATGATTCTAGAGCGGCTAAAAGGCGAATTGGCAGGCTGGACGTGCGAGATCGTGGGGGTCGACCTGTCGCAAGCTTCGCTAGCGTTCGCAGATCAGGCCGTGTACTCGCAGTTCGATGTCCAGCGCGGCTTGCCGATCCGATTGTTGTTGAAATATTTTCAGAAGAAAGATGAAGACCAGTGGGGCTTAAACACCACCATTCGCAACATGGTGCAATTCAAGCCCTGGAACCTGATGGATGATTTATTCCCGTTGGGACGGTTTGATGTGGTGTTGTGCCGCAATGTTCTGCCGTATTTCGATATGCAGACAAAATTTGCAGTGCTGCAAAAGCTCAGCCGCTCAATGACTGATGACGGCGTATTGTATGTGGGCTTGCAAGAGCCTTTGTCGGGTGTTTCGCCAAGTTTCCAAGCCGCCAATGCGCCGTTGGGGATTTATATTTCACACCGCTCGGATGCGGCTAAAATTCCGCCGCTCACCACACAACGCTAAATTTAAGCACTCATTCTGTCGTCACGTAGCAGACGTCGCAGATGCGGGTGCGCCACAGCAGCTTTCAAGTGCTTGGCGATGGTATCTTGAACCAATACGCCCACGCCATAAGCTGCATCACCAAAATCAGCGACCGGTTGCGCCAGAGTATCTAACACCGTCACAACCTCTTCACGCGTATCCATGCGGTAGCGTGTGGACAAGGCGCCCAGCAATCCGGCAGCCGTAACCGTAGCGCGCGACGAGCCCTCCAACGCGGCTGCTTCCGGATCTTGGCGAATTTTCATAGGCGAGATGGCCGGCGCAGGCACCGAATAACGCACATAGTCGTTTCTGTTGGCTTCATCATTCAATTCATCGCGCAAGCCGGTGGTGGAAATGCCAATAGCCCCGTCGTAACTGGCAGGGAAGGGGGGCACAACGTTCTGACGTGGGCCGTTGCCGGCTGATGTCAGTAACACCAAGCCTTCCTTTGACGCGGCTTTAATGGCATCCGCCAAATTTTGGTTATCGCGCGAGACAAATGTTTGGGCGACAATTTTCACGCCTTGGCGCGCAAACCAATCATATGCAAATTCCAACTGATCGAAATCAATGCTCTGCCTGCCCGTCTCGGGGTCTTCCAAAAACGGGCTCGCGACATAAAGCTCAAGATCGTTGCCGGGGGCGGCGCTCTGGAAGCTTTCAATCAACGCTGCGGCCATCACATCGGCATGGCCTTTGGCATTTTTGTTGGATTGAAAACGCGCTGCCATCATCTCCGACGTTTCGAAGGTAATACTGCGCACCTTGACGTGCTCAAAGCGCTTCAGCGTGTCGTGGCGCAACGCGAAATCAACCAACCCAATTTTGATGGTGTCAGCAAACGCTGTTGTCGCCACCCAAGTGGTTAGCAGCGTGGAGAGCGCCGAAATGCAGGCCAGTTGTGTAAACTGAATGATAGCCATAGCGGATCCCCTCGCGCCAGACGAGGCCGCAACCTCGCTCCGGCATTACATTAACGCACGTGAATTTCCTGATAGGCAAAGACGCAGGACAATCTGACGTCGTATGAAATGCGCGACTAAATAAGGCGTGAATCGCGCGTGAACCCCGCCGAGTTGCAAGGGTTTATGCGGGTCTGACAGATGTGTGATTGCTGTTCAGTGGATTATTAAGAAATTGCGACGTTTCCGAGCTGGGACTTGGTGTGCCAAAACTGAGTGGAATGGTCGCCACCAGCAACACCGCCATGACGATATTGAACACGCGCCTGCGGCGTGGCGAGTTCAGCGTTTTGCGCAAAGCCGAGCCTGCCAGCATCCACGCGCCGGTGCACGGCACGCTGATGATCATGAACGCCACAATCAACACGCTTGCCGTGATAAACCATGATTGGGTTTGTGGTGTCATGGCCGCAGCCGTGATGGCCATCATCAACGCTTTGGGGTTTAGGTACTGAAAGCCCACGGCCTGCCAGAAGGACCACGGTTTAGCTTCGTGGTGTTGATCGTGTGTGGGGGTGCCAGTGTCTTCACGCAGCATCGACCACGCTGTTACGATCAGCGCGATGGCCGCCAAAACTTGCAAACCCACAGCGAGCGACGGAGCGGTCGCGTTGAGGGCGCCAAAGCCTAAGGCCGCCAGCAACAGCAATGTCACCATACCGGCCCAAATGCCTGCCGCATGACCCAGCGTACGTTTCACGCCAAAGCGCGCGCCCGACGAGGCGAGCAGAATGTTGTTCGGGCCTGGTGTGATGCTGCTGACAAACGCGAACGACAACAGGCCCAAGAGCCACTGATCGAGCGTGATGAATTGGGAAAGCGTGGAAAATGCGGTCGACATTGTCTTGTGGTCCAAAAGGTCATCTGCGCCCGCGCGCAGGTATTGTCCTATTGTCTTTAAAATTGTATTGCGTCAAACAATATATTAACCTAGTACAATTGAAGCCGCTTCCATACAGCTTATTTAATGTTGATTCAGGGCATTTCGTGAAAACATTGAGAATGGAATGGTTATTTCCGGCAGTTTGTATTGGCCGGGCAGGATTTATTGTGATTTTTCAGGGGAGACTTGTCTTATGACAATGTGGAAGCCAGACCTCACAAAGTTCGGTGGTCACCCCGCTGAAGCCTTAGCCGAAGCCATTGCCGATGCCATTGCCTCGGGCGCGTTGCCGCCGGGCACGCGCATGCCGACCCATCGCGAGTTGGCGTACGAGCTGGGCCTGGCCGTCGCAACGGTCTCGAAAGCCTACAGCATTGTCGCACGCCGCAATTTGGTGAGCGGCGAAGTGGGCCGTGGCACGTTTGTCGCCTCTGGTCCGCGCATGCCTGCGTTGGCTGATCCTGAAGCCGAAGCCTCCAACACGATTGATTTGCGCATCTGCATGCCGCCCGCTGTGGGCCAAGACGTTGTGCTGGCCGCAGCCATTGAGGATGTGGTTCGCGCAGGCGGTGCTCGCGCCATGCTGCGCTATCCCTTGCCGGGTGGTTCGCCGCAGCAACGTGGTGCGGCGGTGTCGTGGCTTGAGCGGTTGTTTCCACACACTAATGCGTCTGAAGTTCTGCTGACATCGGGCGCGCACCAAGCCATCGCTGTGGCCATTGCGACGGTGGTGGGCACGGGCAATACGATGCTCTGCGATCCGCTGACGTACGCAGGCACTGCGCAGCTTGCCAATGTGATGGGCATTATTTTGCGGGCGGTGCCGGTCGATGAGCACGGCATGATCCCGGCCGCGTTGGATGAAGCGATCGCGCGTCATTCACCCAAGGCCATTTTCATTGTGCCGACGTTCCAAAACCCCATGGCGTTCACAATCCCGCAACAGCGCCGTGAAGAGATTATGGCGGTGGCGCAAAAGCGCGATGTGATGGTGATCGAAGATTCCATTTATGCAGACATGCTGGATGATCCGCCGAAGCCGTTCGCAAGCTTGGACCCGGATCGCACGGTTTTGATTACCAGCTTATCCAAATCCGTCTGTGTGGCGTTGCGCGTGGGCATGATTCGCCTGCCACGTCATTTGGTGGCGCAGGCCGAAAACATTCTGCAGTCATTGGTGTTGGCTAATCCGCCGCTGATGGCGGAGGTGGCCGCGAACCTGATCACCACGGGCCGGGCCGATGACTTGCGTCACAAAGTGATGGTGGAGATCGAAGCGCGTTATCGCATTGCGCGGACCGCCTTGGGGAACATCCCATTTGTCGGCGCGCCGCAGTGTCCGCACTTGTGGGTGCCGTTGGCCGATCAAAATCAGATGAGCGAAGTCTCGCAAGCTTTGGCGCGTCAGGGGTATTGGGTGGCGATTGGTCGCGACTTCGCGGTGTCACGCGAGCACGCACCTGCCGGTGTCCGGATTGCCTTGGGGGCGACCGCGCACCGTCACAAAATCGCAGAACTGTGCCAGGCCTTGCGCCAGCACATCAGCGCCCCGGTGCCGGCCATGAGCGGTGTGGTGTAATCGCCTGAGAATTCCCGCCCGATGCCCGCTCCATAGTCCCGCTATGTGGGCAGCTAAGCTGTTGGTGTATTTGGTAAAATAACGCTCCTTGTGCGTCTTGGTGCGGTGCGGTATGACGCCGGCGATTTCGTGCGCTGATCTTTCTGCGCACACCTCCCGTCACTCTATCTTCCCGGATCTAAGGCTTATGGATATCTCCAAAATCGAGATCGGCAAAAACCCGCCCGCCGACGTCAACGTCATCATCGAAATTCCCCAGGGCGGCTACCCGGTGAAGTACGAGCTCGACAAGGCCTCGGGCGCCTTGTTTGTCGACCGTTTCCTGCACACCGCCATGCAGTACCCCTGCAACTATGGCTTTGTGCCGCACACCACCTCAGGCGACGGCGATCCGTGCGACGTTCTCGTCATTAGCCAAACGCCTGTGGTTCCGGGCGCTGTCATTCGCTGCCGCCCCATTGGCGCGTTGTTGATGCAAGACGAAGCTGGCGCCGATGAAAAGATCATCGCCGTGCCGGTCGATAAATTGCATCCGTTCTATAAAAACGTTCTCACCCACATGGATCTGCCGGAAATCTTGCGCGAGCAAATCGCCCACTTCTTCCAGCACTACAAAGATCTGGAAAAAGGCAAATGGGTGACAATTGTGGAATGGGTTGGCCCAGACCGCGCCATGGAAATGATCCGCGCGGGCATCGTGCGCGCGGCTGCTGAAGCGGCTGTGAAAGCCCCTGCTGAATAGGGTTTTCCGCTTTTCCGCGACCAGTGCCCGCTATGTGGCACCCTTGCGGAAGTGAAGGCAGTTACATTCAAAATAGTCTAAGTTATGCCCCGGCACGCACGGGGCATTTCTTTTTGGGCCTTCGATGCGTTGCGTTCATGTTTGCATCTGGGAGGACACCACGATGAAAAAATTACTGATCGGCGCACTGTTATCAACCGCGCTCGCACTGCCCGCCATCGCTGCGTTGAAGCAAGGCGAAAAGGCTCCTGATTTTTCTGCGCAAGCGTCACTCGCTGGCAAAGAATTCAAATTCTCGCTGAAAGACGCCCTGAAGAAAGGCCCGGTTGTGGTCTACTTCTATCCGTCGGCCTACACGCAAGGCTGCAACATTCAGGCGCACACGTTTGCTGAAAACAAAGAGAAGTTTGATGCTGCTGGCGCCACTATTATCGGTGTGTCGCATGACAGCATTGCGCGCCTCAACCAATTCTCGGCTGATCCTGAATATTGCGCCGGTAAATTTCCGGTTGCATCCGACGCCGATGGTGCGATTTCGAAATCGTATAATTTGAACGTCCGTGACGGCCGCCCTGGCATGAAGGACTCAAAAGGTAACGACATCGATCATGCCTTCACGGAGCGTACAACCTTCGTGATCAACTCCGACAACCAGATCCTCGCCACGTTGTCGTCGGCTGATGACAAAATCACGCCGGCAGATCACGTTGATAAATCGCTGGCGATCGTTGAGGGCCTGAAGAAAAAATAAGCTGAAGATGTAAAATCAGAGATACTCTGATTTGAACAGTTCAAACGCCGGAGGCTCCGAAAAGCGCTCCGGCGTTTTTGTTTTGCGCTGCACTTATCCCAAAGCATAGACGGATCTACGCCTTTATCATTCTCAGGCTATCCCTCTGCTCGCGTGAGGGGACAGGCGCCCGGTGGTATTCAAAAGCTCAGAAGCATCGGTTGGAACTGGTGCGCAAATCCCCGGAGGTCTGTGATGCAAGTTGTGTTTACGGTTCTCGCTCTGATTCCCATGACGCTGGTTGCCTTCGGGTGGGTGGCGATTGTGCAAGGGTACGCCGCCAGCAAACGTCAACTGAAACGCTAACGACCCGAGAGGCTCACGCCTTCCGGTTATTGCCGCGCCGCACGGCTCTCACCACACGTTGATCGAAAAGCCAAGGCACATGCTTTGGCTTTTTTGCTGTCGTGCCCATTGCTGTGCGCAAGCTATTGCGTGTGGACGGCTTAACATCTCAACAGAATGCCTTATCGCATCTGCACACGGGGCCAGCAGCGCTGTTCGATCATCGGTTAACAATGCTTTTGCGTCCGTGGCACTGAATATATGTGGTGCGATTATTTCGCCTGCGTGCACATAAATAGGTGCTCAATTTTGTATCGCATGCAATTTGAAATGTGACTTAATGTGGGTACAGATCGTTATAAGGGGATGATCTTTATTCTCATACACGAAATTCGCAAATCGTGTAAATATACGGCAATACAATTTTAAGACGTATTGCTGCTTTGCGTGCATATCCGCTGCCGATGAGTTGTTTATTGGGGTGAGAGGCGCTGCACTATGCAAATGATAGTCGATTTTTTTTCAAACGAAGGGTTCATGCCTCACGGCATGTGTTTGCTGTGGAAGCCAGAAGTGTTCTGGCTACACGTGGTGTCCGATGCCGTGATTGCGCTGGCGTATTATTCCATCCCTTTTGCACTCGTCTGGTTCGTCAAGAAACGCCGCGATCTTGTTTTCCCGTGGGTCTTTTGGCTGTTCAGTGCCTTCATTCTGGCGTGTGGCACCACGCACATTCTGGGCATCTGGACCATGTGGAATCCAGATTACGCGATTGATGGCCTAATCAAATTTTTCACGGCTGCGGTTTCATTGTTTACGGCGATCTTGCTGTGGCCACTGATGCCCAAGGCGTTGGCGCTGCCCAGTTCTGAACAATTGCGGGTGATGAATAATGATTTGGGCATTCAGGTGCGGGACCGCATCAGCGCTGAAAACGCGTTGCGCAAATTGAATGAAGAATTGGAAAGTCGTGTCGCAGAGCGCACCCAGCAACTTGAAGATGCCAACCGTTTGCTGCGTGCTGAAATCAGCCGCCGCGAAACCATGGAAAAGCAAATTGTCCATGCGCAAAAACTTGAAGCCGTTGGCAAGCTCACGGGTGGCTTGGCGCACGACTTCAATAATCTTCTGGCCGTGATAATCGGCAATATGGATTTGATGGAATCTATGTTGGTGGGAAATGCGAAGGGGCAACAGATTGCAGCGCGCGCCATGACAGCGGCGCAAAAGGGCGCTGATCTTACGAAAAAACTACTCGCCTTCGCGCGTCGACAATCGTTGGAGCATGAGCCCGTAGCGCTCAATACCGTGGTCCGCAACACGATGGATTTGCTGACGCATCTGCTGAGGGCGGACGTGACGGTGGACATCAAGACTCAGGATGATCTTTGGACTCTCGATAGTGATGTGGGGCAGTTGGAAGCTGCATTGACAAACGTTGTTCTGAACGCGCGCGATGCTATGCCAACGGGCGGGCGGCTGTGGGTTGAGACCAGCAACGTAACGATTGCCCCAGGCGATGCATCGCTTGCGGTGAAGCCCGGTGAATATATTTTGCTGAGTGTGCGCGATACCGGCATGGGCATCGCGGCCGATAAACTCGCGCATGTGTTCGAGCCGTTCTTCACCACGAAAGAGGTCGGCCAAGGCAGCGGCTTGGGCTTAAGCATGGTTTACGGCTTCGTGACGCAATCGGGCGGGGATGTCAAAATCGAAAGCACGCTAAACCAAGGGACCATCGTTAGACTCTATTTGCCGCGCAGCAAGCAAGCCTTGCGGATGGTCGCTGCGAATGAAGATACGCAGCGCAGTTCATTGGAAGGCCTGAAGGTGCTGGTGGTCGAAGATAACCCGGATGTGCGGGCAACCGTAGTGCAGCATCTCAGCGTCATGGGCATCGTGACGCGCGAGGCCGAGGACGCTGCGCAGGCATTACAAATTGTGCGGCAGGATGACAGTATTGATCTGGTGTTCAGCGACCTGAACATGCCCGGCGGCATGAATGGGGCCGATATGGCGCGTGAAGCGCGCAAGATCAGGCCCAATCTGCGGGTGCTCATTACATCGGGCTTTGTCGATGATGAGAAGCGCGGAACAGGCACCGATTACATCAAGCACGTGCTGGCCAAACCCTACGTGCGCGCCGATCTGCGCCGGAAGATTATCGAGACGATGTCTGATAAAGCGTAATCGTGCTTCACGCTGCGACCCGCGTCACACCCGTGGTTCGACCACAGGCCGACTGTAAAATACGACCCCGGCGATAAACGGCGGAATGAGGCATTCATGCCTCAATCCGCACTTAGACAAGATGCAAGATACACCGCGCACTTGTGATCCTGGCGGATCAGCTGGCTGCCGTATGTCTGATTGCGTCCCTCGAACATCACACTCCTGAGCACAGTGGCGAATGGCTACAATCATAATCAGCGCGGGCCAGTGCCGCGGGTAATCCTGCATAATTTCTGTTTGCGCCATCTGTTGGCACCGTGCGACTCGCTCCCCCTCCCAAGGCCTACTTACCTTCCGATTCAGCATCTTATTCGCGAAGTGTGCATCCCATTCTCTTAGAACGTTTACCATGTTGGCCTGCGTTCTATCCATATAAGCTATTGTATTCATTGAATTAAAATACTCATTTCAGCATTGCTATGAATCTCGATTGATTCAGATATTAATTCGATATATCTAATAATTCGTTATATCGAAACACATACGGAGGTATTCTATGTTTCGTAAGTTTAAGTCTAAACACCATTCTTTAGAGGGCGGCCATGGTGGCAAACGCTTCTCACGCGATGGTCGCGGTTGGGATGGTGAAAGTCATGAGACCGATAGTGAGGGCTCTCATTTCGGGTTCGAGCGTGGGGGTCATCCCAAGCACGGCAAGCATCACGCCATTCGCGGCGGTGGGTTCGGTGGTGGCTTTGGCGGTGGCCCAGGTGGAATGCGGGGACGTGGCGGTGGACCCGGTGGCTTAGGCCGTTTCTTTGCCCACGGTGATTTGCGCCATGTGGTCTTAAACCTGATCGCGGAAAAAGCGCGGCATGGTTACGAGATCATCAAAGCGATTGAAGAGCGCGTAGGCGGTGCCTACAGCCCCAGCCCTGGTGTGATTTACCCCACACTGACATTGCTCGAAGAACTTGGTTACGTTTCGGTCAATGCTGGCGGTGATGGCGGCAAAAAGCTCTACACCATTACGCCCGAAGGCCAAGCGTTCTTAGAAGCTAATCGGGCAACGCTTGATGCGCTTCATGCCCGCATGGATGAAGCTGGCCGCACGCACGGTCGTGGTGATGCTCCGCAAGTGGTGCGCGCCATGGAAAATCTGAAAATGGCGCTTCGCCTTAGATTTGCCCGCGAACAACTCACCGACGAACAACTGAATGCTGTTGCTGCAGCCTTGGATAATGCAGCCACAACCATTGAGAAAATATAACGAGGTGTATCATGACATCATCGACAGCACGGGTTTCAACCGAGAAACCCAAACGCTACATGGAACAATTGTGCAAACACTTCGAGCATAAAATTCCTGTGACGCGTTCTGAAGCGGAAAACACCATCACTTTCACAGCGGGCGTATGCAAGCTGACGACTGAAGACAATGCATTAATCCTGAACGTTGAAGCCGCAAACGACGCTGATTTGGCAACGTTGCAAGACGTGGTCGCGCGCCACTTGGTGCGCTTCATGTTCCGCGAAGCCGTGGATGTTCAGTGGCAGGCCGCCAACGCCTAAACCAACACCGAAAAATTGAAAAGTTTGCATCCATGACTGACTCTGCTGCGCTTTCCGCCGCTTCTTTGAACACGAAGCCGGGCCGCCATCTGTCGCCCATCAATCCGTACGGCCCGATTCATGATCCAAAAGTGCGTAAGGTGATCGAGCGCCTGCACACAACCCGCGCCTTTCCAGTTGGTGGCGGCCCGCGCCAGCGTCTGGACAGCACGCCAGAAGATTTTGCGGACTTTGGGTTCTCGATTGATCCAACACAAGGTGATCTGATTTACCTGCTGTGTCGGTCGATTAATGCAAAGCGTGTGATTGATTTCGCAACCTCGGTGGGCATGTCGGCTCTCTATTTTGCCGCAGCGATGCGCGATAACGGCGGCGGCAAAGTAATCGGGGCTGAATGGGTGCAAGCTAAAATCGATGTCGCCCGCGCCAACTTGGCCGAGGCGGGGTTAGCCGACTATGCCGAAATCCGTGCTGGCGATGCCCGCTACACTTTGATCGATGTGGGTGGTCCGGTGGACTTCGCGTTGATCGATGGCTGGCCCAATGCCGAGGGACGGTCTCTGGCGCGCGACGTAATTGAAGTGGTGGCTCCGCAAATTCGCGTCGGCGGTTACGTGCTTAACGATAACGCGGAACCCGATTTTTTGGAGTACATCCGCGATCCGAAAAATGGCTTCATTGCGATGAACCTGCCCATCAAGGGCGGTACCGAACTGGCGCTGAAGGTACGCTAGGCGCGTTTTTCTGTGACATATAAGCGACTGTTTTGTATCGCAATGCAGTCGCGCGTCTTGCATATAGTGCGTGTAACCCCCTGAGACCGCAGTATGATTACTGCCCCGCCGGGTTTGTGGTTGGGTCAGGGGCTTATGACGAATAAAACTTGTACTTCAGCCCCATAACGCCTACCCTGGCCACGTCAGCTCCATTTGGGTTGCCCCCGTTTCGCGCTCTGCGATTGTTGAGCTGACCCGGTTCTCCCCATCTAGTGTGACGCATGGCTGCTTTGGCTTGAAGCGGCCTTATCTGCTTTCTATTCGAAAAGGACGTACTTATGCCCTCTGGCACTGTAAAATGGTTTAACGCCACTAAAGGTTTCGGTTTCATTCAGCCTGAAGATGGCTCGAAAGATGTGTTCGTTCACATCTCTGCTGTCGAGCGCGCTGGCATTGGCAATCTCAAAGAAGGCCAAAAGCTCAGCTACGACATCGTGACAGAGCGCGGCAAGAGCAGCGCGGGCAACTTGAAAGCCCTCTAATCCGATTTTCGCTTGAGTAATTCTCCTGCGGCGGCAATGCCGCAGGAGTTCGCTTCATCTTTAATGACGAGAGAGGCTGTCGATGCCCACGCCATCTGTAAAGAAGAAGCCAACCCTCAGCCACGAACAGCGCGATGCGATTTTCTTTCGCGAACGCGATGCGCAACGTGCCGCTGATGCAGCTAAAAGCGCACGCTTGCGCGAATTGCGTTTAGCCAAAGAAGCGCAAGACCGTGAAGCTGCTGCACAAGCAGCTCTCAACAAACCAGTAAAAGCTGTGCGGAAAGCAAAGCCGCGCGCCGAGTAACTGTGCCTAAATCGCAACGCGATTAATTTCAGAAATCGTATAGCGCTTCGGTTTTTGTAAACTGTCGACTGTCATTCTTACGCCCCGGTCCACGCATAGCGTGGCCGGAGCGTAAATGCCGGCTGTAAATCATCTCGCTATCTGCGATCAGCTAAACCCGCGTTAAAGACAAAACGTTAGTATTTGGTCCAGCCAGATTGCTGGGCCATACGTTGCCCATAGCCATCCGCCCAAAGCGATAACCGGCAAGAGCAGCAGAAGGGGCGCGTTGTGCGTCATGAGGCGGTCCGAGCTTGGATGAGCGGGCGTTCTACAATCGGGATGTGAATCAGCGCGGCTAAGACGGCCAGTATAATCGATGCGGCCCAAATTGTCGCGTACGAGCCCGTGACATCAAACGCCACACCCGCCAACCATGCGCCCAAGAAACTGCCGATCTGATGGCTTAAGAACACTATTCCATAAAGCGTCGACATATAACGCATGCCGTAGATCAAGCCGACCAGCCCACTGGTGAGCGGCACTGTGCCCAACCACAAAAATCCGAACGTCGCTGCGAAGGCCAGTGCGCTGAAGTCCGACAGCGGCGCGGATAAAAACACAACCATGGTGATGCCACGCGTAAAGTAGATGGCACTCAGCAGCCACTTCTTTGACACTTTATCGCCCCAGGTGCCGAACAGGTACGAGCCGAAGATGTTGAACAAGCCAATCAGCGCCAAGCACTGTGCGCCAGTCTCAAGGCTTAAGTTATTGTCGCGCAAATAGGCGGGCAGGTGCGTGCCCACAAACGCGATATGAAATCCGCAGACAAAAAAGCCAGCATTCAGCAGCCAGTAGTTTTTATCGTGGGCCGCTTCGTTCAACGCATCGCGCAAACTGGCTTTGCCGGTTGCGGTGACGGGCGTGCCGTGTTCGCGCAAGGCAAACGCCAGAGGCGCGATCAACACCACAAGCCCTGCCATGACAAAGAATGTGCTGCGCCATTGCAATGTGCTGAGAAGGGCTTGTGCTGCAGGCACAACCAAGAACTGCCCCAGCGAGCCGCCGGCGGTGACGAGACCCAAAGCCCGACTGCGATGTTCAGTTGCCACTGATCTTGCAACCGGGCCAAACACCGCGACAAATGTGGTTGCACTCATCGCAAGGCCCACCAGCAAACCAAGGCTAAGATTTAGCATCAACGGACCTGCGGCCAGGCCTGTGAGCACTAAGCCGACCGCGTATATAAGCGCACCCGTCATCACCACGCGCGATGCGCGGCCTTCATCGGCGAGCGCACCCACAAGCGGTTGGCCCAAACCAAACAATAAATTCTGGAACGCAACAGCGAGGCCAAAGGTTTGGCGGCCGATATCCAAGTCCATGCTGATGGGGCTTAAGAACAACCCGAACGATTGCCGCACGCCCATAGCGATGGTGACGATCAACGCCGCGCAGATCATCACCACGCCAGCGGTGGCGCGCGGGCGCAGTGGTGCAGTGCTAGTTTGCATGGCGTGTCGCCTTGGTTGGGTTGAGGGCTTCAATTTTTGTCAGGGCCGCGAACAGCTTTTTGGTGTCGGTGCCAACCGCGCGGTCGAGTTTGGTTTGTGTCGCCGACCAGAGTGGCGTGGCTTTTTTCACCAAAGCTTTGCCTTTCGCCGTCACCGTAATGGCGCTGGATTGGCGCGGCGTTGCGCCCATATCCACCAGCTTACGTTTTGCGAGTGGTTGCAGAGCGCGCCACATCGCGCTGCGGTCGTGGCCTGTGGCTTCGGCCAATTCTGGCAACGTCGGCGTATTCAAGCGCAACGCAATGCGCAACGCCGCAAACTGCATGATGGTCAGATCCAGCGGCTCTAAGGCCTGGTCGTAAAGCTTCATGAGGACGCGGGAGGCGCGCCGCACCTTCGAACAAAAGCAGATGGTTTCAATCATAAGAATGCCGACTCTGTTGCATATGCAACAGCCAGAGTGGCTGTGAGATGTGTGGAAGACAAGGACAAAGGCCGTGCATTTTCAGCCCAGCGGCTATGCGCGGAATTCACATACTCCCCATAAGCCCCCTGTTATGTTCTGTTATTTACAGGCGTCAGGCGGCCTAAACGAACGATTTAAACCCAGAGGGTGGTTTGGTGGCCCACGACGCCAGCCTTGACTGCCAATCGCCGTTGTGGATCTCGAGGCGGTGCCCATCGGGGTCGAGGAAGTACAAGGACGGCCCTTCCGAGGTGTTCTCTTGCCACACCTTTGCTCCTGAAGCTTTGATCGTGCTGCTGAAGCTTTCGAACTCGGATGCCGAGACATTAAACGCAAGGTGCGTGTAGTCAGGCCGCGGGCCTTCGAGTTTGTTGTCGAGTGTCAGACACAGCCATGTGTCACCAGCAGCGATGTACGCACCCCGATCCCACGTCGCGATGGGCCTGCAACCCAAGAGGTCGCAATAAAAAGCAAATGAGCGACCGAGGTCGCTCACTGCCAATGTGATGTGATTGATGCCGCTGACCTTTGCCATGTTGGACTGTCAGCGTTGAGACAGGCTAGCCGTTGGCGGCTTTCTTTTTCGGGGCCGCACCTTGCTCGTCTTCGGCTTGCGGATCGCGCAACACATAGCCGCGGCCCCACACCGTCTCGATGTAGTTCTCGCCGTGGGTTGCGGTCGTCAGCTTCTTGCGCAGCTTGCAGATGAAGACGTCGATGATCTTTAACTCGGGCTCGTCCATGCCACCATACAGGTGGTTTAAGAACTGCTCTTTTGTCAGCGTCGTGCCTTTGCGCAGAGCGAGCAACTCGAGGATGCCATACTCTTTACCGGTCAGATGCAGCGGTTGGCCTTCCACTTCGGCCACGCGCGCTTCCAAGTTCACGATCAGCTTGCCCACATGCACTTGCGGCTGGGCATGCCCCTTCGAGCGGCGCACGATCGCTTGCACGCGGGCCAGAAGTTCATCGCGATTGAATGGTTTCGTGAGATAGTCGTCAGCGCCAAGGCCGAAGCCTTGCACTTTTTTATCCGGCTGACTTAAGCCCGACAGGATCAAAACCGGCGTTGCAATTTTTGCATTTCGCAACTGACGGATAACATCCATGCCGTCCATGTCTGGCAGCATCAGATCCAAGATGATCAGGTCGTATTCATAAACCTTACCCAGATCCAGGCCGTCTTCGCCGAGGTCGGTGGCATCAACCACCCAATCCTCTTTTTTCAGCATGGCCGTAATAGCCTGGGCTGTGGACGGATCGTCCTCAACCAATAGGATGCGCATGATCTAGTGCCCCTCACATAGCCAAGCCCACTTAATGGTGCCTAAAAGGTTAACACAGCGACTCGGGAATTCCTAATGTTTCCTGCGAGTCGGGATCGCTGGGTGGCCGTAAGGCCGCCAAGGCGCCCCAAAGGCCCCCCTGACAACGCCTAAACCAGGGTTTTAGCCCGGCACTTTTTGCCTAGGCTTTACCTCAAATTAAGCTCAGCCTGGGTATGTCTAAAGACGCGGTTTTCTGCGGTTTCGGATCAAGCGAAGGACGTTGCCTTGCCCGTCAATATTTCCAGTATTTTGAACGAATTAGACCGCATGGCCACGCACCATATTTATGGCAGCGTCGCAGCTGTGAACGGCCTTCTGATCGAGGTCGCAGGCGTTCAAAACTATCTGTCTGTCGGCGACCGCTGCAACATCCACGCCCGCGATGGCCGCCTGGTCATCTGTGAGATCGTCGGGTTCCGCGATAGCAAAGCGCTGGCCATGCCGTACGGTCCGCTGGAAGGCATCGGCATCGGCTGCCGCGCCGACATTGCCGAAGCTGCCCCCGCTGTTTTCCCGGACGACACCTGGTTGGGTCGCGTGGTGAATGCCATGGGCAAGCCGGTCGATGACTTGGGCAACCTCGGCGCAGGCCAGGTTGGTTACCCCATCAAGAACATGCCGCCACCAGCCCACACACGAAAAAGAGTGGGCGGCAAAGTCGATCTTGGCGTGCGCGCCGTAAATACATTCACCACCTGCTGTCACGGACAGCGTATGGGCATCTTCGCGGGCTCAGGTGTTGGTAAGTCCACCATCCTTGCCATGATGGCGCGTTACACCTCAGCCGATGTCACGGTCGTTGGTCTCGTGGGTGAGCGTGGCCGTGAAGCCCGCGAATTTATTGAAGACGATTTGGGCCCTGAAGGTTTGGCGCGCAGTGTGGTGATTGTCTCTACATCCGATGAGCCGCCGTTGATGCGCCGTCAGGCTGCGTACGTGACGATGGCGGTGGCCGAGTACTTCCGCGATCAAGGCAAGAATGTTCTTTGTCTCATGGATTCAGTGACGCGCTTTGCCATGGCGCAACGTGAGATTTCGCTGTCAGCCGGTGAGCCCCCGGCCAGCAAAGGGTATACACCCACAGTATTTGCCGAGTTGCCGAAACTTTTGGAGCGTGCGGGCCCTGGTCCGAAAAAGAAGGGCAACATCACGGGTCTCTTCACCGTGCTTGTCGAAGGTGATGACCACAACGAACCGATTTCAGATGCCGTGCGCGGGATCTTGGATGGCCACATTGTCTTGGATCGCACCATTGCCGAGCGCGGGCGTTACCCGGCGCTCAACGTGTTGCGCTCGATCTCGCGTACGATGCCGGGCTGCAACAGCGAAGATCAGAACGATCTGATCCGCCGGGCCCGTAAAATTATCTCGACCTACGAAGACATGGCCGAACTCATCCGGCTGGGTGCGTACCGTAAAGGGTCTAACCCGGAAGTGGACGAGGCCATGTTCTACTATCCGAAGATCGAAGACTTCCTGCGCCAAACTAAAGGCGACCATACGGACTTGGATAATTGCTACCGGATGCTGGCTGAGGTGTTGAAGTCAACACCGCCGCCGCTGGAACTGCCACAACAGCAACAGCCGCAAGTGCGTATGGTGGCGCAACAGCCGCAGCAACGCCCGCAAGTCCAGATGGGTACGTCACGTCCGGGGCCGGGTGGACGCCAAACTATCACTGCGCGCTAGGCCAGAGGTAAGCCATGGCCAAGATGGATTTGCACACCCTGATCCGCGTTCGCAAATGGAACGTTGAAGAGCGGCAGCGCGTGCTGGCCGCGTTGCTGGCCGATGAAGAAAAGATTTTGGATTTTCAGCGCGCCCTTGAACGCGAACTAGAACAGGAAAAGGCTGTAGCCTCTGCCGCATCAGCTGACATGCGCTACACGTTAGAGCCTTATATTCAACGCTGTCGTCAACGCCGCGATAACATCGCAGCAGCGTTGGTTATGATCCGCGAGAAGATCAACGAAGCCCGTGATCATTTGGCCGAAGCATACCGCAACTTAAAGACCTTTGAGATCACCCAAGAGCAGCGCGATGCCGCCGAAGAAGCGGAAGAGAGCCGCAAAGAGCAGATCAATCTCGACGAAATGGGCCTTGAACTCTATCGCCGGAATGCGGCGCGGACTTAAACATTAAGGCTGCGGCGTTACCTCTGGCACGGCGGGCTTTTCAGTCCCAAAGCCGCCCAGCGTGGTCAGCGCATCGACATTCACATCCGGCGTAAGGCTGCGCGTTTCCACGAAGCCGTTCGTGCCATCGTTCAGCGTGACACGGGCCCAGCGACCGCTCGCATCCTGCTCGGTCACAAGAACAATCGTGCCGCGCTTGATCGTGTTGCTGACACGGAACGTCGTGCTCGGCCCCGTGCGGAGTTGCAGCATATCGACGTTCACCGCATACACACGGCCGGACTTGATGTCGGTACTGTGCTGCCCCATGTCGCGCACCACAGCATCATGATCGCCATCATCACTGACGAGTGATTTTATATAATCCGTCAGTGACATCGGTGCGGACATGGTGGCCGCCATGCTTAAGCCCACAGCCAATACAATCAGCGGCATTAACTGGACAAATGGGGCAAGGCCCGGATTGGCCCAGCGATCTTTGATTTCACGGGCCGGGAACGAACTGAGCGATGACAGCAACGCATCAATCTCGCGGCGTACGCCAGCATTCGAGGCGTAGTGCAAGGCTTGCTCGGCGCACGCCCGCGCCAATTGCATATCGTTGCGGGCTTTGAAGGCGCGTGCTTGCTTGATCAGAAGCTTCGCATTGCGCTCAGGCGGACGGCGTCCACCGCGCATGTTGCTGATAATCGCTTTGATGGTTTCTTTTGGGCCATTGGGCCATGCCCACCATCCGGCAAGCCACGTGATCAGTGATGCTTTGATCGCTGCTTTATCAGCACACGTGCGGCAGTACACGCCACCCAAGCCTTTCCGATTGAGCTTGGTGATTTGCCCCATCAGCATGTCGAAAATAATGTAGCGCGGTTGTGCAGTGATCTTGCCGCACTGGCATGTGGCCGGTTGCTCTGCTGTCGCAGGCTGCGGTGGATCTTGCGGCGGCGCCTTTTTGGCAGGCTCCTCTTTCGGAGGGTCCTGCTTGGGTGGATCTTGTTTTGGTGGGTCTTGTTTCGGAGGATCCTGGCGCGGCGGCTCTTGCTTCGGCTTTTGATCAGCCTTTGCGTTTGCAGCGCCACCACTAAATGTACGCCAGCCGCGATCATAAGCTGCGCGACGCACGGGATCAGATAGCGTTTCATACGCATCACGCAGACGATGAAACTGTTTGGCTGCGATGGGCGAGGGGTTGTGGTCCGGGTGCAGGCGTTTTGCTTTTTGGCGGAACGCTGACTTGATCTCGTCCATGGCTGCGTCCTCACTCACACCGAGTGCGACGTAATAGCCTTTCGGATCTTTGGCCGCGTTCATGGCCATGGTGGTTCAGAGTCCCTGCACACATGCAAAACAGCCCCAAGCAGAGGCCAAGCCCCGACCATAGCCTGCGGTTGGTAATACTTCGTTAACGCCTGCAAATAACGGAAATCCTTGGGTTTTGATCCCAAAATAGGCCTTGGCAGAAAAAGATATCCGATTGTCATTGCTGACAAACCCCACCGGTCGCCATGATTGGCACAACAAAGAGGAGCTGCCATGACCCGTAAGACCAAGCCCACACGTGATGAGGAAAAGGCCCGCGCCTTTATCGCCAAGGCGCCGCATGTGGTCTCAACGCTGATCTTTCCGGGTGCCAGTTCCTACTACGTCTCTGGCGCGTCAGAGGTGTTATCAACCGCCAACAGTCACTTGCGTCAAAGCTTCGGCATCGATTTTGACGCCTACTTGCTGGAGGTCATCGCACCTCAATCAGGATTAGTGACGCTGGACATGGGGCTGAAGATGCAGCCCGATCGAACGGTGCATGATCCCGTGCGTCCCGTCGGCACGTTGTTGCTCTCGGCAGGCTCATCGGCGGGCATCGAGAATTGCCTGAATGACAAAGACGTTGTGGCGTGGATCAAGCGTGCTGCTGCCAAAGCCGAGCGCGTGGCGTCCATGTGTACGGGCGCGTTCCTGCTGGCTGAAGCAGGCTTAGTGAAAGAGGCCGTCACCACGCACTGGGGAGCGTGTGAGCGGATGCGCCAGCGCTTTCCGCATCTGTCGGTCAACGGCGATAGTATTTACGTCAAAGACGGCAACATCTACTCGTCGGCTGGATCAACAGCCGCCATGGACTTGGCGCTCGCGCTAATCGAAGAGGATTTAGGCCGCAAATTGGCGATGAACGTGGCCCGGGACTTGGTGATGTTTTTGAAACGTCCCGGCGGTCAGTCACAATTCTCCACCACGCTTCTCGCTCAAGCCACTGATACGGATGCGTTGAAGAACCTGCCCGAATGGATTGCTGACAATCTGGACGAAGATTTGTCAGTTGAGGCGCTGGCGATGCGTGCCGGCATGAGCCCGCGTAACTTCGCCCGCATCTTTACGGCCGAGACCAAGCTGACGCCCGCCAAGTATGTCGAACGGGCGCGGCTGGAGCGCGCCCGTCAGTTGATGGAAGACACGAAGTTGTCGCTCCAGGCTGTCGCCACCAAGACAGGCTTTGAGTCTCACCAGAATTTCCGTCGCACCTTCATGCGCTGGCTGGGTGTAACTCCGGCCGAATATCTGGACCGTTTCCGGGGCGGCAGCCTTGCCACGGCCCAGCCGTGGCTGCCTTAAACAAGACTTGGCAGAAAATGACGGCTGCTTGTCATTGCTGACAGCGGGGTTTTATTCAAAAATCGCGCAAGAAACGGGTCGAGCCGCAGCATCATTTCCGTCACTTTGCCGCTCGAAAGTCGAGGGATTGAAGCCATGACACGCAAAATCAAAGCTGCCGCATATCGCAACGATGAAGCCTTGCGCGAATTCATTGCCAAAGCGCCGCATGTGATCTCAATCCTGATTTATCCGGGTTCGAGTTCGTACGAAGTGGCAGCCCCAGGCGAAGTATTCTCCACCGCCAACGGCCAACTGCGCCGCGAGCTTGGCATCGACAAGGATGTTTATGCACTGGAAGTCGTATCCACAGTGCCAGGTCCGATTGAACTTGAGATGGGCGTGAAGATGCTGGCGGATCGTTCGATCGCAGACCCTGTGCGCAAGATCGATACGCTGATGATCTCAGGCGCGTGCTGGGACCCGATGCGCGCCGCTGTTGAAAACAAGGACGTGATTTCCTGGATTCAAAAGTCCGCGCCGAAAGCACGGCGCATTGCCTCCATGTGCACGGGCGCATTTCTGCTGGCCGAAGCGGGCTTGGCGTTACGCAACGTCACGACCCATTGGGCGCATTGCGATGCGTTGCGCTCGCATTATCCGCACCTGCAGGTGAACGCCGACAACATCTATATCAAAGAGGGCAACATCTATTCGTCGGCGGGCTCGACCTCGGCGATGGATTTAGCACTCGCCATGGTGGAAGAGGACCTCGGACGAAAATTAGCAATGAACGTCGCGCGCCGGTTGGTGATGTTCCTGAAACGTCCGGGCGGGCAATCGCAGTTCTCCACCGCGCTCTTGGCACAAACGCAGACCAGCGGCGGCCTGAAAGATTTGCCGGAGTGGATTGTCGATAACCTGGATGAGGATTTGTCGGTGGAAGCGCTGGCCGAGCGTGTGGGCATGAGCCCGCGAAACTTCGCCCGCGTGTTTACGGCGGAAACGAAACTGACGCCCGCAAAATATGTGGAGCGTGCCCGGCTGGAACGCGCCCGGCAATTGATTGAGGAGACAAATCAGCCGTTGCTGACCATCGCGGGCAAGGCCGGGTTTGAATCAGATCAGCAATTGCGACGTACGTTTCAACGCTGGCTGGGTGTGACACCTGCCGAGTATGTCGAACGCTTCCGCAACGATGGCCGCAATCTGTCGCTGCCCGTTGTGGGATTGAAAAAGAACGGTGCTCTGAAGAGTACCCATGAGGAGTTACAGCCATGGCTGCCATAAATGCATATGTGCGCCGGAATGTTTTAGCGGGTTTGACCGCATTCGCAGGTGTCGCGGTGTTGCCACGCCTCGCCAAAGCTGCTGCCCCTGCCAAAGTTGGTTTGATTGACCTGAACCTGCGTCCGCAATTCTTGAATGTGCCGGGCGTGAAGGTGCGCCATCTTTCGTTCTGGGCTTCAGGGTACACAAAAGCGAGTAAGCAATCGGCTGAGCACCGCCAAGATCACGGCGAGGTGATGGCGCGTGCGTTGATTGAAGCCTATCAAGTTTTATCGCCGGAAAAATCGCTCGAGCTGTTCATCGCGTCGCCCTTTGTTGAAAGCGATGGCAAGAAGCTGTTGGATGTGGAGCAATTAGCCTTTGCGTTCGATTGGTTTGCCTCGCAAGGGGTGAAGATTGTTGCCATGACCTTTGTGGGCCGCAATACGCCTGCCTTGGCTGAAGCGCTCGATCATGCCGCCCGGCGTGGTCTGGTGATACTGGCGTCGGCGGGCAACGGGCCATCGCAAAACGTTGTGCCCGCGTATCCGGCAGCGTACCCGAGCGTGATTGCTATCGGCACCACGGCTTTGAACGCAGATCGGTACGCAGAAGATGCGAAGTTACACGAAATTGCGCTGAAGAATAGTGACGAACCGTCCTCGCGCCGCAACTACGTGGATTATGGCGTCGCCGCGCCCATCATTACCTCGGCGCAAGTGAAGCGTGACCCGGAAGTGACATCGTTGCTGGGCTCATCACGGGCAACGGTTGTGGCTGCGGGTGTGTTGGCGGCTGCGGCACAAACGGATGCGGTTGAATCGATGCAACAAGCTTTGGCCGTGTTGGATCGGTTGGCCGCGCCGTGTGAGGCCGATATCGCCGCGCGTGGTGTGCTCGATTTGAATGCCCTGCAAACATCCGTGCATTTGATGCAGCCGGTGAAAACGGTCCGCGACCGAGAAGCGGCTTAATACTCTAAGCCCAGAGCCCGCCGCGATCAGGGGTTGCGCCCTTCGCGGTGGGGTCAGGGAACTTCTTCACGACTTGAAACGACAAACCGCCCACCAAGCCCATGGCGGCATTACTGTTTGCAAAAAGTCCGGCCAAGTCGCGGCGCATATTTTCCGGCAACGGGTCTTTGGTGCGGATCATCATGTCGAACGCGCGGTCGGCTTTGTGGAACATGCCGTCCAACTGAAGTTCGCCCAAGCGCGATAAATCGAGATTAATTAAGAAGCGCGTGCCTTTGCCTTTGCCGGCCTTCTTTTTCTCGCTGTCCTCATCGCTGTCGCCCTCGCGGCGCATGATGAGTGCAACCCGATCAATCTGACCGCTGTTGTTCCATGGCATCGGCAGTGTGCGCCACTCAGCCCCGGTGTCTGCAGTGCGCGCCGCCATCTCGCGCACTTCGCCGGAAATTTGCGCCGCCAATTGCGCGCCGCGCGGGCCAGCGCGTTCGAGCCCGCGTAAGGCGCTATCGCCGGGCCATTGCTTCGGGTCGCCCGAGCGCATGGCTTGCACGAACGCCATCGCCGCAAGTGCTGTGCGCGGTCCGCCGTCAGGAATCGCGGCCGCCAGTTGAGACGCCGCTTGCGGGTCGGCCCGTTGCAGCAGTTGCACCGCTTCAGATAACGAGCCCCATCCCATGGCGGGAGTTGAGAGCGGCATGCCTGCGGCTGAGGGCGTCGGTGCCGCCAGCGTAATGCCGCCTGGGAGTGCTTTGGGGGCTGCATCGCTGCCGGGCGGCTGTGTGGTGATGATGTCGAATGTAATCGTCGAGCCCACAGGCACATTGGCGCGCACGTTGAGTTGCACGTCGCCCGCGGGTGTTTGCACAACGACAGCGCCGTTAGATGCGGAAGGTGTGGAGATCACTTGCCCGCTCATGCGCACAATCACAGGCGTGGTTTCAACCCCTTTCGGCGGTGTGGGCGTAGGTGTGGCGAGCGTCGAGCTTTGCGAAGGGACGAGTTTCAAGCCTTGTGGTTCAGTGCTTTGCAGGGGCAGTTGGGCTACGACAACCGGCTTTGCGGTTTGCGCGCCGGGTTGCGGTGTTGGCGGCGTTGCTGTTGGGCCCACTTGCGCCCCCGGCTGGAGCACCGTTGGTTTCGCATGTGGTTGCGCTGTTGGTGTTGGCGTGGGGGTTGCCCCCGGAGTGGCTGTGGCCGCATTCAGTGCTTGTGTCACTTGCGGGGTAATCGGTGCATTCGCGGCGGGAATAATGCTCGGCGGAGTCGCGCCTTGTTGTGGCAGTGGCGCACCCGGTGCGGCTGTTTGCACATGTGTTTGAACGCTGACAATGCGCACACCTAAGTCAGCACCCGGCTGAAACACTTGCGCATATGTTTGTTGCAATGGTGTTTGCGGAAGCGGCGTTTGTGTCGCGGCTTGAACATTTGGGGTTACAGGCCCTGTCAGCACAAAGGCTGAGAGCGGATTGACCGTGGCCAGGGGCGCAGGCCCCGCAGGTGTCCACGCTTGACCGGGCTGTAAGGGTACGGCCTGTGTCGGGTTGGGAATGTTTGCTGGCTTTTCTACGACAACAGGTGCGGCTTGGGCCGCCGCATCTCGCGCATTCTGAGCCAAGACTTGCTGTGCAGGCTGGCCATCAATGGTGACGATGCGCGCTGTAACTTGATTGGAGGCGTTGCGCAAAATTTCCAACGCCACTTTGGCGCCATCATCCAATGGCACCGGGGTTTTGACAGTTACCTCACCAGCCGATGTGCGCAGCGTGATGGTTTGGCGTGCGTCGGTCTGTTCAGGTGTTTCAGCATCAGCGGTTTGTGGCGTCGCCGCCTGTTGTTGACCTGAGGTCAGCACAACAGTTTCAACTGTCGCGCCGGGTGGCAGTTGCAGAATTTGCTGTGGCGCTTGCTGAACCACGACCACGGGGCCGCTGGTAGCCACAGCAGCACTTTGAGGAACTGGGGCTGCGGTGGGCGGGATCGTGGTCATGATGTGCGGTGGTGGTTAGCCCGCCACCAAACGCTCGGCGATCGCTTCCACATCCACGGCGGCCTCGGATGATGGAGAGCGCACCAGAATGGGCGTTTGATTGCGGATACTTTCGCGCACGCGTGCGTCGCGGCGCACAATGCCCGCCAGCGGCGGTGAGATTTTCAAGAAGCCCTGACACGCCTTGAACAGCGTTTGATAAATCCGCTCGCCTTCGCGGGTGGAATTGGCCGCGTTCACGATAATGCGAATGTCCGAAGCCGTGCGTTCCATCGTGCTGATCTTGATGAACGCATAAGCATCGGTCAGCGATGTCGGTTCGTCTGACGTGACAATCAAAATCGTATCGGCGGCTTTGGCCAATTGACGCACGGACTTTTCAACGCCTGCGCCCAAGTCGATGATGATGCGGTCATAGCGGCCCGCCAAAATCGCCAAGTCTTCGCCGAGAATTTGCAAACGCGAGAGGGGGATGTTAGCCAAGCTGCCCGACCCCGAACGGCCTGCGATCACATCAAAGCCACCGACATCGTATTTAATCGCCGCTTGGTTCAGCGCGACTTTGCCCGCGATGACTGCACCCAAATCAAACTTCGGCATAATGCCCAACTGAATATCGACGTTGGCCAAACCCAAATCGCCGTCAAACAGCAGCGTCTTCAAACCCCGGCGCGCAAAGGCGTGGGCGAGTGTAATGGACACAAAGGTTTTGCCGACGCCGCCTTTACCAGACGCGACCGCGATAATTTGCCCCCGCTTGGCCGACACGGCAGGGCGGGTCGGCAGGCGCGGTTGCGACGGTGTTTGGTCGCTTGGGGGGCTCATCGATTAAAACCTTCAGTTCGAATACTTGTAGGGCGAAGCACGGGCGCTGCTTCTTCTTGTTCTTGCGGCTGCGGTTGCAGTTCTTCTTCCGGCGGCAAGATCATGCGCGCCATCGACACCGGATTGACCGCACATAAACCAGTTGCGACGTGGGGATTCAAGCTCACTTCCGAGAACATCAGTTGGCCAGCGCTTGCGGCGGACAACACAGAACCCAAGCGGCGCGTCATATCCAGGCGTGTGGCCAGCAAGCGCGTCGCACCCGATGCGCCAAATGATTCGCCAATGTCTGCCGCTTCCGAGGCGTCGCCACCGGCTGCGATGACAAGGATCGGTTCCAGGTCAGCGCTTGCGATCAGAGTTTTTAAATATTCCATATCGTGATGGCTGAAGGGGTTTAAGCCTGGGCTATCAATGAACACCAAATCGTATTTGGGCATCATCTCGTTGACAGCCTGGCCTAACTGCTCGGGCGTGCGCACCTGGCGCAGTTCCAATTCCAAAATGCTGGTGAAGGCAGACAACTGTTCGACTGCGCCAGCACGGATTGTATCAGCGGTGATCACACCCACAGGGCGGCCAGCTAAGCGTGCGCGCGCAGCGAGTTTTGCGGTGGCAATTGTTTTGCCCGAGCCGGGCGGGCCGACGAGCATGAAGGGGCGTGGCGATTTGCGTTCTGGCAGTGGCGCAAAATCAAACTGGTCTTCAAGGGCTGCAGCACACGCCATGGTGGGCGAACCCACTTCCACGGCGGTCGCAGCTGTCACTAATTTTTCAACAAGGCGGGCAGGTGTGCCGTGATACTCCAGCGCCTCTTTCACGCGCTCGCCAAAAGCCGATGTGTTGCGGCCTGAGAGTGCACGGCGAATGTCGTCTTCGGCGTCTTCGGCATCTTCCAAGGCGGCCGTAATGCGCACGCCCTGTCCGTCGGAGGCGCGTTGGGTCGATACGATAACCGCATCGTCCCCCAGCTCCTCGCGCACCAGACGCATGGCTTCCGCCATCGTGGCCGCATTGTACGACTTTAAGCGCATGCCGTTTCCCACAACACAGGGACAAATCCCCATGGTCTCGTAACTTTAATAGCCCACTCGCAGGCCCGCAATTGTGCGACTCTATAACGCCAGACGGTCTTTTGATCTCTATTCTGACGTTTTATCAAATGATCCCAATTTAAATCTGCCCAACGGTTCTGATCTTGGCCTTGGGATGAATTTCGTTTTGCGACATTACCACGGTCATCGGACGGAAGCGGTCGATGATCGAGCGCACGTACGGGCGCACGGTGGGCGAGGTCAGCAGCACTGGTGTTTCGCCTTGCATGGCGAAGCGCTCGAAGTTTTGGCGAACCGCAGAAATGAATTCCTGCAGCTTCGACGGCGCCATGGCGAGCTGGCGATCTTCGCCCGCACCCGTTAACGATTCCGAGAACTCTTGTTCCCACTCGGGCGACAAGGTCACGATCGGGATAATGCCTGCATCGTCCACGCCTTTGTCTGACAACTGACGTGACAGACGTGAGCGGACGTGTTCGGAAATCAACAGCACGTTGCGGGTAATGGCACAGGCTTCGGACACGCCTTCCAAAATTGTCGGCAAATCGCGGATCGAAATACGCTCGCCCAGCAGGTTTTGCAGCACGCGCTGAATACCAGCAACCGTGATTTGGCTTGGCACCATTTCGGCCATGAGCTTTTGATGCTCTTTGTCCAACTCGTCGAGCAGCTTTTGCGTCTCGGCGTAGGACAACAACTCGGACATGTTGTCGCGCACAACCTCGGTCAGGTGCGTGGTGATAACGGTCGGCGGGTCCACAACCGTATAGCCACGGAACAACGCTTCTTCGCGGTTTGATGGGTCGATCCAAAGGGCTGGCAAGCCGAAGGTGGGTTCGCGCGTGCGCTCGCCCGGCAGTGAAATTTCTTCGCCGCGCGGGTCCATGACCAACAGCATGTTTGGGCGCAGGTCGCCACGGCCGGCTTCGACTTCTTTGATGAAGATGGCGTAAGAGTTGGCGGGCAACTGCATGTTGTCTTGAATACGCACAGCGGGCATGACGAAGCCCATGTCTGTTGCTAACGCCCGGCGCAAGGATTTGATCTGGTCTGTGAGGCGGCGATTGTCGTTGTTGATCAGCGACAACAGGCCGTAACCCAGTTCCAAGCGCACTTGGTCCATCTTCATGGCCTGAGAGATAGGCTCTTCCTGAACCGGCACTTCTTGCTTGGCCTTCACATCGGCCAGTTCTTTTTCTTTGTTTTCTTTTTCCTGGTTCTGGAAGCTGACGTAAGCGGCCGCACCGCCCGTGATGGCCGCCAGGAACAAGAACGGAATAGCAGGCACGCCCGGCAAAATCGCCAAGGCCACCGCCAGGAACGAACTCATACCCAAGGCTTTTGGATACTGCGTGAACTGACCAGAGATGGCTTTGTCGGTCGGCTCGGTCAAACCACCCTTCGAGACCATCAAACCGGCTGCGGTTGAAACGATCAGCGCAGGAATTTGTGAGATCAAGCCGTCACCCACGGTCAGGCGGGTGTACATGTTGGCCGCTTGCGAGAATGACAAATCATTCTGCACCATGCCGATGATCATGCCGCCGATGACGTTGATGAAAGTAATGATGATGCCGGCGATGGCGTCGCCGCGGACAAACTTTGAAGCACCGTCCATGGCGCCGAAGAAGTCGGCTTCTTTTTGCAAGTCTTCGCGGCGGGCGCGGGCTTGCTTCTCGTCGATCATGCCAGCGGAAAGATCTGCGTCGATGGCCATTTGCTTGCCGGGCATGGCGTCCAAGGTGAAACGCGCCGTTACTTCGGCGATACGTGTCGAACCTTTGGTGATGACCATGAAGTTCACCAACGTCAGGATCGCGAAGACGATCACGCCGATGACGAAGTTGTCGCCCATGACGAAGCTGCCGAAAGCTTCAATCACTTCACCGGCGGCGTGCGTGCCTTTGTGACCGTCGGTCAAAATCAAACGGGTCGAGGCCAAGTTTAACGCAAGGCGCATCAGTGTTGCGATCAGCAGCACGACAGGGAACGAGTTGAATTCCAGCGCGCGCTTGATGAACACCACTGTCATCAAGATCAGCACGGAAAGGGTGAGCGACATCGCCAGCGACAAGTCGAGGATCCACGACGGCAGCGGCATGATCAAGACGACGAGGATCAGCACGATCCCCATGGCGAATCCTAAATCGCCGCGGCGTAACGATGCGCCAAGGCGGTCGGCGACCCCTGAAAACGCTTGGTTCATCCCGCTTGCTGCTGCGGTACCGGGCGCGCCAGCGGGCGCCAATTGACCTGGGGCAGCGCCAGTATTGGTGGCGTTCGTATCGGCCATCTTTATCCCTTCGGTTCTCGCGGAGGTGCACGTCCGCGTAGCTTTCGACGCCCGGCGCGGAATTCTTTCCTGGCCAGGCTCCTCTCCACCCTCAGATTGGCCTTGAGGCGGTTAACAATGCGTTGAGATGGGCAAATTTTGCCGGGAGGCACGGTTTGCTATAAAATCCAATAATATCAATACATTAACCCACCCTTTGAGGGCCGGATGTGGCGCGGCCGTCACGGTTGACCTGTTAACGTCTTAAACTCTTCACCAAATCCTGCGCTGGGGCGTGCGAGTCCCTGTTTTGCGCTCAATGCGCGCGCGAAAGGTCACACAGAGAATATGGTTTTATGCCGCATTTGTGGGACGCGGATTTCAGGAACTTTGTCGTGTTTGAAGCATTCAGTGTTTTCGGGCAGCCAGTGCTTTGCGGCAGCCAATACTTTGGGGCTGCATGATGCACACACTAAATTCAACTCATGCTGGAAATTCAACTCATACTGGCTTTCGTCTGAATTGCCGGATCGGGTAAAGACAGCAGTCTATTTTTAAGCCCGAATTTTCTAAGGCTAGGCCCGAACATCTTTGAATACGAAATTTATGCATCAAGATCAGGGCCAACACATCCTCAATACGCCTTCACACCACAGCGTGTCGTTGGAATTGCAACGCAGCCAAGCGCGCGCCCGCGCGCTCGCCCAAGCCTCTGTGGCACTGCTGAAGGCCGAGGAACCACATTTGGTTCTCGCCCCGGTGATTGAAAAGGCCGCTGTCGATTTAGGGATTGATCAAGCTTATAGCTTTGATCTGTTGCCTGATGGTCAGCACCTTCAACTGGTCTTTTCGTTTGGTGTTGGGCGTGAGGCGCAAGCCCAGCTTCAGTGCGCGCCGCTCAGTGGCCCCTTGTGCGGCATTGTTGCGGAAACACGCGCGCCTTTAATCTTGACGCACCTGCAATCATCCACCGATCCGCGCCTAGCGCCAGGCCGTAACGCTGGCTTGCAAAGTTACGCAGGTTTTCCGGTGTTTGTGCAGGGCCGACTTGTTAACGTCATGTCGTTTTGTTCGAGCACAGAGCTTGCGTTCGATAGCGACACCATCATCTTCTTCGAAACACTGATCCGCTACATCCAAGTGGTGCGCGAGCGCCGCGAGCGCGAGAAGGTTTTAAGCGAAGGTGAAGCGCGGTATCGCACGCTGTTCGAATCCATTGATGAAGGCTTTTGCATCATCGAGTTCTTCGATGGCCCACACGGTCCTTTGAGTGATTACATCCATGTGGAGGCCAATGCGGCATACACGGCCAATACCGGTATTCCCAACGTTGTCGGTCAGAAATTGCGCGAGATGGTTCCAGACGAAGCCGACGCATGGGTGGCGCGCTACGGTGAGGTGCTGCGCACCGGCAAGCCGATCCGCTTTGAACAGGAGCTTGTCGCCACAGGTCGCCACCTTGAACTGGCATCGTTTCGCATTGAACCGCCGTCAAAGAAACAAGTGGCGGTATTATTCAAAGACGTGACCGCGCGCAAAAAGGCCGAGCGCGATCTTCAGATCATGAATGAAACGCTAGAGACGCGTGTTACGGAGGCCCTGGCGGAACGGCGGTTGTTCGCGGATGTCGTTGAGGGCTTGAATGGTTACGTCCAAATTATTGATCAGAATTATTCCTGGCTTGCGCTGAACACGAAGGCTGCTCAAGCCTTTACGCACGTTTACGGCACCCGACCAAAAGTCGGTGACTGCTTGGATGATATTCTGAAAAATCGGCCCGATGATTTAAAGCGCATTCGCGCGCTGTGGGCGCGGGCGTTGCGGGGCGAAGCCTTCGTCGACACGGGCTATTTTATTGATACGGATGGCGAAAAGCTTTTTTATGAAATGCGGTTGAATGCCTTGCACGATGCGAATGGCCGCCAAACCGCAGCTTATATGTTTGCCTATGACGTGACGGATCGTGTGCGTGAACAAGAACGACTTCAGCAAACCGAAGATGCGTTGCGGCAAGCACAGAAGATGGAGGCTGTTGGGCAACTGACCGGGGGCTTGGCGCACGATTTCAACAATCTATTGGCAGGGATTTCCGGCGCATTCCAAATGATCGGTGTCAGGTTAGCGCAGGGGCGCAACGCCGATGTCGAGAAATATCTGAGCGCCGGGCAAAGTGCCACACGCCGCGCATCGGCCCTCACGCACAGACTCTTGGCGTTCTCGCGCCGTCAAACGCTGCAACCCAAGCCTATTGTGATCAATAGTCTGTTGGCGGACTTTGTTGAATTGGTGCAACGCACGGTCGGGCCTGCCATCCAAGTTGAAACCGTTGCCGCCAGCGGTTTGTGGCCTGCCATGGTCGATCCCAACCAACTTGAAAATGCCTTGCTCAATTTGTGCATCAATGCGCGCGATGCGATGCCCAAGGGTGGCAAGATCACCATCGAGACAGGCAACAAATGGCTTGATCTGCGCGCCGCGCAAGATCACGGCCTTGAGGCCGGGCAATATGTCACGGTGTCGGTCAGCGATACGGGCGTGGGTATCCCCAAAGATGTGCTGCCACGCGTCTTTGATCCGTTCTTTACCACCAAGCCGATCGGGCAAGGCACAGGGCTGGGTTTATCCATGGTCTATGGTTTTGCCCGCCAAAGCCATGGTCACGTGCGCATTTATTCTGAAGTCGGCAACGGCACCATGGTGTGCATTTATTTGCCGCGTCATGTGAGTAAAGACGTCAGTCCTGACCATGAGAGTATGGCTCAGCATGTTGCGACGCAGAGCGCTGGGGAAACCGTTGTGATTATTGATGATGAACCAACGGTGCGTATGTTAATTGCCGATACGTTGGGCGATCTGGGCTATGCCTGCACAGAGGCGGCAGATGGTGCGGCCGGGCTTAAAGTTCTTGAAACCTTGCCGCGCGTGGATTTGCTGATTACCGATGTGGGCTTGCCGGGCGGATTGAATGGCCGTCAGGTTGCGGACGCGGCGCGGACATTATTGCCGGATTTAAAGGTGCTGTTTATCACCGGCTATGCCGAGAATGCTGTATTGAACCACGGCCACATCGAACGCGGCATGGAAGTGTTGACCAAACCCTTCTCGATGGATGATTTGGTGGTGCGCGTCGAGCGCATGTTTAAGGACTGATCAGCAGCCCCATTTGCGTAAACGCAAAATGCGTGAGTTGCGGGAAAAGTTTTCCACGCAATCCCAATTCACATTGTTCCTGCGCTTGCACACATTCCCCCTGTTCTTGTCTGTAAATATCAGGGGCATAAATGCCACACCGAAAATCTCTCCACATTTTCGATCAAGGGTGTTCGCGCATTGTTTCACGTGAAACAATTTGCGCACGTCTGATTCAAGAGAGAAGAAAGGCTAGGCGGCTTCGCCAGCGCCGGGCGGCGGAACACTCAAACCTTCCTGAACGTAGGTGTTGAGCTTGTTGCGCAGCGTGCGGATGGAAATACCCAGAATCTTGGCTGCATGGGTACGGTTGCCAAGCGTGTGTTTCAGCGTGTCGATAATCAGGTCGCGTTCTACATCGGCGACCGTGCGGCCAACCATGCTGCCACCAGACCCGCCAGCATCGCCCATATCATGACCTTCGATCATGATGGCTTCGGCGTTGATCTCGTTGCCGTTGGCAAGCAGCACAGCGCGATGCATGGTGTTTTCAAGTTCGCGCACGTTGCCGGGCCAGCGATGGCCGCGCAGGGCCGAAATCGCCTCGGGCGTGACGGGGCGTAACGGCATGGCGTTTTCTTCGGCGCATTTTTCGGCGAAGTGCTTGGCCAGAACTTCAATGTCTTGCGGGCGGTCACGCAAGGCGGGCATCACGACTTTTACAACATTGAGGCGGAAATAAAGGTCTTCGCGGAACTGACCTTTCTTCACCGTCTCTTCCATGTTGCGGTTCGACGTGGCGATGATGCGCACATCAACCTTCACAGGCGTATTCGAGCCAATGCGCACAACCTCTTTTTCTTGGATGACGCGCAGCAACTTGGCTTGCAGCTTCAAATCCATTTCAGAGATTTCATCCAGCAGCAGCGTGCCACCGTTGGCTTCTTCAAACTTGCCGATGCGGCGCGCGACAGCGCCGGTGAAGGCGCCTTTCTCGTGGCCGAACAGTTCTGATTCCAGCAGTTCACCCGGAATGGCCGCACAGTTGACCGCCACAAAGGCTTTGTCTTTGCGCGGGCTATTGCGATGGAGGAAACGCGCGATCAGTTCTTTGCCGGTGCCAGACTCGCCCGTGACCAAGATCGAGGCATGGCTGCCCGCCACGCGTTTGGCCATCTGGATGACGCGGTCCATGGCTGGATCGCGGTAAATCAACGTGTCGTTGTCGGCCGAGACGGCTTCCAGGACGGCCGCAATCATCTCGGCGTTCGGTGGCAGCGGCAGGTATTCTTTCGCGCCAGCCTTAATGGCGGCCACGGCAGCTTTTGAATCTGTTTCGATACCGCACGCGACGACCGGCGCGTTCAGGCGCTCGGTGGTCATGGAATGGACCAGGTCAGCGATATCCAAGGCCACGTCGATCATGACCAGATCAACGCCTTGACCGCTGCGGATAATCTCTAAGCCTTGAGGGATGGAATCGGCCTGCAACACCTTCGCGCCGCGCTGAACGGCGATACGGCTGGCGGCGCCGATTTGTCCCTGAAGCGTTCCGATAATCAGTAACCGCATCGCCGCCGTAATCCTTAAAGTCCTAAGCTGCTCATAATGTTAAAGCCCTGGCTGGTATATATAATGTTATCGGGCGTTGAGGCCAACCCGTCAACGTTTTAGGGCGCTGGTGTATTGTCGGTGTACTGCACTTTAGAGTCAGCGGGCAGCATGCTGTTCAGCAGAATTTCCAGGCGGCGGACGTTTTCTTTGCGGGCCACGCCCAGCAGCCCCGCCATATAAATGTGCTGCATCAGGCTTTCCTCGGCGGCATTGCGTTCCAGCTTTGTCGCCAGGGGGTTCAGAATAACGTTGGCCAAGGCCGCGCCATAGAACGTGGTCAAGAGGGCAATGGCCATGCTGGGGCCGATGACCTTGGGATCCGACAGATTGCCCAACATTTGTACCAGGCCAATTAGTGTGCCAATCAGACCCATCGCCGGGGCCAATTCAGCGGCCTTGCGCAACACAGACGATGCCCGGGCGATCCGCTCTCCGGAAGCAGCGATATCTTCGCGCAGGATGTCTGAGATCTCTTTTTCGCCCACACCGTCAATTAAGAGCTTTAAGCCCCGATGCAAAAAGGGCTCGCGCGAAAAGCGCGCCAAGGGCTGGCCTTGCAGTTTCAGCACGCTGTTGCGCTTACAATAATCGGCGAGTTCCAGCATCGTGTAGGCGGCGTCTTGGAAGTCGCGTTCGCGGCTGACGACAGTTTCGCGCAAGGCTTCGGCGGTCTTGCGAATATCGCTGAGGCTGAAGCAAATCGTTGTTACGGCAATCGTGCCGCCAATCACGATCAAGATCGAAGGCAGGTCAATAAAGGCCGAAGCGCTGCCGCCCAACCCAATCGCCACGGCAATAAACAACGCCGCTGCCGCCAAACCAAAAATGGTGGCGTTGTCGTATTTCGTACGGCGTACGATTGCCGTGATGTCGGCTTGCTCGGCCATTCGGATTCAACAGCCTATTTGTTCTGGGTTTTGATGATTTCGGTCATGGTGATGCCCAAACGGTCATCCACCACCACCACTTCACCACGTGCAACCAGGCGGTCGTTCACATAAATGTCGATGGCTTCGCCGACCTTACGGTCCAGTTCCACCACAGCGCCACGGCCCAGTTTCAACAACTCGTGCACCTGCATTGACGATTTACCCAGCACGGCAGAGACGCGCACAGGGATATCGTAAACAGCTTCCAGGTCTTGCGCTGAACGCGGCTTGTCGGGGATATCCGTCGGCGGATCATCCCAGCTGTCATCACCGCCATCATCTTTGGCGGGGCGGCTGTCGGCCAATTCGTTCAAGTCCAGGCCTTCAGCTTTTCTCTTCTTTTTCTCGTCCGCAGAATCTTCTGACATCTCTTTGACCGCCTGGCTTCCGGATCACCCGGCGGTTCCCCTAACTTGGTGGACCTACAGCGCTGTTGGGCGCTGCTTAGTTCCCAGTAGTTTCGTCACCCACTGTGTCGTCTTAGCTTTCTTCTTGGTTTTCAGTGCTCATCTCAGACGGTTGCGCGTCGCCGTCCTGTGAAGCGTTATGGTCTGTAGTGTGTTCTGCTTGGTCCTCAGCGGCAAGGGCCGCGTTGGCCGCATTCTCATCAAATTCACCCACAGTTTCGGCAACCATGCGCTCGATATCGCGCCAAATGCGGGTTTCACTGCGCTCAGCGCCGCCGCCATTCCACTCCATGCGGGCGTCGCCGGGTTGAAGCTCATAGTCCGCCACAACGACATGCGTACCTTGGAAGCCTGCGCGGCGGAACACTTCATCGAGGGCAGGGCGCAAATCATCGACAATCATGGCATGGGCGCGGATCAGCAATTTCGGCTCGCCAATTACCAACGGCAGCGTTTTACGCACGAAGTCGGTGATGTTTTCCTTCGCATACTCATGGGCTGTCGCCGGAATGGTTTTCTTGGCGATGGCAAACAGCAGGCGAATGGTCGTCTCGGCAATCTCACGGTTTGACACTTTTTGCTGTTCATCCAGCGTGTTCAAACCTTGCGCGATCAAGTTCAGTGCATCGGCAACATAGTGGCTGCGTGCAGTTTCAGCTTCCTCAAGTGCGGCTGTGTGACCAGCGACGAAACCTTCTTCGCGGGCGGCTTCAAGCTGAGACTGCGTGAACATTTCCTCTGGCGGAGGCGGCGGTGGTGCCGCCGGCTCGGCCACGGATTGTTGGGCGGCGCGGCGTTCGGCTTCGGCCGCTTCCGCTGCAGCCATGGCTTCGGCGGCCTTGCGATCGGCGGCAAGTTCCGATTTGCGCTTTTCGTTCGGCAAATAGAGCTTGCGTGGGTCGTCGAACGACCGCTCGAAGAGAAAGCGTTTTTGTGAAGTCCGTTGGGCTGACATGGCCAGAACCAAAACGACTGGCGATTAGTATACCAGTTCGTCTTCCTCCTTGCCTTCCGAGATAACGATCTGGCCGGAGTTCGACAGTTCTTTGGCCAGCGTGACCACGGCCGATTGTGCTTCTTCCACGTCGCGTAAACGCACCGGACCCAACGCGTTCATATCGTCTGCCAACATCTTGCCAGCGCGCGCCGACATATTGGACATGAACAGTTCTTTGATCGGGTCCGAAGCGCCCTTCAGGGCCAGGCCCAACTTTTCCTTCTCGACATGACGCAGCAAGGTCTGAACGCCAGCAGCATCCAATCGAATAAGGTCTTCGAAGGTGAACATGAGTTGCTTGATCTTCTCGGCAGACTCGCGGTTGCGCTCTTCGAGGGCGGTGATGAAGCGGCTTTCGGTCGAACGATCCAAGTTGTTGAAGATTTCGGCCATCATCTCGTGCGCATCGCGGCGCGCCGTACGGGCCAGGTTCGACATGAATTCCGTACGCAGCGTCTTCTCGATCGATTCCAAAACGTCCTTCTGCACGGCTTCCATGTGCAGCATACGCATGACGACTTCCATCGCGAAGCCTTCCGGCAATAGCGATAGAACGCGGGCAGCGTGATCGGGTTTGATCTTCGACAAAACCACCGCCACGGTTTGCGGATATTCGTTCTTGAGGTAGTTGGCCAAAACCTGCTCGTGCACGTTGCCCAACTTGTCCCACATCGTACGACCGGCGGGACCGCGGATTTCTTCCATGATCATGGAAACGCGGTCTTTGCCTAAGCTCTTCATCAGCAAGCGTTCGGTTGATTCGTACGAACCCACCAGCGAGCCGGTGTTGGAGATCGCATCCGCAAAGTCAACGAACAGACGCTCAACGATATTCGCGCCGATCGTGCCCAAGTTGGCCATGATCTGCGACACTTCTTTGATTTCATCGTCCTCCATCATGGAGAACAGTTTGCCAGCCTGCTCTTCACCGAGTGAGAGCAGCATGATGCTGGCCTTTTGGGGCCCTGTGAGGCTGCGATAATCTTCTTTGACGCGCGCCATATCTCGTTTCCCTAACCCTCAAGACCGTGGGCGCTTTTCGTGCCCGAGGCCGCCGCGAACCTAAGTATAACTCAAACCCAACCGATTCCCCACTTCGGGGAAGGGCCGAAATTGCTCAATTTTCCTGGTACAGCCAGGTCCGCAAGATCGCCAAAGCTTCTTCCGGGTGTTTGTCGACGATGTCGTTGATCTTACGCACCGACGACGCTTTCACGCGGCCTTCCACTTTGTCGATGTCGATCAACTCATCCAAGTCTTCATCTTCTTCAACCGCACCAGGCAGCGGCATAGGAACGCCGCCGGGGCCTGTCAGTTGCTGCATGCCGCCATCGGCGCTCATCAGTTGGTCTTCGCCAGCAGGCATTGATTCGAAGGCTTTGCTGACCAGAGGACGTACGACCAGCACGATGACCAGGACCGCCACAAAGGCAACGCCCAGGCCTTCGGCCATGCGCATGATTTCTTCTTTGTTGAAGCCCAGCAGGTTGAACTCGTCCGCACCAGCCGCCAGATCATCGAAGCCTGTGAACGGCATGTTGATGACTTCGACTTGGTCGCCACGGTTCGCGTCGTAACCAATGGTGTTGCGAACCAGCGATTCAATTTTATCCAAGGTTTCTTGCGGCAACGCTTCGTAGGTTTTGGTCCCGTCTTCGGCGGTTTTGTAGTTCCCATCCACCAGCACCGCGACCGACAAACGCTTCACGACACCCTGATCGCGAATTTGATTTACGGTCTTCTTCGAGATTTCGTAGTTGGTGGTTTCTTCCGTGCGGTTCTCGTTTGTTTGAGAGCGCGGACCACCCTGGCTGTTCAGCCGTGCGTCGGGTTGGTTTTGGCTCACCGAGACGTTTTCCTGATCAGCTTCCAACGACGAGTTTGCTTCCGTCACGTTCACCGTTGAGCGCGGCACAGCTTGGTCGGGGTTGAAGGATTCTTCGTTGGTTACGACTTTGTCGAAATCCATTTCGGCGCGAATTTCGGCGCGCACTTTACCGGGACCGAGCGAGCTTTCGACTAACGCGACAACCGCCTGCGAGAGTTTGCGCTCAAGCTTGGTGCGCGACTCGTCTTGTTGAACGGCGACAAATTGAGCGTCGTTCTCAAAAGAGCGCGACAACAATGTGCCACGCTCATCGACGATGGAAATGGCGGTGGGCTTCAGTTTCGGCACGGCGGCTGCAATCAAGTGCTGGATGGCTTGCACTTGGTTTTCAGCCAGACGGCCGTGCTTCATTTTGATGTAAACAGAAGCCGTGGGCTCTTGCATTTCACGGCTAAACATTTCGCGTTGTGGCATCACCAAGTGCACGCGGGCACTTTGCACGCCTTCAATCGACTTCACGGTGCGCGACAGTTCGCCTTCAAGGGCACGCACCAAGTTGATGTTCTGCACGAAGTTGGTGGTGCCTAAGGCATCCATGGTGTCGAAGAGTTCGTAACCCACAGAACCGCCTGACGGCAGGCCTTGTTCGGCCATCTGCATACGCACCGACGTGACCTGATCGCCCGAGACTAAAATCTGCGTGTTGTTTTCAGCCATGCGGAACGGGATGCCGCTTTTTTCCAGCTGCGTCACGATCTCGCGGCTGTCGGTGGCGGAGAGGCCGCCATACAGCAATTCCATCGTCGGCGCGGAGAAACGCGTCGCAAAAAAGATGATGAATGCGATGAGCCCGAAGGCCACACCGCCCATGGCGGCTAGCTTCGCTGGTCCCAAATTGCGCAACTGCTGCATAAATGGATTCAAGGTCGGCCCTCTTCGTTTCTGCCAGGGCGCCTGCAGGCCCCCAGTCACTTTTTCACGTGTTGGATGCAAGCTAGGTGCGCGAGGTGAAGAAGCCGTTAATACTGGGCAAAAATTGCCCCATTGACCGGGGCCCCAATGCCAGCCTTCAATTGGCCGCGAAATCAGTGTGGGCGTGGTCGCGTTAGAATGGCAAAAAATTCAAAAGATCAATCGGTTAGTGACCGCCATGACCTCACGATTGAGCTCAGTGCCGCCATTGTTGCGGTCAGCGATGAAGCGCCTAAAACTCTCCTCGTTCGGGACCAGGGTGGCGATTCTGCAACACACAGCCAGTTTGGTTTACCGTGTGGTCCGTTTGACCCCATTGGCCATCGCACCCTTGAAGAAGGTTTGCGTAAGTGGGTTGGCGAGCAATCCGGCATTCAATTGGGCTACGCCGAGCAGCTTTATACATTTGGCGATCGCTTCCGCGATCCGCAGGAACGTAAAGGCGGGCCGCGCCCTGTATCCGTCGGTTATCTGGCCTTAGTCCGTCAGACCGATTTGGGCGCCAGCCCCGATAACGCGGATTGGAGCGACTGGTACCGGCACTTCCCGTGGGAGGATTGGCGCTCGGGTCCGCCAGCCATTGTCAGCCAGGTCATTGCCTCTGAATTAAAGGCGTGGGCTGAGGCGCCAGATAACCGCGTCGACCGTTCGCGCCGCCGCGAACGCATTGATGCGACGTTCGGTCTCGGGGACTTGGCATGGGATAACGAGCGCGTACTTGAACGATACGAACTGCTGTACGAGGCCGGTTTAATTGCCGAAACCGTGGCCGATGGGCGTGAGCGAACCAACCCAGCGCATGTACAGGTTCACACGCTGACGGGGGCTGCGCTGATCAAAGATCACCGCCGCATCATGGCGACCGCGATGGGTCGTTTGCGCGCCAAGATTAAGTACCGTCCTGTGATCTTCGAGCTGATGCCACCGAACTTCACGCTCTACCAACTCCAGCGCGCCGCTGAAGCCTTGGCCGGGGCGCGCTTGCACAAACAGAACTTTCGACGTCTTGTGGCAAATGAGGGACTCGTTGAAGCCACGGGGCAAATCTCTAGCCAAACGGGCGGCAGACCTGCCGAGCTTTTCCGCTTTCGTCGTGATGTGGTGCGCGAGCGACCGGCCTCGGGTGTGCGATTACCGGTCCGCGTTAAGGGCGCAGGGCGGGGTAAATCTGGTCACTAGTTTGTAAAATATATATATTTCAAAGGGTTATGGTTTTGGTCGACCACCCTCTTATGCTTGACTTGAGTATTTCCGACACCTAACCTTCACACACCACGTTGAGAGACGTGGTTTTCGTGCGCCCCACTTATACTCAACTTAAGTATAACGCTGTGGATAAGGGGGCGTGAGGTTGGATCCTGAAAGGGGACATGCGCCTGCGGGCGCAGAAAGGACGCGCTATGAATGTTGTGACACCTGCTTATGCCGACTTGCGGTTTACTTCGGAAGTCGAGCGCAATACGGCGCACCTTTACGACAAGGTGAAGAAAGTCATCCCCGAAGTGGAATGGCCGGTGTTTGCTCCGCTGATCAACCGTATCAACGAGTTGAAGAAGCAGAAGAATGCGGTGATCCTGGGCCACAACTACATGACGCCCGAAATTTTCCACTGCGTTGCCGATATCACCGGTGACTCTTTGGCATTGGCGCGCAGCGCCGCCAAGACCGAAGCCGATATTATTGTCATGGCCGGCGTGCATTTCATGGCCGAGACATCGAAGATCATGAATCCGACCAAGAAAGTGCTGATCCCCGATATGGGCGCAGGATGCACATTGGCCGAAGCGATTACGGCTGAAGATGTGCGCAAACTGAAAGCGCAGTACCCTGGCGTGCCGGTTGTTACGTATGTAAATACGTCGGCGGACGTGAAGGCCGAGTCTGACATTTGCTGCACCTCGGCCAACGCAGCTCAGATCGTTGAAGGCTTGGGCGTGCCGCGCGTGATTATGCTGCCTGACGAATACTTGGCCTTGAACACGGCGAAACAGGTGAAGTGCGAAATTATCACCTGGAAGGGCCGTTGCATGGTGCATGAGCAATTCAGCCCCTCGGATATTCGCAGCTTGCGCGAAAATAATCCGGGTGTGGTTGTGTTGGCGCACCCGGAATGCTCGCCTGAAGTTGTCGCCGAGTGCGATTTCACGGGCTCGACCGCAGGCATGATCGACTATGTTGCTAAAAATAAGCCGCCGAAAGTTGTGTTGGTGACCGAATGCTCCATGAGCGACAACGTGGCGGCCGACTTCCCAGAACTGGATTTCGTGAAGCCGTGCAACCTGTGCCCGTTCATGAAGAAGATCGAGTTGAAGAACATTCTACATGCTTTGGAGACCGAGCAGATTGAAGTTCATATCGATCCGGCCATTGCCGCCAAGGCACGCGTTTCCGTCGAGCGTATGATCAACGGCTGGAAATACGGCACCTAAAACCTGCAATGACCCTCGCGCCGCATCTGATTGACGACGCCGTTCGCCGCGCGCTCACCGAAGATCTCGGTGACGCGGGCGACATCACCACGGCTGCAACTGTGCCGGTGGGGGCCCAAGCGCGCGCCGTGATTGCCGCGCGCAAGCCAGGTGTGATTGCGGGTGTTGACGTTGCAAAGCATGCATTTGCGGTTTTGAGCGGCGATGTCAAAGTGACCGTCAAGGCTGCTGATGGAACGCGCGTCGCTGCAGGCGATGTGGTGCTTGAGATCGCGGGGCCAGCGCACCCGATTTTAAGTGCCGAGCGCGTGGCCTTGAATTTTCTGGGCCATTTGTCGGGTGTTGCGACGGCGACCGCAGAGATCGCAGATGTGATTGCGCATACCAAAGCCAAGATTTGTTGTACGCGCAAAACAACGCCTGGTCTTCGCGCGTTCGAGAAGTATGCCGTGCGCTGCGGGGGTGGTGTGAACCATCGATTTGGCCTGTACGACGCTGTGTTGATTAAAGACAACCATATTGCCGCCGCTGGCAGTGTTGCTGCGGCTGTGAAGGCGGCGCGCACCAAAGTTGGGCATATGGTCAAAATCGAAGCCGAAGTGGACCATATTTCGCAAATTGAAGATGCGATTGCCGCTGGGGCTGATGTGCTCCTGCTCGACAACATGAACCCTGCGCAATTGGCTGAAGCTGTGAAGCTGGTCAACGGCCGCGCTGTTACGGAAGCCTCGGGGTCCATCACCAGAGCCACAGCTGCTGCAATTGCAGAAGCGGGCGTGGATTTGATGTCAGCAGGCTGGATTACGCACTCTGCGCCGTGTTTGGATTTGGGATTGGATTTTAAGTAAAAGAGGTTTGCCCGAGAAGTGGGCTTCCACTTGGCGTGGCAAATCCGACCAAAGAAGACTCTTTGTTTGCCGATTGAGTCGCCACAAATTCAAAACCCCGCCATCGCTGGCGGGGTTTTGTTTTTATATCAGTCCTCTTAATCAGCTAGCGCGGTTAGCGCTTGATGCGGAGCAATTCGTCCAACATTTCGTCTGATGTCGTGATCACTTTCGCGGCCGATGAATAGGCACGTTGCGTCGTGATCATGCGGGTGAATTCTTCACCCAGGTCGACGGTGGATGATTCCAGCGAGGCGGCGTTGATCTGACCAGCGCCTGCGTCACCTGCTTCACGCAAGGTCGGGTTGCCTGAGAAGTCGGTCGCGATCCATACGTTGCCCGACAGAGATTGCAAGCCGTTCGGGTTGGTGAAGGTTGCAACCGGGATCATGAACACGGGGCGCGTTACGCCGTTATCGAAGAGTGCGGTTACAACGCCGTCTGTACCAATGGTCACGCCAGCAAAGTTACCGAACTTCGCACCGTTCTGTTGCAAGTAGTTCAGCTGGAAGCTGCCAGACAACTGTGTCAAGCCGTCGGGCGTATTGTAGTTGCCGAAGAAGGCCTGGATCGGCGGGCTCTTTGTGTTGCCGTTCACCATGTTTTCGGCGCCGTTCGCCCAAATGATTTCCACAGTGTGCTGCGGTGAGGGCGCTTGCGACGAGGTGCGGTTAAAGAACTCGTTCGGCGTACCGTTACCGGCGAATTCCACCGACGGAGCATTCAAGCCCGGCAAACCAGTGTTCGCATCGACTTGCGTGTACCAGCCATAAGTTGGGTCCAAAGCGGGAACCGTGTAACCATCGGTGCTGCTTTGGGTGATCAGCTGTTTCGGCACAGTTGCGCCGTCTGTGGCAGTTGCGGTGAAAGTCATATCGACCGATTCAGACGCCTGGTCGAAGGTAATGCCGTTTTCACCGGGGATACGACGCACCCAGTTGCCCGGTGGGCTCGGCGCTGAACCGAACACGGTGACGAAGTAATCGTTCATCGTCGTAGCAAGCTGGTCGAGAATTTGGCTCAGCGTGCGGCCGGTGGTATCGACGTTATTCGCGTCGTCCGGATTGGCGCTGATGGTGAAGGAGGTGGCGGCACCTAACGGCGAGATATCGATCTGACCGGTAATGGGCGCGGTAAATTCATCGTTGAAGTCGATACGGCCAGCCGAGAAGTGCACTTCGCCGTTTTGCGTCTTCTGCGTTATCACGGCCGACTGAGCCGGCTGCTCCATGTTCATGCGCCACGTGTTCTGCGTGGTTTTGGTGAAGCCGTAGGTCATGTTGTGCGGATTGCCCAAGCTGTCGAAGATCAGTGTGTTGACGCGCTCTTGGTCGTTGACCAGGGCTTCAGCAGGCAAGTTTGCGCCGACCGACAACGTGGTTGTCGGCGATGCTGTGCCGCCGATGGTTTGCAAGTTCAGCGGACGCAGGTTTTGATCGTCAATGACGTTATCGTTGATCAGAACGCGGTCGCCAGCTTCGTTTACATACGCTTTCATGTAGACGTTGGTGCCGACAGTCACTTTGTTGGCGCTGGGCGTGCCGTCAAAGAAGCTCAAGGGCCAGCCTTGCATATACGCGCCGCCGACGTTTTGTAAAAAGCCTTCTTTATCGACCTTGAAAGAGCCCGCACGGGTGAAGGTGTAAAGGTCGCCCTCAGCAGGTTCTGGTGCTTCGTTTGTGACAAAGAAGCCCGAGCCCGAAATGCCCAAGTCGGTCGAAGATGTGGTGGCTTGCAACAGACCTTGCAAGTCAACTTGTTGTTTCGGTGCCGACTGCACGCCGCCCGGCGAATACTGGGTCAATGAAACTTGTGCGGTGATCAGCGTCTTGAAGTTCACCTTCGTGCCTTTGTAGCCGATGGTGTTGACGTTGGTCACGTTGTCGGCAATGGCGCCCATAGCGCTGGACTGCGATTGCAGGCCAGACACACCCGAGAATAATGCACCAAAAAGCGACATCTTTCGTCTCCTTTAGTTCGCCGCGCCCATCGTGTCTTTTTTGCCTGACACCAGGGACCGTTCTTAGACAGAACCACTCTCAAGAGTGGCGCGGTGGGGTTAATTTCTAACTAACTTAAAGCCTAATTTTTCAGTCGGTTTAGCCGGTGATCGACAACACTTTGTCAATCGGCACGCCAATCTTATCCATGACCAACAGCGTCTGGCCGTCCTTCTGCGTAACGCCCGAAACTTTGCCGAATGCAGTTGTGTAGGTTTGGATAGCTTCTTCGTCGCCGTCTTTGCCCATGGCATTGACGCTAACTTCATACGTGCCGTCTGGCTGTTGAACGCCATAAGCGTCTTTACCATCCCATTCCAGCGCATGTACGCCGGCGGTCTTTTCGCCCGTAGTTGAGTAAACGATCGTGCCCGCTTCGTTACGGATTGCGATTGCAACGCTCTCTGCGTCTTTATCAAGGCCATATGCCATTTTAAATTGGCCGTCTTGCATCGGCACTTTGCTGCTGGTCGCTTCAACCGTTTTGCCGATGTAGTTTACGGCGTTGGTCACGATATTTTGCTGCGACAAGCTGATAAGGCTCGTCAAACTTTCGTTTGAGTTGATCGACTGCTCGACTTGCGCGAATTGCACCAGCTGATTGGTAAACTCGGTTGAGTCCATTGGTGACAGCGGGTCCTGGTTCTTCAACTGCGATGTGAGCAGCGTGAGGAACGAGTCCAAGTCCTTTGCGAGCTTATTACGCGAAGCGGATTCAGTGGTTTGTACCGCTGCCCCGCTTGTAACTGTTGAAACGTCAACCATGGCCTATCTCTCTTCTGATCTTTGTTTTGTTTTTGAGATCGCTTTTAAACGTATGTATCAATACCGCCGCGCAGCGCTGCTGCTTGCGCGTAGTCATACATGTCATCGGCCGCGAGGTCGGCGTCGGTTAGCTGCGCATTAGATTGTTGCGCGCTGGCGCTTGCGCCTTTCTCATTACCCTTGTCAGCGGATTGTGTTTGATCTTCGCTACGCAGATTGAATTCCAAGTCGTTGGCGTCAGCGCGTAAGCCAGCATCTTGCAGAGCGCGTTCCAAGCCGCGGGCTTCACGCTGCAACAGATTCAGCGTGTCCGGATTGTCGGCCGTCACGGCAGCAGTGACTTTGCCTTCCTGCGTCATTTCCAGTTTGATTTCGATGCGGCCCAATTCAATTGGCTTTAACTGAATGGTGACGCGGTCCAGGCCAGCCTTGGCCGCGCGGGTAATGTTGACCTTAATTTGCTCGATCACTTGCTGCGACTGAGCCGGGGCCGGACGTTCAGTCGCGGCAGTTTGTGTCGTAGCGTTGTTGTTGCTGGCTTGGTTCAGGGCTGTTGCAAAGCTGGTCGGTTGCGATTGGTTTGCAGCGCTGTTGCTTGAAGATGGAGCAGGTGTGGCTGTCTCGGCACCACGCGCCGGAGCGGCTTCGCGCGGCATCGTGCCGGTATTATTATTTTGCTGAGAACCAACGTTGGTTTGGAAACCAGTCGTTGCGGCCCCAATCGGCGCGGCAACGGGTGTCGTTGTTGTGGATGGTGTTGAGGTTGTGGCTGAGTTCGCGGTTTGCGGTTGCAGCAACTCTTCAACAGCCGCCGTCGAATTGGTGGCCACGCCTAGGCCAGCTTGGCCATTGGCTGTGGATGCTGTGCGTGTCACTTCTGGATTGTAACCGCTGTAGCGATTGAACTGGCTGTACTCAAACGGAACGTCCGCAACCGTGCGACCATTCACGGAAACCTGGATGCGGATCTTGTTATCGTCGCCCAACAAGCGCGACAGAGCTTCCGATTGCTCTGCGACTTCCGGGGCAACCATCTCGTTGGTGTTGGCAGCGTGCTGCGCCATATTAGCGGCTGCTGAGGCTGCAGTTTTGGCTGCTTGCGTGTTGGCAGCGTTTTCGATGGCCTGATGCGCTAACGGGCGGAAAGCTTCTGCTATTTGCTTAAACAGATTGGCAACGTTGGTATTGTCGGTGCCATCCACAGTCGCGGCGGCAGCCAAATCTTGCGTGGCAGCAGCGGCAGCCGGGTCGATCGTGGCAGCTTGCGCGATTTCGCCAAGCAGTGACTGACCAGCAGCCAACGAGTCAGCTGCTTGGCCAAAGGCAGCTTCAAGTGCTGAGGCTAATTGTGAATCTTGCGAAGCGGCAGCCAACAGGGCTTTCAGATCGAACGTGCCCATGTCCTGCAAATTGCCATCGGTGGTCTGCACAAGGATTTGAAATTGAATGGCGACCGATTGGATTGCTTCTAAACCGACAGCCGCGACTTGATCCGATGCCTGAACTTCGGTTCCGGACTTGGTCGTATTATCGTTTGTGGTTGTTTCATCGGCCTTTTTGGCGGTCTTTTCCGTCGCGGTGACGTCTTCATGATCATCGCTGGCCGGCTTTTCGGCGTCGGCGATTTTGTCTTTCGGCTTGGTGTCGTGGTCGGCTTTGGGTTTTTGCGTGGTATCGCGTTCGCGTTGCGCAGATTGCGCGGCACGCATCCATTGTCCCTCAGCCTTGCTGATGGACTGCTCTGCGTTAAAGCGCGCGCCGCCAGCGCCCAGATTCAAAAGCGCGGCAAATGCGTTGGCCGGATTTTTTGCTTCTTCATTGGTCAGCGTAATCGCAACGGTCTTCGACGACGATTTCGAGCTGTTGACTGCAGCAAATTCCATCTTCCACTCCCATCACAAACAGGCTTGGACGCACCAAGCCGTACTGAGCGATGCAAGGGATGGGCCAATCGCTTGGCCGCATTTAAGATATTGGAATTGTTACGTTTTTATCCAGAAGCGTTGCGCTGAAATGGCTCTGGCACGGTAAGGGCGGCAAATGTTGCCGCGTGGTTGCGGCAGAATCTGCCAAGCTTTTGTTAAGCTTTAATGCTGAACTGCAGGAACGGGCTTGTCACATACCCGCCAAAGGCCTGGACATAGTTCTGCTGTACCGATTGCAGATTTTCCAAGTTGTATTGCATGGCCTGCAGCTGCTGCTGGGCCTTGATCTGCAACTCTTGGGTTTGGTTCAGTTGCTGAACCATCGACTTTGTTTTGTCCTGCGTCAGGCGATCAAGTTCATTGTCGATCTTCTGATTGTCTTTTTTGACAATCGCAGCGTTTTTGGTCAGCGAGGTCGCGCGGCTGGTTAGCTCAATCTCGGCTTTTTCAATCGCGGCGAAAGCGCGTTGGCGGCCGGCGGCTGTTTTTAGGCCGTCGTAGAAGAAGGCCGGCATCAGACCAATCCCATCGCCCTCTAATTTTCCAGTTACAGTCTCGGGCGGCAAAGACGGGTCAAAAGTGACTTCAATCGTAATATCTTTGGTGGTTTCGTCGTAACTGACCAGTTTTACTGCGTTGCGTGTGGAGGCCATTTTTTCAATGACAGTGCCTTCACTCAGCGTTGTTTTCTGAATGACGCCTTGAATGTCAGAGCGGTGAACAATGGTGTCAGTCCCCAAATCAGGGATCCAGTAGCTGCCATCATTGGCTTTAATACGGTAATCGGCGCCAATATGTGTTCCCGTTAACGTGGTGGAGGTCGCCCCTAAACTATTGCGGTATTCAATTTGATTTGGCGAATAGTCATTGCGGTTAATTGCGCCGACCAAATTGAAAAGCGGCCCCATTGAGTTGGCTTCATCATTGATCGAATTGACTTGGCTATCAAACTGTTGAGCACGAAGCGCTTGGTCTTCACCCTTCTCGCCAGCCAGGGCGATCGAGGTCCGCAATTCAAGTAATGTATTGCGGACTGTATCAACGCTTTCCTGGCCGTTTTCCACGGCAATGGCAGCATTGTTGATTTGGGCTTTTACAGAGATATAGCGCTCGTTTTCGCGGTCGATGGCTTCAGAACGCGCAGTGGCGGCATCATCAATTGCCTGCTTTTCGGCGGCAAAACGTTCAGCTGTGTTGGCGCGGATATTGTCCAACAGAATGTTGTTTTGGCTGGGAAGTGAGCCAAACAGTGACGATGCGCCGCTGTTTTGTAGAATGCCAACCACGGAAACTCTCCTTTAGGGCTTCTACCCTGTGTCCACGCGCCCATTTAAGGCGCGCTATCGCATTGGGCTTGGCCCCCATATGCAGGGATACCATTACCACGCCGGGCAGTTCACTCCAAGCTGCTAGACTATGTTCTAGAACGTATCCAATCCGTTAAGGCCTGGGTGACCTCGGCAAACAAGCCGGGCCAATCGCCTCTAACTCTTTGGCGGAAAAGGTGAAAGTCTGAATACCAAGGAGTATCTTTTCGTTCTAAGAGCCACCTGAAATCCGGGCTGAAGGGCAGGAGAATCCAGGTGGTTTTACCCATCGCCCCGGCAAGATGGGCTACCGCAGTATCAACGCTGATGACCAAGTCGAGTTGCGAGACAATTTGAGCCGTTTCTGTCCAGTCGGCCACCCGGCCATTCATGTCGCTGACAATGTTAGGGACGCTTGCTGTGTTGAGTGCGCCTGCGCGGGCACCGATCTGCAAGCTTATAAAGTCAGCATCAATCCTTCTGGCCAGGTCTTCAAAGAAACGGGCATCGCAGCTTCGTCGTTGGTCGATTTTATTGTCCGGCGATCCGGCCCAGGCGAAGCCAATTTTGCGGCGAAGGCTGGGGGGGAGGCGCAAATGAGGGGCGACGGTTTCTTGTCCCCTGATGTAGGGGGTCGCATCAATACTTTGCGGCGTTACCTTTAGAAGGTGTGGCAAGCTTAAGAGATTGGCGTGGAGGTCATGAGGTGGCGATTGTTGGTCCGCAGAAATGACCTCATCAATGCCATCGATGGTCCGCAGTATTCCCATCAAGGGCTTTGGTGCATCTAGAATAACGCGAGCACATTGCTGACGCACCGCCTTAGCAAAACGAACAAATTGTATTGTATCGCCCAGACCTTGCTCGGCATGCAGCAAGATTGTGCAGTTGGGTTTCGGTGTTCCGTCCCATGGCGGGGCTGGGGATGCGCGCTTCACAGAACTAAAGTTAGGCAGCTGCCAGCGCCATTCATACTCGGCCCAGCCTTCGCGCCACTGTCCTGTCAGCAGCAAAAGCCATGCAAGATTATAATGAAGCTCGGGCGCTGTGGGCCAGAGCTGCAGTGCTTTGCGATAACATGGTTCGGCTTCATCCCATTTACCGAGGGCAACAAGGCCCACACCAAGATTGGTCCACGCGTCCCAACGCTTGGGATGATGGCGTACAATTTCGCGTAGTAACGGTACGCCATCGTCAGGCTTTTCTTCCCGAATGAGGTGCGCAGCTAAATTGTATTGGGCATCGGCATTATCAGGCATCAGCATAACGGCTGTGCGCAAGTGCTGTTCAGCCTCAGCGTGCAGCCCAACGGCATCAAGTGCATTACCTAAATTGGCGTGAAGCAAGCCTTCGTGCGGACTTAATTCTAAGGCTCTTTTGTAAATCGTTATCGCGTCACTCAAGAGATTTTGTGCTCGCAAGGCTACACCAAGATTGTTGAGCGCACTTACGTCATCGGGCTGAATCTTGAGATAGTTCTCATAACTCGCTGCCGCGGCTGCGTTGTCATGGCTTTCGCGTTCGATATGCCCGCGCTGCATCCAGGCGTCGGCCGCGTCGGGCATGTCTTGTGTTGTTTGTCGCAGCACGCTCAGCGCATCGGTCAAGCGGCCCATGGCGCGCAGCGCTTTGGCCAGCATGAGGCGAGGCTTGATCCAGCCCGGCGCTTGTCGCGAGGTTTTCAGGAAAACTGGCGCCGCCAATTGCGCATCGCCAGACTCTAAGAGTGCGACCCCCCACGTGAAGCGCAGTTCAATGTTGGTGGGGTCCGCCGCAGCGTATTTCTGAAGAAGGCCAACGGCCTCTACCGCCCGCCCATTCTCGAGAAGCTCAGCTGCGTGCGCAATAATAGCTTGAGCAGATGTCGGATCGAACGTTGGAGGACTGGCCATAACGTGAGATAAAGAGCTGAGAGAGCAAGATGTTGAAATGTTACCTGACCCTAACATGACTAAACCGGTAAGCGAAATCATTGACGGCTTGCTGGACGATGCCGAGGCGGCATTGGCTGCTGGCGCGACCCATAAGGCGCTCGCGATCTATCAAGGCGTTTTAGCGTACGACACAGACCACGTGCTGGCCTTACGCCAGTCGGGCGCGATCATGCTGCATCATAATAATGCGGCCGCAGCTCTGCAGCTGTTCCAGTATGCACTGCAACTCAGGCCGTCTGACCCTGACCTTTATCATGGTGTGGGAACTGCACTCCGTCAGTTGGGGATGGCCGATGAAGCGATTTTGGCCATGGTCGGTGCCGCACGCGTTGATCCGACCCATAAGCCGGCATTGTACGACCTTGGTATTTTGTACAAGCAAAAGGGGGAATACGCGAAAGCCGAAAGGCTGCTGGGGCGCGCGGCGGCGCAAGCGAATGCGTATGGAGAAAGCCGCTTCGAAGCTGAGCTTCAGCGTGCAATTGCATTATATAAGCAAGATCGCTTGCCCGAGGCAGAGCGTTGGTTCCATCGCGCTGGCTTGTTGAATCCTGATGACCCCCGCCCATTCATCAACGTTGCCATGATTTATCGGACATGGGGGCATCTTGATGCCGCCGAGAAATGGCTGCGTAAGGCAATCGAGGTTGCGCCAGACAATGCCGATGCGCACTGGAACTTTGCAAATTTACTGTTGGTAAAGGGCGACTTGGTGCAAGGATTCGCCGAGTATGAATGGCGATTTAAACGCGAAGGCCGTAGCGAACGACAAATTTTGCTGCCGCGCTGGAGCGGCGAAGACTTAATGGGGAAAACGCTTTTGCTTACGGCTGAGCAAGGGCTGGGGGATATGATTCACTTTAGCCGGTTTGCGGCAAAGATCACTGAGCGCGGCGCGCGCGTGATTTTGGAATGTCATCCGGGGCTGGAAAATGTGCTTTCAACCGTGCCTGGCGTTGCTGCGGTCGTGACGTTGGGAACGGCACTCCCGCATGCTGATTTTTACTTGCCTATTATGAGTGCGGCTCATGCACTCGATGTGTCGCTAGAAACAATCCCCGTCAAGACGCCTTATATTTCAGTACAGCCGTCGCGCGCGAATGAGCCGTTAAGCGGCACGGGCTTGCGCGTTGGGCTGGTGTGGCGGGGCAACCCGAAGCACGAAAATGACAAATATCGGTCTATCGATTTAGCGAGCTTGATGCCTGTGCTGAATGTTGCGGGCGTCACATTTTTTAGCCTTCAGTTGGGCGATGCAGAGCGGGAGTTGCAGGAACTGCCAGCAGACATCCGCATCATAGATTTGGCTCCGAAACTGACGGATTTTGCTGCGACGGCGCTGGTCGTGTCTCAACTCGATTTGATTATCACTGTGGATACCGCCGTTGCGCATTTGGCTGGCGCATTGGGCAAGCCAACGTGGGTATTGATTGCGAGGGGCAATGATTGGCGCTGGCTACATGGTCGTTCTGATAGCCCGTGGTATCCGACGCTGCAATTATTCCGCCAAACGCCGCCGCGTGATTGGAATGCACCAGTTCGTCAGATGGCCCGCGCATTGACCGATCTAGCCTCAGAATCAAAGCTTTAATGATTATGTTTTATACTGCGATGAATCTCGAAGGGTTTGCTCCGTGAGCGATGATATTCCAATACTTTTTGCTGATGATTCGCCAGCGCCATCGGCCGTATTTTTGTCTGCGACAAGCGCAATGCAGATGCAGCAGTATGCGATGTCTGGCTGGCGGGTGCATGCCGCGCTAGGCTTTCAATCTGCGCAGTCGATCGATTTGACTCAGGTGCCTGCTACGACCTCCGACGACGGAATGATCGGACAGCCGACATTGCTGTCGTGTGAAGGCCCGTTCTGGGCCCCTCAAGATCTCACTAAGCTTCAAAATCTCGTGAAAGTGAAGCGCTGGCAGCCACGGGTCGTAAAACTGAATTATGCATTTTACGATATCGATCCGAGCCAGGTTCAAACCGTCGTGGGTGAATTTGCGTCGCTTGGCTACTTTGTCCTGGGTGCCCATTGGCGCGATGACAACACCATGCGCATCCGGTCATTAAACCGTATCGACAGGCTTGATGCATTTCAGCCCCCAGAGTGGGGGCGGCTCAACATTATCGCATGTGCTGACGAGCGTATGGCGCTGATGATTATGCGTGTCGGGCGACTTCATGCGGGGCAAGAACAACGCATTGCTCAGTTGCGCATCAGCGAAGCTGTTCGTAACGAACACATTGCACGGCTTGAGGCTGCGCTCATCAAAAATCAGCCATCACCGCATTTTATGGTTGGGAAGCCCTAAGTTTGTCGGCAAGGGCTCGCGCGAGAAACTCACCAACGCTGGCGCCGATGGGAGTTGCGAAGTTTTGTTGATCTGCCACATCCAATACGGCTTCTGTCATTTCGCGGCGCAAGCTGCTGTCATTGAGAAGACGTGTTGCGAGTGTCACGTAATCATCGACGCTGCGTGTTACCATTACATCCAAACCTACTTCGCGGAGCATCGCGGCACTTTGTTTGCAGCGCGCAAACTTGCCTTCTTTAACGATGGGCGGGCATCCGGCCATAAGTGGGTCTGTAATTGAAACGGCGCCCGAATAGGGGAAACTGTCCAAGTATAAATCAGCCATCTGCAATATCGAGAGGATTGGCCCACGATTTGGCTGCGCTTCGATAACATGAAGGCGTTCAACGCCAATGCCGCGTTCTGCGAACTGCGCCTGAATGAAGCGCAAGAAGCCATCTTTGAATGGGTAATGCGTCGTCCAATTTGGATTGAACGGATAAAGCAAAAGATGGGCATTCTCTGCTTTCTCCATAATACGGGCCCATGCATCGACCAAATCTGGTCCGATTTTGAAGAAATTCGCACCCGATACGAGCAGTAATGCGGCGTCGGGGACGCCAAGTTGTTCCCGAGTTAACGGTACAGGCTCAGGCGTATCGCCTGCAAAAATATAATGGTTTGATGATCCGGGAATCAGAAGCAATTGCTCGGTGTATTCTTTCTCTGCATCAGCGGCCTCGTTCAACTCTCCGTTAATAAAGGCATCGACGCTAGGAAAGCCGGTTGTTAGGGGGCAGCTATGCATGGCGACCTGCAGATGGGCAAGGCGCTGTGCCATCAGCAAAGTCCATGGAAACTTACAAGTGTTGGTCAGGTTCGCGCCGCACAACAAAATATCCAAGCGCTCTGCGACAATTGCATCGGCGCTTGCTGCGATGTCAGACACAGGCAATGAGACAAAATCGTCTGCGACGTCGGCAAAATTAGCGCTGATGGTAGAAGCCGCTTCATCCGGTACGAATGCGGTAATGTGAAAGACGTTTCGATCTATGCCTAAGAGGTGACTTCTCAAGGCTGCGGTTTCGCTTGCTGCGCCTGGGCACAGTAATCCTAATCGAATAATGGGGTCATCTTCAGGGCGCGGCGGCAAAATAACGTCGCGGTCAATGTTTTTGATCTGCAGGTAGGCGCGAATCAAATCAGCCCGTTGAGTTGCGACCGTTTTGAGTGAAACATCCTCACCGTATACCGACGTCAAATTGAATCCGTCAACGAAGCCTTCCAAAAGGGCTTCTCTGAACTCTGGTTCTTCAATGACTTTCGCAGCTTTATGAATATCGCGGACCGTCGCTTCAAGGTGAGCAAGGCAGCGTTTGCGCATCCCATCGCGGGTAAAGAAAGTCGGAACTGACAGCAGTAGTTTCACGACGGTCGTCAGAAGCGACGTGGGAACGTCGACAATCTCGAAGGCACGTTCGATGGATTGTGGGAAACTGAATAAGCTTAACCCCAGATAGGCGCCAACTTTGCGGCCCATATCGTGCTCAACACTTAAGACCCGATGGCAGCGTTCGGCGACGGCTTGTTCGGCCTTGCTCAAGGCAAGATGGCGGACACCAGAGTTGACCATGGTCAGAATGGCATCGCCCGATGGATTGCGACAAAGCGCGGTTAATCGTTCAACTCGGCCTTCAAGGCAAACTTCTGCCAAGTTCAATCGCAATTCGCGAAGTTTACGTTCTGATTGGGAATCCATAATCCAACATACGATGCCAGAGTGATAACGGCAGGCAACTTACAGGATTCACGCCCGTTCGAGATAGGGGGCAAGGAGTTCCAGCGTCCGGTTTAGGGCATTGCCATTGTCTGCAATGTAGCGCTGACCTGCGGCCCCCATATCTGCCGTACGTTGCGGCTCGGAGAGAAGGGCGGCAATTGCCTCTCCGAGATCCGTCGCAGATGCGAGTTTTAAAGCGGCGTTGCTTTTTTCCAGGGCTGCGGCCAATTCACTGAAATTAGACATATCTGGCCCCCATACTAAAGCAGCACCAAGTTGCGCCGGCTCTGCCGGATTTTGCCCTCCCCCCACGGCAAACGACTTTCCCACAAAACATATTGGTGCAAGCCGGTAAAATAGACCCAACTCGCCCATTGTATCAGCAATGTAAACGTCTGTTGTTGATGTCAGTGTGTCGTTCTGGCTACGCCGCGCAACATTTAAGCCAAGATTGCGCATTGTCAGCGCCATCTCACTACCGCGTGTATTGTGGCGCGGAACGACATAGGCCAGTGCAGTTGGATGTTTCTTTTTCACAGTAAGGTGGGCCTGGGCGACGATCTGATCCTCACCGGGGTGAATGCTGCCTGCTGTCCAAGTCGGTCGCCCAAATGTTACATTTTTAAGATGATCTAATGCTGATCGATCAAACGGCAGCGGCATTTGAGCGAGCTTTAAGTTGCCAGCGTTGATAGCCTTCCTCGCGCCAAGTTTCTCGAAATGAATGCGGTCGATTTCGGACTGAGCGCAAACGAGGCTCAACGTTTCAAACACGCTACGCATGAAGCCCGGAAAAACGCTCCAGGTGTCAAACGCCTTGGCGGACATGCGCGCATTAATTTGCACGATAGGAATGTTGCGATGGTGAAGTGCAGTTAGCGTGTTAGGCCAAATTTCTGAATCGACGCGCAGTGCGATATCGGGTTGCCAATGCTGTAAAAACCGCTCAATCCAATCAGTGTGATCAAGCGGGGCGTACTGATGGATGACGTTCGGTAGCGCGCGGCTCTCGATTAATTGGGCTGCAGTCACTGTGCCGGTTGTCATCAAGGTGGAAAACCCGCGTTCTGTTAAGGCGGCAACAAGCGGAAGAGTTGATGTTGTTTCGCCGATACTTGCCGCATGAAGCCAGATGAGCTTTCCAGTAGGGCGCAAAACCGCGGTTTCGCCAAATCGTTCACGCCAGCGTGCAGGCTCTTCTTTGCCACGTTTTACGCGTGCCTGAAGCCATGCCGGCATCGCGGGTGCGATCAGGGCCGTAGCTATCCGGTACAAACTTAAAACAACTGAAGACGACATAAGTTACCCTATGCCGTGTGATGTATATTGGGAAGCTAAGTCAGATTAAAGTAGGATGCCCATTAGTAATGGGTGGTGATCATGTCGACGATGGCGTTTGTCTTTGGGGTTGCATCGTCACCAGTTTGGGCTGCAATCCAGGCTTTGGCTTCGGCAGGATCGACCGGCATTTTTTTCAGCAATACAGCCAGGACAGCCTGAGTGGCGAAAACGTTTGCGGCCAGATCATCGATGGCGCCCAACACGTTGTCCAAATGGGCATTTGTGTTGCGGCCCATTTTTTCCAGATCATCGGACACTTTGCCCAGAAGACCCTGAAGTTGGCTCATCATGAAATCTGACATGGACTCTTCCTTCCCTGCCGCTGTGGCAGTACCCCGTTCGTCGCTGTGCAAGTTCAACTGGCCCGTCGCTGGCGCACAGTTTAAGTCTTGCCTCTTGAGCCTTGTGCTGGAACTTTACGTTTGGCGCAAGACTACCCCAACACCTACGGATGATTAGTAAAGAACACTTTAAAACGCTATGGGAACATTAAGAAAACTTGGAATTGGCTGGCAATTGGGGGTTCCCAGCGGGTGGGGCACTTACGGCGTTAACCTTGCGTTAGAATTAGTGGCGCGCGGAATCGAGCCTGAATTGTTTTTTAAATCCGCTGATTTAGCGCTGTCGTCAGCGGCCATGGAGCGTTTGAGCCCTGCATTAGCCCGCCAGCCCGATAATATCGCTGCTTTTAAAAGTCAGGGTGGGCGCTTTGACTACCCCATTCTGCATGCTTTGGGCGACAAGCTTGCGCAGCCGCCATTTATGCAGCCCTTACGCGGGGCTCCTGATATCGGGGTTGTTTTTTTTGAGTCGGCGACCATCCCACCGGAAAATATTACGCATGCTGAACGCTTCGCGGTCATTGTGGCAGGGTCGTCATGGAATGCGGAGATTTTGAAGGCACACGGCCTTAAAGCTGTGCGTAACTGCCCACAGGGCGTGGACCTTCAATTGTTTCGCCCGGGCATTCGCGAGAACAGGTTTGGGGATCGGTTCGTCGTCTTTTCGGGTGGCAAATTGGAGTACCGGAAAGGACAGGATTTGGTGATTGCTGCTTTCCAGCGCTTTCACGAAAAGCATCCTGATGCTTTGCTGGTTACAGCATGGCATAGCCCTTGGCCTAAAGCGGCCAAGAGCATGGCCGCATCAACGCACTTAAAGCAGCAGCCGGTTGTCCATGCGGATGGCCGCCTAGACATCAGCGGATGGGCCGTCTGCAATGGAATTCCTGCCGATGCTATTGTTGATCTTGGTACACTGCAAAACACAGATACACCTTCTATTTTACGCTCAATTGATGTTGCGGTTTTTCCAAATCGGTGTGAGGGCGGGACGAACTTGGTCGCCATGGAATGCATGGCTACGGGTGTGCCTGTTATTCTGTCACGGAACACGGGGCATCTGGACCTTATTCAGCCCGATAACTGTTACGCGCTTGACCTGCAAATTCCGATTGGCGCGGTGACTGGCCGCAAAGATTTTGATGGTTGGGGCGAGTCGTCTATTGATGAAATCGTTGCTCGCTTAGAAAGCGCGTATGCAGACCGCGAGGATCGGTTGCGTCGTGGCGTTGCTGCTGCTGCTTTTATGCAGGGGTGGGGATGGTCCGCCCAAACCGACCGGTTCTTGCGCGCCGTGGAAGAATTTACACCTTAGTCGTGCAGTAAAGCTGCCAAGCTTGTCGCATGCTATCAGAGAAAGATGTGGCAAATCGTGCTGCATCCATGACGGGCGAGGCGGTCATGCGTTGCCGTAAACTTTGGCGTAACACCGATAAGACTTCTATGTTTTGCGCTTTAGCGACCGCCAGTTGTTCAAAGGTGTAGCCATCTGATGCAACGAAATCGCTTAATCCTACATTGGTCATGTAGCTGGTCGCGTGGCGTCCGGCGAATGTGACGCCCGGGAAAGTAACAACAGGAACGCCCATCCAAAGAGCCTCGCACGTAGTTAACCCACCCGAATACGGGAATGTATCCAGGGCGATATCGATTTGGTGATAGTGCTTCAGAAATTGAGCATGTGGGGCGTAACCGTGAATTGTCACGCGGTTATCCGTAATGCCATAACGGGCAAACACGTTTAGCAAGCGGGTTGCGACGCCGTGATCGTCAAGGCCACGAAACGCTAGAATTATGCGGCTATCTGGAACGGCGTTCATAATGCGCGCAAAACTCTCGATAACTTGGGGCGAAAGTTTGTTGGCGTTATTTAAGCTGCCAAACGTCACATATCCATTTTTCAAAGCGGGCAGTGATCCCACTTCATCTGTGATCATTGAGGCATCGTAGCAAGCATAGCCGTCATTCAGACGAAGAATTTTCTCAGGGCCGGTGATGGTCGAGCCTTCTGGCGCGTGCCAGCGATCCGCAATGATGTAATCCATTGTCGGAAGGCCGGTCGACCCAACATAACCAAGCCATGTCATTTGGATTGGTGCTGGTTTACGCGCAAATACCGAAAGGCGATGGCCTGCAGTGTGTCCATGCATGTCGATCAAGATATCAATGTTTGAGTCGACAATGTGATCAGTCAGTTGCGTGTCAGAGAATGACCCAACGCGTCTCCAGTCGGTGACGGCGGAGATGCGCCGAGAAATTTGATCTTCCCGCATGCCATCACGTCCACTGAAAATGACTGGGCGAATTTGCTGGTGATTTAAATTTTCAAACAAGCCAACAGTCAGAAAGCCACAGGGGTGGTGTCCTAGATCGGTTGATACAAAGCCCACTTTTAGCGGTCGGGTTGGATCGCGATCCGTAACGCTATGCTGCGGCGCGGTGAAAATGTCATTGTGATGTCCCACCCAGTGCGTGTGTGCTTTCGCGAGCATGGCATCTGTAACGCCCGGAACATACTGGAGGCAACACAAGACGTTGCTGGCGATTTGCAATGAAGATGGTGCCAATTCAGATGCGCGTGTGAAAGAATCTAACGCTTCAGTTGAGCGCGTGCTGTCACTCAGAATATTTCCAAGAACGTTGTGAGCTTTTGCATTACCTGAATCGCGGTCGATCAATCTGCGGATATGCGTTTCCGCTTCACTCAGCCGCATCTGATCGCGATATGCGTTGGCTAAGTTGTATTGCGCTTCTGTATAGTTCGGGCGTTGGTCTACGGCGTTCTCAAAGCAGATGGTTGCTTCGGCTAAATTTTCTGCATCACGATATGCAATTCCTAAATTGCTCCACGCCTCGGGATAATTCGGCTGTAGTCGAACCGCGGCGCGATATTCATTAATCGCATCGGCTAATTTCTTTTGTGCGACGAGAATATTGGCCAGATTGAAGCGATAAACGGCCGAATCGCTTTTAAGACTGACCGCTTTCCTAAGTGCGGCTTCGGCTTCGTTGGGTCGCGCCGCAGCATTTAGCATTGAGCCCAAGTTGCTGTAGGCATCAGCAAAAGTAGGTCGTGCAGAGAGCGCTCGGTGCACGAAGTCTATAGCTTGATCTATCTCACCTGATTGGAATGAAATAATCCCCAAAAGATGCAGGGCCTCGGGCTGTGTCGCATCAAGGGCGATTGCATGATGAAGGGCCGTGATGGCCGCTGGCGTATTGCCACTATTTAAGAGTTTTAATGCGGTCGTGACGTGATCTGTAGGGCTAGCGGTCATTGCGCGCCTGGCACCGTAATCGGCTGAGCCTTCGCCTTGATGTGGTGAACAATGACTTCCTGAATGCGGTCATAGAATGCTGCGAGCACCTCCATGTTGGTATCGCTGCCCTGAGAGGACGTCGCGCGTTGGAAGATATCATTGTAAATGTGTTGTAGAATATCGGCGATGATCTGCAGCGCAGGTGTTGGGGCGGTGTTGCGCTCGTGCTCCAGCACTTTCAACATATCTCCGACAAGAGCATGAAAAAAAACGTATACTGACTTATCCCAGCGTGTCGCATGGTCCACATGTAAAGCCACGGGTGACGCCAAAGTTTTGAGCGGTTGACCTTGCAACAGGGTCATTAGCGGCAACCAATAGTCCCAAAACGGCATTCCAATGCAAAAAATGCTATCGGGAATGCTGGCTATCGCTGTGCGCGGTAGAAACACGCCATCATAACCAATGGAATATTTTTCCGTACCAGTTGGTTGAAATGCATCACATGCGGCGGCTGTGGCGACATCCACACGCGGCAGCATCATGGTTGCCGCGGATGCGGTGCTTGCAATTGTTGGGGCCACGTCAGCAAGATTCCGTAAAATAATGTCGGCATTGATGATGCCAATCACCGTCGATTCTGGACTGTTATTTTGAGCGGCCGTCAGAAGGTCCTTAATAAAAGGGACGGGCTTGCCTGCGATTTTATCAGCTGTTTTAGGCGCTATGCTGACATCGAGGTGAGGATGCTCCGTTTTAACCTGCTCGGCTTCATGCGCAGTATTCACAGATACAACCTTTAGGCCTAAACGCGCCCATGACGACAACGCTTTGGCCTGAAGTTCACGGTCGCGACCTGGAACTACACTTGTTGCGACTGATATGAATTGCCTGCCCACGACTTACGTACTCTCTTGGTGTTGTGTCGCCGTAAGAACAACGGGCTGAAAATGCGCGCGATTCATAGGGGGCAAGCCATGGTTCGTGCGAAGCCTGTCCGCTAGGGAAAAATAAATATCCATCGGGGCGAGGCCACAGAAGTGGCCAAATGCGCCGGCCCATACATCATGTTTCCCATTCGGTAGTTGTTTGACAACTTGCACTTCACCCAGGTCAAGATCGAAGATGCCATCTATGATATTGGGGGTCGTGACTTGTAGCCGCAAAGATGCGGGCGATTCATGTGGCGCGATGCCTGCGCGGGCGAGAGCCACGGCAAAAAAAGGCTCGTCAGCATATTCTCCTTCATGCTTGTACCGGTAGCTGATCACGTCGCGATGTGTGCCGCGATAAAGGTCTAGAACTTCCTCGAAGATTTTTTTCGTCGCATCGCAACGTTCAAAATACATCACACCAGCATTAAAGACGGTGAGATAGGGAATGTTGAATTGGGCACAAAGCGCTGCGGCATCTTTCTGTCCAAGTGAGCAAGCAAAAACCGGCCCTGTGCTTTGGCGGTGACCTTCGACTGCGAACGAGCGACCCGCAAACTTGCGCCAGAAAAACTCTATCCGTGAATTAAACAAGAAGCAGTCGGCGTCGATGTACATTGTCCTGTCATAAGGCGTGAATTCGAACAGGCGGGCTTTATTCATGGCGCCACGTATGGTCGGGTCATCGTGAGCGACAATGATGTGATCAAAAATCGCAACGTATGCTTTGGGGACTTGAATGGCTTTGTTCACCACGACACTGACGGGGCGCGTGTCGATGCGCTTTATCGACAATGCCATGTTTGCAGCAAGGTCGAGGTAACGCTGGTCGTCTAGGGCAATGGCAATATAGCCCTCAGTCACAACTGCCTCATATTTTGGTTTGAAACTGGTTTTTATTCCCAATGAGCCGTCGGTGCCCTGGTAAAAGTATTGTCGAACTTTTAGGTTAAAATTGTTAACTCATTGAAAAACCTAATATTAACCAATGACCAAAGGGTTAATATTAACCTTTAGATTGTGGCGGACCCCTTTGACAGGGGCGATATCCACAGCTATAACTTGCGAAGCTCAGGAAAGCTCATTCGACAGAAGTCGGTGATTTTTCTGCGCGACAGAAATGTCATGACATCGTCCTAGAAAAGGAGCTGCCCAAATGAGTGATATTACCCTTTCCGGTGCAACCCGCACCAACCTGCTGTCGTTGCAACGTACTTCAGGCCTGATTGGTCGTACGCAAGAGCGTTTGGCCACTGGTCTTAAAGTCAACAGCGCTATCGACGACGCGCTCGCATTCTTCAAAGCCCGTAACCTGAACGCCCGTGCCGGCGACTTGGCCTCTATTAAAGATGCCATCGGTGGCGGTATCGCCGTTATTAAGGCGGCGGTCCAAGGTCTGGAAACGATCGAATCGACTTTGAAGCAGATGAAAGCTTTGGCGGCATCCGCCGTGGCCTCGCCTGAAAGCTTGACGCGCGCCAAACTGGCCAGCCAGTTCAACGAACTGCGCAGCCAAGTCGATAACATCGCTGAAGACTCTTCGTTCGACGGCGTAAACTTGTTGAAGAACACCACTTCAGCCTTCCAAGCTGGTGCCGATCAGTTGACTGTGAAATTCAACGAACGCACCAACGCCAGCGCCGTCAACCAGTTGGTTGTCAGCGGCTTGAACACCACCGACTTCTCGTCGATCATGGCTCGTTCTGCTGTTGCTACCGGTACGGCTGGTGCAACCAACGTCTGGGGTCAAACGGGTACCGCGGCTATCACCGCGATCAACTCTGCGATCCGCGCCATCGACTCCGCTCTGGTGACGGTGCGTCAAACTGCGCAAACCTTCGGTACCAACTCTTCGCTGTTGGAAATCCGTCGTACATTCACTGAAAACCTCATCAACACCCTGAAGGGTGGTGCATCTGAGTTGGTCAACGCCGACCTGAACGAAGAATCAGCGAACTTGCTCTCGCTGCAAACTCGTCAGCAGTTGGGTACGATCTCGCTCTCGATCGCGCAGCAATCCGAACAGTCGGTCCTCCGCTTGTTCTAATTGCTACCGCCTCTCGGAGCTTAAGAATACCGAAGCGGCGGGCCGACCTGGTCCGCCGCTTCATTTTCTTAATCTTCGTTCGCGGAGTTCACGTGCATCGCGTGGGATTTTGAGAATCCCACTCCATAGACCGTTTCGAAGCGGAAGGGCTGACGCTCTTCTCAATAATAAAACGTACGAAACGTTTCTAGGGACGATGCAAATGAAGGGGATATGGAATGGGCGACGTACCAGCGTTATCGTCTGCGACCCGCAAGAATTTGCTGTCGCTGCAACGAACATCAAGCTTGATCGGCCGGACGCAAGAGCGTTTGGCGACAGGCCTCAAGGTCAATAGCGCCATCGATGACGCATTGGCTTTCTTTAAGGCACGTAACTTGAGTGCGCGTGCTGGCGACCTTTCGACGATTAAAAACCAAATTTCCAACGGCATCAGCACGATTCGCGCTGCTGTCACGGGTTTGGAAACGATTGAAGCGACGCTAAAGCAAATGAAAGCTTTGGCGGCCTCAGCCGTCGCTTCGCCCGAAAGCCTAACCCGCGCCAAATTGGCCAGCCAGTTCAACGAACTGCGCAGCCAGGTCGATAATATCGCGGAAGATGCCAAGTTTAACGGCGTCAATTTGTTAAAGAATACGACAACGGCTTTCGAAGCTGGTGCGGACCAGTTGACCGTAAAGTTCAATGAACGGACCAATGCCAGTGCGGTTAACCAACTAATTGTCAGCGGTATTAACACAACTGACTTCCAATCCATTATGGCTCGCTCGGCTGTAGCCACAGGAACGGCTGGCGCGACATCGGTTTGGGGTCAAACAGGTACAGCGGCGATTACGGCCATTAACTCGGCCATTCGTGCTCTTGACTCAGCCATGGTGACTGTCCGTCAAGTTTCTCAAACGTTGGGCACAAACTCATCGTTGTTGGAAATTCGCCGTCAGTTTACCGAGAATTTGATCAGCACACTGCGTAGTGGCTCAAGCGAACTGATCAATGCAGACCTTAACGAAGAATCTGCCAACTTGTTGTCCCTGCAGACCCGTCAGCAGCTAGGGACCATTTCGCTATCGATTGCTCAGCAATCTGAGCAATCGGTATTGCGTCTGTTCTAAAAAGAAAAGAGCAGCTCAAAATAGACGCGGCGGCCTCTCGGGGCCGCCGTTTTTCTTTGGCGCACCGTATTTTCATTTTCATACTTTATTAACTTCTGGATCGCTTCTGCAAATTTCTGTCCAGCGTTAACTATTTATTTGCACCCTCAGCCCTACAAGTCAGCCGTTGTATGCCGTGCTGAGCGACAAGCCGCCGAAAAGATATGGCCGAGTCTCGAAGCCGGTTAGTCCGTTCAAACTTCGTCCCTCAGCCTAGAATAGGGGTAGCAAAATGGGTGACATTACACTTTCATCGGCGACACGCACGAACCTGCTGTCGCTGCAACGCACGACCGGACTGATCGGCCGTACGCAAGAGCGCTTAGCGACTGGCTTGAAAGTCAACAGCGCGATTGATGATGCGTTGGCTTTCTTTAAAGCCCGTAACCTGAATGCGCGCGCGAGTGACTTGTCGTCGATCAAAGACGACATCATCAATGGCATCTCGGTCTTGAAAGCGACCGTGCAAGGTCTGGAAACGACTGAGTCTGTGTTGAAGCAGATGAAGGCGCTTGCGCAATCTGCTGTTTCGTCGCCGGAAAGTATGACGCGCGCGAAGCTGGCCAGCCAGTTCAACGAGCTGCGCAGCCAAGTCGACAACATCATGGAAGATGCTAGCTACTCCGGTGTCAACTTGTTGAAGAACACTTCGACGCCGTTTACGCAAGGCGCTGACAATCTGACGGTAAAGTTCAACGAGCGTACTGATGCCAAAGCTGTGAACCAGTTGGTCATCAGCGGCTTGAGCTCCACCGACTTCACCTCAATCATGGGTCGCTCGGCGGCGGCAACCGGTACGGCAGGTTCGACCTCAGTTTGGGGTCAAACAGGCACCGCAGCCGTTGTGGCGATTAACTCGGCTATACGTGCGGTTGACTCGGCTCTCGTGACAGTCCGCCAGGTCTCACAAACCTTTGGTACCAACTCTTCAATGTTGGAATTGCGTCGCGAGTTCACGGAAAACATCATCAATACCTTGAAGGGTGGTGCGGCTAGCTTGGTTAACGCCGATCTGAACGAAGAATCGGCCAACTTATTGTCGCTGCAAACACGCCAGCAGTTGGGCACGATTTCTCTCGGTATCGCGCAGCAATCTGAGCAATCGGTCCTCCGCTTGTTCTAATACGCTTAGGGTATCAAAATTTAAGAAGCGGCGGCCTACAGGCCGCCGTTTTTGTATTTGCATTAACGGTTTCTTTGGGAACCGAGCATTAAAAAGAGACTAGACCGGATACCACTAGCTAAGGGCTATTTCTATGGGTGACGTACCAGCACTATCGTCTGCGACGCGCACGAACCTGCTGTCTCTTCAGCGCACCACGAACTTGATCGGCCGTACGCAAGAGCGCTTAGCGACAGGCTTGAAAGTCAACAGCGCGATTGATGATGCGTTGGCGTTCTTTAAAGCCCGTAACCTGAATGCGCGCGCGAGTGACTTGTCGTCGATCAAAGACGACATCATCAATGGCATCTCGGTCTTGAAAGCGACCGTACAAGGTCTGGAAACGACTGAGTCGGTTCTGAAGCAGATGAAGGCGCTTGCGCAATCTGCTGTGTCTTCGCCCGAGAGTTCGACGCGCGCGAAGCTGGCCAGTCAGTTCAATGAACTGCGCAGCCAAGTCGACAACATCATGGAAGATGCTAGCTACTCCGGTGTCAACCTTCTGAAAAATACATCATCGCCGTTTACGCAAGGCGCTGACAATCTGACGGTAAAGTTCAACGAGCGTACTGATGCCAAAGCTGTGAACCAGCTCGTTATTAGTGGTTTGAATGCGACAGACTTCCAATCCATTATGGCACGATCCGCGGTGGCAACCGGTACGGCAGGTTCGACCTCGGTTTGGGGGCAAACAGGCACAGCGGCTGTTGTGGCGATCAGTTCAGCGATCCGTGCGGTCGACTCGGCTCTTGTGACAGTCCGCCAGGTCTCGCAGACGTTTGGTACCAACTCTTCAATGTTGGAATTGCGCCGTCAGTTTACGGAAAACATCATCAACACCTTGAAGAGTGGAGCGGCTAGCTTGGTTAACGCCGATCTGAATGAAGAATCGGCGAACTTGTTGTCGCTGCAAACACGTCAGCAGTTGGGCACGATTTCTCTCGGTATCGCGCAGCAATCTGAGCAATCGGTCCTTCGTTTGTTCTAAGCGAGCTCAATTTCTTACTAAGATATTAAGGCGGCGATTCTTTCGCCGCTTTTTCTGTTTTCAGTCGCTCACCCGTGAAACTGTGGCGGCGGATTAACCAATTCTTCGAGATTTCCCTCTATTCAGGCATACGGGCGCACAGAATGTGATTCGTTCGTTCAGGCATGCGCTGAAAACGAACTGAGTAAATAGGTTGAGCTTGCGCGCTTAACCAGGAGACTCTGAAGAGGTCCAGTATGGGTGACGTAACTTTAACAACGGCGACACGCACGAATTTGCTGTCGCTTCAACGCACCACCACTTTAATTGGTCGTACGCAAGAACGTCTTGCGACGGGCTTGAAGGTTAACAGCGCGCTCGACGATGCGTTGGCCTTCTTCAAGGCGCGTAATCTTAATAGCCGCGCTTCGGATTTGATGTCGATTAAGACGGGCATCACGGACGGCATCAATATTATTAAGGCTTCGATCCAAGGCTTGGAAAGCATCGAGTCGGTATTGAAGCAGATGAAGGCGCTTGCGCAATCTGCTGTGTCTTCGCCCGAGAGCTTGACGCGCGCCAAACTGGCCAGCCAGTTCAACGAATTGCGCAGCCAGGTTGACAACTTGTTGGAAGACGCAAGCTACTCTGGCGTCAATTTGTTGAAGAATACAAACGGGCCTTTCCAGAGTGGCGCGGATACGCTGACGGTCAAGTTCAATGAACGTACTGAGCAGAAGTCGGTCAACCAATTGGTTGTCAGCGGCTTGAGCACAACTGATTTCCAATCGATCGTTGCCCGTTCTGCTACCGCGACAGGGACGATTGGTTCATCGGTTGTCTGGGGGCAAACAGGTACGGCGGCTGTTGTGGCGATCAATGCCGCGCTCCGTGCAATTGACTCTGCGCTTGTTACCGTGCGCCAAGTTGGTCAGACTTTCGGTACGCGATCTGCGCTTCTCGAAATTCGCCGCTCTTTTACGGACAACATCGTCAACACATTGAAAGGTGGCGCAAGCGACCTGGTCAACGCAGATTTGAACGAAGAGTCGGCAAACCTTCTCTCGCTCCAAACACGTCAGCAATTGGGTACTGTGTCGCTCAGCATCGCGCAGCAATCTGAGCAGGCTGTCTTGCGTCTATTCGGCTAACGTATTGACGGACTTTAGGGTTGCTGTTGTGCGTTGGTGGGGGTAAGGCGTTGCCACAATTATCTGAAGTTCACCATCGACCCTTCCCCAGGGTTCGTGATAAATGGCTGGTGTTTAAAGGTTTTTTAGCCGCACTCGTATATAAGCCAAGGCATCATGCCCCTTAAATTGACACTCAAACCAAACGAAAAAGTGCTGATCGGAACGGCCGTTATTGCCAATGGTCCGGTCAAGACCGAGTTTGTCGTGCTAAACCGCGTTCCGGTAGTACGTGAGAAGGATATCATTACAGAGGAGAAGGCCGATACATTCGGCAAGAAGCTCTATAACGTCATCTTGAACATGTACATCAACCCGGCGCGTGAGAAAGATTACCATGGCGTTTACTTTCTTTTAATGAGACAAATGATTGTTATGCCTATGGATCCTCGTGCGATTGATCTGATGGTTGAAATGTCCCAGCAAATTCTGGCTGGGGACCATTACCGGGCTCTCAAACTCTGCCGGCAGCTCTTAAAGTACGAAGCGGAGGCGATGGCAAATGTCAAAAGATAAAATTGGCGCTTATCAACAGCAACAAAAGCGCAATCTGACTCCGCGTGAAGTGGAGGCCATGGCTTTCACGAAGGCCGCTCTCTTGCTTGAAGAAGCAAAAGGTAAAGTGAAGAATCTAGACGAGTACGCGAAAGCCTTGCGCTTTAATCACCTTCTGTGGACGATCATTCAAGCTGACTTGACGGACCCGGCAAACCAATTGCCGGACGAAATCAAAGCCAATGTGATGAGCTTGAGTATCTTTGTTGATAAGCAAACGACAAAGGCTCTACGGTCCAACGAGCCCCGCGAGCTCGATATTCTGATTACAATCAACCGTAACTTGGCTGCGGGCTTGCGTACGAACCCTGCAACGGCTCAAGCCGGCGTTGCGGCTGCGACGCCTCCACCAAGCCGCGCAGAATCAATCTAGTTTTGTCACTGCACGGACTTTCACTCAGTCCCTTAATCAAATGACAGTCTCATCTGCCCCGGCACCGCTGCTGCAAAATGCACTCCGGTTCTTAGAGGCGGGTGATGCGGACTCTGCGCGTATCCTTGTCGATACACACATCGACAAAAATCCGCATGAACCAGAAGCATACAATATCCTCGGGCTCATTGCGCAACGCCAATGTGATGTGGTGCTTGCAACTCAGGCCTTTGGGCGCGCTCTTGATTTGAGCCCGAACGAAATACTTTACGCCATGCACTATGCAATGGCGTTGGCTGATCAAGGAGACGCACAGAAGGGCCTGAGCGTTCTTGAGGCATCACTCCAGCGGCATCCAGGCCATTGCGATGCTCTGATTACACGCGCGCTGATATTGCAGCGTGCGGGTCGATTAGAAGAGGCGGTAGCCGGAGCTCGTATGGCAACCGTATTTCATCGCAATTCTGCACGCGCGTACCAGACACTAGGGACGCTGCTGCTGAAGGTTCGGCAGCCGCAGGATGCGATTGAAGCATTGCAAAGGGCAACCGAAATTGATCCGTCCATTGTTGATGGATGGGTGAATCTGGGGGTGGCGCAGCGTGACGCGGGAAACTATCAGTCTGCCGAAGCAAGTTATCGTCACGCTATTCAATTGGCGCCGACTGATCCAATCGCTCACAATAATCTTGGCAATGCGTTGTCGAGCCAAGGCCGTCATATCGAAGCGATTGCGGCATATCGATCAGCAATTGCTCTTAAATCAGATTATGCTGAGGCTAAGGCAAATCTTGCTAATTCATTGCGAGATGATGGAAAACTTGATGACGCTGTTGCCACTCTGGAAGAGGCCGTTCGCGCACATCCTGATCATGCGGGCGTTCTAAGTGCCTACGGAAATCTTCTGCGAATTACGGAAAAGTTTGATCAGGCCATTGAAGTTTTGAACAGGGCGCAGGTTCTGAGTCCGCAATCTGCCGAAATCCACAATAATCTTGGCCTTGCCCTAAGTTTAAAAAACAAGTGGGATGAGGCCGAGGCACATTTTCGGCAAGCTGTTACACTGAAGCCCGATCAGCCAATTATCAGTAACAATCATGGTGCGCTTTTGCTGCGCATGTTCCGATTTGACGAAGCGATTCATGCGCTAAGCAATGCGATTGCGCACGACCCTGATTATGACGAAGCATACTGCAATTTGGGTGTGGCGCATTACATGCTCGGGCAGGCGAATGAAGCGATTGATGTTTATCGCCGTGTCGTGGCGCGCAATCCGAAAAATGTCTTTGCGCGGTATGGTTTGGCTGTGACGCTTCTTGAAGATCAGCGGTTATCAGATGCTGAGGCCGAAATTCGCGAAGCAATTGCATTAGATCCTCATAATGCGATGGCCCAAAATACACTTGGCGTGCTGCTGCTAGATCAGCATTTTATCACAGAAGCTCGCAAAGCCATGAAAGAAGCGGCAGATGAACACACCGTGTCTGCTCCAATTTTCTATTCGAATTATGCGTTTTCAAGCCTCTATGAGCCTGATCTTACGAATGATGAAATATTTGAAATCCATAAGGAGTATGGACGTCGTTTTGCGAAGCCTGTCATTGAACCAAGCCGTCCCCACACTCACAACCGTGATCCTGATCGCAAACTAACGATTGCGTATATGTCTCCTGATTTCAGGGCCCACTCTGTCGCTTATTTTTTTGAGCCATTGATGGAGAAACATGATCGCAGCCAGTTTAAGATCGTGTTGTATTCGAATACGTCTCGTAAAGATAATGTGACCGAGGGGTTGAAACGGGTCGCCGATGAATGGGTTGAAACGCTGGGCCTGACTGATGATAAGTTCACAGAGCGTATCCGCGAAGATCAGATCGACATCTTAATTAATCTGGGGGGGCATACATCCGGCAATCGTTTGCCTGTGTGTGCCCGCAATGCTTCGCCTGTTCAAATCGAATATCTGGGATATCCGGATACAAGTGGTGTTCCGGCGATGGGCTATCGCATGTCCGACGGTCGCGCTGATCCAGAAGGGCTGGCGGACGACTTTTGCACAGAAAAAATTATCAGACTTCCCGATTGTTTTCACTGTTACCGCCCTTATGGTCGTGCGCCAGAACCGGCACCCGCCCCACATGTTAAGAAGGGCTATGTGACATTTGCATCGTTCAACGTTTTGCCGAAAGTAAACGATACGACAATCGCGGCATGGAGCGCGATATTAAAGGGTGTTCCTAACTCCCGCTTTTACATGAAATGTAAACAGTTACGCGATCCAAAAGTCCAGGCGCGCATCCGGAATGACTTCGCGCGTCATGGCATAGATCCGACGCGGATCGATATGGAATCTTTCGTTCCATCAGTTCAAGATCACTTGGCGCAATATGCATTGGTTGATCTTGCGCTGGATACGTTCCCTTATAATGGCACGACAACAACGTGTGAGGCGATTTGGATGGGTGTGCCAGTGCTCACCATGGTTGGTAATAATCATCGAAGCCGCGTGGGGCTAAGCCTCCTGAGCGCGTTGGGGCTCCAAGATCAATTTGTCGCGAATAATGTTGAGGATTATATTGCCCGTGCAATTACGTGGGGTCTTTCGCCGCAACCGCTATACAATGTGCGCACAACCTTGCGTCCGCGCATGGCGTCATCTCCGCTATGCGATGAAATTAAGTTTACGCGCACCTTAGAAGCTACATATCGTGATCTTTGGCGGGCCTGGGCGTGTGGGCCTGAGACTTACGAATTCAAAGCGCCCCCGGAACTGAGACCTGAAGATTCGATTCAAGGCGTAATGGTGAAAACACTGTAGTCATGATGCCTGATCCTCGCCTTGGTCTTGCTCAAAAATATGCTCTTTCAGGGCTGCACGACGATGCTTGGGCGATCTTGCAGGGGCTTCTTGCTGAAGACGCTTCGCTTGCTGCTTTGCAATTAGCCGCGTCGATTCAAGTGGCGCGCAATATGTTTGTCGAAGCAAAAGATTTTGCAGATCGTGCGGTGCACATTGATCCATCGCATCATGAAACCACCTTTAATCTCGGTCTGTCGTGGGAAAAATTAGGAGATAATGCGCGCGCACGCGATTTTTATCAAAAGGCGCTCACACTCAATAATTCCCATGATGTCACTTGGAACAACCTTGGTGGCGTGTTGGAACAGTTAGGTCGAATTGCTGAAGCGATTGAGGCATATGAGACTGCTGTCGCAATCAACCCAATGTATGATGCCGCTTATAACAACCTCGGTGTTGTATTGATGGGGCAGGGTCGCTTTGCGGCGGCGCAGCGGGCGTTTCAGCGAGCGCTGAGTTGCAACGCCAATAATGTCGCCGCTCTTATCAATTTAGGTGTCGCCGAAGTGGAATTCGGTGAAGTCGCATCCGGGTTGCGTCGGTTTGACGATGCTCTTGAACTGGCGCCAACGAATGTTGATGCTTGCGATAATCGGTTATTCTCTAGCCATTACAACTTAGATGACCCGCAGGCATTGGCCGCGCTGCATATGCAGCTTGAACGGCGAAGCGCACGCTGTTTAGCTCCGACAACAGAAAATTTAGATCCAACTCGTAAGTTGCGGGTAGGGTATGTATCTCCCGACTTTCGCCGTCATTCAGTTGCCTCCTTTATTGAGGGCCTCCTGCGGGATCATGATCGGAACATGGTTGAAGTGTTCTGCTACAGTAACGCTCCTAGCGTGGATGATGTTACCGTTCGTTTGCAAAATTATGCAAATCATTGGCGATCGATCACTGGCCTGAGTGCGGTTGATGCACGTGATCTAATTCAAAAGGACCGGGTCGATATTCTGGTCGATCTCGCGGGCCACACAGTTGGCAATCGGCTAGATATTTTTGCGTCGTGTGCAGCGCCCATACAGGTAACAGGAATTGGTTACCCTAATACTTCAGGCTTGTTGCAAATAAACGCACGGTTTGCTGACTATTTAACAGATCCAAGTCCTGACGCTGATCGCTGGGCAACCGAACGGATCTTAAGATTAAAGCCCGCGCTGCACTGCTATACACCGCCAGAGATCGCGCCCGCCGTGGGCCCACTGCCAGCGTTGACGCGTGGGTATATGACATTTGGGTCATTTAATAAACGCGCGAAAATTTCTGATGAGACGATACAACTCTGGAGCGCCGTTCTAAATGCCGTACCATTATCGCGGTTACTTATTAAGGCAAAAGCGCTCACGGAGTCGGAAGCGCAGGAACATCTGGCATCGCAGTTCGTAAGCCGAGGTATTGCGCGAAGCCGTCTCCAATTTTTTGGATGGCAACCAGAAGATAAAGACCACCTTGCGATGTATAGCGAAGTCGATATTGGGCTGGATACTTATCCTTACAACGGTACAACAACGACATGTGAGGCGCTATGGATGGGCGTGCCTGTGCTTACGCGCATTGGACGCGCACATGCTGCCCGCGTAGGTGCAAGTCTTTTGACCGCACTCAATTTCCGCGAGCATATTTGCGCAGACACCAATACATTTGTTGCCAGCGCTGTGCATTTGGCGAGTAATACATCTGTACTATCTCAGCTTCGCACAAGTTTGCGTGAGCGCATGAAAAGCTCGCCGCTTTGTCAGCCACGAGAATATGCGCGCACTATAGAAGCCGAGTACCGTTGGCTTTGGCACAACTATTGCGCCAGTACAAAGGCTTAGAGGAAGTTGACCAACGACAATGACTGTACTTTGGATAGTGTCGCAAAAGACACGTTCAAGGCATTCACGTCGTCATTCAATTTCACGGCGGCTTCTGTCGCGTCCACATTCTCGACTGAGATTTGGCGGACTTCCAGGAAAGCCATAAACTGTTTTTGGTCTTCTTTCGCGTCTGCCAAAACGCTTTGGTTGATTCCGAGGCGGTTTTGAATGTCCTGCAAATCCCCAGCTTGTTCCGGCGATGATGGTGAGTGTTCAATCGAATCATTCATCAACGCCAAGGCATCGACGGCGCGTTGCTGATTATTAATCAGATCACCCTGTAAAAGTTGGCCGATCGCGCGAAGGGCTTTCTCGAATGCGGGATCAAGTCCTGTAACACCGAATTTAATCGTACGCGTTTCACTGACGCGATGTTGTGTTTCAAGTTTATCGCCGATGTAATAGGGGCGCGTATCTAACGTAACCGTTTCAGGGTTCTGATTGAAAATTTGGCCGGTTATGATGATCTGGCTACCATCCAAAGCATTTGTGCCAAAGGCGCCCGAGGCGATTTCTGCATTTGTCGGCCAGCGCACGGTATAGGCGCCATCGTTGCTGTTATCCGACCCCGAGATGTGTATTGTTGTGCCATTCGGAGGTACAAGGCGGAAGACAACGCCAGTACCAGTTGGATCTGTCGATGTGGCCAATGGCTGATCCAGCGTTAATGTCCGGCCGTCACCGGCCACTCCAGTGACCGTGAAAATTCCGTTATTGCTGCCTTGGTCGATCATGATTGTTTGGCCGATCTCAAGGTTCGAGAATGCTCCAGCAACTGAAGACGAAATGGTGCCGTTGTTCGCGCTATCGACACCATAGGTCAAGTCGCCGAAGGTTGAATCGTTGATCGTCGCTGTAACAAATGTTCCCGCACTCGCTGTGATTTGGCAGGCATTCGTCGGCGGGCCAGCGGCCTGATTATTATAGCTAACGGACGCATTGGGAAAGCTTGCTGCATACAGCTGAGCGGCACGCGTCTGCGGATATGTAACGTCGATCCCGTCATAATCTTTTTGGAAGTCTTGAACGTTATCATACGGAATGCTGACGGGCGGCTCGCTCGTTTTGCCGCCAGCAAACAAGTACTTTCCATCGATTTTTAAGTTCAGGAAAAATTCCATATCGTTCATCACAGAGAACGCACGTTCCTGAATATCGTTAACGGCCGATAAGTCGTCTGGTGACTGATCGGTTAAGTCGCGGCTCGTAAAGTTCAAAAGATCCTGACGCAGGGTGCGCATGCGATCATCGATGGCTTTCACCGACGCGTTCATCGCATTTAGGTTTGTTTCCGCCGAGGTGTTGTTGTTGATAAATCGCTCTGTACGGCTACGCTCGTTCTCAATGTTAATGAGACGGAATGAATCTTGCGCGATGCCGAGGTAATCTTGCGATTTTTTCTCGGTGCCGACTTGAGTTTGGCCATCATAAACGCGCTTCTGCACTTCCAGCATGCGCTGAATCAGAGCTTGTTGAGTGGCGAATGTTCCGACGCGTGTAACCATGGGACTGTCCCGGGTTAGTTGATAATGTTGTTCAGGATGTCAAACAATTGCTGGGTCGTAGAAATAATCTTGGCCGAAGCTGCATAAGTTTGCTGGAATACCAAAAGCTGTGACATTTCCTCGTCCAGATTCACTCCAGATATTTCCGAATGTTTCAGTTCAAGTGAGGTCTTTAAGTCCGACTGGAATTTAAGGTCCGTTTCTGTTCCAGAAGCCTGTGTTGAACTGAAAGAAACAATGGTCGCGGCATATTCCCCAAACGTTACGTTCGCAGCACTTAATGAGCCTGCTTGCTCAAAAGAAACTTGTCCGCTCAGCATCTTAGACATTTGCAGCGCAATTTCGTTATCGCCGGGCGATAGTAAATAGCGCCCCGTAATTTCATCGAACTGCACGCGCCCACGGCTTACGGCCGATGGGTTTGATGTTAACGTGTCGTTCACCTTGAATTTCGTTGCATAGCCAACTTCTGAATTTTCCAAACCCAGCGCCAGTATCGCATCGTTATTGCCGCCGGCGGCTTGGGTAACAACAAGTTGTTCTCCCAATACGTGCTGGATGCGTAGTTTGTATCCGCCGCCTTCAGGGATGACGTCGGCATGCACGCGATTTAGAAGAGTTGTATTTTGATTAATTTTGTCAGCGATCTGTTGCAGGCTGTCGTTTGGATTTACCGTAATGCTGCCGCCGGGAATGCCGGTGGGATCGGTTGAATCAGCGAACTGAAGTGTTTGTGCGGCTTGAATCCCAAGCTTGTAGTTTGCGGATTTAAAGTCAGAGTCCCAGGTCGAAAGCTTCTGATCGACAGTAAAGTAGTCGTTGAAGCCAAAGAAATTCGAAAAACCGGCGTGGGTCTGATCGGCTGTGCCATCAGAATCTAGGTCGATTGATACGCGTGTGTCTTCCTGCTCACTACCTTTAATGGCGGTTGCTTCATCGCGGAAAGCAATGCCGTAAGAATCTGTGCCAAGATTAATTTCCATACGGCCATCGGCATTGATGCCAACTGAGGCGTTGCTCAGTTGCGGATCTAGACTTTGCAGCCATGTCTGCATCTGTGTCGCCAACGTATCGACAGAGCTGCCGTTGGTGAAATTGATCCCAGCAGGATCTGCCAGGCGACTGCTATATTTCTCTGCGCCCGTTGCATCATAAATCACGATGTTCGGTTCTGCGCCACTAAAACTCAGCGTTTGTGTCGAAGAAGACATAAACGTGCGTGTGCCGGTCAAGCTGGTTGTCATCTGCGGGAAAGCGGTGCCGCGATTGTGCACCAGGTTCATTTCTTCAGTCAGATTTCGCGCCAGCTCGTCAACCTGAGCCTGTTGATCGGGCAGGATTTTGTCGCGCAATTCGACGAGCGCCGCGATTTTGCCGCTACGAATATTGTTCGTAATGTCGCGCATGCCGGCAAAAATGCCGTTGAACTGACCACTTGAGTAAGTGTTGTCGGCGCTAACTTGCGACAATGCGGTGTGATTGAAAGCCACCGGCGCGCTATCTACAAGAGTTGTTCCATCGGTTGTGAATACCGAGCACGAGCCATTGGAGTTGAAGAAGTATTGAACATCAACCAACTCAGAGAGACGATTCAATGCAACGTCGCGTTTATCTTCTAAATCTTCATTTTGGCGTGCTGTGGCTGTGCCCAACGATACTTGGTCGTTTAGCTTAGAGATAGTGTTCAAGAGGTTGTTAATCTCCTGTACTGCTCGTTCGATTTCACGATCCGCATCCAACCGCAAACCTTGGATCGTGTTGCTCATGCGTGAAAGTTGGTCGGCAACAACGACGCCAGATTGTACGGCCTGCAAATGGGTTGTTGATTTTTCTGGCTCAGTCGCCAGGGTTTCCCACTCTTTTTGCAGATTATTGACGCGGTGCGCGATTGAGCTATCTGAAGATGTCGTGCCGAACAAATCTTGGATACGCTTAAAATAGTTCATTTTCGAGTCAAGCAGACCGAATTTTGAACGCTCCTCACGTAAATCTTTCAGCAGATTTTGGTCGACGTTGTTCGTGATATCGCCCAGCTCAACGCCAACGCCAAGGCCCGCGAGAACGCGCGAAGTGGGTTCAAATACTTTGCGGGTATAACCTTCAGTGTTGACGTTTGCGATGTTGCTTGAAACGACGTTCAGGCCGGCTTGAGCCGTGCTCAAACCAGAAATCGCCGAATTTAATGCTAGCGTTAGGCTCATAGCGAGCGCTCCCGATCGTCCAAGTTACATTGTTTGGTTGTAAGACATTGCAAGCTTGCGCTTTACAACCGCATAGCCATTAAGCGCGCCTTGTTTAGTGTACGAGGCAGATTCTTTTTCTTGCTTATCCCGCACAGCTTCAGTCACCGTTTTCAGAAACTTGTTGATGGTGGTGATATTTGCTTTCAGCAAGCTGGCATTTTCTTTCATCAACTCCGACATTCTGATCGACGCTTGCGCAAGCGCAGAACGTTTCGCCGGGTCCCACGCTTTTACTGCACCGGGATCGCGATGAATGGCATTCATATGTTGTTGGTAAACGCGAGCTAACTGCTCTTTCCGTTCGCCTAAAATTTTTACATCCTCGATTTTGTGACGCTTCAACGCCGTATTTTCTTTCGTCAGTACATCCGACAATTGGCGGATCACGTTCATCAAATCATCGTTTCGTGTAGCGTTACTGCTGGGCTGTATCGTTCGTTGAGGCACACCAGCCGGGCCAGGACGGCTCGGTTGTTGTGCCGGAGCGCGTAAGGCAGCTTGCGGCGGTGTTACAACCCGATCTTCAGCGCGCGGGGATGTGTTGCGGAAACCCGGCAGCATAGGCTTCGGGGCTGAGCGATTCATCATATTCATCGTCTGCTCCTTAACGTCCTAACGGCGCAATGTTGCTGCGACGGTAATGCTACCGGTCGAAGCATCAGCGGTGCTTGTGTTATCTGTTGCGCCTATGGCGGCTAATTTTTCGGCCGCAATAGATTTCTCTTCTTGAGCTTTGATCATGTAATCCATGACCTGTTTGCTGATACCCAACCCACCGTTCTTCACGATGTGTTTGCCGTATTCTTGGTTCAGCATTGACTTCCACATTTCTTCAGCGTGACCGCCACCAAACATGGGGTCTGTTTCAACGCCTTCAGTCATGTACTCCAGCATTTGCCCAACGAATACAGACTCGAAACTGTCTGCAGTTTCCTTGGCGCGTTTCTGGTCGGCTGTCATGCTCGTTGCCGCAGCCGCTTGCGTTTGCAAGCCCGCAGCGTAGCTATTTTGTGTTTGGCTTAAGAGAGCGCTGATGTTCATGCTGCCACTCCTTACATTACTTCGATTTCGGCCTGCAGAGCGCCTGCGGCTTTAATCGCTTGAAGGATGGAGATCATGTCGCGTGGACCAACACCCAGTGCATTCAAGCCATTTACTAATTCTTGCAGGCTTACACCGTCATCGACGACTGACAGCTTGCGATCTTTATCTTCTTCCACGGTGATTTCAGTGCGCGGCACAACAGTTGTTTCGCCAGTTTCTGAGAACGGCGAGGGCTGTGACACCTGCGGTGTTTCTGAAACTTTAATTGTCAGATTGCCCTGGGCGACAGCTACAGTCGAAATGCGCACATCTTGACCAATTACGATCACACCTGTGTTTTCATCAATAACAACGCGCGCGGTTTGATCAGGCTCGACTTGTAGTTGCTCGATGTCGGTCATGACATCGACGATGTTGCCCTCATACCCTTCTGGCAGCGCAACAAGAACAGTGCCGGGATCAACCGGGGCAGAAGCGGTCGTGCCCAGGAAGGCATTGATTGCCTGGGCAATGCGACGCGCGGTCGTCAGATCTGGATTACGCAATGAAAGATGAGCTTGGCGCATATTGCCGAGGCTAAAATCGATTTCACGCTCGACGATGGCGCCTGAAGGAATGCGGCCGCTGGTCGGCACGCCGCGCTGGATTGAAGCGCCTGCGCCTTCAGCAGAAAAACCACCGACTTGCACTGATCCTTGGGAAACAGCATAAACTTCGCCGTCGGCACCCATCAGGGGTGTCACCGCTAGCACGCCGCCTTGTAAGCTCGAAGCGCTACCGATTGAGCTCACTTGCACATCAATGCGCGAGCCTTGACGCGAGAATGGCGGAATGGTCGCAGTGACGATCACAGCCGCGACGTTCTTCGGTTCCATTTTGCCGTCGCGGGTGTTGACGCCTAAGCGTTCCAACATCCCGGTTAAACTTTCTTTAGTCGCCGCGATTTTTTTCAAGTCATCGCCTGTGCTTTTCAAGCCGACGACGAGGCCATAACCGACCAGGATATTTTCACGGACCCCTTCAAAGCCCGCGACATCTTTCACGCGTGATGTGGCGTGGGCCTGCGTTGATGCCAAGATGAAGAGCACTGCCATGCAAAAATGCACGCCAATAAACCAAACGCGGTCCAATGCACTCGACAGTGTCGGGGCTGGGGAGATGTCCTGGTTAAGGCGGAACGACAAACGCATGATGGCCTCTTCGCATTTTTCTTTTGTGGTCCGCTCCCGACAGACCTCTCCCGCCGGGGCGTACTCTTCCGTAGCTAGCGATGCGAATTCTGTGCCAACACGCCTTTTGTTATAACTAATTGAAAAACATCATTTTTTATGAGAAAAAGGGAGGTGTTATAGGGGATGCTAGGTCGTTAACGCCCTATCATCGGCAAATCTTGCCGAGTGACGACAGGAATAAAGCGGAGTAGGTGGTAAGGGCCTGTTCTGGCAGGCTTCTTGCTGAAAAGCGGCCCTCTGAGGCCCATTGTAGTACGGTTGGTGGAATGAAGGTTGAAGGTCCTAAGGGGCCCAGCTCGGTCCAATCCAAAAAAGTGGCGAAAACCGGTTCAGCCGGTGGCGCGGGCTTTGCCGCCGCGTTGGATCGTGCCGGGAGTGATGACGCTGTCGCACCCGCAGGTGCTACTGACCAGGCGTTTGGTGTCGCCGGTGTAGAAGGTATTTTTGCTGCACAATCGGTTGATCCTGATGGTGGTAATACTACGACCGAGGAGCGCCGACGTCGTGCTCAGCGGGGCGCTGAGATCCTCGACCGATTAGAAGAAGTACGGCGAGGATTGTTAATGGGGGCGGTCCCCAAAGACCGACTAGCCGAACTGGCGCGTCTGGTCCGGGAAAAGCGGGAAAAGGGTGCAGATCCAGTGATTTCGCGGCTGCTTGATGAAATTGAGCTTCGTGCAGAAGTAGAGCTAGCCAAACTTAGCAAACGTTTGGCATAAGCCTCCGCGTGATTCGCTCCATGGTGATATCATGGGGTTCTGGTGCAAACTTCTAACCCATTGAATTTCATGAAAAAGAAGAAAGCGCAGACGCCCAAGAAGAAGGCAAAACCGGCGCCGAAGCCTAAGACTCGTAAGGCAACGCCGAAGACCAAACCTGCTCCTAAGGCACAAAAACCAGCAAAATCAATACGTTCTGCCCCGAAACCGGTTGAGAAGCCGGCGAAGCGGGCGGCTCTTCTGAAAGGGTCCAGCATTACGCTGCCGCCGGACTACCGACCGACCGACAAAGAACCGTTCATGAATGCACGGCAACTCGAATATTTCCGCCGGAAGCTTTTAGCGTGGCGGGTCGAGCTTTTGAAAGAGTCGGAGGAGACCCTGGAAAGTCTTCAGGAAGGTGGCCTACAAGAGCCGGATATTGCAGACCGTGCATCAGCCGAGATGGAGCGGAGTTTAGAACTCCGGACCCGTGACCGGGCCCGTAAATTGATTTCTAAGATCGATTCAGCCCTGCACCGTATTGAAGATGGCAGCTATGGGTACTGCGAGGAAACCGGCGAGCCGATTGGTTTAAAGCGTTTAGAAGCTCGTCCGATTGCGACATTGAGCGTCGAGGCACAGGAACGCCATGAACGCATGGAACGGACCCACCGCTCAGATTAAATCGTGTCCGACAAATAAACTAAGAATTGTTCGAAAATACAAAAGGCGCTTCCTCAAGGAAGCGCCTTTTTCGCTAAGCGTGATGCCAGGACCAGTAAGCGAGAGGCGATTAGCCTCCGCGCTTCTCCAAAAGGCCTTCGGCGATTTGCAAGTTGGTGTTCACCAACGCTTCAATCGTCTTGGCGCTGGCGCCGTTTTGCATTTCGAAAGTCTTCTGGGCCACGAAGCTGGCCAGACGGATCAAATTGTCTTTAATAGCCATGGGCAGTGGATTGTTCGACACTGAAACCATGGTGCGAATCCCGACCCATAATTGCATGTTGCGATCAAGGGCAGCAGCCAAGCGCTTTTCGTCTTTCGACTCATTTGCGCGCGAGATTTCCAAGGCCGCTTGCGTGAGAGCCAACGCATCTTCCTCGGCGAGGGAGAGAGCAGTGGTCTGCATGTTGGTCATCATGTTCATCCGTGTAGTTCCCTGACTGGTGGCATCATTAGCGAAGCAAAACGAATCGATAGGTACTCTCTATCGGAGTCTGTTATCGCAGCCCGTGGTTAACAAAAGGTTTTCCAAAAAGGATTTCTGGTGACTGTTTTTGCGACATAGCAATAGAGCTGAAACCCGCAGTTTATATGGGTTAGCGCAATAGTCGGTCCGATTATAATTCTATGAATTTAACCGTTCATTAAGGCGCGTTTTGGTGCCTCAAATACGGTAAAAAAAGAGCCGGCGATGAGGTCCATCGCCGGCTTTTGAGTTTGCTTCTGCGCCGCAGGCCATAGTGCGCGGCAAGAAGGATTGAGAAAAAAAGACAGATCAGATCGGTCTTCAGATCCCAACCCTTCCGAAACAGAAGGGCGTGGAGGATCCTGCGTTGAAATCGGGGCCCCGATTTCTTGGCAGAACCCAATCCACTAGAACGGGAAGATCACGTCAAAGATCTGCTGGCCGTAACGCGGCTGTTGGACATCGCTGATGGTGCCGCGACCGCCGTAAGAGATGCGGGCTTCAGCAATCTTGTCCCATGAGATCGTGTTATCAGAACGGATATCTTCGGGGCGAATAACACCCGCGACTTGCAATTCACGCAGTTCAGCGTTCACACGCACTTCTTGGCGACCCGCGATAGCAAGGTTACCGTTGGGAAGTACTTGTAAAACGACAGCGGCCAAGCGGATGTTGATGCTTTCATCGCGTTGGATGCTGCCTGTGCCTTTGTAATTGCTGCTGCTGTTGAAATCGACTGCAGGCGCAGAAATGGCTCCAGGAATGATGTCTTGGTTCAAGAAGTTGTTCACACTGGCTGTTTCACCGCCGTTGGTCCGCACGCGGCTTGTTTCATTGCTCAACTGGGCGCGTTCGTTCTGGATGTTCACGACAACAGTCATGACGTCGCCAATTTCTTTGGCGCGTTGATCTTTGAAGAAGGCGCGAGCGCCTGGACGCCACAGTGAATTGGCGGCGGGCTCAAGGGCAATGGGGGTCGGCATCGGCATCGTCACCGGGCGATAATCGCGTTCCTGCGTGGGATTTGTAACCGCAGACATGGCGGGCGGTTGGCCGATGCGTGAAAGTTGTTCTGCGGTCGAGCAGCCGGTAAGGGCGCTTCCGACCATCAAAGCAGTAATCAGTGATTTGCGCGAAAATGTAGAAATCATGGCCTGTGTCCTTTTTTTCTTAGGTTCACATTAGTTAGAAGCGGTCTGTTGGTCAGTGACCCGCACCGTATCGGCATCGATCACTTCAGCAAAAAGATTGGTGTTGCTCTTTGTGTTCACGACACGCACGACTTGACCAACTGCGCCGTCTTCCAGAAGCTTGGCTTTCGCAGTCAACTTCATGGCTGGAACGTTGTAGATCAGCGTGACCAATTTACCTTTTGCGGCAATGACAGGGCGCGAGACGCCATGTGTGCGGAAGGGCTGGTCTGTACGCGTGGTGGAAACCACTAACATTCCGACCAGTTTATCTTCCGTGAGAAGCGTTTCTTTCGCTAAGGTCGCCCGGTCCATCGGGACCCAGCGCAGATCATCGGCGGTGATCGTTTCGCCACGGATGAGGTCACGAGCTGCAACTGGCACCTCAACCAGGTTGAGGACCTGAACGTCTGTGCTGCGTAACGGCAAGCCTGCGGCTAATTGGCGTTTTGGTGAGAAGCCGATCAATTGTTCAGCGTCTACAATTGCGTTCTCAGGTAAATCTTTCGCATTGATTTCAATCCACTTGATATGCGCCTCGGTGATCTTCGTACCGCGATGCGTTTCAGTGCGTAAAACAGGGACTGAGATAAACGATACCGCCTCGATATCATTACTCCGTACGCTTTGACCCGAGCGGATGTAACCTTTGGCCGCTTTACCAATCAGCGCATTTATATCCATGATGGTGTCGGGCGTGACTTTGCTTTCTGGCAAATCCGCCAACTCAATCATATCGGCGTTGATTACTGTACTGCGTGTCAATGCCACTTTCAGGACAGGTACCGATACAATAGCGTAGGTGTTTCCTTTGACTGGAATCAGTTGCGCGTTCGGGTCTCCTGCGGGCAATTCCACAACAGCCGAGAACGTTTGTGTCGCTTCGTCAAAAAAAGCCTCATGCACAGCCATTTTTTTGCTGGCATTTGCGGCAATCATTTTAGGTTGCACCGGCGTGCTGGGCTTCAAGACCACATTGCTCGGGAGGCCTTGTGTACCTAACTCGGATTTAACGGCGGCTAAAATTTCAGTACCAGTGACTGTTTGACTTGGACGATAGATGACGCTGCGATCAAATTGGCTGGCAGGCTGCCAGTTCAAGTTGTTCACACGCGCGACATCACCCAGCCACGCGCCGGCTAATGTGATGCGTTGACCCGGTTGCGGTGCTTCAGCGATGATTTTGTCGTCGTGTGCCAAGACACCAGCAAACACGTCACTCAGTTTGATCACGTCACTGTTGAGTGTGACCGATGTTTGCAAACGTAATGGCAGGCCAGCTACCGCAGGGCGTTCAACCGGATCACTTCCTAAGTCGGCGGCTAACGGACTTGTAGCGTTTAACACCAAGCCCGCCAGGATCAAACCCGACTTTAGGAACCCGAAGCGATGTGCAACGTGCAGCGTCATAGCTGAAACCTTACGTATCAAAACAACTAAGCAATCATCTGAGTGACGGTGGAGTACATTTCGTCAGCCGTTTGCACGACCTTTGAGTTCATTTCGTAAGCGCGTTGTGCGCTGATCAGTTCCGTGATTTCCGAAACGACATTGACGTTCGAAGTTTCCAAGAAGCCTTGCAATACTGTGCCAAAGCCCGGTGTGCCTGGAATACCTGTCGTTGGGTTGCCCGAGGCTGGTGTTTCTAAGAATAAGTTGTCACCGATGGCGTCCAGGCCTGCATCGTTCGCAAACGTCGAAATCTGGAACTGGCCTGCCGACTGCGGATCAATCACGCCATCTTGGGTGTAAAACACTTCACCTTGCGGGTTGACCGAGATCGAGATGGCATCGACCGGAATGGCTTGCAAACCGTCAACCAAGAAGCCGTCATGCGTTACGACTTGACCGTCGGCAGACAACTGGAACGAACCATCGCGCGTATAGGCGGTTTCACCAGAAGGTAACTGGACTTGAAAATAGCCTTTGCCTTGGAGCGCGACGTCAAGCGGATTGTCTGTTGAGAGCAAGCTGCCTTGTTCTGTAATGCGGTATACAGCGGCGGTTTTCACACCTAAGCCTAACTGCACGCCCGAAGGAACGATTGTGCCTGCATCCGACGATGTCGAACCGACGCGGCGCAAATCTTGGTACAACAAATCGTTGAACTCAGTCCGGCGGCGTGAATACGCCGTCGTATTCATGTTGGCAATGTTGTTCGAAATAACTTCGACGTTTGTTTGCTGGGCTAACATGCCTGTCCCAGCGATATTGAGAGCACGGATACTCATGGCCTTGTTCCTTTATTCTCTGCTCTTCTCAATAATTCTGATTCGATCACCTAGGCCGCGGCCTGGCGGGTATACACTTCGTTAGCTTTGCGCTTACGTTCGTCTTCTTGGCTGATCATTCGTGCGGTTTCTTGATACGCACGATTCAGCGAAATCAAACGCGTTACTTCTGCAACGGGCGACACGTTGGAATTTTCCAACACGCCTTGAGCGATTTTTGCGCGGGTCGATTCAATGGCCTGTTGGCCGACGTCAGCACGGAATGCTGTACCGTCCACTTGCTTCAATTTGCGCGGTTCATCGAAGCGCACGACGCGAAGCTGTCCAAATGTGCGACCGCCTTCTTCAGCAATCGTGCCATCGCCTTGCACTACTATTTTTTGTGCATCATCTGGAATGCTGATCGGCGCGTTGTTTGTGCCCAAAACCAAGCGGCCTTCCATCGTCACCACATAACCCTCGGGGCTTTTGGTGAAATTGCCAGCACGGGTGTAGTTCTCCACACCACCTTTGCCGCGAACCACGAAATAGCCATCACTTTGCAGGGCTAAGTCATACGTGTTGCCTGTGTAGGTCAAAGCGCCTTGGCTTAAGTTGCGCACCAAGCCGAAGTCATGAACGAAAGCGACCTTGTCTTTGAAGGCGCGCTCGTTTTGGTCGACCTTAAACACATACTGCGCAAACAACGTGTCGGTGCCTTTGAAGCCCGTCGTGTTTACGTTCGCGAGGTTGTTGGCAACAACCTCAAGTTGATTTTGTAGCGCCATCTGTCGCGATAGCGCGATGTACGTCGTATTATCCATGGCCTTTACTCTGCGCTGTTTGTTTTATGCGCTCGATTAGCCATGTATATGCACACGCCGTGCCAACTGTAATTTATTATATAAAACAAATAGTTATGTTATTTGTAAGGCGGCTGATGGCGCTGCTAGACCCCCTTTTTTCCTGGCGAGGCTCGGCAAAGGTTGCCGCGCGATAGCTGAGATATGATCCCCGCCATGAGGGCGTCGGCGGGCTATGATGGCACTGCTTAAGCTCAGATAAGCCATTGGCCGCGCACTCATATATTATTAACCCTGGTCCCGTACGTTTTGGCGAAATCGGGTAAGCCGTCTTCGTGCGGCTTTACCGGAATTGGCCGGGGATGGTTCATCTCCATCAGGAAGAAGCCATGTCACAAGACGAAGATTTCGAAGGCGACGCCGAACCAGAATTCGAAGGCGGTGGAGGCGGTGGCGGTAAAAAGAAACTGCTGCTGACGATCGTCATTCCGCTGGTCCTGGTGATCGGCGGTGCTGCTGCTGCTTATTTCTCAGGTCTGGCTGATCCGCTGATTGCGATGATCACCGGTGAGAAGGCTGAAGAACATGCAGCCGAAGGTGCGACCGCGGAAGGTGCGGCTGCGCCGGCCGAAGGCGCGCCCGCAGCGCCCTCAGCGCCTGGTGCGCCGGGGGCCGTTTTCTATGATCTGCCGGAAATGCTTGTGAACCTGAATACGCCTGGCCGGAAACGCAACTTCTTGAAAATGCGCGTCAGCTTGGAACTGTCTGCAGAAACCGATATCAACCGCGTTGAGACGGTTCTGCCGCGTATTGTCGATAACTTCCAAGTGTATTTGCGTGAATTGCGTCTTGAAGATCTTCAAGGTGCAGCCGGCATGTATCGCTTGCGTGAAGAGCTTTTAAGCCGCGTGAATGCGGCTGTGCGTCCGGCGCAAGTGAAGGACGTGCTGTTTAAAGAAATGATCGTTCAGTAAGCGCTTTAGATCCTTAAAGGCGAAACGATGGTGTCACCCAGCGAAACAACAGACGACGATTTGGCAGCAGCGATGGCCGATGCTGGCGCTGAAGCTGATGCCGAAGAGTCAAAAGCTGAAGGTGGCGGAGAAGAAGCCGATGCGATGGCCGCCGAATGGGAGGCCATGCTCGGTGGCGGCGACCCTGCGGCTGATGAAATGGCGGGCGGCGGCGGTGGTGGCCGCGATTCCACGCGCGTTCTGAACCAAGACGAAATCGACAGTCTGCTGGGCTTTGACGAAGCTGGCGAAGACGGCGAGCAGCGTTCAGGTATCCAAGCGATCTTGAACTCGGCGCTGGTGTCGTATGAACGCCTGCCCATGCTCGAAGTTGTCTTCGACCGTCTGGTTCGCATGATGACGACATCTTTGCGTAACTTTACGTCCGATAACGTCGAAGTGTCGCTGGACGACATTCTGTCGCAACGTTTCGGCGACTATCTGAACTCCATTCCACTTCCAGCCATGTTGACGGTGTTCAAGGCCGAAGAGTGGGATAACTATGGCTTGATGACAGTTGACTCATCGATGATCTATTCGATCGTCGACGTGCTTCTCGGTGGACGCCGCGGTACAGCCGCGATGCGTGTTGAAGGCCGCCCATACACGACCATCGAACGCACACTCGTCGAGCGCATGATCCACGTCGTGCTGGCCGACTTGTCGGCAGCTTTCGACCCACTGTCGCCTGTGACATTCCGCTTTGACCGCCTTGAAACGAACCCGCGTTTCGCGACGATTTCGCAGCCTTCGAACGCTTGTATCGTGGCGCGTTTGCGTATCGACATGGAAGACCGCGGCGGTCGTCTTGAAATTCTGATTCCGTTTGCCACCCTCGAACCCGTCCGTGAACTGCTGCTGCAGATGTTCATGGGTGAAAAGTTCGGCCGTGACTCCATCTGGGAGACGCACTTGGCCGAAGAAATGTGGTTCACCGAGGTTGATTTGGAAGCGGTATTGGATACCCAGATTATGCCGCTCAGCCGCGTCCTCGACTTCCAGGTTGGGTCGAAATTCCTGTTGAACGCGAAGCCTGATTCGCCGGTTGAATTACGGTGCGGCGATTTACCCATGTTCATCGGCAAGATGGGGCGCCGGGGCAATAATATTGCGATCCGCGTCGACCACCGCCGCAAGACCACTGAAAATACTGGCAATTAATTCACTTTGATCGTCGGCATCCTCAACATTTTTAACCGAATGTTATGGGGCTTAAGGTCATGGTGCAGGCATTATAAATGCCTGCGTTGTGCCGATTGGCGTTTGGTCGGCGAGGCGCTAAAATTCACGGATCATCCAGCCGGACCCGGCTGCGGGAGACAGAAATGACCTTGGAAACGATTTTAAACCTCCTTGTGATTGCGCTTCTGATCCCGACTATCATTTTCGCCGTTATCCTGAACCGCCGCTTGTCGGCTTTGCGCAAATCCCGCGACGAGTTGGCCAAGGTTGTCGCCAACTTCAATGACGCAACCTTGCGTGCAGAAGCGGGCATCCCGAAACTAAAAAAAGCGACCAATGAAGCCAGTATGGCGCTGAAGGATCGCGTGGAAAAAGCGCAGTCGTTGCGGGACGACTTGGCGTTCATGATTGAGCGCGCCGAGGAGATGGCCAGTAAACTTGAAACAGGTGTACGTGTAGCCCGCAGCGAAGCCTCTTTCGGTGTCACTGCTGGGCAACCGCAGGCTGCTGCAGCGCCCGCACCCGCATCACCGACATTAGCAGGCGGTTTGCGTCCGGCTATGCCTGAGCAACTTCAGCCTCGTTTAGCACCGCAAGTTCCGATTAAGGCTCAGCAGATCGACGACACCGCAATTGATTTGCGTAACGCCTTGAATGCGGCGCGTGCCGAGGCTCGTGCAGCGGAATCGCGTATTGATCCGCGCCAAGCAACGCCTGCACCTACGCCTACGGCCAGCGTGCGCCCGCAGCGCCGCTCGATTGCTGATGAGTTGGGGCTGACTGATGAGCGCTCGGAAGCCGAACGTGAACTGTTGAAAGCGCTGCAGTCCACACGTTAAGACGCTGTTTGCTCTATTTTTGACGTAAAAGAGTTCCGATGCCCGCCCCCACCCGTAAACCTCGCCCGATGTTAGAACGTACCGCCAGCGACGATGCTAATCGTGGCCCGGCGCTGCGGATATTGCCGGTCGTGATTGTGGCGGCAGTTTGCATGTTGGGCTTGCGGATTCAGGGCGTCGTAAGCCAGTTCACACAGCATAGCGGTGTCACGTCGGTTTTGAGCGTTGGCCAAACCGCGCTGGCTCAGGCGCAACAGCCAGCTAGTCCGGCACCTGCGGCGGCCCCTAAAGAGGGCGAGGGGGCTGAGGAAAATGCGGAAGGGGCAGATGCTCCCGCCGCAGAAGCCGCTGGTACGAAGCCGGGCGTGTTGAACCCATCCGATCTAACCAAGTCTGAAATCGAAACGCTGCAGCGTCTGGCCGAGCGTCGTCAGTTGATTGAGACGCGCGAGCGCGAATTGTCGCAAAAAGAGAATTTGCTGAAAGCCGCGGAACAGCGGATGGATCAGAAAATTTCTCAGATGCAGGAAATTGAGAAGCAATTACAAGGCCTTGTCCAACAGTACGATGCCAAGAAAAAAGCTGAGATTGAGCAATTGGTGAAAATCTACACCGCCATGAAGCCCAAGGATGCGGCACGTATTTTTGATGATTTGGATATGAACATTCTGGTTCCTGTGGTGACCAGCATGAAAGAAGCCAAAGTGGCCCCGATCCTCTCGCTTATGAAGGCCGATAAAGCGCGCCTGCTGACCGAAGAGATGTCGACACGCCGCAAGCTGCCTGGCAGCGAAGGCTAAAAGCCGGCAACGCTAAAAAACGGTCCTCTCGCCGGTCACTTTGAAACGGTCGGAATCATTACGTTTCAACGCCTTAACCACCCATTCATCTTTGTTATCTAGCTTCGGTCAAAATGTGCGGCAGGTGTACCTGCCGGAAGTGGAAAGAGTGTGCCTGCCGAGATGATCGAGCGCACGTTCATTGGGGATTCAGCGACAGACCGTGCAGTTATCGCGCGCCCATTTGTGCGTCTGCTGGGCAACCAAAGCTCGACGCTGTTGATGCTGTTGGCGCTCAATCTTTTGCTGATTGTGTTCTTCGTCGTGCTGAATGTAAACGCCACAACCGACACGCAGAAAACGCGTAACGTTTTGGCGAGCGTGCAGAAGTCGTTCAGTGACGACATCAATGTACCAACAAATCTTGAAGTCACGTCTGTTGCAAAGTCTGCTGCGCAAGATGCGCTGCGCACGTCTGTCTCCACAGCTTTCGCGTCCGTGCTTGAAGGCGAAGATATTATTGTGCGTAACGAAGCGGATCGGTTTTCTGTGATTGCGCCGTTGGCTGCGTTCTTTGACCCTGAGACAACGCAGCTACGTGCGACGCTGCCAGTGTTCAATCGTATCGCCGAGATATTGAACGCGCCTGCCGATGGTTTCCGATATGAAATGATAGCAACAATTGACGCCGATATCGCGAACATGGCGCCGATCATCAAACAGGCTGGTGTGTTGGCCGAAGATCTCTTGCGCCGTGATTTCCGCGCGACAACATTCTCGGTCGGTTTGATTCCGGCGAATACGCAAAATGTCACGTTCACCTTTCAGGTGCTTTCTGATGATGCGCCTTTTGATAGCGATGTAGGTGCGCCATGAGCGCGGCATCGCTTTCCAAATTCAAGCCATCACCGACCCCGCCGTGGCTCATCACGTTTGTTGATCTCGTCTTCTTGTTGCTGTCGTTTTTCGTGCTGATGTTTGCGATGTCTCAACCGGATGCACAGCAATATGCCGCCGTGGTTGCGTCAACCCAGAAGGAGTTCAAACCCAACGCATTGGGCGATGACAGCTTTGTCAACTCACGAAGCTATGTGCGCGAAGATGACGATAACATCGACGATATGACCTATTTGTCCGCTGCTTTACGATCCGCGTTTGCCCAAAGTCCGAACCTAAAAAAGCTTCAATTCCGCTCCAATGAGCGCGCGCTTATGGTATCGTTGCCGGGTGCTTTGACAGCGAATGGGCGAGTGGTTGCGAAGGCCGCGATGCCAGCTTTGTTTGATCTTAGCGGGGTGTTGGCCAACATCGACAATCCCATTGCAGTCGTGGGCCTTGCGGGTGGCACGGCGGACAGCTGGTCGAAAGGGCTGGTGCAAGCTAGCTTGATCGCTGTTGCCTTAAAAGATGCTGGTTACGAACGCCCGATTGCCATCTTAGCGCAGATGCCCATGGGTGACCAAAAGAACGATACGATTGAAATTATGATTATGGCTGATCCTCAACAGAAGATGGAGCGCACCCCGTGAGCCGGGCCGCCGCTTTTGTCAGCGTGTTGCGCACTGCAGGCCTTATGTCTGCGGTGGCATTGGCGTTGGGAATCTCGGCATTTTCAACAACGGCTTTGGCCGACGGTGTGCGCGCGGCTCAACGCGATCAGTATGGCCGTATTGTTTTTGATTGGAATGATCCGGTTCGCTATTCGGCCGCGGTCGTGAATGGCCAGTTGGTGGTGCAGTTCGAACGCCCGATCTCGGGCGACTTGAACAGCGTTCAGCAACAAATGGGCCCGTATGTCACCAGTGGCTTCTTGAGTGCCGATGGCCGGACGGCGACATTCCCGTTGCGTCCCAACGTGACGATGCGCACGTTTACAGTCGGCAACGCAGTGGTGATCGACTTACAGAGCGGGCAACCACCGGCTGCGTCGGCTACTCAGCCCGCTCAGCCCGCTCAGCCGCAACAGCAGCAAGCGCAAACGCGTACGCCACCTGCCCAAACATCAACACCCGCAGCGCCGCCTGCCCAACAAGCTCAGCGCCCGGCGCAGCCGGTTGTCCCGCGTGCGGCCGTGCAAACAGAGTTCGAGCAACGTAATCGCGCCCCGGCGCCGGCTCCGGCATCTGCGCAACAACCTGCGGCTCAACAGCCTGTCGCCCCGACACCGCGTGCACAGTTGGCGACATTACCACCTGTCAATATCCGCACCGGTACACACCCAGACTATTTCCGTGTGGTGTTTGAGTGGGCCAACCGCCCGACATTTAACATCAGCAAGTCTGGCGACCGCGCCGAGATTGTCTTTGATGCAGCCGCTCCGATTGATGAGGCGAAGCTGCGCGGGCTGTTACCTGAGGCCAATAAGAATGTGTCAGTAACGGTGCAGAACGGCAAAAGCATCGTCAGCATTCCGTTGGCCGCAGGTTCGGATGTGCGCAATTTCACGAATCAAAATGCCGTGGTGATCGATATCGTCGGCAAGCCAGAACCGCAACAGCAACGCCCAACGCAGACTGCCGCTCAAGCCGCAGCGCAGGCGATAGAGCAGCGCCAAACGGCCTCTAGTGCCACATCATTATTGCCAACCGAGCCAGCGAAAGCGGTTCCTGGAGCAACCACACAAGCAGCGACACCGATTGGCCAGCAACCTGCTGCGGCGCGTGAAGCGGATCGCAAGCCGTCGGATGCCGCACGCAAACTTGCGGGCGACATTACAGAGAAAGCTGAGCAGGACGCTCAAGGTCGCCGCGCCGTTGCCGAGAACCGCAACGTTGATCCGCTGTCGACGCGTCCGGCTGAAATTAGCCTGACGATTGGTTTTGATGAACCGGCCGCTGCAGCTGTATTCCGCCGTGCTGATTATTTATGGGTGGTGTTTGACCGGTATAAGCAAGTGGATGTGGCTGCATTGGCCAAAGCAGGCGCGCCCTACATTACGTTGGTCGAGCAATTGCCGTATCGCACCAACACAATCCTGCGCATGGTTACGCAGCCCGATATCAACCCGTCGCTGCGCCGCGATGGCCTCAATTGGATTTTGGATTTCCGCTCGCTGCCGATGCGCCCGACGCAGGCCATTGATGTTCAGGCGCAGTTAGATCGCCCTGAGCCCAACTTGTTCCTGCCAGTGACAGAAGCTGGCCGCACTGTTGCCTTCGATGACCCCGAGGTGGGCGACTACTTCATTGTCATTCCGGTGATCCCGCTGGGTTACGGTGTGTTCCCGGAACGCTCGTACCCGGATGTGGACTTGCCTGTGACTGCGCAAGGCGTGGTGGTGATTCCGAAATCTGACGGTGTCCGTGCCCTGGCCAATCGTAACGGCGTTGATATCGACGTTGATGGCGGTATGGCCTTGTCCAAGGCTGCTGCGGCCTCAACTGGTACAATGGTTCAGAAGCAGGATATGAACCGCATTCTGAATTTGGCGGAATGGCAAATCGGTAAGGGCGAAGATTACATGCTGAATAAGCAGGCCCTGCAGATTGCCGTGGCCGAAGAGGCGCCTGCGACAAAGCAGGAAGCGCGCCTCCGCTTTGCCCGGTTTGAGTTCATCAACGGGTTCTACCCGGAAGCGTTGGGCATTCTGCGCGTCATGGCCGCGACCGATGCGGAAGTTGAAAACACTGGTCCATACCGTGCCTTACGCGGTGCGACCAACTTGATGATGCGCCGCTATCAAGAAGCGTCAGACGACTTAAACCACTTTACGCTGGCGAACGAAGAAGACGCGCGTTTCTGGCTGGCGGCAGCCCGTTCCAAGATCGCGACACCTGAAAGCCAAGCGCAGACACTCATTCAAACGGGTTCGACCATTCGCGGCTACCCACACACGGTGAAAACACAACTGGCCCTGATGGGCACTGAAGCGGCCATTGCAGCCGGCGATGATTTCGGCGCCCAAGGCTTCCTGGATATGATCCGCCGTGACAATCCCAATCCGACAGAAAAAGCGGCGATTGATTACTTGGATGGCAAGCTGAACCAAAAAATTGGCGAACTGCGTGTCGCGCTTGATCAGTACAGCAAAGCTGAAAGCAGCCCCAGCTTGTTATACCAAGTGTTGGGCATGCGTGATCGCATGGAATTGGAATATCAGCTTGGCACGTTGAAGATTGATGAGTTGATCGAGAACTACGAAAAACTACGGTATCGCTGGCGCGGTGATGATATCGAATTGGGCTTCTTGCTGCGCCTCTCTGAACTGTATGCCGAGAAGAAAGATTACGGCGCGGCCCTGCGGACCCTGAAACTCGCCACCTCGTATTTCCGCGACTTCGCGGGCGTCGATAAGGCGGGCGATAAGATGACCAAGATGTTCGAGGAGCTTTATCTTGGCGGCGCTGCCGAAAAGCTGACGGCTGTGCAAGCTATCGGCTTGTTCGATGAATTCCGCGCGCTACTGCCTGCGGGTGAAAAGGGTGATGAGATGATCCGTAAACTGGCGGATCGTCTGGTATCGATTGACCTTCTGGACCAAGCGGCTGTCCTGCTTCAGCGTCAAGTTGAGTTCCGCGTCACCGGTATAGAGCGGGCCCGTATTGGCGCACGCTTGGCCTTGGTGCACTTGTTAAACCGTAAACCAAAAGATGCGCTGGATACTCTACGTGAAACGGCTGTGCCCGATGCGCCCTCGGATTTGCAGTCACAGCGTCGTCGCTTAGAAGCCCGTGCACTTACGGATTTAGATCGTGCCGAAGATGCCGTCATGTTGCTGGGGGCTGATACCACAGGTGAAACCAAGCAACTGCGGGCTGAAATTTACTGGCGTATCCAGGATTGGCCGAATGCAGCTAAGGCAATTGCTGACCTGGTCCCTGAGCCCGGCAATGGTTCGTTGAGTGATGCCAATGCACGTTTGGTCTTAGATTGGGCCACCGCGCTAACCTTGGCAGGCGATGAACGTACCATCTCGCGTTTACGGTCGCGCTATTTAGCGGTAATGCAGCAGACGCCATACAAAGACCCCTTCGACCTCATGACGACACCCCGCGAAGGTGGGCTGATGGACCCCAGCATGGTCCGCCGTCAGATCGAGCAGGCGAAGAACTTCAAATCGTTTATCGTCGAATATAAAGACATGATCGGCGATAAACCCCTCAGCGCGATCAATTAAAGACGCTTTTCACGCCGTTTTGGCTGATTTTGCGCCGATTCTGGCGTTGACTCCAACCTCCCCTGAGCCCTAGAAGCGCCCGGCCCGCATTTGAGGGCTTCATATTCATCTCTAACCGGAAATTGTGTCATGGCTTCATCTGTCTCCAAGAACCCTGTCGTTGCCGTTGTCGGCGCAACGGGCGCTGTCGGCGCCGAGTTCATGGATTGCATGACGAAACGCAAATTCCCGGTTTCCGAAGTGCGTCTGCTCGCGTCGGCTCGTTCGGCCGGTAAAACCCAGAAGTACAACGGCAAAGATATTGTGATTCAAGAGCTGACCGCAGACAGCTTCAAGGGCGTGGACATTGCCATGTTCTCGGCTGGCGGCAGCATCTCGAAAGAATTTGCCCCGCACGCGGTGAAGGCGGGTGCCGTGGTGGTTGATAACTCGTCTGCATTCCGTATGAACCCGGATGTGCCCTTGGTTGTGCCTGAAATCAACGCGGGTGAAATCGCCAAGCATAAAGGGATTATCGCAAACCCGAATTGCTCGGCGATTATTGCCATTACGCCGCTGTGGCCGATTCATAAGATCAATCGCATCAACCGCTTGATCATTTCGACCTATCAAGCCGCATCAGGCGCGGGAGCTGCCGCCATGGAAGAGTTGCGTCTATCGACGCAAGCGTACTTGGAAGGCAAGGAGTACAAGAACACAGTGCTGCCGCATCCGTATGCTTTCAATTTGTTCAGCCACAACACCAAAATTGATCCGGCAACGGGTTACAACGACGAAGAAACCAAGGTCATTCAAGAGACCAAGAAGATCTTCGGTGATCAAGCCATTCGCGTGACCGCAACCTGCGTGCGTGTGCCGGTGTTCCGTGCGCATGCTGAATCAATCACGTTCGAATGCGAACGGCCTATCTCGCCAGATGAAGTGCGTGAAATTCTGAAAACCGCGCCGGGCGTGAAAATTGTGGACGACATCGAGAACAACTATTTTCCGATGCCGAAAGACGCTTCGGGCCAGTTCGATATCTTGGTGGGTCGTATTCGCAAGGACATCAGCGACCCGTCGGGTAAGTCGATCAGCATCTTCTCAGCTGGGGATCAGCTGTTGAAGGGGGCGGCTTTGAACGCCGTGCAGATCGCAGAAGAACTGATTAAGTAAAAGCGCTGCGCTATCAATTAAAAAGGCCGGGATGAAGTCCCGGCCTTTTTTGCTGCGCTATATTTTGTGCGGTCAACTCGGTCCGAAACTTTGCACTAGGCTGCCCACCAAGACATACCAGCCATCCACCAGCACGAAGAAAATCAGCTTAAAGGGCAGGGCCAGCATCATGGGAGGCAGCATCATCATGCCCATACTCATCAACACTGAAGCGATCACCATATCGATGATGATGAAGGGCACATAAATCAGGAACCCGATTTCAAAGCTGCGACGCAATTCCGAGATCATGAAGGCCGGGATCAGCACTTGCAGCGGGGTCTGGTCGGGCGTGATGTTTTTGTCGGTTTTGGAAAGGTTCATGAAAAGCTCCAGGTCCTTATCGCGGACGTGGTTCATCATGAAATTATGAAATGGGATTACGCCTCGCTCAAAGGCCACTTCTTCTGTGATTTTGCCGTCGATCATGGGCTTTACCCCCGTATCCCACGAGGCTTGGAAGGTAGGGGCCATGATGAAAATAGTCATGAAGATCGCCAGCGACGTCATAACGATGTTAGGGGGCGCGGTGTTGGTGCCCAGCGCACGGCGCAAAATCGACAGTACAATCACAATGCGGGTGAAAGCCGTCACCATCATCATGATGGCGGGGGCCAAGCTTAAGACCGTCATCAGGATCAGCAACTGAACGATCCGTGTCGTCGTCGAGCCCTGATCTGAGCCACCGCCAAGATTGATCGACAAGCTTTGTGCGTTGGCGTCGGCTGGCAGCAATGCAATGGCGATCACCATCATTGCAGCCAAGAGTGTCCATGCATGACGTTTCATCAGAGGCGCGATCATGGCGCGTTGTCCTTAGACTTATCAGAAGATGAGAGCATCGATTTGAAGCTAGTGCTCAGTGATGGCAGTTCGGCGGCTGGTTCATCCGCAGGGGCAGGCAAGCCACTTTCAATCACGGTTGCTGATGTCGGGCTTAACACCACTAGGTGTTCCACATTGTCACGGCGCACAAGCACTAACCGATGGCGTGTGTCTAAGGTCGCGCTTTCAATGGTACGTAGGCGCTTCTTACGGCCCAACGCACCCATCTGTCCTTGGCCAATACCAAAGCGTTTCAGCACCCATGTCAGGGCGAAGATCATGCCCAGCACGATGATCAGCGCAAGGATGAAGCGTATGTATGACGTGCCGTCCATGGGCGCTGCCTTTATGGGAAGTGCTTTGTAGCGGCGCCGTAAATCAAGGCGGCGTCCTTGGCCGATGCCAAATCGTTTAAACTCGGCAGGCTTGAAAAACGTTCGCTTAGCTCTTTGCCCAGGGCATCGAATTCATTCAGCAGCGCAGTGAGGGCTGGGGCGAGTGTGCGGCCTTGGGCTTGCGGCAAAGCTTCGACTGTTGCGCAAAGTGTGCGAATGCGGGCGTCGACAGCACTTAAGTCAATGGTTCGGCCTTCATTGGTCCAGCGTCGCGCTGTATTGAGCACGGCGTGGATCTTTTCGATCTCACTCAAAGCCATCTCGGGTGTTTGTTGTTGTGTCATTTTTATTTTTGCCCTGACTTTGATTGAGACGGGTTTGTTTGCGATGATGTAAATGGGGGCGGTGGCGTTTGGCCATTCGCTTTGTACACGTAGGCTAGAATCTCAGAGACAGCGGCAAATGCTTCTGTCGGAATTTCGCTATCGACATCAACGGCGGATAACACTTGCACCAAATCAGCGTCGGTGCGGACCTTGACGTTATTGGCGAACGCGATTTGTAAAATCTGTTCGGCCACGAACCCTTTGCCGCTGGCCGTAATAATCGGCGCGGTATTGTCCGGCTGCTCTTCCAATGCGACGGCAATGGTTGCCTGCGGATCGGAAGGCGCTGAAGGATCAGAGGGTTTATTCATCTGGCCTTGGGCTTGTTTTCAGGTGTCATTTTCGAATCGCGGTTCGCCCCAGGCAAAAATTGCCGGGGAAGGTTTAAGAAACGTTTAAGTCTGCCCCCTCGAAAACCTGAAAATGTCTTTGTTTTCCGCGTCTTAGGGCTGGTTAAAAGGATTCACCAGTTGTTAAGGAAGGTGGGTCAATTTTGCCTACCGGCCCAGCAGAGCATTTATGGGCCTTGCCGCCCCCCAGGAAGGCTCGAAGTAGGACGACACCGATGGATCTGCATAGTCTCAAGCTGTTTCAGATGGCGATGACGAAGATGGACTGGGCGTCGCAACGCCAGAAAGTCCTCGCTCAGAACGTCTCGAACGCGGATACGCCTGACTACAAGCCAAAAGATTTAAAGGCACTCGATTTCAAAAACGTCCTGCGTGACGAAATCAAGCCCGTGCAGGTGGCACGTACGAGTCCAATGCACGAGAAGGGCACGATCCCCGAGCAAGACCCCTTCCGCTCGCGCACCTTAATGAAGTCGTACGAAGAATCACCTGACGGCAACGAAGTGATTCTGGAAGAGCAGATGCAGAAAGTTGGCGATACCCGCAGTCAATACGCGACCGCCGTCCAATTGATGCAAAGCAACTTGCGCATGTTGAAGATGGCCCTGGGTAAAGGTGGCGTCTAACGCTGCTTGAATTAAAGCTCCCAACGCACGAGATGAACCATGGATGATTTAAGTATCAGTTCTAAAGTCGCTTCGGCCGGGATGAAGGCGCAAGCCACCCGTTTGCGTATCATTTCTGAAAACTTGGCCAACGCGGATTCGACGTCTGAAGTTCCAGGCAAAGAGCCGTATCGGCGTAAACTCATTACTTTCCGTAATGCACTGAATAAAGAATTGGGCGCTGACCAAGTGAAGGTGAAGCGCATTGAGAACGATAAAACCCCGCTGAAATCAAAATATGACCCGTCGCATCCTGGTGCAAATGCCGAAGGTTATGTGCAGGTGCCCAACGTGAATTCGTTGGTTGAGTTGATGGATATGCGTGAAGCGCAGCGCTCGTACGAAGCCAACATGAACGTGATTTCCACCTCGCGTTCAATGGTTTCCAAAACGTTGGAACTTCTGAAGTAATTGGGATGGCCCGCTAGGGCAGGGAGACGACAATGGTTGATTTCAGCACAGCCGTTAATGCCTACAAGCAAGCCGCTGGCTCGGTCAGTTCGACGCTTGCAGGCAAGAAAACAACAGCTCTGCCGACAGGTGATGATGAAAGCTTTGCCACTATGGTGACCGATAGCTTGCAACAAGCCGTGCAAACAGGTCGCCAGGCGGAAGAACTGAGCTTGAAGCAAATTTCAGGCGATGCTGATTTGAAAGATGTGGTGACAGCCGTTGCCAATGCCGAACACACATTGGAAACCGTCGTTGCCGTGCGCGACAAAGTGCTTTCTGCTTACCAAGAAATCTTACGCATGCCGATCTAACGGCGTCGAACTGGGAATACGACTATGAATGAGATGGAAGTGCTGGATATCGCGCGTGACAGCATGGCGACCATGTTGCTGGTCTCTGCGCCGATCCTGGCCGTGGGCTTGGTGGTCGGGCTTCTGATCTCGATTTTCCAGACGCTGACGCACATCCAAGAGATGACTCTGACGTTTATTCCTAAGATTTTGTCTGTATTTGCCTCCATTATCCTCTTCATGCCGTGGATGCTGCGCGAACTGACAGAATTCAACAACCGGCTTATGGATAAGATTATCGGCCTCGGTTGAACACGCTTTGGTGACACTCATGTCGTCGCCATGGGGCGAGGGACACCGCAATGCTTGATGAATTCCTCGCCATAAACACCTTTCATTTTCTGCTCATCTTCGCGCGTCTATCGGTTATCTTTTATTTGATGCCAGGTATTTCGGCTGGCTATGTGCCGGCGCGCATTCGTTTGCTATTAGCGCTGTTCGTCACACTTATTATCTTGCCACTGGTGAATGATACATTGCCGGCAGAGCCCACAGGGTCTGCTGAACTGGTGTGGTTGATCACCGCCGAAGTTCTGATTGGCGCGTTCTTTGCTGCGATCACACAGATTATTATGGGTTCGCTGATGCTGGCGGGGGAAGTCATCTCGACAGCCACCGGCCTAACCAACGCTTTTGTGGATGACTTGGTCTCGGAAGAACAAACCGCCATTGTCATTGGTTTAATGAACATTGTGGCCGTGGTGCTGATGTTCACCACAGGTTTGCACCAGTTGATGTTGGGCACGATTGTCGACAGTTATTCCTTACTGCGTCCGGGCGATCCGCTCATGACCGGGGATATGCTCAGCATCGTATCCACCATGTTTAATCAGGCCTTCTATATGGGGCTGAAGTTGGCTTCACCGTTCCTGGTGTTCGAACTGTTGTTCCAATTCGCAAACGGCGTGTTGTCGCGCTTGTCGCCGCAACTCAACGTGTTCTTCGTCGCACTACCTGCACAAAACCTTATCGGCATGGCGATCCTGATGATCTCTTTGCCGACGCTGATGATGGTGTTCCTTGGGTTTTTCGAGAACTCTCTCGAAAACTTCATGAATCCGGGAGCTGTCAATGGCGGAGGATAGTGATGACAAAACAGAAGAGCCTACGGGAAAACGATTATCGAAGGCCCAGGAGGACGGCGACGTCCCCCTCTCCCGAGAAGTAGGCCACCTCCTCATGATCCTCGGCATTTTGGTTGTGGTTGGCACCATGGCCCCGTGGATCACCAAAGACCTCATCGGCTTGCTGCGTGCGTTTATCGAGCGCCCGCACATGATGCACACCGATATTGAGTCGATGCGTGACATGCTGATCCAAATGGTCTGGCGTGTGGGCTTGCTGCTGGCTATGCCGGTGGGGCTGTTCATTATCATCGCCTTTGCCTCAACCTTGGGGCAGGTGGGCTTCCTGTACACGCCCAACAAGATCATGCCTAAGCTGAGCAACCTGAATCCCATTTCAGGTATGAAGCAGTTGTTCTCGCTGATGTCGATTGTCGAAGCGGCCAAAAGCATGGCGAAGGTAGCTATTATTATCATCGTGCTCAGCGCGATGGTTGTGCCTGCGCTGCGCCACCCCGACCAGATTATCGACCAGGATTTGGTCACGACGGTCAGCCAAACGCAAACTTTGGTCGTCATGCTGCTGTTCTTTACCGCCATCGTCATGGGCGTCATTGCCGCGCTGGATACGGCCTACCAGCGCTGGCAGCACAAAGAAAAGCTGAAGATGACCAAGCAAGAGGTCAAAGACGAACACAAGGACATGGAAGGGGACCCGAAGGTCAAAGGCAAAATCCGCGCCCTTCGCATGGAGCGTCATAAGAAACGCATGATGGCCAACGTACCAAAGGCCACCGTGGTTATCACCAACCCGACCCACTTTGCCGTGGCGTTGAAGTACGACATGGACTCAATGGCAGCGCCGACTGTGGTCGCCAAGGGTGCCGATTACCTCGCTTTCCGTATCCGTGAACTCGCCAAGAGCCACGAAGTGCCAATTGTCGAGAACCCGCCGTTGGCGCGCGCACTTTTTGCCGCAGTTGAGGTTGATCAAGAGATTCCGGCAGAGCACTATAAGGCCGTGGCCGAAGTGATCGGCTTCGTCATGCGTCTGAAGGGCAAACTGCTTGCCAACTAAGTTTGGGGGCGGCGATCGGTTCAGGATCGCGGCCAGTATTACCGCAGGGTTAAGCGCGATTGGCGCAGGTGCTGCTCTTGTGGCGCCTGATGACGTACGCGCAGGCTTGTTGGTCGCGGCAGGCATTGCCAGCGTGGCTTCCTTTGGCTTCTCAGCCTTTGGCGGGCGGCGCAAGGCTGAGGACCAGGCCGTCAAGACGCTATCGGTCGTGATTGATCGCATGTCTGCGTCACGCATCCTAACAGACCGGGAGGGCCGGGTTCTCTATGCGAATGCCTCAGCCAAGGATTGGCTGCGGGGTGAAGAGCCCTTGAATGCGTTTGAGCGCAGGGCTGCGTTCCCCGACGATGATCAGGATATCTTGGGCCGTTTACGCCAAGCTGTTGCGGCGGCGGCACCATTTGATTCAGAAGTGGCCGTCAATGGTGACGGACCCGAACCTGAGTACATGCGCATTTCATTGACCGCATTGCCGGTCGATAAGGGCGTACTTTTGTGGCGCCTGGACGATGTGAGCGGGCGCCATGCCATCGAGGATGTGCTCAATCAGCAATATCAGAACCTTGCTGACTTTTTGCATTTCATGCCCATTGGCGTTTATTCCGCTGATATCGATGGCAACATGACGTTTGCCAATCAACGTTTTGCTGAATGGCTCGGCCGCACGCCCGAAACCTTGATGGGCACGAAACTGGATGACGTGCTAGGCGGCGGTGTACGCCCGCAGGCAGACGGCGAATGGCGCGGCGAAGTGCAGTTCAAATCAGCCGCAGGCGACGTGGTGCCGGCTTTGGTTCTGCAAAGCACCTACGACGATGCGGGCATTACACGGACACGCACTTTGGTGGTGCGTGACGGCGTGATGCGCGATCAGGCAGCTCCGTCAGGTCGTGTCGCGTACGAACGTTTTCGGGTGTTGTTCAATGCCGCCCCTGTGGCTATTGCCATCACTGATCCCGACGGTGTGATTGTCGACTGCAACACGGCCTTCGAAGTGCTGGCCGATCAGCCGCGCGCAGGTTTAATCGGCGGGCCGTTGGCAGAGCGGTTGATGGCCGATGACCGCAAGGACTTCAATGCAGAACTGAATAAGGTGCTCTCCGGTGAAAGTGCAGGCGTGCACTTAGATACGCGCCTTCACGGAAGCAAGGTGTCGCAAGCAGCGGTCTATTTAGGCCCGCTCACGGAAACCGTTTCGGGCGGCGTGGAGGAGATTGAGGGCGCAGTTGCCCACTTCATCGACACGACCGAGCAAAAGAATCTCGAAGTGCAATTTGCCCAGGCCCAGAAGATGCAGGCCATGGGGCAATTGGCCGGAGGTGTGGCGCACGACTTCAACAACTTGCTGACGGCCATGATCGGCTTCTGTGATCTTTTGCTACAAAGACATGCCGCAGGCGATCCGTCGTTTGCTGATATTATGCAGATCAAGCAGAACGCCAACCGCGCGGCCAACCTTGTGCGTCAGTTACTGGCGTTCTCGCGCAAGCAGCCGTTGCAGCCTAAAAACCTAAACCCCACAGATGCGCTGACAGAACTATCGCATCTGTTGACGCGTCTGATTGGCGAGTCCATCGAGTTTAAGTTGATGCATGGGCGCGATATCGGCTTGGTGCGTGTCGACCCCGGTCAGTTCGACCAGATGATTATCAACCTTGCTGTGAATGCTCGCGACGCCATGATGGGCGGCGGCACACTGAGTATCAGCACATCTGCTGTAACTTTCGACAAACCACCGCAACTGGGCGCAGAACAAGCCGCTGCAGGTCGCTATGTGCGTATTGAAGTGTCTGATAGCGGCACAGGCATCGCACCTGAAAACTTAGCGCGCATTTTCGAGCCGTTCTTCTCGACCAAAAAAGAAGTGCCGGGAGCGGGTACGGGCTTAGGCTTGGCGACGGTGTACGGTATCGTGCGTCAAACCGGCGGCTTTATTCAGGTGGATTCAAGCTTAGGGCATGGTGCGAAGTTCATCATCCACTTGCCCCGTGTTGAAGACAGCGAAGGTGCAGCCGCCGCTAAGAAAGCGCAAAGCACTGTTGATACAACGCTTGAACCACCGAAAGACTTAGCTGGTCATGGCACGGTGTTGCTGGTGGAAGATGAAGATGCGGTGCGCGTGTTCGCAGCCCGTGCCTTGAAGAACAAAGGCTACAAAGTGCTTGAAGCGCGCACTGGCGAACAAGCGCTCGACATTCTGCATGATCAAGCAAACATCGATTTGATGATCACCGACATGATGATGCCGGGCATGGACGGCGGAACGTTGGCCCGACTCATTCGGGTCGAGCGTCCTGAAATTAAGATCATCCTGATCTCAGGTTATTCGGAAGAAATTGCGCGCGGCGAAGTGGCGACAGGTCAGGATTTCCACTTCTTGCCCAAGCCCTTTAGCCTTGGTCAGTTGGCGACCAAAGTGAAGGAAGTTCTGGGGGAAACTGTTTAGCAGTTTGCTGCGGGCTTCTCTGTAAATAACAGACGATAACAGGGGGAATGGGGGGATTGCGTGGAGAAATATCTTCGTCACTTCGTTTTGGCCTGTTCGCTTGTTGCGTGCAGTATCGCTCACGCAGACGAAACGTGGCGCGCGCTTGATCCAGACAACACGCTGATCATCGACACGACCAAAGGCCAGATCGTCGTTGAACTCAATCCGCTTGCAGCGCCGTTAGGTGTTGAGCGTATCAAGCTGCTCGCGCGCGATGGCACATACAACGGCTTGCAGTTCCACCGCGTGATTGATGGCTTCGTGGCGCAGACCGGCAACCCCAACAACACAGATGGTGGTGCTTCAAAACACCCAGACTTGGCCCCAGAGTTCACGTTCAAGCTTGAGCCGCACATTTCATACACGCCCGCGCAACATGCCACCGATACGATCAGCGGCTTTATCGGCGTGTTTCCGTTCCAGTCTGAGCCCCAGGATGTTGCCGTCAAACTGAAGCGTCCGCCGCGCGCGTGGGGTGCTTATTGCCCTGGGGCGTTGGGCATGGGCCGTCAAGACGCCATCAATACCGCCAACAGCGAAATCTTTTTCATGCGCGAAGCTTCACGCCGTCTCGACCATGATTACACGATGGTGGGGATGACGGTTGCGGGGCTCGATGTTATTCGAGCGCTGAATGTGGGGGAGCCACCTGCGTCGCCCGACCTCATGACCCGCGTGCGTGTATGGCGCGACGTCCCATCCCTTGAGCGTCCGCGCCTGGACGTGATGAACACCGAAAGTCCGGCATTTCGCGACATCATCGCCCAAGCCCGCGTTGCCAAAGGCGCAGACCTTTCGGTGTGTGACGTGGCCGTGCCGACCCGTGGTGGTGGTTCCTAACCGGAGGGCAGGCGGCACATCGTGCATCGCGCTGAGAGTGTTTCATTTTGAGCAAACAAAAACCCCGCCGCTTCTTTAGCGACGGGGTTTTGTTTTGCGCGGATTGTCGTGCGCGAATTACTTTGCGTTGTTGGCGGTCTTCTCAACCGTCTTGCCAGCGCTCTTGATGTCTTTGCCCATGCCTTCAACCGTGTTGCAGGCCGAAAGGGTGGCCAGCGCGATACCAGCGGCCAGAGCGGCGGAAATCAGTTTGGTCATGTCATGCCTCATTGATGGTGAGCTGTGCCCGCATCTTCGGCGCCGTTTCAGCGCCGACCCCGATGCTGGGGCCTACACTCTCAAACACATATCATACGGTCAATCGGGGGCGGTCAATTCCTCTCATGAGATCAGAGGGTTTGATGGGAAATGGTCGCGAAAAAGCAACCCAAAGACAGGGCTGGATTAACATTATGCGACAAATTATTAAGTTATTGAATTTATTAAATTTATAAAGATTTTCACGTTTTGTTCCATTTTTCGCTTGAGCCTGAGAACAAACAGTGTACAGTAGCGAAATCGGCGGGGGGACAAGCGGTTAGACGCTCCACACTGGCCCAACACTCACCAAGCCGCGACGGACGACACAGGGACTTGAAAAGGTCCGATTGAAGACCGGACCTTAAACCAATACAGACAGGAGCCTCACATGGCTGAAGCCGCCTTACGCTTGGTAGACAAAGACAACATGGACAAGACCAAAGCTCTCGACGCTGCCTTAACCCAAATCGAACGCGCCTTCGGTAAGGGCTCCATCATGAAGCTGGGCCAGAAGGACAGCGCGGTTGAAATCGAAGCGATCTCGACCGGCTCGCTCAGCCTCGACCTCGCCCTCGGGATTGGCGGTCTGCCGAAAGGCCGCATCATCGAAATCTATGGGCCGGAAAGCTCGGGCAAAACCACCTTGGCTTTGCACGTGATTGCCGAAGCCCAAAAGAAGGGTGGCACCTGTGCCTTCGTGGACGCCGAACACGCGCTCGATCCGGGCTATGCGCGCAAGCTGGGTGTGAACCTGGATGATTTGCTGATCTCGCAGCCGGACGCTGGTGAACAGGCGCTTGAAATCGCCGACACGCTGGTTCGCTCGGGTGCCATCGACGTCCTGGTCGTTGACTCGGTTGCAGCCCTCACGCCGCGCGCCGAACTTGAAGGCGAAATGGGCGACAGCCACATGGGCCTGCAAGCCCGCCTGATGAGCCAAGCGTTGCGTAAACTGACGGCCTCGGTTGCGCGCTCGAACACGCTGATCA